>Ga0153980_1000005_pt1 | contig 693865 bp, 639 predicted proteins | sample TSGA064MetaG_FD_104722 | JGI IMG/M metagenome (GOLD analysis project Ga0153980, IMG submission 104722) | Attine ant fungus gardens microbial communities from Georgia, USA - TSGA064 MetaG | ecosystem: Host-associated > Fungi > Mycelium > Unclassified | place: USA: Georgia, Magnolia Springs... | reverse complement strand
CTCGTTGTTTTTCAACTTCGTAGCGGCTGTCTCAGCGACTTTATTAGAATAACAAATGATTTGTTATTTGTCAACAACTTTTTTCAATTAATTTTGTTGGTGTATCAACATCGATTAACTGTTTTAAAATTGCGACTTCGTTATAATATCATCTGTCGAGCTGTGCGTCAACTACTTTTTTCAATTCTTTTTAGGAATTCATTTAGTCATTTGGCACATGTAATAATATACCAAGACTTGTGCTATTCGTCAACCATAAAATGATTGATAGACCAACGTTTCTAGTTACTCCGTTTCCAAAGATGATTCGTGATTTTTAGTCCGTGATTTCCGCCTTTTTTAAGGACTTTTCCCGTTATTATTTGCCTATCGTTCGTCTTTTTCCTTTTTGTGTTTTCTTAATTCCTATCATTCTTATAAATTTAAGTATGATTTTATCTATTTTGTGGAATATTTGCTAAAATGGAGAAAAGAATATTGTTCCTAGGAGGACCCAGTATGAAAATACTTGTAGCAGATGATGACAAAGAGATCGTAGAACTATTAAGCATTTATTTACACAATGAAGGTTATGAATCGGTCAAAGCATATGATGGAAAAGAAGCACTGACCAAGATCCGCACCACTTCTGATATCGAACTATTGATCTTAGATATCATGATGCCAGAAATGGATGGCATGCAAGTCGTGAAAGAATTGAGAAAAGAATCCCAAATCCCTATTATTATGCTGACCGCTAAAACAACCGATATGGATAAGATTCGTGGATTGGTCGCCGGTGCGGATGATTATGTCACAAAACCTTTCAACCCATTAGAAGTTATGGCCCGGGTAAAATCGTTATTGAGAAGAACCAAGATGCAGGCTGCTTCAAATCAACCAGAGATTCTGGAAGTAAGCTCCCTTATCATCAACCGCGATTCCCATGAAGTAAAAACCGTCGATGGCAACGAAATTCAATTGACTGCATTAGAATTCGGTATCCTCTACTTGCTAGCATCGCATCCCAACCGTGTCTTTAGCGCCGATGAGATTTTTGAACGAGTTTGGAAACAAGAAAGTGTCGTTTCTGCCAAAACAGTTATGGTCCATGTCAGTCACTTACGAGATAAGATTGAAGAAGCCACGGATGGTGAAAAAGTCATCCAAACAGTATGGGGGGTCGGCTACAAAATAGATGCGAAGTAAACCAACTGAAAAAAAGCGCAACACACCAATCGAAAAAAAGAAACGGATCACGTTGACCTCAAAGGAAATCAGTGAGTTATTTGCCGAAGGAATTGTAACGATTGTTCTTTTACTTCTATTAAATATCGCTATTTTGGTCATCTTGACCTCAATCGTTGAAAATTCACCAGATTTAGTTGATGCCATCTACGCATCGAAGAATGCTTTCACGTCTGCCTTTAATACGGATATCTTCCGCAGTGGGCGCAACTTCATTCTACCGATGTTCTTCCTATTAGATGTGATCGTCTTATATTGGCGTTTGATTCGCCGCTACCATCAAATGCAGCTACGCCACATTATCAGTGAGCTTCATTTTATTGCGGAAGGCAATTACGATCATCGCATCCCCTTCGAGTTACGGGGCGATTTAAGTCGGATCGTTTCTAATATCAACGGCTTAGTCGACAGTACGGTGGCGGCGATTGAAGATGAACGCCGGATCGAGCAATCCAAAGATGAGCTGATTACCAATGTTAGCCATGACATTCGGACACCATTGACTTCGATCATCGGCTATTTAGGTCTAATTGAAGATCGACAATACCATTCAGAAGAAGAATTGCTGAAATATACCCATACGGCGTATGTCAAAGCCAAGCAAATGAAATCCCTCGTGGATGATTTGTTTGAATACACAAAAGTGCGCCAGCCTAGCGTGCCGATCAATGTGATGGAATTTGATATGGCTCAGCTAGTGGAACAATTGGCGGCGGACTTTGAATTAGAAGCTAGCCGAAAAGGCATCAAGATTGAAACGTACACCCGTCCAGAGCATATCGAGATGGATGGCGATACCGAAAAACTGGTGCGGGTCTTCAATAACTTGCTTTCGAATGCCTTGAAATACGGCAAAGGTGCCGATAAGATCCGCATGGAAGTCGAGAAAGTCGGGACCGAAGCGATCTTAACAGTCAAAAACAATGGGCAAATGATCCCTAAGCAAGCCCTTGATTCCCTATTCGACCGTTTCTACCGAGTGGAAGAATCCCGCTCTCAAGAAACAGGAGGAACTGGCTTAGGTCTAGCGATCGCTCAAAGCATCGTCGCCTTACATGGCGGCTATATCTATGCCAAGTCAACGCCGGAATGGACGTCCTTTATTATCCATCTCCCGTTGAAACGCAACAACTTATCCAACACACAAACCTATGGTTGACGACCCAACATTTTTTGGGTATGCTAGAGAAAATAATCAAGGCACAGAACCTAGTATATTTTTTTCATCTGTATAGAGAGCTGATGGTTGGTGAAAATCAGTGTTGGAAAAAATAGAATCCAGTTCTTTAACGTGTATTTTTCGAAAGAAAAATCGTTGGCTCACGATACGAGCAGCAAGGGCAGCGCAAGCTGAACTTGGGTGGCACCGCGAATGGTCATTTCGTCCCAAGCAATACGGGATCGGAATGGCCTTTTTTCTATGGAAAAATCAAAGGAGGATGTATCACTATGTTAGATGTAAAAATGATTCGCCAAAATTTTGCTGAAGTTCAAAGCAAACTCGCAACACGCGGCGTGCAAAAAGAAGTGTTGGACCGCTTTTTAACGCTTGACGAACGTCGCCGAGAACTCTTAGTCCAAACGGAAGAACGCAAGAAATTGCGCAACGATGTTTCTGGTGAGATCGCTGCCTTGAAAAGGGCGAAAGAAGACGCGGCAGATAAAATTGCCCAAATGAAAGAAGTCGGTAGTCAAATCAAGCAATTGGATGAAGAAATCGCCCAAATCGATGAAGACATCAAAGAGATCGCCACGACATTGCCGAACTTGCCGAATGATTCTGTTCCGGTGGGCAAAGATGAAGACGACAATGTAGAAGTCCGCCGCTGGGCAGAACCAAAAACCTTTGACTTTGAACCAAAACCCCATTGGGAGATCGCAGAAGACTTGGGGATCCTCGACTTTGAGCGGGGTGCCAAAGTTTCTGGTAGCCGTTTTGTTTACTACAAAGGCTTAGGTGCTCGTTTGGAACGTGCCTTATACAACTTCATGTTGGATCAGCATGTTTATGAGCATGGATATACAGAGATGATCACCCCGTATATCGTCAACAGCCAAGCAATGTTCGGTACTGGGCAATTTCCGAAGTTCAAAGAAGATGTTTTCCAATTGGCAGACACTGATTTGACTTTGATCCCGACTGCGGAAGTACCTTTGACCAACTACTATCAAGGGGAGATCTTAGAACAAGAGCAGCTCCCTGCCTACTTCACTGCCTTGAGCCCATCATTTCGTTCGGAAGCCGGCAGCGCTGGCCGTGACACTCGCGGCTTGATTCGCTTGCATCAATTCAATAAAGTCGAAATGGTGAAATTCAGTGATGCAGAACATTCTTATGAAGAATTAGAAAAAATGACGGCTAATGCCGAAGACATTTTGCAAAAACTCCATTTGCCTTACCGTGTGCTTAGCTTGTGTACAGGAGATATGGGCTTTTCTGCAGCGAAGACCTATGATTTAGAAGTATGGATCCCTGCCCAAGAGATGTATCGTGAGATCAGCTCTTGCTCAAACTGTGAAGACTTCCAAGCACGCCGTGCCATGATCCGTTACCGCGATCAAGAGGGCAAGATTCACTACATGCATACACTAAACGGCTCTGGTCTGGCTGTCGGTCGGACGGTGGCTGCAGTGCTTGAAAATTATCAAAACGAAGACGGCAGTGTAACGGTACCGGAAGTTCTGGTTCCTTACATGGGCGGACTGACAAAAATTGAAAAAGCCTAAGCCTTAGTAACCTCAGTAGCAACCCCTAGAGAACAGTCACACCGCGTGAGCTGTTGCCTAGGGGTTTCTTGTTCACGTCGCCTATAGTGGTTTCCATCCCCCTAACCACTTTGATCACTTCTTGCAAGAGAAACAACACAACAAGGCTGTAATTTTTAAGCGAATAATTAGAAAAATCCCTTTGTCTTTTTAACCCTCTATCAGAAACCGGGCATGATCGTTGAAAGTGCCTGTGACTTATGGTAACGTGGGCATAATTTAGGATGGAATGAAGGGAGCTTCACCAATGCCCGAACGAAAGACCTATGCCCGTCGGAGTGACTTACACAAGAAACCAAACAATAATCAAAAACGAACAGCATCCGCTGAAGAAAGACCGAAAGGACCACCCTCGAAAAAGAAGCCGTATCGAAAAGCAATTTTTTCCTTATTCGCCTTATTATTGATCGTTTTGATTGCAACGGCTGGCTCAGTCCTTTACACGTTGCACCAACAAGAAGTTGCCGCCCAAGCAAAATATGAGGCAGCTGCGGAGAAATTACTGGCATCAATCCAAGCAGAACAAAGCCAAAATGGGTTAAAAACAACGCCTGAAGTGCTCTCAGAAGGAGCAAACAAAGAACTGATCTACCGCCCGCAAGACCTCGATACGTTTCCCATCAAAGATATCAAAGATCGGTTGACGAAAGCCGCTGAGTCATTGCGCAAAAAACAAACGGAAAAAGAAGTCGTCACCGTTGCCCGTATCCAAGCACAAACGGTAGCTGCAAAAGTCTCTACCTATTCATTAAAAGCCGACAGCTATGTATGGAATCGAGAAACCGGTCGTTTTGAAGATGCTGATCGTTTAATGGATGCCCCGATCTTTGTTTCAGAGAAGACACAAACCGAATTGTCTTTGAAAGAGCTTGTTCCTGATGAAGGCAGCTTATTAGGCATTCAACAAGTCATTCAACAGAAACTGCTGGATCAAGCTAAGGAACCCGCAAAAATCATCGACGCCGTCTTGGCCATGGAGCGGATCACCTTCGATTCGAAATTTACTTATGATCCAGAGAAGCTGACCATCGAATTGCCAAAAAATCAGACGGGAGCGACGGAAATCACCCTGTCTTACAGCGAGATCGCCCCATTCATTGATCCTGATCTCGTTGCTGCTGACCAACTCGACAATGCCTTGCCAAGTCTTGACCCCAATAAAAAATACGTGGCATTGACCTTTGATGATGGACCCAACAACACCTCCACCATGGATCTGTTGAACATCTTACAAGAAAATGATGTCAAAGCGACCTTCTTTATGCTAGGACAAATGGTTGAGCAATATCCGCAAGCTGCCAAAAAAGTCCAAGAAGCTGGACACGAGATCGCCAGTCATTCTTACTCTCATCCGCAGCTGAATACTCTTTCAGCGGAAGATTTGCAGGCAGAAGTCACGAAAACCAATAAAGCCATTTACAATGCGACGGGTTTACTACCTAGGAATTTACGGCCCCCCTATGGCGCTATCGACAAACAAAGCGCAGAAACCATCGGCATGCCGATCATTCAATGGGACATCGATTCTCAAGACTGGAAATTGAAGGATCCGAAGAAAATCAATGCCTTGGTTCAACAAAATGTCTTTAATGGTGCCATGATCTTGATTCATGATATCCACCCGAAATCTGTGAAAGCTGTACCGGGAGTCATTAAAACGCTCAAAAACGAAGGCTACGAATTCGTGACCGTCGATCAATTATTAGGCGCACGGCAAAAACCGCTGCATCAATACTTTGGGATGAACGATGAACGCCTCGTTGATTAAGAGAAAAAGGAACGCAGCAAATTGTCTCTTGCTGCGTTCCTTTTTGGTTATTGGATCGTTCCCTCTTTTTTTAGCCCTTCTTTTCTTCATACACATTAGTCACAAAAATTTGAATCAATAGATCAGCGACAGCTTTTGGCGGCATCGTTGAAAAATCTTTGAGCCAGCGTTCGATCAACCCGATAGATCCGCAGACAAAAAAGCTCAGGCACAGCTCCAATTCTTCCTCGGAAGCATCTTGAAAGTATTGGGCAAACCGTTTCAAGGTCTCCGGTTTGATCTCTGACAACAAAAGATTCAGCAAATGGCTGTTGTTCAACAGTATCAAATGGGTGGTACTAGGATTCTCATACAAAATCGTCAATAGCTTTTCCAGCCAAAGATCCAATGACAAATTTTCCTGCTGCAAGTTCGATGCGATCTGCTCAACGAGCTCCCCTTCGATCTCCTCCAACAAAGCGGCTGTGTCCTTATAATATTTATAAAATGTTCCCCGATTGATATCTGCTCGTTCCGCAATCTCTTTGATCGTGATTTTGCGATACTCTTTTTCCAACAATAACTCCTGAAAGGCGCGCCGGATCACTTTTTTCGAGTAGATCGTTCGACGGTTCCCCACAGTCCCCACCATATCGTTTCCCCTTTTCTCTGTACATTTAATCAATATTTGTCTATTTAATGACAAATAAGCAAGCATTGAGGATTGCTCTTACTTTTCTTTCTTAGTATACTAACACCATGTGATTAAATCAACACGTGTTTAAAAAATGGAGGCTTTATTAATGAGTTATGTTGAAGTAAAGAATGAATATAAACGCTATCAGATGGGCGAAACCACCATCACTGCCAACAACGATCTTTCCTTTGCCATTGAAGAAGGCGAATTAGTGGTGATCCTTGGACCCAGTGGTGCCGGAAAATCGACCGTTTTGAATATTTTAGGCGGGATGGATTCGCCAGATGAAGGAGAAATCATTATCGACAATGTCGATATCGCGAAGTTTAACGACAAACAGCTGACGGAATACCGCCGCACAGACGTCGGGTTCGTCTTCCAGTTTTATAATTTGGTCCCGAATTTGACAGCAAAAGAAAACATTGAATTGGCAACAGAAGTCTCACCGAATGCACTCGATCCTGATGAAGTCTTGGCCCAAGTCGGGTTAGAAAACCGCAAAAACAACTTTCCTTCGCAGCTCTCTGGTGGAGAACAGCAGCGGGTATCGATCGCTCGGGCGTTAGCCAAAAACCCGAAACTGCTGCTATGCGATGAACCGACTGGTGCCTTGGACTTTGAAACAGGAAAACAAGTGTTGAAGCTTTTGCAAAACGCTAGCCGGAAAAATGGCAATACGGTGTTGATCATCACCCATAACAGCGCCATTGCCCCGATCGCCGATCGGGTGATCCATATCAACGATGCCACTGTCCGTTCCATTGAAGAGAATCCTCATCCCATCTCGATCGATGAAATCGTTTGGTAGGAGGATCTGATGAAAAATAAGACCTATCTTAAAGCAAGTTTGCGAGAGATTCGCCAATCAAAAGGCCGCTTTATCGCAATCACCTTGATCATTTTTTTAGGAACGTTTCTCTTTGTCGGTGTCAAAGCGACTGGCCCGATCCTGAATCATTCCGCGAGTGAATATGTCAACGGCCAGCATTTAGCGGATCTGCAAGTCACTTCAACCCTGGGATTGACAGAGGACGACATTGATGCCGCGGAAAAAAGCGGTGCTCACGCAGAAGCCGCCTATCAATTTTATTACGCTGCCAACTCAGATGAAGTCGTGCAAGTGACCTCCTATGCCCCCTCACAGGAACTCAACCAGTTACTGGTGAAGGATGGCCGACTGCCAGAAAAAGCCGATGAAATCGTGCTGGACACCGAAGCAAAAAATTATGGCTGGCAAATAGGGGATACTTTTACGATCGATGATGCCGATAATCTGTCGGACAAAGACTATACGATCGTCGGGTTTGCCACTTCTCCGATTTATATCAGTGCTGCCGAACGGGGCTATGCGAATGTCGGCAGCGGTGTCGTGACGTACTTTGCTTATGTACCGGAAGAACAGTTCACGATGGAGGTCAAATCGATCCTCTATCTCGCCTTTGATGATGTCGCCGGGCTTGAAACATACTCCGATGCGTACACCGACAAGCTGGCAGCCCATCAAGAAACGATTGAGGAACTGTTTGCGGACCGTCCTAAAGAACGCTTAGCAGAAATTCAGCAAGACGCTTTTGATGAATTAGCCCCTGCAGAAAAAGAAGTCCGCGATGGACAAAAACAGTTAACTGATGGACAAGCCCAACTGGATCAGGCCAAAGCGGAACTAGAACAACAGCAAGCCGCCTTAGCACAGCTGTCGCCCGTACAACAAGCAGCCCTCGAAGGCCAATTGGCAGCTGGGGAAGCAGAATTGACACAGCAGCAAGACCAATTAGATGAACAGCAACAAGAACTAACTGACGCCCAACAAACACTGGCAGAAAAACGGGCAGAGATCGAAGACTTAGCAGAGCCGACGTATCTTTACAACCAGCGTAAAGACAATCCCGGTTTCCAAGAATATGGCGGGCTGTCTGATCGTATCGCCGCGATCGCCAATGTATTCCCTGTCTTCTTCTTCTTTATCGCTGCGTTGATCACCTTTACGACACTGACGCGGATGGTAGAAGAAAACCGCAAAGAGATCGGTACCTTAAAAGCGATGGGCTATGGCAAAGTCGAGATCTCCCTTAAATATTTGATTTATGCTCTCCTATCTTCGGCCATTGGCATTATCAGTGGTGCCGTATTAGGAACCGAACTGTTGCCGCGTTTGATCTATTTCCTATCCAGCGAACGGTATCTTTTAGATGGGATTCGCGTCTATTATGTCTGGTCACCGATTATTTTGGCCGCGATCGCCTTTTTACTGGCGACGCTTGGTGCCTGCCTCTTTGTTCTGATCAAAGAATTGCGGGAAAAACCTGCCCAGCTACTGCAAGTTCGCGCACCAAAGCCCGGGAAACGGATTTTATTAGAAGCCATTACCCCCTTATGGTCACGGTTAAGCTTCAATCAAAAAGTCAGCTTCCGTAACATTTTCCGCTACAAATCGCGAATGATTATGGCGATCATTGGCATCGCCGGTTGTACGGGACTGATGGTGGCAGGCGTTGGGTTGAAAGATTCCCTAAGTGCCGTGACTGCGAAACAATTTGGGCCCATTACGGATTATCAAGCCGTCGTGACCCTAAATGATGCGAAGGAAGAAACCGTTGCTGCCGCTGAAACGGTTTTAACAGACGAGCCTCTTGTGACCCATTCGATGCTAGTCTACAATGAAACGATCGAGATTCGACCGGCTAACCAAGGAAAACAAAGTTTGACCTTGATGGTTCCGGCAGATCAGGATGCTTTTGCAGACTATGTCCATTTGAAAACGACGGCAGGACAGAAGCTGTCATTAACAGAGGGCGCCGTACTGACTATGAAGTACGCAGAATTGTATGATCTGCAGGTTGGCGATACATTGACCTTCTATACCAGCGATCAAGAAGCCTTTGAAGTACCTATTAGTGGCATCGCAGAAAATTATTTAGGCAATTCTCTTTATCTGTCACCAACCGTTTACGAAGAAATCACCAATAGTACCTTTGAACCGAATGCGTTCTTAGTCAAAAGCAAGACGATGACGAAAAAGCAAGAGGAAGCTTTATCAACAGCCTTGTTAGATACCGACAAAGTCAAAAACACGACGTTCCTTTCCACTCAGATCAAAATGCAGGATGATTCGATGGGCAATTTGAACTCCATTGTCTTGATCTTAGTTGTACTATCAGGGGCATTAGCCTTTGTCGTCTTGTATAACTTGACCAACATCAATGTTTCCGAGCGGATTCGCGAGCTTTCTACCATTAAAGTATTAGGGTTTTACAATAAGGAAGTCACCATGTACATCGTACGGGAAAATATCGTCTTTACGTTATTTGGGATTCTCGCAGGCTACGTGGTAGGTTACTTCTTGACTGACTTTATTTTGATCCAAGCTTCGATGGAAAACATGGTCTTTCCATTAGTGATCAATTGGCCGGCTTATGCTTTAGCCGGTGGCATGACGATTCTCTTTACGATCATCGTGATGTTCGTCACCCATGTGAAGCTGACTCATGTCAACATGATCGATGCTTTGAAATCAAACGAATAAGCTGCTGCTAAAGTGATTTGCTGATCATCCAGCAGCGATTTTAAAGAAAAGGACGCCACTCTTGCCTAGATAGCTGAGAGTGACGTCCTTTTTTGAACAAATAATCCCCTCTGTCCGCTTTTGAACAGAGGGGATCGTTTGTTTTCACGTGAAACATTTTATGATTTTACAGAGTAGTTCGGTGCTTCTTTCGTGATTTGAACATCGTGGGGATGTGATTCTTTTAGTCCGTTGCCGCTCATTTGGATAAATTGTGCTTCATCACGTAATTGCTGTAGATTGCCAGCACCGACATAACCCATCCCTGATTTCAACCCGCCGATCATTTGGAAGATGATATCAGAAACGCTGCCTTTATAAGCGACACGCCCTTCAATGCCTTCTGGAACCAATTTGTTGGCTTCGTTTACTCCCCCTTGGAAGTAACGGTCGCTGGAGCCTTTTTCCATTGCCCCCAATGAACCCATTCCGCGGTACGTTTTGAAGCGACGGCCTTGATAGATTTCGAATTCACCTGGTGATTCATCGGTTCCTGCCAACATGCTGCCTAGCATTACGGCATGACCGCCAGCTGCTAAAGCTTTGACGATATCGCCAGAGTACTTGATCCCACCATCGGCAATAATTGCTTTTCCATATTGACGTGCCACAGAGGCTGCATCATAGATCGCGGTCAATTGGGGAACTCCGACACCGGCTACCACCCGAGTGGTACAGATCGAGCCTGGACCGATCCCGACTTTTACGACATCGACACCAGCATCATACAATGCTTTCGTGCCTTCGGCAGTGGCAACATTTCCAGCAATCAATGTCGCTTCTGGGAAATGGGCACGAATTTCAGAGATTTTGCGTAAAACACCGGCACTGTGTCCGTGGGCAGTATCAATGACGATCGCATCCACGCCTGCATCCAATAATGCTTGTGCACGTTCAAAGGTATCGCTGGTAACGCCGACTGCTGCTGCCACTAATAGACGTCCATGCGTGTCTTTGGCTGCATTCGGGAATTCGATCACTTTTTCAATATCTTTGATAGTGATCAACCCGCTTAAGATCCCTGCTTCATCAACGATCGGTAATTTTTCGATCTTGTGTTGTTGTAAGATTTTTTCCGCGTCTTTCAACGAAGTACCGACAGGTGCTGTGATCAATTGGTCTTTGGTCATCACATCATTGATCGGCATCGTATAATCCGTGACAAAACGCATGTCGCGGTTCGTGATGATACCGACTAATTTGCGGTTTTCCATCGTTTCTACGATCGGTACCCCGCTGATGCGGTACTTGCTCATCAAATGTTCTGCATCAGCAACTAAGTGGGTTGGTGTTAAGAAAAACGGATCGATGATCACGCCGCTTTCAGAACGTTTTACTTTGCGCACTTCATCTGCTTGCGCTGCGATACTCATGTTTTTGTGAATCACGCCAAGTCCGCCTTGACGCGCCATTGAGATCGCCATTTTACTATCAGTTACGGTATCCATACTGGCACTTATGATTGGAATATTTAGTGTAATATTCGGGGCAAGCTGCACTTTCATATCCACGTCATTTGGCAAGACGTGACTTTCTGCCGGAATCAATAAGACATCATCAAACGTTAACCCTTTTTTTACAAATTTGGTTTCCCAGTTGGACATTTTTGTAACCACTCCTTAAAGTTTTTAGGTATTTTAAAAAAAATAGCAAAGATTTTTTCATAAGTCAACCATTCGGAAAGCTTTCTTAATAATCCTCTTCAAACCTTTGGTCAAATCTCATAATTCACCATTTTTTCTAAAAAAACACGCTGATCGTGCGGTCTTTTTTAACAAAAGAAAGCGCACGATCAACGTGTAGCCATCAGCCTCTAGGAACAGACAGACTGCTGATGATATTGTATTTGCGTTTCAAGTAGTACTTCGCTGCTAATGCCACTGTCCCGATCAAGGCTTCAATCACAGGATCCACTTGTGGATTCAGTGGTGGTTGGATCATCGCAGAAAGCGAGATCACAACGATCCATAGCATGAAGGCTGCGACTAAAATCAAAATGATCTTCCACATCTTCGGCCGTTTGCTCTTATCGGCACCTGGGCGTTCATATTGATACATGTATTTGTACATCAAGTAGAAGACCCAACCAGCAAGCATCGCCATCAAGAAGAGAGTCAATAAGCCATAAGGTTGTGCTTGTCCTCTAGTAAAGATTCCCATAACCCCTAACATCAACCCAAAAATCCCTAAAATCAGCAAGGTGTTATCCAACCACATCAAGAAGGGGCCGGATTCTTTTTGCTCAACGGGTTTGTTGATGATGGCTTCGGTACGTTCAGACACTGTGCCAAATAATTGGCGGGCCGTTTTGCCGCCTTTTTGTTCTTTGACTAAGACCGGCAGCATCTCATGCAAGGCAATCGTTTTTTCTTCTTCAGAAAGGTTGGCTGCCTCTAGCGATTTTTTTAAATCAAATATATATTGTTGGTTTCGTTTTGTTAATTGTTGTTCTAATTCACGATTTTCGGAAACATAATTTCGCAGAGTTTCTGGTTCCATGAATTGATTCTCCCTTCTGCGTTTTCTTCACAATGGACATTTTACCACAAATTCACTGGGAAGAAAGCCCTTTATACGTTAAAACGGAACAACATCACGTCGCCATCTTGCACGACATAATCTTTTCCTTCCAAACGTACCCGACCGGCTTCTTTGGCCGCTTGCATCGTGCCGTATTGGTTCAGATCTTCAAAGGAAACAGTTTCCGCACGAATAAAGCCGCGCTCAAAGTCCGTATGGATGATCCCCGCTGCTTGCGGTGCTTTGATGCCTTTACGGAACGTCCACGCACGCACTTCTTGTTCACCAGCGGTAAAGTACGTTGCTAGACCCAGCAAATCATAGGCGGCACGAATCAATTGATCCAACCCTGATTCTTCAATTCCTAATGCTTCTAAAAACTCTGCTTTGTCTTCTTCTTCCAGCTCAGCGATCTCTTCTTCGGCACGAGCACTGATGACGATCACTTCCGCATTTTCGCTTGCTGCAAATTCTTTCACTTTGTTGACATAGTCATTGGTTTCATAGTCTGCCACGTCTTCTTCTGCTACGTTGGCAACGTATAAGACTGGTTTGGTCGTTAGTAAAAACAAACTTTTGACGATGCGCTGTTCTTCATCTGTAAATTCGATCGAACGAGCAGAGATCCCTTCTTCTAGGACCGGTTTGATCTTATCAAGAACGGCCAGTTCCGCAACTGCATCTTTGTCTTTGGTTTTGGCAATTTTTGCGACCCGAGTATAGCGCTTGTTGACGGATTCTAAATCCGCTAAAACCAACTCCAAATTGATGGTGTCGATATCAGCTAATGGGTCCACGCGGCCTTCCACGTGGGTGATGTTGTCATCATCGAAACAACGAACGACATGACAGATCGCATCCACTTGGCGGATATGGCTCAAAAATTGGTTCCCTAATCCTTCCCCTTTGCTGGCACCGCGGACGATTCCAGCAATATCCGTAAATTCAAAGGTGGTTGGGACCGTCTTTTTCGGACGGACTAATTCTGTTAAACGCTGTAAGCGCCAATCTGGCACTTCCACCATTCCTACATTCGGATCGATCGTCGCAAACGGGTAGTTTGCGGCTTCTGCTCCTGCTTTGGTTATTGCATTAAATAAAGTAGATTTGCCCACATTTGGCAATCCAACGATTCCGGCAGTTAACGCCATGCTACACTTCACTCTTTCTCTTTTTTTTCTAGGATTTTCTTCATCTTTTTATCAAATTCTCGGCGCGTCATCATGACGATGTGGCCGCAATTCGTACACTTTATTTTGATGTCTGCCCCCATGCGGATGATTTCCCAACGATTGGCTTTGCAGGCATGCGGTTTTTTCATTTCGACAATATCCCCAAGATCATACATCTTTATCACCTCAAGCTTCATCAAATTGAATGTTCAATAAATCTAAAATACGGGTTAAATCTTTTTGTGAAAGGTATTCGATCTCGATTTTTCCTTTGCCTTCTTTTTCGCGGATCTCGACATTCGTGCCGAATTTATCCATTAACCGTTCTTCGCTTTCTCGTAAATAGTACGGTTTTTCCCGAATCAGACGCGGCACTTTTTTCTTTTCGTTTTTCGTGTCATTCATCTCAGCGACCATTTGTTCTAATTGGCGGACTGTCAGATTTTCTTTGACACAACGATTGGCTAATTTTAAGATCTGCTCTTTGTTTTTCAAGCCTAATAATGTCCGGGCTTGCCCCATAGACAAACGGTCATCTTGAACCATTTCTTTGACGAGTTTCGGCAAGGACAGTAACCGCAAATAATTGGCGATATACGGGCGGCTTTTCCCTAAACGTTCAGCGACTTGTGCTTGGGTCAATTTCAAGTTCTTCATCAGCATGTCATAGGCTTCTGCTTCTTCTAAAGGATTTAAATCTTCCCGCTGCAAGTTTTCTAAAACGGCGACTTGCATCATCGCTTCTTCATCAAAATTGCGGATGATAGCTGGGATCGTTTCCTTGCCAGCTAGTTTAGACGCTCGAAACCGGCGTTCACCAGCAATGATCTCATAGCCTTTGACGGATGATTGCCGCACGATGATTGGTTGAAAGACCCCCGAATGCTGGATCGAATTGGCTAGTTCTTGTAATGAAAGCTCATCAAAGGTTTTTCGCGGTTGATAAGGGTTGGGTCTTAATTCGTTTAAAGGCAGTTCCACGACTTTTTCTGTCTTGATATCGACTTCTTCTAACCCTTGCAGGTCTTGAAACAACGCATCGATCCCACGCCCTAATCCTTTCCCTTTATTCTTCACGGGCTAACACTTCCTTTGCTAACGTCTGATAGACTTCGGCTCCTTTTGAGCGTGGATCATAATCAATGATCGACAATCCATGACTAGGTGCTTCAGACAACCGGATATTCCGCGGAATAATGGTTTCATATACTTTTTCTTGGAAATAGCGACGGACTTCTTCCACGACTTCCGCGCCTAAGTTCGTACGGGCATCATACATCGTCAGTAAGACCCCTTCGATCTCTAACTCAGGGTTAAAATGTTTTTGTACTAAACGCACGGTATTCAATAGTTGGCTCAGCCCTTCTAATGCATAGTACTCACATTGGACTGGGATCAAAATCGAATCGCTGGCGGTAAAGGCATTGATCGTCAAATGACCTAAAGATGGTGGGCAATCGATAAAGATATAATCGTATTGTTCTTTGATTTCATTCAAAGCCGATTTCAATCGAGATTCCCGTGCCATCATGGAGGTCAATTCAATTTCCGCACCAGCTAATTGGATCGTCGCTGGAACGATATCCAAGTTTTCTCGGCTGCTAGGTAAAATCGCTTCAACGATCGGTGTTTCATTGACTAATACATCATAGATGTCTTGTTCCACATCTGGTTTGCGAATGCCGACACCGCTTGTGGCGTTGCCTTGGGCATCAATATCTACGAGTAACACTTTTTTGCCGACAAATGCTAAGGACGCACCTAGGTTCACCGTTGTGGTGGTTTTGCCTACGCCGCCTTTTTGGTTTGCAACAGAAATAATACGGGCCATTGATTTTCCTCCTATTTAATTGGTTGTTTCGCTGGCATTCCCGGTTTTCGGGGGTATTTCTTTGGCGTTTCTTTTTTCTTTTGAATGATCAAAAGATGGCGTTCATCGCCGCTGACCGGTAAGGTAAAGCTTTTTTCTTCAATAAATTTGCCGCCTAAGAGTGAGATCGCTGGTTTGGCTTCAACCAGTTCTTCCTCGCTTTTGGCAGCTTTGAGCGCATAAAAATAGCCTGCTTTTTTCACCAATGGCACACAGAGTTCCGTTAACACATTCAAACGGGCAACCGCACGTGCGGTCACATAATCGAATTGCCCACGAAATTGCGGGTTTTGACCAAATGTTTCTGCACGGTCATGGTACAAGTGGACATTTTCCAATTGTAGATCCGTCACAAGGGTTTGTAAAAAGGTGATGCGCTTATTTAAAGAGTCGACGATCGTCACTTCTAATTCAGGAAACACGATTTTTAGTGGAATACTTGGAAAGCCAGCACCTGAACCGACATCGCACAAATGACTTTGCGGGTCAAAGGCGGTTTCAAAAGCTAAGGAAACAGAATCGTAGAAATGCTTCAAATACACTTCTGATTTTTCCGTGATTGCGGTTAGATTCATCTTCTGATTCCATTCGACTAAACGCTCGAAATAGACAGCGAATTTTTCCATTTGTTCTTCGGTTAAAACGATCCCGTTTTTGCGTAATTCTTCATGAAATTCTTCAGGTAGCATAACGAATCCTTTCTATTTTGTGAAACAGAAAAATGTTTCACAGACTAGTTCCTACTTTAACGCAAAAAGCAATGTGATGCAATAGCCAGAGATTGCTTTCTAGGAGAATTTACCATTTTTTAACTGGGGCTTTAAGGTTGGTTTAAGGCATGGGAATTATACTCATTTCAATCCAAAAAACTTTTTTCATTTTTCCTTGACCAGCGAGACTGCCAACCTTGCTGGTCAGCTTTTTTTCTCAAAGAAACAAGCATTGATCTCAGGATCAATGCTTGTTTTTGTTTCATATGAAACTTTTTTATTTCACGCGAGGTTCGTTGTATTCTTCGATACGATCAGACGCGCGGGAAGCCGCATGTTTGGCTTTGTTGGTTTGACGTGAAGCGAAGTCGCCGGTTTTAGAAGCAGCTGACGTTACTTTGTCTTGAACCGTTTCTTGTTCCTCTTCGTATTCAGCGATCGTTTTCACATCCACAACATTGATGTTGACTTCGATCACTTCTAATTGGGTCATTGTTGTTACTTCTTTTTGGATGACTTCTTTGACTTGGTCAGCGATTTCTGGGATGTTGCGGTCATATTCAACCACGATATCTAAATCAACGGCTACTTGTTTTTTCCCTACTTCGGTATTGATACCGGCAGTCACATTGTCTGTATTGACCAATTTTTCAGCAATATTAGAGAAGAAACCACCATCGACCGTCAACAGACCATCTACATTTTCTAATGCGATCCCGATGATTTTTTGGATCACTTTGTCATCATAGGTCAATGAACCATGAACGGGTGCATCCCCGGTTGGTCCTTCAAAATCGTTGTGTCCAGGTTTTGGCGGTGCTGGATGATGTCCGGCTGGATCTGGATTTCCTGGTGCTGGATGATCCCCTGGTTTTGGTCCATTTTGTTGTCCTGCTACTGCTTTTTCAGCATTTGGTACCACTGGATCAGGTGATTCAGTCATTGGAATCGCATTTTCATTGGCTTGATGATTGGTGTTGGGAACCACTGGATCTGGATGTGCACTGACATTTTTTTCATTGTTTAATTCGTTTTTATCGTTATTCATTAAAAATTCCTCCTATAAAATACGTTATTGTTGGTTAAAAAATTCGTCGATGATACCGGTACGTTGGAGATACAATCCTAGCGCAAAACCCAAACCTGTTAGGAGTAGAATCAGCAATGTTTTGAAAAAACCGATCGTTACAAACAACACAGCCAGAACAAGGCCGATTGCTCCAAAAATCAATGGGATTTTGTATTGTTGTAGTTCGTTCATCATAGCCCTCCTATTCTACTCGCGGGTTTTCCGGAGTCTCATTTTGTTCAAAATTCGCGTAATTGACTTCGACTTTGACTTTTTCACTTGAGCCAAGCACTCGTTGGACATCTTGTTGGATTTCCGCCATTAAGTTTTCGGTTTTGCCAACTAAGGCAGACGTCCGTTTCAAGCGGCCTTTGATTTTGATCAAAATTCGATTTTTGGTCGCCTTGACATGCACTTTTGGTCCTTCAACAAATTCTTTTTCATTTACTTTCGTACGTACAAGTCCTTCGATCGCTTTCTTATCGATCGTCAATGCGCCCTTATCCTCTTTCAAAACAAAGGTTGTTTTAGTTTTTGGATAAAACAGCACGACTAAGATCACGATCAAGAATACGGCGATTAAAACAACGGCTACCCAAAACATATATTGACGCATAAACAAGTTGTCAAAGAAATACGTGACGACATTGCCTCTGCTGTCCAAACCAAATGGCAGCTGCATGTATGGATTACTCATTAAAACGATTGGTAATAAGACAGTGATAAAGATCAACGAAACGATGATTGATACGATTTTCCACCCTTTACTCATAGGACACCTCCTCCTTTTTCTCCGATTTTTTGATAAGCTTACAAGTTGATGGCTTCTCCGCCGGTAACACCATAAATCTGTGCTGTCACATAGCTAGCTTTATTGGAAGCTAAAAAGACATAGACGGGTGCCAGCTCAGCTGGTTGTCCTGCCCGCTCCAGTAATGCTTGCTGACCAAATTCAGGCAGCTTGTCTTGCGGTTGGCCATGATCTAACTGTAATGGTGTCCAGATTGGTCCTGGGGCTACCCCATTGACCCGAATCCCTTTTTCAGCAAATTGTTTCGCCAAGCTGACTGTAAAACTGGCGATCGCCGATTTGGTTGCCGCATAATCCATTAAATGGGCGCTTGGACTAAAGGCTTGGACAGAAGTCGTTGTCACGATCGCTCCCCCAGCCGGTAAGTGTGGCTCAGCTGCTTTCACTAATGCAAACATTGAGATAATGTTTACCATAAAGGTGTCTTTCACTTGTTCAATCGGTAATTCTGCAATCGATGGCCGCGTGATTTGCTGTGCTGCGTTCAATACTAATGTATCTAACCCACCTAATGCTGCTACCGCTTTGTCAACGATCTCTTGTGGTGCCGCTTCGTCTCGCAGGTCATAGGGTAGCAAGATCACCTTACGTCCGGCTTCTTTGATGTACCCTGCAACTTCTTCGGCATCTTCTTCTTCACCTGGGAAAAAGTGTAGAGCAATGTCTGCTCCTTCTCGGGCGAAGGCAATCGCTGCTGCTCGTCCGATCCCAGAATCCCCACCGGTAATCAGTACCCGCCGGTTTTCTAACTGTTGACTTCCCTCATAAGAGTCTTCACCACAATCAGGTTTTGGTCGCATTTCTTCTTGTAAAGCAGGCGTATCTTGTTCCTGTTTGCTGTATTTACCCGTGTGATAAAGTTCCCGTGGATCAGTCAAAATAGGTTCACTCATTCTTACGTCCTCCTTTTCTCTATAATAAAATTCTAAACCATTCATTTTTTTTTGGGAAATATAACGCTTTGTTAACAAAAATAAATCCTCGTTTATTAGAAAATGAAAAAAGAAAGTGCCCTCATTTTTGACCAAAAGCAAATGATTTCCCTTTTTTATAGAAGGGCGTAAACTAATGAGTAGTAACTGGTGGTACCTGTAAAAGGGAACCCCTAAGAAAATGACCTTGGATCAACAAAAAGGAGGAAACAAACAATGCCTTGGAATGTCCGTGATTATCCTGCGTCAATGAAGAATTTAGACCCCTTAGTTCGTAAAAAAGCGATCGATATCGCCAATGCCTTGCTAGCCGATGGCTATTCCGATGATCGGGCGATCCCGATCGCCACGAGTCAAGCAGAAAAATGGTATGAAAATGCAGACGAAGAGGAGAAGAAAGCTTTTCAGAAAGAGAAAAATCCGCAAAAAGATGATGCCCATCAAACCAATAAGAATGCGAAAAAATTAATGGATGCGGATGTAGAAGTTGTGTATGAAGAGGACCAATGGCAAGTCCGTTCCAAAGGGGCAAAACGTGCCAGTGACCATTTCGACAAGAAAGCAGATGCCATCGCCCGTGCCAAAGAAATCGCCGAAAACAAAGAATCCGTGGTGAACGTTTATAAGAAAGACGGCGACCATCAAAAGGATATTGATTTGAGAGAATAAAATTGGCTGCAAAAAAGCGGAAGGAGGCCTTACGTTTGTCGTTTTAACGGCGTGAAACGTTGCCTACTCTTTCGCTTTTTTGTTTCCTTTCACAGCTAGGTTTAGTGAAAACTAAAGCAACGGCTTCTTTAACGTTTCTCTTTAAAAGCAGCGGTTCGTTGTCAGAAACCTAAAAAACGAAGACCTTTTGAATGAACTATCACTTTTAAAATTTCTCGACATCCTAAAAAATAAGCCTATGAAATGCTGATCTAGCAACAACTGTAAACCATCCGTTACCCCTGTAAACTAGCTTGTGCTTTCTTTAACTAAATAAACCTTGTATACTTGAATTATCAAAAGTACAAGGAGTGGTATTTGTGAAAAAATTATTTTTTGTGCCGTTTATTTTTATTTTTTTCCTCTTTGCTCTCCCAGCTGCCGCCCAGACAGTGGAAGAACCAGAACTCGTTTATGACCTAGCATCAGATAGTCCCTATGAGCAGCTGATCACGGTAGATGAAGAAGGCAACGAGGTGATTTTGACCATTGAAAAATTGCCGTCATTCCGAGCAAATCTGGCAGCGGGAACGTATCGTGTGTCAAAAACATCCGCCGGTAATTGGACCGCTAGTTATAATGTAACGGTCAATAGTCGCAATCAATTTACAGGCACTTCGAATTTAAGTTTAGTTGCTCACAGAGGAAGTATCACTTCTAGTTCATTAACTCACACGTCCACCAAAGCCACCTGTACGTTTAAGCAAAAAGCAGGTATAATCACTACCAATGGGAGTGTCGTAACCACGATCTCAAATGGGAAGCTAGTTGTTAAATAGCAGATAGGAGCATACATTGGCTTTAGCAGAACAATTAAAAAGCTGTCGCGAGTCTTCAGGATTGTCGCAAACAGCAGTCGCAGAAAAATTACAGATTTCACGCCAGTCGATTTCAAAATGGGAAAATGGGCGCGGCTATCCAGATATTGAGAATTTGATTTTGTTGAGCGATCTCTACCAAGTCTCGATCGATGAGCTTTTACGTGAGAACGAAGCTTTAAAAGAGCGGATCGAAACCAACAATCAAGAAATCAACGACAAGAAAGAAAAATTGTCGTTACTCCAAAGAACGATGGCAGCAGATAAAGATGAAAGTCTGCTCTTGCTACTGTTAGCTGGAATCGGCTCCTTTCTTTTTCCTTTAGGACTGATCTTAGATGGCTTTGTTTTATGGCGTAACAAAAAAGCCAATAATTTTTATGTATTGATCTATATCGTCTGTGCCTTATCGATTTTCTTGAATTTGTACGATGGCTATGTCCATCTCAGCAACATCATGAACTGGGGAACCACTACGATTGAAAAAGTGGAATAACTTTAAACTCTGAACAAAACCATCCCTATGTGATTCGTCTCATAGGGATGGTTTATTATATAGTTTTCTGTCAAATTAAATACAGAATTCAAGCAATCGAATGAATGTTTTTATGGTTCAACTGAAAACCAAGAAATTTTTTATCTTCTTAATAAAAAAAAACCTTGATATCAAGCCTTTCTGAAGCTTTTGTAATTTTCCCTTGCTCGATGGTACTATTGAATAGTGAAAGATCATCAGTTGGCACATTGATTAATCTGGTGGGAGAGTATCAAGATTGTTCAGTAAGTATAGATAGGTTCAAAATTTTATCAAAGACTGGCAAATCTATCCAGAGGATTTAAAAATATGCAATATTGAACCCATAGCGTTTTTAAAGTTGATGAAGAATTGACCAAGAAAAATATCAAGGTATACCTGGTGGGGAAAAACAAAAAATTAATCTATTGAGAGCTTTTGTAAGGGATAGGAAAGTAATTATTTTAGATGAGCCGACAGTTGGTTTGGATCAGAAAGCTATCAAAAAATTATTAGAATACCTTTCCGAAACTAAACATGACAAAATACACTTTATAATTACACATGATATTAATTTTGATCATTTAGCAAATAAGGTGATCCAATTATAAATTCAGTAGAGGTGATAACATGCTTTTTATGTTACTTATAGGGATACTACTTATAGGCGTAGGCATCCAATTTAGACGGGGAAAATGGTACCGTTTAATTGCTGGAAATACTTTTAACGATAAACCTATAAAAATTCAGAAAAATGCTGCAAAAGGTGCATCGAATATTGCATTTATTGTGGGAGCCCTTCAGATTTTCTTTTTTATTTTTATTAAAATGAAACTTAACACTAGATTATTAATAATTGTCGTTGTGATACCTCTTGTTTTATACGCCTTTTATATGATTTTTCATTTTCTCAAAGACTTTATCAAAAATGGCTGATAGGTACACTAAGCACCTTTACTCGATATATAGCTTTTTTGGTTATCCTTGAATGCTATGGTTTAGAAGTCATGTAGCTAGAAAACTTTTTCCTGTTTTATCTTTTGGGTGTCGCTAACCATAATATATCGATAAAAATTTTAGTTGATTTGTGTCCCAGCCGTTGTGATACCTTCTTAAACTAATAACATTTTCGAAAATAAAGAAGCCCTTTTTCTTAGACCGTAACTTTCATGATTTACGTTTTAGAAAAGAGCTTCTTTATTTTTGTCCAAATTAGATTGTCGATGTTCTAGAAGTATTTTAAAATTTTCTAACGAATAAGCATTTAACAAATTATAGCCTTTTGGTGTTTAACACCAAAAGGCTATAATCCTGGCTTTTATTAGTTAACCTTTGCAATCTTCCCTTGTTCGATATATTCTAATTTTCACGAGATATTAAAGATAAATTACAATTAATAATGGTTTTACCTCTATATTTATAACTAATTTCAAAGTAAATATGGGCAATAAGAAAAAATTATCCGTATTCAAAATCGTATTCAAAAATTAACCACGGGCAAATTTACATAAATTCAATTACCTTGTGTCAAACCTATCTTTTAATCGTAATATTTTATTTTCAAGAGATTCGTACTTCTCTTTATTTTTCTTCATCTGACTCTGCTCTTTTTCAATTAGGCTATTTAGTCTAATTCTTTCCATATCATTCATAGTTATCCTTCCAGCAATATCATTCCATGTCATTATCTCAATACCTGAAAACTGTTTCTCAATATCAATATTTCCGTAAAATTCTACATCATCTGTTTGTAAAAAAGGAATTCCTAAGAAATATGCATACAATATAGAAACATACTCTCCAAGATTCTTTAAAGTTTTTTTTGAATTATCTATATTGCTAAATCCAAAACTACTTAATTGTCTTCTTATCAGTGTTTGATCTACTGCATCCAATTTTTCTAAATAGATAACATTGATAGCATTTTCTTTATTTTCATCAAAAATCGTACTTATTTTTTTGTATTTATCGTCATTATTAGCCCATTTTTTTATCTCATTTTCGACTGAATCAGCAAAATGCAAACTCTCAAATGTCGAAAAAAAAGAACTCACTACATCCCCTATTACTACCTTAACCCATATGTTTGTATCACATATATAACCTGAATTCAAAGACATCAGTTAAATTCCTCCTCAATGAAGTCTAGGACAGTTTTAACTCGATCACTTGAAACTCTGCCTTTTTTCAAATTGCTGTTCATATAAATAAATAATGATTCTGAGATATAGGGTTCTTGGTTAATCATTTCCAAATTTCCAGAGTATCCATTATCTTTATTTAGCTTAATTACTTTTTCTTGGTTACTAGCAGCACCATATCTATTTTTAAGTGACTTAATGCCTGTTATATCTATAATACGAGTTAGTAAAGCTTTATAGCTTACATTAAAAATATTTTGAAGTTTAACAATATCTACTATTTTCAGGTAGCGAAAGCTTTGTTTATTTGAATACCCTAATTTGATTAATTCAATTATTAAAGACTCTTCGGGCATAAGTATTTCCGATGCGAAAAATTCCGCTTTAAATTCGGTTTCGTCATACTCGCTTTCACCGTAAAAACTTATATCTTGGCCATCTTCAGAATACCAATGATACACTTCATGCCAGATAGAATAATTTTGCCTACCCAAAGGATTTTTAGAGTTTACTACTATCATGGATTTGTCCGCCATATTCATAGTCATTCCAGAAATATTATCTGGAGCTGGGATGGCTATAACAAAAAAACCTAACTCTTCAGCTGCCTTAAAAGAGTTAGGTATAGGTGCTTCACTAGTTTTTGGGAATTCAGAAATAAACCGTTGGCAGACTTCTCTTACTTCTTTTTTCAATTCTGCTTTTCGTTCATCAGTTAATTTTTTCAAAAAATCACACCAAACCTAATTATTGTATTTGTCCATAAGTTTTTTGCTGAAAAATCCATTCAGCAAATAGAGTTTTAGTAGTTCTTATGAAATCTTCCGTGGTATCATCGCCTTCTTTAGATCTAAAAAAGGCATCCCCAGAACAGTCAACTTGGCTCAACAATTCATCAATTGGTATACCAAGAATTTCACTAGCAACTTTGTAGTGAATTGACTTAAATACTACTTGCTTACCTAATATATCCGATAAAACATCTTTAGAAATATTAAAAAGTTCAGCAAATTCGGACGGCGTACCAGACATTTCATTAATTTTACTTTCCACTAATGCAGATAACTCATATTGAGTATACTTAGGTAATGTACTTAACTCGATTAAATCCATGCTGCACCTCCTTAATTAGAAACTTTTATATTATATCAATAATGAAACTAAAAAGCAACACTTAAAAAATAAAATTGCTTACATTGAAATTATAACAGCGTACTTATTATCTGTAAACAGGAACCTACTCTGTTGCACTGATCTTTCTTTAAAATCAACTTTTTCATTAAATTTTTATCTAAAGATAATTGACTCGATAATCTGTGTCGATTTTCCTTCCTTCGTCTATTCAGTTGGAAATAGTGACTTCAAGCTTTCTGTTAATTGAATACTTAATCCTTCTACACGCCTAAATGCCAACTGTCCCATTTTTAAATCGTAATCTAACTGTTTTTTTCTTTCTGCCGCTAAATGAACAGTATTTCTATATTCATACAGTTTAATTAAATCTACTTTCAAATATTCATCGATTAGTCCTAATTTTTCTAAAACAGGTACCTTTTGATCATATCTAATTTTAGTTTTATCTACTTGACTCGATTCATAGTAGCAAGGAATAATATCTTGTTTATTATGTACAAGTACTTTTTCTAAAGATTTCATCGAATTTTTAGGAATACTTATTTTTTTTAGTTTTTCTATTTGGCCAAGATTCTGAACTTCCTGATTATCCGCAAATAAATTGAAAAGTACATAGTTAACAACTTCTTCTTGTATTGAAACAAACATAATTATTTGAGTTTTTACTTGCGCTAATAATTGATCATTTTGAGCTTGCAAACCTTCAAAAACTTTATAGATAAACCTTGCATTTTTATGTTCAATCACAAGTCTATTCCAGATTCCTTCGTCTTGAATAAAAGGAAAAAAATTTTCATTATACCAATCATTGGATGGTATATGGGAACTACAATATTTATTAACTTTCTCAGCTAAATCTTCTGGGAACGGCATCATAAAACTCCTTTTATTTTTATTATATCAAAAAAGCCCATCAAGCGATGGACTTTCTGAAACTATTTGATAACTACATTCGTTGCAACTTTTCCTTTTTCATTCTCACCAATCTTATAAACAACCGATTGTCCTTCTTCTAGGTTTCGATAACCTTCTCCAACAATACTACTAAAATGAACAAAAATATCTTGTCCATCTTCTCCAGAAACAAACCCATATCCTTTTTCACTATTAAACCATTTTACCGTTCCATTCTGCATGCTACATTTCCCACTTTCTTTTTTGATAATACTTTTTCTTTTGAAATAGAATCTCGGAGCGTTTCCGCTTATAACGTTCTTGATCATAATTTTTTTTACATACTTTGCATTGAGTATCAAAACCATCTTTGTGCCTAGAGTGCCTTGTAAAATTTTCAACACTCAATTCTTTATCAATACCGCATTTTGGACATCTTTTTAAAATCAAAGTATTTTGTTCCACTTACTATTCACCTTTTCTACGGGATTGCATGTAATCCTTCATATAATTGGGATTCGATTTTCTCCATTGTTTACGGATTTCTTTATGCGCTGATTGCCTACAATCATCACTGCAGTATCTTGCATTGCTACGTTGTGATCCGAAAGAAACACCGCAAATTACACATTCTTTGAAGCTCATAGATTACCTTCTTTCTTGTTAAACGATAGGACACGCGAAAAAATGTACAGTGACGGCGTGAAGCACGAACGAAAGGGCGGAGGGGTACCCATCCCCCCTCTCTCTTCGCGCATATCAAACTTTAAATATATTTTCTACTGATTATATATAAATTATTTAATCACTATAAGAAGCCCATTCAGCGCTTTTAGGAAGGTTTCTATTACCTACAACTTTTGGTATCTCATCCTTGATTGACTAAATTTTGTCAGACTTCTCTCTGTTTCAGGTCCATTGAGCCATCTATAAATCCTCCATGCTTGATGGATGACTACCTTTGATGATTGGTAACATGTAATCAACCACATGACTCAATGGATGCGGCACCTTAAATGTTTTATCAATATGCTTGCCACAAATCCCACACGCATTCTGTCCCTTGAAATAGTATCTTTTTGTTCTTCTCAAAGGCTACCCGATGGGGACCTTATCTGTCCGCTCTTAGCGCCATAGTAGAGGAGGGACTATCTTAAGGGTGGGGGGCTTTGTTCAGTGACCATCACCATTAAACCGATCATGTAAACCTTAATCATTCAGCCCTGGAATATTCTCTATCATCTTACGATATGCTGCATCTTTTCTTTTAGTATCTTCTGATTTAACCCCTTTGTTTTCATATTCGGCATCAACCTCTGCCAGTGCCTTAGCCTTTGCCTCCTCAATTTCTTTAGCCTTCTCAGACTTAGTTTTTTCCCTATCTTCTATGATTGCGCTAGCAAATAGACTACTGATATACTCCCGTTCTTTTTCCGCTTCTTCTTGTTGCTTTCGAGAAACTTCTTTTGATTTCTCTACCTTTTCCTGAAACTCTTTATCTGCACGCTCTTGCATGCCTTTAATATCAATATATTTACCTTCAAACATCGTTACATCTCCTTTTTATAACCAACTTCTTTGAATTACTTGGCTCTCTTCTCCAGAACGTTGAGATAGATATGATCCAACAATTTTGCTCTGATAAAATGAATTCACTGTTTTATCATTACTGTATGTTTTATCACTTGACCATGTCGAAGTGCCATCTCCTAGTTGAATCTTTCCTTTAGGTTCTCTATAAACCTTTCGTTGTAGCATCGCCAGTAAAGTATTTGCTAACTCTCCAGTTTGATATGATTCATCCGAAATTCCTTTTAATTTTTTGATTAATTCGATTGCTCGAACGTTTTGTTCTTCTTGGATATCTTTAGCAGCTTTATCTATTTTTGATAACATAGATTGATATTCTGATTTAGTAATAAGCGGTGTGTTTATTAGCTTTTCGCGTTGCTTTAGATACAATTCTTTTGCATGATTCGCTGACCACAACAAGTTTTTTGCCTCATTGTATTTATCAACGTTTACCTCGGTTTCTCCTTCAAGCAGTTGATCATTAGCATTTCGAATAGATTGCTCTGTTTTTTCAATATTCGCATCGCATTCTTCAATCAATAATTTATTTTCTTGTAGCTTCTCATTTAGATTCTTTTTGATTTCGTTTAGATTTTCCATTGTGTGTTTCTCCTTTAGTTTGATTTTTTTAACTGGTATCCCCTATCAGTTGGATCGCCTCTTATTTTTAATTTGCCCATACTAATCACCAAAAATTTCATTATCATAAATTGTTAGTTCTAACCTATTACAGAACTGGATTAGCGCTGATTTTGATTCTTCTACAAAAACTATCTTCCCAATGAACAGCCTTTCTGTAATTTCATTACAAGTTAATCCATTAAAATATCTTAAAAAGAAAATAGACCGCTTTCTAACAGACTTTTCAGGATTTTCATGAATAATAGAAAGATAGCCATCAAGAAATAATCCGTGCAACTATTCAAATACTTCTAAAGTAGACTCCCGACTGATTAGGATCCTTTCTGCATCGCCAGTCCTGCTTGAATTTGGTGAAGGTGGTAATATGCTGGATGATTGTGTTACTTTTGGAACCATGGAATGTCCAGCACGCTCTCTAGCTGATTGATAAATTTGAACGAATTGGAAGAAGTTCTTTTTGTTGCTGCCAAATTGATTTTCCCTTGTTTTTCTCCTGTGTATTTAGAAGGATCAAATATCATAGCTATCAGCCTTCTGTGCTTCTTCTTTATAAAAATCTATTTCTCTTTTCATCTTATTTCTAGCTGTTTTTCTTTTGTTATATCCATCTAAAAATTTTAACGTTCTGACAATAGCAGCATGTCTATGATTGATATAGGAAGCACTATAATTTGTATCTTCTGCAATTTTTTCTAACGTCATTTTTTCTATATATTTCAGCCTTACTATTTGAGAATCTAAACCATCAAAATTGCTAACTATATCTTTCAATTCTTTTATTTGATTAGTAGTTTCAACAATTTCTTGTTGTATAAATTTTATTTTTTCTTCTAAACTTGCTGAGTGAGATCCTTTATCTAACTTTATTCCAGCTAAATCACCTTCTACCCATCTGATAAGCTCTAGTTTGCTTTTATTCAAATTCCATTTCAGATAAATCAGCTTTTCTTCAAGTTCTTTATAATCAGCTAACCATTGATATTTCATTGATAACTCCCTCAAATTTCTGCTAAAAATCATTTGTCGAGATTTTTTAGTTTATTGAGTGGTTGCCTAGGTGTTCTTCATAAGTTCCACGTGAATGTACCACCCGTTTTCCTCGTAATAATTAACTTTTATATCCCCTATGATTCTGTATCCAGGGTTCATCTTTAATATTTGTTCTTCTCCTAAATCTGTTGATATTGCCATTTTTTCTACTTTTTTTTTTGAAAATTTATGATCATTTCTTGTCTCAAATGGTTTCTTCAAGTTTTTACTGCTGGACCAGCGCTTTTCTCCTTTCTTCCATTGACGATCTACCCATTTCTCTTGGTTCGTTAAGTAATTAGCCAAAGCTTGGATACCATCATTATCTGGTTGAATGATTTTTGATTCTGTTCTACCTAATTTATGCTTATTTTTACCCCTCCCAGTACTCCAGCAAGATTCTACGTCATCTCTGCTTATCGCATTATTTAGAAGTATGTGATGATGAATTCTTTTTACATATCCCGTATCTGTATCAAGCTGATATGAGGTAAACCACATATACTTAATCTCTTGATTTACCTTTTTATACTTATTTCTCAGACTTCTTAGAAATCGATCAATATCTTTTTTTCCTTTTTCAGGCGTTTCAGGTAAATTTTTCTCTGAATATGTCAAAGTAACGAAATAATCACCTTCTGAAAAATTTGCATGCATTAATAATCTGGCATAACGTTTACTATTTTTTTCGTTTAGATTATTTTGAGCCGGTCTGGATACCTTATGCTTTCTTCTTCTCGTTCTTCTATTTGTCACTTCTTGTTTCTCTGTTCTTGAATAGATATCAACCTCTACGTAATCCCCAGCATGTCTTTTTCTTTCTCTTACAAATGATCGCATCTCTTAATCCCCTATCTTTGTTCGTACCTTAAAATAATATCTATTACAAGGTCGATAAAACGTGTTAAAACAACGTTTTTATTGATTTTAGGCTTAAGAAATGATATAATAACCTTGTCGAGATTGTTTATAGCACTTCTTAAGTCTTACTAATGTAAGGCTTTTTCTTTTTGGTTACTGTGCCTGTATTTTACGAGCCATTTTTAACATTTGATCTTTGATTTGAAATCTATTGTCTGGACTACTAATTATTTCCAATTCATTCAATAGTTCTTTCATTTCAGAATTAGAATATCTAGACCATGCAGCTACACTTTCTTGAAACTTATTAATAAAGTTATTTTTGTTTGTTTTTTCTTGCCTTCTTTTTCTTTCAATCCTTTTACCGCTAATGTAGCCAATTATTGCTGCATTGTTTATAGCCAATATTTCTATATAGGCTTGATCACTCAGGCTTATTCCTGCGATATAGCATGAATCATCAATGATTGATCTACAAATTTCTTTATTTTTCAAGATATTTTTTAATTCAATCAGCGTTAAAGGTGCCCATGAAATATATTCTTCTTGAATTGAAGATTTATTCTTTCTTACCCAGTTCCTATTTTTGAGTCTTTCCTCTCTCTTTCCTATAATTCCTCCTATAACTGAGGCTATATTAATAGCAAACATCAAACCCTCATTAATTCCTTTCTCACTAAATCCAGCTGCTCTACAAGAATCTGCAATAATGATTCGATTTAATTCGTGTTGATCCCCAATTTTTTTAATTTCTTCTAATGGACAGTAAATTAGCTTTAAATATGAATCTTCAATAGTTTTCATGTTGGTTTCTCCTTTGATTTACATTTATAAGAGTCTTATGGATAAATACTTATTATGAATTTGCCATTTAGCAGCTATTCTTTTTCTGGATCTTCAATTAGCGGCACTATTCCTTCTTTTTTTAGGGTGTTATACAAAAACAGTCTGCCTTTTTGCGTCCATCGCGTAGTGACTACCGTTTTATTACCGTTCTGTACTCTTTTAGTTTCAGACCTAGTCAAACCTTTTCTAACTAAATCGCTAAACAACACCCATTGATTATTAACTTTCCTTTGCACTCTTAGTCTTTTCAGCAATTGATTCATCGCCCGTCCACTCATGCCGTAATCAGCTGCTATTTGGGTTATTGTCAAAGTTTCGTTAGACTGCAGGATTTCATTGTAATAACTAACGATCGGCTGCGTTTCTTTTAGTTCAGTTACTAACATTTTGTTTTTCTCCTTCTCCGCCCTATAGTTATCAAGAACTTCAAGAAATAGCTCTGGATTATTTACTAATTCATCCTTTGCATACATCCCATGTTTTCTAATTGAGGGTAGAACCTCTTTTGTTACCCAGCGCTTAAATTTCTTTGCATTCGGTAACTTACTAGATATTATTAGCGAGTAGAGTCCGCTCTCATTAATCGCTACGACATTTTGACTTCTTCCTATGGTGTCGCGAATCGCTACCCTATGTTTATCTTCTAAATCAACATGCTTAGATAAAGCATCCCTTGTATTTATGTAACCTAGAACTTCTGCTATATCTTTGCCCACAAAATAGGGTTCATCATCTACTAGAACTGTTCTTACTTCATTATTTTCAAAATTAAAAATTTCTAGTTGATTCATTATCTTTACCTCCATATTTTGTCTCATAGCAATAATCATCAAACTGCATATACAGAAATGATAAACAAGGCAACGCTATTACTGCTTTTATGACTAATGCCAGCGATGAGACTAATACACCTATAACTATCAATAATGCGATTTTTCGTTTATACTTCATTTAATTTCTCCATGTATTCTTTATTTTTTTTGAAGTGTTTGATATTATTAAGAAAAGAATTTAGGTATATTACCTACTTGATAGCCTCTAACGTTCGCTTTGGTCGGTGGAATCGTTAGGGCTTTTTTCTTTTCCGAAAATTTTCATCTTTCAATATCCTTCTTATTTGCTCAATTCCTTTGCTAAAGCTGACGATAGCTGATTACATGTAAAAAAATATTGTGATAAAATAAGTTTAAAAAGGAGTGTTTTATTTGGATTATTCTTTACTGATTAGTGGATTTTCATTGCTTATTTCCGCCATTGTAGCTTTTAGAACATTTTATTTTTCAAGACCGATACTAAAAGTTATGCAAACTGATAACGCCGCAAGGAGTTTCTTTATTAAGTCATATGATGGATCACAGGCATCCCTCTCTTATGACATTGAAGATGATGACCCTTCAATAGCATCAGCTCTTCTAATCGAAATCATTTTAATTAATAAGAGTTCTCTGCCTTTATCAATTCTAGAGTTTCAATTAACTGGAGAGCAATTGCCCAGTTTTCAAGCTTTTACTTCTTATTCTCCGTCTCCTTCTTCTTTTAAGATAACTACAAGAGAAAACTCTCGTACAACAATTGATCACGTGAACTATTTACAGCCAGAATTCACTCTAGAACCCTATAGTGCAAAACGTGGTTACATATTATTTTGGACTGGTATAGAAACTAGTTTAGAAACCACAGATCCATTAAACTTAAAAATAGTAACTTCACGTAAAGAATTTTCATTTAAAGTTAAATATTCAGGATCTATTGAATCTATAAAAAAACACGGGAATATAAGTAAGGATAAAGACGGAAATAAAGTTTTAGAACTACATTAACTTATGGAGCGCTTAGTTGTTACTAAGTGCTTTTTAATTTCGTCAGATAGCTGATTAATTGTTTAATAAGCTCATGTATCACGGATACCTCTTGTTTGATTAATAAACTACTTGCCCGTGGTTTATTTTTAAATGTGATTGTTTAATATCCATTCCTTTACTAGACTCTTGTCATAAAACTTTCTACCTCTAATTTGCCCAAATGGAAGTCCTAATTTTTCGTATTCCCTTATATTTGAGGCACTACATCCTACAAACTCGGCTATTTCAGTTTGATTGAGCATCCTATCAAGTCCAGCATCATTCCTTGCTGCCTTTATTTCTGATAGCGCCAATTCATATATGAACTTTCTAAGTTCTTCACTTTGTTCATCGCCCAAAATCACGCTGATCATACGCTTTCACCTTTTTTGGTTGGCTCATAGGATACCAATTCTTCCAAAGGAACTTGAAAATAATCACACAACTTCAATAATGTTTTCATTTGAATATTTTGCTCACGTTCATAGTACAGATTTGTTAATGTTGTCCTACTGATTCCTGTTGCTTCGTAAACATCCGAAATTTTTTCTTTCCTTTTACCAAGTAAACTCGAAAATAGTATTTCCATTATGATTTCACTCCTTTTTTAACAAGACTACTTATTTATTTAACAAGAGTAGTTGTTAAAATGATAATAGCACCGACTTTTTCATTAGTCAAGTCAAAATGCACATTACTATGTGCATTTCATTTGAAGTATGGTAATATTGGTTCGAGGTGAATTATAAAAATGATTAAATTAAACTTAGATTCTTATATGAATAAAAACGGTTTGTCGATACAAGATGTTGCTGAAAAAACTGGTTTATCAAGGAACACGATTTCACAGCTATACAATAATTCTGGTAAAGGTATTCAATTTGAAACATTAGATCGACTTACTTCTGCATTGAATATTGGTATTTATGATTTATTTGAGAAGAAATTACTTGTTACGGGGTTTAACTTTAAGGTGGATGTAGTTGAAAACGCTGATTCTGAAGGCGAATACTATATTAGTCTTTTAGATACCAACAATGAGGTTGTCACTGGTTTTTCTATTCAGCCGCATAATGAAATTCATTTTGATCGCAATCAAATATACTTTTTTGTTGAAAATATAAAAGATACGGATGATTTTTGGATTCTTAGCGACTACTTATCTAACTTTACTGAATTTGCTATAGAAATTGGATTTGCTAAAATTGTGGCCAATATCTTAAAACAAGAACAGATGCTAACAAATGATTGCGATGTTCTTTTCTCAATTAGCGAAATTCAAACTAGCTTTGTTAGTTTTATTTGGCATTCTTCGTGGATAGACAATGAGGATTATATGATGAATATTCTTAAAGCAAAATATCACATGAATAATCTTGATTCTTTTAAGTTAGATGAATTCGGGGACGTATTATCATAATTCATAGAAGCAAATCTTTACTTAAAAATTGTTTTTTAATTCCTTATTAGCTTACTTGCCCGTGGTTAGATAAGGAGAAATTAAATATGGCAGTATTTGAACAATATGTAAAAAAAGATGGCAGTAAATTATGGAAGTTCCAATCATATTTGGGAGTTGACGAAATTACCGGGAAAGAAGTCCGGACAACCAGGCGTGGTTTCAAAACAAAAAAAGAAGCCCAGCTTGAACTTAACAAGATCAAGCTAGACTTTGAAAAAAATGGATCATTGAAAAATAATAATAAAATCACTTATTTTAAGCAACTTTATGAAGTTTGGTATGAGCAGCATCACAAAAATATCAAAGAAACAACAAAGCAGCGTATATCCATTCACTTCAATAACCACATTTTAATAGAATTTGGGAATTTGAAAATTGATAAAATCACGCCGCTATTTTGTCAGCGAGTATTAAATAAATGGGCTGAATCTTTGAAATCTTACCCACAGTTAAAGATTTATACATCTAAAGTGTTCGATTTTGGAATTCTCTTAGGCATATTAACCGTTAATCCAATGGAACGAACTATTACGCCTAAGATATCTAAAACCGCTCAGAACGAATCCCATAGCTATTACACCAAGGACGAACTCAAACAATTTTTCGTTAGGCTTGAAACTTTGAAAGATGATAGATCTTTTGCTTTCTTTAGATTATTAGCCTTCACTGGCATAAGGAAAGGTGAAGCGATGGCATTAACATGGGGGGATGTTGATTTCAAAAACAAGACTATTTCCATAAATAAAACTTTAGCTGAATTAAAGAGTGGTAAACCAGTCATACAAGATGTTAAAACTTCATCTTCAAATAGAGTTGTTGAAGTGGATAATCAAACCTTGGCTATCCTATCAAACTGGAAAAAGAAAGTGCTGCAAGACAAATTGTCTCTCGGCCTAAGAGATGATAATTTTGATACCTCTGTAGTATTTTGTAATTCAGTCTATTACAACCAAAACCAATATCTGTATAAATCTTATGCTAACAATGTCTTATTGCGCTTAAAAAGAAAATTTCCTGATCAGAAGATAATCAAAGTCCACGATTTTAGGAAAACACATGCATCGCTTTTATTTGAAAGTGGTGTATCTATAAAAGATGTTTCTAATCGGTTAGGCCATAAATCTACAAAGATAACTGAGGATATTTATGTAAAAGTAACCCCTACAAAGAAGAAAGAATCTGCTCAAAAGTTTGCTGAATATATGGCTTTTTGAACCATCCGTATTCAAAACCGTATTCAGTGATTTCTTTTAGAAATCTTTGCAAAGAAAAAAAGGCTTGATATCAAGCCCTTTACTCTTTAACCTTTGCAATCTTCCCTTGTTCGATATACACCATCAAAATACTAATATCAGCTGGGTTTACTCCGCTGATACGGCTCGCTTGGGCGATGGTTTCGGGTTGGATTTTTTGCAGTTTTTGTTTGGCTTCTGTTGCCAAGCCATTGATAGCGGCATAGTCGATGTTTTCAGGAATACGTTTGGCTTCCATCCGTTTGAGTTTCTCCACTTTTTCGAGGGCTTTTTTAATATAACCTTCGTATTTGATTTGGATCTCGACTTGTTCAATCTCTTTTGGCTTCAATGCTTCATTGGCTTCGATAAATTGCAGCATTTCGGCATACGTCACTTCAGGCCGACGCAAGAATTCATTTGCTAAAACGCCATCTTTCAAGGTGGCCGTCCCTTTAGCAGTCAAATACGCTTGTACTTCTGGCGTTGGTTTGATGCGGATTTTGGATAAACGTTTGATTTCTGCTTCAACAGCTTCTTTTTTCGCTACATATGCTTCGTATTGCGCTTCTGGTACAAGCCCAATTTGATGTCCCACTTCGGTCAAACGCAGATCGGCATTATCATGACGCAGCAATAAGCGGTATTCGGCACGAGAGGTCAATAAACGGTATGGTTCATTGGTTCCTTTAGTCACCAAATCATCGATCATTACACCGATATAACCGTCGCTGCGTTTCATAATGAAGGGTTCTTTGCCTTGAATTTTCAAAGCGGCATTGATGCCGGCGATCAAGCCTTGACCGGCCGCTTCTTCATAGCCGCTGGTTCCGTTGGTTTGTCCTGCCGTAAAGAGGTTTTCGATGACTTTGGTTTCTAATGTTGGACGCAATTGATGAGGTACCACGACATCATATTCAATGGCGTAGCCCGTCCGCATCATTTCCGCTTTTTCTAAACCTGCGATGGAATGCAGCATTTGGACTTGGACGTCTTCTGGCATAGAAGTAGAAAGCCCTTGAACATACACTTCTTCGGTGTTCAACCCTTCTGGTTCCAAGAATAGTTGGTGACGAGATTTGTCTGCAAAACGCACGATTTTGTCTTCGATGGATGGGCAATAACGGGCACCTACTCCTTCGACGATCCCTGTAAACATCGGCGCCCGGTGTAAATTCTGGTTGATGATTTGGTGGGTCCCTTCGTTCGTATAGGTCAACCAGCAAGGTTCTTGGTTTTGATTGTAGGCTTCATCGGGTGTGCTATAACTAAAGTGATTCGGTTGTTCATCGCCAGGCTGGATCTCCGTTACCTCATAGTTGATGGTGCTGGATTTCACCCGCGGTGGTGTACCGGTTTTAAAACGAGCGATCTCTAGACCAAGCTCTTTCAAATGATCGGCTAGTCCAATCGATGGTTGCGAGTTGTTTGGACCAGAAGAATATTTCAATTCTCCAATGATGATCTCTCCTCGCAACGCTGTTCCTGCAGTGATCACTACAGCTTGGGCTTGGTAACGAGCGCCTGTAGAGGTCACGACGCCACGACATTCGCCTTCTTCAACGATCAGCTTTTCAACGATTCCTTGGCGCAGTGTCAAATTGGCTTCTTTTTCGATCGTTCGTTTCATTTCAGCCGCATAGGCATGTTTATCGGCTTGCGCTCGCAAGGCCCGCACAGCGGGACCTTTTCCTGTATTGAGCATCCGCATTTGGATGTAGGTTTTGTCGATATTTTTGCCCATTTCTCCGCCTAAAGCATCGATTTCGCGCACCACGACACCTTTCGCTGGTCCCCCGACGGAGGGATTGCAAGGCATGAATGCGACCATGTCTAAGTTGATAGTCAGCAAGAGGGTTTTTGCCCCCATGCGGCTAGCTGCCAAGGCAGCTTCTGATCCGGCATGGCCGGCCCCAACAACGATCACGTCATAACTTTCTGCTTGATATTCTTGCATGGTGTTCTCCTTTTTACGCCAGTGGCGCATTCTTTATTTTCCTAAACAAAACTGACTAAATAATTGGGTGATCAACTCATCTTGGACACTATCGCCGACAACTTCTCCTAGATAGTCCCAGCAGCGTGTCATATCGATTTGAACCAAGTCGACAGGCATTCCTGCTTCGATCCCTTGGATGACCTCAGACAACGACTGAACGGCATTTTCTAATAAGGCAATGTGGCGGGTGTTAGAAAGATAGGAAGCATCCTTATCAGTGGTCTTCCCCCCAAAGAATAGATCGGCAATGGCTTGTTCCAGTTGATCCAAGCCTTCACTCGTCAACACAGAGACAGAAAAAATCGGTTCATCTGCTGCGTACTGCGCTAACTCAGCGGGTGCTAATTTTGGCTCAAGGTCGGTCTTATTCAATAAGATGATCCGACGGCTGCCAGCAGTTAGCTCCAGCAATTGTTTGTCTTCCTGGGTCAATCCTTCGCTTTGGTTGAGAACCAGCAAAATCAACTCCGCTTCTGCCAGTGCTTTGCGGCTGCGTTCGACCCCGATTTTCTCAACGACATCTTCTGTTTCGCGGATACCAGCCGTATCGATCAGTTTCAACGGTACCCCGCGAACATTGACATACTCTTCAATGACATCTCGAGTCGTACCAGCAATGTCTGTCACGATGGCTTTTTCTTCCCTTAATAAATGGTTCAATAAGCTGGATTTGCCAACATTTGGCCGACCGATGATCGCAGTACTCAGACCTTCTCGCAAAATTTTTCCTTGTTGGGCTGTCGCTAATAAGGCTTGGATCTGCCCTTTGACCATCGTGGCTTTTTCTAGCAATAAGCGGGTCGTCAATTCTTCCACATCATCGTATTCAGGGTAATCGATATTCACTTCAACTTGCGCCAGCGTCTCTAAAATCTCTTGGCGTAAAGTCCGAATCAAGTGGGAAAGATTGCCATCCAACTGATTGACGGCGAGGTTCATCGCTTTATCGGTCTTGGCACGAATCAGATCCATCACCGCCTCGGCTTGAGAAAGGTCGACACGTCCATTCAAAAAGGCCCGCTTCGTGAATTCCCCCGGCTCAGCCAGCCGTGCCCCTTGGCGTAAAACCAGCTGCAAGAGTTGATTGACGACCACGATCCCGCCATGACAGTTGATCTCAACGACATCTTCTCGGGTAAAGGTCCGTGGCTTTTTCATCACTGAAAGCATCACTTCATCCATCAAACGACTTTCCTCTGGATCCACGATATGACCATAATGGATCGTATGACTTGGGACTTGGGCGAGGGTTTTAGTGCCTGCTTGAAAAATCCGATCCGCAATTGCGATCGCTTCTTCCCCGCTTAATCGCACAATACTGATGGCCCCTTCGCCGGGCGGGGTGGAAATTGCGGCAATCGTATCAAATTCTTGCGTAATATTCGCCATGTTGCATACTCCTCCTATTTTTTCACATAAAAAAAGTGCCCACTCCACCCGTCAAATTGATTGAAAATCAATAAAAACGAGTAGACTTAGCACTTTGACTGCTTGTCAATTAAATTCTGGAAATAGATTAGCACATTTTGGCGCCAGTCGCAAGCTTCCTTGAAAAACTTTTAAATTTTGCATCTGTAGGCAAAAACCTTTAAAATAAAAGCAAAGAATAAGAAAAGAGTGATCTATTATGGAAACCATCAAATCATCAAACAGTGCTGCCCGCATTAAGGAAATCATTTTATCGACAGGAAACGTGAATCGGCCTTATGTCGTGCGGGATATCGTCTTTGCGGCAGACAAAATCGAAGTAGATCTATTTGATACATCTGTGAACTTGAACGACCTGTTGGCAGATGTGACTTATCGCTTAAAAGAAACCGCCCACAGCTATGGCGCGAACGCGGTGATCAACTGTCATTTCGAACACGATCGCATCGTCGAAGGCGACAAAACCTATCTTGAGATCTTTGCCTATGGTACGGTGGTTCAATTTACTCAATCAACCATCGGCGGCTAATTCCCTCTATCATCAAAAAAAATACAAAAAAGAGTCCGCGGCATACGGACTCTTTTTTGATACCAAAGGCTGACCTACGTAACGTATGTTGACTTTGATAAGAATGATTTCTAGTCAAGGATACTTGGTTTTAAATTTGTTGTCAATCGCTTTTTCCCATCAAAAAAGGGAAAGGCTTGTCAGAGCGCCTTTCCCTTTTTTCATTAAATTCGTTTGTCCGCAGGTTCCACTACTAAGTAGCGATACGGTTCATCCCCTTCAGAATGAGTTTGAACATACGCATCTTTACTCAATACGGAATGGATCTGCTTTCTTTCAAACGCCGGCATCGGCTCTAAAAAGACCGGGCGACCAGTTCGTTTGACTTTTTCAGCAGTACGACTGGCCAAACGTTCTAAGATCGCTTGACGTTTTTCACGGTAATCCCCGACATTCACAACGATCGATAATTTGTTTTTCGCGATGCGGTGAATGTAAACTTGCGCCAAATATTGCAATGCATTCAAGGTTTTGCCGTGCTTCCCAATTAAAATGCCTTGTTTTTGCGTTTCTAAATGAAAGACGATCACGCCGTCTTGACGAGCGGTTTTTACTAAGGCAGGTGCATTCAATGCTTTTGAAATATTTGTCAGATAGAGTCCCAACTGAGCCAGTGCTTCCTCATCGGAAAGATCCGTCAGCAAAACAGGTTCGCTCGCGGCCGCCTCCATCACACTGCTTGCATCCTCTGTCGTCACAGGATCTGGTTCTACCAGCGGTTTTGCTGGTACTTCTTCAACGGGTGCCGGTTCTTCAACGATTCTTTTTTCAATGGAGACCCGTGCTTGTTTTTTTCCTAGCCCCAAGAAGCCTTTTTTACCTTCATCCAGGACTTCGATTACTGCTTGATCTTTGGTAATACCAAGGACTTGCAATCCCTCTTGAATTGCTTCAGCTACTGTCAGATTTTCATAAATCGGCATTGCAGTGCAACCTCCTCTTATTTTTTCCGTTTCTTTTTAGGACTCATTGCTTTTTTCAGCGCACGTTCACGCTCGCGTTCTTTGCGGGCGGCTTCTTCTCTTTCTTGGCGAATCTTGAATGGGTTATTTAGAATCAACGTTTGCACAACTTGGAATGCATTGGAAACGACCCAGTACAAGGAAAGTCCGCTGGCAATGTTGATCCCCATCAGCAAGATCATCATCGGCATAGCGAAATTCATAATTTTCAGACTCGCATTTGATTCCACTTGGCTCATACTTGATAAGTAGGTACTTGCAAAAGTAAAGAGCGCAGCTAAAATCGGCAAGATGAAGTATGGGTCACGATCACCCAGCTGCAGCCATAAGAATTTTCCTTCTTGCAAAGCAGGAACCCGTGAGATCGATTGCCACAAGGCCATCAAAATCGGCATTTGTACCAATAATGGCAGACAGCCGGCATAGGGATTGACATTGTTTTCCGCATACAAACGTTGTGTTTCTTCTTTTAACTTGCTTTGTGTTTCTGTATCTTTTGAGGCATATTGCTGCTGCAGCGCTTTTAGCTTCGGTTGTAATTCTTGCGTTTTGCGCATGCTTTTGGTTTGAAAGTGCATCAACGGCATCAAAATGACCCGAATGATCAATGTAAAGAGGATGATCCCGATCCCGGCATTGCCGAAGGAGAGGGCTTTGATCGCCTCTGCAAAATAATAAACGATGTAACGATCCCACAGACCAGTACTTTGTGCATTTACTTCACCTGTTGCACCGCAGGCAGATAAGACAACTACTAATGAGAGAACTCCCAAAAATAGTAAGACGCGTTTCCCTTTTTTCACGTAACTAATTCCTTTCCATTAATGAATAATTTTGGCAAGCTTTAAAACATGCTCTAAATTCGAGTAGATTTCCTTTGAGGAACAAGTGGCGATACTTGGACGAGCGATCACGATGAAATCGACCGCTGGTTCGATCCGCGGCTTCATTTCCGTTAAACTCGCACGGATCTTGCGCTTGATCTCATTTCGCTTCACTGCATTACCGACTTTTTTCCCTACAGATAAACCAACTCGAAAATGTGATTGCTCTTTAGGTAAGACATACACCACGAACTTCCGATTTGCAAAAGAATTTCCTGCCTGAAAAACTTTTTGAAAATCTTGCTCTGTTTTTACTCGATAGGATTTTCTCATCTTCGGTTCCTTCACTTCTTTCAATTAAGCTTCGCGAAACGGATTGAATCCGTAACCACTCACCTGTCAATAATACCATATTTGCCAAAAGTCAGACACTATATTCCGCAAAAACGGCATAAAAAAAAACCACTGGCATTCAGTGGCTTACGCAGAAATAACCTTTCTGCCTTTACGACGACGGCTAGCTAAAACACGACGTCCATTTTTTGTACTCATACGTTTACGGAATCCGTGAACTTTTTGACGTTTACGTTTATTTGGTTGATACGTTCTTTTCATTTATTTCCACCTCCATCAGGATAATGCTTATGCGCACAGACATACTTTGATAGTATAACGAGTCAAGTACTAGTTTGTCAATAAGAAGTTTGCTCAAAATCGGGCATTCTTTATCCACAATCCCCTTGATTTGTGTGGGTTTGCTGTTTATAGCCAATTTTTGTGGATAACTTTTTCCCCAGAGTTATTTTGGCTTTTTCCACAAACAAACAGCCTGTAGAAAAGTTATCCACAATCGTTTTCCAAGTTGTTGATAACTACCCTAAAACCTAGTATTATCAAGGCGTGATCTTCACATTGATCTGTGGATAAAGGAGATTTTTTTACAGTTATTCACATTCTTTTTCTACCTGTGGATAGTCGAATTTCGAACATGTGCATTTCCTTTTTTCATTTATCCCGTTTTGTGGAAAAGTATTTTTTTCTAACCTTTTTTATCGTAATCTGTGGAAAACTTTTTCAATCCGTGCTATTTTAGTTATATCTATTCTTAGTTATAGGAGGACAATTTATGCCATCTGCTGATTCTATTTGGCAAGATCTTCAACGATCCTTTAAAGAAGAGCTGAATCCGGCCAGTTATAGCGCTTGGATCGAGACTGCCAATGTCTTGTCGTTTGAAAAAAATCAGCTGCTGATCGAAGTACCCAGCGATCTTCATAAATCTTATTGGGAAAAAAATCTAGCTGCCAAAATTGTTGAAATGGGATTTATGAAAACTGGTGAAGAATTGATTCCTAGTTTTGTGACTGTCGAAGAAGCAGAAGCTTTAAAAACAGCCCCATCTACTATTAAAACAACTGCAGAAGAAAACGAGCAGCCGCCGAAATCGATTTTAAATGAAAAATACACATTTGATACCTTTGTCATCGGGAAAGGCAATCAAATGGCCCATGCTGCTGCTTTAGTTGTTGCTGAAGATCCTGGGTCTATTTATAATCCGCTGTTCTTCTATGGTGGCGTTGGTTTAGGGAAAACCCACTTGATGCATGCGATCGGTCATCAAATGTTGCTGAAACGTCCCAATGCCAAAATCAAGTATGTTAGTAGTGAAAATTTCACCAATGATTTCATTACTTCTATTCAAAAGAACAAAATGGAAGATTTTCGAAACGAATACCGCAATGTTGATCTTTTGTTGGTGGATGATATTCAATTCTTAGTCAATAAAGAAGGAACCCAAGAAGAATTCTTTAATACCTTCGAAGAACTGTATCGCAATAATAAACAGATCGTCCTGACAAGTGATCGTTTGCCAAATGAGATCCCAACTTTGCCGGAACGTTTGGTTTCTCGTTTTGCTTGGGGCTTGTCCGTTGACATCACCCCGCCCGATCTAGAGACGCGGACCGCGATTTTGCGGAAAAAAGCCGAAGCCGAACGCTTGGAGATCCCCGACGATACCTTAAGTTATATTGCTGGACAGATCGATTCGAATATCCGGGAACTTGAAGGAGCACTCGTCCGGGTACAAGCTTTTGCTACGATGCAAAACTCAGACATTACAACCAGCTTGGCAGCTGAAGCCATCAAAGCCTTGAAATCAAGCCATGGCTCGACCCAAGTTTCGATTTTACAGATCCAAGAAGAAGTCGCAAAATACTATCACATTCATGTCAATGATCTAAAAGGGAAAAAACGGGTCAAAGGCATCGTCGTGCCACGGCAGATCGCGATGTATCTCTCTCGAGAATTGACCGATAGTTCTTTACCAAAAATCGGCGGCGAATTTGGCGGCAAAGACCATACCACGGTCATTCATGCCCACGAAAAAATTCAGCATTTAGTCGAAACAGATCCTACGATCAAAAATGAGATCGCTGAAATCAAACAAATCCTCTTCAGCTGATCTGTGGATAAGAAAAGAAGAACCAAAAAAGTTGTCCACAAGTTATTCACAGGCGTTTTCGTTAGTCTAATCACTCTTTTCTCGAGTTATCCACATTACTAACAAGCCTATTACTACTATTACTTTTATTTAATAACTATAAATTAAAGGAGTATCGCTATGAAGCTAACTTTAAATCGAACAGAGTTCATGCAAGAATTACAAACTGTCCAACGGGCAATTTCTACCAAAACCACCATCCCGATCTTAACTGGGGTAAAATTGTCCCTTTCAGAAAAAGGATTGACCATGACTGGGAGCAATGCCGATATTTCCATTGAAACTTTTTTAAGTGTGGAAAACGAAAAAGCGCAAATGCAAATCGAAAAAACAGGAGCGATCGTTTTACAAGCACGTTTCTTTAGTGAAATCGTTCGTCGTTTGCCTGAAAGTACCTTAACATTAGAAGTTTTAGACAATAATCAAGTAGCGATCACTTCTGGAAAAGCCAACTTTACCGTCAACGGATTGGATGCCGATAGTTATCCACATTTACCAGTTGTCGAAAGTCAAGATTCGATCGAGATTCCAGCGCACGTATTGAATAAGGTCGTTAGTGAAACAGTCTTTGCGGTTTCGCAACACGAAAGCCGTCCGATCTTGACTGGGGTCCACTTTGTCTTAGAAAATCAAAAATTATTAGCTGTTGCGACGGACTCACACCGTCTGAGCCAACGGGTGATTCCCTTGGAAAGCGGGGAAACAGCCTTCAATATCGTGATTCCTGGCAAAAGCTTAACGGAACTTTCTCGTTCCTTAACGGATGAGGAAGAAGCGATCCAAATCAGCATTATGGATAACCAAGTATTGTTCCAAACGAAAACTATGAAATTCTATTCTCGTTTATTGGAAGGAACTTACCCAGATACCAATCGTCTGATCCCTTCAAGCTTCAATACTGAAATTGAATTTTCTGTGCCAGAATTGTTACAAGCTATCGAACGGGCGTCATTGCTTTCTCATGAAGGCCGTAACAACATCGTTCGTTTGGCGATCTCCGAGGAAGCCGTTGTCTTATATGGAAACTCACCAGAAATCGGGAAAGTGGAAGAAGACCTTTCTTTTGAAAAAGTGACCGGCGACCCATTAGAGATCTCTTTCAATCCTGACTATATGAAAGCTGCACTACGAGCATTTGGTGACACCAGCATCGTGATCCGCTTTATCTCAGCGATTCGTCCCTTTACGTTGGAGCCAACAGAGAGCAAAGGCAGCTTTATCCAGCTGATCACACCGGTGCGCACCAACTAGTTTTTCATGTCTTTTGAAAAAAGTTGAAACAATCATCTGAAAATGAATAAATGAGTTAAAAGGGCTTAAAATCGTTTTTAAGCCCTTTTTTCTATTTTGGCTTCTTTTTTATCTAAAAGCAGTAAGTCTTCTGAGAATGAAAAATATGCCGATGAATTTGTTTTCTTGGCAAAAAAAGAGTATAATAGAGCTAAACGCTCTTTGATAGAATTGAGGGGAATTATGAAAATGCAAATACCGTTAGAAACGGAATATATGACACTTGGACAAATGCTCAAAGAAGTCAGTGTGATCAGCAGCGGCGGCCAAGCGAAATGGTACCTTGCAGAGCACACCGTTTTTGTCGACGGCGAGCCAGAAAATCGACGAGGGCGCAAATTGTATGCGGGAATGCGTATTGAGCTACCTGATGAAGGTACTTTTTTTATGGTGAAGAAGGAAGACGCCGATGCGGCTGAATGAGTTGCATTTAAGCAATTATCGGAACTATGATTCGTTGACACTGACTTTTGAGAAAGGTCTGGTCATTTTTTTAGGCGAAAACGCGCAAGGAAAAACCAATATTTTAGAAAGCATCTATGTATTGGCGATGACCAAAAGCCACCGCACCTCCAGTGAGCAAGAACTTATTCGCTGGGACACAGAAGGTGCGCGGATCTCTGGCAGTGTCAGTCGGGGACGCTCAACGATCCCGTTAGAACTGTTTTTGTCAAAAAAAGGACGAAAAACGAAAGTAAACCACATTGAGCAAAAAAAGCTCAGTAGTTACATAGGGCAGTTGAATGTCATTTTATTTGCTCCAGAAGACCTCTCCCTTGTAAAAGGAAGTCCCCAAGTCCGCCGCAAATTTCTCGATATGGAAATTGGGCAGATTGATCCAATCTATCTCTATGATCTCGTTCAATACCAATCCGTTTTGAAACAGCGCAATCAATACTTAAAACAGCTGAATGAAAAAAAACAGACCGATGAGATCTATTTAGATGTTTTGACGGAACAGCTGGTGGCTTTCGGCAGTAAAATCATTTTAGCCAGACAACGGTTTGTTCAGCGCTTGGCGTATTGGGCAAATCAGCTGCACCAAAAGATCAGCCAAGGAAAAGAAACCTTGCAGATCGACTACTTATCAAATGTGCCCGGTGAGGCGAACACGTTGGAGGAGATCCAACAGCAATTTGCCAAAGCCTTGGCACAAGTCAAAGACCGTGAACGATTTCGGCAAGTCACGTTGGCAGGCCCCCATCGAGACGATCTGGATTTTTTGATCAATGAGAAAAATGTTCAGACCTTTGGTTCGCAAGGACAGCAACGAACAACGGCCCTAAGTGTCAAATTGGCAGAAATTGATTTGATGAAAGAAGAAACGGGAGAATATCCCGTCCTTTTATTAGATGACGTCATGAGTGAGCTGGATGATTCCCGACAACTGCATTTATTGGAAACCATTGAAGGAAAAGTTCAGACCTTTCTGACAACGACGACATTAGAACATGTGAAAGACAAAATGTCTGTGGAAGCAGAGATTTTTTATGTAGAGCAAGGACATATTAAAGGAGAATAGACTGAATGACAGAAGAAGAAAAAAGCTTAGTTGAACGTGCGAAAGCCTATGATGCCAGTCAGATCCAAGTGCTGGAAGGTCTAGAAGCCGTCCGCAAACGACCTGGGATGTACATTGGTTCTACCAGTTCAGAAGGTTTGCACCACTTAGTATGGGAAATCGTCGATAACTCGATCGATGAAGCACTAGCAGGCTTTGCCTCAAGTATTCAAGTGATCATTGAACCAGATAATAGTATTACGGTCGTCGATGACGGTCGGGGAATCCCCGTTGATATCCAAGCCAAGACAGGTCGTCCAGCGGTAGAAACCGTCTTTACGATCCTGCATGCCGGCGGGAAATTCGGCGGCGGCGGCTACAAAGTATCTGGTGGACTGCACGGGGTAGGTTCCTCCGTCGTTAATGCGCTATCCACGACTTTAGATGTAAAAGTCTACAAGGAAGGTAAAGTGTATTATCAAGAATACCATCGTGGGGCAGTCGTTGATGACTTAAAAGTGATCGATGAAACCGACCGCCACGGAACGACCGTCCACTTTGTTCCAGATCCAGAGATCTTTACGGAAACAACTGTATTCAATTTTGACAAATTAGCGACGCGGGTTCGGGAATTAGCCTTCTTGAACCGAGGTTTAAAAATCTCGATCGAAGACAAACGGGAAGAAAAACCCGTCTTGAAAGAATATCATTACGACGGCGGGATCAAGAGCTATGTGGAGCATTTGAATGCGAGTAAAACAGTGATTTTCCCAGATCCGATCTATTTAGAAGGAGAGCAACAAGGAATCACGGTTGAAGTTTCCATGCAATATACCGATAGCTACCACAGCAATCTGCTAAGTTTTGCCAACAATATCCATACCTATGAAGGCGGAACCCATGAATTCGGGTTTAAGACTGCCTTGACACGGGTGATCAATGATTACGCCCGCAAGTCAAAATTGATGAAAGAAAACGACGAAAACCTAACCGGAGAAGATGTTCGGGAAGGGTTGACGGCGGTTATCTCTATCAAGCATCCAGATCCTCAGTTTGAGGGACAAACGAAAACCAAATTAGGAAACTCCGAAGTGCGGACCGTCACCGATCGTCTCTTTTCGGAACACTTCACGAAATTCTTGATGGAAAACCCGAATGTGGGTCGTCAAGTCGTGGAAAAAGGACTTTTGGCATCAAAAGCCCGTCAAGCAGCCAAACGTGCCCGGGAAATGACTCGCCGAAAAGGTGCGTTAGAAATCAGTAACTTACCTGGGAAATTAGCCGACTGTTCCAGTAATGATCCAGAAAAATGCGAATTGTTTATCGTCGAAGGAGATTCTGCCGGCGGTTCAGCAAAACAAGGCCGTAGTCGCGAATTCCAAGCGATCTTACCGATCCGCGGGAAGATTTTAAATGTTGAAAAAGCCAGCATGGACAAAATCTTAGCAAACGAAGAGATCCGTTCATTGTTTACAGCCATGGGAACTGGGTTTGGTGCTGATTTTGATGTAGCAAAAGCCCGTTACCACAAGCTAGTTATCATGACCGATGCCGATGTCGATGGTGCCCATATCCGGACCCTACTTTTGACGCTGTTCTATCGTTATATGCGTCCAATCGTTGAAGCTGGTTATGTCTATATCGCACAACCACCATTGTACGGTGTCAAACAAGGGAAAAATATCCACTATATCCAACCCGGCAAGAATGCCGAACAAGATTTGAAAAATACGATTGAATCACTACCTGCGACACCAAAACCAACGGTTCAACGCTACAAAGGTCTAGGGGAAATGGATGACCACCAGTTATGGGAAACCACGATGGATCCTGAAAACCGGATGATGCTGCGGGTCAGCGTAGATGATGCCATAGAAGCCGATCAAATTTTTGAAATGCTGATGGGGGATCGCGTCGAACCAAGACGGGCCTTTATCGAAGAAAACGCGCACTACGTGAAAAATCTTGACATCTAGCCAATCGTAGAGGAGGAAACAGCTTGAGTGAAGAAGCAAAACAAAATATTCATGACGTCAATCTGACCAGTGAAATGCGCGAGTCCTTTATCGATTATGCAATGAGTGTAATTGTTGCTAGGGCTTTACCAGATGTGCGGGATGGCTTAAAGCCGGTTCACCGCCGAATTTTATATGGAATGAATGAATTAGGGGTCACACCAGACAAGCCCCATAAAAAATCAGCCCGGATCGTCGGCGATGTCATGGGGAAATACCATCCCCATGGTGACAGTGCGATCTATGAATCAATGGTGCGGATGGCACAGCCCTTTAGCTATCGCTACATGCTAGTCGATGGCCACGGAAACTTTGGTTCAGTCGATGGTGACGGTGCCGCTGCGATGCGGTATACCGAAGCCCGCATGAGTAAACTGGCGATGGAGATGCTGCGGGACATCAACAAAGATACCGTTGATTTCCAAAGCAACTATGATGATACAGAACGAGAACCAGCGGTATTACCTGCCCGCTTCCCGAACCTTTTGGTCAACGGGACGACGGGGATCGCTGTTGGGATGGCGACCAATATCCCGCCTCATAACTTGAATGAAGTCATTGCAGCCATCGATCTATTGATGGAAAATCCAGAAGTCACAACGAGTGAATTGATGGAAGTCCTGCCGGGACCAGATTTCCCAACTGGTGGGATCGTGATGGGGAAATCCGGTATTCGCCGTGCTTATGAAACAGGGAAAGGTTCGATCACTGTTCGCGGGAAAGTCGAAGTGACTGAAATGCCCAACGGCAAAGAACGGATCTTAGTGACTGAATTGCCATATATGGTCAATAAAGCCAAATTGATCGAACGGATCTCTGAGCTGCACCGTGACAAACGGATCGAAGGAATCACCGATCTGCGGGATGAATCGTCTCGTGAAGGCATGCGGATCGTGATCGACGTTCGTCGCGATGTCAGTGCATCGGTGATCTTAAACAATCTCTACAAAATGACTGCACTGCAATCTTCTTTTGGCTTTAATATGTTAGCCATTGAAAAAGGCGTGCCGAAGATTTTGAGCTTGAAACGAATTTTAGAAAACTACATCGAGCACCAACAAGAAGTGGTGACTCGTCGAACACAGTTTGATAAAAACAAAGCAGAAGCTCGTGCCCACATCTTGGAAGGATTACGGATCGCATTGGATCATATCGATGAGATCATTGCTTTGATCCGGGCATCAAATTCTGATGATGAAGCAAAAAATAGCATGATGGAGCGCTTCAAATTGTCCGATCGCCAAGCGCAAGCGATTTTAGATATGCGTTTGCGTCGCTTGACTGGTTTGGAACGCGACAAGATCGAAAACGAGTACCAAGGCTTGTTAGAATTTATCGCTGATTTGACAGACATTTTAGCAAATCCACAACGGGTCCTAGAGATCATCCAAACGGAGTTGCAAGAATTAGGCCAACGCTTTGGCGATGATCGACGGACTGAATTATTGGTTGGGGAAGTCTTGAGTCTTGAAGATGAAGATTTGATCGAAGAAGAAGAAATCGTCATTACCTTGACGAACAATGGGTACATCAAACGAGTAGCTAAGTCTGAATTCCGTGCACAACGCCGCGGCGGACGTGGCGTTCAAGGAATGGGGATCCACGATGAAGACTTCGTGAAGACGTTGGTTTCTTGTTCGACTCATGACACATTACTGTTCTTCACCAATAAAGGGAAAGTTTACAAAGCCAAAGGCTATGAAATTCCTGAATATGGTCGGGCAGCCAAAGGGATCCCTGTGATCAATCTGCTAGGGATCGATTCTAGCGAACGGATCGAAGCGATCATTTCGGCTTCTGGTGGGCCTCAAGAAGGACGCTACTTGTTCTTCACGACGCGTCTAGGTGTGGTTAAACGGACCTCAGTGACGGCCTTTTCAAATATCCGTGCCAATGGTTTGATTGCGATCGGTCTTCGGGAAAATGATGAGTTGGTCAACGTGATCGAAACCCACGGCGAAGATGTCGTGATCATTGGAACCCACGATGGCTACTCTGTGACCTTCAAAGAAGCCCTTGTGCGGGATATGGGCCGGACAGCTGCTGGTGTGCGAGGCATTCGTCTAAGAGACGGAGACTACGTCGTAGGTGCCGCTGTGATCACAGAAGACAGTGAAGTCTTGGTCATCACTGAGAACGGCTATGGCAAACGCACCAAAGGCTCTGAATACCCAATCAAAGGTCGTGGCGGAAAAGGGATCAAAACAGCCAACATTACGGCGAAAAACGGTCCATTAGCCGGCTTGACGACGGTCAGCGGTGAGGAAGACATCATGGTGATCACCGATAAAGGCGTCTTGATCCGTTTCAATGTAGCGACTGTTTCCCAAACTGGTCGGGCAACCTTAGGGGTTCGTTTGATGAAGATGGAAAACAATGCCAAAGTAGTGACGATGGCAACGGTTGAACCGGAAGTCGAAGAAGAACTAGCGACTGCCGAAGAAACAACGGTACAAGACGTGCCAGTTGTGGAAGAAACAACGGAAGACACCACGGATACACAAGAATAAGCAATACATTTTCTAGGAAGACAGCAACCTGCGAACCTGCAGCTTGCTGTCTTTTTACTCTTTTTCAAAAAATCGGCAGCAGCTGACGTATTTATCAGTGTAAGCGATTGTTTGCGGTGATGGGTAGATGCAGGGACGCAAAAAAACAGCTTGCAGTAGGGACGAAAAAAGTGTATAATAATTATTTGTGAGTAGTCTAATTAGACCACTCTCTCTGCTCCTAGAAAACTAGGGGCCAAAGTCCACAGGGAGGTGAAAAATCAATGGAAAACACGAAATATGAGATCTTATACATCATTCGTCCAAACATTGATGAAGAAGCAAAAGCCGCATTGATCGCTCGTTTTGACTCAATCTTAACTGATAACGGCGCTGAAGTTATCGAATCAAAAGATTGGCAAAAACGCCGTCTAGCGTATGAAATGGATGGATTCCGTGAGGGTATCTATCACATCGTTAAAGTTTCTTCTTCAACAACTGCAAGTGCAATCAACGAGTTTGACCGTCTTGCGAAAATCAATGATGACATTATCCGTCACATGATTGTCAAAGAAGAAGCATAATATTGTTTCACATGAAACAAAAGCGATGAGGAGATGATGAACTTTGATTAATAATGTTGTACTAGTAGGAAGACTAACCAAAGATCCTGATTTACGTTACACTTCTAATGGCACTGGTGTCGCAACCTTTACCTTGGCGGTAAACCGCAATTTTACCAACCAAAGTGGAGAGCGCGAAGCTGATTTCATCAACTGTGTTATTTGGAGAAAACCAGCGGAAACATTAGCAAACTATGCACGCAAAGGAACTTTATTAGGGGTTACTGGACGTATTCAAACCCGTTCATACGACAACCAACAAGGCCAACGTGTTTATGTAACAGAAGTCGTTGCTGACAACTTCCAATTATTAGAATCGCGAAATGCTTCCGAGCAAAGACGCACAACTGATAGCGGATCTGGCAGTAACAATACGTATAACTCAAACAGTTCTTCTGGATTTGGTAACAATAACTCAAATCAAACTCAATCCTCTCAACCATCAGGAATGCCTAATTTTGATCGAGACAACTCCGATCCATTCGGAAACTCATCAATCGACATTTCAGACGATGATTTACCATTCTAAGAAATTGATAGGAGGGAAATAGGATGGCACAACAAAGAAGAGGCGGACGCAAACGTCGTAAAGTAGACTACATTGCTGCAAACCATATTGAACATATCGATTATAAAGATATTGAATTACTAAAACGTTTCATTTCAGAACGCGGTAAAATCTTACCACGTCGTGTAACTGGTACTGGTGCGAAAAACCAACGCAAACTTACCATTGCAATTAAACGTGCGCGTATCATGGGATTACTTCCATTCGTAGGCGAAGAATAAATCGAATGATTTTCATTGACAAGTTTCTTTTGAAGCTTGTCAATTTTTTTATCCATCGAAGAGAAACTTGTTATTTTATATGTAGATAGAATAACGAATGACAAAAATTTTTTCATAGTTGTTTCACCAAAAAAGTTTCACGTGGAACTTTTTTGCATCAATCGCCTATTTGATTGTTTTATGGTAAAATAAGGAACAAAGCTTCAAAAAAATGGGATGATACATTGAGGGGTAAAAAAGATGGCAGCAATTGGGTTGATTTCAATTGATAATTACGATGATTTGATTGAGAAAAAAGACGACAAACAAGTTTCTTATTTGAACTCGCTGATCACGACATTGATTTCTGATTGGGCAAGTGAGAATCATGTTTTTTACAAACGAATCAATTCCGAGCGGTTTCTTTTCGTCGCGAAGTATTCAGATATTGAGCGGATGAAGGAAGAAAAATTCCAATTTTTGACTAGAGTACGGCAAGTTGCGGAAAAAAATGATCTGGCATTAACGATCAGTATGGGAATCTCCTATGGGGAAGAGTCTTTTGAAGAGATTGGTGAAGTGGCACAAAACAATCTCGACATTGCGTTAGTTCGTGGCGGCGATCAAGTCGTTTTAAAAGAAGCCAAAGAAGAAGCAAAACCGCAATTCTTTGGCGGTAATACGGATGGTACGCCGAAGAGAACGCGTGTTCGTTCTCGTGCCATGAGTACGGCGTTGAGAAAGATTTTTGCTGAAAACCAGCGGATCTTTATCATGGGTCATCGTTACCCAGACATGGATGCCTTAGGTTCGGCTTTTGGGGTGGCTTACATGGCGATGATGAGCGACAAAGAATGCTATATCATTTTAAATCCAAAAGAGATCACCGCAGACATTCAGCGGGCATTGGAAGAATTGAAAAAATACCCCGAGCTGGAACGATTTGTGATCACTGGGGAAGAAGCAGTCAATTTATCAAATGAAGAAAGTGTCTTAGTGATGGTAGATTACCATAAGCCGTCGATGTCGATCTCGCAAGCGGTCTATGATGAATTTGACAAAATCGCAGTGATCGATCACCATCGTCGCGGGGATGAGTTTCCCGATAAGCCATTATTGACGTATATTGAATCTTCCGCATCTTCGGCATCGGAACTGGTAGCAGAATTGATCCAGTATCGCGCTTCTCGCAGATCACAAGTCCCGAAATTTATTACGACTTCTTTATTAGCGGGCATTTACGTGGATACGAAGAACTTCACGGTGCGAACCACTGGTCGGACCTTTGATATTGCTGGCTATTTGAAAAACCAAGGCGCAGATACCTCATTGGTTCAATACATGTTGAGTACGGATTTAGATTCCTATTTAATGATCAGTGAACTGGTTTCTCGCAGCCAGCATTTCCGAGAAGATATCGTGATTGCTGCAGCGGATGAAGATCGGGTCTACGATAGTGTCACCGTTGCAAAAGCGGCTGATACTCTGCTATCGATCAATGGGATCCATGCGGCGTTTGTCATTACGAAACAGCCAGGAGATTTGATCGGTATCAGTGCTAGAAGTACCGGAAAAGTCAATGTACAAACCTTGATGGAGGCATTAGGCGGCGGCGGACATTTTACCAACGCAGCCACGCAAATAAAAAACAGTAGCATTGGTGATGTAGAAAACCAGCTGCGAGCGGAATTAACGAAAAATGAACAATAACAAGGAGTGACCAAGATGAAAGTTATTTTCTTACAAGATGTCAAAGGCAAAGGCAAAAAAGGCGATATCAAGGAAGTCCCTAATGGCTACGCACAAAACTTCCTGATCAAAAACAACTTAGCCAAACCTGCCAACAATGAAAGCATGGCAGAATTAAAAGGCAAACAAAAAGCCAAAGAAAAGCAAGATGCGGAAGTCTTAGCTGAAGCGAAAGAGCTAAAAGCGCTTCTTGAAAAAGAAGAAACCGTTGTGAAGATCAATGCCAAAGCAGGGGAAGATGGCCGCTTGTTTGGTTCGATCCCATCAAAACAAATTGCCGATGCCTTGAACAAGCAATACAAAATCAAGATCGACAAACGCAAAATCGAATTGGATCAGCCGATTCGTGCATTAGGCTTCACGCAAGTACCTGTAAAATTGCACCCACAAGTAACAGCAACGATCAATGTTCATACCATTCAAGAATAAGCATTACTCCCAACAGTCATATGTTGGGTTTTTTTCGGCAAACGTCCAAGCAATCTTGTACTTTGGATGGGAATCTTGTAGAATGAATGGACGAAGGAGCGAATGGCATGAATGAAGTTTGGCAAAATCAAGTTCCCCCACAAGATATTGAAGCGGAACAAGCGGTCCTAGGGGCAGTCTTTTTAGATGCTGATGCGATCATCGATGCAATGGAAGTAATCGCCCCAGAAGATTTTTATCGCCGCAGCCATCAAATAATTTTTCAAGCAATGATCCAGTTGAACGACCGTAGTGAATCGATCGACTTGATCACGTTGAAAGCAGAAATTGAAAAAAGCAATAGTCTTGAAGATGTTGGCGGCCTGACGTATCTGACTGAATTGAGTCAAGCTTCACCATCAGCAGCAAGTATTGCTTATTATGCGAAGATCGTTGACGACAAAGCTACGTTACGCAATCTGATCCAAACAGCGAGCCGTATCGTAACCAAAGGCTTTGAACAAGATGAAGATGTGCAGTCGATCATTGATCAAGCAGAAAAAAGTATTTTAGAAGTATCCGAAAAGCGCAACAGCAATGGCTTCCAATCGATAGCGGAAGTCTTGAATCGGACGATCGAAACGATCGATCAATTGGCGCAAAACAATGAAGAAATCACCGGATTACCTACGGGTTATGCGGCTTTAGACAAAATGACGGCGGGACTGCAAAAAGAAGAGCTGATTATTCTCGCTGCCCGTCCCGCGGTAGGGAAAACCGCATTTGCCTTGAATATCGCACAAAATGTCGGAACGAAAACCGATCGTTCCGTGGCGATCTTTAGTCTGGAAATGGGGGCTGAATCATTGGTCAACCGGATGCTTTGTGCGGAAGGCTCGATTGAGGCCAGTCACTTGCGGACGGGGCAGCTCTCAGAAGAAGAGTGGCGGAATTTGATCGTTGCCATGGGCAGTCTTTCTAACGCCAATATCTATATCGATGATACTCCTGGGATCAAGATCTCTGAGATCCGGGCGCGTTGTCGGAAACTGGCGCAAGAAAAAGGCAATCTCGGCTTGATTTTGATCGACTATTTGCAGCTGATTGAAGGAACGGGTCGCGAAAACCGCCAACAAGAAGTCTCTGAGATCTCTCGCCAATTAAAGAAACTGGCGAAGGAATTAAAAGTGCCGGTGATCGCACTGTCTCAGCTTTCTCGGGGTGTGGAACAGCGACAAGACAAACGTCCTGTTTTAAGTGATATCCGGGAATCAGGGTCGATCGAGCAGGATGCCGATATCGTTGCTTTCTTGTACCGAGATGACTACTACCGCAGTGAAGGCGACGATGACGATGAACCAGAAGAACAACAAAACAACAATGTGATCGAAGTCATTATTGAGAAAAACCGGAGTGGTGCTCGAGGGACCGTCGAACTTCTATTCATCAAAGAATACAATAAGTTCTCCTCGGTCTCGCCACGAGAAGAGTTCGGGTAAGGCACCAATGATTTGAGAAACAAAGGCTCCTGCTGCCGTCTGCATCGCGCTGATGGTAGTAGGGCTTTTTTTATGTGCCGACTTTATTCGTTTTTACGTGTATAAATAATTATTCCAAAGAAAATAGTTCGTTTTTTACCCCTGAAAAATGAGAATTTAAAACGATTATTCGATTTTAGATTGAAAGAGCTTGCGAATCTTGTTACAATACTTAAGGAATGCACTAATTAAAGAAAGAGGTCATTATATGTCATCTGTAGTAGTAGTAGGTACACAATGGGGCGATGAAGGTAAAGGAAAGATTACGGACTTTTTGAGTGAAAACGCGGAAGTCATTGCACGTTATCAAGGTGGAGACAATGCCGGCCATACGATTAAATTTGACGGTGTGACCTATAAACTGCATTTGATTCCTTCAGGGATCTTTTATGCAGATAAAATCAGTGTCATTGGAAACGGGGTCGTTGTGAACCCGAAATCATTAGTTAAAGAATTAGCATACTTGAAAGAAAACAATATAATAACAGAAAACTTGAAGATCTCTGATCGTGCACATGTTATTTTACCTTACCATATCCATTTGGATCAGCTGCAAGAAGATGCCAAAGGTGACAACAAGATCGGTACGACGATCAAAGGGATCGGACCAGCCTATATGGATAAAGCGGCCAGAGTCGGCATTCGGATCGCTGATCTTTTAGACAAAGAAATTTTTGAAGAACGTCTGCGTATCAACTTAGAAGAAAAAAATCGTCAATTCGTGAAAATGTTCGATGCAGAACCAATTGCCTTTGAAGACATTTTTGAAGAGTATTACGAATATGGCCAACAAATCAAAAAATATGTGACAGATACTTCGGTGATCCTTAACGATGCCTTAGATGAAGGCAAACGAGTTTTATTTGAAGGGGCACAAGGCGTGATGCTGGATATCGACCAAGGAACCTATCCTTTCGTGACATCATCCAACCCTGTTGCTGGGGGAGTCACTATTGGTAGTGGTGTGGGTCCTTCAAAAATCAACAAAGTCGTTGGTGTCTGCAAAGCCTACACCTCTCGGGTAGGCGATGGTCCTTTCCCAACGGAACTGTTTGATGAAACAGGTGAACAAATTCGTAAGATCGGTCGTGAATACGGAACAACGACAGGACGTCCTCGCCGTGTGGGCTGGTTTGATACCGTCGTGATGCGCCATTCAAAACGTGTTTCAGGGATCACGAACCTATCCCTTAACTCGATCGATGTTTTGAGCGGCTTAGAAACCGTGAAAATTTGTACCGCTTATGAACTGGACGGCGAATTGATCTATCATTACCCAGCAAGCTTGAAAGAGTTGAACCGCTGCAAACCAGTCTACGAAGAACTTCCTGGCTGGTCTGAAGACATTACTGGCTGCAAAACATTGGCAGATCTGCCAGAAAATGCACGCAATTACGTGCATCGCATCTCTGAATTAGTCGGTGTCCGCATTTCGACCTTCTCGGTAGGACCAGACCGCAGCCAAACCAACATCTTAGAAAGTGTTTGGGCGCAAATTTAATCTGACGCGAAAGCATCAGAACAAGACAAAGAACTCCTGTGTCAAAAGCAGTCAACGATAAGTTTGGCTGCTTTTGATGAGAATTTCTTCTGTCTTGTTCTTTTTTTGCTATAATAGGGGGTAACGAGAGGGGTGAAACCATGTTTCAAATCATGACAGATTCCTGCTGTGATTTACCAGCAGCAAGATTAGCGGAGCTAGATGTCGCCTATATTCCAATGCTGATTGAATTAGACGGCAAAGAATATATCGATGATATGGGCAAAGAATTTGATACGGAATGGTTTTTAGGAAAACTAAAAGAGCATGCGCAACCGACGACTTCTCAAATCAATGTCGGACGTTATATGGAATATTTTCGGCCATATGTCGAAGCGGGCACACCGGTCCTTTATTTAGGTTTTTCTTCAGGAATGAGCGGCTCATTCCAAAGTGCCGTCCAAGCCGTAGCCTTACTAAAAGAAGAATACAAAGAAGTCGCGATCACCTTGATCGATACGCGCTCTGCTAGTTTAGGCGAAGGCTTCTTAGTGGCTGAAGCAGCCCAACAAAAAGCCCAAGGGCGTTCGTTGCTGGAAGTCAGCCAATGGGTAGAAGAAAATAAACTGCGTTTAGATTCATGGGTCACCGTCGATGATTTAAAACAATTGGAACGCGGCGGCAGAATCTCTAAAACAGCCGCAGCGATCGGTGGATTGTTGAATGTGAAACCAATCATTACCGTAGATACCGCGGGAAAATTACGTAGCGTTGATCGAGTGCGGGGACGCAACAAAGCGATCCAAAAAATCGTGGATCAAACCATCGCCAATCTTCACGAATCAAAAACCAATACGGTTTATTTTGCCAATGCTGGCGATGCCGAAGCAGCGGAGAAACTCATCAAACGTTTGACCGAAAAAGTTCCTGACATTATTATTCATCATTATCCATTAGGTCCAACGATCTCCAGTCATACCGGCTATGGCTGCTTGGCGCTGTTTTCATTCGGCAAAGCCCGTTTTGAACAAGCCTAATCTGCACAAAATGCCTGAAGCACCTAGGCAAAATAAAAGAAACGCTCCAGTTGCAGCCTTGGTGGCGGGCAACTGGAGCGTTCTTTTATTTAAAGCAACTTATTGATTCAATTCTGCTACGCGTTTTTGGACATCTTTGTTTTCTAAGAATTCATCGTAGGTCGTTTCGGCACGATCCACCACGCCTTTGCTAGAGACCGCAATGATACGGTTCGCAAGGGTTTGAATAAATTGGTGGTCATGAGAAGCAAACAACAATGAGCCGGTGAAGGCCATCAAACCATCGTTTAATGCGGTGATCGATTCTAAGTCCAAGTGATTGGTTGGATCATCCAACACCAATACGTTGGCTTTTGAAAGCATCATTTTCGACAACATACAGCGAACTTTTTCGCCCCCGGAAAGGACGTTGACGGGTTTTAATACTTCATCACCAGAGAATAACATGCGACCGAGGAAGCTGCGCAAGAAGGTATTGTCGTCTTCTTCTTTGCTTGCGTATTGACGCAGCCAATCAACGATCGGGGTATCCGTATCGAATTCGCTGGTCGTATCTTTTGGCAAGTAGGCATGCTGCGTGGTGACGCCCCAACGAACACTACCTGTATCAGGAGTGATTTCCCCCATGATGACTTTGAATAGCGTCGTGGTGGTGATATCGCTATTGGCAACAAAAGCGACTTTGTCGTCTTTATTCAAGGTGAAAGAGATATTGTCTAAAATCTTTTTGCCGTCGATCGTCACACTGACATTGTCGACTTGCAGCAAGTCATTCCCGATTTCACGTTCTGGTTTAAATCCGACAAACGGATAGCGGCGGGACGAAGGTTGAATATCATCAAGGGTGATTTTATCCAACATTTTTTTCCGAGACGTTGCTTGTTTGGATTTTGATGCATTGGCACTAAAGCGTGCGATAAAGTCTTGCAGTTCTTTGATCTGCTCTTCTTTTTTGGCATTTGATTGGGATTGTAATTTCGCTGCTAATTGGCTTGATTCCAACCAGAAATCATAGTTGCCGACAAACAATTTGATTTTGCCGAAGTCTAGATCGGCCATATGGGTACAAACTTTATTTAAGAAGTGGCGGTCATGGGAAACAACGATGACAGTGTTGTCAAAGTTGATCAGAAACTCTTCTAACCAGTTGATAGATTGGATATCCAATCCGTTGGTAGGCTCATCTAGGAGCAAGACGTCTGGCTTACCGAAAAGGGCTTGTGCGAGTATGACTTTCACCCGTTGACCAGCAGTTAGATCTTTCATCAAGACATGATGCAATTCATCGGGAATGTTCAAGCCTTGCAAAAGAACGGCTGCTTCTGGCTCTGCTTCCCAACCATCAAGTTCCGCAAATTCGCCTTCTAGTTCGGCGGCACGAATCCCATCTTCATCAGAAAAGTCTTCCTTCATGTAGATCGCGTCTTTTTCTTTCATCACTTCGTAGAGACGTTTATGGCCCATGATAACCGTTTCGATCACGGGAAACTCTTCGTAATCATAGTGGTTCTGTTTCAAGACAGCCATCCGTTCATCAGGACCTAAAGAAACATTCCCGGTCGAAGGTTGGATCTCACCAGATAAAATTTTTAAAAAAGTTGATTTACCAGCACCATTTGCACCAATCAAACCATAACAATTACCAGGCGTAAACTTAATATTAACATCATCAAACAGTTTGCGGTCTGAAAAATGCAAACTTACATCACTTACTGTAATCAATTCTTTTCCTCACTTTATATAAATTGACATGGAGTCTCCTAGCATTATAGCGATGAATGTTGAAACTTTCAAGTAAAGGCGAGGATTTCATCGGGAAAGGCTTAGGGCTGGTGAAAGAAAAATTTTGGCTGCTGCTGCCTTCCTAGTAGAACCTGACGGCTTCCTATGCTAGAGTATTGGTAGAATAGTTAGACAAAGGAGCAGACGAATGGTGGATTGGTTGGTTGGATTGTCGCCATGGCAGCAAGCGTTGGCGGGGACGATCTTTACGTATGGTATGACGGCGCTTGGGGCAGCGCTAGTCTTTTTCTTCAAAGAAATCAATAAAAATGTCCTGAATACGATGCTGGGGTTTGCCTCTGGCGTGATGATCGCTGCTAGTTTCTGGTCGTTATTAGATCCTGCGATCGCACGAGCCGAAGAAAATGGCGACATTCCGTGGCTCGTGGTCAGCATCGGGTTTGGTTTGGGCGGTTTGTTTCTATATGCAGCAGATAAGACGCTCCCGCATATGCATTTTGGTCCAAATCATGAAACAGAAGGTTTGCCTAGTCATTTGAAGCGAACGATCTTGCTGGTTTTTTCCATCACGCTGCATAATATCCCAGAAGGCTTGGCGGTAGGGGTAGCGTTTGGGGCGGCGGCTAGTGCCGATGATCCGCGAGCAGCGATCTTAGCGGCGCTTTCGGTAGCGATCGGGATCGGGATTCAGAATTTTCCAGAAGGCGCAGCCGTTTCGATCCCCTTGCGTCAAGAAGGGTTAAGCCGAACCAAAGCCTTTATGTATGGGCAAGCGTCCGGGATCGTAGAACCGATCGCCGGTGTGATCGGGGCTTTGTTGGTAACGAGTATGTCCGCTGTCTTGCCGTATGCGTTGGCTTTTGCAGCGGGTGCTATGATCTATGTAGTGGTGGAAGAATTGATTCCAGAAGCGCAGCAAACCTTGACGAGTCGCCGCCATTTTGCGGTCTTTGGCGTCATGCTAGGCTTTATCTTAATGATGGTTTTAGATGTCGCATTAGGCTGATCGATAAAAAAACCACCTGACTTTCCAAAAGTCAGGTGTTTTTGATTTACTTGTAATTAACGATAATATTTTCTTGGCTTTTGGCGAATCGAGGTTAACCAGCGAACGATCAAAACGGCTAGCAGCAAAGGAATCCCGAAACGGAAAATCAATCCGATCAACCCACCAACAATGCCTAATACGACGGATAAAACAAGAGATGCTGCGATTAAAACTGCCACGACAGTAACGATTCTTCCTAATAAACTTTCTGTATTCATAGTGACTCCTCCTAGACTTTTTTTCTTATCCTTAGCATAGCAAGAAAGAAAAAGAAACACATCCAACTTAAGGCGGAATAATTGCTCCGCCGTGGGCCATAGGTTTGTGATAAACTAAACATGAATCATTCATGAAAGGAGTCAAAAAGAATGAACGTAGAAATCCTCACGAGCCAAGTCATCACAGAAGGAGGGTGCAATGCCTGTTTGCCTTATGAACTCAATACCTTCACGCTGCAGCTGCCAGATGGTCGTTGTTTTTCACTAGAAAACTTGGATGCTGCTTCCTTGGTGATGCCCATTGCCCAGATCAATCAGTGGCAGACTCGCTTATTATTAGAAGAAGACGAAGGACTGATCTATCAAAAAGGAACGCAAGAAGTAATTTTCGTAGAGGGCAGCCGTCAGGATACGTTTTCCAGCAAAGGACAGACGATTGCTTGTCCGAAAAAGAGTTGCGAAGCTGACGTTTTTGCCACAACCAATCGAGTGCTGACAGAATTGTTCGGCATCGAACCGCTTTCCTTCGTTCTGCGGGCTGCACAAGCATAAGAGGACGAAAAAAGCCGCTTGCGCATGTAACGACCTCCTGGAGTTAGCTTTTTAGTCTAACTATTGGGGGGCATTACAGCAAGTGGCTGTTTTTGCGTATCGTTACTTACGGATCTGGCCTTCGCCATAAACAATGTATTTGGTGGAAGTCAGTGCTTCTAACCCCATTGGCCCACGGGCATGGAGTTTTTGCGTTGAGATGCCGATCTCGGCTCCAAAGCCAAACATAAAGCCATCGGTGAAACGGGTCGAGGCATTGACGTAAACCGCTGCCGCATCAACTTCTTTCAAGAAGCGTTGGGAAGCGAAATAATCATCAGTGATAATCGCTTCAGAGTGCTTCGTATTGTAGCGATTGATGTGGGCAATGGCTTCTTCTAGCGAAGCCACCACTTTGATCGCTAAGATATAGTCTAAAAACTCGGTTGCCCAGTCCTCTTCAGTGGCAAGCTGCGCGTTGTTCAAAAACGCCAACGCTTTTTCATCTCCTCGCAATTCGACTTGATCGGCAAATTGCTGTTCTACCATAGGCAAAAATTCTGCCGCCACTGCTTCATGGACGAGGATCGTTTCGATGGCATTGCAGACAGAAGGGCGTTGCGTCTTTGCATTCGTGACGATCGCCAGAGCCATCGGCAGCTGGGCTGCTTGGTCGATGTAGATATGGTTGTTGCCGGTGCCGGTTTCGATCACTGGTACTGTGGCGGTCTCTTTGACACGTCGAATCAAGCCGGCGCCCCCACGGGGGATCAAAACATCCAAGTAATCCGTCAGCCGCATCAGCTCAGCCGCTGTTTCGTGGCTCGTGTCTTCGATAAACTGGATCGCATGGCGGGAGTGTCCGTTGGCAGCTAATGCCTCTTGTAAAATAGTCACGAGGACTTGATTGGAGTGGAAGGCTTCTTTTCCACCACGCAAAATCACGGCATTTCCTGATTTGAAACACAGACTAGCCGCGTCAGTAGTGACATTAGGGCGGGCTTCGTAGATGATGCCGATGACCCCTAAAGGCACCCGCTGTTGACCAATCAAAAGATCGTCAGCATTGCGCCACATTTTATCCACGGCACCGATTGGATCGGGCAATTGGGCGACTTCTCGGATGCCGTTAGCCATCTCGGTGATCCGTTGTTCTGTCAGCAACAGACGATCTAGCATCGTTTGGCTGGTTCCTTTGGCTTTTGCGGCGGTTAGATCTTGTTGATTAGCAGCTAAAATCTTCTCGGTAGCTTTTTCTAAAGCATCGGCCATCGCTGCCAGTAGGTGGTTTTTTTCACTGGCACTCAGTAAGCTTAATGCCTGGGCGCTTGCTTGTGCTTGTTGACCGATCGTTTGTAAATTGCTCATTGCTCGTCCTCCGTTCGTTGATAAAAGTGGGTGCCGACAGGTTCCCCTGCGAGCAAGTCAAAAATAATTTTCGGCTGCTTGCCGTTAGCCAGCAGCATGTGACTGTTCAAGTCTAAGATACGTTGAGCGGCTTTTAATTTGCTGGTCATACCGCCGGTTCCATAAGGACTGCCTTTTCCCGTAGCTTGTTCTAAAAGTTCCGGGGTGATTTCATTGATCTCGGAATACAAAACAGCCTCAGGATCATTTAGCGGATTGGCGGAATAAAAGCCGTCGATATCAGAAAGCATGATCAAAAGCTCGGCTTTCGTCAACTGAGCGACGATCGCTGACAGCTGGTCATTGTCGCCAAATTTGGTGAGATGGTCTAATTCATCCACTGCCACTGTGTCGTTTTCATTAATGATCGGGATGATCCCCATCGCAAGTAACTGTTCTAAGGTGTTGCTAACGTTTTGACGGCTTTGGGGATATTCGATGATGTCTCTGGTCAGCAGGATCTGTGCAGTCTGCTGGCTATAGCTTTGAAAACGCTGGTTGTAGATCGTCATCAGTTCCGATTGGCCAACGGCGGCCACGGCTTGCTGCTGCGGGATCTCCACGGGTCGTTTTTTCAAATTCAACTTGTTCATGCCAACACCGATCGCACCAGAGGAAACTAAGATGATTTCTTTGCCTTGGTTTTGTAAAGCTGCTAAGACAAAGGCTAATTCATCGATACCAGCTAGATTGATGGCACCATTGGGATAAATCAACGAGCTGGTGCCGATTTTTACAACGATTCGGTTTTTGTTTGAAAGATCTGCGCGCATATGCCACCGCCTATTTTTTGATATTTTTTCTATTGTACTCGCAAATGGGCGTTTCGTCATGCTCTTTTTTCTTTTTGAGCTATTTTTAAACGAAGAAATTGTAAAGACTTTTCGATAATTGTGTTTTCCATGAAGAAAATAGTTCTTCCTATGCTAAAATAGCTATATGTTTTATTATTGGAGGAACCCATGAAATTACGAGGATTTGAAATTATTACATCATATAAAGAAAAAAGCATCACCTTGCCTCAACGTGCCACCCATCATGCGGCTGGTTACGACTTTGAAGCAGCGGAAGAAATCGTGGTGCCAAGCATTTGGAAAGCGGGCGTGATCGACGGGGTCAAAGCGCTTTTTGCGAAAGAGACCGCAAAACAGTTGAAGCCAACCTTGATTCCCACGGGGATCAAAGCCTATATGGGGGAAGACGAGTATTTGCAGCTGACAAATCGTTCCAGCAATCCTTTGAAACGTTTCTTAGTCTTGACGAATGGTGTCGGCGTCATCGACAGCGATTACTATGACAATCCAGATAATGAAGGGCATATCATGTTTCAGTTTACCAATTTCGGCCCCACAGATGTCATCATTAAAAAAGGCGAGCGGATCGGTCAAGGAATTTTCTTGCCGTTCTTAAAAGCTGATCAAGATACAACCACTGCCAGCCGAACCGGCGGCTTTGGCTCCTCGAATCAGTAAATCCTGCCTGGGGGTCTGTTTGATAGAAGTAGTGGAGGAGATCAATGGCAAAAAAAGCAAAAAGTCAATTTGTCTGTCAAAACTGCGGGTATAGTTCCCCTAAGTATTTAGGAAAATGCCCCAATTGCGGCAGCTGGAATTCAATGGTAGAAGAAGTGATCCAAGAAACTGCTGATCGTCGTGTACGAACAACATTGACCGGTCAAAAGATGCAGCCGACGAAAATCGCCGATGTCGTACCGAAAAAAGAACCGCGGGTCCAAACGAAACTGGCTGAATTGAATCGCGTCTTAGGCGGCGGCGTGGTCCCAGGTTCCTTGATTTTGATCGGTGGGGATCCCGGGATCGGAAAATCGACGCTGCTCTTGCAAGTTTCCCAGCAATTAGCAGCGATCGGCGGAACGGTCTTGTATGTGTCAGGAGAAGAAAGTGCCGAGCAGATCAAAATGCGGGCGCAGCGCTTAGGCGCCATCGACACGGAATTTTATCTCTATGGGGAAACGGACATGTCAGAGATCAGTAAAGCGATCGAAAACATCCGTCCAGATTATGTGATCATCGATTCGATCCAAACCATGACCCAACCGGATATCACCAGTGTGGCAGGCAGTGTCAGCCAAGTGCGAGAAACGACCGCAGAATTGCTGAAAATCGCTAAAACCAATGGCATCGCCATCTTTATCGTTGGCCACGTGACGAAGGAAGGCTCGATCGCAGGACCGCGGATGCTGGAGCACATGGTGGATACCGTCTTGTATTTCGAAGGTGAAAAGCACCACAGCTTTCGGATTTTGCGGGCCGTCAAAAACCGCTTTGGATCCACCAATGAGATCGGGATTTTTGAAATGGAAGAAGGCGGGTTGAAAGAAGTCGCCAATCCGTCACAAGTCTTTTTGGAAGAACGCTTAGAAGGCGCAACCGGATCGGCGATCGTAGTGGCAATGGAAGGCAGTCGGCCAATCTTGGTGGAGATCCAAGCATTGGTCACGCCAACGATGTTCGGCAATGCCAAACGCACGACGACGGGGCTAGACTTCAACCGGGTCTCGCTGATCATGGCGGTTTTAGAAAAACGGGCAGGCTTGCTGCTGCAAAATCAAGATGCCTACTTAAAAGCAGCCGGCGGGGTCAAATTAAATGAACCCGCGATCGATCTAGCGATCGCTGTTAGTATCGCGTCCAGCTACAAAGAAAAAGGCACCAGCCCGACGGAGTGTTTTATCGGTGAAATTGGCTTGACAGGTGAGATTCGCCGAGTCAACGCGATCGAGCAACGGGTCAAAGAGGTACAAAAACTGGGCTTTACGAAAGTTTATTTGCCGAAAAATAATCTGACTGGCTGGCAGCCACCTAAAGGCATCGAAGTCGAAGGCGTGTCTACCTTAGCCGAAACCTTACGGAAAGTCTTCCGTTAAAGTGGAGTCAATGCAAGAGCAAGGGGCAATCTCCCTTCCTCTTGCCCTGATGCTGCTGGTTCATTTGGTTGAACCAACCGATCGACAACCGCTGACTGGCGGAAAGTGCCTGTTTGGCAGCACGGATTTTTGAACAAAAGAAACCTACTGGAGTATGGAGGAACATGTATGCAGAAACGAGTCATTACGGCACTAATGGTACTTGCCGGAGCAAGTCTAGGGATCTCACTGATGCCTATCGCATGGCAAGCCATTGGGCAAACTCAAAACGAATGGCTGAATAATAACATCACTAATAGTTTGCTTGGAGCCCTTATTTTCTTTTTATTATCTTTACTATTAGCGAAATATATTGCAGCCGGTATTCGCAAAATTGAAGAAAAACTAAGTGAATTGAGCTTGACCTATCTCTTGTTTGGCGCAATTGGTTCGATCATCGGTCTGATGATCGGTGTGATTGTGTCGATTCCTTTTTACAATTGGGATATTCCTTTTATCAACGGGATCGCCCCAATTTTAGTGATGGTCCTGTTAGGGTATCTCGGTTTTCAGATCGGGACGACACGGATCGATGAATGGAAAAAAGTCTTTGCCCCGAAAAACAAAAAGGCAGAGCCGCAAGAGCAAGATGAACAGCAGATGCTGGAAAGAAAAATCGCGGATCACTTCCACAAATACAAAATTTTGGATACCAGCGTGATCATTGATGGTCGGATCTATGACATTGCTAAAACAGGCTTTTTAGAAGGCGTCTTGCTGATTCCGAATTTTGTCTTGTACGAATTGCAATACATCGCAGATTCTGGCGATAGTTTGAAACGGGTTCGGGGCCGCCGCGGCTTGGATATTTTGAATGCTTTGCAAAAAGAAGAAGGCATCGCAGTGGAGATGTATGAAGGCGATTTTGAAGACATTTCCGAAGTCGACAGCAAGCTGATCAAGTTAGCAAAATTGCTGGATGGTGTCGTTGTGACTAATGACTACAACTTAAACAAAGTTTCTGAATTTCAAAATGTGCCGGTCTTAAATATCAATGCGTTGGCCAATGCGGTCAAACCAGTGGTGATTCCAGGAGAAAGCATGCACGTCTTAGTGGTGAAAGCTGGCACGGAGCGGCAGCAAGGGGTCGCTTATCTAGATGACGGGACGATGGTCGTGGTGGAAGATGGCCAGCATTACATGAATGAACACATCGAAGTGATCGTCACCAGCGCTTTGCAAACGGCAGCTGGGCGGATGATTTTTGCCAAACCAGCCCATTCTGGTCGCGGCATCGACAACAAAGAAGGATCAAAATCAGAGAAATAATCCTCGGCAGCTGGCGTAAAATATGCCAGCTGCCTTTACTAATTGGGTTATTGATTGTACAATTCAACTTGAGGGTTCTGTTTTTTACGCGGGTCTTTCCCACTAAACTGAACAATAAGCCCCAAGCAGCTTGGCTGGCTTGGAAATCAGATGAAGGAAGAGGAAAACAATGACAAAAGTACGTGTACGTTACGCGCCAAGTCCAACAGGACATTTACACATCGGGAATGCTCGGACGGCTTTATTCAATTATTTGTTTGCTCGTCACAATGACGGTGAATTTATTATCCGAATCGAAGACACCGATCAAAAAAGAAACATTGAAGATGGTGAAAAAAGCCAGCTTGAAAACTTGCAATGGTTAGGGATGGATTGGGACGAATCACCTGAAAATCCAGGGGAATATGGGCCGTATCGTCAATCAGAACGCGGCGATATCTACCAACCACTGATCGATCAATTGCTCGCAAGCAATCGTGCGTATAAGTGTTATTGTACGGAAGAAGAGTTGGAAGCCGAACGTGAAGGCCAAAGAACGCGTGGCGAAATGCCCCATTATGCAGGGAAATGTGCCAACTTAACACCAGAAGAGCAAGCCGAAAAAGAAGCACAAGGCTTGAAACCAGTGATTCGTTTCCGTGTCTCTCGCAATACTGAATACAAATTCCATGACATGGTCAAAGGCGAGATCGTTTTTGAATCAGATAATGTCGGTGGCGATTTTGTCATCCAAAAACGTGATGGCATGCCGACCTACAACTTTGCAGTAGCAGTGGATGACCATCATATGAAAATCACCCATGTGTTGCGTGGAGATGACCACATCGCCAACACACCAAAACAGTTGATGATCTATGAAGCATTTGGCTGGCAAGCACCGGAATTCGGTCATATGACGTTGATCATCAATAGCGAAACTGGGAAAAAATTAAGCAAACGGGACGAATCGATTCTGCAATTCATCGAGCAATACCGTGAATTGGGCTATTTGCCAGATGCTATGTTCAACTTTATTGCACTTTTAGGCTGGTCACCAGTTGGGGAGGAAGAAATTTTCTCTCAAGAAGAATTGATCAAAATCTTTGATCCTGAACGGTTGAGCAAATCACCAGCTGCCTTCGATGCCAAGAAATTGGAATGGGTCAATAACCAATACATGAAACAAATGGATTTGGATGAATTGACGGCAATGTGCGTTCCTTACTTGGTAAAAGCTGGCCGCATCGAAGAAACATTGACCGAAGAAAAAGCTGCTTGGTTGAAAAAAATCGTGTCCTTGTATCAACCACAAATGAGTTTTGCGGCTCAAATCGTCGATCTTTCGGAGTTGTTCTTCGAAGAACATCCTGAATTAGATGATGCAGCCAAAGAAGTCTTGGCAGGGGAAACCGTACCGACGGTTTTAACAGCCTTTAAAGAAAAATTACAGGCGATGCCAGTCGTTGAGGCTGCAGCAGTCAAAGCAGCCATCAAAGAGATCCAAAAAGAAACAGGCGTCAAAGGCAAGAATTTATTCATGCCGATCCGCGTGGCGGTTTCAGGCCAAACCCACGGACCAGAACTACCGGATACTGTTGAATTATTAGGGAAAGAAAAAGCCCTTGATCATTTGAATAACGTGTTATAAACACAGCGAATAGACGAAGTACTAGCCGATTTTTTTCAGAGAGGCCACGGAAGGTGAGAGTGGTCAAAAAAGGCTAGGAAATGCACCTAGGAGTGGCTTTGGCGCAAGTCAAAGACGAAGCAGCGGACGTTACCCGCTTGAAGGCAGTGCCGAACTGCGAACAAAAGTGGGACCACGCAAAAAAGCGTCTTTTGAATAAGGAAACTTATTTGAAAGACGCTTTTTTCGTATCAAGAAGTTTGGATAAAGTAGGTGAGAAGATGACTTGGTTCAAAAAAGCAATTGCGGCAACAAAAAAACACGATCCATCGGTACGATCAACGTTGGAGATCATCATCACGTACCCAGGATTTCATGCCTTGTTTTGGCATCGTTGGTCGCATTTTTTGTTTCAGCATCGCTGGTATTTTTTGGCAAAACTGACGGCCCAGTTTTGGCGTTTCTTGACTGGGATCGAGATTCATCCTGGTGCGCAGATCGGCCAAGGGGTCTTTATCGATCATGGGATGGGGGTCGTGATTGGGGAAACGGCGATCATTGAAGATGATGTCGTCTTGTTTCACGGAGTCACCCTGGGGGGAACCGGCAAAGAGCGAGGCAAGCGTCATCCCACGGTCAAAACCGGTGCGTTTCTCTCAGCCCATGCGCAGATCTTAGGCCCTGTCACGATCGGTGAGCGTGCAAAGATCGGCGCCAATGCAGTGGTTTTGAAGGATATCCCCGCAGAAGCAACTGCTGTTGGCATCCCGGCAAAGATCGTTCGAATCAAAGGAAAGAAGGTTACCCACGATGATTAAAATCTATAATACGCTGACACGGGAAAAAGAAGTGTTTCAGCCATTGGAAGAAAAGAAAGTAAAAATGTATGTTTGCGGACCCACGGTCTATAACTATATCCATATCGGGAATGGCCGTAGTACTGTGTCGTTTGATACCGTACGCCGTTATTTTGAATACCGCGGCTATACAGTGGACTATTTGATGAATTTTACCGATGTCGATGATAAAATCATTCGTGCGGCAAAAGAATTAGGCACGACGGCCCCAGAAGTGGCAGAGCGTTTTATCAACGCCTTCAATGAAGATACCGCAGCGCTGAACGTCAAACCTGCTACGATGAATCCTCGTGTGATGGATCATATCGAAGACATCATTGCCTTTATTGCTGCTCTTGTAGAAAAAGGCTATGCCTATCCAGTCAATGGCGATGTTTATTACCGTACCCGTAAATTTGCTCACTATGGGCAATTAAGCGACCAATCCATCGATGAGTTGGAAGTCGGCGCAAGCCAGCGGACCGGTGAAGAACAAAAAATCAAGGAAGATCCGTTGGATTTTGCTTTGTGGAAAGCGGCAAAAGGCGATGAGATCGCTTGGGAATCTCCTTGGGGAGCCGGCCGTCCCGGCTGGCATATCGAATGCTCGGTGATGGCGACCAAACACCTAGGCGAGACCATCGATATTCATGGAGGCGGACAAGACTTGACCTTCCCGCATCATGAAAATGAGATCGCCCAAAGCGAGGCAAAAACCGGCAAGACCTTCGCCAACTATTGGATGCATAACGGCTATGTGACAATCGGTGAAGACGAAGAAAAAATGAGTAAGTCACTAGGCAACTTCGTCACGGTGCATGAGATGGTCAAAAAAGTTGATCCACAGGTGCTGCGTTTCTTTTTGGCAACGACTCAGTACCGCCGACCAATCAAATACAGCGAGACTACCTTGCATGAAGCACAAACCAATCTGCAAAAATTGCGGACGACCTATGAAAATGCCAAATTCCGCTTGAATAGCAGTCACAATCAAGCCAGCGATGAGGAAGTCAATGCACCGGTTCTGGAAGAATTTGAAGAACGTTTCATCAAAGAAATGGACGATGATTTCAACGCGGCTAATGGGATCACAGTGGTCTATGAATTGGCGAAGTGGCTGAACTTAGCTAGCGAAGACCCAGAAACAGACTTGGCTTTATTAGCCGCTGGATTAGCCAAATTCAGCGAATGGCTGACGATTTTCGGGATTTATTTTGTATCAGAAGAATTGCTGGATGAAGAAATCGAACAGCTGATCAATGAACGGATTGCCGCCCGCAAAGCCAAAGATTTTGCCCGCAGCGACCAAATCCGTGATGAGTTGAAAGAACAAGGGATCATCTTAGAAGATACCCCGCAAGGAACCCGATGGAGACGAGAAGCATGAGAGATTATAAACAATTGAATGGTTTGGCATTGGCCTATGTGGGGGATGCGGTCTATGAAGTCTATATTCGCGATTATTTAGTCGCCCAAGGCCAAACTCGACCGAACCAACTGCACCATATGGCGACCCACTATGTGTCAGCCAAAGCCCAAGCGGCGTTGATCCAAAAGATGTTGGATGAAGAGATCCTGACCGAAGAAGAACATGATTTTTACCGCCGCGGCCGTAATAGTAAAAGCCATACGGGTGCCAAAAATGCCGATGTCACGACGTATCGTATCGCTACTGGCTTTGAATCGCTGATAGGGTATTTGCACCTCACGCAGCAAAAAGAACGCTTAGACGAGCTAATAGACTGGTGTATAAAGAAAGTAGGAGAAGAAGATGCGAGAAAAACCGCAAAGAAAGCGTCCAAATAAAAAAACAGCTGGCCGATCAGAAGCCAGACAAGAAAATAGACCGGATCGCCGCAAAGAAGCCGCTGGAGAAGCCATCGAAGATAATTTTGTCTTTGGCTATCATGCGGTTGCTGAAGCCTTGAAAGAAGGGCGAGGCAACAAGCTGTTTCTTTCCGAAGAAGCACGGGGAGAAAAAATCGATCGTTTGAAAGAAATGGCGCGGGAACAGGCAGTTCCGGTCAAATGGGTGCCAAAACAAAAGCTGGATACGATGAGTGACCAAGGGGTCCATCAAGGCATGATCTTGGCGATCACCCCTTACCAGTATTTGACCTTGGATGAATTGTTGGCCCAAACGAAAGAACAGCCGCTGTATCTGATTTTGGATAATCTAGAAGATCCCCATAATTTCGGCTCCATCATGCGAACCGCTGATGCCAGCGGCGTAGACGGGATCATCATTCCGAAACACCGTGCGGTGGGGATCACGCCGATCGTGGTGAAAACATCGACTGGCGCAGTGGAACATATTCCTGTGGCCCGCGTGACTAATTTGACCCAAGCAGTCCAGCAGCTGAAAAAAGCTGGTTTTTGGATCTTTGGTACTGATATGAGCGGCAGTGATTACCGCACATGGAATGCTCAAGGGGCGGTCGGTTTGATCATCGGTAACGAAGGTCGCGGCATGGGAGAAGGCTTGAAAAAAGAAGTGGATCAAATGCTGACGATCCCAATGACCGGTCACGTGCAGAGCTTGAATGCCAGTGTGGCGGCGGGCTTGTTAATGTATCAGGCCTTTACTAGCCGAAATGGGGCGTCCCAATGAAAACCCCTTTGCTGATTGTGGATGGCTACAATATGATTGGCGCTTGGCCGGAGCTGGTTCTTTTGAAAAATCAGGACCGTTTAGAAGATGCCCGAGAAGCCTTACTGAACCGGCTGTCAAATTATGCAAAATATGAAGGGTTGAAAATCATCGTTGTTTTTGATGCCCAACTGGTGCCTGGTGTGACACAAAGTTACACCAAATATCAGCTGGAAGTTATTTTTACCGAAGAAGGAGAGACCGCCGACAGCTACATCGAACGAATCGCTGGTGAATTAAACAATCGATTGACGCAAGTCACCGTCGCTACCAGCGATTTAGCCGAACAGTGGGTGATCTTCTCTCAAGGTGCCTTGCGGACTTCGGCACGGGAATTGTACAAAAGCGTGGAAAAAACGGAAAAAGACATCCACGAGCATCAAACCGATTTGCGGTTTGAAAATTTCCGGCGCAATTCCCCCTGGTCACCGGAACAATTAGCCGAACTTGAAAAGAAATTGCGGGACCTTAGTTAGGGACAAAGTTGGTCTGGTAAATTAGAAGATGACCGAGCCATTTATGATACGCTCCTTTTGTAGCAAATGAAGCAAAACAAAAGGAGTGATCTCGATGCGCACAAAGGAAAGACAAGTATCGCACCGTTCAGATAGATTTGAAGAGTTGTTCAGAAAATATCGACCGATCGTTGAGATTTTGCATAAAAAATATTATCTGCGGGATTATGACTTAGATGATTGGCTGCAAGAAGGTCGGATCGTTTTTAATAAGTGTCTAAAGACTTACGATCAGGACAAGGGAACGACGCTGGGTATCTTGTTTAAGCGTTCGTTTGAAAACCGTATCTGCAGCTTATTGCGGGCGCAGCATGCCCAAAAACGCAAAGCTCAAGTCGATGCCTGCTCGCTGGAAGAAAAGCTTTCACAAGAAGGCAATCGGTTTTTGACCGATCATAATCGCTGTGCGGAAACTGCAGAGACCTATTTGTTCGTTAATGAATCGTTAGCAGAGTATCCGAAAAATTTATCGTCTTTAGAACGAATGGTTATAATGAATTATTTAAAAGGATTAGAACTTGATCAGATTGCCGCACAAGAAAAGCTGCCTTACGAAAAAATAAAAAGCGCTTTCAGCCGCGGACGGACAAAGTTGATAGCGCTTATCAAGGGTGTTTAACAAAAATCTTATTGAAAGTAGAATTATTTTATGGTAAACTTGAAATTTTCTGCTTTTCGTGGTATGATGATGCTCGAGGTGAATGCGATGCCAACAACTTTAGCTACGATCAAGAAAGATTTAGAAGGCCGTATCGGTAGTGAGATTATGCTAGTTGCTCAGACTGGACGTAAGCGTCAAACTGAACGTCGCGGCGTTTTGACAGAAACTTATCCTTCAGTTTTTGTTGTAGATTTGGATCCAAATGAGAATTCATTCGAGCGGGTTTCTTATAGTTATTCAGATATTTTAACCAGAACTGTTGAGATTGAATTTTTATCAGAAGCTGTTTGAAACAAGAAGAGTTGACACTTTGTTGACTCTTTTTTGGTTCAATAAGATAAGGAGTGATGGGATGGCGTTTTTTCTAAAAGAGTTAGGGGAAATGACTGGGGTGGAGTTTTATCAACTTGCCCGTTTGCGTACAGCGGTTTTTGTGGTGGAACAAGCGTGTGCGTATCAAGAGATCGATGCGATCGATGAACAGGCCAAACATTTATGGGCCCTCGATGAGGACGGGCAGATCGTTTCCTACGCCCGTATTTTCCAGCAGGAACAAACGGTGCATTTTGGTCGGGTCATTGTGGCACCAGCATACCGGGGGCAAAACGAAGGTCATCGTCTGATCAAAGAAGTTTTGCAACGCATTGAGCAGTGTTATCCGGCTTTGCCTATTGAGATCGAAGCGCAAGCCCACTTAGAAAAATTCTACGGCCAGTACGGCTTTAAAACCATTACACCGCCTTTTTATGAAGACGGGATCCTGCATGTCGGGATGAAAAAAGAAGCAAGCACAGCGACTCACTAGAAAGGTTCGCGTGCTTGCTTCTTTTAGCGCTAAGATTGATGAATCTGATGAATCCGAATGGTTTCTTTTGTCCTTATTGACAAAGAGCCGTCTTTTTATCTGATCGTATCGTCCAACGATGTTGGGCGTGGATCAACGGTGTTGGCAGTAGGTGTTTGTGCTTTTAAAAGATCACGAATCTCTTCTAAATAATCCTCTGCAGTGACTTCTGGTACTTCTTCTTCTTCAGGTTGTTGCTTCAGATTGCGTAATTTGTTGACTGCTTTGACAATCAAGAACAAAACAAATGCGGTAATCAAGAACGTAATAATGGCAGTGATTACGCGGCCGAAATCAAAGACCACATTTTTGGCGGGTTCAAAGACCAAGCCAGAAAAGGCATCGGCGTTACCGAAGAGTGATAAGATCCATGAAACCAATGGTGTCAGCAATCCTTCAACTAAACTCGTGACGATTGCGGTGAAGGCACTCCCGATTACGACCCCGATCGCCAAGTCAATGACGTTTCCTCGTAAAATAAATTCTTTAAATTCTTTAATCATCCTGTATCCTCCCTTCTAAATCTTACTGATAGTATAGCGAAAAATGCAAGATTTATAAAAAAAAACGCTCGCTGCAGTAGGTTTAATCAATGAGCCAAGGAGAAAGTTTGTCAGCTATGCTATAATTGAAGAGATAATTTTGCTTCTAGAAGGGGTGTCACATGTCTATTGAATTAAAAAAAGGTGTTCGGTTAACGGTGCTTCCGACCAAAAAGTATAAAACGATCCGTTTTTTCGTTCGGTTCACTGCACCATTGCAGGCTGAAATGACCGCCAAACGGACTTTATTAACCAGTTTATTAGAAACGACTAGTTTGGCTTATCCGACACAGACCGCATTTAGCAGTCAACTGGCGGAGCTTTACGGTGCCAGCTTTGGTATGAATGTCAACAAACGGGGCAATCTGCATCAAATCAATGCAGCGATGTCCTTTGTCAACGGGAAGTATGTGTCAGATGAAGCCGTCTTGCCGCAAGCAGCCGCTTTTTTAGCAGAAGTTTTGTTCCATCCGAATGTTCACGAGGAGCAATTTGAAGAAAAGAACTTCACCATCGAAAAGCACAACTTGATCGCCTATATGAACAGCGTGGCCGAAGACAAGCAAGCATTGGCTTCTTTAGGGCTGCAAGAGTTGTATTTCGAAAACGATCAGAATCAGAAGTATCCAAGCTTTGGTCGTCCCCAAGACTTAGAAGCTGTGACCGCAAAAGAGCTTTACCAAACCTATCGCTCAATGATGGACAATGACCAAATCGATCTTTTCGTGATCGGCGATGTGGTTGAAGCAGAAGTCGCGGAGATTTTCCAGAACATGGCCTTTACCGATCGGCCAGACCAAGCAATGCCGGTCTTTTATCAGCAAGCGGCGGAAAACATCATTCGCGAGAAAATCTTGCGGGAACCAATCATTCAAGCCAAATTGAACTTAGGCTATCATACTGGCGTGTATTATGACCAAGCTGAGCGGATCGCCTTTATGGTCTTCAACGGGTTGTTTGGCGGTTTCCCCCATTCCAAATTGTTTATGAATGTCCGTGAGAAAGAAAGTTTGGCTTATTATGCGTCCAGCAGTATCGATACGTTTCGCGGGTACTTGTCGGTCCAAACAGGGATCGACGGCAAAAACCGGGACAAGGTCTTCAAATTGATCGAACAACAGCTGCAAAGCTTGCAGCGTGGCGAAGTCACAGCGGAAGAACTGGCACAAACAAAAGCGATGTTGAAAAACCAGTACTTGCTTTCGTTGGATAACCCACAAGCACTGATCGAAACAGCCTATCTGAATCAGTGGGTACCGAATACGAAAATGACGGAAGATGAATTTATGCAGAAATTGGCTCAAGTGACCGTGGCAGATGTCCAAGCATTGGCCAAAAACGTGTCCTTGCAAGCTGTATTCTTCCTGGATAAGGAGACGACCCATGAATAAAAAAGTCTATCAGCAAATCAATGAGACCCTTTATGAAGAAGTATTGCCAAACGGCTTGAAAGTTTATTTGCTGCCAAAAGCCGATTTCCATAAAACTTACGGACTTTTCAGTACGAACTATGGCTCTGTCGACAACCATTTCGGGTTTTCACCCGAAGCATTGCATCAAGTTCCAGATGGCATTGCCCATTTTCTAGAGCACAAACTGTTTGAAAAAGAAGACGGCGATGTCTTTCAAACCTTTGGTCAGCAGGGGGCTTCTGCCAATGCCTTTACCAGTTTCACGAAAACCAGCTACCTTTTTTCGGCAACCGATCAAATCAAGCTGAACCTTGAAACGTTGATCGATTTCGTTCAAGCCCCGTATTTCACAGAAGAAACCGTCGAAAAAGAAAAAGGGATCATTGGTCAAGAAATCCAAATGTATGATGACGATCCGAACTGGCAGCAGTTTTTCGGTATTATCAAAAATCTGTATCCAAAGCACCCCTTGCATATCGATATCGCTGGTACGGTGGAAAGTATTGCGCAGATCACCGCAGAAGACTTGTATCTTTGCTACAATACCTTCTATCACCCAAGCAATATGACACTTTTTGTGGTAGGCAATATCGATCCGGAAGAAACGATGGCGTGGATTCGGACCAATCAAGCGGCCAAGACCTTTCCAGAAACGCAAGCGATCATTCGCCAGTTTCCTGAAGAAACCTTTGCCGATATTCAAGCAGAATCAAGTCTTACCATGCCAGTAACACGTGCCAAAGGCGTGTTAGGGATCAAAGGGGACTTGAACAAACTGCCGGAATCAGGAAGAGAGCTCTTACGCTTCAAAAATGCGTTGAATCTTTTCTGCCAATTGGTTTTAGGCAATACGTCCGCCAATTATTTGCGTCTGTATGATCAAGGCATCATCGATGACACGTTTGGGTTTGAAGTGAACTTGGATCGCGGCTTTTACTTTGCCGATTTCTCGGGGGATTCTGAAGAGCCCAAAGAAATGTTGGCGGAGATCGAAGCGATCTTAATGAATTTCCAGCACGACCCAGAAATTAATGAAGAAAACTTGACGTTATTGAAGAAGAAAATGCTAGGGAAATATTTCCAATCACTGAACTCATTGGAGTTTATTGCAAACCAGTTTACCCAAAGCTTATTCGGAGAAACGACGCTCTTTGATCTACCGGAGGTGATCCAATCCATCACTTTAGAAGATGTTCAGCAAGCGGCTCGTTCCTTTATCGATCCTAAAGCGTTTAGCCGTTTTTACATGTATCCAACGGAAAAAGCCTAAACGAAGATGCATTTTGTTAACTAACTGTCATCTAAGCAACACTGAATGATTCAAGGAGGAAAGCCCAACAGATCAAGGGCTGGCCAACTCTTTGGTCATTCAGTGTTTTCTTTTTTGCGTCAAAGGACGGTTTTTCCTTGCATTTTGATGCCAATTTGGCGAAAAGTATTAAAATTTGTTTGCGAGTTGTCGTTAGGCTATCCTCAGACTTTTTCTTTTATGGTATTCTTTAATTATTGGAGCAAAATCTTTTTTTGTTTTTTTTGCAAAAAATCACGGAAAAAATGTTATATTTAGTAGACGGCGTGTCCAAGTGGAAATCGGCGCGACGGAACTTTTTTATTGACGTATACAGGGAACCCCTGTTTTAAAATGATAGAGCAGCTTTGCTGACCTTACGACAAGCAGCGCAGCGATTTTAGGGCTTTTTTTAAAGATGAATAAAAGACTGGAGTAGATGATCGAGTGGCCAACGAAACAACGATTGGAGCAAAATTACGGCAAGCCCGTTTAGATAAAAACATTTCATTGATTGAATTACAACAAATGACAAAGATCCAAAAACGCTATTTAGAAGCAATTGAAGCGGAGCGTTTTGATCAATTGCCAGGCACTTTTTATGTTCGCGCGTTTATTCGCCAATATGCAGCAGCAGTTGGAGAAGACGGCGACAAATTGGTGGCCGTTTTTGATGGCAAAGAGACGTTAGATGCCCCCTTACCAAAAAGACCGCAGCCTGAAACCGTCAGCGGCTCGCGAAAAGCACAGCACGTAGAAGAAAAAAGCGGCTCCTTTGTCGTCCGCTATTTGCCGATGATTTTATTAGGTCTGGTTGCCATTACGATCGTGAGTATCGTAGGCTACATGGCTTGGCAAGACCGGAACACGACGCCGATGATCCAAGGGAGTTCTTCTCTCGTGGTAGAAAATTCAGCGTCTACCGCTTCCACTACGTCAAGTACGGAAGAAACCAGTACTTCGAGTGAAGCGACAGAGTCCTCAAGTACGACGGAATCCAGCGAAGCGAAAATGACGATGACTGCCAGTGATTCGACGCAATCGTCGATCACGATCACGATGAAAGATGCAGAAAATCCTATTGAATTAGCATTTACTGGGCTAGATGCTTCTTGTTGGGTCGGTGTACAAGTCGACAACGCTTATGTGTACCAATACACTGTTCAAGCGGGAGAAACGCAATCGATGACGCTGCCAGAAGGTGCCACGAATGCGACCTTGACCCTGGGCGCGAGTCAAAATATCTCCATCAAGGCCAATGGTCAGGACGTGGACTTTTCTGACCCGCAATTTGAATTGCTACAAAAGACAGTCCGCCTCGTGATTGAATACCAAGACGATGCGGCATAAATCTGACAAATGCGCCTTATTGAGGTATCATTAGCTAAAAAGTTATCTGTTGCACCCGACTGGTGAAAAGCAGAAGTAGTGGCATGATTTGCCGTTATTTCGTACAATAGTCGGCAGAGAGGAGTCTATTTCGTGAATTTACCCAATCAATTAACTGTATTACGGATCATTATGATCCCCATCTTTATTTTGGTCTTGGTTTTGCCGATCGATCTTGGCACGCTGACCGTTGGTACGACACAATTAGAAAACACGCACCTTATTGCAGCGATCCTTTTTGCGGCAGCCAGCATTACAGACTGGCTAGATGGCAAGATCGCTCGTTCCAGAGGCCTTGTTACCAACTTCGGGAAGTTTGCTGACCCGTTAGCAGATAAAATGCTCGTCATGACGGCTTTTATCATGCTGGTTGAATTAGACAAAGCCCCAGGCTGGGTAGTTTCGATCATCGTTTGTCGCGAGTTGGCAGTGACAGGTTTACGCTTGTTGTTAGTGGAACAAAGCGGGGAAGTCATGGCTGCTGCGTGGCCGGGGAAAATCAAAACCGCGACACAAATGGTTGCGATCATTTTCTTGTTCTTGAACAACATTCCCTTTTCAATGATCGGTTTACCTGTCGATCAAATCATGTTGTATCTATGCTTGATCTTCACGATCTATTCCGGGGTCGATTATTTCATAAAAAATACGAATGTTTTTAAAGATTCTATGTAAAATTTCTAAATCTAGATAAAGAAGCGATAAAAACAAGGATACAAGTCACGAAAGTTCAGAAGTTTTCTGGACTTTTTTTGTCAATATGAAAGACTTTTACGTATCTGATAAATGAAGGAGTAAAAGAATGAAAGCAGAAATTATTGCAGTCGGGACCGAATTACTTTTAGGACAGGTGGTGAATACGAACGCGACCTTCTTGTCAGAAGAACTGGCAAGTCTAGGGATCGATGTTTTTTATCATAGTGTTGTCGGCGACAACCCCAATCGCTTAGAGGAATTGCTGACGATCGCCGACAAACGCAGCGACTTGATCGTGCTGTGCGGCGGCTTAGGGCCCACAGACGATGACTTGACGAAACAAGTCACTGCCCGCCATGTGGGACAGGAATTAGTGCGAGATGAACCAGGTTATCACCAATTGAAAGCCTTCTTTGAAAACAGTCAACGGAGGATGACGGAAAACAATTTGCGGCAGACCCTCGTTTTTAAGGACGGTGTGTCTTTGCCAAATCCCAATGGACTAGCGATCGGGATCTTTTATCAGACAGCTGCTACCAGTTATTTGCTGCTGCCAGGACCACCAAGTGAACTGCAGGCGATGTTTCTTACCCACGCAAAACCACTTCTCTTAGAGCAGTTTCCCCAAGAAGAAGTCTTGCTTTCTCGCGTTTTGCGCTATTACGGGATCGGGGAATCGGCGTTGGTCACAGAATTGGCCGATTTGATCGAGAATCAAGTCAATCCCACCATCGCCCCTTATGCCAAACCCAATGAGGTCACGTTGCGTCTGACGGTCAAAACCGCAGACGAGGCGCAAGGGATCAAACAATTGGATGCATTAGAAGAAACCGTCCAAGCACGGGTCGGTGCGTATTTCTATGGATATGGGGAACAAAATTCGCTGGCAGAAACAGTCGTCGAGCTACTGATCGAGAAAAAGAAAACCGTCACCGCAGCGGAAAGTTTGACCGCTGGTTTGTTCCAAGCGACCCTAGGAGGGATTCCTGGCGTCTCTGAGGTGTTTCCCGGTGGGTTCGTGACATATTCTGCTGGAACAAAAAGCAAGCTCTTAGGCATCGATCCAGCGCTTTTAGAAAGCTATGGGACTGTTAGTCAGGAATGTGCGGAAGCAATGGCTGTCTATGCCCGCAAACAAGCAGAGACCGATTATGCGGTGGCGTTTACTGGTGTTGCTGGTCCAGACGAACTAGAAGGCCAGCCCAAAGGCACTGTTTGGATCGCCTTAGCTTCTGACAAAGGCGTCTCGAGCCAGCTGTATCACTTCAACCGCGACCGCGCCTATATTCGGCATAGTGCTGTCATGGCAGGCTTAAATCAAATACGTAAGGAATTATTAAATTAATGCGAATGTTTGTTCGTTTTTTCTTGCAATTTCCCTTCAGAAGGACTATTATTATCTTATGAACGACACACGAAAGTGATGAATATAAGGAGGATTATCCGTTTGGCAGATGATCGTAAAGCAGCCTTAGATGCTGCACTAAAGAAGATTGAAAAGAACTATGGTAAAGGTGCCATCATGAAGCTTGGCGAAAAAGTTGATCAACAAATTTCAACGATCCCAAGTGGTTCATTGGCCTTGGATGTTGCATTAGGTGTAGGTGGTTACCCACGAGGACGGATCGTAGAAGTTTACGGCCCAGAAAGTTCTGGTAAAACGACAGTTGCTTTACATGCCATTGCGGAAGTCCAAAAAAATGGCGGAACAGCAGCATTTATCGATGCCGAACATGCGTTAGATCCTCAGTATGCGCAAAAATTAGGTGTAAATATCGATGATCTTTTGTTATCACAACCAGATACAGGGGAACAAGGATTAGAGATCGCTGACGCCTTAGTTTCAAGTGGTGCGGTTGATATCGTAGTTATTGACTCGGTAGCAGCTTTAGTCCCACGGGCGGAGATCGATGGTGAAATGGGTGATACCCACGTTGGTTTGCAAGCTCGTTTGATGTCACAAGCATTACGGAAACTTTCTGGTTCCATCAACAAAACGAAAACGATCGCGATCTTTATCAACCAAATTCGCGAAAAAGTTGGGATCATGTTTGGGAATCCAGAAACGACACCTGGTGGACGTGCGTTGAAATTCTATTCAACCATCCGTTTGGAAGTACGTCGTGCTGAGCAATTGAAATCCGGTACAGATATTATCGGGAACCGCACGAAGATCAAAGTAGTCAAAAACAAAGTAGCGCCACCATTTAAAGTAGCGGAAGTCGACATGATGTATGGTCAAGGGATTTCCCAAGAAGGCGAATTGCTAGATATGGCCGTGGAACAAGACATCGTTGATAAAAGCGGTGCGTGGTATGCCTATAAAGGCGATCGTATCGGTCAAGGTCGTGAAAACGCCAAAAACTACATGCGTGAACACCAAGAAATGATGCTAGAAGTTTCTGCTCGCGTCCGCGATGCTTACGGGATTGGAACAGGAGAGACCGTAACTCTTGAGGAAGCGCAAGAAGAATTACCATTAGATGAATAAGTCTTGAAAAAGCCAAACAACCTCGTTGTTTGGCTTTTTTGTGGCTTTTTGCTAGATTCGTCCATTGTTGAAAAAACATCCGTAAAAAGGAAGGGTTGCGAAAGTTTACTTTATTATTTAAAGTTGACACTCTTGTGTTCAAACATTAGAATAAACGTATGTGGATTTCCACATAAGAAGTAGCGAATTGATAATTTTGTTATCCTTTGTTAATCAAAATTACAAAATATTTAAAAAGATAGTATGGAGGTGGATTCATTGGAACTACTTTACATTCTCCTCGCTATCATCGGTTTAATTGTCGGTCTTGGATTAGGAGTTTATGTGACGAAATCTCGTCATGAGAAAGAAATCAACGGCGCCCAAAATTCTGCAGCTGGAATTATCGAAAGCGCTAAGAAAGAAGCAGAAACTCTTAAAAAAGAAGCATTGTTAGAAGCTAAGGAAGAAAATCAGAAGTATCGGTCAGAGATTGAAAGTGAGTTGAAAGAAAGCAAACTTGATTTAAAATCACAAGAAAATCGTTTACTCCAAAGAGAACAAGTACTTGATCGTAAGGACGATTCTTTGGAAAAACGAGAACGCTCACTTGAAGATAAAGAAGGCAGACTTAGTGAGAAACAACAATTAATTGACGAGCGAGAAAAAGAAGTAGAAAACTTAATCGATGGACAACAGAAAGAATTAGAGCGCATCGCCGCGCTGTCTAGAGATGAAGCAAAAGAGTTGATCATGAAATCAACGGAAGAGGAATTGAACCATGAATTAACGATCATGGTCAAAGAATCTGAGCAGCGTGCGAAGGAAGAAGCAGATCGAAAAGCAAAAAATCTCTTGTCCCTAGCAATCCAACGTTGTGCCGCAGACCAAGTGTCTGAAACCACGGTATCGGTTGTATCATTACCAAATGATGAGATGAAAGGTCGAATCATCGGAAGAGAAGGTCGGAACATTCGGACCCTTGAAACCTTGACAGGGATCGATTTGATCATCGATGACACGCCAGAAGCAGTCGTCTTATCAGGATTTGATCCGATTCGCCGTGAAATTGCTCGTATGACCCTTGAAAAACTGATTCAAGACGGCCGGATCCATCCAGCTCGAATTGAAGAAATGGTCGAAAAATCTCGGAAAGAAATGGATGAACATATACGTGAATATGGGGAACAAGCAGCCTTTGAAGTCGGTGCTCACACCCTTCATCCAGACTTGATCAAGATTTTAGGTCGTTTGCGTTTCCGTACCAGCTACGGACAAAACGTCTTGAACCACTCGATCGAAGTCGCAAAACTAACCGGTGTTCTTGCCGCAGAATTAGGCGAAGATATCCAGTTAGCCAAACGTGCCGGTCTCTTGCATGATATCGGGAAAGCCCTTGACCATGAAATCGAAGGCTCTCACGTTGAGATCGGGGCTGAGTTAGCTGCCAAATACAAAGAAAATGGTGTGGTGATCAATGCGATCGCTTCTCACCATGGAGATGTTGAAGCAACATCGGTTATCTCTGTTTTAGTTGCAGCCGCAGATGCCTTGTCAGCAGCCCGTCCAGGTGCCCGCAGCGAATCATTGGAAAATTATATTCGCCGCTTGCAAAACCTAGAAAATATCGCCAACGGCTTCAAAGGTGTCGATTCCAGTTTTGCAGTCCAAGCCGGACGTGAAGTCCGTGTAATGGTCAAACCAGAAGAGATTTCTGATTTGGATGCTGTACGATTGGTTCGCGACATCCGCAAGAAGATCGAAGATGATTTGGATTACCCAGGTCATATCAAAGTAACCGTTATTCGCGAGACCCGCGCAACGGATTACGCCAAATAGCAAGCAAAAGCAGTATCCTCTCAGAGGATACTGCTTTTTTTGTGTGGCTGACTGTTAATAATGACGACTGAGTTGTTCAAAATCAACTGTGCTTCATCAGTCCCATAAATGATCGCGCCTTTTTTGTTCCTTGGTAGCCAAACGCCGGGAAAGCAAAAGGATGAATCGTTAGCGACAGAGGCGAAAAGAGGGAGGATCGATCCAGCATCATCGAGTGGGGGGCTATTGAAAGACAAAACAGACCCAGACTTCTCGGTGAAGTCTAGGTCTGTTTTGTCTTTTTCACGTCTATACGTTCATCAAATCTTGCGCCGACGGGCGAAGTCCACAAAGCGGAATTTATCCAGTCGGTGGATCGATTCGGTGTATTCAAAACAGCGCGTGTCTTCTAGGTACACGAGGCTGCGAACCGTAACGACATGCTGATCTTCAGGACGCAGATCCATTAGATCCCGCAATTCTTTGTTGACGGGGTCAACAGTGATTTCTTTTTGTGCATAAGCGATCTCAAGGCCAAGATCATTTTCAAAGTAATCAAAAATCGACACTTTCGCTCGGTTTTCTGGCAACTCTTCGATGATAGAAGCATCAAGGTAGTCTTTGTCCAAAATCACCACTTCTCCATCGATTCTCCGCTGACGGATCAGTTTCCATGCCTCAGAAGCGACAGGCCAACCAGTGGTCTCGTGCAGCTTTGGCGAAACGGCGATCTTACGGATCTCGACAACCTTTGTTTCACTAGGAATGCGTTGGGTATCTTGCAGCTCACGAAAACTCGTCAAGCCGGAAATCGGGAAATCAAAGCGATTCAAGTCTAAAACGATCGAACCTTTCCCTTGTTTCTTTTGGATATAACCAGCATCCCGCAATAAATTCAATGCCTTACGGACAGTCTCGCGGGAGACACCATAAGTTTTGATCAATTGGTTTTCGCTAGGCAGCAAAGAATGCGGAGGGTATTCGTTTGCTAGAATTTTTTGTTCTAAATCTAAAAATATCTCTTTGAACTTGTTCATCGGATTGCCCCCTCTTTGGCTATTATAGCGAGGCCAATTTGGAAATGCAATCGACTATTTCGCCAAAAGCTCGTCAATGTTTAGGTCCGTCAATTTTTCAACGATCACATCTGCACCGTGTAGTTCTTCTCCTGAATAAACGCCTACCGCATACATACCAGCAGCTTTGATGCCGTCGATCCCTGCTTGAGCATCTTCAAAGCCAACTGCTTCTGCCGGTTCAATGCCTAGTGCCAGCGCTGCTTGGATAAAGATTTCTGGATCTGGTTTGCCTTTTTTCAAGGTTGCTGGGTCAACGATCGTATCAAAGTCTTGCATGACACCTAGTTTGTCCAAAATAAACGGCGCATTCTTGGACGCCGAAGCGATGGCACAAGGAATATTTTTTGCTTTGGCTTCATCAAGGAACGTCTTTACCCCCGGCAATAGATCATCAGGAGTCAAGCTTTGTAATAATTGTACATAGTGGGTATTTTTCTTCGTCGCTAAGGCTTCTTTTTCGACTTCTGTGTAGGCATCATTTTTATTGCCTAGTGTTAAGATTCGCTCTAAAGAGTCCATGCGGCTAATGCCTTTTAACTGCTCGTTGAATTTCAAATCGATCTCGATCCCGATCTCCGCAGCTAATTCTTTCCATGCAATGTAGTGGTATTTAGCTGTATCTGTGATAACGCCGTCTAAATCAAAAACAAAACCTTTTTTCATGTGTAACACTCCTTTTAGTAAGTAATCGTTGCTTCTTTGTTTGCTTCTAACGAAACTTGTTGCCCATTCACTAAGATCGTGACTGGCTGATCAGCAGTGATCGTCAATGTTTCATGTGTAACATTCATTGCAAAGTGGGTGCCGCGAACTTCTAGCTGGAAGGCTAAGCTGTCCCAGGCTTTCGGCAAGTTTGGTGTGATCTGGAGCTGCTCTTCTCGAATATCGATTCCAGCAAAAGTGGTTAACGGAATAAACAACGTAGCGGCCATGACACCGGCGTGAATGCCTTCTGCTGTAGTACCGCCTTGGATATCACGGTAATCAGAAGAGAGCGCTTCTTGGTATAACGACCAAGCCAATTCCTGATCATCCACCATTGCCGCTAACTGAGCATGAACGATCCGCGACAAAGTCGAGCCGTGGGAGGTGCGAGCCAAATAATAATGGAGATTTTTTTCAATATAGTCTGTTGGCAGTTGGTAAGAAAGATCTGCCAAAATCTGATTGACTTGCTCTTTTGAGAAATTGTAGAAAATCATCAGACTATCGGCTTGTTTCGCGACTTTGTAGCTGTCAGCACTCTTACCTTCAGCGTTCAAGATGCGGTCCATCCGATAGATGTTGCCATATTTTTCTTTGTAATGGGCCCAATCCAGATCTTCCAACTGGAAGTACCCTTCAAACTGTGCGATGATACCTTCTTGATCGATCTCTAAGCCTAATTTGGTACGAATATCTGCCATAGCAGCAATATCCGCTGGGGTTAAAGCCGTTTTCTCCAATACTGCTTGGAAGCTCTCTGCTGATAGTTGTTGTTGGAGGTTCTCGATCTCTTCAAACAACCATACTACCATCATATTGGTATAGGCGTTGTTTTTCAAGCCACCTTGTTCACTATTTGGGTAGCTTTCATGAAATTCATCTGGTCCCATGACTTTATCGATAAAGTAACGTTGAGTAGCATCATCCCAGGTGGCAGCACTTTGCCAGAAATGGGCGACTTCTAACATCAATTCTAACCCATATTGTTCCATGAAGACCCGATCTTGCGTGTTGTGCCAGTATTGCCAAATGTTATAAGCGATCGCTAAGGAGACGTGGCGCTGCAAGCGACTGTGGTCTTCTTTCCATTCGCCGCTGATAGGGTTCAAATGCAGTTCTTGGGATTGCTCACTGCCATCCAATCCAGATTGCCATGGGAACATGGCGCCTTGGTAGCCGGCTTTTTGGGCGTCTTTTTTGGCAGCAGCTAAGCGGCGGTAGCGATACAGCAAAATTTCTTTGGCGGTGTCAGGAAAATGTAGAATGTAAAACGGTAAGATAAACAGTTCATCCCAGAAAATATGACCGCGATAGGCTTCGCCATGTAGGCCACGGGCAGTGATACTGGCATCTAAGGACTCCTGATAAGCATTCGGTGCTGCGGAGACTAGCAGATGATACGTATGCAGATTCAGCATTTTTTGTGACATCAAGTCACCAGTGACTTCGATGGCCGCTTTCGCCCATAATTCATCCCAGGCTTGTTTTGAGGCGGTATACATCGTCGCAAAATCAGGTAATGCTAAGGAAGAAAACGTAAATGCCGGTTGCGGCTCTTCTTGGCGATAAGCGGCAACAGTGACTGATTTTTCGACCCGATAAGTTTGGCCTTCCGTCACCTCAAGGGCTACTTGCTGACGGACGAGCTGGTCGTTTGTTTCAGCGTGCAGCTCAGCCAATGGCAGGTCCTGTGAAAACAGTTCAGAGGATTGGACAACGGTAATCTGTGATTGGTTAGTGGTGACCACTAAATGCGCTTTGTTTTGTTCAGCTGCTGCCTCTTTCACGGTCAAATGCTGGTTGGTTAAGCTACGGTAACGAGCGACGTTATAGTTATAAACCGATCCGTCGGCTTCACTGACGAAAGTAACGGTGCCGGAAAAGTTCAGTGGGGTAAACTGATAGACCAAGCTGTATTGGTGAACGTCTTGCATATTGGCGATTTTCTTCGTTTCGATTCGCAGACGCTTTTGTTTTTTGGTTTCAATTTCTGCCACTGATTGGAACAAGCCGGTCTTCAGATCCAATGTCCGTTTAAAGGAAAGGAGCTGATTGTTGGCGATGTCGATCACTTCATCATCGATCTTCACGTACATTTTTTGCAGATTCGGTGCATTGACGAAGTCTTCATTGCTGATGGTATGACCAGAAACATCCGATTCTACCGTATTGTAAAGACTTGCTAAATACAGCCCTGGATAGTTCGCTTCACAAATGGTCATCTCAGGCGTCGTGCCTCGCAGCCCTAGATAGCCGTTGCCGACGGTTAAAAGTGATTCCACCGAGTATTCATCTTTACCAGGGGTGTAGCCATAGTATTCGAGGGTCCAAGGAATTTCAGCACTTTTTTCTTCATACTGTTCTTTCGTGGTGCAAACAAAGGGACGATTTAATTTTTCTGTCAACCATTGGTCCAGTGAAAAAGTCCCTTCTTCATTCGTAAACACCAGCGATTCAGAGACGATCCCGCCACCTTCCATTTGCTGCAGCTGCGCGGTCAGTGCGGCAACGCGTTCACTGTCAGTCCCAGAAAACGGATAGGTCGTACCAGTTTGATCCGTTAACAGCCATTGTTCCTTAGATAATATAATCGTATTCACAGTAGTTGTCCTCCTTTAAACTTGTCTATACATGCAAAATGATTATAACGTAAATTGTAAGCTATTTCAATTTATCTAGCCTGTTTTTTTATTCTTTTTTGTCAAATAAACAGTAAATAAAGTTGTTGGCAATATTATTTTATATTAATGAAACATTTTAAAAAACGTTTATTTATCAAGGTTTTTATATGGTACCTTTGCTATTTGCTTGTATTGTTTATAGAAAAAGTAAAAAAAATTGGTTTGAAACGCTTGCAATATCAAAATTATCAAGTTATGATTAGTGCGTAATCAAAACATATATATACAAGTGTAGATGAAAGGGGTTTATTAATTATGGGAAAGTATCGTGATGATGCTGAGAAGCTGCTGGAATATGTTGGCGGCAAAGAAAATATCGCCGCAGTAACACATTGCGCGACACGGATGCGTTTTGTTTTGAACGATCAGTCAAAAGCAAACGAAAAGGCAATTGAAGAAATTCCAAGTGTCAAAGGAATGTTTACCAATGCGGGACAATTCCAAGTCATTATCGGCAATGATGTCTCAACGTTTTACAATGATTTTACCGATGTATCAGGAATAGAAGGTGTTTCTAAAGAACAAAGTAAAGCGATTGCAAAAAACAATCAAAATATCGTGCAACGAGCGATCGCTACGTTAGCTGAGATCTTTACCCCGTTATTACCAGCGATTATTGTCGGTGGTTTGATGCTAGGGCTGAGAAATTTCTTAGAAGGTGTACCGCTAGAAGCTCTAGGTGGACAAACCATTACACAAGCTTCTACTTTTTGGAACGGTGTCAACGGCTTTTTATGGCTGCCCTGTGAAGCCATCTTTCACTTTCTACCAGTAGGGATTACTTGGAGTATTACACGTAAGATGGGAACCACGCAAATATTAGGGATTGTTTTAGGGATTACATTGGTTTCACCGCAATTATTAAATGCTTATTCAGTAAGTTCAACTTCTGCTGCAGAAATTGCTCAAAATTATACGTGGGACTTCGGGTTCTTCACTATTGAAAAAATTGGGTATCAAGCACAAGTGATCCCAGCAATGCTGGCAGGTTTCTTATTGGTTTATCTTGAAAGATTCTTCCGGAAATGGATTCCAGAAGCGGTTTCAATGATCTTCGTTCCATTGTTCTCATTGCTGCCAACTATTTTAGCAGCCCACATGGTGTTAGGTCCAATCGGTTGGCAAATCGGATCAGGCATTTCTTGGGTCGTAAATGCTGGCTTGACCTCACCATTAAACTGGTTATTTGGTTTCATTTTCGGTGGCTTGTATGCGCCTTTGGTTATTACCGGATTGCATCATACAACGCTAGCGATCGACTCTCAATTAGTAGCGGATTTTGGGACAACCAACCTTTGGCCAATGATCATGCTATCAAATATTGCGCAAGGTACGGCAGTATTGGCGATTTGGTTCCTTCACCGTGGCAATAAAAAAGAAGAACAAGTCTCTGTTCCAGCAACGATTTCTGCTTACATGGGGGTTACTGAACCAGCGATGTTCGGGATCAATTTGAAATATGTTTACCCATTTGTCGCAGCAATGGTAGGTTCTGCCTTTGGTGGTATGCTGATCACTGCAACGAATACCCGTGCATTAGGTATTGGTGTAGGGGGACTACCTGGCTTCTTATCATTTAAAATTGAAAACTATCCAATGGTCTTCATCTCAATGGCGGTGACGATTGCCATCACTTTTGTTTGCACCATCATCTTTAGAAAAGTTACCTTCTTAAATAAATTAGAACCGCAATTGGCTGCTGATACAGCTGCAGCAGCGGCTGTTGCACCAACGACTGCTGCACCGACAACTGCAGCCCCAGAAGCAGCACAAGTTTCAGAGGAAACCCTTTATGCTCCAGCTGATGGGAAAGTAGTTGCCATCACTGAAGTTTCTGATCCTGTCTTTTCTCAAAAAATGATGGGTGACGGCTTTGCTGTTCAGCCAACGAATGGAACGATTTATGCTCCTGTTGCAGGTACGATCTCTAGCATTTTTGAAACAAAGCATGCAATCGGGATTTTAACCCCTGGTGGCGCGGAAGTTCTTGTTCATATGGGCTTAGATACTGTGGAATTAAAAGGTGCGCCATTTGAGGTCCTTGTTTCTGAAGGTGATACGGTCACACCAGAAACGAAGCTTGCAGTGATGGATCTAGATGCCGTTACCGCAGCTGGCAAACAGACCGATGTCTTGACGGTCATCACGAATGCCGAAAAAGTGCGTCAGCTTTCATTGACGACTACAGGCACAGTGACAGCCAAAACAGCGGTTGGTTCAGCTGAATTAAACTAAAAAAATAATCCGTTTCCGAGAGCGCCCTTTGACTAAGAAGGGGGATCGGAAGCGGATTTTTTTATGGACCGTCCTCGAGAGAAGGCGGCTTTTTTTCGTTGTTTTTCAATGGGCAAAGCTACAGTTAGCTTACAGCTTTTTTGTCGGTGTTTTTGCGGAAGTAGTTGATCGTTAATAGGAAAGTCAGTAAGACCAGGGCCCACAAAAAGAATAAGGCGATTTGAGAGCCGATGACCGTCCCTTGGGTGTAATCAGTCGCCGCATTTTGTGCCAAATTGATAATGGTCGCCACCACAGCCGTCGCCACTGCGCCAGAAAACTGCTGCAGCGTATTAAAGATCGCATTACCGTCCGCGTACAACGCAGGAGTCAGCTTGTTTAAGCCGGTGGTCATCATATTGCTGTAGGCTAAGCCGATCCCGATCATGTAAAAGACATGTCCGGCAACTAGGCTCCAAATGAAAGGCGAACGCAAAACGAGGGCTAAGGCAAGCCAACCGATGGCAATCAACGTCAAACCAGACAGGATCGGTTTTTTCGGTCCAACTTTATCCAGCAACCGACCAGAGATCGGTGCAAGGACCGCCCCGATCGCCGCCCCAGGAAGCATAACTAATCCTGCAGTAAAGGCATCTTTTCCCAAGACGAGTTGGACAAAGTTCGGCAAGACAAAGGAAATGCCCAGTAAAAGGAATTGGCAAACAAGAAAGCCAAACAGAAACAAACTGAAGCTGCGGTTTTTCAAAACAGCCAAACGAATCAATGGGTTCGAGCCTTTTGAGCGTTGATAAAACAAGCCAGCACCAATGCAACCGAAAATCAGCGGCAGTAGACTCGCTAAGGTGCCTACTTGATTCAAGAACAATAAGAAGCCGCTGAACATCAAGACGATTCCTAATACACTCAGTAAATCAAGGGAAGTGTCTTTTGCCCCAGCCGTCTTAGGGATCGAGTAAAGGCCGAGTACTAGGGAGATCAGTAAGACTGGGATCAAGAAAAGAAAGATCGCATTCCAAGACCAATGGGCGGTCAATAAGCCCCCATATGTCGGTCCGATCGCTGGAGCGATGGAAGTGGTCAAATTCCCTAAGCCGATTGCCGCTCCCCGTTTTTCAAAGGGGGAGTAAGTCAAAATGATGTGGAACATCAAAGGCAGTGCGATCCCTGTGCTGGCACCTTGGAAAAAGCGGCCAATCAGCAAAATGGCAAACGTCGGCGATAAAAAGTCGATCACCAAGCCAACAAGGAAGAAGGCGTTGGCAGCTAGAAACAAGGTTCTCAATGAAAATCGTTTCAAAAGGTAGGTCGATATTGGGACAATGATGGAGATGACCAGTAAATAGATGGTCGTCACCCATTGCACATCGGATGTTGAAAGCGTAAATTGATCGATCAATGTCGGAAACGTTACATTCATAGCTGTTTCAATCAGCACGCCTGCAAATGACATCAATCCGGTTGCGAGGATCGCCCCCACGAGTTTTTTGTTGTTTTCCATATTCTCACCTCTAAAAATTCGCAAAAAAAGAGACCGTTTCTATTCTCATAGAAACCGCCTCTCTCTCGACAAGCGAACCCGCTTGTTATCTGTACGATTTAATCTATCGCTATTCTACTGACTTCATAAGAAAGTGTCAAGAGAAGTGGATAAAAAAATAGCAAAAAACTTTTTTGAAAGTTTTCAAACTTTTACTTACACGAAAAATTTTCTTCTGCTAGAATAGTCGAGTACGAAAAAGAGAAAGGAAGTTGTTACATGCCCATCAACAAAAAAGAAAGTTTGATCTATACGACACTTATGTGTATTTTCATGGTGTATTTTATGAGTGTTTATAACCTCATGTTTCAAGTCGGTGTTTCTGCATTGGCATTCCAATTGGCGTGGAATGAATTGCCATTAGCCCTTTGTGTCGCCTTTATTTTGGATTGGTTCATTGTTTCTGGTCCTGCAAAAGGTTTGGCGTTTCGATTTTTGGACCATCAATCAGCTACTTGGAAAAAAATCGGTTTGATTTCTTCATTGATGATCGCCGGCATGGTGATCTGTATGTCACTTTTTGGTGCGTTGATGCACCCAAACCCTGATCACTCGGTGTTCGTCAATTGGCTAAGCAACATTGGGAAAAATGTGATCGTCGCATTGCCATTGCAATTGTTTATTGCAGGCCCAATCGTTCGCCGGGTGTTTCGCGCCTTGTTTCCTATTGGCACTGTGCAAGAACAGCCAGCACTAGGAGAATAATCGATCATTAGAAAAAACGTGCTGCAGACAGGCTCTGCCAAGGTTAGCTAAAATAGCTGGCTTGGCGATAACTGGACTTGCGGCACGTTTTTTTGCTTTTATAGACAGCAAAAAAACCCATAGGATGGTATGGGTTTTTCTGGTTACCCTATGAAATAGGATACAGGATGTACCTATATAGTAATATGGTAAGATCAAAAAGGAAAGTTCAATTTTTTCATCAAAACATGAAATTGTTGAAAATCGATTGTTTTTCTGACGAAAAAATCAACTTATAATTATTTTCCGTCTGTTATTCCGTATAGAAACCAACGAGTTGATACCAGCGACGATGCTCAATATGGTAGGCATCAGGTGAGTACCCTGACATTGAAAAACCGACAAAGGTGATGACCAGTCCGATAATAATAAACAACAGACTGAGAAAAACGAAAAAGCGCTTATTGATTTTGATCATAGGACTGCCTTCTTTCGATAGTTTTGAACAAATGATTTCGGCCAAACGACAAGGGAGTGGGTAAGGCGTGAAAAAGGTCGGCTCATACTAAAAGTGGCGATCAGGCAAAGCAGCCCTAAACCAAATAAGAAAATCCCCACACCTAACTGACTTAAAAAGAGATAGAAACCATCCGCCATCAGCATGGGACTTAAGACAACGCTGGCGATCCCACCGATAAACGTAGTGACACCAATCATGCCAGTGGTGAAAGGCACACACCAGATGATTATTAAAAAGCTTAGGATCAGCAATGCGGCACTTAACAATAAGCTGCCCCACAATGGGAAGCCTAGTACTAAAATCAAAAGCAAAAAGGGATGAAAGCGGCGAGGAATCTCTACTACGACCTCTTCCGTTTCGGTGACTGCTTGGATCAGTTCTTTTGGGGAGCCAAGGCGTGCCACGGCTTCTTCTTCGGTGTATCCTTCTTCCATCAAATCTTCGATCATCTCGTCATAATAGTTGATCAGCTGATGAATCTCGCTAGGTCTGACTTTTTCAGATAATTCTGCAGCCAATGCCTTGATAAAATCAACTCTGTTCATCTAATGTTCCTCCTTTAATAAATCGCTGGATCAATGTCAATTGGGGCCAGTCGTTGGTTAAAAAATCATCGATCCGCTGTTTGCCAAGTCTGGTCAAGCGGTAATATTTTCGCGTCCGTCCTTGATGGCTTTTATTATAAGTCTCAACCGCTCGGCTGGCCTCTAAGCGCTTCAAGATAGGATAGAGCGTTGATTCTGAGATTGGCAGTATAGGAGATATGTTTTTGACTAATTCATAGCCATAAGAGTCACCATGCTGCAAATAGGCTAAAACACAAATTTCCAATAATCCTTTTTTTAATTGGGCATCCAAAGGCTCGCCTCCTGTTCATACTCATACTATACATTACATAGTATCATTCCACAAGCAGCACCAGTCAAAATCAGCCTTAAGTCTGAGCACCATATGACAACAAGAGCTCATTCGACAAAATGGTCAAAAATAAAAAATAAAATTAAGAAAATCGGCAGAAAGTATAGGTTAACGTGCTCTTTTTTGTTAAAGTAGAAGTATATAGATTACTTTCAGTAAGAAAATGGGCGTTGGTTGTGTTTCTAAAAGCTGCAAGTAGTCAAAATGAATGAGACGAACGTCAGCAAGAATTGGTGACGTCCAGAAAGGAAGGGGTATTATGAGAAAAGCAACGATTACGAAAAAATATTTGATCAATTGCTTAAAAAAATATCTGGTGGAGTATCTTTATCGACCACTCACTGTCCGCGACATTGCTAATTACGCACGAACATCGACTCAACCAATCTATTTGAATTTTTCAAACATGCAGAATTTCAAGCAGGCGATGGTCGAGGATGTGTTTCGCGATATTCATGAAGCAAAAAAAGAGTCAGTGGCGACACTAGATCCTTTATACAGTTTTTGGCATGACTATTACGTGTTCGCCAGTCGCAATCGGGCCCTCTTTTTTGCATTATTTTTAAATGATATTGGTTGTGGTCCTTACATAAAAGAGCGTTCTTTTGCATATTTTCAAGAAGCAATTGCTGAATCAGCTGTTTTTCAATGTGCGCAAGAAAACGATCTGAGGAAGTACCATGAAGAAGCCTTGATTTTTTTTAGTGGGTTGGTATTGCTGTTTATTCGTGAAGGGTGTACTGACGGCAACAAGGATTTTATAAAAGATACCATGGAGTATTGGGAACGAATGTTAAAGAAAGCAAAAGGCGTGACGCGAGACCAGGGTCGGCAAGGATTATTAGAGGTTGGTGCGTTTGCTGTAGAGGAATAGGTACTTGAAATCAAGCATTAAAATAAATATCTGAATATTTTGACACCAAAAAACCGTTAGTGATTAAACATTCTTCACTGACGGTTTTTTTTGAGGAGGTAAGTCTTGCGGTATGAGTAGAACAATTGTGGTGTTTTCACCTTTTACTGATTGAATCGATAAGGAAGCTTGCTTGCCATAGTACAATGCTAGCCGTTGGCGTACATTGTTGATACCATAATGTTGTTCAGAAGGTTCCTCCAGTTGTTTTAGCTGTTCAGGATCAATCCCGGGACCATTGTCTTGAATCTCAAACCGTAGCCACTGTCCTTCTTTGAGGCAGCGGATCGTCAATACCCCTCTACGGTCATCTTCAATATGATCAAGCCCATGAAAGACGGCATTTTCGACAAACGGCTGCAAGAGTAGATTGATCATCGGATATTCATCGATATTTGAGTCAATTTCGAGGACTAAATCAAAGGAATGGTGATGCATTTTTTGCTGAATTTTCGCATAGGTGATCGTCAGATCGAGTTCTTTGCTGACGGATAGCCGGTTGGATCCTTGGTTTAGGCTGAGACGGTAGAATCGAGACAGCAGCTGAGCCATCTCACGGATCTCGTGATTGCCGTTTAGTGTGGCAGTATTGCTGATCAGTGCTAAGGAATTATAAAAGAAATGCGGATTGATCTGGGCTTGCAGAGCCCGCAATTCGTATTCTTTTTGTTTCAATTCGGCTTCATATACTTCATTGATCAGCTCAGCGATTTTATCTAGCATTTTTTGAAAATTGGTGTATAACTGCCCGACTTCATCTTTTGAAGAATATGTGTGCTCGATTTTGAATTGATCCATTGATAAAGAGGCCATTTGCTGGGTCAAAGAGTTGATCGGCTGTACCACGGTTTTAGCCAACCACCAGCTGGATAAAACCAATATCATTAATACAAAACCAAAGATAATAAATGCCGCACCAACTAGATACAGTAAACTGCTGAAAAATGACTGTGCGGTTTTAACAAAAACGATTTGCCAATGATTATCCAGCAGTACAGGGGCTTCTTCAATAACTGCGTTTCCAACCAGCCACTGTTTTTGAGTACGTTGCTGCTTCGTCAAATAATCAATGCGGTAAAGCGTCTGCCCGGTCTCTGACTGAATCGTCAAATCATAAGGCTCCTCAGTGACTGCATCAAGATTCGTGAACAATGCTGCTCGATCGATGGTTAAAACGATGTAGTTTAAGGAATCTGCGGTATGGCCTTTTAAAAAAAGGTTGGTATAAAAAGAAAGCTCCTCCCGTTCTTTGTCAAAATACGTTCGAATCTCGGTCGAAGGTTTTTCTTGTAGAAAAGGCAGTGCTGTATCAGCCGTGATTTTTTTGACGTATTGCCCATGATCATAAAGATCGATCGTGGTGTATAGCGTGATGCCTTTAATATCTGCTTGAGGAAAACGAACACTGTGAAACAAAGGCACGATCGTATTTTGAAAGAGATTGTATTGATCAAAGTTTGAGAAGCGTTGACTAGAAAGCTCTTGCGTCAAGGCGGTATTGTTGGCTAAAAAGAGCAGGCTGTCCCGATAGGTATGGATTTTGCTTTCTAACTGATAGCTGATACTTTTGAGATTATCGGAGTAAGCACTTTTTTCCTGTTGTTGGATAAAGGCTCGGATGATAGATACCCCGACAAAGGTCAAAACGATCAGAGGAACAATGCTTGAAAGAATTGAAATAAGGGCGATCTTTTTTTGAAAACGAAAATTTTTAAAACAATCGTGGACTTTTCTTAACAAGAGGGACCTCTCTTTCTATACGCATCCGGCGTCATTCCGACAATTTCTCGGAACGTTTTGCAAAAATAGGAATAATGATTAAAGCCAACTTGTTTGGAGATAGTTCGAATGCTGCAGTTCGAGTTCTTTAAACGCTTCTGAGCCTGTTTGATACGGTAAGACTTGATGTATTTGGTGATACCCATGCCTTCAGAAGTGCTGAATAATTCGCTTAGGTAGTTAGGATTGATATTGACTTCCTTTGCTAAGCGCTCCAAGCTCAACTCTTGGTGAAAATGAGCGAATATATAGGATTTTACTTGGCGCACATAGTCATTTGACTGGCTCCCGTTGATTTGAAGCAATGCATCATGGATATAACGAAAGAGGGCATCAAAAATATCCGCAATTAGTTGCAGACTTGGCGCTTCCAGTATTTTTCCAATCTGATTAGCGCCATGCTCTGCATCAAAGGCGATCGAGCACTGATCGATGATGGTTTGATAAAAGGTCGCAAAATAAAATTTGGCATTGGTTGGTTCTTCACGTCCATTTGTTTCAAAGCAGTCGAAGACTGTTTTCACAAGCGCGTGTGCTTTTTTACTTTCGTATTGATTCACATACGAAACGGTTTTTTCAAAAAGCGCTTTCTTGACGATGTAGTGATCTCCCGGAAGCAGCTGGCAGATTTTCCCTTTGTTTTGCTGATAAAAAGACCGCTGACTGGTTCTCAGTAAGTCATGATAGGTGCCATACACCCCTGAATGGTGGGGAACTGGTCCGCTGTCAAAAAGTGTTATTTTTTGCTGAAACTGTTCGGAAAAATAGGTAGTTAAGTTGTTTTTTCGCTCTTCGATTTCCCTTTTTGGCAAAGGTTCGTTGAAAAAGAGCAGTTGTGCTGGAGCTAAAAACAAATTGAACATTTCAGGAAATGCAGCAGACAGTGAAGGGACGAAATCCGGCGCATTCCAAGAATCCAGCGGCCAAGTAACGAGAAAAAAAGAGGGGTGAGTCTTAAAAAAATCTTGTGCAATCGATTGCTCTTCCTTCGGCAGTGAATGCCAAGGATAGCCATAAAAAAGTTTACTCAAAATCTCTTTCAAGTAATGAGTTTGTGCGATTGTTTTTGTGTAAGCACGTTGCTTTTGTTGATCAATAAAAAGAATGATTTTATTTATTTGTTCATAAAAATCATCAGGGTCGATTGGTTTTAAGAGGTAGTCAACCGCTTGTAACTGTATGGCTTTTTTTACATAATGAAAATCTTCAAAGCCGCTGATAAACATCACAGGAATTTCAGGAGCTGCTTCTTTGATTCTCGCTACGAGGGCATGTCCATCCATAAAGGGCATCTTTACGTCGGTAATTATCAAGTCAAAGGGCTGTTTCTGAAAAAGTTGCCAGGCTTCGCGGCCATTTTTGGCTTCTTCGATCAGCCATTCTTTTTCATGCTGACTCAAGAAGTATTTGATCACTTCTCTTTGATCGTAGCTGTCATCAGCAAGCAGCAGTCGGTACATGGTTTTCGCCGTCCTTTCGTATAGAGAATATTACGCAGTCGCTTCTTCTTTCTATAGTAAGCGATAAACAAAAAAAGCAACAGAGCGAATTTGTAAACGTTTTATTTTTCTGGAAATCGTGCTATGAATCTGAAAAAAGTGCTATATTTTCTGTGGAAGCGATTGCGTATAATAAGGATATCAAAAAAGTTTGAGGAGGAAAACAATGAAATTTAGGCGGGGGACAGCAATGTTAACAGCAGTTGCTTCAGTACTTATTATGACAGGATGCAGTTCAGAAGAAGCAAAGACCAATGAAAATGGGGATACCGTGATTACGATCGGACGCCAGACCGCACCGAACTCGAAACTACCTGAGGGGGATTCTTACAGCAATAACGCATATACTCGATTGATTCAAGAACGCTTGGGCATCGAGCTGGAGAGTGCCTTTGAAGCCCATGGGGAAGACTATGATCGTCAAGTATCGCTAGCGATCGCTTCAGGGGAACTACCGGATACGATGATTGTCGGATCAAGAGATGAATTGGAAGAATTAGTTAACAATGATTTAGTGGAAGACTTGACCGAAGTATTTGAGGAGCATGCCGACGATTTTCTAAAAGACATCTATGATTCGTTTGATGGGATTCAGTTAGAAGCAGCCACGTTTGATGATCGCTTGATGGCGATTCCATCTACTAGCGATGACTTCGGGCCCAATCTTGTCTGGTTGCGCCAAGACTGGCTAGATGAGTTGGGTATTGAACTGGATAAAGATGGCAATCGCTCAATCACTTTGGATGAGTTGAAGGAAACAGCGATTGCTTTTCAAGAAAATGATTTAGCCAATACCGGAAAAGCGGTTGGTTTGCCATTGGCCTTCTGGTTGTCTTCGCCAAATCATGGGGGCACGGCATATACCGGAACAGCCATCATGAATGCGTTTGGGGCCTACCCAAAATCGTATCTTCAAGATGAGAACGGGCAGATGTTTTATGGCTCCAATACGCCAGAAATGAAAGAAGCACTAACGCTGCTGAAGGACTGGCAAGATGAAGGATTCATGGATCCGCAATTTGGTACCCGGACGTATGACGATATCCATGCCATGATGGTTAATGGAGAGACGGGGATCGCTTTTGGTCCTTGGCACATGCCTGACTGGGGCTTAGTACAAGCTAAACAAAATGATCCAAATGCTGAATTTGTTCCTTATGCCCTTGAAAATGCTAACGGCGATGGAGGGGTCAATGCCGTGGCTAACCGCGGCACTGGGCAATACATCGTGGTGCGCAAAGGTTTTTCTGAGCCGGAAAAAATCATGGAGATGATCAATCTGATTTATGGTGAAGTTGCCAACTCGGAGGATATTGAAACCGAGTTTCCGGAAATTTATGACTATGCGAAAGTGGATGTCGATGGGACGGTTCGTCCATGGAATGTTGTTTTCTTAAAAGCCTATAGTGAGATTGATGATGCAGTAGAAGCTTCCAAGGCGGCGGTTGGCGAAACATCTATCGATGATATCTCTAACTTCTTCATCAAAGAAAATGCCGAAAAAATCAAGCAATATCTGGATAGCCCTGAAGAAACTGATCCGGTGGACTGGACCCGCTATGCCTCTCGCTATTTAGCCGTCAATAATGTGATGGGCGGTATCAGAGAGCAAGGACGCTTGAATGAAGTGAAACCACCGCGTTTTGATTCGATCAAAGCCAATGAACGAAACGGCGCACAAGTAGGGAAACTGGAGGAAGAGACCTTCATTAAGTTTATCACTGGAGAAGAACCCCTGGAGAATTTCGACACCTACGTGGAAACCTGGAATAGCCAAGGTGGGACAGCCATACTTGAAGAAATGCAAGAAGTAGTAGATCAGCGAGCAGATAATTAAGCGGCCACTCCAGCGGTTCTGACACTCGACTTTCGAACAAAGAAAAGCAAGGTTGTATGCAGGAAAATCGACTGCAGGTGCCTTTTCTTTGTTCGAATTTTTTCATCAAGCGGCTGGTGAGGCAAAAACTTTATGGAGGAGTAAGTAAATGGAACTTTCTGTTGAAAAAGAAAGCAAAAAAGAAAAGAAAAAGTGGTTTTCTCGAGACCAGCTTTTCTTTTTAGGGATGATTTTACCAGGCATCATTTTTATTTTGATTTTTTCTTATGGTCCTATGTTTGGGTTGTTGATGGCATTTCAAGATTATGTGCCAGCGAAAGGTGTATTGGGTTCTGAATTTGTAGGATTCGAGCACTTTCGCTACCTGTTCAGTTTACCGGATATTTTCTTAGTAACTAAAAACACGATTTTTATCGCTTTTTGGAAAATTATCTTTAATACGATCGTACCGATTCTTTTTGCGATTCTATTAAATGAAGTGCGTGTAAAGTGGATGAAACGCTCCATTCAGACCATCGTATATTTGCCCCATTTTCTTTCATGGGTCATATTGGCTTCAGTAGTGGTCAATTTATTCAGTCTTGATGGAACGGTGAATCAGATTTTACAAAACTTTGGTGTAGAACCATTAAACTTTTTGGGTAGTAATCAGCTGTTTCCTCGTTTGCTGATCGGGACCGATGTTTGGAAAAGTTTTGGTTACAGTTCAATCGTGTACCTTGCTGCCATTACCTCGATTGATCCGGGATTATATGAAGCAGCAACGATGGATGGTGCTTCTTGGTCAAAAAAAGTCTGGCACGTAACCCTGCCGGGGATGATGCCTTTTATTTTGCTGATGACGATTTTGTCGCTGCCTAATATCTTGAATGCCGGCTTCGACCAAATTTATAACCTGTATTCTCCGGTTGTGTATCAAAGCGGCGATATTATCGATACCTATGTCTACCGAATCGGTCTGATCGGTAGAGACTATAGCTTAGGAACCGCCGTTGGTCTGGTCAAATCGGTGATCGGTCTATTCTTGATTTGGTCTTCCAACAAAATTGCGGAGAAGAAGACTGACAGAGTGATGTTTTAAGGAAAGGAAAAAAGAGATGAAAGAAAAATTTAGTATACGGCATGCAGTAATTTATTTGATCGTCATTGTTTTGGCTCTTTCTTGTTTAGTACCGATGTTGAATGTCGTGGCACTTTCTTTAAGCAGCAGCAGTGCGGTCGCGGCAAATGCTGTAGGGCTATGGCCAGTGGATCTGACCTTAGCGGCTTATGAGCGCATCATGAGCGATCAGCAGTTTTGGCGTTCTTTTGGTATTTCAGTCATTCGTGTGGTGATCTCTTTATTGCTGAATTTGGTGATGATCGTAACGATGGCTTATCCGCTATCTAAATCAAAAAAAGTATTTCGAACGAGAAAATTATTCATGAGTGTGATGGTTTTCGCTATGCTCTTCAGTGGCGGCATGATCCCAACGTATTTGGTCGTTCGAAATCTAGGGTTATTGAATACGATTTGGTCCCTGATTTTACCTAGTGCAGTTCCTATCGGCAGTGTGATCTTGGTGATGAATTTCTTTCGGGGAATTCCCAAATCATTGGAAGAATCTGCTCGGATCGATGGGGCCAACCCACTGCAGATTTTGGGACGAATCTATATTCCAATGTCTTTGCCGTGTTTGGCAACCGTTTCTCTATTCAGTATTGTCGGTAGTTGGAATGATTTTTTCAGTGGACTGATCTATATGACCAAGACTGAAAACTATCCTTTAATGACCTATATCCAAACACTATCAGTCAACATTGCTGAAACAATGCAACAAGCCGGAAATTTGACTTCCGAGCAGCTACAAAGTCTACTAGCGGTCTCTGATCGAAACTTGAATGCAGCGAAGATCGTGGTGGCAGTGGTGCCGTTATTGATTATTTATCCGCTTCTACAAAAATACTTCGTTCAAGGAATCGTTGTCGGATCAGTAAAGGAGTAAACCCACATGATACACTTTTTTCATTCAGAAAACTTCTTCGCACGAATCGCTTGGAAATTCAGCCAGTTGCTCTTATTGAATGTACTACTCTTGTTTTTTAGTTTGCCGCTCTTCACGATCGGCGCAGCCATCACTGCTGGCTCAAAAGTGGCGACTGACCTGATAGAAGGAAAAGCACCGGCTGTTGTTCAGCAGTTTTGGTCGACCTTTTGTCAAAGCTTTCGAAAAAGCACTCTTATCTGGCTCGGTCTGCTTATTTCTTTGTGGCTCTTGACTGCTGATTGGTTGTATTATTTCCAACTAAAAGGGACGCCTGATCTTTTTACCGTAGGCTTAGTAATTTGTACGTTCATGTGGCTTCAATTTTTCCAAGTTTTGTTTTTCTTACTCGCACGTTACGATAGCGGAATCAAAACGATCCTTTTAAACAGCATCAAAGTCGCCGCAAAGCACCCGTTTAAAATACTTAGTCTTCATCTTCTGACTGCAGCCCCTATTGTCATCATGCTTCTTTCACCCTATGCGCTGGTTTTCAGCATGTACATTGCCTGCTTTTTTGGTCTTAGCTGTTTTTTGTATGTACGCTGTCAGTTATTGTTGGCAATTTTCAAGAAATATGAGAAGGTAGAAATAGCAGAAAAGTAACTGGGTTTTATAGTTAGCAACGTTGAATGGAGGAATTTTGATGGGACAAAACACGCAGTATGGAGAAAAAAAGATTGCGATCGATCGCAGGATCGATTTTTTAGAAGAACATACGTATCACGGGAATGATCTTGGTGTGACTTTTCAAGGACAGCAAACCACGTTCAAATGCTGGTCACCAGAAGCAGAGGCCGTTTCAGTATTGATTTATCAAAGCGGTGTTGCTGGGACTGACGATCGTCTGCTGACGCTGCCAATGGTTCAAGAAGACAACTGTTGGCAAGTCACGACGGAAGAAAACGTCAAAGAGCTGTTTTATACCTTTGAATTTCAACGAGACGGTCAAAAAGTCGAAGCGGTGGATCTTTATGCCAAGGCAGTAGGGATCAACGGAAACCGCGGTGCGATCATTGATTTAAAGGAAACAGATCCTGAAGGTTGGCAGGAAAGTCACGGCGTCGGTCAGCAGTCGATCACAGATGCCTATATTTGGGAATTGCATGTCGAAGATTTCAGCGGCGCCGAAAACAGCGGGATTTCACCAGAAAATCGCGGAAAATATTTAGCCTTTACTGAAAAAAAGACCCATCTGTTGGGGGATGAAAGTCAACCAACTGGTATGGCTTATTTAAAAGAGCTGGGGATCAATTATGTTCATCTACTGCCGATCTTCGATTTTGACAATGATGAAACTTCGTCTGCCTACAACTGGGGCTATGATCCGAAAAATTACAATGTACCTGAAGGACGATACGCTTCTGATCCTAGTGATCCCAAGGCGCGGATTCGTGAATGCAAGCAAATGATCCAATCGCTGCACGAAGAAGCCATCGGTGTTGTGATGGATGTGGTCTTTAATCACACTGCGATCACGGAAGAATCATGGTTTAATTTGACGGTGCCTGATTATTACTACCGTCAAGATGATGCAGGGAATTTTGCGGACGGTTCTGCTTGCGGCAATGAAGTGGCTTCTGAACGGAAAATGATGCGTAAATTTATCATTGATTCAGTTTTATATTGGGCGCAAGAATACAAAATCGACGGCTTTCGTTTTGATTTGATGGGCTTGATCGATGTGGAAACCATGAACCAGTTGCGTCAACACCTAGATGCTGCTGGCTTCAGCCATGTGATTTTATACGGCGAGCCATGGGATGCCGGCAGCAATCAAATCATTCAGCCGAATATCCCAGCCAATAAAAGCAATGTTTGGGCCCTGTCAGAAGGCGTTGCGGTTTTTAGTAATGATTTAAGAGACAGTATCAAAGGCGATGTCTTTGAAGAAACAGACGGCGCGTTTATTCAAGGAATGAATGGTCAACCGCAAGTCAAGCAAACCTTTTATGCGGCAAATTTGGCAACGGCGATTCAAGGAAATACGAAAGTTGCTGGGCAAGAAGGCGCCGAGCGCTGGGCAAAATCGCCCCGCCAAGTGATCGCCTATGCGTCAGTCCATGATAATTTGACCTTATGGGACAAACTGGTGGCAACCATGCAGGCTTCAGCGAAGGAAAGAAATTATGAGTTTGATCCTGAGCTTTTAGCCCGCAACAAACTAGCAGCAGCCATTTTGTTTACCAGCCAAGGAGCAGTGCTGACCCAAGCAGGGGAAGAATTTGGCCGTACCAAAGAAGGCGATGAAAATTCCTTCCGTTCGCCACTGGCAGTCAATCAGCTGGATTGGGCACGTGCCAAAACCTTCAAAGAATTGCGCGAGCTGTATCGGGGCTTGTGGGCATTGCGGCAGTCCTATGCACCATTGAGAGATGCCACGACCCAAACGGCTGAAAGCATGGTCTTTTATGAGACAAAGGATGAAAATCGCTTGGCGTATCAAGTACCCAATCGTGACAAACAGCATCCATGGCGTTCTTTGTTCGTTATACTCAACAGCACGGAAGAAAGCTGGTCCTTTGACTTACCGACGACAACAGAAAATGCTTCTTGGCACATCGTTGCTGACCCCAAAGGAGCTGGGATCACTTCTCGTGGCGTAGCAGCGTCAGGGATAACCCTCGATCCATTGTCTTTCTGCATTTTGGCGGAACAAAGTAACTAATCAAAGTAGAAGCTAAAACAAACTAAAATTTTTAGTTTGTTTTAGCTTTTTTGGTAGTAAAAAAACAATTCTTTTGCTATACTTTTAACAGAATGAGAAGCAGAAAGCGGTGAGCAAATGAAAGTTGTGATCTCTGATATTGCCCGAAAAGCTGGCGTTTCCAGCGGAACAGTCTCTAATGCGATCAACAATCGTAAGGGGATCAGTGAACAAAAACGGCAAGCGATCTTGAAGATCGCTCGTGAGATGGGGTATTTTGATCAGCGAGAAATTAAAAAAACGGAAAGTCAAAAAATCAAATTTGTCATAATGAACAAACAAGGAAATGTCGTAGGGGATACGCCTTTCTTTTCTGAATTGATCCGAGGAATCGAAATGGAGTGCAGTGCGTTAGGCTATGAACTGGTCATTTCCCATATCACACTGGCACCAGAAGAAGACCCGATTGAAAAGATCCGCCCAGAATTAGTAGATGGTTTGCTATTGTTAGGAACGGAATTGGAAAAACAAGATTTAGCAGTCTTTCGCCATTTGGAAGTACCATTAGTGATTTTAGATACGGTATTTAATTCGCAGGACTTTGATTTTGTCGCCATCAATAATCGTGACAGTGCCTATGAGATCGTTGAAAAGATGATCGAAAAAGGCCACCGTGACATCGGTATCATCAATTCTACCTTTCAAATCAACAACTTTCGTGAACGCAAGCAAGGGTTCATCCAAGCGATCCAAGAGCATGATCTGATCCATTATGAAGAGACGGAAGCCTTAGTAGAACCCACCTTGGAAGGCTCCTATCAAGACATGAAGGTCTATTTGGAATCCTTGCGTGCCGATCAGCGACCGTTACCAAGCGCCTTTTTTGCGGTCAATGACAATATCGCCATCGGTGCCATGAAAGCCATTCGCGAAGTGTTTCCCGATCATCCGTTGACCATCGTTGGGTTCGATGATATTCCTTTGGCGGAATTTTGCAACCCACCACTGACCACCGTCAAAGTAGATAAAGTGTACCTTGGTCGCCAAGCCGTGCGACGCTTGATCGAGAAAATCACCAGTGAAGATGAAAACCATCTGAAAATGCTGGTCGCCACGACGATTGTCGAACGCGAAAGCATCAATTAAGAAGAAAAATAAGATGAAAAATAAGAAAAGGACAAAACGTTTAGCAAGCGTTTTGTCCTTTTTTAGTTATTTAACAAAAATATTTATCTAAAGCTATTGCAAAAAATTTAGCTTGTGCTATATTTAAGGTGTAAAAAGTAAGGGATTACATTTTGAGGAAGTGAATAGATGACACAGATCGGTCTCTTTTGTGCCACTGGGCTCTCCAGCGCACTGCTCGTCAAAGCGCTCAAAGAACAACTAGCGGATGATCAGCATTACCAAGTCAATTCCGCGCCTTTTTCAGAAATATTTATGGTGGGGAATGACTATGATTTTTTGATTTTAGCTCCTCAAACCCGCTTCAATCAAGCGAAAGTCGCCGCAGCCTTTCCTGATAAAAAAATCGTTTTACTGACGGATGAGGAATTTCTGAGCAGAAATGTAGCACGAATCGTCGAAGAAATAAAAATTTAGCTAAATATACTAAAACGCAAAGGGTGGTTTTATGGATAAAGTAACCATCGGGTTCGCCCCGACTAGAAGAAATTTGTTTAGTGCAGAAGCAGCCATTGAGTACGCCAATCTGACACGACAAAAAATGGACGAACTCGCCATTGATTATGTAGATATTTTAGATATCAATGAAGACGGCTTGCTATACGATGATGAAGGGGTTGAAAAAATCGCCGAAAAATTCAAAGCAGCAAAGATCGACGGTCTTTTTCTAGCCAATGAAAACTTTGGTACGGAATATGCCTGTGCTCGTTTAGCCAAAAAACTAGATGTTCCCGTCTTACTATGGGGACCCAAAGACGAGACGCCAGCCGCCGACGGTTCACGTTTGCGGGATACGCAATGCGGTCTTTTTGCTATCGGGAAAGTCTTACGCCGTTTCAAGGTACCCTTCACCTATGTCAAAAATTCTGATATTGATTCACCGGAATTTGCCCGCGGCTTGCAAGACTTTATCAAAGTCTGCAATGTCGTCAAGACCTTCAAACAAACACGAATCTTGCAAGTTGGCCCGCGCCCCTTTGATTTTTGGACCGTGATCTGCAACGAAGGCGAACTATTGGAGCGTTTCAATATCTCGCTATCACCAGTACCGATTCAAGAAGTGGTGCAGGAAATCAAGAAAGTCAAAGAACAGCAGCCAGATAAATTGCAAGTAGTCATTGATTATTTTGAAACCAATACGGAAGTCCAAATTTCGGCGAGAGATTTGGAGATGGTGGCAGCCCTCAAAGTGGCTTTGCAAAACTTATGTGAAAGCTACGGCTGCAATGCAGGGGTCATCCAGTGTTGGACGGCCTTACAAGACGAAATCGGTATTTTACCGTATGCCTCCTTGTCGCTGTTACAAGAAGAAGGCTTACCTTTTGTCTGTGAGACGGATGTCCATGGGGCGATCTCGGAACTGTTGGTCGAAGCCGCTTCGTTGGGGGAACACCGAGCAATCTTTGCGGATGTCAACTGCCGCCATCCAGAGAACGAGAATGGCGAATTGCTGCAGCACTTAGGGGTTTTTGCTTATTCCACCGCAGAGACCAAACCGATCTTGCCGCAACGACATTTTGTTTTTGACTATCCAGGATCAGTCGCTTTTCGGGCAATCAAAGACGAGTATACGCTGTGTCGCTTTGATGGGGACAACGGCGAGTACTCACTGCTGATGGGCACTGGTAAAGGGATTGATGGACCATACAATCAAGGGACCTATCTCTATCTGGAATTTGCGAATTTGAATCGCTTGGAATTCAAACTCGTTGAGGGCCCTTATATTCATCACGTTGCGGCGGTCAGAAAAAATGTGGTGCCGATCTTGTACGAAGCATGCAAATACATCGGTGTGCAGCCAGATTTTTATGATCCAATCGAAGAAGACGTCAAAGCATACTTGAGAGGGGATCAATCATGGAAATAAACGAGCTGGAAATGAAGGCTTTAACGATTCGAAAATCCGTGTTAGAGCTGATCTATCAAGCAAAAACGGGTCATACTGGTTCGGATCTTTCTTGTACCGATATTTTAGTGGCCTTGTATTATCGGATAATGAATGTCGATGCGAAAGACCCCAAAAAGCAAGATCGTGACCAGTATATCCAAAGTAAAGGACATGCGGCAGAAGTACTATGGGCCGTTTTAGCGGACAAAGGTTTTTTGCCGAAAGAAGAATTAGCCACCTTTTCGCAATTTGGTTCACGACTGATCGGTCATCCAAACAATAAAGTAGCTGGTGTTGAGATGAATACTGGTTCGCTAGGTCACGGCTTACCTGTCGCAGTAGGGATCGCCTTGGCAGGCAAACTGGATCACCGCACGTATCAAACCTATACGTTGTTGGGAGATGGCGAATTAGCAGAAGGCTCGGTATGGGAAGGAGCCATGGCGGCTGCCAACTACCAGCTGGACAATTTGACCGCCATCATTGATCGCAACGGCTTGCAGATCACTGGAGCCTCGGAAGATGTGATGGCCGTGGAGCCGCTAGATGAAAAATGGCGTGCCTTTGGTTGGGATGTGCATATCGTTGATGGCAATGATATGGCTGCCTTGGTGGCTGCATTAGAAAAACCGCATCAGCCCAATCAACCGAAGCTGATCATTGCTAAAACCATCAAAGGCAAAGGCTATTCTGCAGCCGAAAATCAAGCGCAATGGCATCATAAAGTGCCGACGGCAGAAGAGCTTGCACAAGCCATTGCCGAACTTGATCAGCAAATGGAGGTTTTGACTCATGGGAAAAAATAATATTGCCAATCGCCAAGCGATGTGCGACGTATTGATTGAAGAAGGAAAAAAGAATCCTGCGATCACGGTGTTGACCAGTGATTCTCGTGGTTCCGCTTCGTTGGCACCTTTTGCCAAGGAATTACCGACACAATTGGTGGAAGTAGGGATCGCAGAGCAAAACATCGTCAGTATTGCGGCTGGCTTAGCCCATATGGGCAAACGCCCTTTCGTTGCCTCTCCAGCTTGTTTTCTCAGCATGCGCAGTATCGAGCAGATCAAAGTCGATGTCGCGTATTCGAATAAAAATGTCAAACTCGTAGGCATCAGCGGCGGTGTCAGTTATGGGGCATTAGGCATGAGTCATCATTCCTTGCAAGACATCGCAGTGGCACGAGCGATCCCTAATTTGCAAGTGCTGTTGCCAGCAGATCGCTTTGAAACGATCCAAATGTTTAAAGCCTTAGCGGCATCAAATGAACCAGCCTATATCCGTCTCGGTCGCAATCCTGTTGAAGATTGTTATGATTCTGCAGATTATCCTTTTGAGATCGGCAAAGCCATTGAGCTGAGAAGCGGTCAAGATGTCGCATTGATCGCCACCGGCGAAACCGTGCGCCAAGCGTTGGATGCTGCTGAGCTATTGGAAAAACAAGGCATCACTGCTACCGTTTTAAATGTTCATTCCTTGAAGCCCTTTGATTCAGAAGCGGTCAAACGAGTAGCGAAAGAAACAGGCACCGTGATCACTGTGGAAGAACACAGCCGATACAACGGCTTAGGAGCTGCCGTGGCGGAAACGCTGGCAGAAGAAACGGGCATTCGACAAAAAATCATTGCTTTTCCGGATGAAGCCTTGATTACTGGTTCTTCGGCAGAACTGTTTGCCCATTATGGATTAGACGGTGCCTCCATAGCGAAAACAGCGGTTGCGTTTCTAGGAGCTTAAGATGGACAAGACCTATCAGCTTGTTTTAGATCAGAGTACATCCGGTACCAAGCTCTTACTGTTTCAAGAAGGGAAAATCCTGCAGCGTTACGATAAAAGACATCGCCAAATTTATCCAAAAGTCGGGTGGGTCGAACATGATCCCCTCGAGATTTGGCAAAATGTCCAAGAATTGCTGGCACAAGTGTTTCAAGACCAAGCGATCACTGCAGATCAAATCGTTTCCTTGTCATTGACCAATCAGCGAGAAACGATCGTTGCTTGGGATCGATTGACTGGCAATCCCCTGTACAATGCGATCGTGTGGCAATGCAACCGCAGCGCCGCGATTTGTGAAGAATTGACGGCACAAGGCTGGGAAAGGACGATCAATCAAAAGACCGGTTTGCGCTTAGACCCGTATTTTTCTGGCACCAAAGTGAAATGGTTGGCCCAAGAATTATCGGCCATCAAGGAAAAGTCGGGGACTGGCGAATTGGCGATCGGTACGATGGACAGTTGGCTCCTGTGGAATTTAACGCAAGGGACAGTATTTGCGACAGAAGCCAGCAACGCTTGCCGAACATTGTTTTACAATATTGAAGAGGGCCGTTGGGATGCAGAGCTCGTCAAACTTTTTGGCATCCATTTAGCAGACTTGCCAGCGATCCAACCTGCTGATACGGTTTTCGGTAACTATCACGGAATCCCTATCAAAGGAATCTTAGCCGATTCACAAGCGGCATTATTCGGGGAAGGTTGTCAAAGCCTGGGGGATGTAAAAATCACGATGGGCACCGGTTGTTCGATCATGATGCAAGTGCAGCAGGAGCAGACGTTGCGGGATCGCCGCATTTTGACGACGGTCGGCTGGCAAACTAGCCAGGAAACAGCGTTTGCGCTAGAAGGCATCATCCGTTCCTGTGGTGACGCCATCAACTGGTTCAGTGAGCAAGTGGCTCCGCTGCCAGATGTAGCTGAGATCTGTCAAGAAGTGCTGACCAGTGACAGTCAAGAAGACATCTATTTTATCCCAGCATTGCAAGGAATGGGTGCCCCATTTTGGGATAATACGATGACTGCCAGTTTTGTCGGCATGAAACGCACAACGACGACTCATGAGCTGTTGAAAGCCGTGTTAGAAAGCATCATTTTTCAAATCAAAGCAGTGATCGATGTGATGGAAGAAGTCGCTGAACGACTGATCAATCAGGTAATGATCGATGGCGGTGTTTCGAAAAACCGCGCCTTGATGAGCTTATTAGCGACTTTGATCAATAAACCCGTCATCGTCAGCGAAGTCGAAGAATTTTCCGCCATCGGCACGATGCTTGTTGCCAATCCAACCATGAATGAACCAGCTATTCAACAAACCACGATCGTTCCGCAAGCCGAACAGGCCGTGATCCGTTTGAAATATGAAAAATGGAAACGGTTCATTGAGAAGTCAGCTGCTTTTGGTGAAGGATAAAGGAGGAACTATATGGAGACCCAACGAATCCAATTGAATCAAACGGCTTACGTGGATACCTATTTATTGCACCAATCCAAAGAGTACAATGTCGGCAAGAAACGACCGCTAGTGATCGTCTGTCCAGGCGGCGGCTACGCATTTACCAGTGATCGAGAGGCGGAAGTCATTGCCTTGAAATTCAATAGTATCGGGCTAAATAGCGTTGTATTATGGTACACCACCGGTGACCAAGTGAAAAACGTTCCCCACAATGCCTTGATGGAAGCCGCCCAAACCGTCAAAACCATTCGTGAGCATGCTCAAGAATGGTTGGTGGATGAGGAGCAAATCATCGTTTGCGGTTTTTCAGCAGGCGGACATCTAGCGTTGCAGTTAGCGACGCGCTGGCACGATGCTGAGCTGGCAGAAGCATTGGGCGTCAGCAGTGACTTACTGAAAGTGAATTTGGCGATCGCTGGCTACCCATTGGTTTATCAAGAGCATGCCTTTCCAATCGATGAGCTAGGCTTTGCCGCTCGTCTGAGCGAAACACCTTTAACTGCCAACGAACGCTTTTTTGGGAGTAAACAACCGACGGAAGAAGCCATTCAATCCATGAACATTTTGCATCATGTCGATCAGTGGACACCTCCGATGTTTCTCTGGCATACGACGGAAGACGTCTTAGTCGATGTGGCGCACTCGTTGAAGCTGGCGGTCAAATTAAGAGAAGCAGAGATTCCATTTGAACTGCATATTTTTGAAAAAGGCGAACACGGACTGGCATTAGCGGATCGAACAACGGCACGCAAGCCAAGTCACCTCAATACCCATGTCGCCAAATGGTTTGAACTGTGCGAAGGCTGGCTCAGCAGTTATATTGATTAAAAAAACGCCAGTGCACAACTTGTGCCGATGAAAGGAGAGCACCACCGTGAAAATCACCGTAAGCCAAAACAAACGCACCTTATTGCGAGACGGACAGCATTTCTTTTATTTAGCCGATACTTGCTGGAGTGCTTTTACTAGTATTCAAGAAAATGACTGGATCACCTACTTAGACAAACGCAAAGAGCAGGGATTCAACACCCTTCAAATCAATGTGTTACCGCAATGGGATCGCAGCCGTGGTCAATTTGACTGTTTGCCGTTTCCTCTTGATGCGGGCGTCTTTGATTTTACGGTTTGGGAGGATGCCTATTTCGAACGGGCTCAACGCCTTTGTAAAATTGCCGATGAGAAAGGCTTTACTTTAGCGTTGGTCGTCTTGTGGTCAAACTATGTCGCCGGCACGTGGGCTAGCCAGTTGGACAAAGAACGCAACGTGTTGCCGGAGGATTGCCGCCAGGCCTACTATCAAAAAGTGATTGCGACTTTTGATGCCTTCCATCCGATCTACTTTATTGGTGGCGATACGGATTTCCCAACACAGCCAACCATCGATACGTATCTAGAAGCCTTTGCTTTCTTTGAAAAGCATTCGCCCATTACCCTGAAAACGATTCATATCAAGGGACGTTTTGAAGAAATCCCTGAACCTATCGTCGAACATTTGGACTTATTTTTATATCAATCAGGTCATAATAGCGCCTTTTTGAATATGCCTTATTATTTGGCAGAGCGTTTTTATCAACGAGAACCGCAACTGCCGATCATCAACTCAGAACCTTGCTATGAACAAATGGGCTATGCCCGTCACGTATACGGTCGATTTGGTCAAAAAGATGTCCGCAAAGCAGCATGGCAATCATTGTTAGCCGGCAGCTCGGCTGGGATCACGTACGGTGCCCACGGTATCTGGAGTTGGCAAACCCCGACGGCAACCTTTGCGGAAGAAATCGGGGAAGCGTTTGACCGTCCGATGATTTGGCCAGAAGCTTTGTCTTTTCCTGGGGCAGATGATTATGGCTTTATCAAGCAATTATTTGAATTATTAAATATTCAGGAGCTTGTGCCTTGCCAAGAGCGCTTGATCGATGCAGATGAACAGATTCGTATGGCAGCTATCGCAGGAAGGAAGGATGCCTTGCTTTACTTGCCAAGCAATACAACAGTTCGCCTGCAAGGAGATCTTTCTACAGCGACCGTCACATTGATCGATTTGAACACCAATCGTTTCTTGAAACCAAAACTGACAGTTACTGATGGTGTCACTGTTTTCCATCCCCACAATTGTCACGAAGATGTATTGTTCGTCATCCAAATAAAGGAGTGAAAAGAAAATGGATAAATATATGGATAAGGTATTAGTATTTGCAGATAAAATCTCCAACAATCGGTATTTAAAGGCAATTTCAAACGGGTTGATGGCGACGCTGCCGATCAACATTATTGGTTCGATCGCCTTATTGTTAGCAGTTTTACCGATTCAAGGATGGACAGACTTTATCAATTCAATCAATATTGGCGGCTATTTTTCCGTCGGTTACAGTATGACCGTCGGGGTTATCTCAGTGTACGCTTCCTTTCTGGTCGGTCACCGTTTAGCGACAGAATTTAAGCAGTCGGCAGTCCCTGCCGGCATCGTTTCGTTGTTTGCCTTTTTGATGATGACGCCAATGGTCACCTTGGAGGAAACAACGACCCTCGACATGAGCAAACTCGGCGCTCAAGGCTTGTTTACCGCTATGATCTGCGGCTTAGTCTTTGCTCGTTTGTACTGCTTTATTTTAGAAAAAAATATCGCCATCAAAATGCCAGCAGGCGTGCCGCAATTTGTGACGGATACCTTCGCCGGTTTGATTCCAGCAATTATTTCTGGGTTTACCGCGATCGTCATTAGCTGGGCATTCAGTTTTACTTCTTATGGCTCATTTTCAGATTTCATCTATCAAATCTTGGCAATGCCGCTGCAAAGCTTGTCTTCTAGTGTCGGTTCGTTGCTATTTATTGTACTGATCCAAATGGTGCTATGGTTCTTCGGTATCCATGGTTCGTTGGTGGTGGGGAGCTTTGTCACCGCTTTGTACTTACCAATGGATGTGGAAAATATGGATGCTTTAGCTAGCGGTGTTGCTCGTTCCGAGCTGCCGAATATTTTGAGCAAGTCGTTTTATGATTTGTTTGCTGGTATTGGTGGGGCTGGGGGAACATTGTCATTGATTATCGTTATTTTGCTGTTAGCGAAATCAAAACAATCACGGACAGTTGCTAACCTAAGTGCCGTTCCTGGATTGTTCACCATTAATGAGCCGGTGATTTTTGGCTTACCGCTGATTTTAAATCCAATCATGGCGATTCCGTTCATATTAACACCATTGGTTCAAGTGCTTGTGGCGTACCTAGCGATCTGGAGTGGGATCGTCCCACGACTTAGTGGCGTACAAGTTCCCTTTGGCACACCGATTTTTCTAAATGGGTTTCTAGCTGGAGGCTGGCAGGTCGCAGTTCTACAAGTCGTTTGCGTTTTGGCAGGCTGCTTGCTGTACATTCCTTTTGTTAAAGTCTTAGATAAAGGAAAATTAAAAACCGAAGCAGAAGCAGCGCAAGCGGAGGTTCAAACTGAAAGTATCGATGCAACGGGGGAAACGGTTTAAAAGAAACCGATTTTATGATGACAAGCCAATGAGTTAGTGCTATAGTTAAAGAAAGAAAACCCACGTGGATTGTTACTGACTCGATCAGGCAAGACCTAAATAAGAAAGCGCTCTTCTCGTTTTAGCAGCGGCTCTTATTTAGGTTTTTTGTTTTTTATCGGGGGTTTTTCAGTAATCAGCTAGGTAGGTTTATCAAAAGAAAACAAAAGGAGAACGAGCAAATGGCAAAATTTCCAGAAAATTTCTTATGGGGCGGCGCGACCGCAGCGAATCAATTAGAAGGGGCGTTCGATCGCGATGGCAAAGGCTTGTCAGTGGCGGATGCAATGCCTGGCGGCAAACAGCGTTTAGCGATTTTAGGCAGTGATACGTTTGATTGGACGATCGATGAGGACAAATACACCTACCCAAATCATCGCGGGATCGACCATTATGACCGTTTCAAAGAAGACATTGCGTTGTTTGCAGAGATGGGCTTCAAGAGCTATCGTTTTTCCATCGCTTGGACACGTATTTTTCCAAAAGGCGATGAAACGACACCAAACGAAGCTGGACTGGCATTTTACGATGCGCTGATCGATGAATGTTTGAAGTACGGGATCGAGCCAGTGGTTACGATCTCTCACTATGAAATGCCTTTGCATTTAGCCAAAGAATACGGTGGCTGGAAAAATCGAGCATTGATCGATTTCTATGAACGTTTTGCAAAAGTTGTCTTGGAACGGTTCCACAGCAAAGTCAAATACTGGATGACCTTCAATGAGATTAACTCTGCTTTCCATTTCTCCGCATTGAGTCAAGGAATGGTCAATAGCACGGGTGCCAGCGACTTTACAAACGTGATTCAAGCGTGGCACAACCAATTTGTTGCCAGCAGTAAAGCAGTCAAAATCGGCCATGAATTAAACCCAGAGTTACAGATCGGTTGTATGATCATTTATGCAACGACTTACAGCATTGATGCGAACCCGGTCAACCAAGTGGCGACGATGATCCATAATCAAGCCTTCAACTACTACTGTGCCGACGTGCAAGTACGTGGAAAATACCCATCTTTTACGGATCGTTTGTACAAAGAACACGGCGTCAATAAAGAGGATCTTGAGATTACCGAAGAAGACTTAGCCTTGATCGCTGAACATACTGTTGACTATGTTGGCTTCAGCTACTACATGTCTTCTGCCGTGGATATCACCACAGAAGAAGCCGATGAAGTGCAAGGAAACTTGTTGGGCGGCGTCCGCAATCCATTCTTAGAAGCAAGTGAATGGGGCTGGCAAATCGACCCAGAAGGGCTGCGCATTGCGTTGAATGAATTGTATGATCGTTACCAAAAACCGTTGTTTATCGTGGAAAACGGCTTAGGAGCCATTGATACCTTTAACGAAGAAGGTAAGATCGAAGATGACTATCGTATCGATTACTTGCGCCGCCACATTGAAGCAATGGGGGAAGCGATCGCTGATGGCGTAGACTTGATCGGTTACACGCCATGGGGCTGTATCGATCTTGTCAGTGCTTCAACAGGCGAAATGAGCAAACGCTATGGCTTTATCTATGTTGACTTCGATGACGAAGGCAACGGCACGATGGATCGTTCCAAGAAAAAATCCTTCGATTGGTACAAACAAGTCATTGCAACAAACGGAGAAGAGTTGGCCTAAGTGTTTCGTTAGACTCACGGATGACACAGGATCCGTTATAAAAGAAAACCGATCAACGGTGCTCCTATACAGGCGCATCGTTGATCGTTTTTTTTTGATATTTGGTTTTAACGGGTACGTTCATAGCTGTCTCGTAACAAAGATTGGAGTTGTTTTTCTGATACAGAGCCATCTAGTAATGCGGTGAGCCAATGGTTTTTATTCATGTGATAAGCGGGTAAATAGCCGCGACTTTGATTGATGATCGAAACCATTTCGGGCGCTGCTTTGACATCTAAAATTTCGATCATTTCCGTTCCTTCCAAGCCTAATTTTTGCTTTTCTACAGTCATCAGCAAGCCAAACCATTTGCCGCTTTTACGGTGCCGCAAGACTTGGTACTCGGGAAACTTTGCAAATGGATGGTCGACCTGAACATCATTGAAGGTCTGAGCGAAGGCGATCAGACGATTTTTAAGATCCATGGGTATCCCTGCCTTTTTATTCAATCAAGTCCAGTATACCGTATTTTTGTCAATATTTCGCTGGAAAAGGAGATTGGGCTCTTTGGTTTAATAGGCCGTATCACCTGCTGCATCGATAGTAATAAATAAGGCAAAGTAGCAGGCGGTTTATTTTCTCAATTTGACACTCAGCTTTCGGCATTACTTGTCATTACATTCGATTACAATATAATGTTCTTACAGAGTAATTACAAAAACTGAGAGAGGAGTGCAACGATGATTACGAAAACAAGAAAACAAGGGAATTCCATTATGTTGACGGTGCCCAAAGACTTTGGTATTCCCAATGGTGTGGAAGTAGAAGCAAAGCTAGTAGAAAATGGAATCTTGTATGAATTTATTGAACCGGTAAAACCATTCGATGATTTCAGTGAAGATATCTTGACTGATATTATTAATGAGGGATACGAACACGAAGATATTTTATCCGAATTTAAAGCGCGTAAGAGTAAGCTGATTTCTTCATTTAAGACAATTGCAAAGGATACTGCTACCGACGGGAAAGCAATGACCAAAGAGGAGTTGGCAACTGAAGTTGGCTTATGAGGTGATTCCATCTAGACAAGTAGTGAATTATTTAAAAAAGTTGAAGGAGAAATCGCTGAAACAAAAGTTTCTTCATGTCATTTATGATGAAATAGCTGTCGAACCGTATAGCGGCGATCAAAAAAAATGGCGCTTTAGCTGGAATCTGGTCGAAGGGTGTTAAGTATGCAGGGATAACCTATCGTATTGCTTATGATGTGATCAATGACCAAGTGATTCCAGTCTTGTTATGTGGCACCCATGAGAATTTTTATGAGCAGGTAAAGCAGTTAATGAAATAACTGGGGACCTGAATCGAAGAGTTGCGCGTAGGCGGACTCTTTTTTTGCTTTCTATTAAAAGGTACGATAAGTGAAAGGTTCTAAGAAATGGATGCCTATGCTAAGATAGAAGAAACCAGCAGCGTAAATAAGCAAGTGAGGTGGTCGCTATGAAAACGACAAGTCAAGTATACATTCGTTTAAATGAACATCTATTTAAATGCAAAAAATACGATTTGAATTTTTTGATAACAAAACTTTTAATTGAGCGAATCGATGAATTTCCTGCGATCTATATTGAAGAAATCGCCTATGCTGCACAGACGACCCCTGCCAGTATCACTAAATTTTGTAAGAAACTTGGTTATGCTAGTTTTAAAGAAATGCGTAATGACCTCACGATTTATTTTGAACAAGAATACCATTTAGCAAATACGATGTTTGAAGGGATGTTAGCGAATCTCGATACAAAGAGTGAAGTATCTGAAATGGTTGACCAATTTTTAGCCCGAGAGTACATGGTCCAAAAACAGATTTTTGACCAATTTGATCAACACCAATGCACACGGATCGCAGAAGAAATGAAACGAAAAAAACGAGTGGCGATCTTGGGTAACAGCTATTCTTTTTCGGTTGTTAATCTCCTGCGGGAATTGCTTAGTCAAATGGGCTATATCGTTTTTGAAGTGAACCGTAATGCGGAAGACCAGCTGATTGATCAAGTATTGCGGGAAACAGATATCTGTTTTGTGATCAATCTAACAGGCAGCTGGATCGATAAAAAGGCCTACTTGCTTGAAAAAACGGCCTGTCAGAAAGTTTTATTGACGTTCAGCGAGCAAGCCGCTCAAAGCAATCTGTTTGAAGAGTGTGTCTTGTTTAAAGAGGTCGTTCCATTGATGTCGTCGAATTATTACTCGCAAAAAGTGCTTCATCTATGGATGATTTTTATGATTATGAATATGAGAAAAGAGTAAACGTAAAAAGCTATTTTCCATTTTTGGAAAATAGCTTTTATTGTTTCCTTATGAGAAAGCGCTTATATTCAAGTTAAGATATATCTTAAAAAATTTAGGAGGATTTACTGATGGATAAATTAATGCAATTTATTGAAACCAAAGTGATGCCGCCAATGATGAAACTTTCTAATCAACGTCACTTGAGTGCTGTTCGCGATGGATTGATCGCAACGATTCCAATCACAGTGATTGGATCGATCTTTTTATTGATTCCATACATTCCATGGCCTCAATCCTATGTATCGTTTATGGGCAATCATCCCGACTTAGTGGCAAAACTGATCATTCCCTTCAATATGAGCATGGGACTGCTTTCGATCTATGCAGCTTTTGGCATCGGTGCACGACTAGCGCAAAGCTACCAACTGGATAGTTTGGCAGGGGGCGTTTCTGCAATTTTTACCTTTTTTACTACATTGACCTTCACTTCTTTAGATGAAGGAACGTTTATCTCTACGCAATATCTTGGAGGAGAAGGCATGTTCGCCAGTATTTTGACCGCTATATTAGCAGTCGAGTGCATGCGCCTTTGTAAAAAATACAATATCGGGTTTAAATTGCCCGAGCAAGTCCCTACGAACGTCAGCAGCAGTTTTGAAGTGATTATTCCCGTGTTTTTTTCAATGACGATCGTTTGGATCATTGTTCACTTGATTGGCTTTGACATCAATGCCCTGATTGCAAGTTTGATCACACCCTTATTAAGTGTTTCTTCTAACTCGTTAGCAGCACCCTTGGTCTATGTAGGATTGACTTGTATCATGTGGCTATTTGGGATTCATCCGCAAATATTAGCGACGGTGATGTTGCCGATCTGGCTAGTCAATTCTGAAGCAAACATGGCAGCAGCACAAGCCGGACAAGCGATTCCCAATCTGGGGGTACAGCCGTTTATCTTTACTTTCTTATGGATCGGCGGTGGCGGAGGAACCTTAGCACTTTGCGCAATGATGTGTTTCTCCAAATCAAAATTTTTAAAACAGCTTGGTCGTCTCAGCTTTATTCCTGGGGTCTTCAACATCAATGAGCCGTTGTTGTTTGGGTTGCCGATCGTTTTGAATCCAGCACTGGCGATTCCCTTTGTCGTGGCACCAATCGTGACCACTTTCTTGACCTATTTCGCCTTTGTGTCCAATCTTGTTCCCGGAATGGCGTATCCATTAGCGGCTGTGTGGACGGTTCCGAGTATTTTTTCAGCAGTGATCGCAACAGCCAGCATTCGTGGTGCTGTCTTAGTAGTGGTGAACTTCTTGATTTATTTGGGCATTTATTATCCTTTCTTCAAGGCCTATGAGCGCAAATTAGTGCTTGAAGAAGGTCAAACCGAAGCATAAGTCTATGAGATGAGCAATCAAATTTTGATAAGAGGAGCAATGACATGAAGAAAAATAAAAAGCAATTTCCTGCCGATTTTTATTGGGGAGGTGCAGTTGCCGCAAATCAATTAGAAGGGGCCTATCTTGAAGGGGGAAAAGGCTGGAGCGTGGCAGACATCAATCGCTTTCGTGATGATATCGATATAAAAAAGAAAAGCAACAAAGAAATAACGACGGCAGACGTTGAATTTGCTTTAAATGATCAAGAAGGGCGTTACCCGAAACGGGATGGGATCGATTTTTACCACACATTTCGTGAGGATCTGGCACTCTTGGCAGAAACAGGCATGAATTCGTTTCGAACATCTATTAGCTGGGCGAGGATTTTTCCAAAGGGAGACGAACAAACGCCTAACGAAGAAGGGTTGCGCTTTTATGATGAATTGATCGATTGTATCCTTGAAAACGGCATGGAACCCTTGATCACCTTGTCTCATTATGAAATGCCGATCCATTTAGCGATGGCTTATGACGGCTGGTCAAATCGTAAACTGATTGATTTCTTTGTTCATTTCGCGCAGGTCGTATTCAAACGGTATCAAGGGAAGGTCAAATATTGGATCTTAGTCAACCAGATGAACTTGATTACTCACGAATCGTTTAACCACCTTGGTATTCCCGCTGACCGAGTCGACAATCTGAAGCAAGCTAAGTACCAAGGGGTTCACAATGAATTGGTAGCATGTGCGAGAGCGATCAAAGTAGGGAAAGAAATTGATCCTTCTTTTCAAATTGGGATGATGTCTTACTATGGCAATGTTTATCCGGCTACATGTAAACCGTTGGATGTTCTGAGTGCTCTCAAAAATAATCAAATGGAATATTATTATTCAGATGTACTTGCGCGAGGAACTTATCCGAATTATGCCTATCGCTTTTTTGAAGAAAACGGCATCGAGATTCAATTTGGGGAAAATGATGAAGCGGACTTCAAGCATACGGTTGATTTTGTTTCTTTCTCCTATTACTACACGCGAATCATTCATAGTGAAAACTACGGGAAAGAAGATGCAGCTTCGCCTAACCCTTATTTAGAAGCAAATGACTGGGGCTGGGCAATTGATCCGATTGGGCTGCGGATCGCTTTGAATGAGTATTATGATCGGTACCAATTGCCGATCATGATCACAGAAAATGGTATGGGCTTTTATGAGACATTGAATGAAGAAGGGACGATCGATGATACGTATCGCATTGATTTTCTGAAACAGCACATTGAACAAATGAAAGAAGCAATCTATGATGGCGTAGAACTGATCGGCTACTATCCTTGGGGACCGATCGATCTTGTCAGCTGCTCCTCATCAGAAATGAGCAAGCGGTATGGGTTCATTTACGTGGATCTAGATGATTGGGGTAATGGTTCAGGAAAACGGTACAAAAAAGCCAGCTTTGACTGGTATAAGAAAGTGACGGCTTCTAACGGAGAAGCCCTCGATTAAAAAAAAGCGGCAACGACGAAGCAGGAGCTTAGTCGTTGCCGTTTTTTATAAGAGAGTCAAAAAAGGGAGCCAGCGCTATCAACGTAACCGTTTCTGATAAAGCATTCGTGCCAAGAACCAGCTCACCACTACGATACCGCCGCACCAGCTAAAGGCACTGATCAAGGTGGTATCTTTCAAGTTTAACAAAAGCCCTCGCAAAGAATGGATGATCGGCGACATTGGTTGGTATTCAGCAAAAATGGCTAACGGGCGCGGCATGGTTTCCGTAGGGACGAAACCAGAGCTTAAGTAGGGCAAAAGGGTGATCAAGACAGTAAACAAGGTAGCTGTCTCGGGGCTTTTGGCGATGAGACCAACCAGAACTGAGACCCAAGTAAAAGCGAAGGTGAAGCAAAAGATCAATAGGAAGGCGAGCCCCCAGCCAGCAACTGTGGCTTGAGGGCGAAAACCGATGACCATGGCAACGATCAACACGACCAAGGTACTGATCAAGCTCCGAAGGGTCGCGGCGAAGACATGGCCGTTTAAAAAGGCTGAGTTAGAAATATTCAAGGTCATCAGCCGTTCCACCATGCCGGATTTCAAATCTTCCGTCACCGTTACCCCAACGGAGGAGGCGCTTTGGGCGATACATTGGACGAGAACACCGGGAACGACAAAATCGACATAAGAGGTATCGCCGACGTTCATGGCTCCCCCAAAAACATAGACGAAGAGGATCATTAAAATCGCTGGGGTCAAAATTCCACTTAGCAAAGTCTCCATACTGCGAATCGATAGCAAGAGATTGCGCTTGAATAAGGTGTTGGTTTCTATAATTGCTTTCATTGGTTTCCTCCTTGGACAAGTGTTAGAAAAATATCCTCTAAAGAAGCATTCTTTTGATTAAAACTGGTGATGGTGATCGGTAGTTGATTGAGTTCCTGCAACAGCGTGAAGGAATGCTGGAAGTCTTGACTGACGGGAAATGTCAGAGAGAGACTGGACTCATTGACTTGCAGTGGAAAGTCAGACAGATGCTGACGGACGGTCTGCAAGTGTTCTTTCGTCAATACGCTGATTTCCATCGTTTGCGAAGGGTGCAGTGCTTTGACTTCCGTTGGTGTTCCTTGCAAGATGATTTTCCCTTCATGCAAGATGGCGACTTGATCTGCTAAAAATTCAGCTTCTTCGAGGTATTGGGTCGTCAGGAAAATCGTTCGTCCTTGAGCGGCGATCTCTTTGATCATGTGCCATGTGGCTAAGCGGTTTTGCGGGTCTAACCCGGTCGTCGGTTCATCCAAAAAGAGCAGGTCAGGTTCGCCGATAAAACTCATGGCGATGTCTAAGCGCCGTCGCATGCCACCAGAATAATTTTTGACTAGTCGGTTGCTGGCATCCACCAAATCAAAACGCTCTAACAACTGTTGGACGATCAACTGTTTGTTTTTGACATGGCGCAAGGCAGCAATCATCAGCAAGTTTTCTCGACCGGTCAGTTCTTGATCGACGGCGGAAAATTGCCCCGTCAGACTGATTTTCTCGCGAATCGCTGCTGGATCTTTGGTCAAGTCGATCCCATCGATCCGCGCGGTTCCTTGGTCAAAAGGCAGGATAGTGGACAAAATTTTGACTAGAGTGGTTTTTCCAGCGCCATTTGATCCTAGTAAGACAAATACTTCGCCAGGAGTGACGTCAAAAGTGACCTCTTTCAAAACGGTTTTGTCTTTGAAGCTTTTTTGTAAATGTTTCACGTGAAGCATTTTCTTTTTTATATGGGTATCCATAGCTTTTCCCTCGTTTCTATAAGATAATTCAACTATAAAGGCTCTTCGGGAAAAGCAACTGCTTATTTCAATATATTGAAAAAGAAGGTGAAAAAATGAACAATTATGGTGCGACAGTGAAAGAGCTTCGCAAAAGCAAAGGCTTGCTGTTGAAGGAATTAGTGGATGAACAATTGTCGATGTCTTTGTTATCGCAATTTGAAAATGGCAAAACGACGATTTCCTGCGAACGATTTCATCGTTTGCTAGATAAACTAGAAGTGAGTTTTGCCGAATTTCAGCTGCTGCATACGGGGGAGCATCATTCGGAGGCTCAAAAGCTAATGGTTGACTACATCCGTTCGATGGGGATCGAATCCATTGATGAAGTGCCAAAACTGAAACAGAATTCTCAAAAGCTGACCGCCTACTTTCAACGACATTACTCCTTGGAGCTGGACCACTTCTTACAACTGATCCGTTTTGACTACTTGATGAAAGAGGAGCTTTTTAAAGGGGTGCCCATCCAGGAGGCGTACCCGAAACACAATTATTGTCTGGACTCTGCGAAACATTACTTGCTGAATACCGATACATGGGGTGTTTATGAGCTGCGGCTATTTGCCCGCGTAGCAGTTTCGATGGAGCCAGCTTTGCTTTGGCGCTGTTTGACGATCGCCATCAAAAAGAGTCAGCGCTTTGCAAAAATCCCCGGCAACAAAGATATTCTATACAACACCTTTGAGACGGTGTTTTCCGTCTTTGCTGTTTTTGATGAGGTGGACTATGCGGAAAAGACCTTTCATTTATGGCGAGATCATGTTTATGAAAAAGAACACATTGAACAAGCACTCTTTATGCCGTTTTTTGAAGGCTGGACATGTCTATTAAAACAAAATAAGGCACAAGCGGCGGACTTGATGCAGCAAACGTTAGATCAGCTTGAAAGATTAGGGATGAAGAACACGTTTGCTATGTATCAATCATTAAGCACATCGGTATTGAAAGAAGAGTTTCCGGGAATTTTATTGAGTGATCCTTTGCTTTCTGAGGGAACGCGTTACGGTTGGGAAGAGCCTTAAAAAGCTATATCCCGCTGATGAAAGCGCCTTATGTTTAAGAATCGGAGAGGAAGTGATTAAAAATCAGTAAATGCAAGCAATTTGCTTCTTTTTTACTGATTAGAGGAGTATATTCGAAGTTGGAATTTTTCTTTCTTTAGAATTATTTTAATGCACTTTTTTATGAAATAGGAGGATGTAGGATGGATATTGTGACACTAGCGCGAATCCAGTTTGCGATGACGACGATTTTTCACTTTTTCTTTGTACCGTTTTCGATCGGAACTGGTGTCGTCGTTGCAATTATGGAGACACTTTATGTGATCAAAAAAGATGAAAAATATCGCCGGATGACGAAGTTTTGGGGAAATATTTTTCTATTGAGTTTTGCTGTCGGGGTCGTGACAGGGATCATTCAAGAATTTCAATTTGGGATGAACTGGTCAGACTATTCTCGTTTTGTCGGGGATATTTTTGGTGCGCCCTTGGCTTTGGAGGCTTTGTTGGCGTTCTTCTTAGAATCGACGTTCTTAGGATTGTGGATCTTTACATGGGATCGGGTCAGTCCGAAGCTGCACGCCACCTTTTTCTGGTTGGTGACGCTTGGTTCGATGCTATCGGCGTTTTGGATCTTAGCTGCCAATAGTTTTATGCAGCATCCAGTGGGGTATACCTTGAACAATGGCCGGGCAGAAATGACTGACTTCGGTGCATTATTGGCAAATCCACAAGTGTGGTATGAGTTTTTACACGTGATCACCGCAGCTATCACGATGGGCGGAATCATTGTTGCTGGTTTATCAGCCTTTCGTCTATTGAAGAAAGACAAAGACATTGACCGCGATTTCTTCAAAAAATCAATGCGGATCGGTTTTGCGGTGGCATTGTTCGGTTCCTTCACCGTCTTGCTAGCCGGGGATGAACAAATGAAATACTTGGTTGAAGAACAACCAATGAAATTTGCCGCAATGGAAGGCACTTATGAAGATACCGGGAGTCCTGCGGCTTGGACTGTCGTTGCTTGGGCGAATGAAGCGGAACATCACCAAGTCTTCGGTATTTCGATTCCATATATGTTGAGTATCTTAGCCTTCAATGAACCCTTCGGATCAATCGATGGGATGGATACGGTCAATCAGCAATTGATTGAAACCTACGGCGACCGTAATTACTACCCGCCGGTCAACACACTCTTTTGGAGCTTCCGGATCATGGCTGGTTTTGGTGCCTTGATGCTGTTGGTTTCTGGTCTGGGGTTGTATTTTACGCGTAAGAAGAAACCGTGGCTCTTTGAAAAACGCTGGCTGCTTTGGGTAGTGGCGATCACTTTGTTCACCCCATTTATTGCCAATACAGCTGGTTGGTTGATCACGGAGTTAGGACGTTACCCATGGACGGTTTACGGCTTGTTTACGATCGAAGATAGTGTGTCACCAAACGTTTCCGTGACCTCACTCTTGATCTCAAACATCGTTTACTTCCTCTTGTTCTCTGGCTTAGGCGGAACGATGGTCTATCTTGTGAAACGGGAAATGGATCATGGACCTGAAAAAGAAGCCTTTGGTGAAATCAGCCAAGGAGACAACCAAGATGGGTACGAAGACCCATTTGATAAGGAGGCGTTTGAAGGATGACCGGTCTGCAATTACTATGGTTCACGTTGATTGGGCTTTTATTTTCCGGATTCTTCTTCTTAGAAGGGTTTGACTTTGGTGTGGGGATGTCTGTGCAGACATTGGCTCACAATGAAGAGGAAAAAGACCAGATCGTTAAAACGATCGGGCCTGTCTGGGATGGCAATGAAGTGTGGCTATTGACCGCTGGCGGAGCGATGTTCGCCTCGTTTCCATACTGGTATGCTTCTTTGTTCAGCGGTTTTTATTTGATTTTGTTATTGATCTTAGTCGGGTTGATCATTCGCGGTGTTTCCTTTGAGTTTCGAGCGAACTTCCCGAAAGAACACAAAAACATTTGGAACTGGACGTTGACGATCGGCAGTACGATCGTACCGTTTTTCTTCGGTCTGATGTTTGTCAGCATGATCCAAGGAATGCCTTTGGGTGAAGATGGCAACATGACGGCAACCTTTACGGATTACGTCAATCCCTTTTCAATCGTTGGCGGGATCGCGTTGACTTTGTTGTGCTACTTGCACGGATTAAACTATATCGCATTGAAAACGGAAGGTCCGATTCGGGCACGGGCACGCAACTATGCAAGTATTTTTTATGGCATCTTATATGCAGGCTTAGTCGTCTTTGCTGTGATGCTTTACTTCCAAACGGATTTCTTTGAGAATCATTTTGCGACAACGCTTGGTTTGTTGCTGGTGATCGTTGTACTGACACTGATTGCAAATATCGGCGTCTTTAAAGGCAAAGAAATGATGGCTTTCATTGCGAGCGGCTTGACGTTGATCGCTTTGGTGGCATTGATCTTCACAGGGTTATTCCCAAGAGTCTTGATCAGTTCAATCGATTCAAGCTATGACCTGTTGATCGCTGATGCGTCTTCAAGCCGCTACACATTGAAGATCATGAGTTATCTTTCACTGACGATCTTGCCTTTCGTCTTGGCCTATACGGCTTGGAGTTACTATATCTTCCGTAAACGGATCAGTCATACGGAGGCGTTGGAGGGGTATAAATGATTGATAAACAAATCATGAAGCTCCCAGGAATGAAACAACTTTTAGGGCTGCTTGCGGGACTTTCGTTCCTGCAGGCGCTCTTCATTATTGGGCAGGCGTATGGATTGGCACGTGCCATCACTGGCTTATGGGAAGGACGACCATTAGAGGAACAGTGGGGCTGGATTCTGCTGTTCTTTTGTTCGTTTATCGCCCGACAAGCTGTTATCTATTTCCGTTCCAAAAGACTCGATGATTACAGTTACCAGCAAGCCGCCGATTTGCGGGATCAATTGTTGGAGAAATTGTTTCGGGTCGGTCCTCAGATCGCACAACAACAAGGGACGGGAAATGTAACAACGATGGTCTTGGAAGGGATCAATCAAGTCGAAAACTACTTGAAATTGATTCTTGCCAAAATCATGAATATGTCGATCATTCCTTGGGTCATTTTGGCACTCGTTTTTTATCTGGATTGGGAATCCGGCTTGGTCTTGCTGTTGGTGTTCCCCTTGATCATCATTTTTATGATCATCTTGGGCTATGCCGCCCAAAGCAAAGCGGAAAAACAATACCGGACCTTTCAATTACTGTCCAATCATTTCATCGACTCCCTGCGGGGGATCGACACGCTGAAATTGTTTGGGGTCAGTAAAAAATATGGCAAAAGTATCTTTGCTTCCAGCGAACGGTTTCGGAAAGCGACGATGGCTTCATTAAAAGTCGGTATTTTATCGACCTTCGCCTTAGACTTTTTCACGACCTTATCGATTGCCGTCGTGGCAGTCTTGCTAGGCTTGCGGCTGATCAATGAAGGGATCTTGCTGTTTCCAGCGTTAACCATCTTGATTTTAGCACCAGAATACTTCTTGCCGATCCGCGACTTTTCCAGTGATTACCATGCAACCTTAGACGGGAAAAATGCGATGACTGCGGTGACGGAGATCTTGCATCAGCCCGAAGCCCAAGTACCGGCAGTAACGGTGCCTCGTTGGCAGGAAGACGCTCAGTTAACGATTGATCAGCTGGCTTTTTCCTACGAGGAAAAAGCGGCTTTGACGGATATCAACTTGAACGTGACTGGCTTCAAAAAGATCGGGATCATCGGTCTGAGCGGTTCTGGCAAGTCTACCTTGATCAATACTTTGAGTGGCTTTCTCGTGCCAGACAGTGGCGAGATCTCTCTTGGAGGGGCCAAAACCACGGCCTTTCGCCAAGCAAGCTGGCAAGAACAGCTGATCTATATTCCGCAAAATCCTTATATCTATCGGTTGACCTTGCAGGAAAATGTCGCGTTTTATCAGCCGACAGCTACCAAAGAAGCCGTACTGAAAGCCATTGAAGTGGCAGGCTTGACTGAGCTTTTGGCGGAGCTGCCACAAGGGTTGGACACGATGTTAGGAGAAGGGGAACGGCATCTAAGTGGCGGACAAGCCCAACGGATCGCGTTAGCCCGTGCCTTTTTAGACCAGCAACGAAAGATTCTTTTGTTTGATGAACCAACGGCTCATTTGGATATTGAAACCGAAGTTGCCTTAAAGGAACGGATGCTACCGCTGATGGAAAACCGGTTAGTCTTTTTTGCAACCCATCGCTTGCACTGGATGGAAGAAATGGATGAAATCATCGTGATGGATCAAGGAAGAATCGTGGAACAAGGAACCTTGGCACAACTGCAGCAAAAGCAAGGTGCTTTTACAGAACTAGTCAATGGAATGAGGAGGGAACAGCTTGAATAAAATCGGCTTATTGCGCTCATTGAAAACCGATACCTGGGTCAAGCCTTTCTTGTCAAAATACAAAAACGTTTTGGCGCTGGCCTTATTCCTAGGCTTCTTGACCTTTTTCTGTGGTGGGGCACTGATGTTTAATTCTGGGTACCTGATCAGCCGCTCGGCATCGATCCCAGAAAACATTCTATTGGTTTACATCCCCATCGTACTGACCCGAGCGTTTGGGATCGGCCGTCCAGTCTTTCGCTATTTGGAACGGTTGACCAGTCATAGCTGGGTCTTGCGCATGACCTCTAATTTACGATTGAAACTGTACAACGTAGTAGAAAAAGATGCGATATTCTTTAAGCAAGCGCATCGCACGGGGGATATCTTGGGCTTATTGGCAGAAGATATCAACCATATTCAAAACCTGTATTTGCGGACGATCTTTCCTACCGTGATCGCTTGGATCTTGTATGCGTTCTTGATCATTGGACTCGGCTATTTTTCTTGGTGGTTTGCTTTGGTCATGCTGCTGCTATTAGGGATCATCGTCTTTGTCTTGCCGCTTTGGTCGGTGATCATCAACGGCGCGCGGCAAGAAAAGCAAAAACACATGAAAAACAACTTGTATACGACGCTGACGGATAATGTATTAGGGGTTTCTGATTGGGTCTTCTCTCAAAGAGGCAGCGAGTACGTGGCTGCCCATAAGGAACTGGAAACACAGTTGCGGGCGGTGGATGAACAGATGCTGTCCTTTGATCGCCGGCGTGATTTTCTTTTACAAAGCATCTTTGGGGTGATCGCTGTCGCATTGCTACTTTGGAGCAGCATTCGCTTTCCAGGTAACCACGGAGGAGCAGCCAACTGGATCGCTGCCTTTGTCCTGTGTGTCTTTCCTTTAGTTGATGCATTTGCGCCATTACCGTCAGCTGCTCAAGAAACCAATCGCTACAAAGACTCCATCGATCGCTTCAATGCATTGCCAGAAGAAAATCGCCAAGTCTCCATGGAGCAACCGTCAATACCTGAAGTGACGGGCCTCGTGTCGATCACAGTCAAGAACTTGCATTTTCAGTATCCTGAAGGCAAAGAAGTGCTTCATGGGCTAGATCTAACGATTCCTGCGCATCAAAAACTAGCGATCCTTGGTCGCAGCGGTTCTGGGAAAAGTACCTTTGCTTCCTTGTTGCGAGGGGATCTGCAACCGACGCAAGGGTCGATCACCTTAAACGACGTGCCTGTGACGGCATTGAGTGAGTCGATCAGTGACTTGATCGGTGTCATCAATCAAAGTCCCTATCTTTTCCATACGACCGTCTTGAATAATATTCGGCTAGGCAATGAGTCGGCTTCGGAAGAAGAAGTCTGGCGCGTACTGGAGCAAGTTGGGTTGAAAGAAATGGTGGCAGCTTTGCCTAACGGCTTGGCGACGATGGTGGATGAAGCCGGCTTGCGTTTTTCCGGCGGGGAACGGCATCGTTTGGCATTGGCGCGGATCTTGCTAAAAGACACCCCGATCATCTTATTGGATGAGCCAACCGTCGGCTTAGACCCAATCACGGAACAAGGCGTGCTCGAAACTTTTTTCCAAGTGTTGGAGAACAAAACGATCATTTGGATCACCCACCACTTGCAAGGAATTTCGATGATGGACCGTGTGCTCTTTATTGAAGATGGACAGTTGACCATGAGCGGAACACCTGCCGAATTGGCAGCAGAAAACAAACATTTTCAACACTTATTGGCCATTGACCAAGGACGACGATAAAAAAGAGCGTCCATCAATCAGTGATGGACGCTTTTCTTCTCATTGCTATAGGGCTCAGTAATTGCGCTGCAAGAGCAGCTCAGTTAATGAACGAATTTTGGCTTTGCTAGGTGCTTCGGGCAGCAGGTCGATGTCGTCTAAGGCTTTTTGCGTGTAGGTGACCGCGAAAGCGCGCGCTTTTTCGACACCACCGTAACGGACGACAAGATCCGCAACTTCTTGGGCTTCTGCCAAGGAGAGTGCTGCTTTTTTATTCAAATAAGGAGCGAATGCTGCAGGTGCCTGTTCTTTGGCAAAGAGCAGCGGTAAGGTATAGACCCCTTGCGCCAAATCTTCTAGAATCGGTTTTTTCAAGGTGCCGCTATCAGAGGTGTAGTCGAGAATATCGTCGAATACTTGAAAGGCGATCCCGATGTTGCGACCGATCTCACCAGCTCGTTCTTGGTTTTCTGTGTCGAGGCCGCCAAAATGAGCGCCTTCGAGACAAGCGAGCCAAAACAGTTCAGCGGTTTTGCCGTTAATGCTTTGCAGATAGTCGTCAATCGATTCATGGATGTTGTAGCGAGTGTGCATTTGATCAAGTTCACCTAAAAGGAGCCGTTTCATGGCTTGTGCGTTGGTTTTTAAAAACGGGGAGCCATTCATGCTTTCGATCAAAAGCTCAAAAAATTGGGTGAACAAAAGATCACCCGTGTAGACCGCGATATCCTTGCCATATTTGGCTTGAACAGTGACTTGACTACGCCGCAGCGGCGAATCGTCAATAATGTCGTCATGGATCAAAGTGGCCATGTGTAAAATTTCTAGAGAAGCAGCAATTTTTGTTAATTGGTCGGTTTTTTTATAATGGGGATCACCTAAGTCAGCAAACAAAAAAAAGAGCGCTGGCCGCAGCATTTTTCCACCTGAATAAGTAAAGTCGATCAAAACATCTTGTATCTCTTTGTTACGAACAGTAACGTGTTCTTCAATGATGGAACATACGGTTTTCAATCGTTGTTCGATCGTCGGATAATCGATCCAAAAGTCAAACATAGTATAACCCTTTCTAACAGTCATTCAGCCCTTATTCTAGCGTAAAGGGGCGTGATTGACTAGTTTAATGCACTCACTAAAGGAGGTGAAGTTGTGACGCTACCTGTATTTTTAGAACTTGTCGAATTTAAAGCAAAAACCGCCAGTATTTTGCCATTTTTTATTGGTGTCTGCTACAGCTGGTACAATTATCAAACGATTCATCTTGGCTATGTCTTATTGTATTTCATTGCCATGCTGATCTTCAATATGGCGGTGGATATTTTAGATAACTACAACGATTACCATCATGCCACAGAAGGGCATGACTACAAAGAAAAAACCAATATCATTGGTCGGGAACAGTTGTCTGTCAAATTGGTTTTTTGGTTGATGGTCTCCATGATCATCGTTTCCGCCGCCATGGGGATCGCCTTGGCAATGGTGGTTGGCTGGCCGCTCTTTTGGATGGGGCTGTATTGTTACCTAGTCGGGATCTTTTATTCCTCTGGTCCACGGCCGCTTTCTAGTTTGCCTTTAGGCGAGTTCTTTTCCGGCTTTACGATGGGCTTTATGATCTCATTGATCTGTGTCTATCTCAATGCCTATCAAACCTTTGAATGGAACGTTGCCACGATTGGTAGTATTTTCTTGATCTCATTACCCAACACATTATGGATCGCCAACTTGATGCTGGCAAATAATATTTGTGATCTGGAAGAGGATGAAAAAAATGAGCGCTATACGCTGGTGCATTACCTTGGTAAAGCCCGTGCGTTGAAATTATTTATCGCGATGAACGTCTTGGCGTTTGTTGCGATCATTGCCTCAGTTGCCCTCAACATTGCGCCTTGGTCACTGGTTCTGACCTTTTTCGCGGCGCCCTTTGTCTGGCAACAGACAAAACGATTTATGCAAAAACAAATCAAAAGAGAGACCTTCATTTGTGCCGTTCGGATCCTTGCGGTCGGAGCATGCGTACAAGTGCTAAGTTTTGCGATTGGTTTGATTTTATAATTTTTACAGCAAAGAAAGGAAGTAAGGAAACATGAAGGAAGTTGTCATTTTAGGAGCAGGGTATGCTGGATTGCGAGCATTGCACGTATTGCAAGGAGCAAAAGAAGCGTTTCACATCACATTGATCGACAAAAACGATTATCATTATGAGGCAACCGATCTTCATGAAGTTGCGGCTGGTACGCAACCAAGAGACCGCATTTGCTATCCCATCAATGATGTCGTTCGTCCCCAAAAGACGAGCTTTGTTCAAAAGGAAGTGGCGTCGATCGATCGTAACCAGCAAGTGATCGTTTTTAAAGATCAATCCACGTGCACCTATGATTATTTGATCGTGGCATTAGGCTTTGAATCAGAATCATTTGGGATCCCTGGTGTCGAGGAGCATGCGTTGGAAATGGTGGATGTCGACTCCGCAGAAAACATCTATCATCATTTGTTGAAACAAATGAAGGCATACAAAGAAACACAAAATCCTGACTACCTAAAAATCGTTGTCTGCGGTGCTGGTTTCACGGGAATCGAATTGCTAGGTTCATTGGTGGAAAACCGTAAAACCTTCGCGAAAGCAGCAGGTGTCAAACCAGAAGACATCAAACTGTACTGTGTCGAAGCAGTGACTCGTTTATTACCGATGTTTGATGAAAAACTATCGGATTACGGGATCAAAAATCTCGTTAAATGGGGCGTAAACTTCCTGACTGGTAAACCCATCAAAGCAATCAAACCAGGTGTCGTTGTCTATCAAAATGATGCCGATACAGGAGCAACAGCTGAATTATCAGCCAAAACCATCGTTTGGACCACAGGCGTCAGCGGTAGCCATGTGATGGCTGAATCAGACTTTTCTGCTCGTCGGGGTCGCGTGATGGTCAATCAAGACCTAACTGACCCTGATCATAGTAACGTCTATGTTGTCGGTGATGTTTCAGCAGTCATGGACCCAGCGACCAATCGCCCGTATCCAACAACGGCTCAAATCGCTTTGAAGATGGGGCAGCATGCGGGTAAAAATATCTTACGTCAAATGAACGGGGAAAAACCAACAGATTTCCACTTTGAATCATTAGGTTCAGTGGCGTCGATTGGCAATACCCATGCCTTTGGCTTAGTAGGGAAAATGGGCATCAAAGGCTATCCCGCTTCCGTGGTGAAAAAAGCCATTATGGACCGTTCCTTGTACCAAACTGGTGGGGTCAAAGAAGTATTGGCGAAAGGCCGCTTCGACTTTTATCATTGAGCAATAGAAACAGCAGACTGCGAGGGAGACCTCGCAGTTTTTTTTCAAAAAAAGCAGTGGCGGCATCCCGCAGACTACTTTTTTCTCCCAGAAACTGCTATGATAGCCAAAAGAACAGGACAAAGGAGCAAGGACAATGCCAGAAGGCCAACGAGTGTTACAGGGAATGGGAACGGTGATCACGATTTGGGTGCAGCATGAAACCCCAGAAGTGATCTTAGAGGAAGCTGCTCAAAGAGCTGCGGCCTTTGAACAGCGATTTAGTGCCAATGACCCTACGTCTGAGTTGATGCAGATCAATCAGCAGGCAGGACAAGGAGCGATCGCCACCGCACCGGAAATGTTTGATTTAATCGCACTAGGGAAAACCCATAGCTTGCCAAAAGATAGCTACTTAAATATTGCCATCGGTCCTTTGGTGCAGGAATGGCGGATCGGGTTCCAAGATGCCCATCTACCAACGCCTGAGAAAATCGCGGAGCTGCTGCCAAAGACTGATCCTGCCAAAATCGTTTTGGATGAAGCGTTGCAAACCGTCGGGTTAGCTGCCGGCATGAAGCTTGATCTAGGGGCTGTGGCAAAAGGATATTTTGCTGATTTGTTGATGGCGCATTTCAAGCAGGTCGGTGTCACAGCCGCTTTGATCGATCTTGGGGGCAATGTGGTGACTTACGGCGATGCCCCGAGCCATGCTGATGGCTATTGGCGGATCGGGATCCAAAACCCTTTCTTACCAAGAGGGAATTTTGTCGCCGCGTTGAAGGTGCGCAATCAATCAGTTGTTACATCAGGGATCTATGAACGAACCTATCAGGTAGCGGGCAAGACCTATCATCATATCTTTGATCGAGAAACGGGCTATCCGTTAGAGTCAGCCATTGCCAGTGTCACGATTCTATCCGACAGATCGGTTGATGGAGAGATTTGGACGACCCGCTTATTCGGCAAAGAGCCACAAGCCATCTTGCAGGAGCTGGCGCCGTTAGAAGGGATTACTGGATTAGTTATTACCAAACAAGGAGAACTGATCTATCCGCAAGAATTAGCACGTTCGATCGAAACGCCAACAGCAGAATGAAAACAAGCAGCGACTACCTAGGAATATAGGTGATCGCTGCTTGTTTTTGGTAAAAAAGTTAGACGTGTTGCAAAAAGGACTCGATCAAGGCGACTTCGCTGTTTGACAATACCCGTTCGGCTTGATGGGCAATAAAATAGGTGAGGGACAAGAGTTCCTCTGGCATCGGATAAAGATTAAAAGGGGTCGCAGTAGCAGCTTGTAGCACGCTTTCTGGTACGATCGCAATCCCAAGGTTGTTTTCTGCCAATGCCGCTGCGGTATAAATATTGCTGCTTTCTATGAGAACGTTCGCCTCTACTTTGTATTTTTGCAGCAATTGATCGATTTGGCGCCGAATCGCCGAGCCGCTGGCGGTCAAAATCAACGGACTTTGCAGCAAGTCTTTGACGGACAATGAATCAGGTGCTAAATACCGCTTCTCTGGTTGATACAGGGGAGAGCAAGGCGGAATGATCGCTAGATACCGTTCTTGATTGGTACTGTGGACCGTTAGATTCGGTGCGATCGTCTCAGGATTTTGTCCGATAAAAAAGTCCAGCTGCCCATTCAACAGTCGTTTTTCATTGTGCTTCGGCAGGTCTTCCCGCAAGAAAAAGTGCACGTTGGGGTAGTGTTCATAATATGCAGGCAAAAAGAGCGGCAGCAGATAGGAACCAAGGCTGGGCAAAATGCCTAAGCGCAAAGAACGCTTCTCGGTCGCGGTATACCAAGACAGCCGACTTTTCAATTTGGCAGACTCTGTTTCCAAGGTTTCCAGATATTGATAATAGATTTTACCAGCTTCCGTCAGTTGAAAATGACCCGGCTGCCGATTGATGATGGGGGTCCCTAGCTCTTGTTCGGCACGTTTCACGGTTTGTGTCAAGTAAGGCTGTGAGATGTAGAGGTCTTTGGCGGCTTTGGTATAGTTGCTATGCTTTAACAAGGTATCGAGGTATTGCAGCATCAGATGGGAATCTTTAAGTGCCATTGCGTGGTCCTCCTAGTCATTTTTCTCATTATAACAAATTTGTTATCGATAGATAGTTAAATAAATATTTCACAAATAAAGAATTCAGTCGTACACTAAATGGGTACTTGGGGAAGATTTTTTTGTTTAGGAAGAAGCCTTTCATCTCAGTAGGTCTTAAAAACCAACTTGAGAAACGATTGAAAAAAGAAATCAAAGCCAATGGTCAAAAACTTTTTATTTATTGTTAAATGTTAAATTATTCACAATTAGGAGAGATGATAATGAAATTGATTGGAATCGTAGGAACCAACTCGACGCGTTCGACCAACCGTCGCTTACTGCAATTTATTCAAAGCCATTTTAGTGACCAAGCGGAGATCGAACTTTGCGAAATCAGTGATCTGCCAGCATTTAATGAACCAGAAGATCGGACGGCACCAGCGGCAGTTCAAGCCTTGTCAGAGAAGATCGAAGCAGCCGATGGGGTGATCATCAGTACACCAGAATACGATCACTCGATCCCAGCGGTGTTAAAAAGCATGATTGAATGGCTTTCTTATACGACGCGCCCTTTGATCGATAAACCAGTGATGATCACAGGTGCTTCTCTTGGTGCACTAGGTTCTTCGAGAGCCCAAGCCCACTTGCGTCAGATCTTAGATGCGCCTGAAGTAAAAGCCAGAATCATGCCGAGTGCGGAATTTTTATTAGGGCACTCCATGCAAGCCTTCGATGAACAAGGAAACTTGATCGATAGCGAAAAAGTTGCCGAACTAGAAGATTGTTTCAATGAATTTGTCTTGTTTGTCGAAATCACGAACCGTCTGGTCAGTGAATATTCAACGGCTAAAGAACGAGCAAAGAAATTTTCGTGGGAACAAGCATAAGAAAGAGAGGAACTAGTCATGAAATTTGTCGGCCTAATCGGAACGAACGCCAAAAAATCCACTAATCGCCAATTAGTGGCGTTTATGCAGCGAGAATTTGCTGCTCTAGCAGAAATTGAACTACTGGAAATCAATGATGTCCCAATGTTCAATGAAACACAAGATCAAACCAATAGTGAAGTGATTCAACGGTTAAATAGCAAGATTTTAGCAGCCGATGGGGTGATCATTGCGACACCAGAGCATAACCATTCGATTCCTTCCGCATTGAAAAGCGTCTTGGAATGGCTCTCCTTCAATCTCCATCCCTTTGATGGCAAACCGGTGATGATCGTCGGTGCATCCTACGATGTACAAGGCTCTTCGCGAGCACAGCTGCATTTGCGCCAAATCCTTGATGCACCGGGTGTCAATGCAACAGTTATGCCAGGAAATGAGTTCTTGTTGGGACGTGCGCATCAAGCCTTTGATGAACAAGGCAATTTAAAAGATCAACGAACGATCGACTTTTTGGAAAGCTGTTTCCGCAAGTTCGTTCGGTTTACGGAAGTCGCTAATTTGTTGAACGTACCAGAAGAAGTCGTTTATGAGCCTGGCGAATACACCGTCACAGCACCAGGACATAACGGGGATCTACCAATGGTCGTCAAATTGAGCGAAGAACGGATCGAAGCCATCGATATCGATACGTCTGGTGAATCCGAAGGGATCGCTGATGTCGTTTTCGTACGGATCCCTCAAGAAATTATTGAAGGGCAAACCTTGAATGTCGATGCGATCTCTGGTGCTTCCGTTACGAGTAACGGTGTCGTCGATGGGGTAGCAAAAGCCGTGAAAATGGCTGGTGCGAACCCAGATGTCTTGCGCAAACGTCCAAAAGCCGCCAGTGCTTTGCAAACAGAAGATGAAACGTATACCACCGATGTCGTTGTCGTAGGTGGCGGCGGCGCGGGCCTGAGTGCAGCTGCCAGTGTGCTACAAGCCAATAAAGACGTGATCTTAGTAGAAAAATTCCCAGCGATCGGCGGCAATACCGTACGTACTGGCGGACCGATGAATGCTGCGGATCCAAAATGGCAAAACGGCTTCTCCGCATTGCCTGGCGAACGCAGTGCTTTAGAAGAAGTGCTGACGATCGATGAACAAGACATCGATGCAGAATACTTGCCAGACTTCAAAGCTTTGAAGGCACAAATCACTGCGTATCTTTCAGAAACGACGCCAGAAAAAGAATACTTGTTTGATTCTGCTTTGTGGCATCGAATCCAAACTTATCTAGGCGGAAAACGCAAAGATTTGAATGGGCAACCGATCTATGGGAAGTACGAGCTAGTGAAAATCTTGACGGATCAAGCATTGGCCTCAGTGAAATGGCTAGAAGAAATCGGCGTAGAATTTGATATGAACAATGTCGATATGCCAGTAGGAGCGAAATGGCGCCGAGGGCATAAACCAGTCAAAAACGAAGGGTATGCCTTTGTCTCTGCTTTGCATCAATTCGTGAAAGAACATGGGGGAACGATCTTAACCGATACGCCTGTCAAAGAATTATTGATCGAAGATGGCAAGGTTACTGGAATCATCGGGGAAGGCCGTAACGGTCAAAAAGTCACGATCCATGCCAAAGCAGTGATTTTGGCTTCCGGCGGGTTCGGAGCGAACACGAAAATGTTGAAACAATACAATACCTATTGGACAGAGATCGAAGACGATATCAAAACGTCAAATTCACCAGCGATCACTGGTGACGGGATCAAGCTAGGGGAAAGTGCTGGCGCGGACCTTGTTGGCATGGGCTTTTCGCAAATGATGCCCGTATCTGATCCAAACACAGGGGCTTTATTCAGTGGTCTGCAAGTGCCACCAGCTAACTTTGTGATGGTCAATCAAAAGGGTGAGCGCTTTGTCAATGAGTACGAAAGCCGCGATGTATTGACCCAAGCGGCGATCGATAATGGCGGATTGTTCTATTTAATCGCGGATGAAGAGATCAAGAAAACCGCTTATAACACGAGCCAAGAAAAAATCGATAAGCAAGTAGCTGCTGGTACGCTGTTCCGCAGTGAGACCTTGGCTGGCCTAGCAGAGCAGATCAATGTTGATCCAGCCGTCTTAGAGGCGACCGTTGCGAAATACAACAGCTATGTGGATGCTGGGAAAGACCCAGAGTTTGGCAAAGATGTTTTCGACTTGAAAGTGGAAAAAGCGCCTTTCTATGCCACACCAAGAAAACCAGCGGTTCACCACACGATGGGGGGATTGAAGATCGATCCGCAAACCCACGTGTTGACGAAGGAAGATCAAATCATTGAAGGGCTGTATGCAGCAGGAGAAGTTGCTGGGGGGATCCATGCCGGCAATCGCTTAGGCGGCAATTCGTTGACAGACATCTTCACTTTTGGCCGGATTGCTGGAAAGACAGCAGTCGCAGAACATCTCGAATAAAAAGCCTTGCGCGTTGTGACTCGTCACGCGCGCTAGCTTTTGAAATAATATGTGAATAAAGTAACATGCTTAAAACAAAGGAGAGAAAAAATGGAAACAAAAATCAATCGTTGGCTGATTCTGATCGCTTCGACCGCTGTATTATTGTGTACGGGCGCTGTTTACGCCTTTAGTGTTTTTGCAGGACCTCTTAGTCAATTAAAAGGTTGGTCCATGGAAGAGATCATGCTAGCCTTTACCATCAATGCCGCAGTTGGCCCGATTACCATGATTTTGGGTGGTTTGCTGACAGACCGAGGAGCTGCTAGGTGGGTCATCGCTGGTGGAGGCGTTTTGTTCGGAGCGGGCTTCTTCCTGACGGGTTTGGTCAACTCACCCGCCATGCTGTACCTGACTTATGGAGTTTTTGCTGGTTTAGGGCAAGGCTTTGCCTATTCGGCTTGTTTAAGCAATACGATTCGGCTATTCCCGGATAAACGGGGACTGGCTTCGGGCTTGATCACAGCAGGCATGGGTGGAGCAGCGATTATTGCCGCACCAATTGCGAATCGTTTGATCGAATCACAAGATGTCTTAGCAGCCTTTCGGATTTTAGGAATTGCCTATATCGTGATCGTCTTGGTGGCTAGTCTATTTATTCGTAAAGCACCAGAAAATTACCGTCCAGCGGGTTGGCAACCAGCGAATCAAGGAAAAAATGGTCCTCAAATCAATCTGAATTGGCTGGACATGCTGAAGACACCAACTTTTTACTTGATTATTGTTATGTTAGGGGTAGGGGCTTTTTCAGGTTTGATGATTGCTTCTAACGCCTCAGTGATCGGGCAAAGTATGTTTGGTTTGACGGCGGCTGCCGCTGCTTTTTATGTCAGCTTGTACTCATTGAGCAACTGTTTTGGTCGTGTCCTTTGGGGCACCGTTTCTGATAAAATTGGTCGGACGAATACGTTGATGATCATCTATGGTGTGGTGGCATTGTCCTTATTCCTATTGACGCTTGGTCAAACAACTGTGATCTTCACTGTCGGGATCATCGGTTTAGGACTGTGCTTCGGGGGCGTGATGGGGGTTTTCCCATCGATCGTTATGGAAAATTACGGACCGATCAATCAAGGGGTCAACTATGGAATCGTCTTTGTTGGTTATTCTACGGCGGCATTCTTTGGTCCTAGAGTGGCAGCAGCAATCGCAGAAAGTAACCAAGGAGATTATACAAAAGCCTTCTATACGGCAATTTTCTTGGCCGTTTTTGGGCTTGTTCTCAACATAGGCTATGCGATGCTAAAAAAAGCCCAAAAGCCCGCACCTGTTATTAAATAACAATTCACCAAAAGCAGTCTTTTTGATAAAGGCTGCTTTTTTGGTGCCAAAACCACTCTTTTTTCTTTTTTTAGAACAGAGGATTGGCGGATGAAGCAAAAGAGAAAACTGTTTCATGGCAAGAATTTATCTCGTTGATTTCACTGTTTTTTCATCTTAACCCCCCATTTTTTAATAAATCGTGTTACAATAAAAAAAGGCTAATACGACGGAGGGATTAAATGACAATTCGTAAAGAACGACGCCGCTTAGAAAAGCGCTTGAAGCGCACACAATATACCCAAAAAAGTATTACGATGGCTACTACTTTAGTAGCGGGATCAACGTTTATCCCGACCTTAGGGCATGCGGCTGAAACGGCAACGGCAGAAACTAGCAACGACCTTAAAGTCGTTGAACAAACAACAATCAGCAGTACACCTGAAACCGACAGCACGCCAGTTGAGGAAACCACAGAATCGACGCCAGCACCTGTTGTGACCGAAGAAACTTCGGAAACGACGGAGGAGTCAGGGACGGAAGCAGTTACTGAGGGATCAGAAACAGCGACGACAGAAAGCACAACAGTCGCTAGTGATGAAGTCTTAGAAGCAGATGAAGTACCATCAGCCCTTTCTGATTTGACTAGTCGGGCATTATTTTCACGGGCAACGATCGATCCGGCTGCCTTTATCAGTCAGATTTGCGGCTATGCAACGGAAGTGGCGGCAGCAAACGATCTGTATGCCTCTGTTATGATGGCACAAGCGATTTTGGAATCTGGTTGGGGCGCCTCGACTTTGACGACCACGGCCAACAATATGTTTGGGATCAAAGGTAGCTACAACGGCCAATATGTGACAATGGATACCTATGAAGATGATGGTTCCGGCAATTATTATTTGATCAGCGCTAAGTTTCGGAAATACCCATCATTAAAAGAGTCTTTTGAAGACAATGCATATGTGTTGCGCAACACGAGTTTTTCTAGCGGCAACTACTATTACAGCGGTGCGTGGAAAAGCAATACGACCTCTTACACACAAGCGACCGCTTGGCTACAAGGGCGTTATGCAACCGATACTTCTTATGCCAGCAAATTAAACAATTTGATCAGTACGTATAATTTAACGCAATATGATACCGGCAGCTCAAACACAGGTGGCGGCAATAGCAATGAAACGATCGTCAGTGATGAAACAGCGATCAATCAGCAGATGAAAACCACGGCCTCTATGAATATTCGTTCGGATGCTTCCACCAGTGCCTCTATTACTGGTTCGTTAGCAGCTAATACGACGTTTACGGCAGCGGCGACCAAAACCGGCACCAGCGTCAATGGCAACACCACGTGGTATAAGATTTCTGGCAAAGGTTGGGTCAGCGGCGCGTATTTGACGAAGGTTTCGACCGACTCTTCAAACAACAATAGCGGATCAGGCAACACCGGTTCTGACAATAGCAATTCTGGTACGACGATCAATAAGCAAATGAAGACGACGGAAGCGATGAATATTCGTTCTAGCGCGTCCACTAGCGGATCAGTGGTTGGTTCACTTAGCAAAGGCACGACCTTTACTGCCACTTCTATGAAAACCGGTACATCAGTCAACGGCAATAAAAATTGGTACTATGTCTCTGGCAAAGGTTGGGTCAGCGGCGCCTACCTTACTGAAGTGACCAACAATAATGCTTCTGAAGCGGAAAAAGAAGACAATGGTTCAAGTATCAATCAACAAATGAAAACGACGGCCGCATTGAATGTTCGCTCCGATGCTTCTACTAGCAGCCGTGTCGTGACAACGCTTGGTCAAGGGGTAACCGTTACCGTGACAGCGAAAAAGAACGGCACTTCAGTGGAAGGCAATAAAACGTGGTATTACGTTTCTGGCAAAGGTTGGGTCAGTGGTGCCTACTTGACAACAACCAGCAGCTCTTCCAATAATAACGGTTCAACAACCACAAATCAGCAAATGAAAACCACCGAGATTTTAAATGTTCGTTCCGATGCTTCTACCAGCAGCAGTATTACTGGTTCTTTAAGCAAAGGGGCAACCGTCACGGTTACCGCAACAAAAACCGGGACGACCGTCAATGGCACGAACAAATGGTATTATGTTTCTGGCAAAGGTTGGGTCAGCGGTGCCTACTTGACAGCTGCTAGCAGTGGGTCTTCTAATACGAATACCAGCAGCAGTAGTTCAACGAAGACGCATACGGTGAAATCAGGTGACAGCTTATGGTCACTGGCACAAAAATACAACACCAGTATCAGTCAACTCGCATCATGGAACAACATCAACAGCAGCTATACGATCTTTGTCGGACAAAAACTGATCGTTTCCAAGTAACAAGTAAAAAAACCGCGTGCAAGCCATTGGCTCACGCGGTTTTTTTATGCTGGATCAAGCTTTTACTAAGCTGTTAGCGGTTTTTCAAGAAACTACTTGTTTTTCGTAAGCGCAATCAAACTATTTGGTCAATCATAGAACCCTGCGTTAGAATGAAAGAAGCAATAGAAATTGCTAGTTTTAAAGGAATTGCTTCAGAACCAGAACGATCGAAGCGTACACAAAATAAGGAGGATTTCACATGCACAACAGAAACCTAACGATTATTGGCAGTTACGACACTCGAACAGAAGTATTACCGGTTATTGAGCAATTGACAAACGAAGGCTATGGCAAAGAGGATATCGTGCTGTTTGCGAATCAAACAGTCATCGATCAATTTGGGTTAGAATCCATCGATGATGTGGAAGTGGAGCAGGCAGCTAGTGAGGATGAAGATCGTTCGCTTTGGGAAAAAATCAAAGATGCTTTTTCTTTCGGCGATTCCGATCATAGGCATGATGAGCATGATCCGTTATATGGTTATCGTGATGACCTTGAACGAGACAAACTCGTTGTCGGCGTCTACGATTATCAGCCGATGGACAAAATAACCGATCGTGATGCAGATACTGGTCCGATCATCGATCAACCGTTACCAGGCGAAACAGCGATGCCTGATGAGTCCGTTCATCCAACGCCGCGCATGGGAGACAGTGATATTGAAGCACCGATCCATGACCCGAATCATCTGCGAAACTTATAAGTAAAAGAATTTCTTAAGTAAAGGAACTATTAAAGCCAGAGGAACGAGCATCCGTCGCACCTGCCAACCCTTAGTGAAGGGATGGGCCCGCAGGTGATCGGCAGTTGTCCTCGGGCTTTTTTTGTGCAACGGACAATCATGTCTTTGTCATCTTTGAAAATAAAACTTAATTTGTTGACGGTTGCTTTTTTTTGTATAATATAAGAATGAGATAGATCGTTGTCGGAAGGTCCAACCACTTTTTTGGGGAAAGGATGGGGAGTGCGATGAAATTCAAGTTCAATATGCAGTCGGCATTAGTCAGTTGTTTTGTTGCGGTTTTTTTGAGTGTGGCGATCAATCAAGATGCCAATGCCTTTGTTGCCGCGCCCTTTGTTCGAGATTCTTCCAGTAGTTCCTCCGAGCCACCTTACCAGACCGCAAGCAGCAGTATCGAAGAAACCTCTGATTCCAGTCAGATTTTTTATGAAGCCAGTGTTAGTTCGTATACACCGTCTTCAACGACTAGTCGCTCGATCGAAGCGTCGACAAATGAAGGCACGTCTGTTTCTGTAAGCGAAGTAGAGACAGAGCCTAGCGTCAGTACTTCTGCAAGTAGCGAAAGCAGTTCGAGTACCGCGCCGAGTGGCGGCTCAACGACCACCAGCGATACCTCCAGCAGTAGCGCTAGCAGCAGTTCTTCAAGCTCTTCCAGTACGAGTTCGACCAGTACTACAACAAGCAGCTCCAGCAGTGAAACGACTGAGCCGTCTTCAGAAACCTCCAATAGCGACGAGGAAGCCGCGGAAGATACGAGTGAAAATGTTGATCTAACAGTCGAAGGGGTCAACTGATCCCAGTTTATAAGGAAAACCAGTCCAATCAAAAGGCACCATTTCAGCTAGGCCTTGTGCCTAGCTTTTTTATTTGCTTATGTTCAGAGCCACGAACACACCAAGTGCACGAAGGATGCGCGATTCCTCACTCTGAGACATCAAAAAATAGCAAAGAGGAAGGTTTTGTTGGCGGATTGCTGGAACAGAAAAGAGCCGTCTTACGTTTTTATTCACTGCCTCCATAAAAAAAGCTGCACTTGCAAGCATATCATAAAGTGATTCTGAGTAGTTTCGCTATAATAAGTGCGAGGAGGGGTGTTATGGGAAAGTATTTTAAGCACTTCGAAAAATTGATTAGTGTTGTGGTTGATATTATGTTAGGACTGTTGGTTCTGTTGGTTTTGGTGGTGATGGCGGAAGCGATCTATAAAATCGTTGTCCATGTGATCCCACTGCATGAAGTTAGCGATCTTTCTTTATTGATCGAAGAGATCGCGACATTGTTTATTTTACTGGAAATTATTTTGATGTTATTGCGTTACGTAAAAGAAGGTCACCATATTCCGGTGCGCTACTTGATTTTGATCAGTATCACAGCGATTTTAAGGGAGTTGCTTTTAGCGCAGGGAAAAGGGTTAGAAACGCTCTTTTTAGCCTTAGCGATCTTGGTCTTGATCATTGTGCTGCAGGCGTTGGAAAAACTCAAAGCCTTTCATAGTTCCAAAGGACTGTAAAAAAAATCATCCGATTGGTTGACGAATGACTCGTCAAGGGATCGGATGATTTTTTAATTCTTCAAAAAGCACGCGGCTTTCTTGCTGCAGCCGCTTGCCGATATCTGTTTGCCCTACCGTTGTTCTTTTCGTTTGCCGCACGACGATTTTTTTCTGAGTGACGATGTCACGTCGCTGCTGGATGGCTTGCTGGCGATCTGTAAAGGGTTGATGGGCTGCTAAGGTCATGCCGAAGGAATTTGACAACAGCGTGTAACCAGCAATGCCTGTGACGGATTGGTAGGAGCGGGAAAGTCCGCCATCAATTACCAATAAACGACCATTTGCCTTGATGGGCGTCTCGCCTTTACGCACTTTTACAGGGGTGTGGCCATTGATGATGTGGCCTGTCGGCGGCAGACCGAAGGCAGCTAGGACACGGCAGCAGAAGTCTTCGTTTTCCCTTAAAGAATAATAGGCATTTTTTTGTTCTTTATGGGTGTTGCGATCTGCTATAAAGTAGCGCTCAAAGGTTTTCATGGCTTTTTTGCCGAAGAGGGAAGAGCCTTCGCCACACCAAAGATACCAGATCATATCGGTGGCAAGGTCTGTTTGGTTTTCTGGTTGGGCAAAGCTTTCCTGCAAACATTGCTGAAAAAAGTCCATCAATGCTTTGCCTGCTAAGGGCTGCTGCTGGAAAGTAAAGGCCAGGAAATCGCCGTTTTCCCGACAAGGCAGGCAGCCGTGATACAGCAGGTTGTCGTTGAAGCGCTGGTACAATGTGCCATGCTCGACCAAAAAGCGCATATGCGCAGCTAAGCGGGGCGAGCGTTGAAATTGGCTCAGCAAATCTTGCAGTACCTCATGTTCTTCTGCTGTCAAACGGTAAGGATCATCGGGATCTACTAGTTGAAAACAGCCGTTGATCAAAGGATAGGTCTGGTCTAGCTGGATTTGTTGCCGATCTTGAGACAAGCGATGCAACAAGCAGCGCTCTGCCATCGCAAATGCTGGACGCCGCTGGATCACGGCTGCTTCGACTTTGAATTGGATGATGGCAAATGCCTGCTGCAAAAGCATGGCGGCTTTTTTTTGTTGGCTTGATAAAGGATCCACTGTTTTTTGCGGATAAAAGCCGGCATTTTCTGTGTAATATTTTTGGCTAAAAGCCAGTGCTTTTGATAGATCGATCCCATAACCATCTTGTAATAATGCCAGATTGCCGTAGCGAGCAGCGATGCGAATCGTATTGGCCAAACAGGGCAGCGAGCCGCAAAAGCTACCGATCCACAAGATATCATGGTTGCCTAGCTGAATATCCAGTGAAGGCAAAGTCATCAAGCGATCGACGATTTTGTCTGGCGCCGGTCCTCGATCATAGATATCGCCTAAGACATGGAGATGGTCCACTACGAAGCGTTGAATCAAGTACGCCAACTCTTGGCAAAAAAGCGAGGATGCCTCTAATTCGATGATCTTATCAAAAATCGCCTGATAGTAAGCTTCTTTATTGAAGTCGGCATCATATTGGTACAACAGTTCTTCTAAGATGTAAGCAAAAGAAGTCGGTAATGCTTTGCGTACCTTGGAGCGTGTGTATTTACTGGAAGTAAAGCGGGCAACTTTCACTAGCTGTGCCATCTTCAAGCGCCAATCGGCAGGGGTCCAGGCCTGTTCTTGTAATAGCTCCTCTGGATAATAAATGACAAAACAAAGTTCGGTCTGTTCTTCTTTCGTCAAGACGCCAGTAAACAAAATCTCGACTTTTTCTCGGATACTGCCAGAACCATTCCGCAAAATATGGTCAAAGGCATCGTATTCGCCATGCAGATCGCTGACAAAGTGCTCGGTGGCTTTCGGCAGCTGCTGGATGGCTTCCAAGTTGATGATCTCGGTCAGGTTTGCCAAGGCGTCTTTATTGAACATGGGCCTGTTCTTTGGCTTGTTCTTCAATCAGCATCGCGCTTTCTTCAATGGAGCGTTTGCTGACATCGATCACCGGAATGTTCAGCTTTTTGAACCATTCATTCGCGTAGGCTAATTCTGCTTCGATTCGTTCACAATTGGTGTAATGGGTCTCTTCTTTCAAGCCCAATGAATGCATCCGGGACCGCCGAATCTCGGTCAGGGATTCTGGATTCGTAGTCAAACCGACCATTTTCCGTGGGTCTACTTGGTGCACTTCGGCTGGCAAAGCGACTTCAGGAATCAAAGGCAGATTCGCCACTTTGTAGCCACGATTTGCCATGTATAGGCTCAATGGGGTTTTTGAGGTTCGCGAAACCCCTAAGAGGACAAAGTCAGCATCGAGAAATCCCCGTGGGTCTTTGCCGTCGTCGTATTTTACGGCAAATTCCATCGCTGCCACCCGGCTGAAATATGCTTGGTTCAAGCGATGCAAGGCACCAGGCTCTTGGACGGCTTCTACACCGAATGTTTTTTCTAGCATCGTGGTCAAAGGCGACATAAAATCGACATACTGCAAACCAGTCCGTTTGGCAAAGGCATCAACAAAAGCGACTAATTCTTTATTAACTAAGGTGGTAACGACGATCGATTTGTCTAGCAAGGCATCTTTGAGGATCTCGCCTAAGCTCTCTTCATCATTAGTAAAGGGAAAGAGCTGGATATCTGAAAGGTCGATCGTGGGAAACTGCGCGGAAACGGCGGCGATCAGCTTTTGTGCCGTTTCGCCTACGGAATCTGAAATCAAATATATTCGAACGTTCTTCATTGTTTTTGCCCCCTAAAAGTGTGTGTTGTCACTGTCATTGCCTGCTTGAATAAAGTAATTCATCAGCCGTGTCTTCGTGATTTTGCCGATGACTTTTTTTGGTTCCTGCGGATCGACCACAGGCAAGGTATCGACTTCATGTCGTCCTAACAACGTACCAGCCGTCAAGATCGTTTCTGCCGGTGTGATGGTCACGATGTTTGGCATGCGAGTCATGATCATCGCTACGGGTGTTTTTTCTAGTGCGGCATTGCTGATCGCAAAGCGCAGCAAATCTTTGCGGGAGAGTACCCCGATCAGTTCGTCTTGGTCATTTTTGACATAGAGGGAACCGACATCGTACATAAACAAAGTCGTGACTGCTTCATAAACGGAGACCGTTTGTGAGATCAGCAACGGTGGGATCATGACTTCTGCAACTTTGGTATGGTAGAGTTTTTCGAAAAGCAAAGGCTCAACGGTTTGTCCTGTGTAGAAATAGCCGACTTTCGGTCGGGCGTCTAATAAACCGGTCATGGTTAAAATCGATAAGTCATTCCGCAAGGTTGCGCGGCTCAAACCTAACTGCTTCGCAATGGTCTCCCCACTGATTGGCTGATGCTCTTTGACGATCTCAATGATTTTCATTTGTCTTTGGCTTAATTCCAATGTGTCACCTTCTTTCTTTTATGTGCTATGCTATTGATTATATGATTTTCCGAATGAAAAGGCAATCCTTCTCTTTTAAAAAGGATAAATCCCTTAAAAGTTTTCTTTTTTTGGCTTGACGATTAAATGTGTCATACTATATACTGCTAATTAATCGAAATAGTATATAACATTTAAAAGGAGGAACATGATGGAAAAAGCAGTCGTATGGTTTTCAGAAGGCACGAAAGAGCAAAAAGCACTATTAGGCGGGAAAGGGGCAAATCTTGCGGAGATGACCAATTTGGGTTTGCCTGTTCCTCAAGGATTTATCGTCCCGGCCACCATTTGCCTGACCTATTTAGAAGAACAGGTTCTTCCTGAGGCGATCATCAAGCAAGTCAAAGCTGCCATCGAAGAATTGGCAGTCCGCAGGAATAAAACATTTGGCGGACTGCAGTCGCCGTTATTGGTTTCTGTCCGCAGTGGTGCCAAGTTTTCCATGCCAGGGATGATGGATACGATCTTAAACCTTGGGTTGAATGATGAAACCGTCCAAGGGTTGGCTCAGCAGACGGGGGACCCCGTCTTTGCTTATGATTGTTACCGCCGTTTGATCCAGATGTATGGGGATGTGGTGAAAGGTGTAGCAAAAGAACACTTTGAAGCCTATTTGACAGATTATAAGAAACGGCAGAATTATGCGTCAGACCAAATGATGACCGGCAATGATTGGCAAATGATCTGCCGCGTGTTTCAAAGTATTTATATGGAACATACTCAAGAAGCGTTTCCCCAAGACCCGTTTCAGCAATTATTGGCAGCCATCACGGCAGTTTTTCGCTCATGGAACAACCCACGGGCCAAGACCTACCGTTCCCTCCATCGGATCCCTGACGATCTAGGGACTGCCGTAACGATTCAAGAAATGGTTTTTGGCAACAGTGGGATAAATAGTGGGACGGGTGTCGCCTTTACCCGCAATCCAGCAACCGGGGAACCGGGACTTTTCGGCGAATTTCTAGTGTGTGCCCAAGGGGAAGATGTGGTTGCTGGCATTCGTACACCACAACCGATCCAAGCGTTGGCACAGCAGCATCCCATGATCTATCAGGAACTAAAGCAACTGGCTGAGGGTTTGGAGGATCACTATCAAGACATGCAAGACATTGAATTTACCATCGATGACGGCCAGTTGTTTGTCTTGCAAACAAGAAACGGCAAACGAACCGCCGCTGCGGCAGCACAAATTGCAACGGATATGGTCGCAGAAGGTCGGATCACTATCAGGCAGGCACTAGATCGCATCACACCAGAAATGATCGATCAATTGCTGCACCCGTTATTTGCCCCTGAAGCCTTGCAGCAAGCCAAAGCTTTTGCGCAAGGCTTGCCGGCTAGTCCAGGAGCAGCTTCAGGACATGTCTATTTCACTGCAGAGGCAGCGGAAAAAGCCAGCCGCACAGGAGAAAAAGTCCTGCTGCTGCGGCAGGAAACCTCACCTGAAGATATTGAAGGTATGGTGGTGAGTGAAGCGATCATTACCGCTCGTGGGGGGATGACTTCGCATGCGGCGGTGGTCGCCCGTGGTCTGGGGGTCTGCTGTGTGGTAGGATGCGAGGCATTAAGTGTCGATGTATTTTTGAAGCAGGCTCGCTGTGGTGAGTTGCTGATTGAAGAAGGTGACGTGCTTTCGGTAGACGGCAGTACTGGCAAACTGTATCAAGGGCAGCTGCCTATGACCAGTGTGCAGGAACGGGTCTTATTGGATCAGCTTTTGACGTGGGCGCAAGCCCAGGCAGATCTAAAGGTTTACGCAAATGCGGAAACGAAAAATGACATTGAGGTGGCGCTGGCCTTTGGTGCAGCGGGCATCGGCTTAGCACGGACGGAGCATATGTTTTTTGGGGAAGCGCGTTTGTGGAAAATGCGGGAAGTCATCTTGGCAGAAACGAAGGCGGAACGATTGGCGGCGTTGGCTGAGATCAAGGCGTATCAAAAAGCCGATTTCAAAGAAATGCTGCAGGCCGCGCAAGGAAAGAAGTGCACGATCCGTTTATTAGATCCGCCACTCCATGAATTCTTGCCCCATGAGCATGAACGTCTTGAGATGGCCCGCCGTAGTCAAAAATCATTGGCGGAGATCGAGCGGCGAATTGACGAACTGCAAGAGGTCAATCCCATGATGGGGCATCGCGGCAGCCGCTTAGGACTGAGCTATCCAGAAATTTATGAAATGCAAACAGCGGCGATTTGTGAAGCGGCTGTGGAGTTGCGGCAGCAAGGAGTCGAGGTAGAGGCGGCGATCTTATTGCCCCTGATCAGTTTGCCTGCAGAGCTGCAGGTGTTGAAAGAGACGTTGACACAGGTGATCGCTCAAGCAGAAGCCACCCTGCAGCAACCGTTGCGCATCGAGATCGGCATGATGATCGAGACACCTAGAGCGTGCTTGATTGCTGGGGAGTGTGCTGAAGATGCGGCGTTCTTTAGTTTTGGTACCAATGACTTGACCCAAATGACCTTTGGCTTTTCGCGGGATGATGCCGGCAGCTTTATTCAAGCCTATTTGCAGTCGGGGATCTTACAAGAAGATCCTTACCAGCACTTAGATCAGGCGGGCGTTGGCACATTGATGCGTCAAGCGATCGCTGGCGTAAGAGATCGTCAGCCAGAGCACTCGATCGGTGTTTGTGGCGAAGTCGGCAGCGATCCCTATTCTATTGCATTTTTGCGAGAGATCGGCATCGACTATGTTTCTTGCTCCCCATACCGAATCCCTGCTGCCTGGTTAGCGATCGCCCAATCCGCCCCCATCATCGAAGAGGCGTCAGTGAGCACCCGCTAAAATAGGAGAAAAAAATACACCGCAGTCCACTAGCAAGGTTCGCTTGCTTGGTGGATTACGGTGTGTTCGTTTAGCGTCGTACTTACAGGGGCTGATCCGTTTTTTGGATCGCAGGTTTGCGTCCTTTTAAATACCAAGTGATCCCAATGACATGGGCGAGGTAGATGGCAGCGAGGACGAAACGTACCAGCAGATTGGGGATCAATAGTGCAGGAATTGCAAAGATTACCAGCATCATGGCAAACATCCGAACCATTCCCTTAGTGCTCAGCTGTTTTTGTACGAGTGGTTTTTCAATGTATTTTTGATAATTTTCTGATTGAACCAAGCGTTGATAATAGGTATCGGAACTCCGCAGCCAGAAATAAGCCGTCAGCAAGTAAAAGACCGTTGTAGGTAAGAAAGGCAAAAAGATTCCTAACGTACCTAAACCGAATGTCAGTGATCCACAAAGAAAAAACAGTGTTTTTTTCAAAAGTAACCCTCCTTATTTGGGTGTTTCGTGTCTTACCCTCAGTATAACGGAGGAGGGGCAGCTTGAACATGCGTTTTGTGCTTTTCCCCGTTTTTTAGCGGCAATAAGAGTTTTTCTTCCCCTTACTCCTGCTTTTTTGATAGACTAGAAACAACACAAAGGGGGAAGCAGCATGGAAACGATTGAATTGAATACCGGCATTCAGATTCCAGTGATCGGCAGTGGGACGAATACATTTGGGAAAGAAAACCGAGAATACCAAGGTGCGATCAATGATGATACGACAGAGCTATTGACTGCCATCAAGCTTGGGTATCGGCATTTTGATACGGCGATTTCTTATCGCAACGAAGCCGTGGTAGGCAAAGCCATCAAGGAAAGCGGGATCGACCGCAGCGAATTTTTCCTGACTTCTAAGATTCCTGGCAAACCGGAGTATACGCAAGATGCAGCTGCCGTGAAAGCGTCTGTTGAAGCGAGTTTAGCAGCCTTGCAGACGGAATCGATCGATCTTTATTTGATCCATCATCCGTGGGACAACTTGGCAGAGATTGCCGCTGTCTGGGCGGTTCTTGAGGCTTATGTCGATAAAGGAGTCTTAAAAGCGATCGGGGTGTCCAATTTCCAAGAAGAAGAACTTAGCTATTTATTGGCAAACAGTCGGATCAAACCAGCGGTCAATCAGATCGAATCGCATCCAGGCAAGTGGAATGATGCGATCATCGCCTATTCCTTAGCCAATCAGGTAGTGCCAGAAGCCTGGGGTCCACTTTCCCGGATTTCAGAAGCGGCACGGGAAACCTTGACCCAAATCGGTGAAGCGTATCAAAAAAACTGGAGCCAAGTGGTCTTGCGTTACCAAATCGAGCGTGGGGTGATCGTGATTCCGAAATCCCATTCAGAAAAACATCAAGCCGAAAATTTAGCGCTCTTTGATTTCGCTTTGACGGCGGAAGAAAAAGCCATCATCAAAGAATTATAGGCAATAGAAGCGGTCCTATTAAAGGGACCCTACAGCCAGTGCGGAAACTTCCGTGCTGGCTATTTTTATGCAGTCGCAACGCTCCTTGATCACTGAGGAGCTTTTCTATTCGTTACAACAGCAACCGTAAGACTTAGCAAAAAAGAAAATGCGCTTGCAGCCGTTTCTGCCAATGAACCCTCTTAATCATTCAAAGAAATAACCGATTATCCTTACTAAGGGTCGTCTATGGACGAGTCTTCATTGGATCGTGTGAAAATGGAAATGAAGGAGTGGCACAGTTGTGAAAAAAAGAAAAAAGACGATAGGAATTTATGTGATGATCACCTTGATGCTGGTTGCGGGGATCCCGATCATTGTCATGCTGACAAGTTCCTATTTAACCACCAAGAACTTATTGATTGAACGAAATGATTTGAACAAAGAAAGTGCCGTCAATTTGATCTTGGCGGAAGAAAAGAGTTTGCGCCGATCGACGGAAAGCAAATTGAAATCAATGGCTGAACTGCCAGCGATGAAAACAGAATTCAGTATGGGGCGTATCCGTTCAGATCTTTCTTTAGCGATTGCTGGAAGCAACAGCTTCTTAGCAGTGACTTTTGGGACAGAAGATGATGAGTATGTGACCTTCAATCCCTTACCGGATGATTATAAGCCTACGATTCGTCCGTGGTACAAAGGGGCCGTGAAAGCCGAAGGAGAAGTGTATTGGACAGCACCTTATTTAGATACGGTGTCGAATCAATTTGTGACGTCGGCTTCAATCAGGGTCAAAAATTCCCATAATCAAGTGGGGGTTTTAAGCGTCGATGTTTCCTATGAAAGCATTCAAAACATCTTGTCTTCCTTTACCGTAGGGCGGACTGGGAATGTCACCTTAGTTTCAGAATCTGGGGTCATCGTGACCTCAAAAAACACCAAACAAATCGGTAAGAATATCAAAGAAGAAGAAGTATTCCAAAAAATCAAAGAAGCTAAAGATCCGACAGGCATGGTTGGCTTAGGCGACTCGAATAAAGTCAACGATGTGTTGTATGACAAGTCTGCTGATTCCAATGTTTGGGCGTACTCCGAAGTCAAAGCTAGTGATCTAGACAAAGAATTAGGAGCGTTAGTCCGCACCACCATTATCGTTACGATCTTGATGTTGCTCTTTGTAGGACTGGTTTCTTATGCCGCGATCAAAGTAGTCGCAGCAATCATCGATTGCTTCAATCGTTACTTTAGAAAAGTTGGTGAAGGCAAACTAGAGAAGATGAGCAAAACCAAAAGAGCCAAAGGCGAAAAATGGACATGGGCGCAATTGGCACGCCGAGTTGTTTATCCAGACAAAGCAGGCAATGAGATCCAGCAAATGGCGGACAATTACAATGTGATGATCGAAGGCACGGGTGCATTGATCCAAAAAGTCCAAAAAGAAAGCAACAGTGTCGCAGGAATGTCGGATTCTTTATTAGAATTGTCAAAACAAACCAATATTGCGACAGAAGAAGTCTCTCAAACCATTACAGGTATTGCTGAAGTGACCGGTGCTCAAGCCCAAGAAACAGAATACAGCGTGTCCCAAATGCAAAACCTCTCGCAAGTCGTGAAAGAATTACGAGAAAATGTTGGCGGCATGAGTAGCAAATCGCAAGAATCTACGAAGATCAATCAAAAAAACTTAACGATCATGGATCAAGTCGATGACAGTTGGCGACAAGAGTTGGCACAGATGGAGCGCTTGATGTCGAACATGACGGGAATGAATAATAGTATCCAAAACATCAACTCGATCATTAGGGTCATCAACGATATTTCTTACCAAACCAACTTGCTAGCCTTGAATGCATCGATCGAGGCCGCAAGTGCAGGTGAGTCGGGCAAAGGCTTTGCCGTCGTGGCTGCTGAAATCCGTAAATTGGCGGAACAAAGCAAAGCCTCTACCAAAGAGATCGAAGCGATCATTGAAGAAATTCGTGAGCAATCTAGTCAAATGGTTAAACAAACGTCGGCGTCTGTCAAAGGTGGCGTTCGCCAAACCAACTTGATCAAAGAAGCGATCTCGTCTTCAAAAGAAGTTTTCCAACGCAGCAGCTATATGATCGAAGGCATCCATCATATTGAAGCAGCCAGTGCCCGTATCGAAAATATTCAAAACAGTGTACTGGAAAACTTAGAAAACATTTCCGCATCAACGGAAGAAAATGCCGCTGGTACACAAGAAGTTTCCGCAAATGCAGAAGAAGTCTTGGCAACCATGGATGAATTTACCAACCATGTGGCAGACCTCAGAGACATTGCAGAAGAGTTGAAGCGATTGACCAATCGTTTTGAAGTGGAGAAATAATTGATTGTCTAGCGAAAGCTGATTAACCCCCCCATTACCAATAAATTCGTTGGTAATGGGGGTTTTTCGATGGAGATAGTCAAAAAAAGCCGTCAAATGGGCTAAAAAGGTTTGTCAGAAAACCGCGGGGCAAGGCGTGAAACATCTGTTATAATGAAAAAAGCAGCAACCAGTGGGGATCTTTTGCCAAATAAAAACTTTAAAAGGTGACGTATGGTTGATCATTATGAAAGCGCATAAAAGATAGAGGAGAAAAGGGGGGAGATAGTTGCTGAAGATCTTTGGAAAAGAATACCAATTGATTCGTCTCGCTTCTTGGTTGATATTGGTTATGGGTATCATCATTTTAGGCTTAAATGGGTTGCTTTCAATGGTTTTTGACATTCCTTTTATTGACCATTCCACATTGGTGGGCATTGTCCTCATTTTTTATGGATATTGCAATTTGTTTTTCAAGGAGTAGTATTTGGCTAGGAAACAACTACTGTTCCTATTAAGAAAAGTAGAGAAAAGGGATTTTCATTGTTTAGGAGGGGGAAAAATGGCGGAAGAATATATGATTGAAGCACAAAGTGGTGCTGCAGTATTGGTTAAGAGTGGTAGTAAGATTGAGATTATCGATGTAGAAGGACAACAAGTAGTTGATTTTTTTGCGGTTAATCCAACAGATCCTAAAGAATACTTGTCTGCTGGAGTCACTATTGATTGTAATGAAAGTTTGAAGGTCAGCACAGGGGATCGTCTCTATACCAATCAGTACAAGAAAATGTTTACGATCGTTGAAGATGATGTGAAGGAACATGACTTGTTGCACCCATGTTGCCGTCCAGAGATGTATGACTTTTTTTATGATACTGGGAAAAATCACCCTAGCTGCTTGGCAAATATCAATCGATCACTGATGGATGTTTTAGGACACCAACGAGATGAAATCACGCCGTTTAATATTTTTATGTATACAAAAATATTACCTAATGGCAAACTTTCCGTCGAGACACCTTTGTCAAAAGCGGGAGATAAAATCGTCTTAGTAGCAGAAATGGATGTGTTACTTGCAGTCGCCGCTTGCAGTGTTTCTGAAAGTAGTTGCAATGGGGGAGAATGTACCCCGATTAAACTGGTCATTGAAGAATGATTGGTCATAGGTAATGAGTGTGCAGCGCCTACGCTAATAGTATACTTTTTGCTATATTTCTAAGAGAGCCGACATTCTCTTAGAGTGATTGGCAGGATGTCGGGACTGAATGGTTCTTGGTTTGATTGCTGCACCAGCTACCTCAGGAAAAACGATCCCCTATTATTTATAAGGGATCGTTTTTTTGTTTAAATAAGTCCATTCATTGAGTAACTGCCGCTTCGGTTCGTTGGATGATCATCTCCACGCGGCGGTTTTCCGAGCGGCCTTGGGGGGTGTTGTTATCGGCTTTCGGTTCGGTATCGGCAAAGGCTTGAATGGCAGCATTTTTTTCTAAAACAGCGCCTTTGCTGATGAAGTATTCCATAACGGTAATGGCACGAGCGGAACTAAGATCCCAGTTAGATTGGTAGCGGCCATTGCCTTTTTCCGGTACGTTATCGGTATGCCCGGCGATCACGATTTTGTTAGCTTTTAGTTTTTTCAGTGAGTCCGAGAGTAGATCCAGTGACTGACGAGTGGTGTCCGTGATCTCGGCGCTGCCAGAGGCAAACAAAATACTGCTAGCTAACGTGATATGCAAGCCATCAGATTCCAAGCGAACTTCTGTCTGGTCTTTTAAGCCAGAAGCGGCGAGTTCTTGTGACAGCTGGTCGCTGATTTTTTCTAGCTGTTGATTTTCCAGTTGGGTCCGAACTGCTGCTTCTTGCGCTTGTGCTTCGGCAGAAGTGGCGGCTTTTTTTCGCGGCGTGGTCTCGCCCATATCGATCACTGACCCGATGACGGAGGCATTGCTGTGGTGGCTGGAAAGGATGGTGCCGAATTCGCTTCGGATTTCTTGGAACTTCTCATCATCGACTTTCGCCATGGCAAACATGACGATGAACAAAGCCAGCAGTAAGGTCAACATATCCGAGTAAGGCAAAAGCCACGCTTCGTCTACATGTTCTTCATGTTTCTTTTTTCGTTTCATGTCGCTTCACCCTTTATAATTGTTCTTGCCGTTTTTTTGGATCGATCAAGCTGTATAATTTTTTCTCAATGCTTTTCGGTGATTGTCCGGCTTGGATCGCTAAGACCCCTTCCACGATGATCGACATCATTTGGACCTCTTGCTCCGATTTTAAGGTCAGTCGTGAACTAAAGGGAATGAACAGGACATAGCCGAAGAAAATACCGTAAAGGGTCGCCACGAAAGCCGCCGAGATCATATGACCCAGTGCCTCTACATCCTCTAAATTACCTAGCGCCCCAATCAGCCCGATCACGGCTCCTAACACCCCTAAGGTCGGGGAACTCGTGCCGGCGGTTTTAAAAATAGCCGAGCCGATGCGATGTCGTTCTTCGATCCCATAGATCTCATTCTCCATGATTTCTTGGATCTGTTCGGCAGCGATGCCATCAACCACCATTTCCAAGCCCTTTTTTAAAAAAGGATCTTCTAAGTTTTGGATGGCACCTTCAAGAGATAACAAACCATCGCGCCGAGCTTGGTTGGCTAATTCAACGATGGTATTGATGGTTGTTTTTAAGTCGTATTCTTTATTTTTCAGCAGAACGCCGAAGATCTTCGGGATTTTTTTGATATCACTGCTGGGAAATGAATTGATAACGGCTGCGATCACACCGACGAAAATGATGATCGCGGCTGCTGGATTGATCAAAACGGCCACATTGGCACCTTTTACAATCATCCCAACCACCACAGATATCAATCCTAAAATAATACCGATCAGCAAGAAAAAATCCATTTGTTGCGTCCTCCTAAATTCTATTTCCAGGTTTTAAACCCTCATTTATTTTATCGGTGAATTAAAATCATTCTTAATAGCAAAAAAAAATAATCCAAAAAATAACTAAAATAAATTTTCTGCTTCTCTTTTTTTTGTTCTTTTTTTGACAAGTTTCGTCAAATTTTTAAAATGGTACAGCTTGCAATTTTTGTGAATATTTATAGATGGTACCGTTTTTTTTCGTGAAGTATTTCTCAGGGTTTGTCATACCATCAAACACAAATGAAAATGTTTTAATCAATTTTTCGAATAATGCTTGTTTTTTTATCAAAAAAATGATTTTGATTAAAAAGTATAGATATGCTTGTAAAACGCTTTATATCGATCGTTTACTTTTTATAACTGGGAACGAAATTGCGATGAAACAGTGTTTAACAAATAACATAACATACCTGTAACTTAAATGTCATATCCGTAAAGTTGCAAAAATCAAATTGTAAAATAAAAACAATTCTACTATAATGACATCACGTCTTCTTGTTTTTTTAATCTATAACAAAAAAATCAATAAATATATTTGTTTCTGTTCCATCGATGAAAAAAACGTTTGGTACAGAAGGTGGAAGGAGCAATTATTGTTGGATACCTATGATTTATTAAAAACAGCCATGAACGTTTCTGCCCAACGCGCAGAATTGATTTCGTCTAATATCGCCAATGTCAACACGGATGGGTACAAAGCAAAACGCATCGTGTTTGAAAGCGAATTAAAGCAGGCACTCGCTTCGTCAGGGACCGAAGCTGCAACCGAAGCGTCAGTTTCTCAAGTAAAACCGAAAATCACTGAAAATGCAACTACCAGCATCAAAGACAACGGCAATAACGTGGATCTTGAAGTGGAGATGTTGGATCAAGCAGCCAATGGGTTATATTACAGTGCATTGACCGCACAAGTCAATGGTCGCTTGCAAATGATGAACCTTGTATTGAGTAATTGATAGAAAGCGCAGGAAAAACAAATGGGTATGTTTAATGGACTAACGATCAACGCGAGCGGTCTAGCATTGGAACGGTTAAAACTAGATACGATCTCCAGCAATATCGCAAATGTAAATACGAATCAAACACAAACAACCGCGGCTTATCAAAAAAAGAGTATTCTTTTTTCAGAAAATTTAAAAAATAGCCGTGAAGGTACACCGGCTACATACGGTGTCAAAGTGACGGGGATCGCTGCCGATGAGACAGAAAAGCTGACCTATGATCCTACAAATCCCGCTGCCAACGACGAGGGATATGTCGGTCAATCAAATGTGGATATTGCCGATGAAATGGTGGCAATGTTGCAAGCGGTTCGAACGTACGAAGCCAATGTTTCTGCTTCAGAAATGAACAAAACGATCTTGAAAAAAGCATTAGAAATATCAAAGGGGTAACGAGAAAATGGATGGACTTTTAACGACAGGATTAACAGACTACCAAAACGTTTTGCGGACACTAGGCACGGGGGCTGCTTCAAACGAGACCAGTGTTGCAGGCGCCAAGGAAAATCAGTTTTCTTCTTACTTGACCCATGCGGTCGATCAGTTGAATCAAAAAACGGCGGTCATGGATCAAGATACTGTAAATTTGATCACCGGCGATGAAAGCGATCTAGGCAATGTGATGATTCGTATGACAGAGGCGCAACTGGCGCTACAAACAGCCGTTCAAGTACGAAACAAGTGTTTAGAAGCTTACAATGACGTGAAAAATATGCAGTTTTAGCAGTGGGTGAGGGAATAAGGATAAATGATGGATAAAGTGAAAGAATGGACAGAACAACTCAAAGACCGTTGGCAAATGCAAAGCTCTTTAAAGAAAATGATCGTTGTTCTTTCCGTTATCAGCGTTCTCGGAATCACAGCAGCTGTTTATTATTTAAATACGCGAATTGAATACGGTATCTTGTTTACGGATCTAAGCGATGCCGATGCGGGAACGATCAGCAAGGATTTGGAGGAACAGCAGATCGCCTACAAATTAGCCGACAATGGAACGACGATTTTGATCGATAAGGACCAAGTCGATGAATACCGCATCAATCTTGCCGTGGACAATAAGTTACCAAATACCAGTACAGGCTTTGAATTATTTGATGATGCCAACATGATGACAACGGACGAAGACCGCAAGATCATGTATCAGCGGGCAGTAACGGGCGAACTACAGCGAGCAATCGAGTCGATCGATGCGGTGAAATCCGCCAAAGTTTTACTCGTGATGCCAGAAGAAAGTGTCTTTTCTTCGGAGGAAAGTGCGCCAACCGCCTCCATCGTGTTGACCTTGAAAAATCAGCAGATCTCAGACGAGTCCGTGCAAGGAATCGTTACCTTGACTTCAGGGGCAGTGGAAAAGCTGAAGCCTGAAAATGTAAAAGTCGTTGATAGCGCGGGCAATACCTTGACGAGAACCGAAGATGAAGCCAGTCAATTAAGTGGCCTGAACAATAAATACATTGCCATCAAAGATTCCTATGAAAAAACGCTAGAAGAAAAAGTAACGAAGCTGCTGACACCGATCTATGGCGCAGACAAATTCCAAGTGTCGATCAATTTAGACTTGAATTTTGACTCGATCGAGCGGAAGAAAGTCACTTATGATGACCCAGAGATCAAGAGTGAGACAGTGCAGGCTGCTGGTTCGCAAGGGACCGTCCAAGAAGCCCAAACAGGGACGGTAGATGACAATGTCTCCAATGTGACGGGCACAGATGGAGAGGGAAACAATTCCTACAGCCGTTCGGTGGAAAACGAATTGGATACCGAGACCACCACGACCATTACGGCCCCTGGCATGATCGAACGAATGACCAGCTCGATCGTGATCAATGCGAACCTTTCGCAAGCGGATCAAGCAGAATTGCAGCAGTTGATTGCTAGTGCCGTCGGCTATGACAATGACCGTGGTGATCAAATCGCGATCCAAGGATTTGACTTTGCCCAAGCAGAGGTTGATCCAGCCGTTGATCCGCAAGGGAATGAACCGATTGCAGCTGCCAAAGGTTATCTCAAGTATGCCATCATCGGCGGCATCGTGTTGACCTTGTTCTTAGTGATTTTAATGATCGTTGGCGTGATCCGACGTCGTCGTAAAGAAGACGAGCTGGAAGTCGATGTGACGGAGGAAATGGTCACTTTTGCACAACCGTCCGCAGTTAGCACTGGTACAAGTCCGTCAGTTGCACAAGAAGTCGTTTTTGGCGGTGTCGGCAATCGGTCTGCTGAAACGAAACCAGCGGTGCCAGAAGCATCCACACAAGAAGCCGCAGCAGAACATTCAGGAGAACCAACATTGGATCAAACGGCTAGAAATTATGCCGAAAGCAATCCTGAAGTAGCGGCGGAATTGATCAAAGCTTGGATGAAAGAAAAATAAGGGGGCAGCCATGGATACAATAGACGGGGTAAAAAAAGCAGCGATTCTTCTGATCTCTCTAGGATCAGATACCTCTGCAAAGATCATGAAGCTGCTGCCAGAATCATTTATACAAAAAGTGAGCTATGAGATCGCCAACATTGACTTTGTCAGTCCCGAAGAGCGGGATCAAGTATTGGAGGAATTTTCTCATACCGCAACGGCCCGCAAATATGTCTTAGACGGCGGGATCGATTATGCCAAAAATTTGCTGAACCAAGCATTAGGCCCTCAAAAAGCCAAAGAAGTCATTGACGTATTGACTCAGATCCAGCTGCGGGAACGGCCCTTTAATATCGCTCGCAAAGCCGATGTTCAACAGTTGACCAATCTGTTGATCGGCGAACATCCACAAACGGTAGCGTTGATTTTGTGCTACATGCAGCCGGACAAAGCGGCCAGCGTCTTGTCACAGTTTCCCGATCATTTGCAAGTGGAGATCGCTGAACGGATCGGGACGATCTCCAGTACGTCGCCTTTGGTGATCGAACGGATCGAAAAAGTGATCGAGAACAAATTCTCGAATTACATTGAGAACGATACGGAAAATGTCGGTGGTGTGCACACACTGGTAGAAATCTTGAACTCAGTCAGCCGCAGCACCGAAAAGAACATTTTGAACGACTTAGAAAAGCGGCAACCGGAACTATCCAACGAAGTGAAATCCAGCTTGTTTACTTTCGAGGATATCGTGACCCTCGATCGCTTGGATGTTCAAAAAGTCTTGCGAGATGTTCAAAACGATGTGTTAGTCTTAGCGCTTAAAGGCACGACCGATGACATCAAGAACTTTATTTTCTCCAACCTCTCATCACGGGCGGTGGAAAATCTGCAAGAAGAAATTCAATTTATGGGTCCTACCCGCTTGTCTGCTGTAGAAGAAGCCCAACAAAGTGTGGTGGCTGTGATTCGACGGCTAGATGAAACCGGTGAGATCTACATCGGAAGGGGCGACCAAGATGCAGTGGTCAAATAGCAGTTTATTGAAGCAGCAGGCGGTCAAAACGACTGAAGCTGCGCGCAGTATTTTGACGGATACGACCATCAAAGCGCCGATTGAGAAACCAAGCTTAGACCCAGAACTGCAAGCGGCTAGACGTGCACGCCAGTTGGAGCAGGAACGGCATCTGCAGCAAATGGAAGCCTTGAAGCAGCAGATTTTGACCGATGCACAAGCGCAAGCGGCGCAAATTCTAGCAGAAGCGAGAACGGAAGGCTTTCAAGCAGGACAAGCAGACGGCTTTCAACAAGGCTATCAAGAAGGACTCAATGCCAGCAAAGAAGCCGCGCAAGCATTGATGGCCCAAGCCCAAGCCAATGTCGCTGAAGCCGTTTCTGAGATCAACGCCTTTCGCTCAGAGAAAAAGCAAGAGATGATCGCTTATGGCACGGCAATCGCTGAAGCCTTGATCAATCAACGTTTTACAGACGAGCAAGCAGGCTTCCTGCCTTTTGTGGAGTCTGTGCTATGGCAATTTGAACAACCCGATCAATTTGTGACTGTTCGCAGCCAAGAGCAGCATCTTGCAGGATTGCGAGAATTGTTGGAAACCAAAAAGCAGACGATCAGCGGGTTTCGCTATTTACTCATGGCAGATGACAGCTTGGCGGAACACGATTTTTGTATCGAATCTGAAAATGCCTTGGTGGTTTTTGAACTGAGGAAAGAAATCGCGCGCTTTTTGAGCCAATTTCTAGAAAGCAGTGTGAAGGAATGACGTTTGAATTACCGATTACAGCGCTGCGCAAAACGGCGCAAGCACAGCCGTTTTTTACTACCTACGGCAAAGTCAGCGAAGTCGTAGGTCTGCTGATCAAAGTCGAAGGGCTGGCGGTTTTCATAGGGGAAATCTGTGAAGTCGCATTGCAAAACAAGACACATACAGCCTTAGCCGAAGTCGTGGGCTTTGTGAAAAAAACCGTGCTCCTGATGCCCCTTGATCAGCTAGAAGGCATCGGACCCGGCTGTTTGGTGCGGCCAACTGGCAAATCGTTGACGGTAAAAATCGATGATACGCTGCTGGGGCACACCTTAGATGGACTAGGGCGACCGTTAGATATGGCGCTGGAGCTGGAAACTGCGTCAGAATATCCAGTTAGTCAAGATTCTCCTGACCCCTTTCGCCGTCAGAAAATCGCTGAGATCATGCCGACAGGTGTCCGGGCGATCGATGGTCTCTTGACCGTCGGCCTTGGCCAACGGATCGGCATTTTTGCCGGCAGCGGGGTCGGTAAAAGTACCTTATTGGGGATGCTGGCTCGTTATTGCGAAGCCGATGTCATCGTGATCGGCTTAATCGGCGAGCGGGGACGAGAAGTCAAAGAATTTATTGAAAATGATCTAGGCCCAGAAGGCTACCGCAAGTCGGTCGTTGTCTGTGCTACCTCCGATATGCCGCCTCTTGTACGATTAAAAGGGGCTCATGTGGCAACAGCGATCGCTGAGTATTACCGCGATCAAGGCAAGAAAGTCGTATTGATGATGGACTCGGTGACCCGTTTTGCGATGGCGCAGCGGGAGATCGGTCTATCGACAGGCGAACCGCCGACGACCAAAGGCTATACCCCTTCTGTGTTTACAGCTTTACCGAAGTTGTTAGAACGCAGTGGGATGTCTGACAAAGGCTCGATCACGGCCTTTTATACTGTCTTGGTAGAAGGGGATGACATGAATGAACCGATCGCTGATGCGGTGCGGGGGATTCTTGATGGACATATTCTGTTGTCCCGAAAAATCGCCGCTCAAAATCATTATCCTGCCATCGATATTCAAAACAGCCTCAGCCGTTTGATGAAGACCCTCGTTTCTGAGGAACAGCATGAACATGCGGGGGAACTAAAAGAAAACATGGCCGTTTATGCAGAGGCCAAGGATTTGATCGATATCGGTGCTTACAAAAGCGGCAGTAATGCGTTGACCGACCAAGCGATCGCGTTGCATCACCCCATCCTACGGTTTTTACAGCAAAAAGTGGATGAGCGGATTCCATTTGAACAAACGATTTTTGAATTGGCGCATTTGTTCAGTGAAGAAGCGCTGATCGAGCGCCAGCGTTCGACCATGTAAAACAGATCATAAAGGAGCAACTATGCAAGCATTTCACTTTTCCTTAGAAAAAGTATTGGATCACCGAAAAACCATTGAGCAAGAAGCCAAACGAGCGTACGCCCAAAAACAACAATTGTTGATTCAGCAAGAACAGCACCTGAATACGCTGGCACAGGAAAAAGCCCAGCTTTTTGATGTCAATGAGATGACCATTGGGCGGATGCAAGTGCAGCAACGCTATTTGCTTGCTTTGAATGCCACCATCGATGAGGTTCAGAACAAAATGTTTCACGTGAAGCAAGAATTGGCAGAGTCTTTATCGGTGGTGGTAGAAGCGCAGCAGGAACGCAAGATCGTGGAAAAACTGCGAGAAAAACAATTTGCTGAATACACCTATGAACAGCAATTGGAAGAGCAAAAACAATTGGATGAGTTCGGCAATCGCGCCTTATTTTCTTAAAGCACTAATGTTTTAGTGATGAGATGACCTTGGGTTCAAAGCATCAGCTGAGAGGAGGTGAACAATGAAAGAGATCACAACAAGTGCCGTAACCGCTGTACCTGTCGGTAGCAAATCAAAAAAGACGGATGCGTCACCAGAAGTCTTCAGTTTGCTGATGCAACAGCTGACAGCTCAAGCAGACAGCAACCTGCCAGCCCCTATCGAACCATCAGGGATGACGGAGCAAACCGCCGCCGCACCAGAAATGGGGGTTGCCAGCAGTATGGAACATCTGCCGCAGGAGCCAGAAATCACTCCAGCAGTCGAACAACCTGCAACGACACAAGCGCCAGGAATGAGCCAGATCAGCCAGGCACCTTTTGCAGGCTTGGTTCAAGAAGCGCCACAGGCATCAATGGCAACGACGGAGCAGAACCAAACGAGCGCCACAGCAACTTTAGCACCAATAGACGTAGCCACCACAGTCATCGACCCCTCCGAGTCTACGCTTGAAGGTCTGGATTTGATGACAAATGACAGAAGTGAAGCCGCAGCACCAACGCTTGAAACGCCTTTGCCAGAAGACTTAGTAAGCGAAGAGCAGTCCACGGCAAAAGGGATCGCGACTTTCAAGGAAATCGATTTAGTAACAAAAGCCGCGATTGCGCAGACGACAGAAGCACAGCGGAAACAGTCCACCGAAGGGACCGCGCAATTGGGCCAAACGGGACCATTAAATCAAGTGTCGCCAGTGACCCACCAAGCGACGGATACGACTAGCACCTTGCAACGCACGAATGAAACAGTCGCCAAAAAAGCGGAAGCTGTTTCTGCACAAGCCATTGCTTCTTCAGCAGTAACTGACAATGAAATGGCGGCACCAGCACTGCAGCTGCTTGATGTTTCTTCCCTTTTGACCAAGCAAGGACCAACGCCAACAAAAGCGAATATGGAACAAGCGGTCCTACCCTTAGCAAAAGCGACTGCCCAACTCGTCCAAACGAGCAGCACGGCAAGCGAGAAAAAAATCACGCTGCAATTCGTTCCCGAAAAATTAGGCACGATCCAGCTTTCCCTAGAAACGAATGCCCAAGGCAGCCGCTTAGAACTGACCGTTCAGCAGCCACAAGCCAAAGAATTATTGCTGTCCATCAAGCATGAGCTAGAGCAAGTTTTGCAAAAGCAAGAGCAGCCGATCCTAGCGATCAAAGAACCTACGTTAGCTTCTGTCCAGCAGGCTAGTTCGCTGGCAAATCAATCCTTTGCCAGCAGTATGATGGCAAGTGACAGTCAGTTAAGCCAACAACGTTTTTTACAGGCCCAAAAAGGACAAAGTAAAAAGCCGTTTCATCAAAGCAATACGGCTGAAGAAGAGCCGCAATTAGCACCGATCGATCATGCGATCAGTATTTTAGTGTAAAGGAGGAGACCTATGGCAGATGAAATTACAGCAGCTGCGGCCGGTATTGCCAATACATCGGCATTAACGCAAACAAAAAAATCTTCAGATATCTCCATGGATGATTTTTTGAAGATCTTAGCCGCATCTATGAGCAACCCATCGATGGGAGGCAGCGATTCTTCTGGTGGTGGTAGCACCGACTATATCTCGCAACTGGTTCAATTTACGACCTTAGAGAGCTTGAATGAATTGAGCGAAACGTTGACGACCTCGGTGATTTTACAGCAACAGCAGCAAGCCTTTAGCTTGATCAATAAACAAGTCACTCTGATGGACGGCACAGAAACATTGTCAGGAACCATCGAAAAAGTCCGCTTTGCCAATGGCTACGCCACGATCGTCGTAAATGGCAAAGAATACAGTATGAGTGCGATCCAAGAGATTGGTGGCGAAGCAAAATGAGTTTGACGATTCAACAGGGGCTGCAAAAAGTTGCCGGGGAGCCTTATCAACATCCCCGCAAAGGCGTGGACAAACAAGCCTTTTCTGCAATGCTTGAACAAAAACAAAGCGACATCAAAGTCTCCCATCATGCGCAAAAGCGTTTGACCGCAAGAGAATTGACCTTACAAGACGATGATTATCAATCCCTTTCAACGGCGCTTAGTGAGCTCGCGGAAAAAGGCAGCAAAGAATCACTGCTCGTGTACAAAGATATGGGCTTGATCGCCGATGTCCATTCACGAACCATCATTACGGCGATGGGGATGAATGAGCTTCACACCGTCACCAATATTGACAGCGCCACATTTATCAAATAGCAGCTGGACTGAAAAGGGGCTGCAAGTATTTTCTGAATGACAGAGGAAAATACGCCAACCATAAGGAGGAAAACAAGCATGTTACGATCATTATATTCAGGTGTCAGTGGAATGAAAAATCTTCAAACGAAAATGGACGTGGTTTCCAATAATATCGCCAACGTCAATACGGTTGGATTCAAATCAAGTCGAGTCCTTTTCCAAGACATGATGAGCCAAACGATGTCTAACGCAACTGCGCCAGGCAATGGCTTAGGCGGGATCAACGCAACGCAGATCGGTTTAGGGGTTCAGACGGGCTCCATCGATACTATCAATACAGTCGGTGCCCCGCAATCGACAGGTCGCAGCATGGATTTTTATATCAGCGGACAGGGCTACTTTATGGTACAAGGACCAGGAGCAAATGGCGAAACCTATTACACACGAGATGGCGCATTCGTGCGCGACAGCAACGGAACCTTGACCAATAGTGATGGGATGCAAGTCTTAGGTCGTTCAGTCAATGGCGGTCAACCAGTTGTCTATGATGACAACTTTGATGAAAACACGGCATTGAGCGGACAAGATGCGGTATCTCCCTTGTCGATCCCAAGCACACTGACCGTCAATGGGGAAACCTTGACCTATAACTCCATGGCGATCGATGCCAATGGCTTAGTGTTGGCAAAATACGGCAATCAAACCTTTGTGATGGGAAAAGTCGGTGTCGCAACCTTCAATAACCCAGAAGGCTTAGAAAAAGTCGGCGGCAACAACTATATCCAAACCAGCAACTCAGGGAATCCGATCGTTGCAGGACCTGGCAACAATGGCGCAGGAACGCTGCAAGCAGGTGCCTTGGAAATGTCGAATGTCGATCTTTCGACAGAATTTACCGAAATGATCATTGCGAGCCGTGCCTATCAAGCAAATTCAAGAAGTATTACGACTTCTGATGAAATGCTGCAAGAATTATTGAATCTAAAACGTTAAGAACGTGACGCTTCATCATTGAGAGGAGTTTGACCATGATTCTAGTGACAGCATTGAATGGCAAGCCATTCTATTTAAATCCAACATTGATTTATCGGATCGAAGAAATGCCGGATACATTGATCACACTGACAGACGGCAAAACATTAGTGGTGACGGAAGCTGCGCAAGAAGTTGCGCAGCGGGTGATCGAGTATCATACGGTGATCCATTCGAACCAAGTGAAAACGTAAGGGTGGGAAAGATGGCAAAAGAAGAAAAAGCACCAAAAGCAGAAAAAGAGAAAAAAGGCTTGATCATGGTTGTTTTACTGCCGATCCTCTTGATCGTGGTAGTCGGCGGCAGTATCGGCGGAACCTTAGTGACGAATCACTTTTTGACGGGAGAAAAAACAGCAGTTGCTGAAACAGCAAAAGACAGCAGCAAAATCTCCTCAGACGAAGCGATCGTGGCATTGGATGAATTTTTAGTCAATCTTGCAAAAGAAGATAACCAAGAGCAGCAATACATGAAGGTCAATTTATCGATTTTAGTGGCGGATGAGGAAAAAAGCGCGGAAGCCACGAAAAATGTGGCGGTCATTCGTGACAGCGTCGTAAATTTATTGCGCCAACAAAAGGCCAGCGGTATTTTGAGCTCCGCCGAAAGTGTACCGAATTTAAAAAAAGCATTGAAAGAAACAATTAATCAGGAATACGGATCAGAAATCGCCAAGGATGTTTATGTGACGGATTTAGTGATCCAATAGAAAGAGGCATGTTGATGGAAACATTTTTATCGCTGGTCAAAATGATTGGGTTTTTGCTGCTTATTCTTTATTTGATCAACATCAGTTTGAAATATTTGAATCGTTACACGAACCAGCACAATCACCAGCTGCGTATTTTGCAAAAAATCGCCGTCAGCAAGTCGTCTTCGATCGGGATCGTCCAAATCATGGACAAATGTTATGTCATGAGCTTTTCTGAACAGCAAAACCAAATCATCAAAGAGTTGACGCCAGAAGAAACGGCCGCTTTTTTACAGCAAAGCCTAGAAAGCACCCAAGTGCAAGCTGGCAAAGACTTTTCTGAATGGCTCAACAAAGCCAAGGCGGAAATTGCTGGAAAACGAGGCAAGCAAAAATGAAGAGTAAAGGCAGAGATATCAAGATCATGGCTGCGGTCCTTTTCAGCAGTCTGATGCTTCCGCAGACGGCGTTTGCCTTAGACACGGAAGACGTCAGTTCCACCATTAACAATTTATTGTCGAATGGGAACGGCTCAAGTGATACGATCAATACTTTCTTGTTGCTGACGCTGCTTTCCCTCTTACCGGTCTTGCTGATCATGATGACTTCTTTTACTCGTATCATCATGGTCTTGTCCTTTGTGCGCAGTTCGTTAGGTACACAGCAAAACCCGCCCAATCAAGTATTGATCGGGTTGGCCTTATTCTTGACATTTTTTATTATGAAACCTGTGTATACCGACGTCTACCAGCAAGCGATCGAACCGTTTGATCGACAAGAGATCAGCCAAGCCGAAGCCTTTGACCGTTCAGAAAAACGGATCAAGGCCTTTATGATGGTACAGACACGGGAAAAAGACATTGCCTTGTTTGCGGAAGCTGATGGGGAGACCGAAAAGTATCATTCTTCTGACGATGTTCCTCTGACCGTTATGGTACCGGCGTTTATTATCAGTGAGTTACGAACGGCTTTCAGTATCGGCTTTTTGATTTTTATCCCCTTTTTGATCATTGATCTGGTCGTCTCCAGTATCTTGATGTCGATGGGGATGATGATGCTGTCGCCGATCATGATCTCACTGCCCTTCAAGATCTTACTATTTGTTTTAGTGGATGGCTGGTATCTGATCGTGGAGTCGCTGATCAAGAGCTTTCAATAGCCGCTAAGAAAGGAGCCAAGAGGAAATGACAGTAGAAATGGTACTTGATGTGCTAAGGGAAGCCTTTCTTCGAATTTTAGCGATATCTGGCCCTGCCTTATTGGTCGGCATGCTCGTTGGATTGGTGATCAGTATTTTTCAAGCCACTACCCAAATCCAAGAACAAACGTTGAGCTTTGTGCCGAAACTATTAGCGATTTTTTTGACCTTGATCTTGGCGGGGAATTTTATGCTGAATCTCTTGTTGAATTTTACCAAAATGATTTTCAAGATGATTGCGGCAATGTAAGGAGGAAACCTGATGGCGCCGATTCAAGCGACGGTGTTGATTTTTTGTCGAATATTGGCGTTTGTTGTCCTTTGTCCGATCTTCTCACAGCAAAATTTTCCGTCACTGGCAAAAATCGTGATCGGCATGGCGTTGACGGTCCTATGTCTGCCGACGGCACCTGCGATTCCCGAGCTTTCCCTCTTTATGCTGACGGTTTTCGTCATCAAGGAAGTACTGTTTGGGATGGCGATGGGCTATTTGAGTCAGCTGGTCTTTACTGGTGTGGAAATTGCGGGTCAACTGATCGACTTTCAAGTAGGCTTTTCGATGGCGCAAGCCTATGATCCGACGTTGCAAATCGCCTCTTCCCAGTATGGCAAAACGTACTATTGGCTGACGATCGCTGTGTTTTTTGGACTTGATCTGCATCATCGACTGATCACAGCATTGCTGTTGTCTTTTCGGATCGTGCCCTTAGGCTCTGTGGTGATCCAAGGAACGACGGTTGAAGGCATCGTCAAACTTTTCAGCCAAATGATGGTGATGGCTGTCAATCTTGCGGCACCAATGATCATTGCGCTGCTGTTGGTGGACCTGGTGCTAGGTGTGATTTCTCGGTCGATTCCCCAGATCAATATTTTGATGATGAGTCTCTCGATGAAAACTGCCATCAGTTTTGTGGTGTTTCTCTTGCTATTACCCAATGTCCTTTCGTACTTAGGCAAACACTTGCCAGATACAGTCCGCTACTTGCAGGAGTTTATCGAGTCCTTTCAATAAAGTAACAGGTAGCCAGTAGGAGGTGAGAAGATGGCAGAAAAAGATGGCAAAACCGAACTACCCAGTGCCAAGCGGCTGCGGGATGCCCGCAAACGCGGGGAGGTCCCTAAGACCCAGGAATTAGCAGCAGCTGTTTCGCTATTGGTCTTCTCGTTTTTGATCCTGTCTTTATGGCAGTTTTTCGCCGCTTCTTTTTTGCCTTATTTTTCCCGAAGTTTGGCGCAGCTGGCTGATTATCAAACCAGTTTGGCGGATCTGCCGAAACTAGGGGTGCAGAGTATCTTGCTGCTGCTTTTGTTGTGTGCACCCGTCTTTCTGGTCGCGCTCGGAGTCGGGCTTCTCACGAATTATGCCCAAGTCGGTCTGTTGTTTTCTGGCAAGACCGTCAAACCAGACTTTAAAAAGCTGAACCCTATCAGCGGGATCAAGCAGCAATTCAGTTTGCGCTCGTTGATGAATTTAGGCAAAACATTGGCGAAATTCGGCGTGATCGTCTACTTGTGCTATCAACAATTTTTAGCTGCCGTCCCTGTTTTACTGGGTTTGAGTGAAGTGGGGTTGGAAAAAACGATTTTGTTCATGCTGCTGCGGGCCAAAGAATTGTTTTTACAGATCTCGATTTTTTTGATCATTTTGGCAGTAGTCGACTACGGCTACCAACGCTATAGCCATCGCAAGAACTTGATGATGAGCAAGCAGGAAGTCAAAGAAGAGTTCAAGCAAATGGAAGGTGATCCGCAAGTCAAAGCACAGCGCAAAGCGAAGTACCGTGCGATGACCCAAAATGCCATCGCCAACGTCAAAGAAGCGACGGTTTTGATCACCAATCCGACCCATTTCGCCATTGCGATTCGTTACGATGCCAGCAGTGAAGGGGTGCCGCGGGTCTTGGCCAAAGGGGCAGATCAGCTGGCGCAGCGGATGAAAGCAGAAGCCCTGAAAGAAAATATCCCACAGATCGAAAACCGTGAAGTGGCACGGGCCCTTTATCGCCAAGTAGAACCCGGGGATCTGATCCCTGTTGAGATGTATGAAGCCATTGCCGAAATCATCGCTTTGGTCTATCAGTTAGAAGAAAGCCAACGCGGCAAGATTCAAGGAAACAGGAGGAACAAAAATGAATGAGGCTGCCTCAAAACCGAAAAAAGGCATTGGTCTGGCGGATATCTTAATCTCGGTGATCGTCCTAGCTATTATTGGTCTAATTATTATTCCATTACCGAGTGCACTATTAGATATTCTGATCATTATCAATTTGACGATCGCGATCAACATTTTACTGATCACCCTGTTTACCAAATCAGTGTTGGAATTCACTACGTTTCCAACCTTGCTGCTGATCACAACGATGTTTCGTTTAGGTTTGAACCTATCTTCCACTCGGTTGATCTTGACCCAAGGAAATGGCGGACACGTGATCGATGCCTTTGCCAATGTCGTTGCCGGCAGCAATTATATCGTGGGAATCATTTTGTTCGTGATCATCATGGTGGTTCAGCTAGTCGTCGTGACCAATGGTGCAGGGCGTGTCTCAGAGGTGACTGCTCGCTTCACATTGGATGCGATGCCCGGCAAGCAAATGGCGATCGATTCCGACCTAAATGCCGGTTTGATCACAGAAGCGGATGCCCGCAAACGACGAAAAGATCTGCAGCGAGAAGCTGATTTCTTTGGTTCGATGGATGGTGCCAGCAAGTTTGTCAAAGGGGATGCGATCGCAGGGATTTTGATCACTGTCATCAATTTAGTCGGTGGGGCGATCATTTTCTCCATGGGGGGACAAATGACCGTCATGGAAGCCTTCGCCCAATTCGGGAAACTGGCGATCGGGGATGGCTTGGTCAGCTCGATTCCCTCTTTATTGATTTCGATTGCTTCTGGGGTGATCGTGACTCGTTCCGATAACGATAGTTCCTTTGGTTTGGATATTGCGGCAGATGTGATGCGTAATCCCCAACTGTTTCGGATCGTGGGGGCGATTCTCTTCGTCTTAGCCTTAGTTCCCGGGTTTCCTTTTGTGCCTTTTGTGTTGCTTGGCTTAGGCCTTTTCGCAGCCAGTTTTCTGGTGACGCAAAAAGAAGAAAAGCAGCGAGTGGAACAAAAACAATGGGAACAAAAATTGGCACTGGAACGCAAAAAAGAAGCACAGGAAGAAGACGATTCCGTGGCTTCCTTCCAAGTGGAACCAATCTCAGTGGAAATCGGTTATGGTCTGATCCCTATCGTGGATCGTTCGATCGACAACAGCTTGATGAACCGCATCGTGGCGATTCGAAAACAGAGTGCTAGAGAATTAGGGATCTTAGTCAGTCCCGTTCGTATTCGCGACAACCTCTACTTGGATGCCAATGATTATGTGATCAAGATCCGCGGCAACGAAGTCGGCCGCGGCGATATTTACCCGAATAAAGTCATGGTGATCAGCCCGAATGAAGAGCCGTTTCCTTTTCAAGGAATCGCAACAAAAGAACCAGCCTTTCATCTGGATGCTATGTGGATCGATGAATCCGATAAGGAGATGGCGGATCTGCAAGGGTTTACGATTATCGAGCCGTTGACCGTGATCGCAACACACTTAAAAGAAATCATCTATGCCCATGCACCAGAGCTGTTAGGTCGCCAAGAAGTCAAGAAATTATTGGAGGGCATCAAAGAGCAGTACAATGTCGTGATCGATGAATTGATCCCCGATATTTTACGGCTCGGCGAGGTCCAAAAAGTTTTACAAAATTTATTGGATGAGCAAATTCCCATCAATGACTTAGCAACGATCTTAGAAACTTTAGCCGATTACGGCGTTGTCACGAAAGACGTAGAAGTTTTGACAGAATATGTTCGCCAAGCACTGAAACGGACGATCGCTGCCAAGTATGCCAATGAGAACCACGAGCTGCAAGTGGCGGTGATCCAGCCGAAACTAGAAGAAATCATCGCTCAAAGTATCCAAAAAACCGCAACTGGATCGTACCCGGTCTTAAAACCTGATACCGTGACCAAGCTGTTGGATTCCATCAGTGGGATCCAACATGCGGCGATCGCTCAAAATATCAATTTCGTGATTCTAGCATCGCCTAAGATCCGGTTAGCATTTAAAAAAATGATCGTTTTTAATTTTCCAGATATCGCCGTTCTTTCTCTAAATGAGATTCCCAATGAAATTGCGATCGAAACGGTGGGCAGTATTGACATTTAAGCAGAATTTTCTTAGGAAGGGGCATCGCCGATGTATGAAGTCGATCGAGAAGCGGAGATCATCAAGTATCTGCCGCTAGTGGAACGGGTGGTTCAGCGCCTGTCTATCAAAACCGCCGATTATGAATCAGGCGATCTCTACAATATTGGGGTGATTGGGCTGATGGATGCCTTGCGGAAATTCGATCCCTCAAAAAAAGTTCCTTTTGAAAGCTATGCAGCGATTCGCATCAAAGGGGCTATCATTGATGAAGTACGCAAGCACGCCAAAATCTCCCGATACAAAATGGCGGCAGTCAATCAGTTTTATCAAGCACGGCAAGAGTTGGAGCAAAGCCTCAAAAGAGAAGCGACCGACACCGAGATCTGCAAACAGTTGGGAATCAACCAAAGTCAACTAGCGGATATTTATGAGAGTCTGCACTACTTAGCCAGCGTCTCTTTGGAAGATACCTTGTTTGCTTACCAAGAAGAAGGCATGACGTTAAAAGATATGGTTCGGGATCCTGCCGAGAATGTCGAAGATATCTTGGTCGCCGAAGAAAAACGCACCGCCTTGGTGGCGTGCATCAAAAAATTAGGGGAACGAGAACAATTGATTTTAAGTTTGTACTATACCGAAGAACTGACGTTAAAAGAAATCGCTGAAATCTTAGAAGTCTCGATTCCGCGAGTTTCACAAATTCACGGCAAAACGATTGCCAAATTGCGCACATTGATTGAGGAGGAACTGGCATGATTCGAGGATTGGATGTCTTATCACGGAACATTTCATTATTACAAAAGCGACAAGAGACGACGAGCGGCAATATTGCCAATGTCAATACAACAGGGTATCAAGCAAAAACTTTGTTCCAGTCGGCGCTAGATGAAGTGGCATTGCATAATTACCAAAGCGGGCCCAATGCGGATACCCGCCGTGACATCGGTGGATTGTCTTTAGGGACCCAATTGGCAGGCAGTACGATCAGTCAAGACCAAGGTGCCGTCAAACAGACGGGACAAGCCAGCGATTTTGCACTGCTTTCCGAAGGCTACTTTGTCGTTCAAAACAATGCGGGTCAGCGGTTGTATACGAGAAATGGCGACTTTACCGTCAATCAGCAGAATCAATACGTGACACAAGAAGGCTATCTTGTCTTGGGTGCCAATGGACAAGCAGTCAGCGCCTTAGGATCAGCGAACTTTCAGATCCAAACATTCCCCCCAGAAGCATTGACTACAGCTGGTCAAAACTATGTGACTAGCAACGCAGCAGGAACCACGGTGAATGCACCCGTGATCCAGCAAGGTGCCTTAGAACAAGCCAATGTAGCGGTTGCCGATGAAATGGTGGCGATGATCCAGACTTCTCGGGAATTTGAAGCCAATCAGAAAGTCTTGAGTTCAACGAATCAGACATTGCAAAAAGCGGTCAACGAATTAGGAAAGATTTGAGGATGAGTCAATGAATATCAGTGGATTATTAGGAATCAGCCGTTCTGGGTTGAATCATTTGCAGACAAACTTAGACACGACAGCCAACAATATTGCCAACGTCAATACCAATGGCTACCAAGCACAAACGACGCACTTTCAAGCATTGATGGAAAATGCCATCGGTGCAGAAGAAACGCTGTTTAATGGCAACGCCGCCCAATATGGTGCGTCAATGGGGGCAAAAGCGACTACGACTACCAGTTTTGCCCAAGGCAATCTGGCGGGCACTGCTCAGCCATTAGATCTCGCGATTCAAGGCAATGGCTTTTTCGGGGTTCGGGACCAAACTGGTCAATTGCTGCTGAGTCGAGCAGGCAATTTTCATTTAAGTGAGAACAAGCAATTAGTCAATAGTGAAGGGTACCCTGTGGCAATGACCACAAACGTACCAACCGCGCAGTGGCCAGATGCGCAGCAAATCGCAATAGATGCCAGCGGTCAGTTGACGACGGAAGAAAATGGTCAGACTCGCGTGTTGGGACAGCTGACCCTTTATCAGCCGACGAATACAGAAAACATCACACCAGTGGGCAACCAACTGTACCGTGCCGGTGATCAAGCGTTGCTTACTTCGCAAACCAATCCGGCAGCCTTTGGCAGCGTCTTGCAAGGACAGTTAGAACAGTCGACGGTGGATCTAGCGACGTCCATGACAGACTTGTTAACGACTCAGCGTGCGTATGGATTGAATACGAAAGCCATGCAGACAGCCGATGAGATGTGGTCCGTGATCAATCGTTTTACAGATTAGAGGAGAAAGAACATGATTCGCTTAACCAAGGTCAGTAAAAAATTCAGCAATGGTACGTTGGCATTGGCCGATATTTCTGTTGCGATCCCTCAAGGAGAATTTATCTATGTGGTGGGTCCTAGCGGTGCGGGCAAATCGACCTTATTCAAATTGCTCTTGAAAGAAGAAGAGCTTTCGGCTGGTTCTATCCAAGTCGGCAATGTCTTGTTGGAACAACTCAAAGACCGTCATCTCTATATGGTTCGACGACAAGTCGGTATCGTCGGACAAGAAGACCTTTTGCTTCCTTATCTGACGGTTGCCAAAAACGTCGACTATGCGCTGCAAGTACTAGGCACTCCCCGCAAGATGCGTCAGGAAAAAACCGCCAAAGCACTGCAACTGGTAGGCATGTTTCCTCAAAAGGATCACTATCCTGAAGAGCTTTCCGTGGGACAGCGCAAAAAAGTAGCGATCGCGCGGGCGATCGTCACAGAGCCAGCAGTCTTGATCGCCGATGAGCCCACCGCCAATCTGGATGCCAAATCAGCCGTCGAAGTCATGAAACTACTCTTGCGGATCAATCAAGTCGGTGCCACGATCCTCTTGGCGACCCACGACAGCACGATGGTCAATACAGTCCGTAATCGGGTGGTCGAGCTGCAAAACGGTCGTTTGGTTCGTGATGAATACCAAGGCGGCTATACGCGCTTTGCTGATCCAAAAGATACATATGTCTGGTGAAGATGCTTAACTTTTCTAGCAAAAGATCCGATTAAAGAACTAGAAGATTGTTTTCATAATCGGATAAAGAAGGAGTGACCCAACGATTATCAAGTGAAGAGCGAATCTTGATAAACAGCACGACTGATCATTTTGCATAGGAAAGGATACTGTTATGAAGAAGAAGGTACAAGCTATCATCAAAAAAATCCGCTTGGCGGCGTTGATTCCGCTAGGATTTACCCTGATCGTATTATTAGGATGCTATTTCTTCGTGATCCGCACCCACGGAGACGGACAAGCAGCAAAAAGTTTCTTTATTTTTTCAGTGATCGTACTGCTGCTAGAAATCGCAGTGTTAGTAGGAATGACCTATTTGGTAAAAAAAGAGACTCACTCGGGCATGGATACGTTGTTGACAGAACTAGAAGCAGTCGGTTCTGGCGATCTGTCGCATATCGATGAGATCGGCAGCAGCGACCAAACTTCCCTTTTTGGGCAAGTTCAAAATCGTTTTCAAGGGGTTTTAAACACCTTCAAAGCGGTGATCGTTGGCATGCACGAAGAAAGCAGCCGAATGGAAAAAATGGTAGGCGGCTTAACGACAACCTCAAAAAATGCCAAAAATTCAATTGAAAATGTGCGTCAGACGATGAATGCCATCGCAGATGCCACTAGTTCACAAGCCTCCGAAGCGGAACAAACCTCCTTTGATATGGACGAGCTAGCCTTAAGTATCGAAGAGATCCACAAAGAGATCGAATTGATGAATGGCTATGTCGGTCAATCCCAAAGCAGCAATGTTCACAATTCGGAAATGATGTTCCATGTATTTGAAAGCTGGGAGATCGAACGGCAAAACCAAGCGGAATTAGTGGAAAGCATGAACGACATGAACGAAGATGTCCAAAGCATCGGTAAGATCGTTCAGTTGATCAATGACATTTCTGATCAGACCAACTTACTGGCATTGAATGCATCCATCGAAGCAGCTCGAGCTGGAGAAGCGGGCCGAGGGTTTGCCATCGTTGCGGAAGAAGTCCGTAGCTTGGCGGAACAAAGCAGTCAATCAACGAAAAGCATTCGTTCGATCATTGAAACGATCCGCAAAAAATCGGAAAAAGTGGTCTCTGCAGTGACGGATTCCTTTGAAAGCGGGGAAAAACAAACCAACAATATCAACAAAGCGATCGAGTCAGCCAATGAGATCTCTGATATTGTCGAAAAATTGGTTTCAAGTATTCAAGCCGTGGAAGCCCATATTACGGGGATCGTTGAGAAAAAAGACATGGTTCAAGTTTCCGTCAGCAACATTTCGGCTGCTGTTTCGGAAACCTCTGCCGGCACCCAAGAAGTAACGGCAAACTTAGAGGACTTCTACTTAGTCATCGAAGACTTTGAGCGGAATGTGCAAGAGATCGAAACGATCGCCACTATCCTTAAATTCCAAGTGGATAGTTTCAAATTCTAAAAGGAGCAGTGACGCCAATGGAACAATACGTTGTATTTAAAAGTCATCAACAACTCTTTGCCTTGCGTATCGACTATGTGGTACGAGTCATTGAGGCTGCTTCTTTTACACAGCTGCCAGAAGTGGCAGATTTCGTGCTGGGGATCCAGCCTTTTGAAGAGGCGATGGTGCCGATCATTGACATCCGCAAAAAGCTGTTTGATGAATTTACACCGGAAACTGGGCAAAATGTGGTCTTGTTGTGTCACTGGCAAGAGCAAGCGATCGGCCTTTACGTGGAAGAGATCGTCGGTATTTTACCGCTAGTTGAAAGTCCTAGCAATGCGGAACTAAATACATCAGGACTCAAGCAAAACTATATCGAAGCCTTTCTGAAAAAAGACGATGAACTTGTGCTGGCATTGGAGCTGCCGTTTCTCTTTAGCTATGAACAAGCCGCTGAGATGACGGCGGAGTTAGACGCCTATCAGACAGAGGAATTGGCAGCCGCCAATGACGATGACAATGATGACCGTGAATGAGGAACTTCATGTGGGGATCTCGGAGTATAAGATCGCCCAAGCGCCAACGCGTTTGATCACGGTGGGTTTAGGTTCTTGCATCGGCACGATCATTTATGATGAAGCCAGTCATATCGGCGGCTTGAGTCATATTATGCTGCCAGATAGTCAGCCTTTTTTGCACAAGCGGGAAATCAAGCCCGAGAAGTTTGCGGATTTGGCATTGCCAGCGATGGTGGCTGAGCTGGAACAAAAGATCCGTCGGCCTCGCTTTCAAGCGAAAATCGTTGGGGGCGCCAATATGTTTCAGTTCCAGACGCTTAACGCTGCCAGCAACATTGGTCAGCGCAATATTGAAGCCGTTGAGGAAGTCTTGGCTCGGCTAAACATTCCGATCGTAGCCAAACATGTTGGCGGCAGCGCTGGTCGAACGATGATCGTAGATCTTCAGGATTTCAAGACCATGGTTCGGCAAGTCAAACAAGAAATCGTTTATTTGTAAAAGGAGTACAGGGACATGAAAAAAGTAATGATCGTCGATGATTCGGCATTCATGCGGAAAGTAGTGACAGATTTATTGAATCAGTTGCCTGATATCGAGGTGACCGTCGCTGCCCGCAATGGCAAACAAGCATTGGACTATCTGACCAAAGAAGCGATCGATTTGGTAGTAATGGATGTGGAGATGCCAGTGATGAACGGATTAGAGACCTTGCGGAGGATGAAACAGCAATCAGCCATTCCCGTCATCATGCTTAGTTCATTAACCAATCAAGAAACCACGATTGAGGCATTGGCGCTAGGCGCCCGAGATTTTGTGGAAAAACCCGTCAGTCTATCGATGATCGAAAAAGAATGGATCGCTGAATTTCATCAAAAGATTTTGGCGATGGATCATGAAGCCGGCACGGTTCAAACCCTGATGCCAACGATTGCCCAGCCCACTAAGCTGACACAAAACAGCTTGCCGGTATCACTTGATGCGCTAGTCATTGGTGCTTCAACAGGCGGACCCCGTGCCTTACTGGGGATTATCCGCCGTTTGCCTGCGCGTTTGCGTTGCCCGATTTTGATCGTTCAGCATATGCCTGCGGGCTTCACGGCTTCCTTTGCAAAACGCTTAGACACAGAGACAACCGTCCGAGTACAAGAAGCAGTCGACGGCATGCGGATCGAAAATCAAGTGTATCTTTGTCCAGGGGATTACCACATGACGGTCCAACAAGGGCACCTGCAGCTGGACCAGCGAGAAAAACGGCATGGGACGCGGCCAACCGTCGATTATCTTTTTTCCTCAGCAGCTGACTACTATGGCCCGCAACTAGCGGCAGTGGTTTTGACGGGGATGGGAAAAGACGGCACCGCTGGCTTACGACAGATCCAAGCGGCTGGGGGCTATACGATCGTTCAAGACAAAGAAACGTGTACAGTCTTTGGGATGCCGCGGTATGCCATTGAACAAGGAGTCGTGGATGAAGTCCTGCCATTGCAGGGCATTGAAGCAAAAATTGCACAGATGGTCAGGTGAAGAAGATGGAAGAAGAATTTGCCTTATTTAATGCGTGGGTGGATCGCCGATTAGGGATTCCCTTAGCCGCATACAAAGAAAATCAAATGCAGCGCCGCATCCTTACGATCATGGAAAACAGCGGGGCAAAGACGTTGAGGGAATACCAGCAATTGATCGAAGGCGATGAAGGGGTGCGGGCGGCTTTTTTAGCCCATATCACCATTAACGTAACGGAATTTTATCGCAACAAAGAACTGTTTGACGCCTTTGAACGCGTCTTGAAAACCATTGTTCTCCCGAAAACCACGCTGCCCAAAATCTGGAGTGCCGCATGTTCGATTGGGGCAGAACCCTATACGATTGCCATGCTGCTAGAAAAAAACCAAATTGCCGCAGCCAATGTCTTGGCTACCGATATCGATACGCAAATTTTGGCAAAAGCCAAGCAAGGACTCTATCGAGACCACGAATTGCGGAATGTCTCAGCGGCAGAACGTACCCGTTTTTTTGATGTAAAAGAAAAGAACCAGTTTCAGATCAAACCAGAAATCAAACGGCGGGTTCATTTTAAACAACACGATCTTTTGAAAGACCCGTACAATGGGCCTTTTGATGTGATCGTTTGCCGTAATGTGACGATTTATTTCAAAAGTGATGCTCGGGATGCCGTCTATCAAAAATTCAGCGATGCATTGGTTCCAGGGGGCATTTTGTTTACGGGAGCGACAGAAACGATCAATTTCGCGGAACAATTCGGCCTCAAGAAAATCGATTCGTTTATCTATCAAAAAGTATAATTTTGTAAAGGAGGGACCCATTTGGATGACAATAGTGTCTATCGTACCCTTTTCTTTGAAGAAACAGACGATCATTTAGCGCAGTTGAATGATCATGTCTTGCAATTGGAAAACGATCCACAAGATAGCGCCTTGCTGAATGATATTTTCCGTTCTGCCCATACCCTTAAAGGGATGGCGGCAACGATGGGCTATGACGTCATGACGCAGCTGACCCATAAAATGGAAAATATTTTTGAGTTATTTAAAACTGGGACCTTGCAAGTGACCCAGCAATCGATCTCATTGATTTTCAAATGTCTGGATCGCCTGTCAGAACTTGTGGAGGATCTGCGGGAAGAACGTGACCTGCAGTCAGCTCAAATTGCCGATTTATTGGCCGAACTTGACCAAACGGAACATTCTGGCGGTATATCAACCGAGACAGAAGCAAGCCAAAACCCCACCGCAGTAGGCGCGTTAACCCCACAGCTTCAACAGATCGATCCTTCTGATCTGTATGTGATCGAGCAAGCGGCTGGAGATGGCTATCAAGCGGTCCAAATTGCTATTCGCTTAGATGCCCAATCCATGTTAAAAGGCGCTCGTGCCTTCTTGATCATGGAAAAGCTGGGCCAAGCAGGGGATGTTCTTTATACAGAACCAGATGCCCAAACACTCGAAGAAGGCACCTTTGAATCAGATTTTTCACTGCTGTATTTGACGCAGCAAACACTGGCTGATGTCGAGCAAAACATCGCCAGCAATAGTGAGATTGAAGCCTTCGTGGTGGCACCGTTTGATCCTTCAGCTGCTGTGTTGGAGGAGGCAGAAGAGCTGCTTCAACCAGTGCCGACCCCAGAGTCAGAGACTCCTGCCCTTCAGCAAGCGACAACAGAAACGAAAGAAAAATCGCCGGCGCCCGCGCATCATGCGTCCGCCCAAAATCAATCGATCCGAGTCGACTTGAATCGCTTAGATTCATTCTTGGATCTCGTGTCCGAATTGGTGGTCTATCGCAATCAATTGGAAGATGTCAGTGAGCGGGAAAACATCGAAGCAGTCAAAGACCCCTTAGAGCAAGTTTCGCGATTGACCTCTGAGCTGCAAGATTTGGTCTTGCGGATCCGCATGCAGCAAGTCAATGTCGTCTTTAGTCGCTTTCCGCGAATGGTTCGGGACTTATCCAATGAACTGCAAAAGGAAATGGAACTTGTCATTTTTGGGGAAGAAACGGAATTAGATAAAACAGTGGTTTCTGAGTTGAGCGAACCTCTGGTCCATCTATTGCGTAATTCTGTCGATCACGGCATCGAAGCACCCGATGTTCGGGAAAAACTGGGCAAACCGCGCAAGGGCACGATTCGCTTGGCGGCCTACCAAGAAGGCAATCGCGTGATCATTACTTTAGAGGATGATGGCAAAGGCCTTGATCCACAAGTAATCAAAGCAAGTGCTGAAAAGAAAGGCTTAGCAACGGAAGGTCTTTCCGATGAAGCGTTGCAGCAGCTGATTTTCCATCCTGGTTTTTCAACGGCACAAGAAGTGACTAACATTTCTGGGCGCGGTGTCGGGATGGATGCCGTGCAATCGAAGATCACCCAACTAGGGGGCACGATCGAAATGAAGAGTCAGCCAAATAAAGGCACGCAGTTTGTGATCAAATTGCCATTGACTCTGTCGATCATTCAAGCGTTGATGGTTCGCGTCGGAGCAGAAACCTTTGCGATCCCATTAAATCTCGTCGAACGCGTGGTGATGGTCAAAGAAGAAGAGATCATCCAGACGGTCTCGGATGAGGTCTATCGTTTTCAAGAGGAGTTGATTCCCTTGGTTCGGACCGATCAACTCTTAGCGATCGAAGGCGATCCATCTGAGAAAAAATTCGCCATCATCGTCAACAATGACCAGCAGTTTCACGGCATTTTGGCAGATGAACTGATCGGCCAGCAAGAAATCGTCATCAAGAAAATCGATCCGCTGCTGCAAAAGCTGAATCGCTATCAAGGAGCAACGATTATGGGTAACGGCTCGATTGCACTGATCTTAGACATTCATGCCATCTGTCAGGAAAAAAAGGATGACCGCTTATGAGTTATACAGCGCTGCAGATCGATGGCCTAAAAGAACTGATCAATATCGGCGGTGGTCACGCTGCGACGAGTTTATCAAAGCTCGTCCAACAACCGATCGACATGCGGGTACCGGAAGTCGAGATTCTAGCTTATGAGGACCTGTATCAGCAGATCATGGCGGAAGACAAAGAAGTTCATGTGGTGATGAGCCAGATCGAAGGGGCGTTTCGAGGGATCTTCTTGTTTGTCTTAACGGATGAATCCGCCGCAAAATTGCGTCAGTTGATGATCCAAGAAAGCGATCCATCAGAAGAGTTGAAGCAATCGGTCATCAACGAGTTGACCAACATCCTCACCAATTCTTTTTTGATCGCGATCGGGCAACTGTTGGAAACCCAGCTGAGTGTGTCTTTACCAAGCGCCAGTTATGATTTCTTTGGCGCAGCGATCAGCTCCATCTATCTGGCGATGGCCCAGTATGATGAGCAGGTGATGGTGATTCGTAATGAGTTCGTCTACGCCAAAGAAACATTAGAGGCATCGTTATTTTTGATTCCAGAAATCGGTGTACTAGAAAACATATTTGATTCATTAGGAATTTGAAAGGGGCAAATACAATGTCAAAAAAAGTATTGATCGTGGATGATGCGGTATTTATGCGCATGAAATTAAAGGATATTTTAGAAAAAAACGGCTATGAAGTCGTGGGGGAAGCCCAAAATGGCCAAGAGGCTTTTGAAAAATACCAAGCAACGACACCAGACTTAGTGACTATGGATATCACGATGCCAGAAGTGGACGGTTTAGAGGCATTAAAAATGATCCGCACGTTTGATGCGCAGGCCAAAGTCGTAATGTGCAGTGCGATGGGGCAACAAGGAATGGTGATGGATGCGATTCGCGCTGGTGCGGTGGACTTTATCGTGAAGCCCTTTGACACGGACCGCGTAATCACTGCCATCGACAAAGCCTTTGCCTAATGCCTAGGAGGATAGCGACATGCAGATGATTCTTTTCAAAATGGCTCAGCAGTACTATTTGATCTCGGCGGACTCGGTGGACGAGGTCATTGATGCCCCTTCTTTTACGAAGGTGCCCTTAGCACCAGAGTGGGTGGAAGGGTTGATCAATCTGCGGGGGTCTGTCGTAACGGTGATTCGTTTGGCAAAATTGATTCCCATCATGGAACCAGCCTACGAAAAAAACATATTGATCATGAAGAAGCAAGAGGAGACCAAAGGGGTCCTCGTAGAAGAAGTAATTGAAGTTCTTGATATCACCGAAGACGATATCCAACTAGGCAATCAAGAGACAGAACACGCCGTTGGGGTCGTGCCGATCGGTGAAAAAGTAGCCAGTGTGATTCAAATCGATCACATGATTTTTTAAAAAAATGGGGGATTAGTGTGGATCAGGTATTGACGCAGCAAGAGATTGATTTATTGTTGAATGCGATGAGCAGCGGAGAGATCGATCAAGAAATTATTGAGATAGAAGACAAACAAGCCAAAGTGAAAGCCTACGATTTTCGCCGACCAACAAAGCTGTCGAAAGAATACGTCAATACCCTGCACATGATCTTCGAGGATTTCTCGAAGATGAGCAGCAGCATGCTTTCTACCCAACTGCGAACCAATGTTTCTTTGCAGTTGGCAGCTATCGAACAAGTCAGTTATGACGAATTTATCCATTCGATACCAAAATTTACTTTGTTGGGGCTCTTTCATTCTCAGCCTTTGAGCGGGATCCAGATGATCGAGATGAACCCACAACTGTGTATGATGTTGGTGGAGTTGTTGTGCGGCGGCTTGGATGTTTATCAAAACAAGCCGATCGAAATGGATTTTAGCGAGAAAAAAAGTTTTACTGATATTGAAACAGCGATCTTGGAAGAAGTAGTAGCACAATTTGTACGGGTCTACCAAAATGTTTGGAAGGACATCGTTGCCTTGGATTCAGTTTTGGATGGAATCGATACGAATCCGCAATTGATGCAAAACATGTCGCCCAACGAACCCGTCGTATTAGTGACCTTTACTATCAAAATTTTTGAAGTGAAACATTTCATCAATCTATGTATCCCCTATGTCTTTTTTGAAGGGATCATTGATAAATTAAGTTTCCGCAATTGGTTTGATAGCAATCAGCCCGTCAACCAAGACGATAGCCGCGAGTTGCAAAAAAGTTTGAATGGCGTCGGATTGAATCTAGAAGTTCTGCTGGGCCATGCTCAAATGAGTCTTTCTGAGTTTCTCCACTTAGAAGAAGGCGATGTTATCAAACTAGACAAAAAAATCACTGAACCATTAGAGACCTTCATCGATGGAAAACCTTACTTCCGAGCAAAACCTGGGAAGCAAGAGGACCGTTTAGCCATTGAATTATTAGACAAGTTAGAAGAGGAGCAAGAACTATGAGTGAACGTTTATCCCAAGCAGAAATCGATGCATTGTTGAATCAAAGTGCCCCAACCCAGCCGCAAGGATTAGAAGAGCAAGTCAAAGTCGATATTATCGGCGAAGTTGGCAATATCTCCATGTCGCAAGCGGCGACGACGTTGTCTTCCATTCTTGATCGTCGGGTCAGCATCACGACTCCCCGGGTGTCTAAAATCAAATTTGGTGAGATCTTAAACGACCTCGTTGCACCAAAAGTAGCGACGACAGTTGAATTTAAAGAAGGCCTTTTAGGCAGTAATTTGATGCTGTTAGAAGTCAAAGATGCCATCGTGATCGCCGATTTAATGATGGGTGGAACTGGTGAAACCAGCAACACTCAATTTACGGAATTAGAGCTAAGTGCTGTGGCAGAAGCCATGAACCAAATGATTGGGACTGCCTCGACTTCGATGGCAACGATGATCAGCCGCAAAGTGGATATCTTGCCGCCGATCGTCAAACTATGGGAGACACCAGAAAACATTGAGTATAGCGGGATCGAGGCAGAGGAAGAGATTTACTGTATCTCGTTTTCTTTGCGCGTCGAAGGTCTGATCGAAAGCAAAATCATGCAGATTTTTACGGATCCTGTGGTCAACGATATCGCCAGTGCGATGCTGTCCGATGAAGCGACTGTCGTTACTCGGGAAACACCAACACCGCAGCCAACGGCACCCGTTGCTGCACCTACGCCAGAACCAGCGGCTGCATCAAAGCCCGTAGAAGTCAGCAAACCGGCGTTTCAAACATTGACCTCCAGCGGAGTGAGCGATGGGGATAATTTGGACTTGATCCTTGATGTGCCATTGGATCTAAGTGTCGTGTTAGGCCGCAGCAAAAAAACCATTAAGGACATTTTATCTTTCAATACAGGGTCCGTCATCGAACTGGAAAAACTGACGGATGAACCGCTAGAGATTTTGTTGAACGGCAAACTGATCGCCACTGGGGAAGTCGTGGTCATCAATGAAAACTTCGGTGTGCGGATCACCAACATTCTTTCGCAAAAACAACGCATCCACAATTTGCATTAATTTGAAGAAATCGCAAAAAGTTAAACATATGGGTTTAACTTTTTTGTGATTTGACCGATAGTAGAGGGTAGAAGAATGAGAACGGAGGAGAACCTATGAAAATCGAAAGAGGGTACGCAGAATACAGCGACAAGGCCATCAAACGTGAAGCGGTCAAACAAGAAAAGCCAACTGCTGCTCAGACAGAAAAAACCGTCGATGTTCAATTGTCCGAAACAGCTCAAGCCATTCAAAAGAGTGCCAATCAAATAGCCAGTCGCAGTGAACGAGTGGCAGAATTGAAACGAGCGATCAAAGAAGGCACCTACCAAGTATCTGCCGAAACAATCGCCGATAAAATGCTGCAACAAGATGAAAAGCAGGTCGACTAGATGACAGAACGGGAATTTGAGCGTCAGCTACAGCAGTTCTTGCGGTTGCTGCAAAAAGAAAAGACCTGCTTGATCAAAAATCAAGCAGAAAAATTACCAGAACTCGTCGAGAAAAAAACCGCCTTCGTACCCGTTTTTTCCACGTATGAAGGAACTCTTTCAGTGGCGATCAAAGAACTCATCCGCCAGATCCAAGTGCAGCAAGCCGAGAATCTCCTGCTGACGGAACAAGCCATTAGTTTCCAAACTGTTTTGATGGATGCAGTCAAAGAAAATATCAAGACACCGGCAAATACGTATTCGAAATATCAAGAAAAACAAGCAGTTTCAACAGCGATCATCGATCAAAAAATGTAAGGAGTACTTCTATGACAGGACTATTTGGTTCATTAGGCACCGCAACCCGGGGCATGACCGCCAATCAAGCAGCGTTGCAAACCAGCAGCCACAACATTGCAAATACCAATACAGACGGCTACTCAAGACAACGAGTCAACTTGCAAGCTGAAGCGTCTTACCATCTAGCGGGTGTCGGCAGCATCGGTATGGGTGTGAAAGTCGGCAGTGTCGAACGGATCGTCGATGATTTTGTCATTGGACAAGTACGCAATGCCAATTCTACCTATACATATTATGAACAAAAAGCAGACATATTAGGACAGCTGGAAAGTTTAATGAATGAGCCTTCTGACAACGGACTGTCCAAACAGCTGGCAACGATGTTTGATTCTTGGACCGCATTAGCCAACAATCCTGAACTGGATACGTCTAAGACCCTCGTGCTGGAAAACAGCAGTACGTTTGCCGATACCATCAACCAAATGGGCAAACAAATGACGCAGTTGCAAAGCGATACGCTGGATACCATCGAAAAATCCGCGCTGGACTTCAATGAGAAGGTCAAACAGCTACAATCCTTGAATGAACAGATCTATGGGTTGACGACGAGTGGTGAGACACCCAATGATCTTTTAGATCGTCGAGACAGTCTGTTGAAAGATCTCTCGGGTCTAGCAGGGATCGAAACCAAGACCGATCAATATGGCCGTGGGTTTGTATCCATGAGCGGACAGACGATCTTAAGTGCGGAGGAACGCAATACCCTTAGTGTGGTGGTGGGACAAAGCGACACAGGCGCCTTGGTTTCCAAAGACGGCAACGCCTTGAATCCTGCCGAAACCATCACAGGGTCTTATCCAGCAGGAACCGTCTTGTTGACGAAAACCACCGACAATGGCGACACCGCCTATACAGAATTGCCGATCAAAGAAGGCGCGATTGGTGGCCTGCAAGCATCATCTAGTGAAATCGGCAGCCGCTTGACGGAATTGAACAACTTTACGACGACGATCGCGCAAGCCATGAACATGGTCTTTACCGGCGGCGCTTCTCGTACAAGCGGACTATTTGAGATCGGCCAAGATGATACCGGCACAGCGACGACGATTCGGGTCAGCCAAGCACTGTTAGATAACCCAAGTCTGGTGACCGGCGGAACGAGCAATGCAGCAGGAGATGGTTCAAGAGCTGCTGCAATGGCGAAACTCAGCAGTGCCAAATTGGATTTCCCGTTGTCAGAAAAGACGATCGCTTCTTTTGATTCTGAGACATTGACGTTTGCCAATGCAGCATCTGGCATGAGTGTCAGCAGCTATTTTAACAGCATCGTCACCAAAAACGGGATCTCAAAACAGCAAGCCGACAATACAGTCAGTGCCCAATTGTCGCTGCTGAATCAACTAGAATACAAAAATCAATCGGTGTCTGGGGTTTCATTAAATGAAGAAATGTCAGATGTGATTCGTTTCCAACAAGGATTTCAGGCCAATGCCCGCATATTATCGGTCGTTTCTGAAATGTTAGACACATTGATCAATCGAACAGGAGTGTAGACCATGCGTATTTCCAATTCAATCACCTACAATGATTTTTTACGAAATCTAGGAACCAACGCCTCCAAAGTCCAATCCACGTTGAATCAGCTATCGAGCTTGAAAGAAGTCAGCAAGTCCTCGGATAATCCACTGCTGGTTTCAAAAATCATGGATCTCAATGTGTCGTTAAATCAAAACAAAACTTACAATAATACGATCAAAGACAGTATTTCTTGGACAAAAGCCCAAGATTCTGCTTTAGAAAGCGTCAGTACCTCGATGCTACGGATTCGCTCATTGGTTCAATCTTCTGCCAATGCGACAGCCGGCAGTGAGGAATTAGGGGCAAATCGTTCAGAGATTGAGCAAGAGATCGAAGGCATCGTTGAATCATTAAATACCAACTTTGATGGCCGCTATCTATTTAGCGGAACGAATACGACGACGGCGCCTTTTGAGATCGTCAAAGAAAATGACGCCATCGTCGGTATCAAATACAATGGCACCAGCGAAGACTTGCCGCGAGAAATCGCAAACGGGGTCTCGGTGGATCTGTTAGCCAGCGGTGATCGACTGATGAACGAGACGGGCACCGCTACGGATCCCCAAAATTTAAGCACCTACTTCAATGATTTATTGTCTGCGTTGCGCAGTGATGATAAAGATGCCTTAGGGGGCGAGCTTTTAACCGCTCATGACCAGCATGCCACTAATGTGGTGAATGTACGGGCGCAGATCGGCACCCTCTACAATCGCTTGGAGGCGGCAGCTGATCGAAATGAGACGGAAAAGCTGAACTTGACCGAAACACTGTCTAACAAACAAGACGTCGATATTGCGGAAAAGTATATGGAATATCAAAATCAAATGACTGCCTACCGTTCAACATTAGCGATGGGAACAAAGATCATGCAGATGTCCATTCTAGATTATTTAAATTAACCCAAAAACTTTTGTTCTTTGCTGAGAGCAAAAGTTTTTTATTTTTTTTAGAAAAAAGGCTTAACCCTGAACGGTTTCTTCCGATAAATAGTAGCAGAGGGAAACCTTAGCGAATAAAAATTAGGAGGAACTACACATGAGAATCAATACAAACGTTTCAGCATTGAATACTTACTCACGCCTAACGGCAGCAAATGCTTCTAAAAGCAATTCTTTGTCTAAATTATCTTCAGGCTTACGCATCAACAAAGCTGGGGACGACGCAGCTGGCTTAGCAATTTCTGAAAAAATGAAAGGCCAAATCGGCGGTTTGTCACAAGCAAAAAGCAATGCACAAGATGGTATTTCATTGATCCAAACAGCAGAAGGTGCATTAAATGAAACCCACAGCATCTTAGGCCGTATGCGTGATCTTGCGGTTCAAAGTTCAAACGGTACGTTAAGTGATGACGACCGCAGTGCGATCAACAAAGAATACACTGCATTGTCTGATGAAATCGACCGTATCAGCAATACCACTGAATTCAATACAAAAAGCTTGTTAACTGGTGAAGGCGATGATGCGAAATCATTCACTTTCCAAATCGGTGCCAACGCAAACCAAACAATGAGCGTTTCAATCAACAACATGAGCTCATCTGCCTTGAAAGTAAAAGGCTTAGATTTAACACAAGCCATTGACACAAGCGATGCTAAAGCTGTTGCTGCAGCAAAAGATAAAGCAGTAGCGACTGCCTTCAAAGCAGATGCTACAACAAAATATGCAGCGGACGGCACAGTTGATGCGGCAGCTGGTAAAACAGTTGCTGAATTACAAACAGCCATCGATACAGCAGCGGATGATACAGCAAAAGCAACAGCTCAAAAAACATACGATGATGCTTTAGCAACATTTACCGCTTCTGATGAAGGCAAAGCAGCAGCGGCAACTGTCAGCGTTGAAAACAACCCAATCACAAAAATCGATGAAGCGATCAAAGCAGTTTCTGCACAACGTGCGGATCTTGGTGCGGCGCAAAACCGTCTAGAACACACAATCAACAACTTAGGTACAACACAAGAAAACCTATCTGAAGCAAACTCACGTATCCGTGACGTTGATATGGCGCAAGAAATGATGAGCTTTACGAAGAGCAACATCCTTTCTCAAGCAGCAACTTCAATGTTGGCACAAGCAAACTCAATGCCTAACAGCGTATTGAGCTTGTTACAAGGATAATTTTTGATTAAGTGAACCACTGACACAAGGACTGCCTAGGGGAAGCGCAGTTCTTGTGTTTTACATAGCAGCACAAAAACGTTTAGAAATGAGGAAGCTCTGATGGATATTCAGCCAATGTCAGGAATACACCCGATCGAAGCCGTTGCGTCGGTCGCTAAAACACGTCCGATCGAATCCCTAGATCAAGAGACCGCTAACCTTCAGCCGCAACAGCAAGAGGGGAAACTGGCGGAGAAAAAGGAACGGACAGTGGCAACCGAACCACCGATCCACTATTTTTCAGTAGCCGATCAGCACAAGATCGCAGCCTCCGTGGCGGAAGTGAATCAGCGACTACTTGGCAAAGATATGAAATTGGCTTATGAAGTACATGAGCGCACAGGGCGTACGATGGTGCGTTTAGTGGATATGCAGACCAACGAAGTGATCAAAGAGATCCCGCCCGCCAACATGCTAGATGTGATTGGAAAAATATGGGATGACATGGGCATCGCGGTCGATCGAAAGGGATGAAAACATGGCAAGTGTAACCAGCAGTTCAGGAATCAGTACAACGCTAGGAAGTTATTCTGGCGTGACTTCAGAAGATATTGAAAAATTATTGGCGGCAGATGCGATCAACAAGACCCGCGCTGAGAATAAAATCACGTCGCTAAAAGCACAAAAAACGGCGTGGAGTGATATCAGCACTCGCTTGTCTAACTTTTTGTCAAAAGTCGATGCATTACAAAAAGATGATGCTTATCAAACGAAAAAAGCGACGACCACCAATAGCAGCATCGCTTCAATTGCAGGAACAACGGAAGCTCCAGAAGGCACCTATGATCTAAAAGTCAACCAACTAGCAACCGCCACGAAGGTGACGGGGAGTCAAGTAGCTCAAAGCAGCAAAACGGCCCTAAATGTCAGTGGTCAGCTGTCATTGACCAGTTCGGAAGTCGATGAAGATGGCAAACCGATCACCGCTTCGATCGAGATCACGGCCGAAGACAGCTTAAAAGATGTGGCAGCCAAGATCAATAGCCAAAGCAAGACGACCTTCGTCGCGGCGAGCATCGTGGATAACCGTTTGATTTTAACGAATACCAAAATGGGCGACAAGAACTTTTTGATCGACGGCAATGCCGCCGAAGGGTTAGGGATCGGTTCAACTGCGGCAACGACGCAAGGCCAACCGGCTATTTTTGAGCTAGACGGCATGAAGATCACTCGCGACAGCAACAGTGTGACGGATGTTATCGATGGTGTCACGCTGACGTTAGCGAAAAAAAGCGAGGAGCATGTGACGCTTTCTTTAGCCAATGATACCTCGAAAGTCGTTGATGCAGTGCAAGGATTAGTCGATCAATACAATAGCTTGATGAGTTTTATCGGCGACAATTTGACCGTGGGAGATCCTAGTAGTGAAAACAACAAGACGGGGACCTTGGTGGGAGACAGTGCGTTGACCCGTCTACAGACCCAATTGCGAAATTTGATCACCATTCCAGCCGTCAGCGGCTCAAAGCTGACCGCCAATAAGCTAGGCATCTCCACCGTCGATAATGATGGTACATTGGGACTGGATACGACAAAGCTAAAAGAAGCCTTAGCGGAAGACCCCGCTGCTGTGAAGTCTTTCTTTTATGCAAGTACGAAAACCAAAGAAGCTGATGGCACTGCGAGCACGAAAGAGACTGGCTATACACTAGCCCTAAAAGAATTAGCCAACAGCTATGTCGTCAATACTTCAGCCAATAAAGGGATCATTGCCACCAAATCTGCGACCTATGACAGTACCATCAAGGATTTAAACAAGCAGATCACACGGTTTGATGATATTTTAGCAATGAAAAAAGAACGTTACATCACAATGTTCACCAAATTAGACTCCGTGATGATGGAGGCTGAAAATCAGCTGAGCTACCTAAGCAATCAGTTTGCCAATACGTCAAACTAGGCAGGATAGCCGATTAAAGCAGTCATTTTTTTTATTCGCATAAGAAACCCTCGTCAACATGAAAGGAAACAACCGATGGAGCCACACGTATCATTAGATGAACGTTTGAATCAGATCTTAACTGGTTTTGCCCAATGGCGCGGCAACAGCGAGGAAGCCAGTCGTTTGATGGCAGCCAATGCAGCGGTCATAGCAGCCATGCAAGCAGAAGAACAGAGCCATAGTCCACAAACCAGTGCGTTGGCGCAACAAGTGATCCAAGCGTATCAAGCGTTCTTAGACCAGGTCAAAGCCCAGCAGCAAGAAATCAAACAAGAATTGGGGCGTTTGAACCGCAAAAACAATCTTGTCAAAACGTATTTGCAGCAAGAAGACAGTGCCGCCTTCGTCGAATTTGATTTATAGTGAGGAAAAAAAGATGAATTATCAAAAAATGCAAAACAACTACCTGCAGAACCAAGTAATGAGTGCCTCCCCCAACAAACTAATTGAAATGCTGTTGCAAGCAGCGATCAAAAATATCAAATTAGCAGTGATCGCATTGGAAAAAGAAGAGTTGAGCCAAGCCCATCAGCAATTTGTCAAGGCGCAGAATATTTTATTGGAATTACGGGTCTCTTTAGACCGTGAGCAAGGCGGCGCTATTGCTGAAGATCTCGATCAGCTGTATGGCTATATGTACGATCAGCTGGTCAGTGCCAATGTCCAAAAAGAGGCAGCCCCTGCAGAGACGGTCGTCCCGCTTTTAAGCGAACTACTGGAAAGCTGGCAAACGATCACCCAATAAATTTGAGAAAAAGCAAAGAAACGACCACCTAAAACCTAGAAAAGTTTAGTAATTGGTTAAATTTTTACCATGTATCCCTTTTCACTAAGCTTTCTTTTTCCCCTCCTCGTCCCTATCTGGTACTCTTTTTATGAGCGTACCGAAAAGGTGCAAGGAGGTTTTTTTTTGAAACAAAAAATAGTACAAAAGCCGCTTTTCTGGCAAGTGGTGATTCTGATTGCAATGAGTGGTGTTTTTTTATTACCGCAGATCTTAGGCCAAGGCATGATTTTGGGCTCTGATGTGGTCTTTCACTTCAATCGTTTTTATGAGACTAGCCAGCAGATCAAAGAGGGCAATTTTCAATATTTTCTTTCTATCTACGGGTTTCAGCAATCTGCTCGTATCGTCAATGCATTATATGGTCCCTTTTTTGCCTACTTCCAAGGACTGCTGGTCTTGCTGAGTCCTTCGTGGTTTTCTTACCAGCTGCTCGCTAATGGGCTGCTCTATCTGCTAGCAGGGTTTTCGATGTTTGGCTTATTAAAGAAATTACGAGTCAATGGCTGGCTGTCAGTGGGGATGAGCATCCTGTTTATGGCGACCTATTCTGTCCAGTATTGGATTGAGCGGCAGGGCTTTTCTGCTTGGGGGGCGGCTGTGCTGCCGCTGTGCCTGATTCCACTGATCGCACTAGGGGAACATAAACGGTTGCGGCCTTTTGCGGTAGGAGTTTCCGTGGCGGTCTTATTTCAAATCCATGTGTTTTCAAGCATCTTGTTAGTGCTCTTATATGTGCCCTTTTTCTTACGCGCCTTTTTTGTTGAAACTTCCGGCGAAGAAAAACGACAATTGGTGCTGCGCTTAGCAGGAGCGATCGGGATCTTCTTGCTGCTGACCGCCAATATTTGGTTAGGGATGTTGGATCTTTATACGAGTAACACGTTGATCGCGCCTTTTGTGAATCGCAACATGCAGAACAATACCATTACTGGAACCAGCAGCTATTGGTGGACGACTCCGTATCTGCTGCCAATCTTATGTGCCCTGTTCTTTTGCGGTGCGATCCGTGTATGGCCTCGACTATCTGGCGGCTTCAAATTAATGACAGTAGCTGCAGCGGTCTTTTTCGTTTTATCATCGAACGCTATTCCTTGGCAATGGCTAGGCAGTCTGGACAATGGTGTGATCAATTTACTGCAATTTCCTTTTCGGTTCTTTGTTCCGGCCACGATTTTGATCTTAGTCGGTTTGTGCCTGCTAGTTCCTTATTATCGGGGCAAGCCATTGGCAAATCCGCGTTGGTTCGTCCTCGTTTTAGTCTTGAGTGTTGGTCAAATCCTGATCCAAAACACGGTCAAAATGCAGGATTGGCACTCCGATGAAGCGGCGGTTTCACTGCGAAACCACACCTATCTCTCGGCGGAATCTGAAGCGCAATTGAAGGAAGCCTATTTTAGTAAAGACAAGTCCTTAGCCTTAGCGCTGTATCAACGTTCTACCCCAGATTATCTGCCCCTCTATCAAGAGACCAAGAAGAACAAGTACAATTTGTACGGGGAAGAAATCATTGAAAAAAATGATACCGTGGCAAAAACCGTGGAAAACGGGAAACTTACTTTACGTTGGCAAGGTGATCAAGAGGCGTGGAAGGCGTTACCGATCATCAATTACCGATATACTGAATTGACGCTCAATCAGCAGCCACTAACTGAGAAAGATGTCTCTTTGAGTGCTATTGGTGCCGTTTCTGTCCAACAGCAAGCAGGGGAGAATGTCTTAGTCGTTGACTATGACGCACCTTGGTTTTTCGACGGAGCTTTATGGCTGACGATCATTTCTTGGCTCGCTTTACTCATCGGCTTTATCAGCTGGAAAACAAGACAGCTGTATCGTCGTCGTAAGGTCGTACAAGCTTTATTGAAAGAATCTGAATAAAATGAATCAAAAAAGAACTTCAGCGAGAGGGCTGAAGTTCTTTTTTTTGTTGATCAGCAACAGTGTACCTATTTTTTTCCGAGAGAAACAATAATCGTTGCGCACGCAACGATTATTCCGTATAATAGATAAGACACTTTGAAGAACTAAGAAAGGCAGGAGTACTCATGGAAGCCATTATCCGCTCAATCAATCATATTGCCCGTCTCGCCACCCTTTATCGGGAAAAAGAACTGAAAAAATTTGGTTTAGGCGGGATGCATCATACCTATATCTTAAACATTTGCCGCCAACCGGGGATCAGTCAAGAAGCCTTAGCCAAGAAGATTTTTGTGAATAAAAGCAATGTTGCCCGTCAACTAGCGATCCTAGAAGAACGAGGATTTATCACTAGAACCAGCAGTCCCACCGACAAACGACAATTACTGGTTTATCCAACCGAAAAAGCACTCGCCGTCCAACCAGCGATCCAACAGCTGCTTCAAAGCTGGAATGAACAAGTCGTAGCAGGTTTTTCTGCTGCCCAACAGCAGCAGTTGATCGCCGATCTGGAAATCGTCAAAGAAAATTCCCAGCGGCTTTTAGCGAAAGCTGAGGCGATGGAATGAATCTTTTGACTCAATATTTAAAACCCTATATCGGCCGCATCTCCCTTGGCGTCAGCATCAAATTCTTCGGGTCATTGATGGACTTGCTATTGCCTTGGATTTTGGCGTATATCATCGATTCTGTGATTCCCACGAAGCAGGTATCTGCGATTTTTGCTTGGGGTGGGGCGATGGTGGTCTGCTCCATCATCGCAGTCGTCACCAATATCATCGCTAATCGGATGGCCTCCAGTGTTGCTCGCGATACCACCGGTAGTATTCGCCATGATTTATTTGAAAAAGTTTCCTATCTGTCGATTCCGCAAGTCGAAGAAGTCGGGATTCCTTCCTTGGTGTCTCGCTTGACGACAGACACTTACAACATCCATCAAACGGTAGGGATGATCCAACGGATGGGGATTCGTGCCCCGATTCTGTTATTAGGGGGAATCATGATCACTGCTACATTAGATCCCGTTTTGACACTGGTCTTAGTAGGCGTCTTGCCCTTCACTTTAGTGGCAGCAGTCACCATCTCCAAACGGGGGATCCCTTTGTTTGCCTCATTGCAAAAGCAAGTGGATGTGTTAGTGCGAACTGTCCGTGAAAATGTGACTGGGGCTCGGGTGATCAAGGCCTTGTCCAAAGCAGATTACGAGAAAAAACGCTTTGACCACGTCAATCAAGACGTAGTAGCTGCGGAAACCACTGCTAATCGAACAATGGCTGCGACACCACCCCTGATGGACCTCTTTTTGAATATCGGGTTGACATTGGTGATCGTTGTCAGTGCCTTTCGCGTCAATCAAGGGTTGACCCAACCAGGGGTCATCATCGCCTTTTTGACCTATTTTACGATCATTTTGAATGCCATGCTCAGTATCACGCGCATCTTTGTAATCGTGTCGAAGGGGCTGGCTTCTGCCGATCGGATCCAATCCGTCTTGCGCCTGCCGCAAAATATGCAAGTCATTGAGGCGCCTGTCAAAGAAGAGTCGGCGCATATCGTTTTTGAAAAAGTTTCCTTCACCTATCCTAATGGCACTCGGGTGCTGAAAGACATCGATTTTTCCTTGCAGCCGGGAGAAACCTTAGGGATCATCGGTGCGACTGGTAGTGGAAAATCAACGATCGTCAAACTACTGCTGCGGCTCTATGACCCAACGAAGGGCATGATCCGCATCGCTGGTCGCGACATTCGCTCCATCGATCCGACGGAGCTGCATCAGTTATTCGGTGTCGTCTTACAAAAAGACGTGCTTTTTGCGGAAACGATCGAAGAAAATATCGCTTTTGGTCGGCGGTTTTCCAAAGAACAGATCGAAGAAGCGGCGGCTCGCGCCCAAGCCAAGGAGTTTATCAATCAACTACCCAAGCGCTTAGCTCATCCACTGCATGCCAAAGGCAGCAATTTAAGCGGGGGTCAAAAGCAGCGGGTCTTGTTATCGCGGGCATTGGCAGGGGATCCAGAGATTTTGATTTTGGATGATTCTGCCAGTGCGCTGGATTATCGAACCGACGCTCAGTTGCGCAAGGTCCTGAGACAGCAGTTTCAACAGACGACGACGGTCTTGATCGCGCAGCGGATCAGCTCGATCCAGCATGCCGACAAAATTTTGGTACTGGAAAACGGTCAAATGAACGGCTTTGGCAGTCACCAAGAATTACTAGCAGAAAATGCGATCTACCAAGCCATTTATCAAGGTCAGACAGGAGGTGCTGACGATGCCGAAGAAAAAAACGGAAAAACCCAAGGATAGCAAGAAAACACTCCGGCGTTTGTGGGGCTATCTCTACAAGTACAAAGGACTCCTGTTGGCAGCCGCTGTATTGATGATGGCCAGCAACATCTTCGCCTTGGTGGGCCCTTTGCTTTCAGGATACGCCATTGATGCCATTCAACCGGGTCCCGGCAAGGTCATTTTTGACCGAGTCTTCTTTTATTGTGGGCTGATGCTGCTGTTTTATCTTGCGTCTTCCCTTCTTAGTTATCTGATTTCGCTCATGATGATCCGCTTGAGTCAGCGGGTGGTGGCAGCGATGCGCAAGGCGATTTTTGATAAAATCACCGAACTGCCGGTGGGGTATTTTGACCGAGTCGCCACTGGGGATATCATCAGCCGCATCAGTTATGACGTCGATACCATCAATACGTCATTGGCCAGCGATGCCATTCAAGTCCTCAGCAGTCTTGTGACGATCATTGGTTCGTTTGTGATGATGGTTTTGATTTCGCCGCTGCTGGTGCTGATTTTTGTCGTAACGGTTCCCGCTTCGATCTTTTTGACCCGCTTTTTGATGAGCAAATTTCAACCATTGTTTCGCCGTCGTTCCCGCAAATTAGGCGAACTGAACGGTTTTGTGGAAGAGATTATTTCTGGTCAGCAAACGATCAAGCTGTATAACCAAGAAGAAGCGATCATCAGCCGTTTTGACGAAAAAAACCAAGAAGCGGTGGATGCCTATTACAATGCTGAGTACTACGGCAGTATGACTGGTCCTTCCATCAACTTTATCAACAATCTGTCGTTGTCCTTGATCAGTATGTTTGGCGCTTTGCTGTTTTTGTTCGGTCATCTGACATTAGGGAATGTTTCTTCCTTTGTTCTTTACTCCAGAAAATTCTCAGGACCAATCAATGAGTTAGCCAACATCTTCAGCGATTTGCAATCAGCATTGGCGGCGGCAGAACGGATCTTCCGTTTGCTGGATGAAGAACCGGAAGTTTCTGATGTTCCTGGAGCCTACGAATACCACGAGGTGTCTGGTGAGGTCGCCTTTGACCATGTGACCTTCGGCTATCAAGCACAGCAGCCCATCATCAAAGACCTTTCGCTACAAGTACCAGCTGGCAGCTTGGTCGCGATCGTCGGACCGACCGGAGCGGGGAAAACCACCATCGTGAACCTCTTGATGCGGTTTTATGACCCTGACCAAGGAGCGATTCGGTTAGACAGCAAAAATATCCGCCAAGCGACACGCCGCAGCTTACGGCAAAGCTATGCAATGGTGCTACAAGACACGTGGCTGTTCACGGGAACGATTTTCGACAATTTGGCCTACGGCAAGGCGAATGCGACGATGGCAGAAGTCCAAGCTGCTGCACAAGCCGCCCATATCCATGACTTTATTATGAGCCTGCCAAAAGGCTATGATACTTTGATTTCTGAAGACGGAACCGGTATTTCACAAGGGCAAAAACAACTATTGACGATTGCACGAGCGATGCTGTTGGATGCCGATCTGTTGATTCTTGATGAAGCCACATCGAATGTTGACACGCAAACGGAGCTGCTGATCCAAGCAGCGATGACCAAATTGATGAAAGGCAAAACCTCCTTTGTGATCGCCCATCGCTTGTCCACGATTCGACATGCCGACACGATCCTCGTGGTGGAACAGGGCAATATCGTAGAGCAAGGGACCCACGAAGAGTTAGTAGCCAAAGAGGGGCGTTATGCCGCACTTTATCAGGCACAATTTGACGCATGATCCATAGCTAGTCCGCATCCTTGCAAGGAGTAACCCACTGCTTGCAAGGATGTTTTTTGCGTGCCATCGGCTTTCTTGGCATAGGTACAAAATCTTCTTATGACAAATCAGGCAATTATCGGTATACTTAAGAAAGGGGTATCATCAAACAGAAAGAAGGGAAACAATTGGATCATAAACAACTAAAAGAATTCCCCAATGATTTTTTATGGGGTTCAGCATCAGCAGCCTATCAAGTAGAAGGCGCATGGCAAGAAGACGGCAAAGGCGCTTCGGTTTGGGACGATTTTGTCCGCATTCCAGGAAAAACCTTTAAAGCAACGAACGGAGATGTCGCGGTCGACCATTACCACCGCTTCAAAGAAGATGTTGCCTTGATGAAAGAACAAGGATTGAAAACCTATCGTTTTTCTATTGCTTGGACACGGATTTTTCCAGAAGGACGAGGAGAAGTCAATCAAGCAGGGTTAGACTTTTATTTAGCATTGATCGATGAACTGATAAAAGCAGGGATCGAACCGATGGTGACCTTGTACCATTGGGATCTGCCACGAGCTTTGCAAGAAGAATACGGTGGCTGGGAATCTCGCAAAATCATTGAAGATTTCACCAACTATGCGGCCGTATTGTTTGAAGCCTTTCGCGGCAAAGTCCACTATTGGGTCAGCTTGAATGAACAAAATATCTTTACTTCTTTAGGCTATCTTTTAGCTGCCCATCCACCAGGAGTGACCGATCCTAAACGGATGTATGAAGTCAATCATATCGCTAACTTGGCGAATGCTTCGGTGATCAACAAGTTCCATGAGATGAAAATCCCAGGGAAAATCGGACCAAGTTTCGCCTACTCACCAAACTACCCAATCAACAGCGACCCGAAAAATATTTTGGCAGCTGAAAACGCGGAAGACTTGATGGCGCATTATTGGTTAGACGTCTATCTATGGGGCGAATACCCGATTGCGGCAATGAATTACTTGAAAGAGCAAGGGATCGCGCCAACGATCGAACCAGGAGATATGGACTTGCTGCGTTCAGCAAAACCAGATTTCTTAGGGATCAACTATTACCAAACAGCAACAAATGCCTACAATCCATTAGATGGTGTCGGTGCGGGGAAAATGAACACCACTGGGAAAAAAGGCAGCTCCGAAGAAACCGGGACGCCAGGAATGTTCAAAAAAGCCGAAAATCCATTTGTGGAACGGACGAATTGGGATTGGGAGATCGATCCTCAAGGGCTGCGGATCGCTTTACGACGAATCACTAGCCGTTATCGGGTGCCTGTGATCATTACAGAAAACGGACTTGGTGAATACGACAAACTAACGGATGATCATCAAATCCATGACCAATACCGCATCGATTATTTAGCAGGGCATGTCCATGCCATCAAAGAAGCGATCAGCGACGGCGCGGAAGTTCTTGGCTATTGCACCTGGTCCTTCACTGATTTGCTAAGCTGGTTGAATGGCTACCAAAAACGCTATGGCTTTGTCTATGTCGACCAAGATGAAACGCAAGAAGGATCTTTGGCACGCTACAAGAAAGACAGTTTCTACTGGTACCAAGAGCTGATCAAAACCAACGGGCAAGAGTGCTAGCCTCCTAAAACCAATACCTGAATAAGCGAAACGACCCCTGCAACGGCAGTGATCGTTTCTTAGAAAAAAGTACGTTCCACCTGTAGCGACCGCCCAAAGGTAGACCAAAAGTCTCGCGTTTTGGGCCGCTTCAAAGGAGAACGTCCTTTTTTTGAGTATTATCGTTGACAAGTGTAAACGATAATTGTAAAGTAGAAGAAGATTACAACTGTAAACATAAAAGGTTAATGAGTTTGCATAGCAAGCAAGGAGGAAGGAAACAATGATCGAAAAGAATTATGGGGTAAAAGGGATGACCTGTGCGTCTTGTTCCCAGACCGTCGAAAAAACAGTCAGCAAGCTGGCGGGGGTCGACCAAGCAGCGGTCAATTTGGCTACTGAAAAATTACATATTCGTTATGATGAGCAGCAGCTCACCGAAGAAACACTCGCTGCGGCCATCAAAGCAGCGGGCTATCAACTGATCGGCTCTCAAAGACAAGAGACCTTTGCCATCTCGGGCATGACCTGTGCGTCTTGTGCCCAAACAGTAGAAAAAGCTGTCCAAAAATTAGCCGGTGTGGAGCAAGCCTCCGTCAATCTGGCAACAGAAAAACTGACGGTCAGCTATCAACAAGATCAAGTGACCGCCGCGAAGATCGCAGCTGCCGTGAAAGAGGCGGGCTATGATGCACAGCTGCCGACCGCTTCTGCCGACAAGGCGGATTCAAAACAGGCAGAGATTCGTGCTCTATGGCAACGGTTTTGGCTTTCAGCGCTTTTTACGATCCCCTTGTTCTATTTGACGATGGGGGAAATGATCGGTTTGCCGATCCCTGGCTTTTTAGATCCGATGGCCTATCCAGTCAATTTCGTTACCACTCAATTGCTTTTGGTCTTACCGGTGATGGTCCTCGGTCGCGCCTTTTACATTGCTGGTTTCAAAGCGCTTTGGAAAGGCCATCCCAACATGGATTCCCTCGTCGCATTGGGAACCAGTGCTGCCTTCTTTTATAGTATTTATGGGACCGTGATGGTCTACCTGGGCACGACCCACTATGCGATGCACTTGTACTATGAAACGGCCGCCGTTATTTTGGCATTAGTAACCTTAGGAAAATACCTTGAGTCGGTCTCGAAGGGCAAAACCTCCGAAGCCATCAAGAAGTTGTTGGATCTCGCACCGAAAAAAGCTCGTGTGCTTCGCGGCAGCGGGCATCAAGCCGAAGAAGTCGAAGTGGGTATTGAAGAAGTCGCAGCCGGCGATATCTTAGTCGTACGACCTGGTGAAAAGATTCCTGTGGATGGGATCGTTACCCAAGGACGCTCTGCCATCGATGAATCAATGATCACCGGAGAAAGCTTACCTATCGAAAAACAAGTCGGTGATCGGGTGATCGGCGCCAGTATCAACAAAAATGGCTCGTTTCAATACGAAGCCACCAATGTGGGAGAAGATTCAACGTTAGCGCAAATCATTCAGTTAGTAGAAAATGCCCAAGGCTCCAAAGCGCCGATTGCCCGCATGGCTGACAAAGTTTCGGGTGTGTTTGTCCCGATCGTCATGGTCTTGGCGGTTTTTGCAGGACTTGCCTGGTTTTTCTTAGGACAAGAAACCTGGATCTTCTCATTGACCATTACGATCTCTGTATTAGTGATTGCTTGTCCGTGTGCCTTAGGATTAGCGACACCGACCGCCATCATGGTGGGTGCGGGCAAAGGGGCAGAAAATGGCGTCTTGATCAAAAGCGGCGATGCGTTAGAAACAGCTAGAAACGTGACGACGATCGTCTTTGATAAAACCGGCACGATCACAGAAGGCAAACCAGTCGTAACCGATCTCCTGCCTGCCGGCAACCACACGCCGACGGAATTGCTGCAACTGGCGGCTTCTGTTGAAAAAGGCTCAGAACATCCATTAGGCGAAGCCATTGTGATCGAAGCCCGCACGCAAGCCCTCGCCCTGCAAGAAGTTGACGGGTTTGAAGCGATTCCAGGTCATGGAATTCAAGGAACGATCGCTGGCAGTCCAGTCCTATTAGGCAACCAGAAATGGTTGGAAAAACAAAACGTTGCCATCGATGGCCTGATCGAGCAAGCCCAACAATTGGCTCACGAAGGGAAAACACCGATGTATGTTGCCAAAGACGGCGAAGCGATCGGGATCATCGCTGTGGCAGATACTATCAAAGAAAGCAGTCGAAAAGCCATTGAACGGTTGCATCAAATGGGCTTGTACGTAGCAATGATCACGGGCGACAATGCCCGAACGGCCCAAGCCATCGCCAAACAAGTCGGTATCGATGAAGTGATCAGTGACGTCTTGCCAGAAGATAAAGCCGCCAAAGTAGCTGGCCTGCAAGCCAAAGGCCAAAAGGTTGCGATGGTAGGTGACGGGATCAATGATGCGCCCGCGTTAGCCCAAGCCGATGTAGGGATCGCGATCGGATCCGGTACCGATGTCGCCATCGAATCGGCAGACATCGTACTGATGCGCAGCGATCTGATGGACGTCCCATCAGCGATCGAGTTAAGTCGGGCAACCATCAAAAACATCAAAGAAAATCTTTTCTGGGCTTTTGCGTATAACGTCTTAGGCATCCCTGTCGCAATGGGTGTGCTGCATCTTTTCGGGGGCCCCTTGCTCAATCCAATGATCGCTGGGGCGGCCATGAGCTTCAGCTCGGTATCCGTTTTATTAAACGCCTTGCGGCTGAAACGATTCCAACCCTCAGCGAAAAAATAAACGAAGTAACGAATGAAACAACAAAAAGACCTGCCCACGGTTTCTGATGGAAGAAAACCGTGGGCAGGTCTTTTTAGTGCTGGACATCTAAATAAGAGTAGGCCCGCACGTCATAACGGTTGCGACTACGGGAAAATTCGATAGGTGAGCCATTTTTCTGATAGACGATCTGTTCGATCTCTAAGACCGGATCATCGACTTTACAGTCCAAATACTGTTGATCGTACGCGGCACTTTTATCAGCGGCGATGGTGCGGTAGGCGCCAGCAAACTGGACCCCTAGTTCCTCTTTGACATAACGGTAGATAGAACTTTCTAAATGGCCACGAGTTAAATTGGGCACCAAATGGACCGGCATATAGGTATATTCTAAAATAAACGGCTGGTCTTCAAGAATCCGCAAGCGGACAATACTATAGATCGGCTGTTCTTCCGTCAACATCAACTTTTCTTGGATCGTTTGGTCAGGAAATTCGACTTGAAAATCGATGACTTGACTGACTAGCTTGCGGCCAGCTTTGCCCATTTCCGTTGACAAGCCTTCATAGACCGTTAAAGCAGTGGTGTCTTTTTTTAAGAATGGGTGGTTCAATATTTTTGTTCCAGCGCCCCGCTGAGAATAAACCAGTCCTTCCATGGCTAAAATACCGATGGCTTTTTTGATGGTCATCCGGCTGACTCCGAATTCCTCGACCAAATCAGTTTGGTTCGGTAGTAAGCTGTCAGGCGGATACGTTTTGTTTTTGATACGTGTGCGTAAAATATTGGCAATTTCTTGGTATTTTGGCATCTGATCACCTCGCAAGAAGTATAGCTGAAAAAAGCGGTTTCGACAATCAAACCTTGGTTTTTTTATAAAAAGAACGGCTGACTGAAAAAATTCAGCCAGCCGTTGCGCTTAATCGATCGATGGTTCTGCTTGACGATCTAAAACACGTAAGAATGGATACCAGATCAAGCCGACGATCACCACGTCAATGACTTGCAGCAAACCACCTAACCAAGAGTTGGTTGCTAAGACACCACTGAAGACCACTGGAACGGTCCAAGGAACAGAAACACCAGTTGGTGCAGGAACAAGTCCAGCCGCCATCACTAAGTAGTTGAAGGTCGTTACCACAAGAGGTGCCACGACCCAAGGAATCAGGATCGTCGCATTCAAGACGATCGGCATACCGAAGATTGCTGGTTCGTTAACGTTAAAGATCCCTGGTGCTAAAGCCAAACGACCCACATCGCGGTATTGTTTTTTCTTCAATACAAAAGCCATCAAGATAACAACGGCTAACGTCATACCAGAACCGCCTAATCCAACGGTGAAGGTTTCCATAAATGGTTTTGTGACGATATGCGGCAGTGCATCCCCATTTTGATACGCCTCTAAGTTGTCTAACATTAATGTATTCCAAATCGGGTCCATCACAGAGTTGACGATGATTTGACCATGTAGACCGAAGAACCAAAGGAATTGGACAAAGAACAAAGCCAATAGAGTTGCTGGCAAGCTGCTGCCTAGTCCAGTCAATGGTTTTTGGATCAATTCATAAACCAAGTCATGCAAGTTGGCATTGAAGACACCCGTCATGATGGCATTGATCACTAAAAATACCGTTAAGGTGATAATTGCTGGAATCAAAGCGGCAAAAGATTTAGAAACTGCTGGTGGCACCCCATCAGGCATTTTGATCTGCCAGCCGCGTTTTGTGATGCGGCAATAGATTTCAGCTGCTAAAAATGCTGCGATCATCCCGATAAACATCCCTTTTGCGCCAAGACGATCAAGAGACAGCACGCCGGAGATCGTTTCGCCAGATTCAGTAGTCATAAAGAAAGGAGTTAAGATCAAAAAGCTGGCAAAAGAAACGGCGCCGCCAAAAATCCCTTCCACATCATATGATTTTGATAAATAATAGCCGATACCGAAAGTAACGAAAACAGTCATGATACTCATTGTTGCATTTTGCCCATTGCCAAACAGCGTTCCTAATGTTCCTTTAGTGGCATCACTGAAGAAGGGCAGGTTGTTTAAAACGACCACGATCGATCCAAACATAGTGATTGGGAACGAAAGCATAAACGCGTCCCGCAAGACGGTCAGGTAGCGATTTTGTCCTAAGGCATTCGCCAAGGGCAAAATCTTTTCAGATAACTTGTCCATAAAACCATTCATTATTAGTTCACTCCTTAAATTTCTTTTTGCAATCGATTACATTGATAATGTATCATGTTTTATTTTAAATGTCTATACATTTATTTTAAAAAAGATTGATTTTTGTAACTGCTTCCTTTATGATTAGGGCAGCAAAGAAAAAATGAGGAGTGAATGAAGATGGATTATCAATTTCCAGCAGGCTTTTGGTGGGGGTCAGCCGCTAGTGGCCCACAAACAGAAGGTGTATTTGAAGGTGATGGCAAAGGGGCAAGCATCTGGGATTACTGGTATCAGCAAGAACCAGAGAAATTTTTCAATGGGGTAGGTCCTGAAAAAACCTCGCAAGTCTACACACGCTATCAAGAAGATATTCAACTCATGAAAGAAACCGGCCATACGACGTTTCGGACGTCGATCCAATGGAGTCGTCTTTTCCCGCAAGGCAAAGGAGAAGTCAATCAAAAAGCCGTTGATTTTTACAATGCCTACATTGATGAGTTGATCGCCAACGGGATCGAACCTTTCATGAATTTATACCACTTCGATATGCCAATGGCGCTGCAAGAAAAAGGCGGCTGGTTGAACCGAGAGACCGTGGATGCCTATGTCGCGTTTGCGCAAAACTGCTTTACGTTATTTGGTGATCGTGTCAAGAAATGGTTCACTCATAATGAACCGATCGTCCCTGTTGAAGGCGGCTATCTTTACCAATTCCATTATCCGAATGAGATCAACATGAAACATGCAGTCCAAGTTGGGTTCCACGAAACGTTGGCGAGTGCTAAAGCCATCAAAGTCTATCATGAGATGAACCTTGATGGGGAGATCGGCATCATCTTGAACTTGACGCCAAGCTATCCAAGAGATGAGAACGATCCAGAGGATGTCAAAGCAGCGCAAATCGCGGATGCCTTCTTTAATCGTTCTTTCTTAGACCCTGCGGTCAAAGGCACGTTCCCAGAAGAATTAGTGACCATCGTCAAGGAATTGGATATGGTACCAGCGATGGAAGCCGATGATTTACAAACGATTCGCGAAAATACGATCGACTTGTTGGGGATCAATTATTACCAACCTCGTCGTATCATGAAGAAAGAATCACCGATCGATGAAGCGAAAAGTCCAATGCCTGATGATTACTTTGATAACTATGATATGCCGAACAAGAAAATGAACCCGTATCGTGGGTGGGAAATCTATGAAAAAGGGATCTATGATATTTTGACGAACACGCGAGAAAACTATGGCAATATCAAGTGCTACATTTCTGAAAATGGCATGGGTGTCGAAGGAGAAGAACGTTTCGTCAATGCTGATGGCGTGATCGAAGATGATTACCGCATCGAATTTGTCTCTGACCACTTGAAGTACGTCCACCAAGCGATCCAAGAAGGAACCAATTGTGTTGGCTACCATATGTGGACCTGCATGGACAACTGGTCATGGACCAATGCTTACAAGAACCGTTACGGATTTATCTCCGTTGACTTAGCAAATGATGCTAAACGAACGGTGAAAAAATCAGGTCGTTGGTTTAAAGAAGTTTCAGATAATAACGGCTTTTAATAACAATGAAAAAAGCAATGCTGTAGGAATCAGCATTGCTTTTTTGTGTAAAATCGCGGATTTTTACTGGCTGATTTCAAAGGGGATATTCTATTAAAAAACCACCTGTTTTTGCAAATGATAAGCTGGGTTAAATAAAAGCACAGTTTTGATAAATAAAAGACTAGACATGGAAACGTTCTCGTGGTATTCTTTAGTAGAAATCGGTTTCATTATTTTGTTTAGGGTTTGAAAGGAGAAAAAACAATGGATAAATTTATTGGATTTATGGAGAAGCACTTTATTCCGATCGCTTCTAAAATAGGCTCTCAAAGACATCTAGTGGCCATTCGTGACGGATTTATCGTAACGATGCCGTTGATGATCTTAGGCTCTTTTGGGGTATTGATCAACAACTTACCAATCCCTGCCTATATTGATTTTATGAATGGCATTTTTGGTGAAGGAACATGGCAAGCCTTTGGGAACAACTTGTCAGCAGGTACTTTTTCAATACTTGGTCTGTTAATCGCTTTCACAGTAGCGTATAATTTAGCTAAAAGCTACAATCAAGACGCATTAGGTGCTGGGGCGATCTCAGTTGCAAGTTTCTTCGCATTAGGTGCAATGGCGACAGGCCCAGATGGTTTGTTAACAGCTGCCGGACTTGGTTCTCAAGGATTATTTTTAGCATTAATCGTATCGATCATTTCTACTGAGATCTTCCGTCGTCTAGCTGGCAACCCACGCTTAGTCATCAACATGCCTGATGGCGTACCACCAGCAGTCTCACGTTCCTTTGCTGCATTATTCCCAGCAATGATCACCGTATCGATCTTTGCTTTGTTTACAGCAATTTTCCAAGCATTTGGTGTGACAAGTATCGTATTGTCCTTCTATGAATTGGTGCAACAACCATTCATGGGCTTGGCAAACTCTTACCCAGCTGCTTTGCTATTAGGTTTTATCTCTGCATTCTTATGGTTCTTTGGTTTGCATGGTGCCAACATCATCGACCCGTTCATGCAAACGATCAATGTGCCAGCGATCGAAGCAAACGCACGAGCATTAGAAGCAGGAACAGATTTGCCTTATATCGTGAACAAACCATTCTTTGATTCTTTCGTGAACATCGGCGGAACAGGTGCAACACTAGGTCTTTTGATTGCGATCTTTTTAGTTGCTCGTCATCATAAAGCGTATATGACTGTCGCAAAACTATCCGTTGCACCAGGTGTGTTCATGATCAATGAACCAGTGATGTTTGGGTTACCAGTTGTCTTGAACCCAATCTTGTTCATCCCATATGTGTTGACACCACTTGTTTTAGTAACGACTGCTTATTTTGCAACTGCAACTGGTTTAGTTCCTGCAAGTACCGTCATCGCACCATGGACGACGCCACCAATCATCGGCGGTATTTTGTCGACACAAAGTATTGCTGGCGGAATCTTGGCAGCTGTTAACTTGATCTTATCGGTCGTTATCTACTTGCCATTCGTGAAAATGGCGCAAATTCAAGAAACACGCCGTTTAAAAAATGCGTAATGTCTGATCGAGTCGATTAGAAACAAGCGCCAAACGTAATAGACCTTATCCGGCCGCGATCAGAGTGCAATACCCCTTATCACACTGCTTCATTGGAAGGTGCAGTGGTGTGATGACACTCTTTTCGTTTGGCCGGTTCTTTTCTCGTTTTTCAATCAATACAATACACGTTTTGGAGGTGGCAAAATGCCCAAATATATGGAGATCGCAGATGTTCTGCGTAAAAGAATCAAGGACGGAACTTATCCGAAAGACAGTCTTTTACCTTATCAAACAGAGTTAGTGGAAGAGTTTGGCGTCAGCCGAATGACGATTAAAAATGCGGTGAATATCCTGATTATGGAAGGCTTGCTGCTGACAAAGCGCGGCTTAGGGACCAAAGTTTTGAATCATTCCTTTTGGGGCAAAGATACCTCATCGGTGACAGAATACAAAGGCCTGAGCTATCAAATGAAACAAGAAAAACGGACGTTGACTAGCCAAGTCATCACCTTTGAAGTCTGTTTTCCTACAACAAGAATTCAAGAGATGCTTCAGATCACTGCTGAACAACCAATCTACCATGTGATCCGTTTGCGGATCTTAGAAGGTAATCCATACATACTTGAGCATTCCTATATGCCATTGGATCTGGTCAGCGGTTTGACGAAAGAGATTTTGGAAGAATCCGTCTATGACTATCTGCTGCAAGATTTAGGCTACAAATTTGCTGGTGCTTATCGGACCTTTCAGGCTGCCAAAAGTGATGAATACGATCAAACCTATTTAGCGTGCCAAGCAGATGATCCAGTATTGGAATTAGAACAGATCATCTATTTAGAATCGGGACGTCCAGTGGACTATTCCTGCAGTCGCAATCGGTATGATGTTCGTGGCTATTCCATGTTAGACATGAAGCCTGATCTGTTACAGCACCGCAAAAAGTAACGGCTTACAAAATGGTTCTTCAACGAAAAAACGCTTCATAGCTACTATTGGCTATGGAGCGTTTTTGTTTTGACTTAAGAAGTGGGTTGGTTTTGATCGCCTAGTTTGGCTAAGATAGTTTCCGCAACGGCTTTCGGAATACCAGCTTGCTGGATCTCTTCCACGGAAGCTGCTTGGATGTTTTTTAATGACTTGAAGGTTTTCATGAGCTGTTGCTTGCGTTTTGGTCCTAAGCCAGGAATTTCATCCAGTTTGGAAGAAAAGCTGTTTTTACTGCGCAGTTGGCGATGGAAGGTGATCGCAAAACGATGGACCTCATCTTGGATACGTTGCAGCAAAAAGAATTCTACAGAATTGCGTTCCAGTTGGATCGGATCTAAAAATTCCCCGAAAATCAACTCGCTGGTTTTGTGTTTGTTGTTCTTCACTAACCCGGCAACGGGAATATCTAAACCTAGCTGGTTATGCAGCACTTCTTGGGCAGCACCGACTTGGGCTTTCCCGCCATCGATGATGATCAGATCAGGAAAAGGCAGGTTTTCTTTTAGGACACGAGAGTATCGGCGGTAGATGACTTCTTGCATAGAGCCATAATCATCGCCGCCTTGTGCGGTACGAATCTTATATTTCCGATAATCATCTTTAAACGGCTTCCCGTCGACAAAAACCACCATTGCAGAAACCGGATCGGTCCCCATGATGTGGGAGTTATCGAAGGCTTCAATCCGATAAGGTGTCGGGATCCCCATGGCATCGCCTAGACGATCCACAGCACCGATCGTCCGTTCTTCAGTACGCTCGATCAACGCAAATTTTTGGGCCAAGGCAATGCGGGCATTTTTATTGGCCAAATCGACTAATTTCTTTTTGTCGCCTCGTTGGGGCTGCAGGACTTTGGTTTCCAGCAGCGCTTCTAATGGGGCAGCATCGACATTTTGCGGAACAAAGACTTCTTTGGGAATGAAGTGTTCATTCTTTTGGTAAAACTGGCCGACGAAGGTCAAGAAATCCTCATCCGCTTCATTGTAGAAAGGAAACAAAGAGACTTCTCGTTCGATCAGCTTTCCTTGACGGATAAAGAAGACTTGGACACACATCCAGCCTTTGTCGACACTGTAGCTAAAGACATCACGGTCCATCAGATCTGTCAGAGTCATTTTTTGTCGCGTCATGACGGTATCGATCGCTTGGATCTGATCCCGCAGCTCAGCCGCTCGTTCAAACTCTAAGGTTTCAATGGCTTCGCCCATCTTCTCTTTCAGATCTTTCAAAATATCGACGTGACCGCCGTGGAAAAAGTGTTTGACTTGATCCACGATCTTCTGATAATCCTTAGGGTCTACATTGTTGACATAAGGACAGACACATTGACCCAAATGATAATAAAGACAAGGCCGCTTTTGAGAAGGACCGCATTTTCGCAAAGGAAAGAGGCGATCCAGCACCCGTTTGGTTTCGTTGGCTGCTCGTGCATCAGGATAAGGGCCAAAATATAAAGCTCCGTCTTTTAAAACTTTACGAGTGATGATCAGACGCGGATAGCGCTCTTTGGTCACTTTAATAAAAGGATACGACTTGTCGTCCTTTAACATGATATTGTATTTCGGTTTATTTTTTTGAATCAAATTGATTTCCAGCAGCAAGGCTTCCGTATTTGATTCGGTAACGACGTACTCAAAATCATTGATTTCTTGAACGAGCCGTTCGGTTTTCGTATCGTGGCTGCCGGTAAAATACGAACGGACACGATTTTTTAAAATTTTGGCTTTCCCAACATAGATGATTTTGTTATTTTTATCTTTCATTAAATAACAACCAGGTTGATCAGGAAGCAGCGCTAATTTGTTCTTGATTTGTTCGTTCATTTCAAGATCCTTTCTTACTGGTTTGCTTCACGAACTGCATAAGTAGTCAAAAGGCGGTCTAAGCTCTCCTCAAAAAGGGGAACATTAGAGCCCATAGCCAGTACTCTTCATTTTAGCACAAATTTCTTAAGAAACAATCAAACGGACCAGATCGGCAGCGAGGAAGCGTAATCGTAAGAAAAGGTTAAGAAATCCCACGAGGCGGTGGTTCTCTCCCTTAAAAACAAGTGGATTTATTTGCTTTCTGCTTGCAAGGAATCCTCTTGCGACCACTCCTGAATGAAGGTCCGCAATCCCTCGATGGCTGGTTCTGTGACTACTTTGCGCTGGATGAGGTAAAATTGCCGCTCAAAATTTTTATCCAGCAGTTGATAGCCAATGCCGTGGGCGGCTCGCTTGGAAAGGATCGAACAGCCGAATCCTTGTTTCAGTAAAGCGACGATCAATTCATTGCTGGCGATCTCAATGATCGGTCCTTGAATATTTTGTTCCTCTAGATAGCGCTTAGTGTAATAGTAGACACCAGAACTCGCTTCACGGACGAGCCAAGGACCGGCTTGGGGATCACCGGCTAAGACGAGCTGATCTTTCAAAATCGGGAAACGTAAAATACTTGGTGCAGATAAGGGTTTTTCAATGATCCCTAGATCTAGTTGATGTTGTTCAAGCGCTGTTAAGACTTCAGCGGAGTTCATCATCGATACCCGAAAACGCACCGTGGGAAAGGCGTTGTATAAAGCAATCATCAAGTCAGGCATCAACGCCATCGCATAGGTATGAGAGATGCCTAGGGCACAGTGACTTTGATGCTGTGTGTTGGTATGGATCTCGCTGGCGATTGTCGACCACTCATCCAATAAATTCAGTGCCTTTTCGTAAAGGTACTCTGCTTGGGGCGTGGCGATCACGTTTTTGCGACCATTGCGTAAAAAAAGCGGTGTATCCAGGTCTTGTTCCAACTGCTTGATTTGAGCAGAAACCGTGGGCTGCGAAATAAACAGCAGTTCGGCAGCTTTCGAAAAATTTTTCGTTTCATAGACCATCTTAAAGGTCTCCAGTAATTTTAGCATTGCAATCCCTTCCATTAGAAAATTCAATCATAACTATTATACCAATAAATCCTACTGATCGGTCAATCTGTGTATAATGGATGTTATATGAAAGGATGAAAGCAATGAAGCAACGACAAACAGCTTTGATACTTCCCGGTTTGTTCCTGTCCTTTTCGGTAGCCGTCATCGCCCGAATCATGGCTTTGGCTGTGCCAAAATTAGGGGGAGCAACCCTTGCAATTTTATTAGGAATCATTTTAGGAAATACATTGTTCAAGCAAGAACGCTATCAAGTCGGGACGAAGGTTGCGGAAAGTCGGCTCTTGGAATATTCGGTGGTTTTGCTGGGCTTTACCGTCACTTTCCAGACCATCAGTGAAATGGGCCTTCGGGGCTTTCTCTTTATTTTGCTGATGATGAGTTTGGTCATTACCGCTGCTTATTTGATAGGGAAAAAAATGGGCTTTAATCAAAAGATGAGCCTGATGATGGCAGGCGGCAACGCTGTCTGCGGGTCCTCTGCGATTGCGGCGATCGCACCAGCCATTGATGCCGATGATGAAGAAAAAGGGCAGATCATCACCTTGGTCAATCTTTTAGGAACAGTGATGATGCTGACGCTGCCGTTTTTAGGCTTGGCCTTATACGGCGATGATCTGTTGCAAAAAAGCGCCTTACTTGGTGGCACGCTGCAATCCGTCGGACAAGTCGTGGCGGGGGCTAGTTTGATTGATGCCGACACCGTCAAATACGCGATGCTCTTTAAAATCGCGCGCATCATCATGTTGGCAGTCGTCGTCATTGTTTTTGAACGAATGACGACAAAGACCCCCACCAAAACCAAAGCCAAAGGCAAGCTGCGGCTGCCGATCCCTTGGTATGTGTTGGGCTTCTTGACCATCTGTATCTTGAACAGCTTCTTGCCGCTGCCTAGCTGGTTGAATGAGGGCGCTCATTTTATCAGTACGTGGTTTGAAACGACGGCGTTGGCAGCCATTGGTTTGCGCTTGGATTTCCGCAAGTTTTTAAAAGAAGGCCCGCGCTTTTTATTCTATGGTCTTTCCGTTGGTGCTGTCCAAACCGTGGGTGCTGTTGCATTGATTTGGTTGCTGCGGCTCTAATTCACAAGAGGCACGACCCATAAAGCACGTTTGAAGCGCACGATTGTTTAACGAAAAAAGCCACGACGGTTGATCGAAGGGCACGCTTTGCTGTTTCTGTTGGAAGAGGCAGCAAGGCGTGACTTTTCAGATCAACTGTCGGGCTTTTTTTAGCGGCAAAGAAGGTTAGACGGGTACTTGGATGACTTGAACACCTTGTTGCTCAATCAAATCGATGACTTTGGGATCAGAATAATGATCGGTGATCAGCAGATCGATAGCCGCAATTGCGCCAATCGTAAAATTGGATTGCTTACCGATTTTGCGATAATCCGCGATAACGATCAACTTGCCAGAATTTTCGATGATTTTCGCATTGACTTTGGCTTCGTGGATCACTGAAGTGGAAATGCCGGTCTGTAAATCTAACCCACTACAGCCAATGATCGTAACATCAGAACGAACGTGAGAAAATGACTCCACGGCGATGTCTCCTGACAATGCCGCTTTAGGGTAACGTATTTCGCCGCCACTTAAAACAATCGTTGATTTTGGATGGTGTTCCATTTGGATCACACTCGTGTTGTTCGTCAGCAAACTGATTCGTTTGTCTGTGAGATGGCGCAACGTTTGAGCCGCACTGGTACTCGTATTGACGAAAAGGGTATCGCCATCTTTTACTTGGCGAGCCGCTTCTTTGGCCAGTCGATCTTTGATGTACTCGATCGAGTCGGTGGGATGCGCTTCATCTTCATAAGCTTCACAGTATTCGATTTTTCCGTGGGTTTGTTTGATCTGACCCATCTCACTGAGGACAGTACAGTCTCTGCGGATCGTCATCTCTGATACTCCCAACTGATGACTGAGGGTCCTCACATCAGAAAGACCAGATGCTTTTATCAAATCGATCAATTGTTTTCTTCTTTGCCTCACTTCTTCATTGGAACGTTTCACGATACTTCCTCCTCACATGCGCTTTTTTCTATTATTGTCTTCTATCATTTGTCTAGCTTGCAATTATCCTGTGCAGCAAAATCACGTGTCTCTTTCTCACGAATTCGCGGGAAAATCGCACAGCTGTCGTTTAGAAACTGCCATTTTTTTATCGTTTCTGCTTTCGAACTCATTTTAACATATCACAGAAACATTACCATATATATTAAATAATCACATTTATTTCTCGGTAAATTAACATATAATAAGATAAATTAACATAAAACTTGATTGAAAGCGTTTTTCTATATGTTAGAATCAAGGTGTAAATAAGCAAGGGAGGAACAAATATGGTACACGTAAATGATGTTTCGAAAGAGAGTTGGCTGTTAAATACGTTTCCAGAATGGGGAACCTATTTAAACGAGGAGATCGAAAATGAACTTGTGAAAGAAGGCACAGTTTCCATGTGGTGGCTAGGCTGTACGGGTATTTGGTTAAAGAGTGCGGAAGGAACCAACATTTTATGCGACCTTTGGTGCGGCACTGGCAAGCGCAGCCATGGTAATGGGCAAATGAAAAAAGGCCATCAAATGATGCGGATGAGTGGTGTACAGGAAATGCAGCCTAACTTACGGACGCAGCCCTTTGTGATCGATCCATTTGAAATCAAAGGAGTGGATGCGTTAGTGGTGACCCATATTCATTCCGATCATTTAGACATCAATACCGCAGCTGCAGTCCATCAAAATTGTCCAGAAGCAAAATTCGTCGGTCCCCATGAAGTCGTTGCAACTTGGTTGAAATGGGGAATACCAGAAGAAAAAACCATCGTGGTCAAACCAGGGGATGAAGTGATCATTGGGCAGGTGAAAATCGTCGCTTTAGAAGCATTCGATCGAACCGCTCTGATTACTTGTGAAGATCCGGATACCAGCTTGAAAGGAAAAATGCCACAGGACATGGATCGTATCGCAGTCAATTACTTGTTTGAGACTTCCGGTGGGGCGATTTATCACGCTGGAGATTCTCATTATTCGAATGTATTTGCCAAGCATGGAAATCAGTACAAGATCGATGTTTGCTTAGGTGCATATGGCGAAAACCCGCGGGGCATCACCGACAAGGTTACTTCAGTCGATATGTTGCGGATGGCAGAATCTCTCAATGCCAAAGTAGTGATACCTGTACACTATGATATCTGGTCCAATTTTATGGCTGATCCAAAGGAGATCACTGAGATTTGGAAGTTTAAAAAAGATCGTTTGAACTATGAGTTTAAACCGTACATTTGGCAAGTTGGCGGTAAATTCACCTACCCAACGAATAAAGATGATCTTGAATTTAATTTCTATCGCGGCTTCAAAGATGTATTTTCGGTCGATAATGATACGCCATTCCCTTCTTTCTTATAAAAGAAGGGGATGCTGCAAAAGCCAAATTTGAAAGGAGCAAAGGTAATGCTGCGTTATTTTTATGAAAATGAGTTGGTTGCGATCAATCATGAACAGCCCGAAGATTGGGAAGCCGCTATCTGGGCGAGTGGCGAAGGATTAAAGCAAAAGGCGTTGATCACGGATCAGTATATTGAAGATGTCATTCGGGATGTTCATCAATACGGTCCTTATATTGTGATCATTCCCAAAGTAGCCATGCCCCATTCTTCAGCAGAAAGCAAAGGCGTCTTAGGAACGGGGATCGGATTGACGATTTTTCCAGCCCCCGTTTCATTTCAAGATGATGACCCCGACAAAGAGGCGCAGTTGTTCTTTATGCTTGCTGCCAAAAACGCTGAAGCACATATGAACAATATCGCTAGTTTATCCGAGATGCTGATGGAAGATGGGCTGGTGGAAGATTTACTAGGTGTAAAAACGATGGCAGATTTTGAAGCGGTGATGGAGAAATATGACCAAAAAGAAAGCAGGGATTAGATGGAAATGGTAGGAGATTTCTTATTGAGATGCTGGGATTACTTTGCTCAGAATATTTTGATGCAGCCAGCTTTTTTGATCGGTTTTATTGTACTGATCGGTTACTTACTATTGAAACGGCCGTTTGTTGAATGTGTCGCAGGTTTCTTAAAAGCCACCGTTGGTTACTTGATTTTGACGATTGGCTCTGGTGGATTGGTCAATAATTTCCGTCCGATCCTGGTGGGGCTTAAGGAGCGTTTTGAATTAGATGCGATGGTCACTGACCCGTATTTTGGTCAAAATGCGATCACCGCCGGCATTGAAGAACGATTTGGACGCACCTTTGGTGACACGATGCTCTTATTATTGATTGCCTTTGTTTTTAATATCTTACTCGTTCGCTTCAAAAAATATACGAAGCTGCGGGCCGTCTTCACTACTGGAAATGTGCAAGTACAGCAAGCCGCAACGGCCTTTTGGCTGCTGCTATTCTGTTTCCCAGACTTGGGTCGAATCGAAGTCTTACTTGTCATGGGCTTGATCTTAGGCTGCTATTGGGCGGTTGGGTCCAATTTGACCGTTGGCATCTGTCAAGATTTGACGGAAGGTGCTGGTTTTGCGATTGCCCATCAACAGATGTTTGGTGTTTACTTCTTTGCACGACTTGCGGAACGGTTCAAAAAGAATAAGTCTAACCGAAAATTGGAGGATGTGGAACTACCGGGTTTTTTATCGGTCTTCAATGAAAACATGGTATCGACTTCGATTTTGATGCTCTTTTTCTTCGGTATCATTTTGTTAACGCTTGGACAAGATTATTTAATAACAGCAGGATTTATGGCAGAAGGACAAAGTTTCTTATTTTATATTTTACAAACATCACTAATGTTTGCCGTCTATTTAGCAATTCTTCAATTAGGTGTTCGCACCTTCGTTTCTGAATTAACCGAGTCATTCCAAGGAATCTCGAATACGATTTTACCAGGTGCTGTTCCAGGGATCGATATCGCCGCAACCTTTGCCTTTGGATCGCCAAATGCCGTGACGGTGGGCTTTTTATTCGGTGCATTAGGACAATTCTTAATGATTGCTTTACTGATTTTGTTCCGTTCACCAACGATCGTCATTGCTGGGTTTATCCCACTGTTCTTTGATAATGCAGCGATCGCCGTTTTTGCCAACAACCGCGGAGGCATCAAGGCGGCTTGTCTCTTCCCATTCTTATCAGGCATTATTCAGATCGGTGGTTCGGCCTTGATCGCTACTTGGGTAGGATTGTCTCAATATGGCGGCTATCTTGGGATGTTCGACTGGGCGACCGTCTGGCCATTCTTTACAGTATTGATGAAATTCTTAGGCATCATTGGTGTGGTTCTTGTAGTGGTGATCTTATTAGTGATTCCACAGTTGCAGTACCGCAGAGATCCAGAAGGGTATTTCTTGATCGTAGATGATTATGATGCGTATGTAGAAAAACAAAAATAATGAATTCTTAGGAGGAAAAGAAGATGAGAGTATTGGTATCTTGTGCAAATGGATCAGGAACAAGTTTGATGATGATGCGGAGTGTCGAAAAAGCTTTGAAGTCAGAAGGGATCACGATCACCTCTATTCATCATTGCGCGATTTCTGAAGGCAAAAGCACCGCCAAGAATTACGATGTGGTCTTTACGCCAATGAACTTTGTCAATATGTTCGATAAAGCCAAAGAAAAGGGCGTAACAGTGATCGGGGTCAGAAATGTGATGTCCCCCAAAGAAATTATTGAGCGGGTCAGAGAAGCGGGTCTTTCGAAGGAGTAGTGCATCAGGACGTGACAAGAACAAAAAGATGATCGAATAAAAGAGAGGGGAATTTCATGAGTATACCAAAACTGCAGATCGCTTGCGATCACTCCGATTTAGCTGGTGCACTGGCTGATATCAAAAAAGTCGGCGATGTGGTGGATATTATTGAAGCAGGGACTATTTTATTGTTGCAAGAAGGAGCACAGGTCCTACGCTGCTTCCGAGCAATGTATCCGGAAAAGTTGATCGTAGCAGACACAAAATGTGCCGATGCCGGTGGGACGGTCGCCAAAAACTGCCAGCAAGCTGGCGCGGATTATATGACCGTGATTTGCGCAGCAACGATCCCAACAATGAAGGCAGCGGCAAAAGAAATTGCTGAGATCCAAGTAGAATTATATGGTGACTGGACCTACCAGCAAGCACAGCAGTGGCTAGATGCCGGCATCTCACAAGCCATCTATCATCAAAGTCGTGACGCATTGTTAGCTGGTGAAACATGGGGAGAAAAAGATTTAACGAAAGTCCGTAAATTGATCGATATGGGTTTTCGAGTGTCAGTCACGGGAGGATTGAGCGTCGAGACGTTGGCTCTGTTTGCCGGCATTGATGTGTATACCTTTATCACAGGACGAGGCATCACTGCCGCTGACGATCCGCAACAAGCAGCAGTTGATTTCAAGCAAGAGATTTTACGGATTTGGGGGTAGTTTTCTATGAGTTTGATCGGTCTATATGAAAAAGCAACACCCAAAGCTCTCTCTTGGTCGGAACGATTGCAGTTTGTCAAAGACCGAGGTTTCGACTTCATTGAAATGTCCATCGATGAATCCGATGAGCGCTTGGCACGCCTAGAGTGGAACCAAGCACAGCGTAAAGAGATCGTCGAGGCAATATATGCCTCGGGGATCAAAATCTTGTCTTTATGTCTCAGTGGACATCGGCGGTTTCCCTTCGGTTCGATCGATGAAAAAAAGCGCAAGCACGCGATGCATCTGATGGAAAAAGCCATCGACCTGGCTTCAGATTTGGGTATTCGCTGCATCCAATTAGCCGGATACGATGTGTACTATGAGGAAAAAAGTCTTTGTAGCCGAGAATGGTTCATTGCCAATCTAAAAGAAGCCGTCGCTAGGGCATCTGAAAAGGGAGTCGTTTTGTCACTAGAGATCATGGATGATCCGTTTCTAAATTCTATCTCAAAGTATTTACGGATCAAGGAGCAGATCCCTTCGCCCTATCTACAAGTCTATCCAGATGTCGGGAACCTGTCTGCCTGGCCAGAAAATGATGTCGGTTATGAATTAGAAAAAGGTATTTGCGAGATAACCCAGATTCATTTGAAAGATACATTGGCGGTTTCAGATAAGTTTCAAGGAAAGTTTAAAGAAGTACCGTTTGGTACTGGGTGTGTTGATTTTGATGGCTGCTTACGCACGCTGAAGCGGTTAAATTATAACGGTTCTTTTGTCATCGAGATGTGGAGTGAGACGAGCGCTGACCCGATTGGGGAGATCGAACAAGCCAAAGCATTTTTATTACCAAAACTAAAGGAGGTCGGATACCTTGATCAATCAGCTTCAATTGATGAAAGAGCGAGTTTATCAAGCCAATAAGAGACTGCCTGAGGAAGGGCTAGTAAAGCTGACTTGGGGAAATGTCAGTGAGATTGATCGAGATTTAGGGATCATCGTCATTAAACCCAGCGGTGTTGATTATCAGACGATGACGGTTGATTCAATGGTGGTTTGCGACTTAGCGGGAACACCGAAAGAGGCGAAGACGTTGAAGCCTTCCTCGGATATCAAAACCCATGCGCTATTGTATAAGCACTTCGAAGGCGTCAAAGCGATCGTCCATACGCATTCGACAAATGCGGTAAAATGGGCGCAAGCACAGCGAGACATTCCTGCATATGGAACGACGCATGCGGATACTTTTTATGGTAGTGTCCCTTGTACACGACCGTTACGGGCCTCTGAGGTAACGGCAGACTATGAAAAAGAAACCGGCAAAGTCATTGTCGAGACGTTTGAAAAGCGGGGATTAGATCCGCTTGCATGCCCAGCTGTCCTCACAGCGGGACACGGTCCTTTTACTTGGGGGCAATCTGCGGAACAAGCGGTCAGCACTAGTATTGTTTTAGAAGAGGTTGCACAAATGGCATTAGGTACCGAAGCTTTGACCTTGGATCGAACACCGATCGCTGATTATTTGCTGGATAAACATTATTTCCGCAAGCATGGCGAACATGCTTATTATGGACAATGATAACGTAAAAGCAGCCACTCCTAGCGATCAAGGAATGGCTGCTGTTCTATTCGTTTTCTTCAACGAGTGTTTTCACATAAAAGCGATCCATCGTGGTATGCTGTGCCGCCAATAGTGGCCGGGGCAATGCGCGATAGCTGGCTTTTTGATAGACATGCAAGGCTGCTTCTAAAGAATGATGGGATTCTAAATAGAGTTGCCGATAGCCTAGTTCAAAAGCTTTGGCCTCGATTTTCGCCAGCAGAGGATAGCTGAGACGCTGCCCTTTGGCAGCATCACTGAGATAAAATTTTTGCAGCTCGGCGATTTGCCCTTCTGAATCATAAGCGGCAAGACCACCGCCACCTAAAAGGGTCCCTGATTCATCGGTGACGACAAAATAATGGCGGCTAGCAGGATCTGCTGCATAAAATTCACTTAAGTGGTCTAACTCGGGATCAAAATAGGCAGTTCCTGGAACCGCCAACTGGTGGTCGGTCAAGCTTTTGCGAATGATAGCGGCTAAGGGCGCATCATCTTGAGATTGGATCGGACGAAATATCGGCTTCATTCAGTTCCTCCTTAACGTAAAAGTAAATGAATAGCTATAGTGTACCACAGCATCGAGGTAGTGTTTAGTGATGATAAGAAAAGCCATCCTCGCAATGGCGCCCCTCTTTAATAAGAAAACCGCCCCCTCGTTGCCAGGCTCCTAATGTGAAAAGGAGTATGGCGCAACGAGGGGGCGGTTTTTGTGTTCGTCATGGAAGCAGTAATTAGAGCGTTTCACCATTAGAGGCGATCACTTGCTGGTACCACGCAAAGGAATCTTTTTTCAAACGATTCAAGGTTCCTTTGCCGGTATTGTCTTTGTCGACATAGATCATGCCATAGCGTTTTTCCATTTCGCCGCTGCCGAAGCTGACGATGTCAATGATCCCCCAAGGCGTATAGCCTAATAGCGGTACACCATCTTCAACCACCGCTTTTTCCATCTGTTCGATATGCTCTTTCAGGTAAGTGATGCGGTAGTCATCATGGACTTGCTGTTCATCGGTTAATTGATCGTAAGCACCAAAGCCATTTTCTACGATAAATAGCGGCAAGTCATAGCGTTGATAGATCGTATTTAACACATAGCGCAACCCGACTGGATCGATAGGCCAGCCCCAATCAGAAGCACTAATATAAGGATTCCTCACGATTTTTGCTCCCGGGATATCCTCAGTTGGTGTGCCAGCCACTTCATCAAGGGTTGAGATCGTTCCTGACATGTAATAGCTGAACCCAATATAATCAACGGTTCCCCCTTTTAATAGCGCTTGTTCCTCGGGCGTGATCTCAATCGTGATGCCTTTTTTTGCCCAATATTTTTGCACATAGGTTGGGATCTTGCCTCGTACGTGGACGTCGCTGTAAAAATAGCGCCGTTCATTGGCTTTGACGGATGCCATCAAATCAGCGGGTGCGCAAGAGTAGGGGTAGACCGGGACATAGGCCATCATACAGCCAATCTGAAACTCTGGATTGATTTTTTTGCCTTCGATCACGGCTGCCGCACTGGCAATCAACTCATTGACGCCCGCTTGAAAGACGAGTGCTTCTTTTTGACTGTCATCCTCGATGATCATGGCAGAATTGGTCCAAACGTGCAGCGGCTCTTGCCCATCTGCTTGATTATTGATCTCATTGAAAGTCATCCAATACGTCACTTTGTCACGATACCGTTGAAAGACAGTCTTAGCGAATTTGACAAAGAGGGGAATCACTTCTTTGTTAGCAAACCCACCAAATTCTTCATAGAGGGCGTAGGGCATTTCAAAGTGGGACAAAGTGATCACGGGTTCGATGCCATTTGCCTGCAATTCGTCGAAAAGATCATCATAGTATTGGAGACCGGCTTCATTTGGTTCTTCTTCTGTTCCAGTTGGATAGATCCGGCTCCAAGAAATCGATGTCCGTAGACATTTCAAGCCCAGTTCTTTGAATAACTGGATATCTTCTTTGTAGCGGTGATAAAAGTCAATGGCTTCATGGTTCGGGTAATATTCCCCTTCAATGACGCCTTTGGTGATTTTACGGGGAATACCGTTGCCGCCGGCAGTCATGACATCGGCGGTACTCATTCCACGACCAGCAACATTCCAAGCGCCTTCCGCTTGATGGGCAGCGATCGCGCCGCCCCATAAAAAATCTTTTGGCATTTTTGCGGACATAAATTTCATTCCTCCTCGACTCATTCGTTTGCTTATAATTCTACTTTTTGGGAACGGTTAGAGGCGATCACGAATGGCAAATAGATCAAGACCGAAATCGCAAGACAAACGACACCGACAACCGCAGCGATCGCATTTCCTCCAGTTCCTAAAAAGAGATTAATGATTCCGGGGGTCGTCCATGGTACCCCAATCGCTGGGGTCGGTATGATCGGCCAGATAACGGTGACAAAATAACCCACCAAAATATTGACCATTGGCGTTAAAATAAACGGAATGATCATGATTGGATTCAAGACGATCGGCAGACCGAAGATCATCGGTTCATTGATTTGGAAAATTCCTGGAACTAAGGACATTTTAGCGATCTCACGTTGTTCGGGACGTTTTGAGGCGATAAAAATCGCAATGATCAAGCCCAATGTCATACCAGTACCGCCCATATTTGCGAACATATCATTTAAAACGCCCCAAGTTTCTTTGTAAGGAACATCCCACAAGGAGCCGCCCTGGTTGATAAAATCTAGGTTAGCTAGGTCCTGTTCGGTAAAAATCGCTGAACGAACCGCATTCAAAGTATTTGGTCCATGGATCCCGATCGCAAACAACGTAGTTTGCAAGAACGCCAAGATCAAGACACCGACGACATTGCCCCCCAGATCCCGCAATGGACTTTGGATCCCATTGTAAATCAGTTCATTGATGCCTTCCGGTGCAATCATTAAAACTAAGAAATTGATCAAAGCAGTGACTGCCACGATGATCACGATCGGAATCATGCCAGAAAAGGAACGGGAAACAGCTGGTGGTACCATTTCAGGCATTTTGATCTGCAATCGTTTGACCTTGAAAAGCTTCGGTAAGAATTCACCGACCAAACAAGCCACGATCATAGCTACGAACAACCCTTGGGCGCCTAAATATTGTGTAGAGATCACATTGACATCATCTACTGCAAAGGAGGTCGGGTACAAGATCATAAAGGCAGCGACACTTGTCAAACCAACTAGCGTAGCATCTGCTTGGAAATGCTTGGCTAAAAGCTGAGCAACAAGAAACGCAATGAATAAACTCATGATGTTGATGGTCCCGTTCGCCACGGAAGCTAGGACTTGCTGAGCACTTTCCAGATTAGGGAAAAGCCGATTCAGTTGAAATAATTGCACGATGAAACTTTCATTGGAAAATAAAATATTGTTGACCAAAATAACGAGAGAAGAAGCGATGGTCAGTGGGAAAATCAGCATGAACGCATCCCGGATCGCTGCTACGTGGCGTTGATTGTTCAACTTTGTTGCGATTGGTACCAACGAGCGGTCTAACAGGTCATTGAATTTTTGCATAATAATAACACCTTTCCTTAATTGATGCCATCATTATAGCGAATGAAAGCGGCTGAAAGTAAGCGGATACGGATTCCGTACATATCTCTCAAGAAATGAAAAAAATTCCGCAGCCGGAACACAGTGTTACAAAAAAGATGGTTCAGTAAACTGAACCATCAAGGGTTGGAACGATAATCTTGCAAATAGCCGATCAGTGTTTCTAAAATCGCTACTGAAGGCAATTGACTAGTCAAATCAAGAAAGATGTCTTTGCGTTCCTCTTTGATCGCATACTCGATCGAATAATCGCACAGGCGTGCCAACGTACTTTCCCGATTGGGGGTAATGCAATATTTTTGCACGATTGCCTGATTCTCTAAGCCAGTAATGACTTCGATCAGTTCTTTGGTTTCACCAGAGACACTCAGAAAAACCAAAACATTTTTTTGATCTTTTCGCAAAAAGCTTTTGATTGGGTAGGTCAGCTCATCAATGCTGATACTAAAGTAACCGAGACTGGCTAGCTTGCGGGCAACGTATTGCGCGATCGCACCGGATGCCCCCATCCCCATAAATAAGATCAAATCGGCATCCCGCATCGCTTCGGCAAGTTTTCGTATTTGGTATTCCGCATCAGGGTGGAAGATCTGCATATTCAAGCCTTTGATGCGCGCTTCTAAACCTAAGTGTTCAGGATGCGCGTCAAAATGGGCTTTTTCTAAATGATTTTTGATATAGAAGCGAAATTCTGGAAACGACTGAAAGCCGACTTTTTGAATAAAACGAAAGACCGAAGTCGAAGAGACATGAGCATCATCGGCAATGTCGCGCACACGCATATATGGGATCTTTTCTAAGTGATTGACGATAAAACGGTAGATTTCTTGTTCTACCGCAGAGAGCTTGTTCAAGTTTAATTGTTCAAAAAGCGCCATGCTGGTTCCTCGCTGTCCTAGATAATCAATTTACACCAGTATAGCATATCCGAACTTTTAACGGTGCAGCTGTTGGTGGATCTGATAGACTGCGCCGATCAAGCCGGCATCGTTTTTTAGCTTCGCTGGACGAACAGGCGCGATGGTTTGTCCGCGCAAATAATTAATCGCTTCATGCCGTGTTTCCGTGATCGTCAAGCGAGCCTGCAGGCGTTCCCAGAAATAAGGATTGGCACTGATGCCGCCGCCGATCAATACCAATTCTGGGTCAAAACAGCTAATCAAATTGATCAGCCCTACAGACAAATCCGTTAGAAATTGGTCCGTCAGCTTCAGCGCCAACGCTTCGCCTTGCTGCGCGCGGTCAAAAATCTCTTTGGCGTCTTGGGTGGGTTCAAAGCCAGGAACTGCTGCGCCAGCTAAATTGTAGAGGCGAATCAAACCACCTACGACGGCAGTTTTTTTATTGATGGAACTTTCCTCGATATTGCCTTCTTCTGGCAGCTGATCAATCACCATCCAGCCAAATTCACCAGCCATGCCATGAGCACCTCGGTAGACTTGGTTATTGATCACGATCCCACCGCCTACACCAGTGCCTAGGACAAGACACAAATAGTTGGCAGCCTCTTGCGCATTCCCGATCCATTTTTCAGCAATCGCTGCTGCATTGGCATCATTTTCCACCGCCACAGGCAATCCTGTACGCGCTTCCAAGACTGCTTTAAAATTTTCACCATACAACGATTTGATAGCGCCCGCCGTTAACATAAACCCGTCTTTTTGAACGATCCCTGGGGCACTGATCCCAATGCCATCAATCGTGTGGCGGCTCTGGGCATCTTCGATGATCGTGAGTAGATCCTGATAAAACTGCGCTGGCTCATAACTTGTGGGGATCGCTGATTTTTCAAGGATCACGCCGGTTTCATCTAAAACCCCATATTTAATACTTGTTCCGCCAATATCAAATCCTACGTACATTCTTCTTCCTCACCTTCTAAAACATTGTTGCCTTAAGTGTACCATCTGGCAGGAGGAATTTTTTTCTTTTTTCAGCTATTTTTTGCCTGCCGTTTCCGCTGCATCCAAATAAAACAAAATGTCACTTTTGCCTTCCTGATTGGTGTCTTTGTATACCTCCGTATCCAGACCTCCGATGCGAAAGCCTGCCCGCAAGTAGAACAGACAGGCAGAAGGATTGTTGTCCTGCGCTTGCGTGTAGATGCCGCGATAGCCCTTGGCAAGGGCCGCTTTCAGTGCCTGTTGGATCAGCAGTTGACCGACTCCTTGCTGGCGGTAGTCTGTGTTGACTTTTAAGTCATAGAGGTACAGATACTTGAAAAAAGCGTCTTGAACGATTGCTAAGCCGATGCATTTTCCATCATCATAAGCACCGATAAACAGACTGTTTCGGCTCATTTCATCATAGCAATAATTTTCATCTGGGAAACGCATCGTCTGAATGTCTTCAGGTGCAAATTTACAGATTGTGTACTGCCAGTTGCCCTCATTATAAGTCGGCAGCATTTTCCCCCATAAGGAGAAGGGTTCGTTTTTCAAGCGAATGTCAGCTTGGTGTTCTTGATCGATCAGTTTGATTTCTAGCATGAGGCACCTCGTTATCTTTTATAAAAGCAGTTGTTTGGTTTGATGCGGTTGTGAGCAGTGTATATGTCAATGTTTCGCTACTAGGGGAACATTCCCATGTACTTGTTAGCAATTTCAAAGCAGATTTCAATCGATATCGTTAAGGTATAGGCGTTTCGATTTTACAAATACCCATAATAATGAATCTGATGATTGGCATATTGCTGGTAGTCTTTTAAGCAACGAATGGCTTGGCTATAATCTTCTGCTTGGAGATAGTCGATGTAGGTTTGGAAAAATTGAACCGTCGACAGTGTTTTTTTTGGCGAATTTTTAGGATTCGCCATTTTTTTATAGATTGAGGCACTAATGACACGGCTGCTCAACCATTGGTAGGTGCTGACCAGCAGATCGTTGGGGCTGGCCGCCATGATCGCCATGTAGACTTCTGGCATCTTGTTCATATAATTGACGTAATCCATCTGCTGTCGGTACGTTTTGGCTTCATTCAGCAGCTGTTGAATGTCGTCCATAGCAAAACTCCCTAAGCCAGCAGCAACCTGCTCAGTAGTTAAAATCAGCCAATTGACACAGATTTGCGTGATATCGGCCAGTTCTTTGATTGAAGCTTCCCGCAAAACGACGCCGCGGTTTTTCTTATAAGTGACCAATTTTTCGTGTTCCAGCTGTTTTAAAGCAGAGCGGATCGGGCTGCGGCTATAGCCGGTCGATTTGGACAAAGAAGCTTCCGAAAATGCTTCCCCGACTTTGATATTTCCTGTGAGGATCTCACTTTTTATTTTTTTATAGACAATGGTTTCGATGGTTTCTTCCAACGTCGTTTCCTCCATTTGTGGGTTTACAAGACCTTTACGTAGTTTTTACCCGTTCTTGATGACGCCTTTGTTTCAATCAAAGTATACTACATATTGTTAGTGGTATACTACTAAACAAAACGAAAAGTGAGGATTTTTTATTATGAATAAAAAAAAGTGGGCTTTGGTTGGTCTCATTCACATTTTTGCACTAGGCATGCTGGCAGGCTGCGGGAAATCAGCAGCATCGGCGGATGCTAAAGATGGACAGTCAGTTGATAAACTGACGATCGTTCAAATACAAGATGAAACAAATCCAGACTCTGGTCAGAAAAATGAGCAGTTCCGTTCAGACATGTCAGAGGCGTTAGGAATTGAAGTGGAAGAATTAGAAGGTGCTGACTACTCGGTCGGGATCGAGGCGTTGAAAGCAGGGAAGCTGGATGTCTTACTAGTTAGTCCAATGAGTTATTATCAAGCAAAAAAAATCGCAGGTGCAGAACCACTAGTGACAACGACTTCAATGGGCCAAGAAGAATACAAAACGCTTTTCGTTGTTGGAAAAGACGATACCACGACGCAGTCATTGGCTGATTTAAAAGGAAAAAGCTTTGCCTTTGTTGATCCTGCTTCTTCTTCCGGCTATATGTACCCTAAGGCGAAATTAGTCAAAGAGTTGTCATTAGATCCGAATCAATTAGAAAATCCCGGCTACTTTTTTGATACTGTTGCCTATTCAGGCAAGCACGATTCCAGTTTGATGGGGGTAGCCAAAGGAGATTACGATGCCGCCGCAGTGGCTGGACAGGTTATCACTTCATTAGTAGATGCTGGGATGATCCAAGAAGACGATATCCGAGTGATTGGAGAAACAGAGACGATCCCGAATGCCCTCTTCGTCGTTCGCTCCGATTTGCCAGCAGAAACCAAAGCGGCATTGAAAGACTTTTACCTTACCTATGAAAACGAAGAGTATTTTGAGACCTTCTATGGCAGCAAAGAGGTTCGTTTTACCGAAGCAAAAGATGAAGATTATGAAGTGGTACAAGAAATGGTCGAGATCCTTAACTTAGAGGAGGAATAGTCATGGCGAATAACTTATTAGAAATCAAGCAGTTGAGTAAAACCTATGATGGGAAAAAATACGCGTTGTCGCAAATTGATTTAACGGTGACAGAAGGGGAATTTATCGTCGTGATCGGTCCATCGGGTGCTGGGAAATCGACCTTTATCCGCTCAATCAACCGCATGATCGAACCTTCTGAGGGGCAAGTGATCTTTGCGGGGACGGACATCACCCGTGCGAAGAAAAAGCAGCTGCGACAGATTCGTTCAGAAATCGGCATGATTTTTCAACATTACAATCTGATTGGCCGTACCAATGTGCTCAAGAATGTCCTGCATGGGCGCTTAGGGAAAATTCCTTTTCGCAAAACGGCTTTCGGGCTGTATCCTGAAAAAGACAAACAAGAGGCGGTCCAACTATTAGAAAAAGTCGGTCTACAAGAGCAGATGTACCAGCGAGCCAATGCATTGTCTGGAGGACAGATGCAACGAGTTGGTATATGCCGCGCCATCATGCAGCAGCCGAAGCTGATCTTGGCGGATGAACCGATCGCTTCTTTAGACCCTAACGCTGCGAAAGTCGTCATGAAACAGTTGCAAGAGATCACCCAAGAACGCCAGATCACCTGCATCGTCAATTTGCATCAAGTTGATTTTGCCAAGGCATATGCCACTCGGATCATCGGCGTCAAAGAAGGGAAGATCGTCTTTGACGGAAAGCCCCAAGAATTGACAGAAGCGATGATTGCACATATCTATCAAGGAAAAGAAGAACAGCAGAGGTTAACGCAAGCAACGATTCCCGTAGGAAAGGAGCAGTTGACCTATGGAGAAGCCTAGATTCGTGATTCCGTTGAGGATTGAGTCAAACAAAGGACGAGTCTTGAACGGCTTGTTGGTAGTAGTAGCTGTTCTATTGTCGTTTGCCTATTTACAAATCAATGTGGTGGAAGCCTTTCGGTCACTTCCAGCATTTGTGGGATTTTTTGTGCAAAACTTTTTCCCAGCAAATTTTGCAAATATCCGTAGTTACTTGCCTTTGGTGGCAGAGACCGTCTTGTTTGCGATCGTTGGCACCTATCTCTCGGCTTTTTTGGCTTTTGTCTGCGGGTTGCTGATGTCAGAGCAGACAAATCCCTATCCTTTCGTGCGGACGAGCGTCCGCATGGTGATCTCTTTTCTGAGAAACATCCCAGTACTGGTTTGGGCATCGCTGTTCGTTTATATTTTCGGTATTGGGAATATGGTGGGGCTATTGGCATTGACTGTTGCGACCTTAGGTTTTCTGGCTCGTTCTTATGCGGATTCGATCGATGAGATCGGCAGCAGTAAATTAGAAGCGCTGCGAGCAGCAGGCGCCTCTTATTGGCAGATTCTTTTTCATGGATTGATTCCTGAATTTATTCCTTCTTGGATCAATTGGACCTTATTTTCTTTCGAAATCAATATTCGTGCGTCCTCCATTTTAGGAATGGTGGGGGCAGGAGGAATGGGGATCATGATTCAGACCAATATTCGTTTATTTAAATACCGCGAAGCGTTTGCCTTGATTATTCTTTTAGTTTTGCTGGTGCTATTGACTGAATTTGCAGTCAATCAGCTTAGAAAACGAATTGCCTGATTGAAGGAGGAAGCGATGACAACAAAAATTGCATTATCTACGAAAAAAGAACGACTGCTGACTTTAGGCACGATTTGTGGCCTCATCTTGTTGCTGATCACAAGTGTGGCTTTGCTGGACTTGGAGGTCGCGCGCTTTTTAAGCCGTTGGCAAGATGCTGGGACGATTTTGGCAAAATTTATGACCCTCGACTTTTCAAAAATCATTCCAGCGTTGGGCCAATTGTTTGTGTCCTTGTGTATGGCGATCTGCGGCTTATTCATCGGGTGGCTCATTGCACTGGTATTAAGCTTTCTCGGAGCAGCCAACACCACACCGCATCTTTTCCTTTCAATGCTTATCAAGGGTAGTGTAGCGGTAGTACGGGCCGTTCCAGCCCTAGTGTGGATCTTGATCGTGGTGGCTAGTTTAGGATTTGGGAATACCTCGGGGGTTTTGGGACTGGTTTTCCCGACGGTGGGGTATTTAACAAAATCCTTTATCAGTTCGATCGAAGAACAAGACGCGGCAATCATTGAAACGATGCAAGCCACCGGTGCCGGCTGGCTGCAAATGATTACAGAAGGCCTGCTGCCTAACTTGAGCAGCCGCTTTCTAGCCTGGACGTCGATTCGTCTGGAAGGCAACATCGCTGAATCGATCTCACTTGGAATGGTAGGCGCCGGCGGGATCGGCATGCTCTTGACGCGGGCGATCGGTCAATACAATTATGGTGAAATTTCGATGCTGATTTTGCTGATCTTTTTCACGATGATCAGTGTCGAATTAGGGATCGGACAAGTCAAAAAACGAATGAGATAAGGAGACGATCAAGAATGTACACACGATTGCCATTAAAAGGAACCTATAATACAAGAGATTTAGGCGGTTATGCCGCAAAAGACGGAGCAACTGCCTGGAAGCGTTTCTTAAGAAGCGACAGTCTAGCCAATCTACATCCAGAAGATATCGCTTTTTTACAAAGGTATCAGCTGACGACCATCATTGATCTACGGACGACCTTAGAGATCGAAAAGGAGCCAACACCTGTGATCGACGGTGTGGAGAATTGGCCGATCTCTTTGATTTCAGAAACGATGGGGGATGTGACCCGACTGGAGCAGCCGCTGATTTTCAATATGGCGGAACTGTATATCCAGATGATCGAAGACCGTAAGGAGCAAATCAAACAGATCATGGAAACGATGGCGGCTGCCGAAGGTTGTGTGCTGTTTCATTGTGCGGCGGGCAAAGATCGGACGGGTGTGATCGCTATGCTGCTGCTTCAACTGGCAGATGTAGCAAAAGCCGATATCATTGCCAACTATCAAACGACGCACACCTATTTAGCTGCTAACCCGCTGGTAGCTCAGCAAGTCCAAACAATCACGAATGAGATGTGGCTGTCAGCACCTGAGTATCTGTTGCCCGTTTTAACGCATCTTGAAGAAACCTATACCGATGCGTATCATTATTTGCGGACGATTGGTGTCGCGCAAGAGACCCTCGTTCATTTGCAAAGCAAGCTGATCGATGTGGCAGTGACGGTTTAAGGACACGAACAAACGGAACATCTAAGTGAGGGACCACCGCTTCTTTTTAAAAAGTGGTCCCTTTTTGTCTTAGTCACAATGACCGACGGAAAAATACGCCTTAAGTTTGATTATATTTATCGTTTGTTTTTTTATACTGAAGGTAGATAGAAAAAACGGAGGACAATCACTTGAAGAAAGCAATTAGTATGATCCTGCTCGTGTTAACGATCGGGACCGTCACATTGGTTACATGGTCTTATTTTACGAAAGATGATTCCGGCGAACTGGTTCAGCTGGTGGATCGTTTCAATCCTTTCGTACCGGAGAAAAAGGTTTATGTCAAAACATCAGACGAATACGGCGTGCCGCAAGAACACGACGCCTATGAATATACGCAAGAAGGAATCAATGAAGATGGACAAAAAATAAAAATCACGTTTTGGGCACCACAAAAATTAAAAGAAAATGCCTACCTAGAGCTTGATGCAAAAGGTAAACATGTGGAGTCGTATCAAGAGGTGACTGAGCAGGATCTCCCTGACGCTATCAAAGACAAGTTGCTTACGACCCATTGATCATAGAGCCTGCTTGAAAAAACGGACAGAAAGTCATTCCCACAAGTCGGGAGATGGCTTTTTTTAGTGCCTTCGCCTAAAGAAAAGCTCGCCAATATTTGATTTAGGTGAAAAAGATTAGAGGAAGATAGAATTTTCAGAAAAAATAGATAATTTTTTCAATTCTTAGTTGCAATAGAAGAAACGTCTGGTATTCTCTATGAGGTAGTTAAAAAAAATCATTCATATAATTAAAAATAGCAACAGTGAGAGAATCACCGTGTATGAAGGATCAACGGTGTTCGAGGAGGAACGTATGACAGAAAAAAATCAATTAAAAAAACAGATGAAAACCAGACACATCACTATGTTGGCACTAGGTGGCGCAATCGGTGCCGGCCTATTCAAAGGCAGTGGGGAAGCGATCCAGTTAGCGGGGCCTGCGGTCTTGCTGGCGTTTATTTTTTGCGGGCTGATCTTATTTGTCGTTATGACAGGGCTGGGTCAGTTGGTCTTATCTGACCAAAAACAACATGGTCTTTCGGGCTTAGTCCAGCCGTATCTCGGCGTGCATACAGCTGATTTCATTGATTGGATCTACTGGTCGATGTGGATGATCAACATCATCGCCGAAGCAGTTGCCGCCGCAAGCTTTTTGCAGTTGTGGTTTCCCAATATTCCAGCTTGGATCTTTGTTTTGATTTTGGCACTACTCACGACCATCATCAATTTGTTTTCGGTCCGCTTGTTTGCAGAAACGGAATACTGGCTTTCGTGGGCCAAAATCAGTGTGGTGATCGCGCTGATCTTGGTGGGTCTCTATCTGGTTGCCACGCAAGTTTTAGATCTGGGCTTTTTACCGACGATGAGACAAATGACAGACTATGGCGGTTTTGCCCCTCATGGTCTCAAAGGATTTATCAATTCTTTATTGGTCGTAATCTATTCTTATGGCGGTTCTGAGTTAGTAGCCATCACGATCAGTGAAGCAGAAAATCCCAAAAAAGCGATCCCTCAAGCAATCAAAGGAGTAATGACTCGGATTGCCGCTTTTTACATCATTCCCTTGTTTCTTTTACTGATCATTTATCCGTGGAATCAATTAGCCGATCCAAATGTCAGTCCTTTTGTGATGGTGTTTCAAAAAATCCATGTGCCTTTTGCTTCCGACATCGTTAATTTAGTGATCATTTTGGCTTTGTTTTCCTCCATCAATTCTGGGGTCTATGCTTCTTCAAGAACGTTGTTTTTCCGGTTAAGCAACAATGGCCAGAAAAAAAGCCGCTTCACGATGCTGAATAAAAACAGTGTGCCCCAACGAGCGATCATGTTTTGTAGCGGCACCTTATATCTTGGGGTCGTTCTTTCTTACTTCTTAGGCGACAAACTCTTCAATTATCTGGCAGGCTCCCTGTCGTATACTGTATTACTGATTTGGTTGTTGATCAGTGTGGCGGCGTTTGGTTTGGTACGCAAGCAGCAGAAAATGGGCTATACGATTTTTTTGGGTGGGGCGATCCTTGCGTTGCTTTTGCTGTTTGCCGGTATCTTGATCACTAACCCATTAGCGGTCACAGGTTTCACCGCATTGCTGTATACGATCATTTTTCTTAGTTTTTATTGGAACCATCGAAAAATAGGGGAAACCAGTGAAAAAAGTTGAAGAAACATCCCTTAAGACATAAACTGATGGAGAAGGAACCCCGCGTTCGGTTGTTTCTTCGGTTCTCAGGAATGTGACGATAAAATAAAGTGTAGGAGAAAACGATAATGGTTAATTTTTGGACATTGATTTTCGGTACCCTCAGCTGGGTCGTGGTGGAAAGTCTGCTTTACAATCCGATGCATAAGTGGGGCAAGTTTTGGGCGAAAGAATCAGGAATGGCAGAGAAGATGAACGGTCAGCAGATGACGACCGGAGACATGCTCTTTAACTTTGGCGGAACGATCGTTGGTGGGATTCTCTTATCGGCAGCGACCTATCAAGTCGTCTATTGGTTTGCCACATTCGATCATGATGGCTGGCTGATGACCTCCTTGCAAGTCGCTTGCTTATTATGGCTAGGGGTGTATGGGGTCGCCACCTTCGTGATGGCTGTTTACTCGGGACAGTCCCGCAAATTAGTCGGGTTGCACCTTGTGAATGGGTTTCTAGGAGTGATCGTTTTAGGGCTTGTTGTCGGACTAATTGGACAATAGGCAGCGATCATATCCCAGCGAGAACGTTCAAAGATCTCAACGAATCAATCCTAAAGAAAGCCGATCTTGTCTCGACAAGGTTGGTTTTTTTGCGCGTGGAATTAATCTCATTATAAAAAAAAGCTATAAAAGCAAATTGTTTATGCTATACTGAAAATAACTCAATTTGACAGGGAACACAAACCCACGGGTTTGCGAAAAATCATGAAAGAAGGAAACTGAGGCACAACGAGGAGGGGGAAATGAAAGTGAAAAGCAAGTTAGGTAGAGGAATATTTGCTACCGTTTGTTTAGCGGCGTTATTTTTTTTGGCAAGCTGCAACCGCTCAGGGGTTGACTCTGCAGCTGCGAATCAAGTATTGACCAATAGCAACAGTCATCAGCAATATGCTTTGTATCTATTTGAAGATGGAAAGATCACTGTCAATAAAACGCTGACTTTTTTTACCAATCCGAATCAATCACCTGCGGATATCGCGGAGAAACAAGAAGAACAGTTAGCGCAGATCAATGAACATCTACAAGCAGAGTTTCCCAAAAGCAAAGCACTGACTGCGGCAGACATCGGCACTATGCACACTTTTGAAGTGACAAATGCCCAAGTGATCATTGATCAAGAGAAAAAGGAAGTGCGCATGACTGGTGATGATTTTGAGAAAGTATTCAAAATGGCGGACAACAATGACAAGCGTCTGATCGATGACGAACAAAACGAGTACGAGTTTTCTTACGATGAGAAATAGCAAGTGATAGAAAAGCGGCTGTCTCCGACGAGACAACCGCTTCAGACTGTGGACAAACCTTAGGCAAAAATGAGGTTTGTTTTTTTTCGTTGCAAAATATTAGTGACTATTACGGAAAACATTTTGCGCAAGGAGTAAGTCCGCGACTTTGCGCTTCTGCTAAAGTGGCAGGCGTGTAGGTACCGTTGCCGCATTTTCTCGTATGATATTTCGAACCTGTTGGTGTAACGAGGACCGACGTTTGGGCTTGATTGCTAGCAGCGGCTGGCTGACTTTGTTCTGGCACAGCGGCGGCTGCCTGCCGTTCTTCCTCCGCCTTGGCTTGAGCGGCTGCTTGTTCGTTGGCAGCGATTGTTTGCGCCACTGTTTTTGTTCGAGTAGCTAATTCCTCATCGGGGGTCTTGAGACGAGCGACAGCATCTTCTGCACGAGCAAGGGTATCTTTTGTCGGCTCCGCCTCTGCCGCTTCCACCGCTTGGACAGCTTCTGCAACGAGTGCTTCTGCTTCTTTCTCAGAAATCTTAGTTTCTACAGTGGATAACCGACCTTCAAATGTTTCCTTGTTCAAAACCGCTTGTGCGACCAATTCTTTTGCCTGATCGAAATCACTGCGTTCAAGAGAAGCTTCAGCGGTATCGAGGGCTTTGCCGATGGCAAGGTGTTCTTCAACTACAGCTAGCCGAGTAGCGAGATCTTCGTAGGTTTTACTTAAAGCATGAATCAGCGTCACGGCTTCGTCGTAATTCTTTTGGTTTGGCTGGGATTCGGCAAGAGCCAGTGCCGTCTCAGCTTTTTCCAGTGCTGCTTGTTCTTGTCTTTCAGCTTGCAAACTCGCTAGAAATGCGCGAGAAGGTTTGACGGTGACGACTTCTTCTTTGGTGCTTCCACCCATGGAGGCTTGGAGAGAAAATTCCTGTTCCTCTTCATCTTGAAGTTGCACGGTGTAAGAAAATGTTTCGTCCGCCAGCGAAACCTCCACCCCGTTGATCGTCAGTTGCGCTTCTGGGTTGGTTTGTCCCGTAATCGCCGCTTCGCCTTGTTCGTTGGTAACCAGTTCTGCTTCATCTACGTGAAGCTCCGGTGTTGCTGCTGGAGTCATTAGTGCTCCGCCAATCAATAAGAGAAAACCACCCATAAAAATAACGATCTTGTTGCGAAGCGGCTTTTTCTTGATCAAACTAAGAACAAAAAAGATTCCGCTTACAACCATTGTCAAAAAACCAATAACAAAAATAAACATCCCCATAACTTTCTTCAGTTCCTTTCTTGTGAATATTTTAATTATAACATTTTTCCTAACTTATAAGCCATTCATAACCGGTAATCAATGCTGATAAGAGTAGAAGGGAGGAGCAATCGCAAATCAATATCTATTTTTATCAATAAAAAATAGATTTCTTTAATTTTTTGTTATAATATGATACGTAACTGGTTGTTTTATCTGTATTGTCTTTTTCGAAAGGGCACTTAGTTTCAGTACATTTTTTTGCTTCATCACTGAAAAAAAACGTTAAGATCATACGTAATGAAACGAGCAAACATCTGTAAATCAGCAGGTTCCTGTGGTATCTTCCCCCCAAAGCCGCCATAAAAATAGACGGTTCTTCCCTCTAAAAAATCAACTAGGGTATCAACAAGAAAATATGTATTCAAAAAAAGGAGTAAAAATGAAAATCACCCAAATTCAATGTCCCAGCTGTTTGGGACGTCTAGAAGTTGATTGGGACTCAGGAAAAGCTGTCTGTCAGTATTGTTTGAACGAGTTGCTGATCAAACCGGAACTTCAAAAAACGGAACAAAAGAAACCTGATGCCACACTCAAAGATTTAGCGCACATTCAAGGATCAGTCAAAGAAGGCTTCTATCCCTTTGCCTATGACAAAAAGGGGTGTCTCCAGGCCTTGAAAAAGCAGCTGGCTTGGCAGGACACCATTTCGGAAAGTGTCTTTTTTGAGCTCGAATTAGTTCAGCTGAAACGTGTATTTATCCCCCTGTATTATTTTCAGATCGATTATGAAGCCCAAGTAAGAGGGGCTTATGTGCATCAGGAACAGCAGAGGGGACAGGGGCGTATCAGTGCCAGTATTCATTTACATAGCAGTGGCAACACCACGGTTTTCAGTGAAGTGTTTCCGACGGATGCCCAAAAAGAGGCTGACTACAGTATCAATGGCAAACTGCCGCTGCATATTAAAAAAGGAGCCGCTTATTGCACAGAGATGCAGCAGTTTTCGGCACATAACCAAGACATCCAAGTGCTACCTTTTGATATTTCTAGAGAAACGGCACTCGCTGATCCCCATTTATTGGAAGCCTTTGAAGCGGTAGCGAGAGACTATTTGATTGGAACAGAAACCCCAAGCGAGCTTCAACTAACTCTTTTTCCTAAGCATTGCGATACGGAAAAACTGTATTTTCCTTATTATCTCGGAGAATTCAAGTACGGAAACCAAACCTATTCTTTCGTGGCTGATGGTACCGATGCTGAACGGCTCTTTCCAACCGAGCTTCCTGAATGTGAACAGCTGGTGCAAGTCAAGAAAAGTTTTTCTAGGACCAGCAGTGTTCTTTGGCGGTTCTGCTATACCTTCTTTTCAGTTGGGCTCCTTTCCGGGACTCTCTTTCATCTTTTCTTTGGTGGATTTTTGCTTCCGGCCGTTGCCTTTAGTCTGCTTACCTCATCGATCGTCCTGTTGCTTGCTTGTCTTGCGACTTGGTATTTCTTGCTCGTACCAGAGGTCAAGTTTTTCTCAGAATACGGCAGATTCAAAGCGGAACTTTCTCAAGCATTGAGTCAGCCGGATGCATCAACGGCTGCCGTGAAGAAAGCTTTTGAAGCGCGCAGGAAGAAACTCGTCCGAAAGACAGTATTTTACAGCAGTCTCGAAAACATGGCGTATGAATTCGCCTTGATCCTTTTTTTAGCATTCCTGATTTGGTATTTCGGTTTTTATGGCTTATCGCTTCTAGTGCTGCTGGCGTTTGTCAGCTGGAATACGATCCGTATTTTTACAACGAATAGCTCTGATCGATGCATCGAAACGAAAGGATGATCCTATGGATATCATTCCCATTCAATGTCCCCATTGTTTAGGGGAACTAGAAGTAAACTGGGGTGTCGGCACGGCAATCTGTCTGTATTGCCGCGGCAAAATGGTCATCAAATTGCCCTTTGACCACGCCAAAATTGCCCAGTCCAGTCCCCTGACGGATAGACAGCTTGCGCTAACCCAGCTGGCAGCTCTCCTGAAGAAAATCAGTCTGTCATCTGTTGCTCCTAGGGAAAACGCACCATCAGCCGACGTTTTCGTTGGACGGGAGCAGCCAAAACCAACGTCAGGAAACCAGGCGTCTCCGATTCAAAGGGCGCCCATCCATCAGCACAACCAGCGACAAAACCGTTTGACTGCCTTTTTTCAAAAACAAAATTTTTTGTTCTATTTCTCTGGAGAAAGACAAGTGCTGCCACGGCAATGGCAAAGCCAAGTCCTTGCTAGTTTTCAAGTGCCTGAAACGGAGACACCTCTGGCACTGCTAACGGCAAAGATGACGGGCAAGAAAGCGAATGCGGGGCTGCTTTTTGGCGTTGAACGAGTGTATTTGTGCACGTACGAAAAAAAAGAAAAACGAATAGCCAGTTTTTCCTGGAGTGTTTGGACGAACCTTGCCTTTGAGATCCAGCATAAAATGTTTAGTAGCTTTTTGGTGATTCAACAGGAATACCGCATTCCTCTCCAAGCATTGGGCTTTGCGACCCAATCATTTTTGCAAGAATTACAGCAGTTGTTGCAAGAGATGGAGGCTGGCTAGTACTAAGTATCAATAAAATCAAATAAGGGATCAAATTATTGGTCAAAAAAAGAGCGTCGCAAACAGCGGCGCTCTTTCACTTCATGTGGTTTCCAACTCAGCATCGTTGGTTTCTGATAAATACTCGGCTTCATCGTTTAAAAGACTGGCCGTCGTTCGCAGTGTGTCGTAAGAATGCAAAACGGCAGCGAGGCTTTTTTGCGAATCACTGATTTTCATGGTCGTCGAATCGGCACTATCTAACACGACTAAGGCTTGTTGGTTGATGGCTTGCATGGTTGCGGCAATGGTTTGGGTCAACTGCTTGGTCTGTTCGGCTAATTTTTGCATTTCATCGGCAACTACCCGAAAGCCAGCTGCCTGTTCGCCGATGCGTGCTGTTTCGATGGAAGCGTTGAAGGATAGCAGTTTGGTTTGTTGTGCAATGCGGTCGATGTCATGCAGCACCGCTGTCACCTGTTGGCTACCCATTTCTAAGGCATGGGTCGTTGCTTGATTTTGATCAGACAGCCGTTTGACTTGCGCCAAGTTCTCTGATAAATGATCGACTTGCTGGTGCCCGTTGGCAGAAAGTCGTGTCAGGGAGGCAGCACTTTCTTGCACTTTTTTGATAGTGACCGCTAAGGCTTGTTCTCTTTGGGTAATGTCAAAAGCGATTTTGACGACGTTGACGACTTCTTGCTGCTCATCGAGGACAGGGAAGTAGATCCCTTCTAAAATCAGTTTTTCTCCTTGTTTGTTTTTCCGAATGATTTTGTCTTGAAACCGTTGCTTTGAGTAAAGCAGTTGATTCCAGAAAGCTTGGTAATCCGTACTGACAGCATAATGGTCAAAACAAAAGGTCCGATGCGGTAAGCCAATGATTTCTTCTTGGCTGTACCCTAGGATATCAGTCATGTTGGCATTGGCGAAAACAACTTCTTTTTGCGGATCAAAGACTATGACAGCGAGTTCTTGAAAAATAGCAGCGAGCAGACGGTTATTTTGTGTTTCATCTAATGTGAATTTCATACGTACTTACCTACGCCTTTCAGTTTTTTGGGAAGTTTACACAGCGAGTGTCTTACAGTTATCGGTCATGAAGGTAAGGCAGTTAAGAGTGCAAAAACCACCTTTTTTGTCGAACAAAATGCTTGGAAACAGAAGAAAGCAAGATTCTTTGCATCAGAATGACTTGGTGGTACCCTTAAGGTCAACACGAACGATTTCAAACAAAAGGAGAGAATCGTATGACAGATAGAATTTCGTTGGAAAAAGCAGCCGTTGAATTTAGTGAGGCAAATGCACCGCACCCACGGATCTATGAATTACCGCCAGAAGAAGGGCGCGCATTATTGGAACAAGTCCAAGAGTCACCCGTCAATAAATTGGCAGTTGAGATAGAAGATCAGACCGTAGATACAGGCGAATGGGGGACCATCAATGTTCGTTTTGTTCGTCCTGAAGGAAATCATGCGATTCTCCCTGTCATTTATTATCTCCATGGTGCGGGCTGGGTCTTCGGCAGTGCCGCGACTCATGATAAATTGATCCGTGAATTGGCGGTACGAACCAACTCGATCGTCATTTTTCCTGAATATAGTCGTTCACCAGAAGCAAAATACCCAACGGCGATCGAACAAAATTATGCGGTCTTGCAGCAATTACCGGGATTTGTCGATGTCAAAGGCTTAGACCTTAGCCGTTTGACCGTGGCTGGCGATTCCGTAGGTGGGAACATGGCGACCGTTATGACCTTGTTAACGAAAGCCCGTGGTGGCATTCCGATCGCACAACAATTATTGTTCTATCCTGTGACAGATGCCCGCTTTGATACGCCTTCGTATGAAGCATTCGGTGAAAATTATTTTCTGACCAAAGAAGGGATGCAATGGTTCTGGGATCAATACACGACGGATGAAACACAGCGGGATCAAATTACCGCTTCTCCTCTACGCGCGACCAAAGAGGAGTTAGCCGATCTGCCGCCAGCGTTGATCATTACAGGCGAAGCAGATGTCTTGCGGGATGAAGGGGAAGCCTATGCGCAGCATTTACGAGCAGCTGGCGTGGAAGTCACCCAAGCACGGATGCAAGGGATCATCCATGATTTTGTGATGGTCAATGCGATGGATCAGACCCAAGCCGCACGAGCTGCCATGACACTGGCTGTCGGTTGGTTGACGGAAAAAAATGTCCCCGCAGAATAAGAAACCGACGAAAGAACTTCTTTTTAAGCGGTGTTCTGATATAGAAAAGGATGTATGGAGTGGAGCGATCCACTCCTTTTTTTGTCGGAAAAATTGAAGGAGGTACACCTGCAGTCTGAAGCAGATGCAAACGCTCTCTAAAAAACTGCGTTTTTATAGTACAGATATTAATAAGTGTTTTTCGTTGATAAATAAATAAAAAGTGCTATTATATGTATTGTGATTAATACAGTTTTTGAAAAGAGGTAATACAGTGAGTGCAAAAGGATCAGAAATCATTGTTGAAAGTTTAGAAAATCATCGGGTGCCTTATATCTTTGGGATTCCTGGTGCAAAAATCGATGGCGTCTTTGACGTGTTGAGTGATCGGGGACCAGAGTTGGTTTTGGCACGACATGAACAAAACGCGGCATTTATGGCACAGGCAATCGGTCGCCTGACAGGAGAGCCAGGAGTCGTCATTGCAACAAGTGGACCAGGAGCCAGTAATTTAGCGACTGGGTTGGTCACGGCAACTGCCGAAGGCGATCCCGTCTTGGCACTAGCTGGCCAAGTGAAGCGTTCTGACCTTTCAAAATTGACCCACCAAAGCATGAATAATGCGGCATTGTTTGCGCCGATCACGAAATTCAGCAGTGAAGTCCAAGATCCTGAAACCCTTTCTGAAAGTATTGCCAACGCCTTTCGCATCGCAAAAACAGCGAAAAAAGGGGCGAGCTTTTTATCCATTCCTCAAGATGTGACAGACGGAACTGTCAAAGGGGCAGCGATCAAACCACTATCTTCGCCTAAATTAGGCAGTGCCGATGCAGAAGATATCCAGGCACTCGTCGATCGGATCAAAGAAGCCAAACTGCCTGTCTTACTCTTAGGGATGCGGGCTTCAGGCGTCAAAGAAACACAAGCGATTCGTCATTTAGTTGCAAAAACTGGGTTGCCTGTCGTAGAGACCTTCCAAGGCGCTGGGATCATTTCTCGTGAATTAGAAGAGCATTTCTTTGGCCGCGTCGGCTTGTTCCGCAATCAGCCCGGTGATATGCTGTTGAAACGCAGCGACTTAGTGATCGCTGTGGGGTACGACCCGATCGAATACGAAGCTCGCAACTGGAATGCGGAAAAAGATGCCCGCGTGATCGTCATCGATGAAGTACCGATGGAGATCGATCCATTTATGCAGCCCGAAGTTGAACTGATGGGCAGTATCGCGAAAATTATTGAACAGCTATCAAAAGCGATTGATCAGTATCACTTGAGCGAAGACGCTCACAACTATTTAACGACGCTGCAAACCAAACTCAATGAAAAACCAGCGGATGTCGAAGGCAGCAACAATACCTTACATCCCCTAGAAATCATCGATGCTTTGCAACAAGAAGTGACCGATGACATGACGGTGACGGTGGATGTCGGCAGCCACTACATTTGGATGGCCCGTCATTTCCGCAGCTATGAGCCACGGCACCTGCTCTTTAGTAATGGCATGCAGACCTTAGGAGTCGCTTTGCCATGGGCGATCGCTGCAGCGCTCGTGCGACCAAATACTCAAGTGATCTCTGTATCTGGCGATGGTGGCTTCTTGTTTTCTGCCCAAGAGTTAGAAACAGCCGTCCGTTTGAAACAAAACATCATTCACTTGATTTGGAATGACGGTACCTACAATATGGTGAAATTCCAAGAAGAAATGAAATATGATCGTGCTTCTGGGGTTGATTTTGGACCAGTTGACTTCGTAAAATATGCCGAAGCATTTGGTGCCAAAGGCCTACGGGCAACTACCAAACAAGAATTGATGGCAGCCATCGAAGAAGGCTTTGCCACGGATGGTCCAGTGATCATTGACATCCCTGTGGATTATTCAGATAATGCCGATCTGGGCAAAACGATCCTACCTGATCAATTTTATTAAGACCAAAGGAGCAGCAAGATGAAAGTGAAAAACAAAAGTTATTTATATCAGCATGGCACCCTAGGTGGGTTGATGCAGGATTTAATGGATGGCACGGAGCAAATCGGCAAAATGCTTGAATATGGCAATTTTGGGATCGGTACGTTGGCTGGTTCCAATGGGGAAGTAATCATTTTAGATGGTGAAATCTACCATGTAGACGAATCGGGCAAGGTGCAAGTGCTCCAAGGAAATGAAGGAACCCCTTATGCGGCAGTCGTCGATTTTTCTGCGGCGAAGCACCTACAGATCAGTCAAGAGATGACCGATGAAGAAGTGAAAAATCACGTCCTGACAGAAGTCAGTCCGAACTTGTTTTCCGCTGTCAAAATCCATGGGGTATTTGCCAAGATGCACGTCCGCGTTGCCCCAAAGCAAGAAAAACCGTACCCAAAATTCATTGAGATCATCCAGCATCAGCCGGAATTTCAAGCAGAAGATATCAGTGGTACGATCGTCGGGTTCTTTACCCCGTTGTTGTTCCACGGTGCTGCAGCCGCCGGTTTCCACCTGCATTTTATTAGTGATGACCGCACATTTGCTGGTCATGTCTTGGACTTTGAAGTGGCAGCTGGTGAAGTCGAATTGATGGAACTAGCTGAATTTCGTCAGCATTTTCCTATTGATAATCAAGATTACTTGCAGCGGGAGATCGATGTTGCAAAAATCGCCAAAGATATTGAATCAGCGGAATAAGCAACGGTAGATTTCTTAATAGACAAACGATAAAAAGCAAGCTAGAATGCGATTCTAGCTTGCTTTTTGTTATGGACGGTTTTTTGTAGCATGACAAGCTACCCGTGTTCCCTTGAGATCTCCTTTGATTCAGAAATCGCAAATCAATTGTTATCTAATACGACTAAGCGTAATATTCGTGTGTTGATTTTATTCAATAATCGATTCCAGTCGGAGGCATCGGGGATCGGTTTTAGCAAGATGCTTTCGACGTCCAATAAATACTCTGTAGCATATTCAGAGTAATTAGTAATCAAAAGCTCAATATTTTTTTCCTTCAAATATTCGTGTGACAGTTCATTCGAATCAGGATAGTACATCGTATGATAGGCACCTAGATAGCGACGAATAATATTTTCAGCATACTCGCAGACATATTCATTGCCTTCAAAAATCACGGCAATCGTCCGTGGGGAGCCCCAGTTTGCTTCCTTGATGGATTCCATGTACATAGTGAGACTGGCACAAAAGTCATCTAAGTATTTTCGAGAATAGAGCTTTTTCACTAAGGTGTGTGTAAAGAGGAAATCATAATTTTTTTGATACTCTTTTGCGAACTTCTCTTTGACAAATTGATTTAAATCATCAATGTTTATGTTCATAGTCAAAGAGAGCAACTCTCGTAACTTTACTACGATGAAAAAAGACTCAAGCCAAAGGAAGTCTTTTCGTTCATCGAGACTGTTGCCTTGGTTTTCTGCATAAAAATCGCTGACGATCTGTTTAATTTCAGGCCAATAGTTATATGTTCGACAAAATTCTTCGCAAGAAGGACTATTGATTTTACGACGGCAAATAATACAGGTGAAAATATAAACAGCTTCCGCCTTAGGAAGTTCATAATTAAAATGTCGTTGCATGATTTTTTGCAACTCTTGATATTGTGATAACAAATTATTTTTCTTGATCAGTTCATAGAGCTCAGAAGATGGTTTTGCCAAAAGACCTCGTTTGCTGCGCTCGATGCTGATGTAAAGAACATAGGCAAAATAGGAGAAGGAAGAAGACTGCATTTGTTTTGCTTGCAGAAGAGTAGTGATCTCCTTGATTGCTTCTTGTACATTGATTGAAGGAAATATCGTGTTGATGTTGATGTCAGACTCATAGTAAAAAAGACAAAAAAATTTACGGATATCAATTTCAGATCCTGCAAATGTCACTGGATTAGTCTTAAGACGAAGGTTAAAAGGATGTAAGTAAATTTCGATTTTTTTAAAATAACTAAGCAATGACTGCTCAGAAAGGTTGAGTGAAAGGCTCCAATCCATCAATGATTGGACCTCATTAAAAAAGATACTTTCGAAAATCAAAAAAATTGGTTCATCCTTGACCATGGCTTGTTTTTTTCTGCGATAAGATTCGTGATCAAGCTCTTCGAAGAAATACCCGACTTTAGCCGCATGGATTTCGATTGAGTCACTAAAATAGTTCCGAATACTGGCGATATCTGAGATAACCGTCCGCGTACTACTTTTGGTTATTTTAGCCAAGTCGTTAAGAGTACAAGTGGGATTTTTTTCAAATTCATCTAATAATTGTAACCAACGAACAAGAGAACGATTTTTCATGAATTTTAATTGAAATGTTTTCATAGTAGTCTCCCATCATATAAAATAGCCGTTTATAAAAAAGGTGTGCAATCCTTTGGTTTGTGTCGGTCATCGATGGCCTTTTAGCAAGAATAACGCAAAGCGACTCATGGAAACAATCTGACGCTAAAACGGAGCTATCATGCAATTTCCATGATAGCCAAAAGATGCCTCCTTCGTTGTCAGATATGTATCAACTGAAAGAGTTTCGACTGTCAAATCAAAGAACCATCCTGAAATTTACTATTTTTCTTAAATAAACGCAAATTCCTTGCACTATTTTAATCAATAGTTACAATTATTGTTGTACAACAGAATGGGGAAAGCAACTTTTTTCACCCGTCTATGAAAAAACAAATTTTTTAGCTGAAAGAAAACCCGGTATAATGACATCTCCTAGGCGCCTTCTTGCGCAAATCAGTAAAAACGATGTTTTTCAGTAAGGAGCTTATTTTTGAAGAATTTCCAGTTAAGTTTTGTCACAAATAAATCAACGGCTAGATGGTTCCAAATTCTCAATGCCTTTGAAAAAAGTGAGATCTGCAGTGCGAGTAGCTTGGCAGAAGTCACAGAAAGTACTACAAGAACGATTGGAAAAGATATTGGCGGAATCAATGAGTACTTTGCTGGCTTATTGCAAATCTCTTCGACGAATCAAGGGTATTTATTTGAATTGAACAACTACCCAAGTTATGAAAAGAAAAAAGCATCCCTGCTAGCGAATGAGCCCTTGTTTCTTATGCTGGAAAATATTTTTATGGGTGAGTTGAAATCTATTGATGAGTGGACCGACTGTCTTTTTCTATCTAAAAGCACCTTATCGAAATATTTGCGGCGTATCCATCAACAGCTTACTCATTTTGATTTGACCTTAACACTGGATCCTGTGAATATCGTAGGCGAGGAAGCAGATATTCGGAATTTCTTCTGTACCTTTTTCTACGAGACAGACATTACCCCTCACACGGTTTTTCCGTCGGTAGCGGTTCAACAGGCAGTCACTGAAATCAGTGGGATGTTTGAAAAAAATAGCTATCATACCGCCTCATTTTCCCAATACAGTTATCTGCTGCATATTTCGATCGAGCGATTTTTACAAGGGCAAAGGATTCAGGTAAAAGAAGAGTTATACCATGCTTTGAGACATAGTATCCAACTGATGCACTTTCAACGGATCAATGAAGTGATAGACAAGTATTTTGAGTTTCAGTTTCCTCACGATGAGTTGGTCTTTTTGTTTGTGAGTATTATCACTAAAAGGAAATTGCAAAATGTCATCGTAGAGCAAAAATTCTGTCTCTCTTATAATCACTGGCCAAAAATTCGCGAATTGACCAACAGTTTTTATCAACTCTTGAATGTCACTAGTCCAAACCCAAAAAATGATTTGATTTTGATTGAATCTTTTTTTACTACTGCTAAATTGAGGGAATGCTTATCGACTTCAGCGAATCGCAATATTTGGGACGTCAACACTTTTATTCGTAAAACATTTCCGAAAGAATTTGCTTTTTATCAACGATTCTTAGAGAACAATCCTTTTTATCAAGAGTTGTATTCTCCTCAATATTTGCCGGATTTTTGCGCGAATTTAGTTATTTATATCGAGTCTGTTCGTGAGCGCTATTGGTTTCCCCGAAAAAACATTGCCTTTATTTTCGAGGGCAATCACCATATCGTTCAGTACATTGAAGGGTGGTCCAATCGGTATTTCAGCTGCTCTCACCGAGTATTTTATCCGGATTCTGGCGAAGTCACCCCCCACTATTTGAAGCAAAATCAGATCGACCTGATAGTAACGAACTATGCAGAGCATGCGTCCGCTTTTCGCGATACCATCGAATGCATTGTCTTCAAAACGATTCCTTCTTCCTCTGATTGGAATCGGCTATTGGAAAGAATCAACCCGGATGTCACGCGACAGTTCGCGCTAAAAGACCTCTTCTAATTTCTCTTCATCTGCAATTATGAAGAGTCGCTAGAAAAGGTCTATTCCAATTCTATACGAATAGCATAAGCAAAGCCCAGTTCCTTCAAACTATCTAGCAGTCAAGGAATTGGGCTTTGGTTTTAAAGGCTTGTTTTTACACAAAAAACATCGATTTTGGGGATGGGGAAGTGTCAATGATAGTGAGTACAAGCCTTTTAAAACAAATGAGTTAGGGAGAACCAGTTTAGCTATTTACTGTGCTTCGCTTAAATAAATCAAGCTCCAAGGAGCTTTTTGATTCAGTTGAATTCCGGTCAATTCCCGATAAAAACAGGTTTTGTCTTTGACAGTCAGCTGAATGATCTCTTCTTGCGTGTATTCGTTTAAAGCACTTTTTTTTAAGTTGTACAGCTCTTTTAAGATCTGCAACTGAGCATCAATGTCCAGCAACAACGACATCTTTTGGAAAAAACTATTATCGGAGTCGTTGTAGATGTTTAGAAAACGTTGGCGCAAGGATAAATAAAAGTTAAAGATCTTAGGGTCTTCGCTAGAACAGCTAGAATGAATAAATTCTTCATCGAAAAAGTTTAAATATTCTTCAGCTGATTGAATCGTTTTTAAGTTCATATCGATACTCCTTCATTATAGTTGACTTGTAGTGAAACCTATTTGATTCGATCATCGAAAGCATTTGCGGCAACTGGGTATCTGACAGGAGGCACTCGTATTTACAGGAGCGTTTTGCAGTCGCAGTATCAACGAGGACTTTCGTTACATCCAATGTACTTGATTTCTCATGGAGTCTCAAACGCGTTTTTTCGCATCCATACGAAGAACTTTTTTTCGTTGATGAATCAGTCAATAAAGTCGAGAATATACAATATCTTTTGTTATAAAAAATAAAAGAGGACATGTACAGCGGCTTAGTCCTGTTTTTTATATATGGATACGGTGAAATCTTTTTGACAATCAAATGTAAAACCATAGTGCGAGTGTTTTAGCATTGTTTTGACGATATACAGACCTAAACCTGTACCAGCTTCTTCTCCATAAGAGAAGAAGGGTTTGGCCAAATCTGAGTGTTTCAGCGGCCCAGTTTTTTTGATAGGGTTTTTGATCGTTAATTGTTTGTTAGTAATAATGATCGTGACGACGCTGTTGGGTGGGGAATGAAAAATCGCATTGCTCAAAAGGTTTGAGAAAATTTTCTTTGCCAATTTCGGGTGGTAGAAAAACGTCAGCTCTTGTTGTTGATCAATTTCGATCCGCAAACCTTTATCACTCCATAAAACTTCATATTCTTCGATCAAGTGATCGATCATTTCCCGCACAGAAAGTGGTTGGTCGTCATGGGCCTGTTGGTTGTGAAAAACGAACAGGATTTCTTTGATCAACTGCTGCAGCTTTTTCAATTCATTTTCTGTGGCTAGAAGGGACTCTTGCTGTTCTTCAGATAAAGAGTCATCTCTGACATTCGCTAATAGCAGTTGGCTTGCCATGATCGGTGTTTTCATCTCATGGGTGAATCCTTCTAGCAATGTTTTTTTCTCTAACTCCAGCTGTTTGATCTGCTGAACTTGTTCCAAGGCGGCCCGCTGGGCACATTGGAGTTGTTGATATAGGGCAGTTACTTGAGTTTCGATCACTAGATAATCATGCAATTTGATCATGGTATTTACGTCATGAATCTCCTCATACGGAATATTTTTTTCCATCATGTGGAAGACAGACGCCAGTTTGCTCTTTTCGTTTCGATATAAGTAGGTATACAAGCCGCTTCCAGCCAAGGTCAATAGGCTAACTAGCAGCAAAACAAAAGGCGTTGCTAGCCAAATGATCTCTTTTACATCGACGGCACTGATTTGGACAGGGTAACTAACGTAAACTTTGTAGCCATTAGTGTCAAACGTCGATTGATAACCATTGGTGAGATGGATCAGCTCACCATTTTTCGCGGTGATGGGTTGCTGGATGGGATAGATGGTATTTTGCTGGGCATCAAAAATGATTATGGTATAGCCATCGATTCGATAACTGTCCAAACGTTGGAAAGAAAGTTCATCGTCATTGACAATATCAAAAATTTCCCGGACTACAGTGTCAAAGACCGCTTGTTGTTTCATTTCGATCCGAGGACCGATATTTAGTAAGAAAAAACCTATCACGCTCACAAAAGTCACGAATGACATTGTCAATGTAAAGAAGCAGATGATGCGAGTCGTTTTCCATTTAATTCGTTTCTTTTTCAATTCGGTACCCGATCCCTTTAACAGTTTGGATGATGTCTTTGCCTAATTTGCTACGGAGGTTTTTAATGTGAACATCGATCGCCCTAGAGTCGACAAAGGAGTCATAGCCCCAAATTGTGTCTAAAAATTCTTCACGGGAAAAGACTTTTCCTTGACTTAAGAGCATCATTTGCAAGAGCTCAAATTCTTTTGAAGTCAATTCGATCGGCTGGCCTTGCCTGTGAACTTGATAGTTATTGATCTCCAATGTCAAGTCGTTATACGTGACCGCCGCATTTTCTTTGTGACCGACTCTGCGCAAAATCGCATCGATTTTTAAAGCGAGGATGTTGGTAGAAAAAGGTTTGATTACATAATCATCGATCCGCTTGCTGTAAAGGTTGATCTGAGTGAATTCATCGTTCAATGCGCTGATCACGATCACCGGGATCGGGTTGTTTTCGCCTAACTCATTTAAAAACGTTTCTCCGCTCATTTTAGGTAACATCAAATCGAGTAAAATCAAAGCAAAAGTTTTTGTCTCTAGGGCGTTCAAAGCAGCTTCCGCTTCATCAAAGGCTGTGACTTGATAGCCTTCTTTTTGTAAACTCAACTGGATGCCTCTTCTGATTTCATCGGTATCTTCAATAAGAAGAATTTCTGTGGCCATGGATTACTCCTTTCTATTACTAAAGAAGGGTCAATCGTCCGTTTTTGATCGTATATACATAGTCTGAGATTTCTTTAAAAGTTAAGTCATGGCTGACGATGATGATACACTTGCCTGCATCCCGCAAGTCTTTAAAGATCGTCATGACATTTTCACTGTTTGCCAGATCCAAGCTGCCAGTCGGCTCGTCGGCGATGATCAGATCAGAATCTAAGGCGAGAGCTCGGGCGATTGCCACCCGCTGCTGTTGTCCCCCAGACAACTGGTGACATTTTTTGTGCTGTATGTCGCCACAAATCCCTACTTTGTTTAAATAGCTGCTGGGAGACTGAGGGTTTTTAACTTTGTGGATATTTGTGGCGATCGTGATGTTTTCCAACGGTGACAAATAAGGGATCAAGTTGAGAGACTGGAAAATGTAACTGATTTGCCGGCGATAGGAGACTAAATTCGTCATTGACTGGCCTTGGAACTCGATTGAACCGCTTTGCAAAAATTCAAGACCGGAAATCAAAGACAAAAAAGTGCTTTTTCCAACACCAGATTGACCAATAATCGTGTGGATCTTGCCAGCGTCAAACACTTGACTGACATTTTGCAAAATAGTCTCATCTTTGTATGAGTAACTGATATCTGTAATTTTGAGCATTTGATCTTCTCCTTTAGTATTCATCAAATCTGTGAAGGTTTCTTTAAAAAAATAGGTATTTTTAACTTTTTTTAACATTTTGCTTATTCGTTATTGGACAAGATCTCTTTGGGACTTCTCTTAATGATCTTCATAGTTGGCAGGATCGTTGTGACACAAGTGATGACTGCCAATAATGAAAAGATGACTGAAGAAAAAATGAGCGACTCTTTGAAATCGGTTTGCTGGATAGAGACCTCGGTGTTGAGTTTGGTGCTTTCATCTTCCACATAATTGTCTCCTCGCGGCATGCTCAAGCTGCTATTGTCACTAAGTTCCCCCATAGAAGCTTGCATTTGTTCATTGACGACTGCACTTGCTTGGGGTGCAATCACTGTGGTGGATAAGGCGAAACTGATACCGAAGCTGACGACCAAAACGATTGCGACTTCTAAGAACATCTGCAAAAGGATGTTGATTTTTGTTTCTCCCAATGACAGTAACAAGCCGACTTCGTATTTACGCTCTCGTAACGAGAGCATCATAATCAACCCGATGACGATCAAGGCAAAAAGGATCAAGAAAAGCTGAATGAAGTTCAAGATCGAAGAAAAATCTGTAATCATTGATTGGATCGTTTTGTATTGCTCGTAGGAGCTTTTGAATGCGACCTGCTGGTATTTACTGTTTTCAGCATCTAATTCATTCAAGAACTTTTGTGTATCCATCGGATCTTTCAAGCTGACTTTAATTTTGTCATAACCCGCCATCAAAGGAGTGTTTTCACCAAATTGCAGTTCTTTGACTTCTTTGAGAACCCTTCGTGTCGAAAAAAATAACCGCTCTTCATTATCTTTGTGGGGGCGAGGACTATTGGCAGCTAACTCATAAATACCAGTGATAACCCCGCTTTTTTTCAAAGCTTCTTGTTCTTCATCGAAACCCGAATTGAAATCCAAGGTTAAAGGGTCACCAATGCTTAGTTTGTGTTTTTCCGCATACTTTTTTGAGACCATGATTGGATAAGTCTCTTTGTTATTGGTAGTAAGATCGCCCTCAATGATCTGCAGATTGTATTTTGCTAATTCAGGATCGTTGCTGTCATAAATTTCGATTTCATTGGAAGGTTCGATTATACCTCCCGGCACCTTGTCTTCATGTTTTGGTGTCCGGTCAGCATACTGGGTGAATAGCTGGGTCGCAGCGCTGACGGAAAAATCTTCGACATAACTGGATTTTTCAATTTTCTCCAGCAATTCTTCATTCAACACATCGGTACCAGATTGCAGATCGCCGGAATACATGGACTGAAGGATCTTCTCATAATCCAGCTCGATGGTTACTATTGAATTCAAGTCTTTTTGGACATTTTCCAATACTTTTTGCAGTTCGTATTGGGTCAGCCTCGCCGTGATCAAAAACGTTGAGACGACCAGAAACAACCCGCCAATGATTGCGGTCCGTTTTTTGAGACTGATGATACTTTTGATGATACGAGTAAAAAAGTTCATAAAATTCCTCCTTTGATATGCGAAAGTATACAGGAAGAAGGTTAGCCGAATATGTGGCCAATATGTGTTTCGTGTGAAGTTGGCGAACGCTTGAAGGCTTTCCTGTCATCCCATGGGCGCTAGGCTCATCCCCGTCATTTTTTCAAAGGTGTGATACTATAGAATTATCTAGAAAAACGATCCTTTGATTTAAGTCGCCAATACCAAAACAGTGTCAAGACACGCAGTTGCAGTGAGACACAACCGTCTGTTTTGACGAAAAGGTTTGGCTAAATAGGGACGTTCATTAAAGCAAACGAGGAGCAATTCAATGAAAGAGAAAAAAACAGTTGTAGTGATCGGCGGCGGACTTGGTGGTCTATCAGCGGCGGTCTCATTAGCCCAAAATGGCTTTGATGTATCATTATATGAAAAAAATCACCATTTAGGCGGCAAGTTGAACCGACTGGAAACAAACGGCTTCGGCTTTGACTTAGGTCCTTCGATTTTGACGATGCCGCAGATTTTCGAAAAATTATTTACTGGCAGCAATCGCGATATGGCGGATTATGTTGCGATTCGCCGATTGCCATTGGAATGGCGCTCCTTTTTTCCTGACGGCACCAAGATCGATCTCTATGGCGATCTTGCCCGCATGGCAAAGGAAAACCCGCACTTGTCGGAAAAAGACATGGCCGAGTACCAAGACTTTTTGGACTATGCGCAAAAGATTTATGCAATCACGGAAAAAGGTTATTTCGAGAAAGGCTTAGATACCACGAAAGAAATCTTGAAGTATCACGGCGTGATCAAAGCGCTGAAAGGCTTTGATTATTTCTCTTCCATGCATGATGCCATTCAAAAACGTGTCAGCAATCCGCAGCTGCAAGACATGCTGAGCTATTTTATCAAGTATGTCGGCTCGTCTCCTTATGACGCCCCAGCCGTCTTGAATATGATGATCTACATGCAGCATGCCCAAGGTGTTTGGTACGTGCCAGGCGGGATGCATCGTTTAGCCGAAGGCATCGTTCGCTTAGCAAAAGAGATTGGGGTCACTTTCCACACGGGACACAAAGTGGAAAAATTGATCGTTGAACAGGAACAAATCCGTGCCGCTCGTTTGGATGATGGTACGTTGATCGAAGCCGACTATTTTGTTTCCAACATGGAAGTGATCCCGGCTTATGAAGAGCTGTTAGAAGAAGCGCCGACCTTTACTCAAAAACTGGAAGAAAAATTTGAACCAGCAAGTTCTGGTTTCGTCTTGCACTTAGGGGTCAAAACCTCCTATCCGCAACTGGCGCACCACAACTTTTTCTTTTCCAATGCTTCAAAAGAAAACTTTGATCAAAATTTCCATCAGCATCAGCTGCCAGAAGACCCAACGATCTATTTGGTCAATGCCAACAAAACCGATCCTTCGCAAACAGTGGCAGGGCATGAAAACATCAAAATCTTGCCTCATATCCCTTATTTGCAGGATAAACCCTTTACGGAAGCGGAATACGATGCCTTTCGTGAACGGATTTTGATCAATCTGGAAAACATGGGCTTAACGGATCTACGCAAGCACATCGTGTATGAAGACCGCTGGACACCTGAAGACATCCAAAAGAATTATTTGTCACATCGCGGCGCCATCTACGGCACGGTCTCTAATCGCAAGAAAAATCATGGCTTTAAACACCCGAAACACAGCGAACGCTACGACAATCTATACTTCGTTGGCGGTACGGTCAATCCAGGGGCCGGCATGCCGATGGTGACCCTCAGTGGCCAGCAAGTCAGTGAGATGATCACCAAAAGAGAACACTAAGACAAGAAAGGATGATGACTGTGTATCTACTGCTCGCTGGTATTTGCGCTGCTTGGCTGGCAGGCTGGCTGATTTTTTTCCGCCTGCCGACGATACCCACCCGCAAGGAGACAGCCACATCCAAAGACTTTACGGTGAGGGGAGAACTGTCGATCATCATCCCCGCCCGCAATGAAGCAGAAAATTTGTCGCAATTGTTGGCATCCTTGCAGCAGCAAACCCTCCATCCTGTGGAGATTTTGGTGGTTGATGACGGATCGGAAGATGAGACGATCGCCTGTGCCAAGGGCTTCGGTGCGACGGTCTTGCAAACCGCTGCTGATTCTGCTGGGAAAGCGGCGGCTTGCTGGTTAGGCGCCTCACAAGCGGTGGGTAAGTATCTATTATTTTTGGATGCTGATACCTTCTTTCTAGCAGAAGATGGCTTAGAGCGTCTTTTCGCTGCGTATGAGGAGCGATCGGGACAAGGACTGCTCTCGGTGCAGCCCTATCATCAAACGAAGCGCCTGTATGAACAACTGTCTGCCGTCTTTAATGTCGTCTTACCTGTCGGGTTGAACCGCTTTTCTATCGTAGGCGAAAAACTCTCAGCTGGCGGTGCCTTTGGTCCGTGTATCTTGTGCAGCAAAACTGGGTACCTTCAAGCCAATGGACATCAGGACATGCCACAAGGAATCTTAGATGATCTAGCATTAGCGAGACGCTTTAAGAAAAAACGCTTGCCGATCGCCTTGTATGGTGGAAAAGACTTGGTGGCCTTTCGGATGTATCCAGCTGGTGTTCGTCAACTTGTTCAAGGCTGGACGAAGGACTTTGCCACTGCTTCGCAATCCACTCACCCTTTGATTATGGCGGGTGTCATCTTGTGGATCAGCGGCGGCATTGGGGTACTGGCGGCACCGTTTCTGATGGAACCACTGTGGCTAGGACTGCTTTTTTATGCTGCTTATTTTGGACAAACTCTGTGCTTTGCCCGCCGTGTCGGCAACTTCAACCGGATCCTGCTGCTTTTTTTCCCATGTTACTTTCTTTTTTTCCTAGGCTTATTTGGTTGGTCGTGGATCCAAACCCATTTGTTGAAATCCGTGACCTGGAAAGGACGCAAAATCAATTTATAGGAGGCGATGCACATGCCGCTGATCACCTTATCCCCACTGCTCTTGCTCATTACAGACAGCTTGGCTTGGCTGCTGTTTCATCTAGGCATCTCCTTTGGCTTGCGCAAAGTCAGCGATGCCTTTTTTGAACGTCATGCCAACTGGTTCCGTTCTTTTGCCTTTGAAAAAGGCGGTAGGATCTGGTCGGAGGTGTTTCGTATTCGTCAGTGGAAAGACAAATTGCCCGACGGCACTGTGATTGCCAAAAAAGGCTTTGACAAATCCCGCTTGGCTCAACAGCAAAAGGACTATCTGGAAAAATTCGTCATTGAGACACGCCGAGCAGAGCTGACCCATTGGCTGCTGATGGTTCCAGCACCGTTCTTTTTCCTCTGGAATCCTACGTGGGCGGGCTGGGTGATGATCGTCTATGCGTTATTGGCCAACTTCCCGTTCATTATGATCCAACGCTACAATCGCCCCCGTTTAGAGCGAGTCTTGCGGAAAAAAAGTGCCCTGCAAGTCAAGCGAAAGACGACGGTCTAAGTTCCTGTAGGTGCCGCTTTAAGATTCGCTGAAAAATAGGCAAACTGGAAATCAAAAGGATCGGAGGATAACTACCTTCGATCCTTTTTAAAAAATTGGTGTTAATTTTTATGGGATGCGTCAAGACCGTTTTTTGTACACTAAGGTCATTCAGAGGAAAGGGTGATCGTATGTCATCAGAAGGATGTGGGCAAATTTTCGACCTGCCTTTGCAGGCTGCTGCATTGGTTGGTCGTGTGTTTGGACAGGCACAAAGTATTTTTGTAAGTGTAGGAAAGAAGGAGGGATGCGCAAGATGATTGAAGATAGCCGACAACGGGACCACTATTACGACATGCTGATTGAAAAAAATTCCCAATATGAAGGGATTTTTTACGTTGGGGTAAAAACCACCGGCGTCTTTTGCCGTCCCACCTGCCCAGCGAAAAAACCGCTCAAAAAAAATTGCGAGTTTTTTCAGACAGCACAAGAAGCGCTGCTGGCGGCGTATCGACCCTGCAAACGATGTCGCCCGCTCAGCTCGCCTAGCCACTTATCCCCTGACGTGAAAAGCCTGGTGGAAGCCGTGGAGAGTAACCCAGAGAAAAAGTGGACCGACAAAGATTTTGAAGCACTAGCGATCCATCCCAATACCGCACGCCGACAATTCAAAAAATATTTTGGCATGGCCTTTATCGAATACTCCCGTGCACGCCGCTTAGGGTTAGCGTTTAAGCAGATTCGTGAAGGGGAACCGCTGATCCAAGCGCAATTAGAAGCCGGTTTCGATTCTGGCAACGGCTTTCGAGATGCGTTTTCTCGGATTATGGGGGAGTTGCCTTCCAACAGCCGCGAAAAAACGATTCTTTCTTCTGCTTGGCTTGAGACCAAGCTGGGGTCGATGTTGGCGATCAGCGACCAGCAGCAGCTTTACTTGTTAGAATTCGTGGATCGCAGAGGGCTAGAAACGGAGATTGCTGTTTTGAGAAGCCGTTTGAATGCAGTGATTATTCCCCAGCAAACGGCAATCATTCAGCAACTCAAGCAAGAATTGACGGAATATTTTGAAGGGAATCGAACTGCCTTCACGGTACCCATCGCATTGATCGGCTCTGATTTTCAGAAAGCCGTCTGGCAGCAGCTGTTGACAATGAAGATTGGAGAAACATACTCTTACAAACAATTGGCACAGCGAATCGGCAATGAAAAAGCTACCCGAGCTGTTGCCAATGCCAACGGAAAAAATCAATTGGCGTTGATCGTTCCATGCCACCGCGTCATCAATAGCGATGGCAGCATCGGCGGCTATGGCGGCGGTGTCGAACGCAAAAAGTGGTTACTGGCTTTGGAAAAGCAGGTGCAGCCGACCACAATGATCTAAAAAGGACAAGTATGCGTCGGAATCAGCGCTTCATTCATCGGTACATGGAATGGATCGAATCCTCTTCAGTAAAATATATATTTAGCGGAACTTATGGAATCTTTCATGAGTTCTGCTTTTTTATTAGATTTGAAGGGGACATAGAGAAAAGGTGGGACCTTCGTTAGTGTCTAACCGTTCTTAACCTCTATAAAAATAAGCATTGAATGATTTTCTTAAACAACCAAAGCATATCTTTTTACAACTTACAAAAAGTAAGTTATGATTATCTCGAATTCGAAATAAAGAGGTGAGGAAAATGGCGCATCAAGAAGAAGCGCTCAAAGCGTACATCGGTTTGCTGCGTACGGCGAGTCGTTTGGAACAAGTGGCAAAAAAAGATGTTCGTTGTTATGGCTTAAATATTACAGAGTTTTCTGTACTGGAATTGCTTTACCATAAAGGCACCCATACGACGCAAGCCATCAAGGAAAAAATTTTGATCGCCAGCAGCTCGACAACCTATGTAGTCGATCAATTAGTCAAAAAAGGCTGCGTGCGCCGGGAACCTAGCCAAGAAGATCAACGGGTAACTTACGTCAGTATTACGGAAGCAGGCAGGGCATTGATGGAGAAAATTTTTCCCAGTCATGCACAAAAGATTGCGGCGAGTTTTTCCGAACTCAGCAGTGAAGAATTGCAACAATTAAAAACAATTTTACGAAAAATAACTTACGATCAGAAATGAGGAAAAGAAAATGAGAAAACAAGATCAATTATTAGGGGTACACCATGTGACGGCCATGACAAGTGATGTGGAACGGAATTACCATTTCTTTACGGATGTGTTAGGGATGCGTTTAGTGAAAAAAACCGTCAATCAAGATGACATTTATACGTACCATACCTACTTTGCGGATGATTTAGGGACACCGGGAACGACCATGACGTTCTTTGATTTTCCCAATACCGCTCGCGGCAGCAAAGGAACCAACTCGATCACCCGCACCAGTTTCCGAGTACCCAGTGATGCTGCCCTTGATTATTATGCCGCACGCTTTGATGAATTTGAGGTAAAACACGAAGCAATCACCACCGAATTTGGGAAAAAAGTGTTGCGCTTTTGGGATTTTGATACGCAAGCCTATCAATTGATCTCTGATGAACACAATACTGGCGTGAAAGCTGGTACCCCTTGGAAAAAAGGACCGGTTCCTACTGAATTTGCGATTTATGGCTTAGGTCCTGTCGAAATGTCTGTTTCTTACTTGGCAGATTTCAAAGGGCTGCTGGAATCCGTTTTTGATTTCAAAACCATTGATCAAGTAGACAATCGCTATTTGCTAGAAGTCGGTGAAGGCGGCAATGGCGCTCAAGTCGTTTTAGTGGAAGATACCACGAGCCCGCAAGCACAACAAGGCGATGGCGAAGTGCATCATGTCGCTTTTCGTTTAGCTCACCACGACTCATTAGCAGTTTGGCAAGAAATCTTTGATAACTTGGGATTGGCCAACTCCGGCTATGTGGATCGCTACTATTTTGAATCCTTGTATGTGCGCATCGGCCATATTCTTTTTGAACTAGCAACAGATGAACCAGGGTTCATGGGGGATGAACCATACGAAACATTGGGTGAGTCCTTATCATTGGCACCATTTTTAGAAAATCGCCGTGAATACATCGAAGGAGTCATCAAACCCTTCAATACAAAACGCGCCTAAGGAGGCACATAGTATGCAACTCATTCAACAGATCCACCATATTTCAGCTATCGTAGGCGATCCGCAAACGAACGTTGCCTTTTACCGCGACGTGTTGGGGTTGCGCCTCGTCAAACAAACCGTCAATTTTGATGATCCCTACACGTATCATCTTTATTACAGCAATCAAGCGTTAGAAAATGGGACCATCATCACCTTCTTCCCTTGGGCAAATGCCCATCCTGGGCGAGTAGGAAGCGGACAAGTCGGCACGATCGCGTTTCGAATTCCAAAAGACAGCAGTGCCTATTGGCAAGATCATCTGGCGAAACATCAAGTAACTGTTCAAGAAAGTACATTGTTTGATCGGCCGACTTTAGAACTTCATGATCAGCATGACCTGTCTTTGGCGTTAGTCGAAGCCGAAGAATCGGCGGAAACACCAGCGATTGTAGGCTTTCATGGGGCCGTCTTGCTTTCGGCACAACCAGAAGCGACCATTCAAACGCTGGCAGATGATCTAGGTCTGAACATTTTTAACAAAACAGAGAAAAGCACCCATCTTCATACCGCAGGCACCCTCGCTCATGAGATCGTCGTGCCCCATGAAGCAATGCCAGCAGGGCGCTGGGGTGTCGGCACCGTCCATCACATCGCGTGGTCCGTGCCAACGGAAGTAGTGCAAAAAGAGTGGCAAGAATACTTGTACGATCAAAGATACGGCGTCACTGAAATCAAGGACCGTAACTATTTCAAAGCCGTCTATTTCCAAGAGCGGGGCAATATCGTCTTTGAGATCGCAACAGAAACCCCGGGCTTTTTAGTTGATGAACCGTTGGAAACGTTAGGACAGCAGTTGATGTTGCCAGCCCAATTTGAAAGTCGTCGTGCAGAGATCGAGGATCGCTTGCCAGATTTATCGGTTTAGAAAAAAGGAGACGCTGTATGCACTATTTAGATCCCAAGGATTTGACCCAACGAGAAAATTATAAACTACTGATCGGCTCCATCATCCCACGGCCAGTGGCAGTGGTCAGTACGCAATCAGCCGACGGTATCGTCAACATCGCTCCATTCAGTTTTTTTAACATCGTCAGCTCAGAACCCGTGATCCTCTCGTTGGCTATCCAGCGCAAAGAGGGGGAACTGAAAGACACCGCCCGCAATCTGTTGGCGACGAAAGAAGCCGTCGTGCATATTTTGGATCAAACAAATGTCCAAGAGGCCAATAAAACCGCGGCATTATTGCCCGCAGACCAAAGCGAGTTGACGGTTTCTGGATTTACGACAACGACATCGAAAACAATTGCCGTGCCTGGTTTGAAAGAAGCCAATGTACGCTTAGAAACGACTCTGCATCAACACGTACCCATCAAAAAAGACCAGCAGACCACTGCCGATCTCTTATTGTTGGAAGTCGTCGGCTACCAGATTGCAGAGGATGTCTATCAAGATGGCAAGATCGATCCCCGTGCCTTACAAGCAGTCAGCCGGCTAGCGGGAAATTCTTACGCAACGATTGGGGAGATTTTCGATATCAAACGACCAAGTTAAAGGAGGAACTTCGATGAAAGCAATCTACCAACAAGGAGCAGCTGACGCACCAGTTTTGGTACTGCTCCACGGCACCGGTGGCGACGAACAGTCGCTGCTAGAAGTAGGCAAAGCCCTTGATCCCCAAGCGTCACTATTAGGTATTCGCGGCAATGTCTTAGAAAACGGCATGCCCCGTTACTTCAAACGCCTGGCTGAAGGGGTGTATGATGAAGCCGACTTAGCACTTCGCGGCGACGAATTAGCCAAGTTCATTCGGCAAGCCGCCAAAGAATACAACTTTTCGTTAGCGCAAGTGGTACTGGTGGGTTATTCCAATGGCGCCAACATTGCCATTCGCTTATTACTAAATGATAGTGACCACTTCAAAAAAGCGATCCTCTACCACGCCATGTATCCAGTCGAGAATGTACCGACGAATTCCTTGCTTGACACTCATGTGTTTCTGAGTTTTGGCAGAAACGACCCGATCGTTTCCCTAGCTGACAGTGCTTACGTCCAAGAGATCTTTACCTCGCGGGGCGCAGTCCTTTCAACCGTTTGGACCCCGAGTCATCAGTTAACGTATGAAGAAGTTGAACACTCGCGCATGTGGTTGACCGAACAATAAAGCAGTCTATTTCCTAATCAATCAGCGATCCTGCAGGTTGGTTAGGTTTTTTTGTTTCACGTGAAAACATTGAACAGAGAGTAGATCAGCTCCATCAAGATATGCTTTACATTAGTTCTGTTAGTATGGGTGGTTTTTATATTATTAAAGCTTCTGGATTATAAGGTAGCTTGTTATCTCTAACCTGTTTAAGTTAATAACATGAATTATTCCTAAAAAATGGCAATAAAATTTAATAAAACGCATAATGGAAAATGGGTTTGGTGATGATCAAAACCAGTTAGGGATTATACCTAGCTGGTTTTTTTAGTAAGGAAACAAATTTGTTGATAGTTCCTTTATTTAACAACGTTGATTGTTGTATCGGTGAATAGTGAGTGACTTGTGGTTCTTTAGATACCAGAAATCGAAAGCGAATGTGTTTATTTGTTTAAAATAACGTTATACAAATTATGTTGATGAATTTCAATACTTTTTTCAGTTAGTTTTTTTGTTGATAATCATTGTTTTGGCGCTTTTTTTCGTATTTAAAGATAACAAAGATATTTTTATATTAAAACAAAAATCTGTTGACAGACAAAATGAAAGCGTTTATATTGGATATGTGGTTACTACCAGTTGAGAATAAGGGGAGGACATAAGATGCTTGGTTTGGTTTTAACAGGTCATGGAGGATTTGCGCAAGGGATGGAAAATGCGCTTGCGATGATTGCAGGACCCCAAGAACAATTTCTAGCAGTGCCGTTTTTAGAGGAAAATCCGTTAGCTGACTTTGAAAAAGAGTTGCAAGGAGCAATCGATCAATTAAAGGAAACCTGTGATGGGGTCGTGATTTGTGCAGACCTTGTGGGTGGGACCCCTTTTAATGTTACGATGACCGCTACCAATGAGGACCCGCAAGTCGAGGTCATCGGCGGCATCAATCTACTGATGCTAGTAGAAGGTTCGTTGACTAGATATACGGCAACTGATCCAGAGGATTTTTGTCAAGAACTGGCAGAGATTGGCAAGAGCGGTATTTTTCACGGAAAGATCAAAGGCCATGAGGAAATCAATGAGGAAGAAGGAATTTAAACATGTGGGAAATGATCTTAGCAGCCTCAATCGTGGTGCTTGTTTTTCTCTTTCTCTTTTTGGCGGTCTCTTCTTTCTTGAATGGGAAAAATCTGAAAAAGCAAAAAGGCTATTTCGCTGAATTGCAGCAGTCCTTGAAAAAGGGACAGAAAATCAAATTGTACGGCGGCATTATTGGGGAGATTCAAGCACTTGGGAAAGAGACAGTGGATCTAAGGGTGAAATCGGGAACGGTGATCGAAGTAGAACGTAGTGCGGTTGCAGAAATCATGCAGTAAATAGAAGGAGGACATATTTATGGGAGAACCAAATATTTTATTGACGCGAATCGACAATCGATTGATTCATGGGCAAGTTGCCACCCAATGGAACGGTACGTTGGGGGCAAATCTAATTTTAGTGGCAAACGATAAGGTCGCCAAAGACAAAGTCAGACAAGGGTTGATGGATATGGCGGCGCCAGCTGGCGTCCAAACGAGGTATTTCTCGCTTCAAAAAACCATCGAGATCATTCATAAAGCATCGCCAAAACAAAAGATTTTCATGGTGGTTGAAAATCCGCAAGATGCGTTGAAATTGGCTGAAGGTGGAGTACCAATCAAGAAACTGAACATTGGGAATATGCATATGTCAGAAGGGAAAAGACAGGTTGCTACGACAGTTGCCGTCGATGAAGCAGATGTCAATGCCTTTAAAAAACTGAAGGAAATGGGGGTGCAATTAGTGATTCAGCGGGTTCCAACGACACCTGTTGAAGATGAAAAGAAATTATTTCAGTAATGCAGAGGTAAGGAAGGAGAAAGAAAATGGATTACACGATTTTTCAAATCATTTTAGTCTTCATAGTTACATTCATTGCCGCAATCGATCAATTTAGTTTTTTAGAATCATTGTACCAACCCATTGTTACTGGGATGGTTATCGGACTTATTCTTGGAGATCTTCAAACCGGCTTGATCGTTGGTGGAACGTATCAGTTAATGACGATCGGCAATATGCCGGTGGGCGGCGCGCAACCGCCAAATGCGGTGATTGGCGGAATTATGGCAGCAATCTTAGCAATCACGCTGCAGCTAGAACCGACAGTAGCGGTTGCTACGGCGATTCCGTTTTCTTTGCTGGGGCAATATGGGGTGACGATTATCTTCTCACTAATGTCACCAGTGATGTCAAAAGCCGACAGCTACGCCCATGATGCCAATACGAAGGGCATTGATCGAATCAATTATTTAGCGATGGCGGGTCTTGGAACGATCTTTGGCTTGATCGTGGTCTTATTCTTTATCGGCGGTGCTGCCTTCGGGAATCAGGCGGTCGCAGCGATCCCTCAATGGTTGATGGGTGGGCTTGGCGCAGCTGGGGGCATGATGCGGTATGTCGGTTTTGCGATTTTACTAAAAGTGATGGTTTCCAAAGAAATGTGGGGTTTCTTCTTTATGGGGTTTGGTTTAGCCACGATCGTAATGGCGGCACCTTCCTTGCAAGGACCAGCCTTGATCATTCTAGCCTTCATCGGTTTTGCATTAGCCTTTTGGGATTATCAAATCCAGTCCAAATTTAAAGTAGCAGCAGCCAATACCTATGATTTCGGAGGCGACGAAGATGGCATATAATATTCCCGATTCTTATAGCGAACAAGCACCAGCAGACCAACTGGATAAAAAGACCTTGAACAATATGGTCTGGCGTTCCTTATTTCTACAAGCCTCTTTCAACTATGAGCGAATGCAAGCAGGAGGCTGGTTATTCAGTATTTTACCGGGATTGAAAAAGATCCACAAAAATGAAAAGGACTTGGCTGCTTCAATGAGCCATAACTTAGAGTTTTTCAATACTCATCCATTCCTCGTGAACTTTGTGATGGGGATCATTCTATCGATGGAACAAAACAAAGCCGACATTCCCATGATTCGGGCAGTGCGAGTCGCCGCGATGGGACCGCTAGGCGGGATCGGTGACGCGTTATTCTGGTTCACTCTGGTACCGATAACAGCTGGTATCACAGCAAATATGGCGATCAACGGCAACATCGCTGCACCGTTTATTTTCTTACTGGTATTCAATGCGGCCCAATTCGGCTTACGGTTCTTCTTGATGCACTGGTCTTATCGTTTAGGGACAGATGCGATTGGGATCTTAACGGAAAATGCCAAAGAGTTCACCCGAGCAGCGAGTATTTTAGGGATTTTTGTTGTTGGCTCCTTGACCTGCGTGTATGGAGCGACGTCTTTGGATATTCAGATCCCTAACGGCACTACCAATGAAGTGACGCAAGCGACGACGATCGTGGATGATCAAGCAGCCATTGCCGCTTATGGAGATATGCTGTATACCACGGATGAGAATGGTCAATTGACCGACACATTGCAAGAAAATGCGGCGGTCAACGAACTGGCTAACGGCAAATATGAATTGACGTTTAACAAAGTTAACGAAGTGCCCGTGACGATCGATATTCAAAAAATCCTCGATGGGATCTTGCCGCAAGTGATTCCATTGACCATCACACTGATGCTGTATTTCTTCTTATCAAAACGCGGCTGGACGCCGTTGAAATGTATCGCTTTGCTGCTAGTGATCGGCTTGATCGGTTCTGGCTTTGGTCTGTATCCATCCATTTGGCCGCAATAAGCAAGCTAGCAGAAGAAACGGCGCAACACGCAGGAGGAGTTTTGCTAAGCAAGCAACAGCTGACTTTTCAGCTTAGCTCGTACTGGCAATTGGTTCATTTTCCTGCGTGAAAAGACGCAAATTCAGGAAACAGAGCCCCTGTAGACGATTGTTTGACACGCCTATCGGGAAATAGTACACTCGTTATGTGGTAGTAACCAGTTTGGAGGGGCTTATGAATATCAATAAAAATCGACAACCATTATACGATCAATTGTTAAATTTACTGATTGAAAAAATCGAAAATGAAATGGAAGCAGACACGATGCTTCCCTCAGAAAGAGAACTGTCAAAGCGCTACGGATTAAGTCGGACCACCGTTCGCTTGGCACTACAGGAATTAGAAAAATTAGGCTATATTTATCGCCAACATGGCAAAGGCACCTTTGTCTCAGATATCCGCAAGCAGGCAACCAATTTATCAGGTTCGTATAGTTTTACCGAACAGATGAAAGCACTAGGGAAACAACCAGAAACTAGAGTATTGGCATTCAAAAAAATGGAAGCGACAAAATATTTTGCCACTCAGTTGCAAGTTTCCATCGGCGAGCCGATCTACAAGTTAAAACGATTGCGTCTTGCTGATGGCCAACCGATGATGATCGAGCGTTCTTATCTGCCTGTCAAACGCTTCATGAATTTAACGAGTGAGATGATCGAGCAAAAACCATTGTACGATATCTTTCATGAAGACTTTCATCAAGTGATCCGCCTCGCGGACGAAGAATTTTTTGCCAGTATTGCCAGTGCAAAAGATGCGGCATTGCTAAAAATCCGCGAAGGTGCGCCGGTGTTGAACCTGGTACGCAGCACGTTCAATATTGAAAATGAAGTGATCGAATACACCTTGAGTGTTGCTCGAGCAGACCAATTTAGATACAAAGTCCGCCACTTGCGTAACGACGAGTAGCGCATTTCCTAGACAGTCTGAAATGATCCACTCGAGCAAAGAAAAGGCATGTATTCAAAACCAGTGAAGTCAAGGAAGTTTGCCATTTGGGTGATAGCTAAGCCTTCATCCAAGACAAGCGCTCCTCGTACCGTCACTGGGAATACATACTGGAAAAACAGTAGCTAGGAGGAAGAAAGATGTTTCAACTGTCAACAAAGGAATTAGCAGAATTAGGTGCGGAAATTACAACAAGAGAAATCAAACAACAGCCAGAACTTTGGCAAGAAACCTTGACGATCTATCAAGAAAAGCAAGAGGCGATTGCGACTTTCTTACGTACTATCAAGCAAAAGACGGACAAACGCATTCGGGTAGTTTTCACGGGAGCGGGGACGTCGCAATATGTCGGAGATACGATCGTTCCTTATTTGAATAAGACCGGCGCAACTGCGGATTATCTTTTTGAAAGTATTGCTACGACGGATATTGTCGCAGCTCCAGAACAAGTTTTATTTGCGGATGAACCAACACTGCTCGTTTCTTTTGCTAGAAGCGGCAATTCACCAGAAAGTTTAGCAGCGGTCAAAATCGTCGATCAATTCGTTGCCGACAGTTATCATTTGACGATCACTTGTGCAGCCGACGGATCTTTGGCACAACAAGCTGCCGCTGATGAAACGAGTTATCTGTTATTGATGCCTGAGAGGTCAAATGATGCTGGCTTTGCAATGACGGGAAGTTTTTCTTGCATGGCTCTTTCGGCACTGCTGATTTTTGACCAGACGCCTCTGACAGAAAAGGGGCATTATGTTGAAACCCTTAGCCGATTGGGGCAAGAAGTGATCGACAGAGAAACAGAACTCCAAGTACTGACGGACCGTTCCTTTAAGCGGATCGTTTACCTTGGTTCAGGCACGTTGTCGGGGTTGACCAGGGAAGCACAGCTAAAAGTATTGGAACTGACTGCGGGAAAAATCGCCACCGTGTTCGATTCTTCGATGGGCTTCCGTCATGGACCGAAATCATTCGTAGATGATCAAACCCTCGTCTTTGTCTTTGTCAGCAATACGTCCTACACGCGGCAGTATGATCTTGATATGTTGGAAGAATTAAAGAGCGACGGCATCGCCGCCGCAGTGACTGCTATCGGACAGCCGACAGCTGTGAATTTTTCAGGAACAAACTTTTTCTTTCCAGATGACACATCATTGCCAGACGGTTATCTTGCCTTAGCAGACATTGTTTTTGCGCAAACGATCGCACTGTTGGCATCGATCAAAGTCGGGAATACACCCGACACCCCTTCGCCAACGCGTACCGTCAATCGGGTGGTCAAAGGCGTGACGATTCATCCGTATAACAACGAACGATGACTGAGAAAGCCCACCACGAGCACGTATCTTTTCGTGTACGAAGTCGATACGTGCGGTGGTCAATCAGTCGAATGGCTTCATCAATAGACATTTTTATACGTGCTGACAACCGTTTCGCCAACGCTGAAAAAAAGTGAAAGCGGTTGATTCTTTGGCATGGACAAAAAAGGAGGAATTTTAATGAAAGCAACCGTAACGAAAGCCAAAAAAGCAGCGATGGATCGCCTGTCAACGAAAGAAGGAGTGATCGCAGCTTTAGCAATCGACCAACGAGGTGCCTTGAAAAAAATGATGGCAGCACTTGGCGTGGAGGCTGATGCAGAAAAAATCAGCCAGTTTAAAAAGCTAGTCTCACAAGAATTGACCCCTTACGCGTCTTCCATTTTATTAGATCCCGAATATGGGTTGGCAGCTGCGCAAAGTCGTGATCCAGAGGCGGGGCTTTTGCTGGCGTATGAAAAAACCGGCTATGATGCGACTAAGCCGGGACGTTTGCCTGATTTATTAGAGGAATGGTCGGTTGAGCGATTAAAAGCAGCAGGCGCCGATGCCATCAAATTTTTGCTTTATTATGATGTAGATGAAGCTACCCAGATCAATCAGTTGAAACACGTCTTTGTGGAACGACTCGGCAGCGAATGCCAAGCCGCTGATCTGCCCTTCTTTTTAGAAGTCCTTTCCTATGATGCGGAGCTACCTGAAGTCGACTCAAAAGCATATGCGCAACGCAAACCAGAAAAAGTCATCGGATTGATGAAGGAATTTTCGAAACCACAGTACAAAGTTGATGTTTTAAAAGTGGAAGTACCAGTCAACATGAATTATGTGGCAGGTTTTGCCAAGGAAGAAGCTGTGCATACCAAGGAAGAAGCTGCCGCGTATTTCAAAGCGCAAAGCGATGCGACGCATCTGCCGTTTATTTTTCTCAGTGCAGGCGTATCAGCCAGCTTATTCCAAGAAACACTGGTTTTTGCCAAAGAAGCCGGTTCCACCTTCAATGGCGTCTTGTGCGGCCGGGCAACGTGGAAAGATGGCGTTGAACCCTTTGTAAAACAAGGAACAGAAGCAGCCAAAGAATGGCTAGCAAGTACCGGAAAACAGCACATCGAAGATTTGAATGAAGTGATCCAAAAGACCGCCACTTCTTGGTGGGACAAAGTCACGGTCGAAGAATAGTTTTTTCGCTGTTTGACAAGAGAAACGGCCAATGATCAGACATCTTAAGGGCTTTTGAGAAGAAGTGCAGGCTTCTGACTTAAGGCTTTAGGGTGTCTTTTTATACCTTGACAAGTTCGGTTATCATCGTAGGAATGAAACGTAAATAGGAAGAGGTTTCGAGAGTAATTTACGATGGGACTTGAATAGGATAAACTAGCAGTAAGAGCCATCAAATCTACCTGCTTCACTTTTGGTCGAAATAAGGTTCAATAAACCTACAAATAAAGGAGTTCCTTATGAACGAGTATACGTTTCATTCCGTCACGTCAGAAAACCAACAAGCTGCCTATAGCATTTATCAGAAAAACCAGGCCTATTTTGCTTTAACGAAAGAGACACCTTCCATTGAACAACTCATGCGAGACATGACTGTTCTACCGCCATCCGTGGCTCAAGAGCAAAAGATATTTTCTATCATTTATTATGATCAAAAGCCAATTGCTGTTATGGATTATCTTGTTGATTATCCGCAAGAGGGTACTGCTTATATTGGGTTGCTGCTGGTTGGCGAAAGGCGTAAGGGACACGGGCAAGCTATTTATCAGCAAGTAGAACAAGACTGGCGCTTAAAGGGTATTTCTCTCGTTTCTCTCGCTGTTATTGAAGAAAACACAGCCGGTAGATCTTTCTGGGAGAGTCAAGGATTTAAAGAGACACGAAAAGCCGTGACAACAGTCAGTGATCAGGAGGTAAGTGTGGTCTGCTTTGAGAAAAAGATCAGAAATTCTTAAACAACAGGTGAAGCAAGAATGAAATAACAAATCATTCGGTTATAAAAATTAAAAAAACCTCCTTATTAAATTAGATTTTTTCGAAAATAATCCTAAATAAATGAGTAAACATTACGAAAAAGTAGTTATAAAAAATCGTTAGTTTTTATAACTAACACAGCGTCTTGGTGTCCTTATCGATTTGCATAATCATCGATTTTAAGAAAAATGTAAGGGTTGACATTTTCTTTTGTAGATAGTACGATGTTGTCAAAGATGCAGGAGTGTTACTGATAAACAAGTCAGGCACCACCAAGTCCAAAAACAAAGTTATTCTTCGCGTAACAGCGCAGGAGCTTCGTTTTAGGTTTGGTGTTTTTTTTGTCTTTAAGGAGGTGGAAATGATGACTATAGTAAAAACACTGAATAACAATATTGTTTTGGTACGAGATGATCAAGGGACTGAGAAAGTTTTATTTGGGACAGGAATTGGGTTTAAAAAGAAACGTGGAGACATGGTTGATGAAACATTGATCAGTAAAATTTTTACTCCCAATGAAGAAGAGCAGCATAGCCATAAGATAGATAATTATACGCCGGAAGTATTAAGTATTGCAGCAAAAATCATTGATATTGGGGAAGCAGAATTAAACCAAAAGTTTGGTACCGGATTGTTGTTTTCTTTAGCAGACCATTTAACTTTTTCGTTGAACAATTCGGTAGAAAATGAAAATCCCATCAAATGGGAGATTCCTCATCTATATTACAAAGAATATCAAATCGGTAAGCAAGCGTTGGCACTTATTCAACAAGAGTTAGCTGTGCAATTATTGCCAGAGGAAGCAGCATTTATTGCGCTTCATTTTGTGAATGGACAGATTGATCAGTCGAATATGGCGGATACATTGCAAATAACAGAAGTGATCAAAAAAATCGTTAAAATCGTCCAAACCCTTTATGGAACAGTCTTAGATAAAACAACAGCAGATTATTCACGATTTATTACTCATATTCGTTATTTCATTATGCGCCAAAAAAACAAAAAAACGTCATTGAAGATGGACGAGCAAATACGTGAACTGATTCAGGAACGATATATGAAAAGTTATGCTTGTGGTCTGCTCATTAAAGATATGCTAGATAGAGATTATCATTGGAAAATCTCTGAGGATGAATTGGTATATTTAGTCATTCATATTGAACGAATTACAACTAAATAAAGATAAGGTGTGTTATCTAGAAAAGAGCATAAGCCTAAGTGGAAGTTTTTTTCACTTGGGCTTTTTCTTTAGTAAAGGAGGAGCAACAATGGAAAATAAAGAATTAGCGAAAAAAATCATTGCCTTAGTTGGTGGAAAAAGTAACATATCCCAAAGCTGGCATTGCATCACCCGTTTACGATTTAATTTGATAGATGATTCGAAAGTAGAAAAGAATGAGATCAATGAATTAGCAGGAGTGATCGGCAGTCAATTTAGTGGGGGGCAATATCAAGTGATCATTGGTGCCAAGGTGGCTGAAGTCTACAAAGAAGTTGCCGATCAATTAGGGGAAGAGGTTACTAAGGAAGGGTCTTCGAATAAGAAAATGAACTTCTTAGATAAAATTTTCGATGTGATCAGTGGAATCTTCACGCCACTGATGCCTGCAATCATCGGGTCAGGTTTGATCAAAGGTATCATGGCATTATTCGTTGTAGTTGGGTGGCTTTCACCAGAGAGCTCAGCCTATGAAGTATTGAACATCTTCTCAGATGCGGTATTTTACTTCTTGCCTTTCTTTGTTGCTATCACAGCAGCTAGAAAATTTCAGACGAAAGAGTCGCTGGCTGCTGCGTTAGCAGCGATCCTCATGTATCCCACGCTGATCAATGGTGCGGCAGAAGGAGGAAGTGCATTATCGTTATTTGGTCTAGCCATTCCGTTAAATAACTATTCTTCTACGGTATTACCGATTATTTTAGGTGTACTTCTTATGAGCTATATCAATAAATGGATGGATCGAGTAGTTCCTAAAACAGTTAATATCGTTTTTAGTCCAATGTTGACCTTACTAGTCACGGCACCGATTCTATTAGCGATCGTTGCACCACTAGGAAATTTTTTAGGTAAATATTTAGAAGAGATCTTTACCACGTTGTTCACCGTTGCAGGTCCTTTAGCGGGCTTGTTGATGGGAGGACTGATGCCGCTGATCGTCATAACAGGTATGCATTATGCTTTCTTTCCTGGAACATTTGCTAGTCTTCAAAAATTAGGCTACGATATTATGCTTTTGCCGATGAATTTGGTTGCGAATAGTGCACAGGCTGGAGCTGTTTTAGGGGTAGCTTTGAAGGCGAAAAAAGCGACCACGAAATCTTTGGCATTTTCTACTCTGATTCCTGCATTTTTCGGAATTACTGAACCAGCTATCTATGGCGTAACGTTGCGCTTGAAGAAACCTTTCTATGCCTCATTGGCAGGGGGCGCTGTAGGAGGAACGATTTTTGGCTTTTTTGCTGTCAAAGTGACCGCATTTTCTATTCCTGGTATTACTGCTTTACCAACATACATTATTCAGGATTCGAATAATTTTATTTATGCGCTGATCGGTTATATCGCTAGTTTTGTCGTTTCGTTTGTTCTAACAATGTTTTTGGGATTTGAAGAAGAAGCATCAGAAAAAGCATCAGAAAAAACGACCAATACAGCAGTTGAAACCAAATATCCAATTGAAGTTTATTCTCCTATGGAAGGCGAGGTCAGAGATTTAGCGACCGTTGCAGATGAGACATTTTCAACAGGGCTAATGGGGAAAGGGGTAGCAATTTTTCCAGAAGAAGGCGTAGTCTACGCACCATTTTCCGGGAAAATCACGATGATGACTCCGACGAAGCATGCGGTAGGAATACGTTCAGAAGAAGGTGTCGATCTTTTGATCCATGTTGGGATCGATACTGTCAAGCTGCAAGGCGAATCTTTTGATTATCTTGTTGCAGCAGACGAAACAGTAGAAAAAGGACAACCCATCATTAGGTTTGACTTAGAAAAAATAGCTAGAAGTGGGTATGATCTAACAACAATGATCATTGTGACCAATAGCTCAGAATTTTTAGACGTGATCATTACTGGAGATAGGCATGTGGAGTCAACGACATCGCGCTTGATGATGTGCATTCAATAATAGAAAAGGAGAGAAAATAATGAAAAAATTTACAGGATTTAAAGATGATTTTTTATGGGGAGGAGCTACCGCTGCTAACCAAATCGAAGGTGCTTATTTAGAAGGCGGAAAAGGATTATCAACTTCAGATTTTGCCGCATACAAAGACCCTTATGCTTCTGGAAAAGTAAATAATTTTACTTTTAACGTTACTTCAAAAGAGTTAGCTGAGTATGCGATGCATCCTGACCATTATCTTTTCCCAAAACGTTGGGGCATTGATTTTTACCATCGGTACAAAGAAGATATTGCTTTATTTGCAGAAATGGGATTTAAATGTTTTCGCTTATCAATCTCATGGGCGAGAATTTTCCCCACGGGACTTGAAGATGAGCCGAATGAAGTAGGTCTAGCTTTTTATGATGCTGTTTTCGATGAGTGTGCGAAATATGGCATTGAGCCTTTGGTAACGATGTCACATTATGAAATGCCGATCGAACTGACGAAGAAGTACAACGGATGGATCAGTCGTGAGCTAGTTCCCTTGTTTGAGAAGTATGCCCGAGTCATTCTTGAACGCTATAAAAATAAGGTGAAGTATTGGATCACGTTCAATGAAATGAATATGAATCTTAATAGCTTATATACAGGGGCGGGGATCTTAGAAGATTTAGTGGATGATTCATTGCAAGCGGCATATCAAGCGTCTCACCATCAATTCTTGGCAAGCGCATTGGCTGTAAAAGCTGCGAAAGAAATTATTCCTGATGTAGAGATCGGGTGTATGATCAATCAAATAGAAGCATATGCACATACAACAAAGCCAGAAGATCAACTGCAAGCGGTGAAATCCAACCAGTTGAATATGTTTTATCCAGATGTTCAAGCACGGGGGTATTATCCTAGCTATATTTATAGCTACTTTTCAGAGAATGACTTGTCCATCGATATCCGACCAGAAGATGCGGATATCCTTCAAGAGGGGACAGTGGACTTTGTGGCCATTAGTTATTATATGTCTCATGTTGCGGAGGCTAGAGAAGATGCTTCTAAATTAGCAGGTACTTTTGATAGCCCAATTAAAAATGAATATTTAGAGCTCTCTCAATGGGACTGGCCAATTGATCCAATTGGGTTAAGAATATCATTGATCAAATTATATGATCGTTTCCAAAAACCTTTATTTGTTTGTGAAAATGGGTTAGGAGCGAAAGATGAGTTAGTCAATGGGGAAGTCCACGATGCGTATCGAATCGATTATTTAAAAAAACACATTGAACAAATGCGCGAAGCCGTTAAAGACGGTGTTGATCTCATGGGATACACGCCATGGGGCTGCATTGATTTAATCAGTTGCGGAACTTCTCAAATGTCAAAACGCTACGGCTTTATCTATGTGGATCAAGATGACCAAGGACAAGGAAGTTTGGCTCGTTATCGGAAAGACTCGTTTTATTGGTACAAGAAAGTGATTGCTTCTAATGGAGATGAATTATAAAAAAGGCTGTGAATGAGCAGGGGAGCAAAAATATAGAAACAGAAAAACTCAGACAATCGTTGCAAGTAGGGGGGGGGCCTCATGCTTGGCTTTTTAAAAGCATAAGACCCAAAGCGCGCGACAGCAGTTTCAACTGCTGTCGCGTATTTGTATTTCAAGGGTGTTTGTATGTGTTAATTAGTAAATGAGTTTAAAACTTTTCTATGATTTTTTTAATAAATATTCCTATTGATTATCATATTTTCTTAATATTAAATCAGTTAACTTTCACCATTTCTCCAATCACTTTCCCATAGCTTCAATTCCTCTTTTTTTGTTAACAGGTTAAGTCAAAAATCCCCAAAAATCTTTTCTCATTTTTCAGCAGTATTGCCAGCAGAAGATCGCTTGATAAAAAAGCCGTGGCTTGCTATTCTGTTCTGTAAATTGACAGAAGGAGATGGCGTATGAAGCAAATGGCAATCAAAGAGAATCCGTTTTTGACGCGTCTGGATTATCGGCGGGCAGTGGAAGACATGATCGCTCCTTTGCGAGAAGCGATCTTGACAGATGACTATCCAGGATTGAATCTAGGTAGCAGTGGGGCCGTGTATGACCGAACACGGGCTGAGATGGAAGCGCTTGTGCGTCCTTTGTGGGGGCTGGCGCCTTATTGGAGGATTTGCTCAGATGATCCGTTACGAGCAGCTTATGTGGAAAAAGTGATAGCAGGGACAGATCCTGAACACGCGTTTTACTGGGGAAGGATCACGGATTATGATCAATACATCGTGGAAGCAGCCGCATTGTCATTGACCCTATTGTTGCAAAAGGACGCTTTCTGGACAGCGTTGCCGCAGAAGAACCAGCGAAAGCTAGTGGCTTGGCTATCCCAAGCACTTGAGTGCAAGATTCCTAAGAACAACTGGACATTCTTCAAAGTGTTGATACGCGTTGCCCTGTTTCACTGTGGGGAACCGTTGGCAAAAGAAGCATTGTCCCAGGAGTTGGCATTGATCGATTCCATGTACATTGGCGATGGTTGGTATGTAGATGGAAAAACCACGCAACGAGACTACTACATTCCTTTTGCGTTTCATTATTATGGCTTGATTTACGCTACATTTATGCAAGACGAAGACCCAGAATGGGCACAGCGTTTTAAAGAGCGAGCCACGCTATTTGCGCAAGACTTCGTCTATTATTTTGATGAAGACGGCGAAGCCTTGCCCTATGGCCGCAGCCTGACTTATCGGTTTGCGCAAGGGGCGTTTTTCTCGGCGCTGGTTTTCGCAGACGTCGAAGCGATCCCTTGGGGACAGGTGCGAGGACTACTGGCGAAACACTTGCGCAATTGGATGGCGCAGGAGATTTTCACTTTCGATGGTCGCTTGTCCATAGGGTACCACTATGAAAATCATGTGATGGCAGAAGGGTACAATGCACCAGGCTCGCCTTATTGGGGGCTGAAGACCTTTTTGCTTTTAGCGGTCGCAGAAACGCATCCTTTTTGGACGGCCGAACCTGAGCCAATCAAAAGAGAGCCGCAAAAACGGATGGAAAAAGGCAATATGTTGCTGGTGCACAATGAAAAAAGCCATCATTTGCTGGGGTATCCTGCAGGTTTGATGCTAGAACAGCAAGCCCATGCTCAAGAAAAATACAGCAAATTCGTCTATTCGAGCAAATTTGGCTTCAGTGTGCCGAAAGCCGGCGTCACGTATGCCGAAGGCGCCTTCGATAGCACATTAGCTATTGCTCGAGATGGCAGCTATTTTCGCACGAAGGGCACAGTCAGGGATTATCGAGTGACGGAAAAAGGCGTCTTTTACCAATGGGCGCCCTTTGAGGAGGTAGTGATTGAAACTGAGATTTATCCATTTGGTCAGTGGCATGTGCGCGTGCACGAGTTGACGACGACGATTTCGTTGGACCTTCGTGAGGGCGGATTTAGTGTACCGCTAACTGGACGGTTGCCTCAAGCCCAAACAGGACCGACCTGGAGTCGAGTCAGTGAAGAGGGCTTTTGTTCTCAAATCATCAACATCGAAGGCTATCAACAAGCCAGTATTATTCAGCCAGAAGCCAATACCTCCGTCTTTTTTCCAAGAACCAGTTTTCCATACTTAGCACAACATATTCCTCCAGGGAAGCACCGTTTGATTTGTTTAGTCGGTGGTATCGTAGAAAAAGAAAGGATCGATCCAAATGATTACGCTAGCAATAAAAAATAAGCAGGACCAGGTGATCGTCGGTCGCATCGACCATGAAAAAGAACCCGCGCCATTTCAAGTTTCTGGTGATGATTTGGCCGTATTAGCCATTAAAAACTATCCCTATGAGGAAGGAGATAAGATTGTTATTGAGGTGACAGGGGAAAATCCGTATTATGTCCTTCAGCTTGATGAAACCTTAGCACCATCACTGATCTATCTTTCCCAATCCACTTGGGAATATCAGCTCCCTTGGACGGAATCTCATCGAAAGTCCTCGGTGGAAACGGCCTTTGCCTCGCAGCGCCATCACCTGATGGTGCGTAAAGCCCATGAATTTGAGATCACGAATTATCAAAATTTATCCTTCAATGCCCATGATCAAAAGTCAGCGACAGGGGCGTATCCTCATGCTTCAGCGAATGTGGAAACGCGAGATGATTCCGTCTTTTTTGCCAAGAATGCGATTGATGGAAAATATGGCAACCGATCCCATGGTTCGTATCCGTTTGCTTCTTGGGGCATCAATCAGCAAGCCGATGCTGCATTGACCATTGAGTTTGGTCGTCCCGTCTTGATCGATAGGGTTCGTTTTCTATTACGGGCAGATTATCCCCATGATAGCTACTGGACCAAAGGGACCTTGGTCTTTGCTGATGGAGAAGAGCTGGTGGTGGAAACGACAAATACGGCGTCTTTTCAAGAAGTTCGTTTTCCAAAAAAAGAAACGACTAAGCTGACCTATAACGAGCTGCAAAAAGCAGAGGATGATTCCCCCTTCCCAGCTCTTACACAAATCGAAGTATTTGGTTGGAACTGTTAAAAAAAGAGGACGAGAGTATGACAGGTCTGCATTTGTGTGCAGTTGTCATGCTCTTTTTTTTAGGAATCAATGAAGGAAGGTCGCTTTTTTTGTTCGTTTACGTTATAATGATTTCAGTTAATATGTTAACAAGTTAAGAGGAGGGTAAACATGCGTCTGCAAGAGAACAAACAACGCTTGATCCTGTTAGGAGAAAAAGTGACCGATGTGTGGCTAGCGGATAAAATCACCGCGTGCATCCAACAGATCGAAAAAAATAGTCAGCGCTTTGGCACACAATTTCCTTCAGCCTGTGCCACCAATGGCAAATATCGGCTGAAAGGCAACGATGATTGGACCAATGGCTTTTGGACCGGGATGTTGTGGCTCGCCTATGAGTGGACCAAAGAAAAGAACTTTTTGACTCGAGCTATGGAAAATATCGACAGTTTTCAAACGCGCTTAGACGACCATTTTGTATTAGATCATCATGATATTGGATTTTTATATAGCTTATCTGCCGGTGCGGGCTACAAGATCACTGGCGATGAACACTGCAAGCAAGAAGTCATTCAAGCAGCAGATGTTTTGCTGGCACGGTTTCAAGAAAAGGGGGAATTTATTCAAGCATGGGGCACTTATGGCGACCCACAAGAATACCGCTTGATTATTGATTCGCTACTGAACTTGCCGCTTTTATTTGCAGCAACTCAATTGTCGGGAGAGCCTCGCTACGCAGAGGTTGCGAGTAAGCATTATCAGACAGTCCGAAAGACCGTCATTAAGAATGACGCCACCACCTTTCATACGTATTATTTCGATCCTGAGACGGGGCAGCCAAGTCACGGTGCGACGCATCAAGGAAACAGCGACCAATCGATTTGGGCACGAGGGCAGAGCTGGGCGATTTTAGGGCTTCCTTTGAATGAAAGCTACCTGCATAGTCAGCCTTTTCCAGAAAATTATCCGCAGATCGTGGAGGTGTTTTTGGCTCATTTGCCAGCAGATTTGGTACCGTATTGGGACTTTGATTTTAACGACCAACATCCTGCTGAAAAAGACAGCTCTGCTTTAGCGATTGCGGCTTGTGGCTTGTTGGAAGCAGAGAAAATGGAGGCGTATCCCGATGCTAAAAAAATCGCTAAAGGGATGCTTTACCAATTAGGCGAGCAGTATGCAGCGAGCCAAGTGCCAGAAAATGAGGGCTTATTGCTGCATGGTGTGTATGCTCATGCGGAAGGCAAAGGCATCGATGAACCCAATCTTTGGGGTGATTATTTCTATTTAGAAGGATTGATCCGATTGGCGTTGCCTGATTGGCGAAGATACTGGTAAAGGGGAAGACGACATGCGAACGTTTGAGATAAAAGAAGATTTTTTGTTAGATGGAAAACCAATCAAATTGATCAGCGGAGCGATCCATTATTTCCGCATGACACCGACGCAATGGACAGATAGCCTCTACAATCTAAAAGCACTGGGAGCCAACACAGTTGAGACCTACATTCCTTGGAATCTCCACGAACCTCGTGAAGGAGTCTACGACTTTGAGGGGATGAAAGACATCTGTGCTTTTGTAAAGCAAGCCCAAACGCTTGGCTTGATGGTCATTTTGCGACCTTCCGTCTACATTTGTGCTGAATGGGAATTTGGTGGGTTGCCAGCTTGGCTATTAAATGAACCGATGCGGTTGCGCTCAACCGACCCACGCTTCATGGCAAAGGTGCGCAACTATTTCCAGGTCTTGTTGCCAAAGCTTGTGCCGTTGCAGATCACCCATGGGGGACCAGTGATCATGATGCAGGTGGAAAATGAGTACGGCTCTTATGGAATGGAAAAAGCGTATTTGCGCCAGACCAAGGAGTTGATGGAAGAATACGGCATCGATGTACCCTTGTTTACCTCAGATGGGGCATGGGAAGAAGTACTGGACGCTGGGACATTGATTGAAGACGACATCTTTGTCACAGGCAATTTCGGCAGTCGTTCCAAGGAAAATGCGGCTGTGATGAAAGATTTCATGGCAAAACATGGCAAAAATTGGCCCATCATGTGCATGGAATATTGGGATGGCTGGTTCAACCGCTGGGGCGAGCCGATCATCAAGCGAGACGGTCAAGACTTAGCTAATGAAGTCAAAGAGATGTTAGCGGTTGGCTCCTTGAATCTCTACATGTTCCATGGAGGCACGAACTTTGGCTTTTACAATGGCTGTTCCGCTCGGGGAGCGCTGGATCTACCACAAGTGTCCAGCTATGATTACGATGCTTTACTGACAGAAGCAGGAGAACCTACCGACAAATACTATCAGGTACAAAAAGCCATAAAAGAAGCCTGTCCCGAAGTGTGGCAAGCCAAACCACGGACCAAGCAATTAGCGGCATTAGGAACCTTTCCCATCGAAAACAGTGTCTCATTATTGGCTATCAAAGATCAGCTGATGGCACCGCAAGAAAACATGTATCCTCTAACAATGGAAGCTGCCAGCACAGGCTACGGCTATTTGCTCTATTCGGTTCAGTTAAAAAATTATCATCGAGAAAACAAACTAAAAGTGGTAGAAGCTAGCGATCGGCTGCATATTTTTACCGACGGCCAATTACAGGCGATCCAATACCAAGAGACGCTAGGCGAGGAGCTGTTGATCCAAGGGGCACCAGATAAAGAAACCATCGAGCTAGATGTCTTAGTGGAAAACATGGGGCGTGTGAATTACGGATTTAAATTGAACGGGACTACACAAGCCAAAGGTATCCGTGGAGGCATCATGCAAGATATTCATTTTCATCAAGGCTATCGTCATTACCCATTGACGCTTTCAGCAGAGCAGCTACAAGCCATCGATTATCAAGCAGGAAAAAATCCGACACACCCCTCCTTTTATCAAACGACCTTCAGGCTGACAGAGGTAGGAGATACGTTTATCGATTGCCGTGGGTATGGGAAAGGCGTCGTTATCGTCAACGGCATCAATCTTGGTCGCTATTGGCAACGGGGCCCCGTGCATTCCTTATACTGTCCGAAAGAATTTTTGAAAAAAGGCAGCAACGAAGTCGTGGTATTTGAAACCGATGGCGTTGAGATCAAGGAACTCGTTTTCTGTGATCAACCTGTCGTAGAATAAAAAAATAGAAGTAGAGACCCAAATTTACGCGGGCTCTACTTCTATTTTTGTTTTGAAATATTTCCAGTGCTTGTAGCTGACGATGTATTCAGCGACACTTCCATCTGCCAAATAGGAGTGCTTGACTTGTTTGACCGCAGGCTCTCGGAAGCTCAGTTGCAATAAGTTCAACAATTCAGCGTCATCAGGAAAGACGATTTCGTTGGTTTCAACAGAAGCCAATGAGAAAAGGTCGATCGCAAAGTCTTTTCGGACCCGCTCATAAACACTGGCATACCGGTTGAGGTTTTTGGCGATCGGTTCTTTCATCAGCTTCTTCGGCAAATGAGTGATGTGAACCAAGAAAGGAACATCGCCAAAATAGCGGACCCGTTTGATTCGGTAGTAGGAAGCACTGGCGGCCAAGCCTAATTCTTTCAAAATCTCAGGATCATTTCCTTCTTCCACCGCAAGAACCTTGACCTTTTCTTGGTCCAGTGAATGCAGCTCGATGTCGGAAAACTTCACACTCTGAGATACTTTTGCTTTTGAAACAAAGGTCCCTTTGCCTTGGATGCGATACAGATAGCCAGCACTCGTCAATTCATTCAACGCTTTGACTGCCGTGATCGAACTAACAGAATACATTCGCTTGATATCCGCCTCTGAATAAAACTTATCGCCGGGAATGAATTTATGGTCTTTGATTTCTTGTAAAAGATCTTGCTTGATCTGCTCATACTTTGGCAACACAGTGGTTTCCCTCCATTCCATATGAATACATCAAGCATAACATGTTAAATCCTTTCCTGCCACTTAATTATTGTAGAAAATTCGTTGTTTTCCAGTGTATATAGGCCTGAAAAATAAAATTCAATATGTTAAGATATTAGGTTTACGAATAGCTTGCCATGTGGTATAGTATGCTTACAAGAAACATAACATGTTAAGTAGGGCGACCTGCGGAGTAGGAGGGAAATTAGTGGAAAACATTGTATTGATCAGTCATGGCGGCATGGCAGAAGGGGTCAAAAGTAGTCTCGAGATGATCGTAGGCCAGCAAGCAAACGTTCACACCGTTTCATTACGACCAGATAGTGACAATCTGCAATTTGAGAAAGAATTGAACGAAAAAATGAAAGCCCTTAACGGTCCAACATTGATTATTGCGGATCTATTAGGAGGAACCCCGTGCAACGTTGCAGTCAAGAATTATTTAGAGGATGACGAAGTGGCGATCTTAGCTGGAATGACATTGTCCGTAGTGATCGAGGCAGTCGTCAATCAACGAGCGACGATCAAAGAGCTGCTTTGCTTAGCCAAAGAAAACATCGTTGATGTCAAAGCAGGGATGAACCAAGCAGAACAAGAGATGTTAGAAGAAAAGCAAGAGGAATTAGGTGATTACAGTGCGTATGCTGGGCAAGAAAATATCGTCAATAGTCGGATCGATGAGCGCTTGATCCATGGACAAGTCGCCGGTATCTGGTCCACCAGTTTAAACACACAACGGATCATCGTAGCCAATGATGAAGCCGCCGCAGACCCATTACAAAAATCTTCTTTACGAATGGCAGCGCCAACTTCGATGCGACTTTCCGTCCTTCCAGTGGCAACGGCAGCCAAAAATATTCGTGCCGGTCGTTATGGAAAACAACGGTTGTTTTTGCTTTTCAAAAATCCCCAAGATGTTTTGCGTTATATTGAAGCAGATGGACCGATCAAAGCGATCAACGTCGGCAACATGAGCTACAAAGATGGTGCACGGGAAGTAACCAAAAGTATTCAAGTGCTGCCAGAAGAAGAACCAATCTTTGAAGCGATCGCCGCAAAAGGCATCACCGTCACGGCACAGCTTGTACCCAATGAACCATCGATCGACTTTATGAAGAAATTACGAGGATAAACCAGGCAGGGATTGAATCGAGGAGAATATGTAGCGGGAGATTTGTCAAAAAACGAGTGTTTCTCACGATTTATCTGAGGCGACATAACGATCGATAACTAGCCAGTTAAGACTCGTTCATACAATTAGGAGGAAAATTCATGCATTTAGCAGCGTATCAAATCATTCTTATTACTTTTTATGCTTTTATTGCTATTAATGATTCACTTATTTCCAATACGTTGACCCAACCAGCGATCGCCGGAATGATTTCTGGAATGATCATGGGGGACTTAAAGACCGGTTTGATGGTCGGTGGGACCTTACAGTTGATGCGTTTGGGGATCGCCGCATTTGGTGGTGCATCCGTCCCGGATTATTTTACCGGCGCAGTACTGGGAACAGCGTTTGCCGTGATCTCAGGAAACGGCGCGGAATATGGCATCGGCTTAGCAGTTCCAGTGTCCTTGCTGATGCTGCAACTGGATGTCGTGGCTCGTTTTTGTAACGTATTTCTACTACACAGGATCGATAGAGCCATCGACAACATGCAAGTCAAACGAATCCCACGGTTAGTTTTATCGGGTTCTTTCTTGTGGGGATTGTCACGGGCGATTCCGATTTTATTGATGCTTTTAGCTGGAGATGCAGTCGTTACGACGATTACCGATAACACACCAGAATGGCTAATGACTGGACTAAAAACCGCTGGTGGCGTCTTGCCAGTCGTCGGGGTAGCGATCTTGTTGCGCTACTTGCCAACAAAGCACTATATTCCTTATTTGTTATTAGGCTTCTTTTTAGCTGCGTATCTACAAGTCCCAATGCTCGGCGTTTCCATCATTGGGCTCGTAGCAGCAATGTTAGTCTTTAAACGTGATAGCGAAAAAGGCACGGTTGCAACGGCAGCTGCTGGAGATTTTGAAGGAGGATATGATGGCGATGAGTGATCAAAAACTGACAAAAAAAGAGTTGAATACCATTAGCTGGCGCTATATTTTGGCAAGCCAATTAAACTGGAACTATGAGCGAATGATGAGTTCAGGCTACCTTTACGGCATCCTGCCCGTCTTGAAAAAATTCTATGGCCATGATGAAACCCAGCTGCAAGATATGCTGCGGACCCATAATCAGTTTTTTAATACTAATGCGATCTTTGGGAACTTGATCATGGGGATCGATGTCGCGATTGAAGAACAAGACGGACACAAAGCCAAAGAAACGATCATCGCCTTGAAAACGGCCTTGATGGGTTCCTTAGCCGGTGTCGGTGACTCCTTGTTCCACGTGATTTGGGGAACGATCTTTGGCTCTGTTGCTGGCACATTGGCGCAAAATGGTTCCGTCGTTGGTTGTGTCATCTGGATCATCGCCAACATCGCGTTACTTTTCGGTCGGGCAGCGTTGCTTCCCCTAGGTTACAAACAAGGGGTCAAATTAGTGACGACCTTGAAAGACAAATTATCTGCCTTCACCAATGCCGCAACCGTTTTAGGGGTCACAGTGATTGGTGCCTTGATTCCCTCTGTCGTTAAAGCGACCGTTCCTTTTGTCTATAAAAAAGACGGCGTCGAATTAGTGATCCAAGACACGTTGGATGCCATCTTGCCATCCCTTGTACCTATCTTGCTCGTCTTGCTGACCTACTGGATGCTAGGCCAAAAGAAACTAAATTCCACTCGAGTGATTTGGATCATCTTGATCTTGTCGATCGTTTTGAGTGCGTTTGGTATTTTGGGTTAAGAAAGAATCATGGTGTAAAAGGAAATGGGCAGCTGCTGTGATTGTTTTGTAAATCATATAAGCAGTTAGGGTAGTCAACCTGTTTTCTTTTTTAGAATAGTTGAACTAAATGGAAAAGAGTGCGGAAATGAATTTCTTCACTCTTTTCCTATTCCACGAAATGATAGCGCTATCTTTTGCGCGGAGAAATAGGAGGAGTAAAGGATGGAAAAAGGGAAAAAATATCTGCTGATCATGGGGTGTTTCTTGTTGCTGTATTCGGTAGTTGGCGCCACTCGTCTTTCTGGAAATGCTGAGGAACAAATACCCGAATTGCCGGAAGCAGAATCGATCTATCACTCGGATTTTTCTAACCAGAAAGGGTCTTGGCAAGATTTAGTCGGGAAAGCCGAAGTAGCACAAAATGCTACTGGTTTAATGATCAGTAATACGAAACAAGGCACCAATCTGGAATCAGTAACGCTCAACAAAGATGCTCCCAAGCGGTCTTCAGGGGATTTTGAAACTACTTTTTTATATGAAGACCAAGCGAACATTGGGGTGGTCTTTCGCGCAGATGAACAAAAGACAGATCAGTGGCAATCGTTTGCTTATAATCGTGATGGGCAGTGGCAACTTGGTCAACCAGGTGGGAAATGGCTGACAGCTATTTCTGGACCTACTTTGATTGCGGGACAAAAATATAAACTCTTGCTTCAGTATGAGGGCTCGAGTTTTCGTGCCTTTTTAAATGATCAGCTATTTTATGAGAATCAAAAGGTAAACTATCCCAATGGTACGGCAATTGATGGGGACTGGTCCGGGTATGTGGGTATCCGTTTGTTTGGCAATTTATCTAAGCTGAAGGTATTATCGATGCGTAGCGGTCCTATCGGCAGCTTGCCCGTGGAAGATCACACAGCAGAATTTATGCAACTGCAAGAAAAATGGCAAAATCAACTGGTTTCTGATCACTATGATCCAAATAATCCGACTATGGCTGATTACGTGCAGATGGTCACCTTAGAAGCTGAGGCGTTATATCAAACCATAAATAAAGCATCTGATCGAACGAGCCTATGGCCCCTCGAACAAGGGAATACTGCTTCAGCGGATGTAACGACTCAATTTACAAAATTACAGAAAATGGCTTTAGCCTATGGCACGAAAGGTAGTTCTTTGTATCAAGATAAAGCAGTGGCGACGACGATTATTGACGGGATAGATTTCATGGTCACTCGAAAAGGGTACGATGGGAAAAAGTACCATGGAAACTGGTGGGATTGGCAAATCGGTGTCCCGCAAAAACTGATCAGTACTTTAATGATTTTAGGCGCTGAGTTACCGTCCGAGAAATTACAGCAATACACTGCCATTATCAGCAGTTATGTACCAGATCCCTTCAAGCAATTGTATACGAAGACACAAGGCAGTTTTACTGAGCTTGCTTTTATTCCAAATTTTGTGACTTCGGGTGCTAATCGTACAGATCTCGCGCTTACTGTATTAGGCTTGGGCATTTTGCAAAGGGACGCTGGGAAAATCATACAAGCTTCAGCAAGTATCGAAGAAGTATTTCAGTTAGTCACAAAAGGCGATGGTTTTTATAAAGATGGCTCCTTTATTCAGCATAATACGATCCCTTATACTGGTTCTTATGGAAATGTACTAATCAAGGGTGTGGGACAAATTCTAGCTATCACGCAAGGATCAAGTTTTGAGATGGACGCTGATCTCGTACAAACGTTTGTTAAAAATGTTGATCAAGCATTCTTGCCGTTGATCTATCAAGGAGAAATGCTGCCGTTGGTCAATGGTCGTTCGATCTCAAGAGCTCCAGCCAAAAACAAAGTCGGTTATGGCTCATCAACAGTTTATAATTTGCTGATCGTATCTCAATTCGCACCAACTCAATACCAGCAAAGATTCCGTGAAGCTGCCAAATATTGGCTCAAAGAAAATCCAGACTATTATTTGACGAATGCAAGAGACTTCAATGATTTACAAATGACGGTGAATCTCTTGGCAGACCCATCGATTACAGGGGATGCATTACCTTTTACGGGAACAAAACTTTACGCTTCAATGGATCGCTTTGTTCAACGAACAACTGATTATATGGTGGGGTTAGGGCTATATTCCAGTCGTATTTCTTCCTTTGAAGCTGGCAACAAGGAAAACAAGCGTGGGTGGCATACAGCAGACGGGATGCTCTACCTCTATAATGATGATCAAGTTCAATTCAATTCTAGCTATTGGCCGACCGTCGATCCATATCGCTTGCCAGGAACAACCGTGGATACCGTACAATTAGCGGATGAAAATTCTGCTTTTACAACGGTAACGTCTCCAGAAAAGTGGGTAGGCGGTGTGGCTTATGATGGTGCAGCTGCGGTGGGAATGGCATTAAACAAAACGGGTACAAAAAATAACGGGAACGTTTTACCTATGAACGTGCGGGCAAAAAAATCGTGGTTTATCATTGATGGGCAGATTGTCGCTTTAGGTGCGGGAATCACTGGTGATACGACAGCTTCTATTGAGACGGTCGTGGATAATCGCTTACTAAACGATGAGTACACTTATCAAATCCTTTCTGATAAAGGAAGCATTGATCAGACAAATGAAACAAGCAGCAAGCACTGGTTGTTGTTAGACTCCGATCATTCCCAGGCCAATATCGGTTACTATTTTCCAGAAGAAACGACAGTAAACGTGGTAAGTGAAACACGAACAGGCAGCTATACAGAAATCAATGAGGCATTTCCAAGTAATGCGGTTTATACCGGAGAATATCGAAAATTCTTGATCAATCATGGCAAAAATCCCATGGAGGATCATTATGCGTATGTCATGTTGCCAGGTATCAATGAAACAGAACTGACTGCCTATGCCCAAGAAGAACCGCTGGAGATTTTAGCCAATACCTCGGAAGTTCAAGCCGTAAAACTTGATCAAACTGACTATTTAGGTATCAATTTTTGGCAGAATGATGGAGGTAGTGTCGCCGATATTACTACTAACAAACCTCTTTCATTGATTAGAACAAGTAGAGAAGGCAAAACCATCTATGCCTTTTCTGATCCAACTCAAACAACGACGACCATGACCTTAAAATTGCCAAAAGACTACCAAAAAATCGTCTCTCAAAGTGATGGAATCAGTTATGATGCTTCGACGGATCTATTTACGGTGAACTTTGCGGAGAAAGACGGTGGAAATAAAGTGATTGTGGTGGAGTAAGGTCGTTCAATACTATCTATCTCATCATCAGCAGCTAGGGATCAATCTCTAGCTGTTTTTTGTCATCTAGAAAATGAAACGATGAAAGGCTAAACATAGATTTTTTCTTTGACTATTAATTCCTTTAACTACTTTTCAAGTGCCGAGGTTTTGTCAAAAAAATCCTCACAGAAAATGCTGAAAACTTGCGCATTGGAATGAAATGTTTGCTAATTTTCTTATTACTTAAAAGACGTATGTTTGCCACTAAAGAATGTATCTAAGATTGCAAGCACACTTTTCCAAGATTGTAATTGTTCCAACATCTCCTTCATTTTGTAGACATTTTGCTGCGTGATCGACTTAATTAACTAATGAAATATAAGAATATTCGTTCCATAAGAGAAGACAATGACGTCACACAGCACCAAATAGCAGAACTATTAAGCGTTTCTCACGCAATATGAAACCGAGGAAATTGAATGAACAAGCAGTACATTAATTAAAATAGCCGATTATTTTGATGTGTGTATTGAATATCTATTGGACAGAATCAAAATAAAAAAAGACAGAAACCCTTGATACAGAGGGGTTCTGTCTTTTTGAAGATTATTCCCACTCCACAGTAGCAGGTGGTTTGCTCGTAATATCGTACACGATCCGGTTGACGTGTGCGACTTCGTTGACGATGCGGACGCTGATTTTTTGTAGGACTTCCCATGGGATGCGGGCAAAGTCAGCGGTCATGCCATCGATTGAAGTGACTGCACGGATGCCGACGGTATAATCGTAGGTCCGGCCATCACCCATGACACCGACGGAGCGGATGCCTGGTAAGACGGTGAAGTATTGCCAAATGTCGCGGTCTAAGCCGGCATTTGCGATTTCTTCCCGCAAGATTGCGTCTGAGTCGCGGACGATCGTTAGTTTTTCTTCTGTCAATTCGCCAAGGACACGAATGCCTAGACCTGGTCCAGGGAATGGTTGGCGCCATACGATGCTGTCTGGCATGCCAAGTTGGGTCCCTAATTCACGGACTTCGTCTTTGAACAAGGTGTTCAATGGTTCGATCAATTTGAATTGCATGTCTTCAGGTAAACCACCCACATTGTGGTGTGATTTGATGGTTTGAGCAGTCTCAGTTCCTGATTCGATGACGTCGGTATAAAGGGTTCCTTGGGCAAGGAAAGAAACGCCTTCTTCGCCAGCTAGTTTGGTTGCTTCATCATCGAAGACGTACACGAATTCATTTCCGATGATCTTGCGTTTTTCTTCAGGATCAGAAACCCCCGCAAGTTTCGATAGGAAACGTTCTTTGGCATCAACTTTGATGATGTTCAAGCCGAACTTGCCGCCTAAGCTTTCCATTACTTGCTCGGCTTCGCCTTTACGCAAGAGTCCGTGGTCAACAAAAATACAAGTCAGTTGATCGCCGATCGCTTTTTGTAAAAGAACACCAACGACAGAAGAATCGACCCCGCCTGAAAGACCAAGCAAGACTTTTTTGTCGCCCACTTGTTCGCGGATTTTTGCGATTTCCATATCGATGAAGTTGTCCATTGTCCAATCACCTGTACATTGACAGACGTCAATGGCAAAGTGACGCAATAAGTCGTTGCCGTATTCTGAATGGCGAACTTCTGCGTGGAATTGGATACCGTACATTTTGTGCTCGGCATCTTGGATAGAAGCGATCGGACAATCTTTGCTCGTTGCCACGACATCAAAGCCTGCAGGTGCTTGAGTGACCAAATCCCCGTGGCTCATCCACACGGTTTGGGTTGCGGGCGTGTTTTGGAAAAGGGCCGCTGCATCAGAAGTGACTTCCAATTCTGCTTTGCCGTATTCACGGTTTTTGGCAGGTTCAACTGTTCCGCCTAATTTATAAGTAATCAACTGCATGCCGTAACAGATCCCTAAAACTGGGATGCCTAAATCAAAAATTTTCTCGTCGATGCCGAAAGAGTTCTCGTCGTAGACGCTGTTTGGTCCGCCAGATAAGATGATCCCTTTTGGATTCATCGCTTTTACTTCTTCAGCGGTAATGCGGTGGCTCAATAATTCTGAGAAAACACCGAACTCACGAATACGGCGTGTAATCAGCTGGTTGTACTGACTACCGTAATCAAGTACGATAATTTTTTCGACGTTTGGCAAAGTGTCAACGTTTGTCACAATAAATTACCTCAATTCTTTTAGTTTTTATTGAAAAAAGGCTGGGCCTTTTCAACAGCATAATTATAAAAATGAAGCGGTCAATACTTGCGCAAGAACACTTCATCGATCAAATGGTGCTTTGTTTTATGAAGAATTATATCGGCTCTGCTGCGTGTAGGCAAGATATACTCGTGTAAATTCTTTAAATTCACATTTTTCCATACTTCTTTTGCCATTTTAATCGCTTCCTTGCGATCCCCAATCGCATATTGGTAATAATAATTGCTGGGATCTTGAAAGGCAGTGTCTAGTAATGATTCAAATCGTTCCAAATACCATTTTTCGATCAGTGCTGGTTGGGCATCCACGAAAATTGAAAAATCAAAAAAGTCACTGATATAGATTTGTTGGTTGGCAGGCAGCTGCAGGGTATTGATGCCTTCCACGATCAAGATATCTGGTTGACTGATCGTTTCATACGTATCAGGAATAATATTGTAGACTTCATGGGAGTAGACGGGGATCTGAATGTCTGGTTCTCCTGACTTGACCGCATTCAAAAAGTTGATCAAGGCTTCCATGTCATAACTTTCTGGAAATCCTTTGCGATTCAAGCTGCCGCGTTCCTCCAAGACTTCGTTCGGGTACAAAAAGCCGTCAGTGGTGATCAGTTGGACGGTTCTGCGGGGAAACAAACGGGCCAACAAATTTTGGACGAGCCGTGCGGTGGTGCTTTTGCCGACGGCGACACTTCCAGCGATGCCAATGATAAAAGGCGGCATTTTGACGTAGCGGTGTAAAAAGAGTCCCTTGCTGAGGGTCAATGATTCAAACTCTTTCATATAAAGATGGATCAGATGGCACAAAGGCACGTAAACATCTTCCACATCTTGGACCGAGATCCGGTCGTTCAAACTTTTGATATTATCCAATTCTTCTTGAGTGAAAGGCATCATGCCGTTCGTATAAAACCCTTGCCATTGCTCACGAGGAATTTGATAAAAATTCATGGTTTCTTGCATAGTAGGCTCCTTTTTTGCGGCATCATCGGTTTCTCTTAGAAGCGACGGACCACTGTTCGAAAGTATTTTACCATAGAAACCCGCTGAACTTGGAAAAAAGACATGATTTCCTTTGCAGAAACAACAAAAAACTGTTTTTTCGTTGTTTTTTTTGCTGGGCGTTTACTTCTGGCTGTTTTTCGGTATGATTAGAAAGAAGTAGCAGGCAAATCTTGCACGGCTTTTTTACTGGTGTTTTCACTACGTTCACTCGTTCTAATAGAAGAAACAAGGAAAAACCAGTAGAAGCCAGTAGAAAAAACAGGCGAAGAGGGAATAGAAGAAAGGAGCATAAACATGAGTAATCATTACTATACAGAAAATCCTGATACGGCCCATGATTTTGAACAGTGGTCGTTTGAATTAAGAGGAAAGAAGTTTCATTTTGTGACAGATAGCGGGGTGTTTTCCCGAGACACGGTGGACTACGGCTCGCGGGTGCTGATCGATGCGTTTGAGTGGGCGGAGCTGCCAGAAGGAAGCCTGCTAGACGTTGGGTGTGGCTATGGTCCTGTTGGCTTATCGTTGGCTTATGCAAGTCAGCGGCCTGTCGAGATGATCGATATCAATCAGCGGGCAGTGGATTTGGCAAAAGGCAATGCCCAGCGTAACGGCATTGAACAGGTAGATATCCATCAATCCAATATCTATGCCCAATTAAATCAACCTGCTTATGCGGCGATCCTCAGCAATCCACCGATTCGGGCAGGAAAAGAAGTCGTCCATGAGATTTTGACAGGGGCGTTTCCGCTGCTAAAAGCAGGGGGGACCTTAACGATCGTAATCCAAAAGAAACAAGGGGCGCCGAGTGCTCAAAAGAAAATGCAAGAGATCTTTGGCAATGCCGAAATCATCAAAAAAGACAAAGGCTATTACATCATTCAAAGCGTAAAAGAAGCGTAGCTGCTCTTTGATTCTCAACAGATCAAAGGCATCGCCAAGGCAAATGCTGGTTAGCAGCAACTGGGCAGTTGGTTTCTCAAAAAGCCTGTTGTCAGCAGCCTTTGGAGCAATCGCAGCGTTGGTTAATCACCTGTCTGTATCGTCAGGCTATTTTTGATCAACGAAAAAGAAAGTCGCACACTTGTTGAAAGTGTGCTATTTTTTTTGAGAAAAATTTGCTACACTTTAGGCAAGAGAGGAGAGAAGCAGATGAAATTGACGATTAAACAGATTGCTGAAATGGCTGGCGTCTCTGTCACGACCGTGTCGCAGATCCTAAACAATAAAGGCAGCCGTTTTAGTGAAGAAACCCGAAAGCGGGTCTTAGATATCGTAAATAAATATCACTATAAGCCGGATTTTTTTGCTTCGAATCTTATCAACCGCCATTCAAAAACGATCGGAATGATCGTGCCTGATGTGACGGATTTCTTTTTCTCTAAAGTCATTGAAGGGGCGGAAAGTTATTTCAATCCACTAGGTTACATGCTAGTGTTATGCAATTCGCGCCACAGCCAAGAAAAAGAAGTTCAATATTTGAATGAACTGTCTCATCGTTCGGTAGATGGCATCTTATTAGCGACGCCGCATTTGCTGCCAGAGGATTATTCCTTGAAGAGCGGGTTCTTTGATGACCGACCAATTATTTTAGTCGATCGTGGGATCAATCAGCGGGACAATGGTCGTTTGATCGTGAAAGAATACGAAGGCGCCTACCAAGCCGTCAGCTATTTGATCAAAAATGGTCACCGCAACATTGCGATGCTCAAAGAAATCACCGGCTACTATCAATTAGAGGAACGGTTCAATGGCTATCGCCATGCCTTGAAAGATCATCAGATCCCTTTTAAAGGCCGATATGTAGAAAATGCTGAATTAACGGTTACTGGTGGGTACGAAGCAACGAAGGAATTATTGAAGTACAAAGAGATCACAGCGTTCTTCTGCGGCAACGATGCCATGGCGATCGGCTGTTATCAAGCGATTTATGAGGCGGGCAAAAAAGTACCGGAAGACTACTCGGTGATCGGCTTTGATGCCTTGAAATTATCGGAATACATCACACCACCGCTTACCACGGTCATGCAGCCGACCTTTGAGATCGGTTTTACCGCAGCGAAGTTTTTAGTGGACGCCATTGAGTTTCCGACACGGCGAATTCCAAATAAGATTTTTGATACAAAATTAATTATTCGTGAGAGCGTGAAGACATTGACAAGCGAGAAATAATGCGGTATATTTCTTCTTGTAAGTGTTTTCATAGTTTTGTGAGATTTAGTAAACTGTTTTACTAAAGTGGTTTACCCTACGAAAAATTATTGTATAATGTTAAAGGAAGCGAGGGTCATTTCGATGCGAATGGTGGATTTAATTGAAAAGAAACGTGACGGCAAGTCATTGACGAAGGAAGAAATTGACTACATTGTAACTGCGTATACTGAAGGAAGTATTCCAGATTATCAAATGAGTGCCTTGTTGATGGCTATTTTTTATGTAGATATGACAGATGAAGAGATCACGAACTTAACGCTAGCAATGGCAAATTCTGGTGAAGTGATCGACCTATCCTCAATTGAAGGAATCAAAGTCGATAAGCATTCGACTGGCGGTGTTGGTGATACGACCACATTGATCTTAGCGCCATTAGTGGCTAGTGTTGGCGTACCGGTTGCGAAAATGTCTGGCCGCGGCTTAGGCTATACCGGTGGGACGTTAGACAAGCTTGAAGCGATCCCTGGATTTAAAATCGAGCTTTCTGAAGCTGACTTTATCCGATTAGTCAACGAAAGCAAAGTGGCCGTGATCGGTCAATCAGGAGATTTAGCTCCTGCGGACAAAAAACTGTATGCCTTACGAGATGTGACGGCAACGGTTAGTTCGATCCCATTGATCGCCAGTTCGATCATGAGTAAAAAAATCGCGGCAGGTGCCGATGCGATCGTGTTAGATGTAACCACAGGCGATGGCGCCTTTATGAAAAACTTGGAGGATGCCAAACGCTTAGCCCAAACGATGGTCCGCATCGGAAAATTGGCAAATCGCCAAACGATGGCAGTCATTTCTGATATGTCACAGCCTTTAGGGGAAGCGATCGGCAACAGTTTGGAAGTGGTGGAAGCTATTGAGACACTGCAAGGAAAAGGACCGAAAGACTTGGAAGAAATGTGCTATGCACTGGGCAGCCAAATGGTCGTTTTAGCGAAAAAAGCTGATTCATTGGAAGAAGCACGCCAACTGTTGGAAGAAGCCTTGCATTCAGGCAAAGCGTTAGAAAAATTCAGACAGATGATCACAGACCAAGGCGGAGATGCTACAGTGATCGATGACCCGAGCAAGATTTTGACAGCGAAATATGAAGTGGAAGTCCCAGCGAAAACTAGCGGCGTGGTGACGAAATTAGTTGCCAATGAGCTAGGGATCGCGGCGATGATGTTAGGGGCAGGTCGTAAGACCAAAGACGAAGACATCGACCATGCAGTGGGCATCAAATTGCATAAGAAAGTTGGCGAATCCGTAAGCAAAGGGGAATCGCTATTGACGATCTATAGCAATACCGAAGCAATCGAGGATGTCAAAGCATTGATCGACCAAAATATTGAAATTGGGGAAGATGGCGCAGAACCGCCATTGATCCATGACATTATTACAGAATAAGGAGCGAATAAAAATGGAATTGAATCGCATGATCGACCACACGATTTTGAAAGCAGACGCAACGGAGGAAGATGTTTTACGAATCATCGAAGAGGCAAAAACCTATCACTTCTATTCTGTCTGCATCAATCCAACGTGGGTTTCATTAGCGGCAGAAAAATTACAAGGCGAACCAACGGCTGTTTGTACCGTGATCGGCTTTCCTTTAGGGGCAAACACATTTGAAGTCAAAGCTTATGAAACAACAGATGCGATCAAAAACGGCGCAGATGAAGTCGATATGGTAATCAACGTAGGTGCCTTAAAATCAAAACAATACAAAAAAGTTCAAGCAGACATCGAAGCAGTCGTTGAAGCGGCCAAAGACAAAGCGCTTGTCAAAGTGATCATTGAAACAGCGTTATTAGACAACGAAGAAATCGTCAAAGCCTGTGAATTAGCCAAAGCAGCCGGTGCAGATTTCGTGAAAACCTCAACTGGCTTTTCAACTGGTGGGGCAGTCATTGAAGATGTTCGCTTGATGCGTGAAACAGTAGGACCAGAAATGGGTGTCAAAGCTTCCGGTGGTATCCACAACGAAGCAGAAGCGGCAGCTATGGTCGAAGCGGGCGCAAACCGCTTAGGAACAAGCGCCAGTGTTGCTATCGTGACTGGCTCAACAGGTGCTGGCTACTAAGCTTAGCATTAAGTAAAGTAGCAAAAATTAAAAACAAGAGCGGGGAAGACAATGACAATAGCGAAAAAAGAGTGGATCGACACCGCCGTTTCCGCCTTAGATAAAGCGTATGTGCCGTACTCTAAGTTTCCGGTCGGTGCTTGTCTCGTTGCCAAAAATGGGACGATATATCAAGGGATCAACATTGAAAATGCCTCATATGGCTTAACAAATTGCGCAGAACGCACGGCTTTTTTTAAAGCTGTTTCTGAAGGCGAAAAAGAGTTTCAACATTTGGTTGTGGCGGGTCATACGCCAGAACCGATCTCTCCTTGCGGTGCTTGCCGCCAGGTCATGGTGGAATTTTGTGCGCCAGATATGCCGGTGACCTTAGTCGGTGATGATGGTGTCATCAAAGAAACCACGGTAGAAGGCCTATTGCCTTATTACTTCACGAACAAAGATTTATAAACCATGTTCATTCAGTCGATGCGGCTGTTGAAAAAAAACTATATTTTTAGGGGGCTTTACAGCAATGAAAAAAGCAAAATTATTTAGTTTAGGTATTGTTGCAGTAGCTGGGTTGACTTTACTTGGTGCTTGTGGCGGAGGAAATTCAGGTTCAACTGATTCAACTGGCGGCGGTTCTGCAGACGGTACGACTGATGCAGCGCATAGTGTCGCAATCGTTACCGATATCGGCGGGGTGGATGACCGTTCATTCAACCAATCCGCGTGGGAAGGCTTAGAAGCATGGGGAGAAGAACACGGGATCGCTCGCGGTGCTGGTGGATATGACTACGTGCAATCAAACGAAGCATCCGAATACACAACAAACGTAAATGGTGCCGTGCAAAATGGTTTCAAAACAGTGTTTGGTGTTGGTTACCTATTGAAAGACGCAATCTCAGCAGCAGCTGACCAAAACCCTGATACACAATTCGGGATCATCGATGATGTGATCGAAGGCAAAGACAACGTCGTTTCAGCAACATTTAAAGACAATGAAGCAGCTTACTTAGCTGGTTTTGCAGCAGCGTATACAACCAAAACAAACAAAGTCGGCTTCATCGGTGGTGAAGAAGGCGTCGTTATCGACCGTTTCGAAGCTGGTTTCATGAAGGGCGTTCAAGACGCAGCTGAAAAATTAGGCAAAGAAATCACAGTTGATCCTCAATATGCAGCATCATTTGGTGATCCTGCCAAAGGGAAAGCATTGGCAGCTTCAATGTACCAAAGCGGCATTGACGTAATCTTCCATGCATCTGGCGGTACTGGTGCAGGTGTCTTCCAAGAAGCAAAAGCAATCAACGAACAATTGAACGAAGCAGACCTAGAAGACAAAAAAGTTTGGGTCATCGGTGTAGATAGCGATCAACAAGACGAAGGGAATTTCACAACTGCTGACGGCAAAGAAGATAACTTCACATTGGCTTCAACATTGAAAGGTGTTGGCGCAGCGGTTCAAGATATCTCAACTCGTGCGTTAGAAGACAACTTCCCTGGCGGCGAACACATTGTTTACGGCTTGAAAGATGGCGGTGTAGACATTACTGAAGGGTTCCTTTCAGATGATGCCAAAGCAGCGATCGAAACAGCGAAACAAGACGTGATCGACGGCAAAGTAGAAGTACCAGAAACACCTGAAAAATAAAGTTGTGCTTTTCGGTTATCTTGCCCTAGCTTAGGGCAAGATGATCGTTGTTGGATTACTATGTTGATGAAAGCTACGGGTTTTCATGAGGATAGTAATCATCCTAAGCAATAGCAATTATTTTTTTGACATGACGAATGGTTTGTATAAGCGAATTAGAAAGTAAGGATGTGAGTAATTTGGCTGAGGAAAAATATGTTGTAGAAATGCGTCATATCACCAAAGAGTTTGGAACGTTCAAAGCCAATGACGATGTCAACTTGCAAGTAAGGCCAGGAGAAATCCACGCATTGCTTGGTGAAAATGGAGCGGGCAAGTCGACCTTGATGAATATGCTGTCAGGATTATTGGAACCAACATCTGGTGAGATCTGGATGAATGGTGAAAAAGTGAATATCACGAGTCCGACCGCAGCAAACAAATTGGGGATCGGTATGGTGCATCAGCATTTCATGCTGGTAGACGCCTTTACTGTAACAGAAAATATCATTTTGGGGAGCGAACCCCATCATCTCGGTGTGTTAGATCGCAAGAAAGCCCGCAAAGAAATCAAAAAAGTTTCTGAACAATATGGTTTATCGGTTGATCCGGATGCTTATGTGCGTGACATCTCTGTCGGGATGGAACAACGGGTAGAGATCTTGAAGACTCTTTACCGCGGCGCAGATGTACTGATTTTTGATGAACCAACGGCAGTTTTGACACCGCAAGAAATCGAAGAGCTGATCGAAATCATGCGCGGATTGGTCCGTGAAGGGAAATCGATCATCTTGATCACCCACAAACTGGATGAGATCAAAGCGGTGGCAGACCGTTGTACAGTTATCCGTCGGGGGCAAGGGATCGGCACTGTCAATGTCAAAGACGTCAGCTCACAACAGCTGGCCGATATGATGGTTGGTCGTTCTGTGTCCTTCAAGACACCGAAGAAAGAGGCGTCACCAAAAGAAGTCGTGCTTTCTGTTGAAAACTTAGTCGTAAAAGAAAACCGCGGCTTAGAAGCAGTCAAAAACTTAAGCTTAGAAGTACGTGCAGGTGAAGTATTGGGGATTGCTGGGATCGATGGCAATGGGCAATCAGAGCTGTTACAAGCCATCACTGGTTTACGGAAAGTCGAAAGCGGCAAGGTCTTGCTGAATGGCGATGACATCACCAACTTCAAGCCTCGGAAAGTCACCGAAGCCGGCGTTGGCCATGTGCCAGAAGACCGTCACAAATACGGACTTGTCTTGGATATGATGTTATCAGAAAACATCGCCTTGCAAACCTACTACAAAAAACCTTTGAGTAATGCAGGTGTCTTGGATTATGGAGAGATCAACGAGTTTGCTCGTGACTTGATTCAAGAATTTGACGTACGAACAGTCAACGAGATCGTACCAGCACGGGCATTGTCCGGCGGGAATCAACAAAAAGCGATCATCGCACGAGAAATCAGCCGCGATCCTGATCTATTGATCGTTGCCAATCCGACCCGTGGGTTGGATGTCGGAGCGATCGAATTTATCCACAAACGCTTGATTGAACAGCGGGATAAATTCAAAGCGGTGTTGTTAGTCAGCTTTGAATTAGATGAAATTTTGAATGTATCAGACCGCATTGCTGTTATTCATGCTGGTGAGATCGTTGGGGTCGTTGATCCGAAAGAAACATCAGAGAAAGAGCTTGGCTTGTTGATGGCAGGGTACTCCTTGGAGGAAGCAAGACGAGAGCTGCAAATGGAGGAAGTAGGTGGTTCGGTTGAATAACCGCAAAGAAAAGATCCGCAATATATTAGTGCCGATCATCGCTGTCTTGTTGGGATTCGTCCTTGGCGGGATCATCATGGCGGCCTTCGGCTACAGCCCAATCACAGGGTATACACAAATGTTTCGGACCGTTTTTATCAACGGACAAACAGGTGGGTTAAATGCCCGCAACATTGGTGAGATTTTTGTTACAGCAGGACCCTTGATCTTTACTGCTCTGGGATTTGCCGTTGCAAACTCAGCAGGATTCTTCAATATCGGTCTTTCTGGTCAAGCGCTAGCAGGTTGGGTTGCCAGTATCTGGGTCGCACTGGCGATGCCGGATGCACCTCGTTTAGTGGTCTTGCCATTAGCCGTGATCGTAGGGGCTTTATGCGGGGCGATCGCAGCTGCGATTCCTGGTTTCCTACGGGCATTCTTTGGAACAAGTGAAGTCATCGTGACGATCATGATGAACTATATCTTGCTTTATACGGGGAACCATTTAGTCAATAATGTGATGAGTGAATCCATGATCACGACAAAAGGTGTCACGAAAATGGTGGGGGAAAATGCCTCCATGCAGACGCCGTTTCTAGCAAGCATCACGAGTAACTCTCGCTTGAACTTAGGGATCTTCTTAGCCTTGATCTTCTTAGTTTTGGTTTGGTTCTTGATGAAAAAAACCACTCTTGGTTATGAGATCCGCGCGGTGGGCTTGAACCCAAGCGCTTCTGAATATGCGGGGATGAGTAGCAAACGGACGATCATTATCTCCATGATCATCTCTGGGACACTTGCCGGATTAGGTGGAGTTGTTCAAGGACTAGGAACGTTTGAAAACTTCTTCGTTCAAGGGTCATCATTAAGCATCGGGTTTGACGGTATGGCTGTATCCTTGTTAGGAAGCGGCTCATCGATCGGAATCTTGCTTTCAGCCCTCTTGTTCAGTATTTTGAAATTAGGTGGACAAGGCATGCAGTTTGCAGGTATTCCATCTGAATTAGTTGATGTTAATATCGCAATTATTATTTTCTTCGTAGCGATCAGTTTTGTGATTCGTTTCTTGTTGGCAAAAATCTTTGACGGCAAAAAAGAAGCGCTGGTCGTACAGGAGATTGAAGCCCAACCAAACGATCAAGATCAGGAAGGAGGAACCATCTAATGGATATTAGTTTAATTTCTTCGATCGTCACTCAAACATTGATTTATGCGTCTCCTCTGATTTTGACGGCGCTAGGTGGCGTGTTCTCAGAGCGAAGCGGGATCGTTAACGTGGGTCTTGAAGGAATCATGGTTATGGGTGCTTTTAGCTCGATTGTTTTCAATATTGAATTTGCGTCACAATTCGGTGCGTGGACACCGTGGTTAGGGATGCTCGTCGGCGGACTTGTCGGTGTGGTTTTCTCCTTGCTGCATGCGGTGGCAACCATCAACTTTCGTGCCGACCACATCATCAGTGGTACGGTGATGAACTTGATGGCACCAGCTTTGGCCGTGTTCTTAGTCAAAGCGATCTACAACAAAGGGCAAACGGATAACATCCAACGGACATTGGGGTATTTCAATTTCCCGATCCTTAAAGATATTCCTATCATTGGCCCGATTTTCTTTAATCAAACATTCTTACCGGCGTACTTCGCTATTTTGATCTCAGTGATCGCGTGGTTCGTGATTTTCAAAACACGCTTTGGGTTGCGTCTTCGTTCTGTCGGTGAGCATCCACAAGCAGCGGATACCTTAGGGATCAATGTCTACGTGATGCGCTACTCAGGCGTCTTGATCTCTGGATTCCTTGGCGGGATGGGCGGTGCCTTGTTTGCTCAATCGATCGCGGGTCGCTTTGCCGTGACAACGATCGCCGGTCAAGGGTTTATCTCGATGGCTGCGATGATCTTTGGTAAATGGAATCCACTTGGTGCGATGGGCGCAGCGATTTTCTTCGGTTTCGCGCAAAACATCAGTATCGTAGGTGGCCAGCTGCCAATCATCTCTTCCATTCCAGCGGTTTACTTACAAGCTGCGCCTTATGCCTTGACGATCATCGTGCTCGTTCTTTTCCTTGGAAAAGCTGCTGGTCCGAAAGCTAACGGGAAGAACTACATTAAATCTAAATAATTTTTTCAGTATGAAAGGGTGGGGCTATGGGACATGAATGTGTTGCTGTGTCCTGCCCTTTTTCTATCCTCTGGGTGAAAGGAAAGCGTCAGGAAATTTCCAAAGCAACCCAGCGCAATTTTTGCTTAAGTTTAGTATGATAGAGGTAGTAGATCCGCTTGTAAAAGCATAAAATAAAGAAAGTAGGGAATAGAATGTTTAAACGTGTACACTTGATCGTGATGGATTCAGTCGGAATTGGTGAAGCACCTGATGCGGCAGCTTTTGGTGATGTCGGTTCAGATACATTAGGCCATATTGCAAAAGAAGCAGGCTTAACGATCCCTCACTTGGAACAATTAGGCCTAGGTACGATTCGTCCTTTAGAAGGCGTAAAGTCGGTAGCTGACCATGATGGGTATGCAACCAAATTGGAAGAAGTTTCTGTTGGGAAAGATACGATGACGGGTCACTGGGAGATCATGGGCTTGAATATCCAAAAGCCTTTCCGCGTATTTCCAGATGGGTTTCCCGATGAATTATTGCAACAGATCGAAGAGTTCTCTGGACGCAAAATCGTCTGCAATGCGCCGTATTCTGGGACAGCAGTCATTGATGACTTTGGCGAACATCAAATGAAGACCGGGGATCTTATCGTTTACACTTCGGCTGACCCAGTGTTGCAGATCGCCGCTCATGAGGAAATCATTCCATTAGAAGAATTGTATCGTATTTGTCAGTACGTTCGGGATATCACGAAAGATGAGCCGTATATGATCGGCCGCATCATCGCGCGTCCTTATGTCGGTGAGCCTGGAAACTTTACTCGTACGAGCAATCGTCATGACTACGCACTCGATCCATTTGGCCATACAGTGTTAGATTCATTGAAAGAAGCTGGAAAAGACGTGATCGCCGTTGGGAAAATCAATGATATCTTCAACGGGCAAGGAATCACCGATTCTGTACGGACGAAGAGCAATATGGACGGTGTGGATCAATTACTGAAAGTGATGAAACAAGACTTTACGGGTCTAAGCTTTACGAACTTGGTTGACTTCGATGCGCTTTATGGTCACCGTCGCGATGTCGTAGGGTATGCCCACGCCATTGAAGATTTTGATTTGCGTATTCCAGAACTCTTAGAAGCAATGGGAGATGAGGATCTGTTATTGATCACAGCTGACCACGGCAATGACCCAACCTTTACGGGAACGGATCACACGAGAGAATATGTGCCATTATTAGCCTACAGCAAGAAATTCCAAGGCCAAGGAAAATTGCCACAAGGCTACTATGCGGATATTTCCGCAACGATCGCTGAAAACTTTGGTGTTTCAGCTACAGAAAACGGAACTAGCTTTTTAAAACATTTAAACTAGAGGTGATGAAATGACAACGTTACATGAGAAATTACAAGAAACAACGGCATTTATCAAAGGAAGCGGCGTCGGTGAAGTGGAATTTGGCTTGATTTTAGGTTCTGGCTTAGGGGAATTAGCCGATGAGATCGAAAACCCAATCGTGTTGCCTTACAACGATATCCCGCATTTTCCTGTTTCGACAGTGGTCGGTCATGCCGGACAATTGGTCTATGGAACATTAGCTGGGAAAAAAGTCTTAGCGATGCAAGGGCGATTCCATTATTATGAAGGCCATTCGATGCAGACGGTCACTTACCCCGTCCGTGTGATGGCGGCATTGAAAGCTCATTCTTTAGTCGTGACCAATGCCTGTGGCGGTGTGAACGAAAGCTTCCAGCCTGGAGACTTGATGTTGATCACCGATCAAATCAACTTTATGGGGGACAACCCACTGATTGGTGAAAACGAAGAAGAAATGGGTCCACGTTTCCCAGATATGAGCCAAGCCTACCATTTGCCTTATCGGGAAGCGGCACAAAAAGTTGGTGCATCAAAAGGATTGCACTTAAAAGAAGGCGTTTATATGGGCTTCTCAGGTCCTACGTATGAAACGCCAGCAGAGATCCGCTTTGCTCGGACGATCGGTGCCGATGCTGTCGGTATGTCGACTGTCCCAGAAGTGATCGTTGCTGTTCACAGCGGCTTGAAAGTCTTAGGTGTTTCTTGTATCACAAACTTGGCTGCTGGTATGCAAGCGAGCTTGAATCACGAAGAAGTCGTGGAAACGACGGAACGGGTCAAGGCAGAATTTAAAGCGTTGATCAAAGAAACGTTAGCAGTACTATAAAAAGCAGACCAAAGGAGAAAAACGAATGAGCGTTCATATCGAAGCAAAAGCAGGCGAGATCGCAGACAAAATCTTGTTACCAGGTGATCCACTGCGGGCAAAATATATTGCTGAAACATTTTTAGAAGACCCGATCTGTTACAACAATGTTCGGGGGATGCTGGGCTATACAGGCGTTTATAAGGGCGAGCGGGTCTCTGTCCAAGGAACCGGCATGGGCATGCCTTCAGCGAGCATCTATGCCCATGAATTGATCAACTCTTACGGCGTGAAGAAATTGATTCGGGTCGGTACGTGTGGTGCCATCTCAAAAGATGTCCACGTGCGTGATCTTGTGATTGCCCAAGCGGCAGCAACAAGTTCATCGATGGTGGCAAAAAACTTCCAAAGTTTCCATTTCCCACCAATCGCTGACTTTGCACTGCTGCGTAAAGCTTATGATACAGCGATTGAATCAGGATTTACGACCCACGTCGGCAACATCTTATCTGAAGATACCTTCTACAAAGATGACATGACGGAAACCTTACAGTTGGCAGACCTTGGGGTGATGGGTGTTGAGATGGAAGCCGCAGCCTTATACTATTTAGGGGCGAAATTCCACGTTCAAACCTTAGCGATCTGTACCGTCAGCGACCACATCATCACTGGAGAAGAAACAACGCCAGAAGAAAGACAAACGACGTTTAACGACATGATCAAAGTTGGCTTAGAAACAGCGATCGCGTAAAAAAGATACCACAGGATCGGTGCATGAACGATGCGAAGGCTGCTTGCTTTGGATAGAGCAAGCAGCCAAATCGTATTGGTTTGCATGCAACCGAGAATGTGTTATCTTTTTTTGTTGGCAAAAAGCCACGAAGAAGCGTTGCACTTTTGCCAGAAAATGGTTTAATGAAAAGAAAAGGTGTAAAAAGGAGACGAGACAATGAATAATTTTACGTTTCATGTAACGACGGACATTCGTTTTGGGAAAGACCGTCTGAACGAGCTGCCAGAAGTACTGAATACATTTGGAAAAAACGTCTTGCTAGTCTATGGTGGCGGCAGTATCAAGAAAAACGGTTTGTACGAGTCAGTCATGGCGCAATTGACTGCCAACGGCAATCAAGTCACTGAATTGACTGGTGTCGATCCAAATCCACGAATCGAAACCGTTCGGCAAGGAGCCGCTCTTTGTCGTTCAGAAAAGATCGACGTCATTTTAGCTGTTGGGGGCGGTTCTGTCATTGATTGCAGCAAAGTGATCGCCGGGGCGGCTTGCAGTGAGCAAGAGCCTTGGGACTTAGTGCTTTCCCGCAGCTATCAAGGACCAGCGATTCCATTAGTAACGATCTTGACCCTTGCGGCTACCGGCAGTGAAATGAATCGCGGCGCGGTGATCTCTAATCTAGAAACGAAACAAAAACTTGGCGTTCACGGACCCGAATTTTTACCGAAAGTATCCTTTTTAGATCCAACAACGACTTTTAGTGTCAGTCGCTATCAAACGGCTGCCGGTTCAGCGGATATCATGAGCCATCTGATTGAAAATTATTTCAGTAAAACAGAAGGAACAGATGTCCAAGACGGTGTAGCAGAAGGATTGCTAAAAGCAGTCATTAAAAATCTGCCGATCGCATTAAAGGACCCCACGGACTATGATGCACGGGCGAATTTGATGTGGGCGAGCACCTTAGCCTTGAATGGTTTGACTGGAAGCGGCAAAGGTGGAGCATGGTCTTGTCATGCGATGGAGCATGAGTTGAGTGCGTTTTATGACATTACTCATGGCATCGGCTTAGCGATCCTGACCCCACGCTGGATGCTTCATGTATTGAATGAAGAAACGGCGCCGAAATTTGCGCGTTTTGCCAGAGAAGTCTTTGGTGTCCAAGAAGCAGTGCCAGAATTAGCTGCCCGAATGGGGATTCAAAAACTCTATGACTTTTTTGCTTCTTGCGATATTCCGATGACTTTGCCAGAAGTAGGGATCGCCGATGACACCCATTTTGCTGAAATGGCGGCTCAAGCAGTTCAATTCAGCTCGATTGCAACAAATGCCTATGTACCGCTGCAAGAAGAAGACGTGATTGCAATCTACCAAGATTCATTGACTCCTTCAACCTATCTCTAATCATAAAAAAAGACCGTTCCTGCGACTTGGTTGTCGCGGAGCGGTCTGTTTATTTACCCTTCAGAAGAAAAAGCCAAACGGGTCATTAGCTGATCTGCAATCAAGGCGTGTCCAGCAGGAGTGGGGTGCACACCGTCATCGCCTGTCAGAGCCTGTGGGGAGCTAGCAACGGCTGCTTCGGCAAACAAGCCATCCAGCGGCAGCAGCTGACAATGAAAGGCGGCAGCTAAGCGACGAACGATTTGGATTTTCGGATCAAGATCGATGCGCCAGGTTTGGCGATCTTCAGGATATGGCAAAACAAAAGGTTCCAGTAAGAAAATCCGTGTGATCCCCTGTTGGGTCACTTGTTCCAGAATTTGACGGTAGGTTGCCTCAAAGGACGTTGCGGCCTCTTCTGAACCAAAATTGGGACCACCGGCATTGTGCCACGTGTCGTTGATCCCAATCATAAAGACCAAAACGTCAGGCGCTAATTGGAGGCAATCTTCTTGGAGACGGGCTAAGACATCGGCAGCTTTGTTGCCACCAATCCCGCGGTTATAAAAGGTAAATCCTGCAGTGGGGAATGTTTCTGCCAGCTGATCGGCAACGAGACGGGCAAACCCATGTCCTAAATCGTGGGGATCTTGGCGATCACGATCGCAATCTGTGATGCTGTCACCTAAAAATAAAACGGTATCATTTTTGACTAGTTTCATAATAAGCTCCTTTCGAGTACGCCCTCAATTATAAGAGAGGGGGGAGGAAATGCCAATAAAAAAACTGCCCTTTTTTTAAAAAGGGCAGCGATAAGCGAGGCTTATAAGTAGTATTTTTTCGCAACAGTCAAATCATCGTTCAATTCATAAACAAGTGGTTGACCAGTTGGGATCTCAAGATCCATGATATCTTCGTCAGAAATACCTTCGATATGTTTTGCTAATGCACGTAGAGAGTTTCCGTGAGCCGCAACTAAGACAGTTTTGTCGTCTTTTAATGCTGGGGCGATTTCATCTTGCCAGAAAGGCAATGCACGTTCTAAAGTAACTTTTAAGTTTTCGCCACCAGGTACGTCGCGAGGGTCAAGCATTGCATAACGACGGTCGTTTGCAGCAGAACCTTCATCTGAAGCTTCCATCAATGGAGGTAAAACATCGTAAGAACGACGCCAGATGTGTACTTGTTCGTCACCGTATTTTTCAGCAGTTTCCTTTTTATTTAAACCTTGTAATTTACCGTAATGACGTTCGTTTAAGCGCCATGATTTGATCGTTGGTACCCAAAGTTGATCAGAATATTCTAAAATGTAATTACAAGTTTTGATGGCACGAGTTAAAACAGATGTGTAAGCAACGTCAAATTCGATGCCTGCTTCTTTGATTTTACGTCCGCCTTCGATTGCTTCTTCGACACCTTCTGGCGCTAGATCAACATCAGCCCAACCGGTAAACTGGTTTAATTTGTTCCATTCGCTTAGTCCATGACGAGAAAATACTAATTTTGGCATGTAAAACTCTCCTTTAGATATTCGATATTTTTCTGAAATTTTCAATTCCGTATTTATTGTACACTCTTTCTCAAAGAATTTCCATGGTTTTGGAGGAAAAGCTGGGGAAAACGCCATTCTTAAGGAAAAACAAATGAGGATCTTTAAAAAACGGACCGCTTTTGTTTTATGCTGTTCTAGGAGAGTCGACAACTATGAACGTAACTTGCGCCATTCTTCTTCGGATAATTTTATGTATTTGTAGCAGGTACCTACAGAAACACCGCATTTCTCAGAAATATATTGAATCGTTTCTTTTTTCTCGTAGTACAAATGACGGATTTTTTTGATCGTCTTCGGATCGATCTTGGGACGACCGCCAATTTTGCCTTTTTTGCGGGCTTTGTTTAAGCCGACTAGCGTGCGCTCTTTGATCAATGAGCGTTCCATGATCGCAAGTCCTTCCATCAAATTGAAGTATACTTCACCCATCGGTTCACGCGTGTCGATGTTTTCTGCTAACGAAACCAAATGTAGTTCTCGCTGCTTTAATAGATCAGTAAGCTCGGTCAGCTGTCGGGTCGTTTTCCCTAAACGATGCAGTTCCGTAACAACTAAAGTGTCGCCGGGCTGCATCTGGGCCACCACTGACTCCAATGAATGATTTTCTTCACTTTCTTCCAAGCTATAGGTTTCGTGGAAATAGTCATTACAACCGAATTCCTTAAGTTTGTTTATTTGTTCACTTGTGGAGTTATCGGTAATCGTTGAGCGAGCATAACCTATGATTTTCATAAAACCCTCCTACCTTTCCCTTTTTATTGAATGTATCATAATTACTTCTTAAATGATAGGGTAATTTGCACAAAAAAGTATAAAAACGAGTATGATTGAAGATAAATAACAAAAAAGAAGAAGCGATGAGGCTTCTTCTTTTTTGTTATTCTTAGCGGACCTGCTTTGTACTTGGTCCTGTAGGTAGACCAATGATGATGGTGTGAACCATATCCAAAAACAAACCGTGTTCCACCACGCCGACCGTAGCATCTAATTCTTGTGCCAATTCGTTAGGTGCTGTGATGGTTTCTAGATGGAGATCGATGATGTAATTGCCACAATCTGTTTTTAATGGTTCGCCTTCTTCATTTAAACGTAGTTTTGGACGATAGTTTTTCTTATCGAAAAGACGTAGCAGTTGCTGACTACCATAAGGAATCACTTCCACTGGAAGGGGAAAGGCACCAAGGGTCTCGACCATTTTGGATTCATCGACGATCCACAAGACTTTCTTGGAGTTAGACGCCACGATTTTTTCAAACAAAAGAGCCGCACCGCCCCCTTTGATCCCATGGTAATCCTTGCTGATCTCATCTGCACCGTCGATCGTAAGATCCACAGCATCCACTTCATCAATGGTGCGAATAGGGATGCCTAGCCCCTCTGCTTGTCTTTTCGATGCCCAAGAAGTGGGGACACCAGTGATCGATAGACCCTCTTCTTTTACACGTCGACCCAGTTCTTCAATCATATAGTAGGCTGTTGAGCCAGTGCCCAAACCAACCACCATGCCGTCTTTTACATAACCAGCCGCTTCAATGCCGACCATTTCTTTTAGGTTCATTTTCTTCCCGCCTTTTTTAATAGATGCTTTGTTTCTATTATATAGGAAGAAGTGTAAAAATTGCGGATTTTTTCGTAACAGATTTCTTTTGAAAAAAGCTCGGGAGGATACTTGACAGGTAAGAATAAGCATGATATTCTATCAAAGGTGCTTTATCTACAGGTCTCTCGTTGGAGACGTGCTGACTGTCTATCAAAGCATAGTTGATATGAATGCAGAGAATGCATTATTTTTTATCGCAAAAAAAGAACCACCTGGATGTGTGGGACTATAAAGCGAATCAAGGAAGGAGGACAACTAGGGATGCCTACAATTAATCAATTAGTACGTAAACCTCGTAAATCCAAGGTTGAAAAATCAAATTCACCAGCATTGAACAAAGGATATAACAGTTTCAAGAAAGCTCAAACGAATGTTAACTCACCTCAAAAGCGTGGGGTAGCTACTCGTGTGGGAACTATGACACCGAAAAAACCGAACTCAGCTCTACGTAAATATGCGCGTGTTCGTTTGTCAAACTTGATTGAAGTGACAGCTTATATTCCAGGTATCGGACACAACTTACAAGAACACAGCGTGGTCTTGTTACGTGGTGGACGTGTAAAAGACTTACCAGGGGTACGTTACCATATCGTTCGTGGTGCATTGGATACTGCCGGTGTTAACGATCGTAAACAATCTCGTTCTAAATATGGTACAAAACGTCCTAAAGCTTAATCTTTAAGACAAACAGATCAAATGAATCTTATTTAAATCAGAACTGATATCTCGGAAGGAGGAGTTACGGATGCCTCGTAAAGGTCCTGTTGCAAAACGTGATGTTTTACCAGATCCTATTTATAACTCAAAATTAGTAACTCGTTTGATCAACCGTGTAATGGTTGATGGTAAACGCGGTGTTGCTGCAAATATTATCTACAATGCTTTTGGCATTATCAAAGAATCTACAGGAAATGATCCATTGGAAGTTTTCGAACAAGCAATGAAAAACATTATGCCTGTATTGGAAGTTAAAGCTCGCCGTGTCGGTGGTTCTAACTACCAAGTACCAGTAGAAGTACGTCCTGAACGTCGTACAACTCTAGGTCTTCGTTGGGTGGTAAACTACGCTCGTTTGCGTGGCGAACACACAATGGAAGAACGTCTTGCAAAAGAAATCATGGATGCAGCAAACAACACTGGTGCTTCTGTGAAAAAACGCGAAGACACACACAAAATGGCGGAAGCCAACCGCGCATTTGCTCACTATCGTTGGTAAGATCCTCACTGCTTTTTATTGGAAGGTACTGAGACAACCTTAGCTTAAGTTAAGTAAGAATGAGAGGGGAACAACCTAGAATGGCAAGAGAATTTTCGCTAGAAAAAACTCGTAATATCGGGATCATGGCCCACGTTGACGCTGGTAAAACAACGACAACTGAACGTATCCTTTATTACACAGGTAAAATCCATAAAATTGGTGAAACACATGAAGGTGCTTCTCAAATGGACTGGATGGAACAAGAACAAGAACGTGGGATCACAATCACTTCTGCTGCGACAACTGCGCAATGGAAAGAAAACCGCGTAAATATCATCGACACACCAGGACACGTGGACTTCACAATCGAAGTGCAACGTTCATTGCGTGTACTTGATGGTGCTGTAACTGTATTGGACTCACAATCAGGTGTAGAACCTCAAACAGAAACAGTTTGGCGTCAAGCGACAGACTACCGCGTACCACGTATCGTATTCTGTAACAAAATGGACAAAATTGGTGCAGACTTCTTATACTCTGTATCAACTTTACATGATCGTTTACAAGCAAATGCTCACCCAATCCAATTACCAATTGGTGCGGAAGATGACTTTACTGGTATTATCGACTTAGTAAAAATGAAAGCTGAAATCTACACAAATGACTTAGGAACTGAAATCCAAGAGACTGAAATTCCTGAAGAATACGTAGAATTAGCTGAAGAATGGCGCGAAAAATTAATCGAAGCTGTTGCGGATACTGACGAAGAACTAATGATGAAATTCTTGGACGGTGAAGAAATCACTGAAGAAGAATTGAAAGCTGGTATTCGTCAAGCAACATTGACTGTTGACTTTTTCCCTGTTCTTTGCGGATCTGCCTTTAAAAACAAAGGGGTTCAATTGATGTTGGATGCAGTCATCGACTACTTGCCTTCACCACTTGATGTTCCTGCGATCAAAGGGGTAAATCCTAAAACAGACGAAGAAACTGATCGTCCGGCTGACGATGAAGCACCATTTGCTTCATTAGCATTTAAAGTAATGACTGACCCATTCGTAGGTCGTTTGACATTCTTCCGTGTGTATTCAGGTATCTTGAACTCTGGATCATACGTATTGAATGCTTCAAAAGGCAAACGCGAACGTATCGGTCGTATCCTACAAATGCACGCCAACACTCGTGCTGAAATCCAAACAGTATACTCAGGCGATATCGCCGCTGCTGTTGGTTTGAAAGACACAACAACTGGGGACACGCTTTGTGATGAAAAAGCACCAGTAATCCTTGAATCAATCGAATTCCCAGAACCAGTTATCGAAGTCGCTGTTGAGCCTAAATCAAAAGCTGACCAAGATAAAATGGGGGTTGCTTTACAAAAACTTGCTGAAGAAGATCCATCATTCCGTGTGGAAACAAACGCTGAAACAGGCGAAACTGTTATCGCTGGTATGGGAGAACTTCACTTGGACGTCTTAGTTGACCGTATGCGTCGCGAATTTAAAGTTGAAGCAAACGTAGGTGCGCCTCAAGTTTCTTATCGTGAAACATTCCGTGCAGCAACACAAGCGGAAGGTAAATTTGTACGTCAGTCTGGTGGTAAAGGTCAATACGGTCACGTATGGGTCGAATTTACACCAAACGAAGAAGGTAAAGGCTTCGAATTCGAAAACGCGATTGTCGGTGGTGTGGTTCCTCGTGAATACATCCCAGCAGTTGAAAAAGGACTTGAAGACTCAATGGCGAACGGTGTCTTAGCCGGTTACCCATTAGTAGACATCAAAGCAAAACTTTATGATGGTTCATACCATGATGTCGATTCAAGTGAAACTGCCTTCCGTGTTGCAGCTTCTATGGCTTTACGTGCTGCAGCGAAGAAAGCAAACCCAGTAATTCTTGAACCAATGATGAAAGTAGTTATCACTGTACCAGAAGATTACTTAGGTGATGTTATGGGTCACGTAACTGCTCGTCGTGGACGCGTAGAAGGAATGGAAGCACACGGTAACTCACAAATCGTGAACGCAATCGTGCCATTAGCTGAAATGTTCGGTTACGCAACAACACTTCGTTCATCAACACAAGGTCGCGGTACGTTCATGATGACATTTGATCACTATGAAGATGTACCTAAATCTGTTCAAGAAGAAATCATCAAGAAAAACGGCGGCAAAGCTGAATAATTGATGGAAGTATAGGAAATTAAGTAAAAAGCTATATTTTTTTCTGAGTTTCGTGTACAATATTATCGATGATAAGGGATGGGGAGCTGCGGCTCCCTACCTATCAAATATAAAAAATAAACTGCATTTTTAGGAGGAACATTTTAAAATGGCAAAAGAAAAATTTGACCGTTCTAAACCCCACGTAAACATTGGTACGATCGGACACGTTGACCATGGTAAAACTACACTTACAGCTGCTATCACAACTGTATTATCTAAAAAAGGTTTGGCTCAAGCTTCAGCTTACGACCAAATCGATGGCGCTCCAGAAGAACGCGAACGCGGAATCACTATCTCAACTGCTCACGTTGAGTACGAAACTGAAGCACGTCACTATGCTCACGTTGACTGCCCAGGACACGCGGACTACGTTAAAAACATGATCACTGGTGCTGCTCAAATGGACGGCGCGATCTTAGTAGTATCTGCTGCTGATGGTCCTATGCCTCAAACACGTGAACACATCTTGTTATCACGTAACGTTGGTGTACCATACATCGTTGTTTTCTTAAACAAAATGGATATGGTTGATGACGAAGAATTACTAGAATTAGTTGAAATGGAAGTTCGTGACTTATTGTCAGAATATGACTTCCCAGGCGACGATGTTCCTGTAATCGCTGGTTCTGCTTTGAAAGCTCTTGAAGGCGATGCTTCATACGAAGAAAAAATCATGGAATTAATGGCTGCAGTTGACGAATACGTTCCAACTCCAGAACGTGACACTGACAAACCATTCATGATGCCAGTCGAAGACGTATTCTCAATCACTGGACGTGGTACTGTTGCTACAGGCCGTGTTGAACGTGGACAAGTTCGCGTTGGTGACGAAGTTGAAATCGTTGGTATTGCTGAAGAAACTGCTAAAACAACTGTAACTGGTGTTGAAATGTTCCGTAAATTGTTAGACTATGCTGAAGCAGGGGATAACATTGGTGCATTGCTACGTGGTGTTGCTCGTGAAGACATCCAACGTGGACAAGTATTGGCTAAAGCTGGTACAATCACACCTCATACAAAATTTAAAGCTGAAGTTTACGTTTTAACAAAAGAAGAAGGTGGACGTCATACACCATTCTTCACTAACTACCGTCCTCAGTTCTACTTCCGTACAACTGACGTAACTGGTGTTGTTGAATTACCAGAAGGAACTGAAATGGTTATGCCTGGTGATAACGTAACAATCGACGTTGAATTGATCCACCCAATCGCTATCGAAGACGGAACTCGTTTCTCAATTCGTGAAGGCGGACGTACTGTTGGTTCAGGCGTTGTAACTTCAATCCAAGCTTAATTTGATTGATCGAAGAGCAAAAGCGTACGCGCTTTTGCTCTTTTTTTTTTCGACTCTTGTAGAAAAAAAGCCGCTCTCACTAGCGTTGATGGATTCGTTAAGGTTCATCGAAGCTAAAGAGCGCGGTGCTTTTTATTTTATTAGTTTTTGCTTCTTCAAGAAGGCGTCAAATCCTTGGTCAGGGCGATTGCTGTAAAACCCAGCAAATTTTTCTGACCATGGTTTGGTCTCGCGGGCTTCTCCAAAAGCAGTCATCGTTTGATCGTAGGCTTCGACCGCATCATAAGAATAGTCCTGGTAGTGGTTGTAATGAATGACCGCTTCTTCTGGCAAGCGAGGTTTGACCTTCATTTCTACGATTGGTTTACCGATGCTCAAGCCAGCCACAGGATAGACATATTCCGGTAAGTGCAACAATTCAGCGATTTTGGCGCTGTCTTTGCGGACGCTACCGGAAATGACGGTGCCTAAGCCCAGTGATTCAGCAGCGATCGCACCGGATTGCAAAGCGATGCTGGCATCAGTGGTGGCGATCAATAATGGCTGATAGCCCTCATCGATTGGATAGGGGGTCTGTTTTTTGTCAGCAACTTTTTTGGTTCGGTTTAAATCTGCGAGAAACAGCAGAAAGAGCGAACTTGCTGCGATATGAGGATTGCCGGGATTCCATTCGACCATTTGTTGGCGGATCTGCGGGTCGTCGATCACCAGGATCGAATAGGCTTGCCCATTCATCCAGCTTGGTGCTTGACGAGCGGCAGTCAAAATCGCGGTTACTTGCTCTTGGCTCAAGCGATAGTCAGGGTCAAATTGTCGGTAAGTGCGGTGGTTGTGCAAAAGCTCAATGGTTTCGTTCATAGGTTTGCTCCTTTAACTGTTGGGTGATTTTTGTGAATCGTTCTTGAAATCGTGGTAAATCATCTTTGGCTAAGCGGGTATAGTTCAAACGCAAGCCATTCGTATCGTTACTGAAAAGAAAAGCAGGTGCTACTAAGCAATCGTTCGCCAAAAAGAGCGACCAATCTTTGCGGGTCAATGTGCGATGACGCCAAGTCAACCACAGGTAAAGACCGCCTTTCGTCGGCTGCCATTGCCAATCCTCCTGAAATGCCAGCAAAAGTTGATGTAGGTCTTGCTGGCGCTGGGCCATTTCTGCAAGCAGTGTCCGCTGCTGCTGGTGGTAATCAGAGGAGCGTAGGGCGATATTGGCAAGGACTTGCGGGAAGATCGTGGTATCGATCGCCATCCGTTTTTTCGCTTGGGCAAATTGGTCGGCTAACGCTTCTGGCACCAAAAGCCAGCCGATTTTGATTGATGACCCAAGTAATTTTGAAAGCGAGCCTAAATAAATGACGGTTTCGGGAGCCATGGATTTTAGCTTGGGCGGTACTTCCTCAAAAGCCAACTCGCTAAAAACATCATCCTCAATGATCGGTACTTGGTAGGTCTGGCAAAGGCGGATGATCGCTTGGCGCCGATGCTCACTCATAGTATGGCCCGTTGGGTTTTGGAAGGTGGGGTTCAGATAGACGAATTTGATCTTCTTTTCCTTCAGCACTTTCTCCAACGCGGCGGGTCGCATCCCTTCGCTATCTTGTTTGATCCCAATCAACTGGACATTCATCGTGGAAAACAAGGGGAGAGAGAACAAGAAAGAAGGATCCTCTGTCGCGATACAGTCCCCCGCTTGCAGCAGCACTTGCATTAGTAACGTAATTCCTTGTGTCGAACCGGCAGTAATTACTAGTTTTTGACCGCTAGTGGGCAAATTGAAGGAATCCGCAAGGTGCTGCAATAAGATTTCTTGCAGAGGCTCGTAACCAGTTGGCAAAATTTTGGTGCTTTCTTTGCGAATCTCTTCCCATGTAAAGGCAGGAAACGTGAAGTCGGGGATCAGATCGGCAGGTAGATCACCTGTATACAGATCCAGCACATCTTTTTCAGCACGTAAATGTTGGATTTGTTGAAGGTAAGGGTCTTGCTGCAAGTAAGGGCTGCTTAAAGACGAGCGTAAATAAGAAAGTGGGGTTTGGCGGTTCCCCCAGCGGCCTTCTAATACTCGAGAACCACTGCCTTGTTTTCGTTCAATCCATCCTAAGCTTTTCAATTCATCTAACGCTTTGACGACGGTGGAACGGTTGACGTCAAAAGTCTGAGCAAGGCTGCGCTCTGGTGGTAAACGATCCCCAGGCCCATAGGTTCCTGCTTGGATCTCTTCAATAAAATGGGTCACGATCTGCTGGTAAATCGGTTGTTTCTTTTGCTTGTCGATACTTGATGAAGCCATCCTACACCACCTTTTTCAATTGGATGGTTTAAAAATAAGCCAAATGGCTCTTTTCGTCAAGGGGAAAATTGACTATACTTAGCAAAAAGCACAAGGAGATGAAGAAGATGGAAAAAGTCCTATCAATTGCTGGGTCGGATTCAACCGGTGGTGCCGGTATCGAAGCAGATTTAAAAACGTTTCAGGAGTATGGTGTCTTTGGTTTTGCCACGATCGCTTCGATCGTCACGATGGATCCACAAGCGGGTTGGAGCCATGAAGTAACAGCAATGGAACCAGCGCTTGTCGAAAAACAATTGGTCTCCGCCTTTGCAGGTGATCCGATGGATGCCCTTAAAACGGGGATGTTAGGCAATGAAGACAATATTGTACAGGCAGCGAAGATGATCCAACAGCAGCAAGTCAAAAATGTGGTGATCGATCCCGTCATTGCTTGTAAAGGGACTGCAGAAATCTTACAGCCGAAAAGTGTCGATGCCATCATCACGCATTTGTTGCCTTTAGCAGATGTTGTCACCCCTAATTTAGTAGAAGCGGGGATTCTTTCGGGTTTGGGGGACTTGACGAGTGTGGAAGCCATGAAGCAAGCTGCTGAAAAAATCCATCAATTAGGTGCTAAATACGTCGTGATCAAAGGCGGTCATCGCTTGCCAGGAGCAAAAGCCATCGACCTTGTTTATGATGGAGAATCCTTCCTCCTGTTGGAAAGTGAAAAAATCGCTACTGATTTCAATCATGGGGCAGGCTGCACCTTTTCAGCGGCAATCGCTGCCGGTCTTGCAAAAGGCAAACCCGTCGAGGAAAGTGTTCGCTTAGCGAAAGCCTTTGTCACAGCGGCAATCAAAGAAGGCGTGGTCATCAATCCTTATGTGGGCCATGTGTGGCATGGTGCCTATACCCACGCCCAAAGCCGTATGAATGAGGAAGCGCCGCAATAGCAGGTTTTCTTCTATATAAATAGGAATTGAAGAAGCGTTTAAAAGAAGCGGGCAACGCTTCTTTTTTTTGTTTCGAAACTAAAAGAAAATTTTCTGAAAGAAATGCAAAAGAATCCCGGTTTTTCCATAAAAAAAGCTTGCAATCAATGTTTATCCGTAATATAATCATAAAGGTGCTGTTTACGTAAATACGTAAGTCACACTGGCAGCAAAGAAATTTTCTGCCGGCTACGAAACGAGAGGTTGCGACACGCCCGGACGCTTTGCCATGGACGAGCGTGACGGAAAATTTTCGTGGAGCTATGTCTACTTTTCAAAATAGGCGAAGGAGGGAAAACAATGGCAAAACAAAAAATTCGTATCCGTTTAAAAGCGTATGAACATCGTATTTTAGATCAATCAGCGGATAAAATCGTAGAAACTGCAAAGAGAACTGGAGCTGGCGTATCTGGTCCAATTCCATTACCAACTGAACGCAGCTTGTACACGATCATCCGTGCGACGCACAAATACAAAGATTCACGCGAACAATTCGAAATGCGTACACACAAACGTCTAATCGACATTGTGAATCCAACACCAAAAACTGTTGATGCTTTAATGAAGCTAGACTTGCCAAGCGGTGTTAATATCGAAATCAAACTATAATAATTAAGATGGAGGTGTAATCATGACCAAAGGAATCTTAGGGAAAAAAGTGGGAATGACTCAAATCTTCACTGAATCTGGCGAATTGATTCCAGTAACTGTAGTAGAAGCTACACCAAACGTAGTGCTACAAGTGAAAACAATCGAAAATGACGGCTACGAAGCAATTCAAGTCGGCTACCAAGATATGCGTGAAGTTTTGTCTAACAAACCTGCGAAAGGTCATGTTGCAAAAGCAAACACGGCTCCTAAGCGCTTCATTCGCGAATTCAAGAATGTAGAGCTAGAGGGCTTAGAAGTAGGATCAGAAATCAAAGTTGATATTTTTGAAGCAGGAGACATCATCGATGTAACCGGCACTTCGAAAGGTAAAGGATTCCAAGGCGTTATCAAACGTCACGGACAAAGCCGCGGACCAATGGCTCACGGTTCTCGTTACCACCGTCGTCCTGGATCAATGGGTCCAGTTGCACCTAACCGTGTATTCAAAAACAAACGTCTTGCTGGACGTATGGGCGGAAATCGCATCACGATCCAAAACTTGGAAATCGTACGCGTAGACGCAGAACGCAACGTTATCTTGATCAAAGGTAATGTACCTGGCGCGAAAAAATCATTGATTACAATCAAATCAGCTGTGAAAGCTAAATAAGTAGATAGGAAGAAAGGAGGAACTAAGGAATGCCGAATGTAGCATTATTCAAACAAGATGGAAGCCAAAATGGCGAAATTACATTGAACGAAGAAATCTTCGGAATCGAACCAAATGAATCAGTTGTCTATGATGCAATCATCATGCAACGCGCTTCATTAAGACAAGGAACACACGCTGTGAAAAACCGCAGTGCCGTTCGTGGCGGTGGCCGTAAACCATGGCGCCAAAAAGGAACTGGACGTGCCCGTCAAGGTTCAATCCGTTCACCACAATGGCGTGGAGGTGGCGTAGTCTTCGGACCAACACCACGTTCATACAGCTACAAACTTCCTAAAAAAGTTCGTCGCTTAGCAATGAAATCTGTATTGTCAGAAAAAGTTGCTTCAAATAACTTGGTAGCAGTAGAAGGATTAAGCTTTGATGCTCCAAAAACAAAAGAATTCAAACAAGTTTTAGCTAACTTGACAATTGACTCTAAAGTATTGGTAGTTTTAGAATCTGAAAACGACTTTGCCGCTTTATCTGCGCGCAACTTGCCAAAAGTTTCTGTAGTTACTGCTGATAACATTAGTGTTTTAGACATCGTTTCTAACGACAAAATGTTAGTGACACAAACTGCTCTTACTCAGATCGAGGAGGTGCTTGCATAATGAACTTACTAGACGTTATTAAACGCCCAGTGATCACTGAAAAATCAATGCTTGCCATGGATGACAAGAAATACACTTTTGAAGTGGACACAAAAGCTAACAAAACTTTAGTAAAACAAGCTGTAGAAGCTGCCTTTGACGGAGTGAAAGTGGCAAACGTGAACATCATCAACGTTCGTCCTAAATTCAAACGCATGGGTAAATATGCAGGATATACAAAAAAACGTCGCAAAGCTGTTGTGACTTTAACTGAAGATTCTAAAGAAATCCAAATTTTCGAAGCTGCTGAATAAGCAACTCACGCATAAACTTTACATGGGAGGGAAAAAGACGTGGCGATTAAAAAGTACAAACCTACCACGAACGGCCGTCGTAATATGACAAGTTCTGATTTCGCTGAAATCACAACTTCAACACCAGAAAAAACATTGTTAGCTCCTTTGAAAAACAATGCTGGTCGTAACAACAACGGACGTATCACGGTTCGTCATCAAGGTGGCGGTCACAAACGTCAATACCGTTTGATCGATTTCAAACGTAACAAAGACAACGTCGTTGCTACGGTTAAAACGATTGAATATGATCCAAACCGTTCTGCTAACATTGCGTTAGTACATTACGAGGATGGAGTAAAAGCATACATCTTAGCACCTAAAGGATTAGAAGTTGGCATGACTGTCGTTTCTGGTCCAGATGCAGATATTAAAGTAGGGAATGCATTACCACTAGAAAACATTCCAGTCGGTACTGTTATCCACAACATCGAAATGAAACCTGGTAAAGGTGGACAATTGATTCGTTCAGCTGGAACAAGTGCTCAAGTACTTGGTAAAGAAGGCAAATACGTATTGATCCGCTTGAACTCTGGTGAAGTACGGATGATCTTAGCATCATGTCGTGCAACAATCGGTTCTGTTGGTAATGAACAACACGAATTGATCAACATCGGTAAAGCCGGTCGTTCTCGTTGGATGCGCAAACGCCCAACTGTACGTGGTAGCGTAATGAACCCTAATGATCACCCACACGGTGGTGGTGAAGGTAAAGCACCAATCGGACGTAAAGCACCAGTTTCTCCTTGGGGACAACCTGCACTTGGTTACAAAACACGTAACAAAAAAGCAAAATCAGACAAACTTATCGTTCGTCGTCGTAAAACTAAGTAATATACTTGACCGTGTGTCGCACATTTTGAGAGGAGGTACACCATGGGTCGTAGTTTGAAAAAAGGACCTTTTGTCGATGACCATTTGATGAAAAAGGTCGAAGCACAAGAAGGCGCTGAAAAGAAAAAAGTGATCAAAACTTGGTCACGTCGTTCTACAATTTTCCCTAATTTTATCGGATTTACAATTGCTGTGTATGATGGACGGAAACATGTACCAGTTTACATCCAAGAAGACATGGTAGGACACAAATTAGGTGAATTTGCACCAACAAGAACTTATCGCGGACATGCTGCCGATGATAAGAAAACAAGACGCTAATTTTGAGGGGAGGATATCCAAAAATGGCAGAACAAATCACATCAGCGAAAGCAACTGCTAAAACAGTCCGCGTTTCTCCTCGTAAATCTCGTCTAGTTATTGACTTAATCAGAGGGAAAAGCGTTGCTGAAGCAATCGCGATCTTAAAGTTCACACCAAATAAAGCAGCTGGAATCATCGAGAAAGTCTTGATGTCAGCTATTGCCAATGCAGAAAATAATTTTGACTTAGATGTTGAAAACTTGATTGTTTCTGAAGCATTCGTAAACGAAGGACCAACGATGAAACGTTTCCGTCCACGTGCGAAAGGTTCAGCTTCACCGATCAACAAACGTACAAGTCATATTACTGTAGTCGTATCAGAAAAATAAGGAGGGACAATCAGTGGGTCAAAAAGTACATCCAATTGGAATGCGTGTAGGCATCATCCGTGACTGGGATGCTAAATGGTATGCTGAAAAAGAGTATGCTGAATTTCTACATGAAGATTTGAAAATCCGTAAATTTATCGCATCTAAACTTGCTGATGCCGCTGTGTCTACAGTTGAGATCGAGCGTGCAGCAAACCGCGTGAATATTTCAATCCACACAGCTAAACCAGGTATGGTTATCGGTAAAGGCGGATCTGAAGTCGAAAACCTAAGAAAAGAATTAAATAGCCTAACTGGCAAACGAGTTCACATCAACATCGTTGAAATCAAAAAACCAGATTTAGATGCTAAATTAGTAGGCGAAGGAATCGCACGTCAATTAGAAAACCGTGTTGCTTTCCGTCGTGCGCAAAAACAAGCGATCCAACGCACAATGCGTTCTGGCGCTAAAGGAATCAAAACACAAGTTTCTGGCCGTCTAAATGGTGCGGATATCGCTCGTTCAGAAGGTTACTCAGAAGGAACCGTTCCACTTCATACATTACGTGCGGACATTGATTACGCATGGGAAGAAGCAGATACAACATACGGAAAACTAGGAGTTAAAGTGTGGATTTATCGTGGAGAAGTTCTTCCAACTAAAAAGAACACTGAGAAAGGAGGGAAATAAACATGTTAGTACCTAAACGTGTAAAACACCGTCGTGAGTTCCGCGGAAAAATGCGTGGCGAAGCGAAAGGCGGAAAAGAAGTAGCATTCGGTGAATACGGCTTACAAGCTGTTGAATCACACTGGATCACAAACCGTCAAATCGAAGCTGCCCGTATCGCAATGACTCGTTATATGAAACGTGGCGGGAAAGTATGGATCAAAATTTTCCCTCACAAATCTTATACTGCCAAAGCTATCGGGGTACGTATGGGTTCTGGTAAAGGGGCTCCTGAAGGATGGGTATCACCAGTTAAACGTGGTAAAATCATGTTTGAAATTGCCGGTGTACCTGAAGAAGTTGCGCGCGAAGCGCTACGTCTTGCTTCTCACAAATTACCAGTGAAAACGAAGATCGTAAAACGTGAGGAAATGGGTGGTGAATCGAATGAAGGTTAAAGAAATCAGAGAATTAACCACTGCCGAAATGCTAGATCAAGAAAAACAATTGAAAGAAGAATTGTTCAATCTTAGATTCCAATTAGCAACAGGTCAATTAGAAAACACTGCACGTATCAAAGAAGTACGTAAATCGATTGCACGCATTAAAACAGTATTGCGTGAACAAGCTAAGTAATAGTGGAAGGAGGCCATTTAGCGTATGACTGAAGAAAGAAATCAACGCAAAGTTTACCAAGGTCGCGTGGTATCAGACAAAATGGATAAAACTATCACTGTTGTCGTTGAAACAAAGAAAAACCACCCTATCTACGGCAAACGTCTGAACTATTCTAAGAAATACAAAGCACACGATGAAAACAACGAAGCAAAAGTTGGCGATATCGTGAAAATTATGGAAACTCGTCCATTATCAGCTACGAAACGTTTCCGTCTAGTAGAGATTGTTGAAAAGGCAGTGATTATCTAATCACACGAGATTTTCCTATATAGATTGTGAATTGCAAAATCTGAAAGGAGGATACACATCGTGATCCAAGCAGAAAGCCGATTAAGAGTGGCGGACAACTCAGGTGCCCGTGAAATTCTAACGATCAAAGTCCTTGGCGGATCTGGTCGTAAAACTGCCAATATTGGTGACGTGATTGTTGCTACGGTTAAACAAGCAACGCCAGGTGGGGTTGTCAAAAAAGGTGACGTCGTTAAAGCCGTTATCGTTCGTACTAAATCAGGAGCTCGTCGTACAGACGGTTCATACATCAAATTCGATGAAAATGCTGCGGTTATTATCCGTGACGATAAGAGCCCTCGTGGAACTCGTATCTTTGGCCCAGTTGCCCGCGAATTGCGTGAAGGCAACTTTATGAAGATCGTTTCCCTAGCACCAGAAGTATTGTAATAGTGATTCTTATCTAAAGGAGGTGCGAAACAAACATGTTTGTTAAAAAAGGCGATAAAGTTAAAGTTATCACTGGTAAAGACAAAAACAAAGAAGGCGTTGTGCTAGCAGCGTTTCCTAAAAAAGACAAAGTCGTTGTTGAAGGTGTCAATGTTGTCAAAAAACACCAAAAACCTTCTCAAACTGCTCCTCAAGGCGGAATCGTTGAAATGGAAGCACCAATTCATGTTTCTAACGTGATGGTGGTTGATCCATCGAACGGTGAAGCTACGCGTGTCGGTTACAAAGAAGTTGACGGCAAAAAAGTCCGCGTTTCTAAGAAAACCGGAGAAGTTCTTGATAAATAATCTGATGAAGGAAGGAGGGGCTAACAGATGAACCGCCTTAAAGAAAAATATTCAAAAGAAGTTGTCCCATCATTAATGGACAAATTTAACTACAGCTCAATCATGGAAGCACCAAAAGTTGATAAAATCGTTATCAACATGGGTGTCGGTGACGCTGTTTCTAATGCTAAAAACTTAGACAAAGCTGTTGAAGAATTACAATTGATCTCAGGTCAAAAACCATTGATCACAAAAGCGAAAAAATCTATCGCAGGATTCCGTTTACGTGAAGGAATGCCAATCGGTGCGAAAGTAACACTACGCGGCGAAAGAATGTATGAATTCTTAGATAAACTAGTAAGTGTGTCATTGCCACGTGTCCGTGACTTCCACGGTGTGAGCAAAAAAGCGTTCGACGGACGCGGAAACTACACTTTAGGTATCAAAGAACAATTGATTTTCCCTGAAGTAGATTATGATTTGATCGACAAAGTACGTGGTATGGATATCGTGATTGTAACAACAGCAAACACAGATGAAGAATCTCGTGAATTGTTGACACAATTAGGCATGCCATTCCAAAAATAAAAAAAGGAGGCGAACTACGTGGCTAAAAAATCAATGATTGCTAAAAACAAACGCCCTGCTAAATTCTCAACGCAAGAATACACTCGTTGTGAACGTTGCGGACGTCCACATTCAGTTTATCGTAAATTTCATCTTTGCCGTATTTGCTTCCGCGAACTTGCCTATAAAGGACAAATTCCCGGCGTGAAGAAAGCTAGCTGGTAAACTATACTCGCATAAAGGAGGTAAATTATCCCATGGTCATGACAGATCCAATTGCAGATTTTCTAACGCGCGTGCGTAACGCAAACATGGTTAAACACGAAAGCCTAGAAGTACCTGCTTCAAAAATCAAACGTGATATCGCTGAAATCTTGAAACGTGAAGGTTTCGTCCGCGATGTTGAATACATTGAAGATGACAAACAAGGCGTGATCCGCGTATTTCTTAAATACGGTAAAAACGGTGAACGTGTTATCACAAACTTAAAACGTATCTCTAAACCAGGCTTGCGTGCTTATGTCAAAGCTGACGAAGTACCAAAAGTATTGAATGGTCTAGGAATCGCGATTATCTCAACTTCTGACGGTGTAATCACTGACAAAGAAGCTAGAGCAAAAAATGTTGGCGGCGAAGTAGTCGCTTATGTATGGTAATTTAAAATATTCCACAAGGAGGTGCCTCTAAGTGAGTCGTATCGGTAATAAGATCGTCGTTCTTCCTGCTGGTGTTGAAATCAAGCAAAACGGAAACGACATTACAGTTAAAGGACCTAAAGGTGAATTAACACGTACTTTCTCTTCTGATATCACAATGAATATCGAAGGAAACGAAGTAACATTCACTCGTCCAAATGATAGTAAAGAAATGAAAACTATCCACGGAACTACCCGTGCAAACTTCAACAACATGGTTGTTGGTGTTTCTGAAGGTTTCCAAAAAGCGTTAGAATTAATCGGGGTTGGGTACCGTGCTCAATTACAAGGGAAAAAACTTGTATTGAACGTTGGTTACTCTCATCCAGTTGAAATCGAAGCGCCAGCTGGAATCGAAATCGAAGTTCCTTCAAACACTTCTGTGATCGTTAAAGGATCAGATAAAGAAGTCGTTGGCGAATTGGCTGCCAATATCCGTGGCGTTCGTCCTCCAGAACCTTATAAAGGCAAAGGAATTCGTTATGTTGGCGAATTTGTACGCCGTAAAGAAGGTAAAACTGGTAAATAGTCGTAATTCTTTACGACTAGCAGCTTAGGCTAGCAAAATTAAAAGAGGTGACAAATTGTGATTACAAAACCAGATAAAAACAAGACACGTCAGAAAAGACATCGTCGTGTACGTAACAAAATCTCTGGTACTGCTGAGTGCCCACGCTTAAACGTGTTCCGTTCGAACAAAAACATCTACGCACAAGTAATTGATGACGTAGCGGGTGTGACGCTAGCAAGTGCCTCTGCCTTAGACAAAGAAGTTTCAGGTGCAACAAAAACTGAACAAGCACAAGCTGTCGGTAAATTAGTCGCAGAACGTGCAGCAGCAAAAGGTATTAAAGAAGTAGTCTTTGACCGTGGTGGATACCTTTACCATGGCCGTGTAGCAGCTTTAGCTGAAGCAGCTCGCGAAAATGGACTGGAATTTTAAGAGAAGGAGGAACACCATTCATGGTTTATATTGATCCAAAACATTTGGAATTAGAAGACCGCGTTGTTGCGATCAACCGTGTAACTAAAGTTGTTAAAGGTGGACGTCGTCTACGTTTTGCTGCATTAGTTGTTGTCGGTGACAAAAACGGACACGTAGGTTTCGGTACTGGTAAAGCACAAGAAGTACCAGAAGCAATCCGTAAAGCAATCGAAGACGCGAAGAAAAACTTGGTGGAAGTACCAATGGTTGGTTCTACAATCCCTCACGAAGTTATCGGTGTATTCGGCGGCGGACGCATCCTTATGAAACCTGCTGTAGAAGGTTCTGGGGTAGCTGCTGGTGGACCAGTTCGTGCCGTATTGGAATTAGCTGGGGTAGCTGATATCACATCTAAATCTTTAGGTTCTAACACACCAATCAACGTTGTTCGCGCAACAGTTGAAGGTTTAAAACAATTAAAACGCGCTGAAGAAGTGGCAGCACTTCGCGGCAAATCAGTAGAAGAATTAATCGGTTAAGGAGGACACTATAATGGCTGAATTGAAAATTACTTTAAAACGCAGTATTATCGGACGTCCCCAAAACCAACGTGATACTGTAAAAGCGTTAGGTCTTACAAAGTTGAACTCAACAGTTGTAAAACCTGCTAATGATGCAATCAAAGGCATGGTTAACACTGTTTCTCACTTAGTGGACGTTGAAGAGGTCTAAGGATCAGCAGATCTAGTTTGATTAAGGAGGTGCCAAACCTATGAAACTTCATGAATTAAAACCATCAGAAGGCTCACGCCAAGTACGTAACCGTGTCGGTCGAGGAACTTCATCTGGTAACGGTAAAACAGCTGGACGTGGACAAAAAGGTCAAAAAGCTCGTTCAGGCGGCGGAGTACGTCTAGGATTCGAAGGTGGACAAACACCATTGTTCCGTCGTTTACCAAAACGTGGCTTTACAAATGTGAACCGCAAAGAATATGCAGTCATCAATCTTGATGTCTTGAACCGCTTTGAAGACGGTGCTGAAGTAACACCTGTTGCTTTACACGAAGCTGGAATCGTCAAAGACGAAAAAGCTGGAATCAAAGTATTAGCTAACGGAGAATTAACGAAGAAATTGACTGTGAAAGCAGCTAAATTCTCAAAAGCAGCTGAAGAAGCAATCGTTGCTGCTGGTGGATCAATCGAGGTGATCTAATGATCAGACTATTGAAGGATGCCTTTAAGGTTAAGGATATTAGATCCAGAATATTGTTCACTGTCTTAATCTTGTTTGTCTTTCGTCTGGGAACACATATTACTGTGCCAGGCGTAGACGCAAGTCGCCTAAATACCATCGCGGATCTACCATTTTTAAACATGTTGAACTTGGTAAGTGGTGGCGCCATGCAACAATTTTCGATTTTCTCGATGGGGGTTTCGCCTTACATTACTGCCTCAATTGTCATTCAGTTGTTGCAGATGGATATTGTCCCTAAATTTGTTGAATGGTCGAAGCAAGGTGAAGTGGGTCGTAAGAAATTAAATCAGGCAACACGTTACTTGACGTTGGTATTGGGCTTTGTCCAATCCATGACATTAACGGCTGGATTTAACTATTACACTCAACTCGGGTTTGTAAACAATCCTAATATGGCAACCTATATCGTGATCGGTCTGATTTTAACAGCCGGAACGATGTTAGTCACTTGGTTAGGAGAGCAGATCACCGAGCGTGGTATCGGAAACGGTGTGTCAATGATCATCTTTGCAGGGATCATTTCACGCTTACCAGCAAGCATCAAAGAATTGATTGAAGATTACTTCATTAACGTGGATCAATCGGATATCTGGCTGAATGCTATCTTTATGGCGCTGCTTGTGATCGCTGTGTTGATCGTCATTACTTTAGTAACGTATGTTCAACAAGCGGAACGCAAGATTCCGATCCAATATACAAAACGGGTAGCAGGAGCGCCTACAAGCAGTTACCTTCCTTTGAAAGTAAATGCTGCCGGGGTTATCCCAGTTATCTTTGCCAGTTCTTTTATTACAACACCAAATGCGATCATTCAAGCATTAGGTAGTTCATATAAAGGAGAAACTTGGTACGAAGTGGTGCAAACGATCTTTAGTTACAACACTGTACCGGGTGCGATCATCTATACTGTCTTGATCGTTGCGTTTACCTTCTTCTACGCATTTGTTCAAGTGAACCCTGAGAAATTAGCGGAAAACTTGCAAAAACAAGGAAGTTACATTCCGAGTGTGCGTCCTGGTAAAGGAACCGAAGAATATGTATCACGTTTGTTGATGCGATTAAGCACGGTTGGATCGATCTTTTTAGGATTGGTTGCTTTACTTCCAATCATCGCTCAGATGGCTTGGAATCTACCGCAATCGATCGGACTAGGTGGAACGAGTCTATTGATCATTATCGGTGTGGCACTTGATACTGCCAAGCAGTTAGAAGGGCTTATGCTGAAACGGAAATATACTGGTTTCATCAATTAAAGTTATTGAAGTGTTGAGGATTTCCTCAACACTATTCAAAAACTTACAGGAGGAATTAGAATGAACTTCATTTTAATGGGATTACCTGGTGCTGGAAAAGGTACTCAGGCAGAACGTATCGTTGCTGAATACGGTCTTCCTCATATTTCAACAGGCGATATGTTTCGGGCTGCGATGGCGAACGAAACAGAACTAGGCCTTAAAGCAAAATCATACATGGATCAAGGCGCATTAGTTCCTGATGAGGTTACAAATGGGATCGTTAAAGAACGTTTAGCTGAACCTGATACCGAGAAAGGTTTCTTATTAGATGGTTTTCCTCGTACATTGGATCAAGCAAAAGCGTTAGATGAGATGCTAGCTGACCTTAACAAAAAACTTGATGCCGTTATTGATATTCATGTTCCTGAAGAAGTTCTTGTAGAACGTTTAGCCGGCCGCTTCATGTGCCGCAATTGTGGGGCAACTTATCATAAATTGTTCAATCCTCCAAAAGAGGAAGGAACATGTGATCGTTGTGGAAGTCATGACTTCTACCAGCGTGAAGATGATAAGCCTGAGACGGTCAAAAATCGTCTAGCTGTCAATATCAAAAGCAGTGAACCAATTTTGACTTATTACAAAGACAAAGGGTTATTGCAATCGATTGATGGGGATCGCGACATCGACGCTGTATTCGAAGATGTTCAAAAGATCATTGACTAATCATAGATTGCCCGAGTCCAACTTGCAGCTTAAAACTTTCTCTTGAAATCTTTGACAGGATATGATAGAATATGTCAGTCCGACTTCTACTTTTTATTGAGTAGGAGCATAGTTTGAGAATATCAGGTGGGAACCGAGTTTCCGCCATTTTATCGTGTGAAAATCACAAGTACAAGGAGGTACTGTGCGTGGCAAAAGAAGATATGATTGAAGTCGAAGGTACAGTCGTCGAAACTTTGCCGAATGCAATGTTTAAAGTAGAATTGGAAAACGGACACCAAGTTCTAGCGACCGTTTCTGGTAAGATCCGGATGCACTACATTCGTATTTTACCTGGAGACAAAGTGACGGTGGAATTATCCCCGTATGATCTGAACCGTGGCCGCATTACTTATCGCTTTAAATAATTGTACTCCGTAAAACCACAGGAGGTATTATCATGAAAGTAAGACCATCAGTAAAACCAATGTGCGAACATTGTAAAGTAATTCGTCGTAAAGGACGCGTTATGGTGATTTGCCCAGCAAATCCAAAACATAAACAACGTCAAGGATAATCGGAGGTGTAACAAATATGGCTCGTATTGCAGGAGTAGATATTCCTCGTGATAAACGTGTGGTCGTTTCACTTACTTATATCTATGGTATTGGTAACACGACTGCAAAACAAATTTTAGCTGACGCTGGCGTGTCTGAAGAAGTTCGTGTTCGTGATTTAACGAATGAACAAACAGATGCTATCCGTGCAGAAGTTGATAAATTAAAAGTTGAAGGTGACCTTCGTCGTGAAGTGAACTTAAACATCAAACGATTGATGGAAATCGGTTCTTACCGTGGGATCCGTCATCGCCGTGGATTGCCAGTTCGTGGACAAAACACGAAAAACAATGCACGTACTCGTAAAGGCCCGTCTAAAACAGTCGCAGGCAAGAAAAAATAATTCCTAAGTGAAGGAGGTTAAAACTTCATGGCAGCAAAAAAAGTGAGTCGTAAACGCCGTGTGAAAAAGAATATTGAAGCGGGTATTGCACATATTCACTCAACATTCAATAATACAATCGTAATGATCACTGATACTCATGGTAATGCATTAGCATGGTCATCAGCTGGTTCATTAGGTTTCAAAGGAAGCAAAAAATCTACTCCTTTTGCCGCTCAAATGGCAGCAGAAACAGCTACCAAAGCAGCAATGGAACACGGATTAAGAACTGTTGAAGTAACAGTTAAAGGACCTGGTTCTGGACGTGAAGCAGCAATTCGTTCATTACAAGCAGCAGGTTTGGAAGTGAGTGCGATCCGTGACGTGACTCCAGTCCCTCATAATGGATGCCGCCCTCCAAAACGCCGTCGTGTTTAATGAGTGCTGCTCATTTTGAGTGTAACAAAAACGTCATTGAACAAGACACTTTTCGTTTTGAAAGGGGTAATAGATAAGAATGATTGAATTCGAAAAACCAAGAATCGCAAAGATTGATGAAGACAAAGATTATGGCAAGTTCATCGTGGAACCTCTTGAAAGAGGCTACGGAACTACACTAGGAAATTCCCTACGTCGTATTTTATTATCTTCTTTACCTGGTGCGGCAATCACCAATATTCAAATCGATGGAGTTTTACACGAATTCTCAACTGTTAAGGGTGTTCGGGAAGACGTTGCTCAAATCATCTTGAATATTAAAGGTCTTGCATTGAAAATGTACGGGGATGAAGAAAAGACCCTTGAAATTGATATTTCAGGACCTGCTACAGTAACTGCTGGCGATATCATCGTTGATAGTGATGTAGAAATCCTTAACAAAGATATGTATATCTGTACCGTTTCTGAAGGTGCTACGTTCCATGCTCGCTTAACAGTGAAACCTGGCCGCGGCTACGTTCAAGCGGACGAAAACAAAAAAGAAGACATGCCAATCGGTGTTCTTCCAGTCGATTCAATCTATACACCAGTACGTCGTGTCAACTACCAAGTAGAAAACACACGTGTCGGTCGTCGGGATGATTTCGACAAATTAACGATGGAAATATGGACTGATGGCTCAATCGAACCATTGGAAGCAATGAGTTTGTCTGCGAAGATCATGACTGAACATTTAGACATCTTTGTTAACCTAACGGATGAAGCGAAAAACGCTGAAATCATGGTTGAAAAAGAAGAAACACAAAAAGAAAAAATGTTGGAAATGACCATCGAAGAATTAGACTTATCTGTTCGTTCATACAACTGTCTAAAACGTGCAGGAATCAATACTGTACAAGAATTGACAAATAAATCTGAACCAGAAATGATCAAAGTAAGAAACTTAGGCCGTAAATCTCTTGAAGAGGTCAAAGTGAAATTACATGATTTAGGTTTAGGACTACGTAAAGACGATTAAACCGTTTTCGATTACGTTAGTTCGGTTCGTCTGACCGATACAACATTCGAAAGTGAAGGAGGGAAACCACGTGAGTTATCGTAAACTAGGACGCACATCTAGCCAACGTAAAGCGATGTTGCGTGATTTGACAACTGATTTATTCATTAACGAACGTATCGTTACGACTGAAGCTCGTGCGAAAGAAGTTCGTTCAACTGCAGAAAAAATGATCACTTTAGGTAAACGTGGTGATTTGCATGCACGTCGTCAAGCAGCAGCATTCGTTCGTAATGAAGTTGCAAGTGTACGTGAAGAAAACGAAGAAGTAGTTATTGAATCAGCATTACAAAAATTATTCAATGATATCGCTCCTCGTTACACAGATCGCCAAGGTGGATATACTCGTATCTTGAAAACAGAACCAAGACGCGGAGATGCTGCACCAATGGTTATCCTAGAACTTGTTTAAAATCACACTTATCATCACTTTATAGATGTTTACTAAGAGTGTTATGATGTTGGAAGAAACTTTCCGAGTCTAGCTCAGCGCCTACACCTCGATGTATTTCGAGGTGTACGCACTCATCATAAAGTGCTTTTTTTTTACTTTCGATTACCTGTCAAGACAGGTGATGGCAAGTGAAAAAAAGATCTGGAGACAAATCGTGCGTGAATCATTGAAAAACGTGCGCTTTTTTGGTAGTGTTAGAAAGAATTAATCGCAAATGAAGGAGTCTATCATGAAGCCAATCATTGAATTGAATGCTATTACTGTGCGTTATAGCGAAGAAGAGCGTGCCGCGTTAAATAACGTATCCTTTTCCATCAACAAAGGGGAATGGGTGGCGTTGATCGGCCATAACGGCTCTGGTAAATCAACTTTAGCAAAAACCATCAATGGCTTGATCTTGCCACAAGAAGGCAGTGTTTCTGTCGGCGAATTGCCTTTGAATGAAGAAAATATCTGGAATATTCGAAAAATGGTCGGTATGGTCTTTCAAAACCCTGACAATCAATTCGTTGGTTCGACGGTGGAAGATGATGTGGCTTTCGGTTTAGAAAATCAAGGAATCCCGCGAGAAGAAATGCTGGTTCGTGTCAAAGACGCTCTGGAACAAGTACGGATGAGCGAGTTTGCGACCCGGGAACCCGCGCGTCTTTCTGGTGGTCAAAAACAGCGGGTAGCCATTGCCGGCGTCGTTGCATTGCGCCCAGATATCATCATTCTTGATGAAGCCACTAGTATGCTAGATCCAGAAGGCCGTGAAGAAGTGATCGCAACGATCAAAAAAATCAAAGAGAAAAACAATTTGACCGTCCTATCGATCACCCATGATATCGATGAAGCAGCCAACGCCAATCGAGTGCTGGTGATGCGTCAAGGAGAGCTCGTCCGCGAAGGGACACCCGCAGAGATTTTTTGTGCAGGTCCGGAACTGATTGAGCTAGGCTTAGATCTGCCGTTTCCTGAAAAATTAAAGGCGGCACTAAAACAGCGGGGCATCACGGTACCACAAGCGTACTTAACTGAAGAAGGGATGGTGGATTGGCTATGGACATCCGTTTTGAACAAGTAGGATTCACCTACCAACCGCATTCTCCGTTTGAACAACGGGTTTTGTTCGATATCGATTTAGAGATCAAAGAAGGCTCTTATACCGCCTTAGTCGGTCATACAGGGAGCGGAAAATCTACGTTGCTGCAGCACTTGAATGCATTATTAAAACCAACGACTGGCACGGTCACGATCGGTGAGCGAGTCATCAAACCCGAGACAGACAACAAAAATCTAAAACCGTTACGTAAAAAAGTTGGGATCGTTTTTCAATTTCCTGAATCCCAATTATTTGAAGAAACCGTGGCGAGAGATATCGCTTTTGGACCGAAAAACTTTGGGGTCTCCGAAGAAGCAGCCAAAGGATTAGCCCAAGAATACATTCAATTGGTAGGTTTAGATGAAAGTTTTCTGGAACGTTCACCATTTGACCTTTCAGGGGGCCAAATGCGCCGTGTAGCGATTGCTGGGGTCTTGGCTATGGAACCAGAAGTTTTGGTCTTAGACGAGCCGACAGCGGGCTTAGATCCACAAGGACGCAAAGAGATGATGGAAATGTTTGATCGCCTGCATCGGGAAAAGAACATGACGATCATTTTAGTGACCCACTTGATGGATGATGTGGCGAACTATGCTGATTATGTCTATGTGTTAGAAAAAGGCCGTCTCGTCAAAGCCGGCACGCCGTCCGTTGTGTTTCAAGATACTGCCTGGTTGCAAGAAAAGCAGTTGGGGGTACCGACAGCAACCGCATTTGCGGAACAACTCCAAGCCAGAGGATTGGCATTTGAGCAGTTACCGCTAACGGCTGATGAACTGGCAGATGTTTTAGTAGCAAAGGGGGCGACTACCCATGATGAATAAACTGATTTTCGGTCGTTTTATTCCCGGGGACTCCTTGATCCACCGTTTAGATCCACGGGTTAAATTGATTGCTAGTTTTTATTTTATCGCGATTATCTTTTTGGCGAATAATTGGCAAAGCTATTTATTAGCGGGGGTTTTTACGCTTTTTTGTATCTCCTTTTCAAAAATTGATTTTGGCTTCTTTATTCGCGGCGTACGTCCTTTGATTTGGCTGATTTTGTTTACCGTGGCGTTACAGATTTTATTTACTACCGGCGGCGACGTCTACTGGTCTTGGTGGATCTTTAACATCACAGAATTTGGTGTCCAAAATGGGATCTTTATTTTTTGTCGTTTTGTTTTGATCATTTTCATGTCGACTCTGTTGACGTTAACGACGCCCCCATTAGAGCTTTCAGATGCGATCGAATACATTTTGCGTCCTTTAAAAGCGATCCGGTTCCCTGTCCATGAAATCTCACTGATGCTGTCGATTGCGTTGCGCTTTGTGCCAACCTTGATGGATGAAACAGAAAAAATTATGAACGCCCAGCGTGCCCGCGGGGTCGATTTCGGCGAAGGGGGACTGTTGCAGAAGATGAAGGCGATCGTTCCTTTATTGATTCCTTTATTTGTCAGCAGCTTTAACCGTGCGGAAGATCTTGCCACCGCTATGGAAGCCAGAGGCTATCAAGGCGGCGAAGGGCGTACGAAGTATCGTATTTTGCACTGGCATCAACGGGACACATTGGTTGTCATCGTTTTTGCGCTCTTTACAGTAGCGTTAGTGTTCTTAAGAGGATAAACGAAGACCTATGATTGAAGTCAACCCACGAAAGGTTCTTAGCGAAGCAACGAGACTGCTGGCAATCCCAGCGGCTGGTTCGAAAAGGCCTGTCGATCGATCAGACTTTTTTCATAGGCCTTTTTTGAAAAAAATAGAAAGAAACAGGTGATTCAATGGTCCGCTATAAAGCGACGATCGCTTATGATGGCACGAATTTTCAAGGATTTCAGCGTCAACCCAATGGACGAACGGTTCAAGAAGAGATTGAAAAGACATTAACGAAGATGAACAATGGTCAGTCGATTCAGATTCATGGCTCTGGCCGCACCGATGCGGGGGTCCATGCGCAAGGGCAAGTGATCCACTTCGATTTCCCTCAAAAGCGTCCACTGGAAAAAATGCGCTTTGGTTTAGATACCCAAACGCCAGAAGATGTTGCGGTAAAATCGGTGGAGATCGTTGACGATACCTTCCATGCCCGCTACTTAGTCATTGAAAAAACCTACCAGTTTCGGGTAGACATTGGGAAACCCCGCAGTCCTTTCCGCCGCCATTATGCCAGCTATTATCCGTATCCGCTAGATTTGGAAAAAATCCAACGGGCGTTGCCAGATTTTTTAGGCACCCATGACTTTACCAGTTTTTGTGCGACGGGCAGTTCCGTCGATGACAAAACACGGACGATCCATGAGGCGTCCATGGCGGTCAATGACGCTGGAGATGAGTTGATTTTTACCTTTCGCGGCGATGGATTTTTGTATAAGATGATTCGGATCATGGTGGGCACATTGCTGAAAATCGGCAATGGACGCCTCGCACCTGACAGTATTCCTGCAATCATTGCGCAAAAAGACCGAAATGCGGCAGGACCCACAGCTCATCCAGAAGGATTGTATTTGGTTCATGTTGCCTATGAATAAGGAAAAAACACAAGCTTCGCTGCTCTTGTCCAACAAGAGAAAGCGAAAGCTTGTGTTTTTATTTTTTCTCAGGCAAAACAGGGGTGGTTTCTTGCCAATCTTCAGTCCTTTCCGCCGCGATTTTAGGCGCAGCAGTGGTGGGTGTTTTTTCTAAGGTACTGGCAGCGACTAAGGCAGCGATGGCTACCAAAAATGCAAAAAGCAAGTAAAGCAGCCAGCTCCAAGCAACGTGATAGCGATTGCCGATGCCTAAAAAGACCATTTGACCGACGGGTCCCCCTAGCATCACGATGGTGGAAAAGATCCCGCTGCTGATGGCGAGATGTTCTTCATCGATCTCACGAATCAGATGTGCCGAAAAGCGGGGATTGATTTTCCCAATCAGGTAGCCTTCAGCAAAGAGTAGCGCAATCATGAGCCAACGGTTATGCAGGAAGAGAAAATTCAAGGTCAACAGACATAAAACGAAAGAGGTATACGCAATCAAGCGAACCAGACCGGTATTCTTGAACCAGTCGGCAGCAAACAAGGCACCAGCGACCATACCGATCGAAGTAGCGATACCTGCCATCGCAACGGTGTTACCATAAGTGGCAAACCAAAGCGCAAGGTCATCCAACAACTGGAGATTTAGTAGACCGCTCGTACTAGCGGCTAAGGTATTGATCAGTAAGGCAAAGAGGATCATCTTTTTAAGAAAAGCCGTACCAGTCAATAATTTAAAGGTTTCCGAGAAATTCTGAAAGAGTGGTGTTGGTGCTTGATTGATTTTCCCAGGCACCGCATAAAAGAGCGAGCGGTTCCAGAAAATCACGATTGTGGCTAAGAAAAACGTCACGGCATTGATCAAACCAAAAGCGGCAAAATTATTATTCAGTAAAACGATCCCCCAAGCACCGATCCCTTGAAAGACGATTTGAACGGTGGTTTGACACGCCATTTGAAAACCCATGGCACTGTCTAAGGCCTCGGCTGGCACAAGACGGCGAACATAGGGCAGCTGTAACCCAGAACAATAAGCGCCTAAACAATCAGAAACAATATTGATGCCTAGCAAAAGGAAGAAAGACCATAAACTAGGCGGCAGTTGGATCAAAAAAGCGAGTGCCACAAAAAGGACGCCTTGCAACAGTCGACTGCTGATCATCCATTGCACTTTGTTTTTGGTACGATCGGCTAGATAGCCGGTCAGGATTCGTAAGAGATCAGGGACCAGCAGGGCCATGGAGGCTAAGGAAACAGCAAGGGCATTAAAGGGTAATGTACTGGCATAAACTACAAAGACGATATTAAATAAACTCATGCCGATGCCGCTGAGCAAGGCGGCGTTGACTAAGGCACGATAGCCTTTGTTTTGTTGATATTCTTTCATCGAAATCATCCTTTCACGTTCTACGTTGTAAAATCAGTATAGGATGCTTTATACTAGGAAGAGAAAATATTCCACTATAGTGGAATTAAAATGTACCAGGAGCATACCAGAGGTTACTGTCACGAGTGGCTAACAGCTAAAAGAGTGGCATATAAATAGGGTACCGTAGGTTTTGTTCCTCAACATTTTATAAGGTTGAATCTAAATTTGAATCTAAATATAGTAGCATTTAATTGCAGAGTTTCATTCGTAAAGCAAGATTGGTTTGGCGTTTGCAGATCGATCGCTGTGGGGAGGATGGTTATGGAAGAAGGAAAATTGTACCGACAATTGCGCAAAGAGCGCGGCTATACGATCGCTCAAGTGGCGGATGAACAAAACAGTCGCTCGTTTATCAGTAAATTTGAGCAAGGTGCTTCAAGTATCAGTATTCATCGATTGGAACGCCTATTAGAAAATATCCATGTTACGGTGGAGGAGTTTTATTATTTACGTGCACAGCAAAAGGACGTAAAAAGTCACGACAACCTGATGAGCTTTCCCAGCTATATGACGAGCGAATTTATGGATTTACTGGATCGAATCTTAGGGATCAACAAAGAAGCTTATTTGAGTAACGCCCACGCCCAGCGAAGCAAAGAAGGGCTGGAGGAAATGCGCAGTGAACTGATCGCCGCTTCCAAACAGCATTCTTTTGTTTTTCTGTACCTTGAGATCACAAAGGAGATACATGAAATCAATCTCTCAGGTCCTAAACCCAATCACTCTTCTGGTGACTATATGGAAAAGCTACGCATCAAAACCCGACCCGTCATCTCCTACCTTATGAAAGTAGACAACTGGGGCGTTTATGAGATTTTGCTGTTTCGCTATTTTCAATTCTTGTTTCCTGTCGAAACCTCCTATCACTTACTGCAGGTTGCTATTTCACGGACCAAAAAAGAACAAGGTTTGTCCATGATGCGAGAAATACAAATGGATTTGATTTTTAGTTGTTTTACGACGTTTGTCAATTTTCGCCGTCTGGAGTGGGCAAAAGAGGTGTTGACCATTGCGGAGGAATTATTGGCAGATCGCGGAGACATGCTAAACAGCACGCATCTCCTTTGCTATCAAGGATGGTATTGGTATATTTATGGCGATCAAGAAAAAGGACTGTTGAAAATCGACCAAGGGCTTTCGATCTTTCGCGTCTTGAAACAAACCAAAATGGTTAAATTATGGGAGCGATCGTTGCACTCCATCAAGAAAAATGCGGAAGAACCTAACAGTTATCTTATGTTTCGCTAAACGCTCTAAGGGCTAGGTATTTGGCCCCCGAATCGAAGGGGACCTAGTCGATAGTGGATGCTAAGACCACTAGAGCGAACAGCTGCGGAACCCCAGCACAAAAAAAGAACCAAACTCACCGATCATTGAGGGACACCCATAAGTCAGCGTTTGCTCTAACTTATGGGGATCACCTCAAAGGGACGAGTTGGTTCTTTTTCGATTAGTTTTCTGGCGCTTGATCCATGAGTTGACGTTGTTCGGCCAAGACTTGCTTTTTGGCTACTTGTTTCTGGTAAAACCAAGCAAACAAGATAAACAATGCGATGCAGCCGAAGAACAAGCAAACACCGATAACAAAGCCTTGCGGCAAGAAGGACAGTTCCAAGTGATGGCTACCACTTGGGATCGTCACACTGATAAAGCCGTCTTGAAAGGCCGTGATTGGGACTTCTTTGCCATCAAGCGTAGCAGTCCAGCCCTTGTCATAAGGGATGGTCGTCACAAGCTGCTGCTCTTTTTCAGTGGTGATATCGGCTTTGGCACTGCGTTTGCCGACAGTCATAGCGACCCCTCGATCTTGGATCGCATCAATTGCTTGTTGGTAGGCGTTGGTATCCAAGGTGACGACTTGCGGGTTTTGGAATGAGATCTCAGGTGTTCCGTAGAAGCTGACGGTGAATTGAACCGTCGTATCGGTCTCGTAGTGCCCTAAGTCGTAGTATTGACCATTGATACTGATTTGCGTTTCTCGCTGCTGGCCGTTGACTGTTACGGTGGCAGATGAGCTTTCCAATTCTCCGAAGTTGGCAGGGAAGAGACTCAAGTACGCTTGCGAGTTCGCCGGAACCTCCACTTGCCAAGTCACTTCTTTTGCGACATTGCTTTCTTGCTCGGTAAATTTCATATACATGCCGTCATTGGTGATATCTGTATTTTTACTATGGATCACCGTGATCGGCTGAAAGGCAAAATACTCTAAATTTAAATCGGCCAAGCCGTTGAAAAGATTTTTCTGGCTCGTCAAGTTGTCGTTTTGCGGCTGTTCAATCGATTCGATGGTCGGTTCAGCCAAGAAACCTAGCGGTAACGCATTTTGATTTTCATAAAGCTTGTATTCACCAGATTCCCCGACTCGTTGAAAGCCATATTTGGTGAGATTTGGCTTGGAGATATTGTATTTGATCCCTGTAAAAGCATCCATCAGCAAGGTATTATTCGGATAGCGGATATTTAAATTGGTGCCGCGGGACCGAAAGCCTAGCTTATCCAGGTAGCTTGAGGAATTGCGGTTACGGATCGAAGAAAACATGCTGACACCGCTGTAGCCATAATTGATACTGTCGTTGGAAGAAACAGGATCAAGGTTTTCTAATCGGAAAAAGGCATCATTGTCTTCGTTGGCTTGAGTGACTAGTTTTTTGATGTCCGGATAAGGTTCTGTATACAAACTGCGAGAAGCATAGTTCCAATCATTCAAAATTCCGCGAACCATGCCGCTGGTATTGACGGCCATTTCTCCGCAAACGAAGATCAGCATCAAGATCGTCACTCTTTTTTGTGTTAAAAGCCCTAATTGCCCGAACCCAATACATAACAAGTAAAGAACAAAGAATACGATCGTTAGCGCAAAAGAAGTAGCGGAAACATATTCATAGGTTCCAGGTCCTTTCAATGCGTAGGAAAGGGCAAACACCACGATCGTAGAAAGACCAATAATGAGAAACAATCCACGATCTTTTTGCTGCAGCTGCTCCCACCCGTATCCCGCCAGCATGATCACTAAGAAGGAGAACAAATAGGCATAACGGAAAAGGAACATATTTGGGGCATGCATCCCGTGCCAAAAAAGATTCATCGGCACGATATAAAAACTGGCAATCAAAACAGCAAACATGCCAGCGTATAAGAATTTATCCTTCAAGCGGATTTTCTTCGAAACAAAATATAAAATACATAACAGCAACGGCAATAAGCCGATATAGATGAAGGGAATGGAGCCGTATTTTGTTGTATCGTATACTCCAATCATGTTTTTCATTACAAGGTCAAAGACATCGGTGGCTTCGGTTTTAAAGGAAGAAATCGTCGTCAACTCTTCCCCGTTCGACCGCAAATCCAGCAGGGCAGGTAAGATGATCACCATTGAGGCGCCCCCTGCTAACAAGGAGGTGATGCCGTAAGGGATGATCGCCCCGCGAGCTTGTTTCCAGTTGCGGCCCAATTGGACCAAGAAATACATCACGGAAAAGAGACCAATCATAAAGCCCATGTAAAAACTGGATAAAAATAACAGCAAGTAGCTGATAAACAGCACGACTGGTTTTTTCTTTTTCACTAAACGGTCAATGCCTAAAATCACCAGTGGCAGATAGATCATGGCATCAAGCCACATGATCAGTTCCGAATGGGCGGTGATGAAGGACATCAAGGCATAACAGACGGCTAAGGTCACGTGTTGCCAACGTTGGATCTTAAAGGTTTGGCTGGCATAAAACCAAAACGCCAAGCCCGCGCTGCCGATCTTGATCAAGGTCAAAAAGTACAGCGCATCTGGCATCAGCTGATTCGGGAATAACAAGACCAGGGGAGTGAAGATCCCGCCTAAGTAATAGGAGATCAATGCCAGATAATTTAAGCCTAAGGAGGCGTTCCACGTATAAAAGATACTTTGCTTGCCTAAGAGCATATTGCGGAAGCTGGCATGAAAGTTTGAGAATTGCGAAAAGGCATCACTGGCTAAGACACTGCGGCTGCTGCCAGGGTAGATGCCAATGGTCAAATAGATCACTGCCATGATAAGAAACGGCAAGAAGAAACTAGCAAGCATATAAGGCCAATGTTGTTTGGCAAATGTTTTTATTTTCGTCACAAGAAGTCACCTGTTCTTTATCAATTTTTTCTTAGTTTACCACAGGTGAATCGATTAAAAAAACAAAGACCTGTTTTCTTTAATGAAAACCTAAGTGAAAGCGCACCAAAGAAAAAAGGGCACAAAAAAAGCCGTTCAAAACGAACGGCCGAAAAGGTCTAATTATACGCGCTCAACTTTTCCAGATTTCAAAGCACGAGTTGACACCCAAACTTTTTTAGGTTTTCCGTCAATCATAACGCGAACTTTTTGCAAGTTAGGTTTCACAGTACGTTTTGTCGCATTCATTGCGTGAGAACGATTGTTTCCACTTGTAGTTTTACGTCCAGTAAAGTAACAAACTTTAGCCATGTGGTTATTTCCTCCTTTGCCTTGATGTTGGAGCGCTATTTCAGCTCATACCATCTGAATTTATCACAGAAAGGTGAAAAAAGCAAGAGTAATTTTCAAGAAACATTGACTTTTCCCGGTAAACATTGTAAATTAAACAAGGTCGAAATGCAAGACGTTTGGTCAGAAAGCCCCTTTTCATATGTCTCATCCTTTTATTTGCGGTACAGCTATGATAAAATATGTAAGAAGAAAGATGGGTCATGCCCATTGAAGGAGGCTATAAAATGGCTGTAAAAATTCAAACCTCATCAGGTATTATTGAAATCAGCAATGAAGTCATTGCAACAGTGGTCGGAGGCGCAGCAACAGATGTGTTCGGCATTGTTGGTATGGCTAGCAAGAAGCAAATCAAAGATAACATCAATGAAATTTTACGAAAAGAAAATTATTCTCGCGGTGTCGTTGTCCGCCAAGAAGAAAACGGCATTGCAGTGGATGTATACACGATCGTCAGCTATGGAACAAAAATTTCCGAAGTTTCCCGCAACGTGCAGGAAAAAGTGAAATACAACTTAGAAACGATGCTAGGTGTATCTGCGAACTCGGTAAATGTATTTGTTCAAGGCGTACGTGTACTGCCAGATTAGGCAAGGGATCCGTTCATGGCGGATGATTTTAAGGAGGACTATCTAAGTGAAGGTAACGAATATCAGCGCAAGTCAGTTTCAAGAAATGGTGCAGGCAGGCGCGGCTCGTCTACAAGTTAATGCAGAGTTTGTCAACTCATTGAATGTGTTTCCTGTTCCAGATGGAGATACCGGGACAAACATGAATCTATCCATGACCAGTGGAGCAAAAGCGGTCGCAGATGCGACTTCAGAAAACGTCGGCGATCTTGCCGCTACACTTTCAAAAGGACTATTGATGGGCGCACGTGGGAATTCCGGCGTCATTTTGTCTCAATTATTCCGCGGTTTTTCTAAAGCAATTCCAACCGTAGAAACACTCACTGCACCAGAATTGGCTCAAGCCTTTACTCATGGAGTAGAAACCGCCTATAAAGCAGTCATGAAGCCTGTGGAAGGAACCATCCTGACTGTGGCACGCATCGCCGCTGAATATGGCGAGAAGAAAGCCCAAACCACTGATGATTGTATCGAAGTCATGAAAGCAGTGGTTCATGGCGCAAAACGGTCATTGGCGAAAACCCCTGATTTATTACCGGTTTTAAAAGAAGTCGGTGTGGTAGATAGTGGCGGTCAAGGCCTGTTGTTTATCTATGAAGGATTCTTAAATGCATTGACCGGGGAATACCCAGCCGATGAAATTTTTGAACCATCTCCAGCTGCAATGGATGAAATGGTCAATGCGGAACATCATCGCAGTGTCCAAGGGCAATTAGCGACTGAAGATATCACTTTTGGTTATTGTACAGAAATCATGGTGAAAATTGGTGAAGGTCCGACCGTTGATAGTGAATTCGATTATGAAACATTCCGTAATTACTTAAACGAGTTGGGAGATTCCTTATTAGTGGTCAACGACGATGAGATCATCAAAGTCCATGTTCACACGGAACATCCCGGCGAAGTCATGAATTATGGGCAAAAATTTGGTTCATTGGTGAAAATCAAAGTCGACAACATGCGCCTTCAGCATGAAACGATCTTGGAACACGATCAGCAAGAAGCAAAACCAGCACCAGTAAAACGTCCGCGGACACCATTTGCGATCATTGCGATCGCGGCGGGGGAAGGCTTGAAAGAATTGTTTACTAGCCTAGGGGCTTCTTATGTCATCAGTGGTGGCCAAACGATGAACCCAAGTACAGAAGACATTTTGGTGGCAATCAATGAAGTCAATGCTGATCAAGTGATCGTTTTACCGAACAACAAAAATATCTTTATGGCGGCGCAGCAAGCAGCGGAAGTTTCCGAGATTCCAGTAGCGGTTGTTGAAACACGGACGATCTCTCAAGGGATGACGGCGATGCTGGCATTCCACGAGCAGTCCACGCTAGCTGAAAATCAGCAAGCCATGACCGATGTCTTAGCAAGTGTTGTCAGCGGATCAGTGACTCATGCGATCCGTAATACATCAATCGATGGCATCGAAATCACAGAAGGCGACTTCTTAGGAATGGTCGACGGCAAAATCGTTGTTTCTGTTCCTGATCGTTTCTCTGCTTCTATGACTACCTTAGAAAAAATGATCACAGAAGATACTGAGATCGTCACCATCATTATCGGTGAAGAAGGCAAAGCCAAAGAAGCAGCCAAAATCGAAGAAGCGATCGTTGAACTGCATCCTGAGATCGAAGTAGAGATCCATCAAGGAGATCAGCCGGTTTATCCGTATCTTTTCTCAGCAGAATAAACAAATTAGGCGGCGGGGGCAAAAATCGTAGATGATTTTTGGCTCCGTCTTTTTCTATGAACGCAGGAACCCCTGCCATGAATCAAAATCACCTTTGGAAAAGGAGGGTACCTATGCTAAATCAGCCACTTACGGTATTAAAGGGTGTCGGAGAAAAACGCGCCCAAGACTTGGCGAGTTTAGGAATCGAAACTATTGAAGACCTGCTGAAGTATTATCCGTTTCGTTATGAAGACATTCAAGAACGGCAATTAGCGGAGATTCAAGACCAAGAAAAAGTAACAATCAAGGGGATCGTCGTTTCCCCACCGGTCGTCAATCGCTTTGGCTACAAGAAAAGTCGGTTGCAATTTCGCATGATGCAAGACCACGATGTCTTTAATGTCTCCTTTTTCAATCAGCCTTATTTGAAGGACAAAGTAGAGGTCTCAGAAGAGATCGCCGTCTATGGCAAATGGGACGCCAAACGCAAAGGTCTGACGGGGATGAAAATTCTTGGCAGCAAAAGTGGCGAGGACTTTGCCCCAATTTATCATGTCAATAAAGCCGTGCGTCAAAGTGTGTTGATCGAACTGATCAAACAGGCATTCCTTGATTTTGGTGATCAGATCACAGAGATCTTGCCTTTGTCATTGATCGAAAAATATCGCTTGTTGGATCGGAAATCCGCGATGTTTGCGATGCATTTTCCCAAAGATCCCCAAGAGAGTCATCAAGCGAAGCGGCGGGTGATTTTTGAAGAGTTCTTTTTGTTCCAAATGCAGATCCAAGGACTGAAGAGAAGCGAAAAAGCCGAGAAAAACGGCTTAGCGATCGATTATGATGTGCAACGCTTGAAAGAATTTACTCGTAAACTGCCCTTTGAATTGACCAATGCGCAAAAGCGCGTGACCAATGAAATCTGCCATGACCTGAAAAGTCCGCAGCACATGCAACGGCTCTTGCAAGGGGATGTTGGGAGTGGGAAAACAGTCGTGGCGGCGATCGCCCTCTATGCTACGATGACGGCTGGCTTTCAGGGGGCGCTGATGGTGCCGACTGAGATTTTGGCCCAGCAGCACCTAGAGAGCTTGAATCAACTCTTTGACCCCTTAGAAGTGACCACCGCTCTTTTGACAGGCTCGACCAAACCAAAAGAACGGCGGGTCATCTTAGAACAATTAGCAGTTGGGGAGATCGACATCATCGTTGGGACCCATGCGCTGATCCAAGAAGGGGTAGACTTTGCACATCTTGGCTTAGTCATCACCGATGAACAACACCGTTTTGGGGTCAATCAGCGAAAAGTCTTACGGGAAAAAGGCTATCTGCCTGATGTGCTCTTTATGACCGCCACGCCGATCCCTCGTACGCTAGCGATCACGGCTTATGGCGAAATGGATGTTTCGGTGATCGATGAGATGCCGGCAGGACGGATTCCTGTAGAGACGCGCTGGGTCCGACCGCCGCAGTTTGAATCGATCTTAGAGTGGGCGCAAAAAGAATTGGCACAGGGGCATCAGATGTATGTCATCTGTCCTTTGATCGAAGAATCCGAAATGCTGGATGTCAAGAATGCCACGGAGATTTATGAGCAGCTACAAAGTTATTTTTCCCCAACCTATCAAGTAGGGATGCTGCACGGGAAAATGAAGAATCAAGAAAAAGACACTATTATGGAAGCCTTCAAAGAAAATCAACTGCAGATCTTGGTTTCCACGACAGTCATCGAAGTAGGGGTCAATGTCCCTAATGCGACAGTGATGCTGATCATTGACGCTGATCGCTTCGGGTTAGCCCAGCTTCACCAATTACGTGGACGGGTAGGGCGCGGTGCCGATGCTTCTTACTGTATATTGATCGCTAACCCGAAAAATGAGACGGGGGTCGAACGAATGAAGATCATGACAGAAACCACCAACGGCTTTGTAGTCAGCGAAAAAGACTTGCAGTTGCGGGGGCCAGGAGAAGTCTTCGGCAATCGACAATCGGGCTTGCCAGAGTTTGCGGCTGCCGATTTAGTTGCGGATGCCCACATTCTAGAAGTGGCTCAAGTTGAGGCAACCCAGCTTTGGCAAAAAAATGGCTGGCAGCTATTGCCGGAATTCACGGCGTTGGCGAACTATTTAGCAGCAAAAAAAGCAGACAAACAATTTTTTGATTAAAGAATATGCTATACTGATTGGGAAAATGAAGGGAGTGGCAGCGAGATGCGGATTGCTGTTGATGCAATGGGCGGAGACAACGCCCCAAAAGCGATCGTAGAAGGGGTTATGCTGGCGAAAAAAGATTTTCCAGAGATTGAATTCCTCCTTTACGGAAAAGAAAATGAAATCAAAAAATACATGACGGATGATAAAAATGTCACTATTATCCACACAGATGAAAAAATCAATAGTGATGATGAACCTGTTAAAGCAATCAGACGAAAAAAAACGGCCTCAATGGTCTTAGCGGCACAAGCAGTGAAAAATGGCGAAGCAGATGCGATTTTTTCAGCCGGAAATACCGGTGCTTTATTAGCGGCCGGGTTGTTCATCGTTGGTCGGATCAAAGGGATCGACCGTCCCGGATTGATGTCCACAATGCCAGTGATCGGCAAAGATGCTGGCTTTGATATGCTGGATCTAGGCGCTAATGCCGACAATAAACCAGAACATTTGGCAAACTATGCCGTCTTAGGGTCCTTTTATGCCCAAAAAGTTCGCGGGATCAATCGACCACGGGTCGGCTTGTTAAATAACGGAACGGAAGAAACCAAAGGCAGCGAATTGACGAAAAAAGCCTTTGAACTGCTTTCGCAAGACCCGACGATCCATTTTATCGGCAATGTCGAGGCTCGGGAATTATTGGATGGTGCAGCTGACGTCGTCGTGACAGATGGCTTTACTGGAAATGCTGTTTTGAAATCGATCGAAGGAACTGCCTTGAACTTAATGGCGTTGTTGAAGCAATCGATTCTTGATTCAGGTACTAAAGGGAAATTAGGGGCGTTGTTACTGAAGGATGCGTTGCGAAAAGTAAAAAATGAGATGGATTATGCGAAACATGGCGGGGCCGTATTGTTTGGTTTGAAAGCACCAGTCATCAAAACCCATGGGGCGACAGGACCAGAAGCGGTAGCGTACACCATCAAGCAGATCCATACGATGCTAGCAACAGATGTCGTGGCACAATTGGTCGCACATTTTGAAGAAATGCCGACTGCAAAAGACGAAACGCAATCATAATGCAATCATTGTAATGAAATTGCAAAAATATCTAGACAAAAAGCATAGAAAGCAGTACAATGTTTGTTAGCCATTCTATGTTTTGTGCAAACGCGTGGAGGTGAAGCCAGTTGACACGAGATGAAGTATTCAAGAAAGTTGCGGTCGTGATCGCCAATCATTTTGAAATTGACGCAGAGAACGTAACGGATACGATGAGCATTAAAGACGACTTGAACGCTGATTCGATCAGTGTGATGGAATTCGTCCTTGAACTAGAAGATGAATTTGGTACCGAGATTTCTGATGAAGATGCCGAGCAGATCGAAACAGTCGGTGGAGCGGTTGATTATATTTCAAGCCATCTTGCTTAAGACAGACATAAGAGCTAAGTCCTAGATGACTTAGCTCTTTCTTTCTCATAATTGATCCGCCGTGATTTGGGCGGCTTTTCTTCAAAAATGCAATCTAAAAAACGATGGTTAAACCTGACATATCGGCGTTGGAAGCGTAATGTAAATTTTCTGAAAATTCAGTGTTTTAAGTTTTCTGGGACTTGCATTATTGTTAGCATTTCTATATAATTATTAAGAATATATTATACAATGTTAAGAAAGCTTTTGGAAATGAAATGCATGTTCCTTCTTTTTTTACATTAAAACGCAAGACATCTTAGAAAGTAGAGAGGGGTATTCGATTGTCCAGAGATAATCAATTACTAGATGTTCAAAACCTTCACACAGGTTTTCGTATCAAAGACGATTACTATGACGCAGTAGATGGTATTTCTTTTACACTGGATCGTAATGAGATCTTAGCAATCGTAGGAGAATCTGGTTGCGGAAAAAGTACGTTAGCTACAACGATCATGGGGCTACATGACCCAAACAACACGAAAATCACTGGAGAAATCTTATATAAAGATTTAAATTTGTCAAACTTAAATGAAACGTTATACAACAAAATTCGCGGAAATGATATTGGGATGATTTTCCAAGATCCGTTGTCTGCGCTGAATCCGTTGATGCGGATCGAAGACCAAATCAAAGAAGGCTTGTCTTATCATACAGATATGAATGCCGAACAGCGCCAAGCACGGGCATTAGAATTATTAGAACAAGTTGGGATCCCGAATCCACCGCGAGTAGGACGTCAATACCCTCATGAATTGTCAGGTGGGATGCGTCAGCGGGTCATCATTGCGATCGCGATTGCTTGTAAACCACCAATCATTATTGCCGATGAACCAACGACCGCGTTGGACGTGACGATCCAAGCACAGATCCTTGATCTACTAAAAGATTTGCAAGAAGAAACGCAAACGGGGATCATTTTGATCACCCACGATTTAGGTGTCGTAGCAGAGATGGCCGACCGAGTAGCCGTAATGTACGGGGGACAGTTTGTGGAAGTCGCAACAGCCGAAGAGTTGTTTGCCAATCCGAAACATCCATACACCCGCTCACTACTTAACTCGATCCCTCAAGAAAACTCACAAGACAGTGAACTGCATGTGATCGAGGGCGTGGTTCCTTCCTTGAAAAATATGCCTCGGACCGGTTGTCGGTTTGCCGCACGGATTCCTTGGATTCCTGAAAGCGACCACGAAGCAAACCCAGTCTTGCATGAAGTAGCACCTGATCATTTGGTCCGTTGCACATGCTACAAGCATTTTCATTTTAGAGACGAAGAAGGAGAAGTGTAGATGACAGAATTAATTACAATCAAAGATCTGAAAGTCCACTATCCTATTCGCAGCGGATTCTTCAACCGCGTCACGGACCATGTGTATGCCGTTGACGGTGTGGACTTCATCATTGAAAAAGGAAAAACCTACGGATTGGTTGGTGAGTCTGGTTCTGGTAAATCCACAACTGGGAAAGCTATCGTTGGGTTAGAAAAAATCACTAGCGGTGAAATCATTTATGATGGGCAAGACGTGACCAAACGTTCCGTCCGCAAAAAAATGAACTACAACAAAGATGTCCAAATGATTTTCCAAGATTCAATGTCCAGCTTGAATCCTAAAAAACGCGTGGTAGACATTATCGCCGAACCATTGCGCAACTTTGAACGCTTAAGCGATCAAGAAGAGAAAACACGTGTGAAAAGTTTGTTGGATATCGTTGGGATGCCAGAAGATGCCCTATACAAATATCCTCACGAGTTCTCTGGTGGACAACGTCAGCGGTTAGGGGTTGCCCGCGCGGTAGCATCCAATCCAAAACTGATCGTCGCCGATGAGCCGGTTTCAGCTCTTGACTTATCCGTGCAAGCGCAAGTACTGAACTTTATGAAACGGATCCAGCAAGAATTTGGCTTAAGTTTCTTATTTATCTCTCATGACTTAGGGGTCGTAAAACACATGTGTGACAATATCGCCATCATGTACAAAGGCCGCTTCGTTGAGATCGGGACACGGGAAGATATCTACCAAGACCCGCGTCACATCTATACAAAACGTTTATTATCAGCGATTCCTCAAATCGACGTAAAAAATCGCGATGCTCACAAAGAAAACCGCCGCAAGGTCGAGTTGGAATATGTGACCCATCAAAAAGATTACTACGACGAATCTGGCAGAGTGTATGACTTGCGTAAAATCACCGAGTCGCACCAAGTCGCATTGAAAAACGGGGGTGCTGAATAATGTGGAAAACAATTCTACGTCGTTTGTTGTTGATGATCCCGCAAGTCATTATTTTGAGTATCTTGATTTTCTTGATCGCACAAGCAATGCCTGGGGATCCATTTACTGGTTTGATCAATCCAAACCAAGATCCAGCTGTTATTGAGCGGATGCGTGAAGCCGCTGGTTTGAATGACCCATGGTATACCCAGTATTTCCGTTGGATCGGAAATGCCTTAAAAGGGGACTTTGGACAAAGCTTTATCTTTAAATTGCCTGTTTCAACATTATTAGCAGGACGTATCAGCAATACATTGTGGTTATCTTTATTGACGGTCATTTTGACTTACGTGATTGCCATTCCTTTAGGGATGTGGGCAGGACGTTACCAAAATTCATTGCTTGATAAAGTCGTCGTTGTTTACAACTTCTTCAGTTTCGCCGTACCGTTGTTTATCTTTGCGTTGATCGCATTGTTCATCTTCGGTTACCGATTGGCTTGGTTCCCAACGGGTGGTTCCGTTGCACCGGGGGTCAGCGGCATGGCTGAGTTTTGGAGTCGTTTGTATCACCTACTATTACCGGCAATCACTTCTGCATTATTAGGAACAGCAGTGACGATCCAATACTTGCGAAGTGAAGTCATTGATTCGAAATCATTGGATTTCGTTCGTACCGCTCGTTCAAAAGGGGTACCAACGAATAAAGTCTTCTCACGTCACGTTTTCCGGAATGCATCGTTGCCGATCGCATCACAAATGGGCTACGAGATCACGTCATTGATCGCAGGTTCTGTGGTCATTGAGAAAATCTTCGCCTACCCAGGTGTCGGAAAACTGTTTATCGATAGTATCGTCCAACGGGACTATGCCGTGATCACTTCACTGACATTGATCTTAGGACTAGCGACCTTGATCGGTACGCTACTGTCAGATATCATCATGAGTATTGTCGATCCAAGAATCAGAATCCAGTAATAGGAGGGGATAAATGTGTCTGAAAAGAAAGAAAAAGTACTAAAACAAGAGAGCATCCCGCCTATGGGATTGAAAATGATTTTTCGCGAATTCTTAAAAGATAAAATGGCGATCTTTTCATTAGTATTGTTAGTCGCAGTTTTATTATTCGTGTTTATCGGCTCGGCAGTTATCGATCAATCACAAGTGATGCGTGTCAGCATCCTTGATAAATACGCTGTACCTGGCGCGATTTCGCCAAACGGCGGCACCTACCTTTTAGGGGCGGATGAAGGTGGCCGTGATGTTTGGGGACAATTGATCATCGGTGCGCGTAACTCAATCTTGATTGGTTTTTCAATCACGATCATTACGTCGATCGTTGGGGTCGGACTAGGGATCATCTCAGGTTATTATGGCGGTATCATTGATAATATTTTGATGCGTATCGTTGACTTCGTTATGATTTTACCGATCATGCTGATCATTATCGTTATCGTATCGATCGTACCTCGTTATAACGTTTGGACCTTTATATGGGTCATGAGTGCCTTTTACTGGGTCGGAAAAGCAAGGCTCTTCCGAAGTAAGACCCTTTCAGAAGGCCGTCGCGACTATGTTAGTGCATCGAAAACCCTCGGAACCAATGACTTTGTCATCATGTTCCGCGAAATCATGCCGAACCTTAGCTCATTGATCATCACCAACTTAACAATGAACTTTGCAGCGAATATCGGTATTGAAACGACACTAACATTCTTAGGTTTTGGTCTGCCGACCAATGTTCCAAGTTTGGGGACACTGATCGGGTATGCCAGCAGCGGTGATGTGCTGGTCAACAGACAGTGGATCTGGTTACCCGCATCAATTCTAATTTTAGTCTTGATGTTGAGTATCAATTACGTTGGTCAAGCATTTAAGCGTTCAGCGGATGCGCGTCAACGACTAGGATAAACAAGGAGGATACAGGATGAAGAAAAATATTTTTGGTATGGTCACTCTTTTGTCAGTGTTAGCATTGGCAGCGTGTGGCAGCAACGGCGGCGGAACCGATTCTTCTGGTGGCGGTAATTCAGCGACAGAAACAGAAGATATCAGCTCAATGCCAACAGAAGTCAAGAATGACGAGGATGCAATTGAAGGCGGAACATTGGATGTTGCAGTAGTGATGGATACGCAATTCCAAGGGTTGTTCCAAACAGAATTTTATCAAGATAACTATGATTACCAATTTATGCAACCAAGTAATGAAAGTTTATTCTTAACAGACGCTGATTTCCGAATCGTTGATGGTGGTGCGGCTAATCTTGAATTAGACGAAGAAAACAACACAGCAACGATCACATTGCGTGATAACTTGAAATGGTCTGACGGTGAAGATGTAACGGCAGATGACGTGATCTTTTCTTATGAAGTAATCGGTCATAAAGATTATACAGGTATCCGTTACGATAATAACTTTACTAACATTGTTGGTATGGAAGATTATCATGATGGCAAATCTGATACAATTTCTGGTATCACCAAAGAAAGTGACAAAGTCGTTAAAATTCAATACAAAGAAGTTCACCCTGGTATGATGCAAGCCGGTGGCGGTATTTGGTCTTCAGCATTACCAAAACACGCCTTTGAAGGAATTGAAGTCAAAGATATGGAATCAAGCGATCCTGTTCGTAAAAATCCAATCGTCTTTGGTCCTTATGTGATGTCAAATATCGTTGCGGGAGAATCTGTTGAGTATGTACCAAATGAGTACTACTACGGCGGCGCTCCTAAAATGGATAAATTATCATTTAAAGCTGTTCCAACTTCTTCAATCGTAGAAGCTTTGAATGCAAAACAATATGATATTGCATTGTCAATGCCAACAGATACGTACCCAACATACAAAGATACAGATGGCTACCAAATCTTAGGTCGTCCTGAACAAGCCTATACTTATATCGGCTTTAAATTGGGAACTTGGAATGATGAAGAAGGAAAAGTTAATTACGATCCTGATTCAAAAATGGCGGATAAAGCATTGCGTCAAGCAATGGGCTATGCATTAGATAATGATGCTGTCGGAAGCCGTTTCTACAATGGTTTGCGTACAAATGCAACGACATTGATCCCACCAGTATTTGGCACATTGCACAACACCGAAGTAGAAGGCTACACATTGAACATCGACAAAGCAAATCAATTACTTGATGATGCTGGCTACAAAGATGTTGATGGTGATGGCATGCGTGAAGACAAAAATGGTGAGAAATTGACCATCAACTTTGCTTCAATGTCCGGTGGCGAAACAGCACAACCATTAGCAGATTACTACATCCAACAATGGAATGAAATCGGACTTGATGTACAATACACCACAGGTCGTTTGATCGACTTCCAAGCATTCTATGACAAGTTGAAAAATGATGATCCTGAAGTTGATGTTTACCAAGGTGCATGGGGAACTGGATCAGATCCTTCTCCAACTGGCCTTTATGGACCAAACTCAGCATTCAACTACACTCGTTTTGAATCTGAAGAAAACACGAAGCTATTAGAAGCAATCGATTCAAAAGATTCCTTTGACGAAACAAAACGTAAAGAAGCATTTGATGCATGGCAAGAATATGCTGCAGATGAAGCATTCGTAATCCCAACACTTTATCGGAATGAAGTTTTACCAATTTCAAACCGCGTGAAAGACTTTACATGGGCCTACGATGCAGACCATAATACATGGGCAACAGTTTCAGTTACAGCTGAATCTCGTTAATCAATGATCGGTGAAAAGACGTCCTTTCTGGGACGTCTTTTTTTTCTGTTTTTTTGCGGGTATCTGAGGAAAACAGGCTTTTTTATACAGGAGAAGATTAAGTAGATAAATTTTTATTACAGTCTTTCCAAGAATTTGGAGGAAACATTTCATAATTCGGCAAAAACCAGTATAATAGGGAAGTGTCGATAAACTAATGAAGGAATGTGACAAATGAATACACAATTAACGAAAGAACTAAAAGAAAAGTTTGATATTGTGTTCCATGATGTAGATCTGCTTGAACAAGCGTTTACGCATTCATCTTATGTGAATGAGCACCGCAACTTGCACTTGTCAGATAACGAACGTTTAGAGTTTTTGGGCGATGCTGTCTTAGAGTTGATCGTTTCACGGTATTTGTATCGTGAATTGCCAGATCTGCCCGAAGGTAAGCTGACGAAGCTACGGGCGGCAATCGTTCGCGAAGACAGTTTATCCATGTTTGCCAAAGATTGCCGATTCGATGAATACATTCGTCTAGGCAAAGGGGAAGAAAACTCTGGCGGTCGTAAACGACCTTCTTTGCTTTGTGATCTATTTGAAGCCTTTTTAGGTGCGTTATACTTGGACCAAGGACTGGAAAGTGTCAGCGGCTTTTTGACGAAAGTTGTTTTTCCAAAAGTAAAAGCAGGTGCTTTTTCCCATGAGATGGATCACAAGACCCGCTTGCAAGAAGTCTTGCAGCGTGGCGGCGATGTTTCCATCAATTATCGTTTGATCAAAGAAGCAGGCCCCGCCCATGAACGGATTTTTTGGACGGAAGTCTATTGCGATGATACCTTGATCGGAAAAGGACAAGGAAAATCGAAGAAATTATCAGAACAGGACGCCGCGGCGAATGCCTTGGCAGATCTTGAACAGTAAGAGAGGACTGGCGGAGTGTATTTAAAACGAATAGAGATTGCCGGCTTTAAATCCTTTGCCGACCGCACAGTCATTGATTTCGAACATCGTGTGACTGCAGTCGTCGGACCAAATGGCAGCGGCAAGAGCAATATTACCGAAGCGATTCGTTGGGTTTTAGGAGAACAATCTGCCAAAAATCTACGTGGTGGCAAAATGCCTGATGTTATTTTTGCAGGTTCTGACACCCGCAGAGCGCTAAATATAGCGGAAGTGACGATCGTTTTAGACAATAGCGATCATTATTTGCCGATGGATTACAGTGAGATCAGCGTGACTCGCCGCTTGAGAAGAACCGGCGAAAGCGACTTTTTCTTAAATAAACAAGCTTGCCGCTTAAAGGATATCCAAGAGTTATTTATGGACTCTGGGTTGGGGAAAGAATCATTTTCGATTATTTCCCAAGGCAAGGTAGAAGCAATTTTCAGCAGCAAACCAGAAGACCGTCGTGGGATTTTTGAAGAAGCGGCGGGGGTATTGAAATACAAACAACGGAAAAAGAAAGCCGAGCAAAAGTTGTTTGAAACGGAAGACAATTTAAGCCGTCTACAAGATATCATTTATGAACTAGAAGATCAGTTGGTGCCTTTGGCAGCCCAAAGTGACGCAGCCAACCGTTTTTTAGCGTTAAAAGAAAAATTGACGACGGTTGATGTGGCCTATGCAGTCTTAGAGATCACGAAAGCAAAAGAAGCGTGGGAGACAGCCAAAGCTCAACTAAGTACCTTTAACCAAGAACTGGCGCAGATTTCCGAAAAGATCAACCAAGGGGAACTGTCGCTACATTCTTTGCGGCAACAACGTACTGCCTTTGATGAAACGTTGGAGCGTTTGAATCAGCAGCTTTTAGAGGTCACCGAAGGACTGAAGCAAGCTGAAGGACAAAAAGAAGTCTTGGATGAGCGATCAAAACATACGCAAAAAAGTTCTGCGGAATACCAAGAAACCTTAGAGGAAGTCACGGAACGGGTCACACTTTTAAATGAAGAAAAAGCAGAACTGATCGGCTTGCTTTCACAAAAGAATCGTAGTGTGCAGGAAGTTGAAGCAGCGATGCTGGCGTGTCAGCAAGAGCAGGAAAAGTACCAACGTTCAGCAAAAGAAATCATTGAAGAGTTGCGTAGCCAATATGTCGAAGCCATGCAGGAGCAGGCAACGATCGGAAACGAATTGAAATACTTGGAGCGTCAATACCAACAAGAAGCCGCGAAAAATCAAACAGCGTTAAGCAAGCAGACGCAAATGAATACGTCGTTGAAAGAAAAGACGACGGAAGCGCAAATCGTGGAAGAACAACTGACGCAGGCTAAGGCGATTTTAGAAGAACAACGCAAGCAATACATCCATCTTCAAGAAAAAGCTCAGACCAACAAAAAACGCTTTGATGAAGAACAAAAGAAAATGTATCAGTTAATGAGTCAAGTGCAGCAGGTACGAGCGAAACAGCGCAGTCTGCAAGACATTCAAGAAAATTATAGCGGCTTTTATCAAGGCGTTCGCTTGATTTTGAAAAACAAACAGCAAATCAGCGGCATCGTTGGCGCAGTAGCGGAGTTGATCGATGTGCCACAAGACTATACCGTGGCGATCGAGACCGCATTAGGCGCCGCTGCACAGCATGTTGTCGTTGAAAATGAACGGGATGCACGGGCAGCCATCACGTATCTGAAAGAAAATCGCGGCGGTCGTGCCACTTTCTTACCGCTGACGACTATCAAAGCCCGTCATTTGCCAGATTATGCCCGCAATCAAGCCAAGCAAGTGTCCGGCTTTATCGGCGTTGCCAGCGAATTGGTCCAGTCGCCGGAACACGTCCAAACCATTACGGATAACTTGTTAGGCAGTATCTTGATTGCCGAAGACTTGCAAAGTGCTAATGCGTTAGCACGAGCATTGAACTATAGCTATCGGGTCGTTTCTTTAGAAGGGGATGTCATGAATGCTGGTGGTTCCATGACGGGTGGCGCAACGAAGAAAAATGCCGGTAGTTTGTTTAGTCAAAACAATGAGCTACAACAATTGACGGCACAAGCGGCGCAATTGGATGAGCGGCTTTTAAAAACAGAAAAGCAAGTCCAGCACTTTGAAGCAGCGACTAAAGAAGCACAAGCAGCACTAGAAGAATTGCGGACGCAAGGCGAACAGGCTCGCATGACGGAGCATGAGCTGCAAAGCCGCTTACAAAATCTTGAGAATGACCTGAGCCGCTTGAAGCAAGAGCAGCAAGTGTTTGATTTTGAACATCGCGAAGTGCAAGCCTTCTTTGAGGAATACGATGAGAAGAAGACGAGTTTGGAAGAGCAGCAAAAGAATATTGCGGCGCAATTGGCGAAAATCGATCAAGATATTCATCAAATGAATGCCGAAGAAGACTTGATTGAGGAAAAACGCCAAACCTTAGCACAAGAAAGTGCGCGCTTGCAGGCAGCTTTCGCCGTTCAAAAAGAACAAGTGGCGCATTTGCAGCAAAAAATTGCCGCTACGAATCAAGCATTGGAAGAAAACGAAGCGCGTCAACACTCCTTAGAACGGCAGTTAGCTGCCTTGACAAGCAACGTCAGCAATCATGAGTTTTCAGAAGAAAGCATTCTTCAGCGAATTGAAGCATTCACAAAAACCAAGCAGCAGGTAACAGCGGAATTGACGGTGATTCGTGAACAACGTCAAGTCGTTCAACAAGAAATCGGCGCATTAGACGAAGCCTTGAGTGCTGAAAACTTAACGCAAAAAGAAAAGCTGTCAGAAAAAACCGAAGTTGAGATCGAAAAAAATCGCGCAGAATTGGTGATGGATAATCGTTTGTTGTATTTACAAGAAGAATACAATCTCACCTTTGAAAAGGCAGCGCAAGATTTCCCTGAAATTGAGGATGCAGAACAAGCCAAAGTCGACATTCAGGAACTAAAACAAGCGATCGAGCAAATTGGTCCAGTCAATTTAAATGCGATCGAACAATATGAGCAAGTCAATCAACGGCATTTGTTCTTGACGAGTCAGCGAGACGATCTGCTGTCGGCTAAAGCACAGCTGTTTGATACGATGTCTGAAATGGATGAAGAAGTCAAAACCCGTTTCGGCGAAGTCTTCGATGCGATCCGTCTGCAATTCAAACAAGTATTTCCTAATATGTTTGGCGGCGGTCATGCGGAATTAGTCTTAACAGATCCGAAAGATTTATTGAACACTGGGATCGAGATCGAAGCCCAACCACCGGGCAAGAAATTGCAAAACCTCAGCTTGCTATCAGGGGGCGAACGGGCACTGACTGCGATTGCGTTATTGTTTTCCATTATTCAAGTTCGTCCAGTACCGTTTTGTGTGCTTGACGAAGTGGAAGCAGCATTGGATGAAGCCAATGTCTCTCGTTTCGGTCATTACTTGAGTGCTTTCCAAAATGATACACAGTTTATCGTCGTAACTCACCGTAAAGGAACGATGGAGGCAGCAGATGTGTTGTATGGTGTGACCATGCAAGAATCTGGAGTGTCGAAGACCGTGTCCGTGCGCTTAGAAGAAGTGCGTGAAGGCGGTAGTTTTGCAGCAGATCAAGCATAGAGGAGGAATGATATGATTAAACTGATTGCGATCGATTTAGACGGAACGTTATTGAATGACAAAAAAGAAGTGACTCCTCGCAACAAAGAGGTACTTGCTCGTGCCAAAGCACAAGGCGTAAAAATCGTCATTTGTACGGGACGTCCATTACGGGCGATCCGTCCGTACTTAGAAGAATTATCGCTGAAAGAACCCGGCGACTATAGCATCACCTTTAACGGCGGTTTGGTTCAAAAAAATGAGACTGGCGAGATTATTGAAAAAGCAGCGATGCAGCTGGCAGATATCCATGAATTGGTTTCAGTGGCGGAAGACTTGAATTTGCCTCTAGACGTGGTATCCGAAGAGATCGTCTTGAGTTTACCCACTTCAGCAGCGCATCCATCGATTTATGGCTCGTTGAATCCTTTATTGGATTGTCGTCCTTTTGCCGTAGCTGATCTGGATGAATCGATGCTCTATAATAAAGCGGTGATCGCCTACCATCAGGAAGTCTTGGATCCTAAGATCCCTGAGATTTCCTCAGAGATCCGCGAGAAATATGAAATCATCAAAAGCCGGAATAACCTGTTGGAATTTATGCCTAAAGGAATCACCAAAGCTTATGGTATCAGCCTATTGGCGCAAGATTTAGGGATCAAGCAAGAAGAAGTGATGGCGATCGGTGATGAAGAAAATGACTTGCCGATGATTCGCTATGCAGGGATTGGCGTAGCGATGGCCAATGCCGTGCCAATCATTAAAGAAGCGGCTGACGTTGTCACCGTTTCAAACCAAGAAGACGGTGTGGCAGCAGTGATTGAAGAATATGTCTTAAAAGGAGGTGCGTAAGATGGGATTTTTTGACAAAATCAAAAAAGCGCTGATTGGAGAAACCAAAGAAGCAGAGCAAGAAACCGACAAACCGTTAGTCGATGCTGACTCACCAGAGAATCAGCCTTCAGAAGAAAGCCAGCCAGCACAAACACCTGCTGAACGAGAAGCTTCAGAAGCAGTGGCACCTACAGAAGCCGCCGACTCCAGTGATTTGGAGGCAGAGCAAGAAACTGCTGAAGTGTCCCCGCAGCAAGAAGCAACGACAGCGAATAAAGGAGAAGAAGCACCAAGTATTCCAGAAGAAGTGGCTAAGGATACACCATCAGAGGAAACCCCAGCGGCTACACCAATCCTTCAACCAGCGCCAGAAACGGAAAGTGTGCAGGACAAATACACCAAAGGATTGACGAAATCACGAAAAACCTTTGGGCAACGGATGAACGAATTGTTCGCCAATTTCCGTACGGTGGACGAAGACTTCTTCGAAGAAGTGGAAGAAACGTTGATCGGTGCAGATGTTGGCTTTGATGCGGCGATGAAGATCGCGGATGCATTGAGACAAGAAGTCAAACTACGTAATGTAAAGAAAACAGCGGATGTCCAAAATGTCATCATCGAGAAATTAGTTGACCTGTATGGGGAAGCGGGTGTCGGTGAAGTCAACGAATTGAATATGCAACCGGGGTTGACCGTCATTTTATTTGTTGGCGTGAACGGTGTTGGAAAAACCACCAGTATCGGGAAATTAGCCCACCAATTCAAAGCCGAAGGCAAGAAAGTCTTATTGGCTGCAGCGGATACTTTCCGTGCCGGTGCCATCGATCAATTAGTGGTCTGGGGTGAACGGGCTGGTGTTGAAGTCGTTCGTGGCAATGCCGGAGGCGATCCAGCAGCGGTCGTGTTTGATGCGATGGAGCGCGCAAAACGAGAAAATGCTGACGTTTTATTAGTAGATACAGCTGGTCGTTTGCAAAACAAAGTCAATTTGATGAACGAATTAGAAAAAATCAAACGGATCATTCAGCGAGTGGACCCAACGGCCCCTCATGAAGTCCTGCTTGTGTTGGATGCAACAACGGGTCAAAACGCCATGAATCAAGCAAAACAATTTAAAGAAACGACGGATGTTTCTGGTCTCGTCTTAACGAAACTTGATGGAACAGCCAAAGGGGGGATCGTCTTGGCGATCCGTAACGAGCTACGGCTGCCCGTCAAATTAGTGGGACTCGGAGAAGGCATCAATGATTTAGAGCCATTTGATCCAAATGAATTTGTTGTCGGCTTATTCAAAGGCTTGATCAAGGAATAAAAAAGAAGAGCCCTGTGTCAGGTAAAATACCTGCACATGGCTCTCCTTTATTGTTGCTTTTATTTCAAATGAAGGCAATAGCAAACGATTTGCCGTTCAGCTATTGCCGATCAATCTGGGGCGTAAAGGTTACAATGTTTAGCTAGGTCAAATACGGATACAGCGATGTACGAATTTGCCTTAAAGCACAAAACGATTTTTTTGAGTGGCTAATATTTTTCGTTCTTCTAAAGTCTGGGAAGTATCAGATAGAATAAAATGAAAAGCTCAGCTACAAAAAATTATTTTTTTAGCTCCCCTTGGCGCTCGATGATCATTTTTTCTAAGTTGTTCAACGTATCGATATCTTTATTGGTTTCGATAAAGTTCGTAATCAAATTCAATAACGATTGATCAGACAATTCTGCTGCTAAGAAGTCTTCTTGGGTCACATTCGGAGAATACAACCGAGTCAAAACAGTACCGCTGTAGCCGATATCTGCTACTTTCAATAAGTCGTGGTTTTTTAGTTTACGTACGACTGCTTGAATGGTATTCTTGCTTAGATCTTGCTGTTGGACAGCAATGTCATTTGCAGAAAGAGGTTTGTCTGAATTCCAAAAGATATTCATGATTTGACGTTCACGTTTGGTAAGATTAAGTGGCTTCATTCACTATTCTTCCTTTCAAAAAAGAGTAATATGGACATAATATTTTACTGTTCTATAAGCAGTATACTTTATTTTGAAGGTAAATATCAAATTTATTCAAGTATTTTATAAATTCTTGGTAATTTTATTCAGAGATACTACAAGTGAAGAGCAAATTCCTGCTTTTTTCGCCATTTTTCACTATAATGGATGGAAAGAAACAGATTATAAGAAAAAATCTAGTAGAAGAACATAGAGGGCATTCGCATGAAAATAAAAACATTATTATCACATAAAGAGCTTTTTCCCTATTTATTGAAAGGGCGTTACGGGATTGAGCGAGAAGCACAGCGGGTACGATTAGACGGAACCTTTGCTGGAACGAATCATCCTGAAAAGCTAGGTAATCGTCGCTTCCATCCCTATATCCAAACGGATTTTGCGGAAAATCAACTGGAACTGATCACGCCGGTCGCGGATTCAGTGGATGAATTGTTCCGTTTCTTAGGGGCCATCCACGATGTGGCATATCGTTCAATGGCAGCAGAAGAAATGCTCTGGCCTTTGAGCATGCCACCAGCTTTACCAGAAAAAGAAGAAGACATCGCCATTGCCAAATTAGACCAATTTGAAGATGTGCTCTACCGCCGCTATTTGGCCAAAACGTATGGTCGCCGTAAGCAAATGGTCAGTGGGATACATTTCAATTTTGAATTTGCGGAAGACTTTTTGCAGCAACTGTATGCTTTGTCTGAAACGAATGAAAGCTATCAAGCCTTTAAAACGGCGCTTTATTTGAAAGTAACTCGCAATTATTTGCATTATCGCTGGTTTTTGACGTATTTCTTTGGGGCGACCCCTGCTTCAGAAGCCAATTATTTTACGACAGAAAACGGACCGCAAGAACCAGTCCGCAGTATTCGCAATAGCCGTTATGGCTACACGAATCACGAAGACGTCAAGGTATCTTATGCTTCGTTAGAGACCTATCTTGCAGATATTGCCAAATTAGTGGAGACAGGAAAGCTTTCAGAAGAAAAAGAATTTTATGCGCCAGTGCGTTTACGTGGGGGAAAACGGGTCGCAGATCTAGCCTCAGCTGGTATCCGTTATATTGAGTTAAGAAATATCGATATCGATCCCTTTGCCCGCTATGGCATTTCCAAAGAGCAAGTCGCGTTCTTACATTTCTTCTTATTGTTTTTAAGTACAAAAGAAGAAGGCAACGATGCCGATGCGTGGATCGAAGAAGGCAATCAGAAAAATGATCAGGTGGCATTAGAGCATCCCTTAGCACCATTAACGTATCAGCAAGAAGCGCAAGCACTGATTGCTGAAATGATGGACTTTGCCCAAGCCCTTGAGCTGCCGCATCCGCCATTTTTGGATCAGCTTTCTGAGATGCTGGCTGAACCAGAAAGAACCTTCGCTGGACGTCTTTTCTCAGCGAGTCAAGCAACCAGCCAAGCGCAGACAGCAACATTGCTGGGACAAAAGTATCATCATGCTGCTTGGGAAAAACCGTATCAATTGGCTGGTTTTCGAGCAATGGAATTGTCGACCCAGATTCTCTTGTTCGATGCGATCCAAAAAGGTATCGAAGTGACGGTACTGGATGAAACGGATCAGTTCTTGAAATTAGCCGTGAAAGACCACGTTGAATATGTTAAAAATGCCAATATGACCAGTAAGGATCAGTACATCGTCCCATTGATCATGGCGAATAAAACGGTCACCAAAAAAATCTTAGCCGAAAATGGCTTTCATGTACCAGGTGGCGCTGAATTCGCTTCGGCAGAAGAAGCGATCGCGTTTTATCCTCAGATCGCCCACAGCGGGTTTGTGGTAAAACCGAAAACCACCAACTATGGGATCGGTATCTCGATTTTCAAAGAAGGCGCCTCTTTAGCGGATTATCAAGCGGCGGTTGCCATTGCCTTTGCGGAAGATGATTCGATCCTCGTTGAGACCTTTTTATCAGGGACGGAATATCGGTTCTTCGTGATCGATGGGCGAGTTGATGCGATTTTATTACGTATCCCAGCCAATGTCGTGGGTGACGGCAAGCGTACGATCACGGAACTCGTCGCAGAGAAAAATCTCGATCCATTGCGCGGCACCCATCATCGGACCCCATTAGAGTTGATTCAATTAGGGGAACTGGAACAACTGATGTTAAAAGAGCAAGGGTATCAAGTTGATTCAGTGCCAGAAGAGGGGCAGATCGTTTATTTGCGAGAAAACTCGAATATCAGTACTGGCGGTGATTCTATCGATGTAACGGATGACTTCAACGATGACTACAAACAAGTAGCAGTCGATGCGGTAGCCGCATTACAAGCATCTATCAGTGGAATCGATCTGATTATTCCAGATAAAACCAAGCCAGCCAATGAACCGGGGGCTTATGGAATCATTGAAGCCAATTTCAACCCAGCGATGCATATGCACGTTTATCCATACAGCGGGAAAGGCCGACGCTTAACTATGTCTGTTTTACGCCTGTTGTTCCCTGAAGTCTTCGAAAGCTGATGGAAGCTTAGAGAGCAAAGAACTGCACACTTTGGAAGGTGATTCCCTTCGAAAGTGTGCAGTCTTTTTTATTAGGATTCAAAAGCAGCGATCTCAATCGTTTGTTTTGTTTCTTCCACCTTGAGACCTGTTCGGGCTTCCCACCATTGTTTCATTTCTTTTTCATATGTGGTAGGAAAACGTTGGATCAAGGTCAATAACGGTACGCCTTGAATCGAGGCATAGGGAAAGTTTAAAACCAGATTGTACTTCAGTTCCGACAGGAGGCTATAATATTGAAACATCATAAAGTTCATTTCATTCTGATCCTCCAGTAGGAGTACTTTCGGAGCGCGATCCAGCATAAAACCCAAGCTGCGCATCATGAACAATACGCCATCCAGATGGCTCGATTCGATCGTAGGGGCCGTTTTCAACAAATCGATATGCAAATCCAAAGCATCAAGCAGTTCTTTCTTTAATGAAAGGTAGGGCGGTGTTGATTGTTCCATGATAGTTCCTCCTTTTAATGGAAAAGACGTTTCCAAAATGACGTTTTCTCTGGTTGTTCGTGCTCTTTATCCGATGGAGCGGCAGCTGCAGGGAATTTTTTTTCGATATCGATGACGTCTTGATTGACGGCTTCTTTCCCAGCAATCAGCAAGCCAATACTGTCTGGACCGGCATCTTGTGCATCGGAGACGATCCGAAATTCCATCTGTTGTTTGGTCAGCAAAGTGATGTAATCAGTCTGGATCGATTCTGGCAATTTTCCGTTAAGCAGCACGAGCGCTCCTTGATAATCTGGTAAGGCGTTCAAGAGCGTTTTCTGGTTGTCCTTCTTCTTCATTTCTGTTACTGTCATACTAAGATAACACCGTTCACGAAACGTGCCTAAATACTTGCGCTGTTCATCTGGGTTGACGCGAGGCGTCCCATACATTCCTGTATCAAGGCGTTTTTCTAATTCGTCTGACATTGAAGTATCCTCCTCAAAGCGTTTACTTATGCTTATTATAGCATATCCAGCAAATAGCAAAAGAGGGGTGCGATCGTGAGAGAGTTTTGATAGAAAGTAGGGATCCTATGACAACAAAAGAACGACATTTGCTATTATTAGCAGAAAATCAACGGTTGGAGACACCGAGGCTGCTCTTGCGCCCCGTTTCCTTGGCGGATGCAGCGGACATGTTTGCCTATGCAAATGATGAAGAAACGACGACCTTCGTCTTTGCTAGACATGGGTCGGTTGACGAAACAAAACTGCGCATCGCCGAGTATTTTGTTGCTGCACCCTTAGGAAAATATGCGATCGAAGAAAAAGACTCAGGCAAAATGATTGGGACCATCGATTTGCGAGTCGAATCAGAAAAAGAGATCGCTGAGCTCGGTTATACATTAAGTCGCGATTATTGGGGACAAGGGATCATGCCAGAAGCGGCAATGGCACTGCTGCATTTCGGTTTTGAAACACTCGAATTGATTCGAATTTTTGCTCGACATGATGCTCGAAATCCCAAGTCTGGACGGGTCATGGAGAAAATTGGGATGAAATTGGAAGCAACGATCCCAGCTGCCCGCAAATCGGGTGAAGAAATCATCGATGAAGTCACGCGCGGCATCACCCTAGAGGAATGGAAAAAACGTATCATGTAAAGGAGGGCTCTCGTCATGGAACTGAACATTGAGCCAGCAGCAATTGAAAAAATAACCCCTTATGTACAGCCAGATGATCGTCTCTATTTGGATTTTGAAGACGGCGTCGGTCCGTTTCCTGCAACGGAGATCACCTGCCGTTTGGACATCCATTTTCGCCTGATCATCGTGCCACAGAGCTATCCAGAAGAAGGATTGGCGATCTACGACACCCCTTTAACGACACCATTAGGCACGATTTGGTTGAAGCAAGGGGCTCAGGTGTATTTAGAAGAACAGACTCGGATGCAGGTGGAACCGACCTATCAACGGTTGCAATTGGTGGGAAATAGCGGGATCTTAGCTAATGATGTCCAATTGTTACGGATCGAAAAGCAGACGGCAGGCCGCTGATATGGGCACGCTGGCGGTTATTAGCGACTTGCACGTCGATATCAACCAATTATTCGACCCCCATCTGCAGCTGATCGCTGATTATTTGCAGCAAAATCAGGTGACCCATCTGCATCTGGCAGGAGATGTGGCGAATAAAAAGCAACGGCTATTAGACGTGGTCGCTTTTTTTCAAAGTCGACAGGTGCCAACGACCTTTCACTGGGGCAATCATGAAATGGTGGACTTGACGGAACAAGAGATCGAGGCTTTCGATGACCCCACCTTTCTTAATTTTCAGACGTATCGCTTATCAGAAAAAACACTGCTGTTGGGAATCAATGGCTGGTATGACTACCAATATTCTGATCTGACCAGTGAAGCTGAGATCTTGCGGCTGAAAAATTTGTTTTGGTATGACCGCATGATTCAACGAAAGGGATCGGATAAGGAGATCAGTCAAGCCATCAATGAGCGTTTAGCGGAAACATTGGCCCATTTGCCGCAAGACCAAGAAATTCTTCTTTCTACCCATTTTGTGCCTCAAGAAGCGTTTATTGTGCGGCAGACCGGCAAGTACGCCCGCTGGAACCACCTAAATGCGTTTTTGGGGTCGCCTGATTTTGGCGCAGTGATCGACCAGTACGCCAATGTGCGGGCAGTCGTCTTTGGGCATACCCATCGACGCTTTGAGAAAAAAGAACTTGCGGGAACCAGCTACTATTGCCGCCCCTTCGGCTACTATTATGAATGGCAGTTGACCCGACGCTTCGTTTTGGAAAATCACTTAGCAGAAGCATATTCGCCAACGAAAGTTCGGACGCTGCTGCGAAACCATCATGAGGCATTTGAGGACTATAAAACGGCGCATCTTGTAGAGGAATTGGCGCAAGCGATCACGCTGCTGCCGTATTAGCGCAGCAAACGAGTCCTGCTTGTTTTCGTAATTGAATTCCCACGCAATTTAAAACACAAAAGAAACACACAAAGGAGAAAAATCATGACATTTGAAGAAATCTTACCAGAATTAAAAGCCGGCAAAAAAATCATTCGCGAAGGTTGGGGTGGCTTTGAACTTTATGTGACATTCGTTGAAGGCGAAGTGTACGACAATGCACCAGTCACCCCTTACTTTTTGATCAAAACAGCAGATGAGGGATTCTCGAGTTTCGCACCGACTGTTTGCGACATTCTTGCGGAAGATTGGAAAATCGTGGAATGACAGCACCGTGGATCGATGACAAAACGATTGTGTTTGTCACAGGCGCTGCTTCAGGTATCGGCAAAGCGCAAGCAGAGGCGTTTCTTGCAGAAGGCGCTCAAGTATTTGGTGTTGACTGCCAATCGTTTCCTGATTCGCTTTTAGCCCAGCCCCGCTTTTTCGGCACATGTTGTGACTTAGCGGTGAAAGAAAATTGTCTTGCAGCGGTCCAAGCTTGTGTGACGCACTTTGGCGGTATCACGGTCTTGTTAAATACAGCAGGAAAGCTTGACGGCTATCATACGATCGCTGAGACGACCTCAATGGAGTGGGAGGAGATATTTCAAACCAATGTCTCCAGCATGTTTTATTTAACGAAAGAAATTTTGCCGCTGATGCAAGCCAATGGCGGCGGAACGATCATTAATATGGCATCGATCGCTGGAATGGTCGCAGGTGGGGGCGGGATCGCCTATACAACCGCAAAACACGCGATCGTCGGGTTTACCAAACAGTTGGCATTGGATGTTGCAGATCAAGGAATCTCGGTGAAGGGCATCGCGCCAGGTGCGATTCAAACGCCGATGAATGCGGCTGATTTTGCGGGTGACGGGAAAATGGCGCAATGGGTGGCAGAAGAGACGCCAGTCAAGCGTTGGGCGCAACCAGAAGAAGTTGCAGCACTGACCCTTTTTCTTGCCAGTCCGCAAGCTAGTTACTTGCAGGGGGCGATCGTGCCCATCGACGGTGGTTGGACCTTGAAATAACTAGCCTGAGCCCATTAGAGGAGGACGCCAATGAAGGAACAAGCAATCCAGAACTTGTTTGCAAAAAATCGTGAATGTCGACAACTGCTTACGATCATTGAAGCGTTGCAGCTGCCGGATTGCTGGCTCTGTGCCGGGTACCTGCGGAATTATTTATGGGGGTTTCTCAGCGGAAAAATAGCGGAGGTGCCGATAACGGATATTGATGTCGTGTTTTATGATCCGACTGTAAGCCTAGAAGAAACAGCAGCGATCGAAGTGCAACTGCGCCGTTCGTTTCCCGAATTTCCTTGGGAGGTTCGAAATCAAGCGGTGATGCACCAGCACAATTTTGCCGAGGAGCCGCCTTATACAAGTACCTTCGATGCTTTAACGAAATTTCCAGAGCGTTGTACAGCGGTGGCGGCACGAATGAATCAAGGCGAGATTGAATTGATGGCGCCTTTTGGTTGGCAGGATGTTTGCAGTTTTCGGGTGCGTCCAACACCGCATTTCGCTCAAAATGAACAGTACCTTGCGGTTTACCGACAACGCCAAGCGATCAAGCAGTGGCAGAAAATTTGGCCGCAGTTGTCGATTGAAGAGGGTAAGAAATAAAAAAGAACACTCGCGTGATGCGGCGATTTCCAAAAGTTAGACGAAAAAGCTAACTGATGGGAATCGCTGCATATGACGCGAGTGTTTTTTTATTAACGCAAAGCCAATGGTTGCGCCAAGCGGTTTCTTAAAAAGATACCTAGATAAGCTGCGGCAACGGCTTTGATGATCCCGGGGATAATAAACAAAACAAAACCACCGTTAAAAGCAGCCGGCCATGCCATGCCTGTGCTCCATTTCAGCCATAATGTACCAAATAACAAAGTTGCCAGCGCACCGACAATATTGCCGATCACTGCTCCTGTGTAGCGAAACGCCGTTTTTTCTACGACCAATCCAGTAAGCAATCCGTTAAAGAGGAAGCCGACTAAATAGCCGCCAGTTGGTCCTAACAAAACACCGATACCGCTGGAAAAACCAGCGAAAACGGGCAAACCGATCAATCCTAACAGCAAGTAAATGATGATCGCCATTGTTCCTGTTCGCGTGCCAAGGAAAGTCACCGCCAGGCCGATCGCAAAGGTTTGTCCTGTCAATGGGATCAAACCTAACGGAATCGTCAATTGGGAAAGACCAGCAATAATGATCGCAAATAATGCGGCATGGATTTGTTCACGTAATGATAATTTCATCGAATCCTTCTCTCTCATAATAATTTCGTTAACCTGAAAAACGATTTATTTGGTTAACGAAATTATAAACGGTGGTTTACCAAAAGTAAAGAAGAATCTTGTTTTTTTAGTGTCCTTTTTTTAATAGGACAAGTAAGTTCTTTGATGAGAGGAAAGGGGCGATTTCTTCCAACTCATCTGTTGAGAAGGGCAGTGCTTGAACAAGCCGGCAGATCGTTGCTTCTGTCAGAAACGGCAGCAGTTCTTCGATTTCATCATAAGATAAGCGCTCTGAAGCGACAACGTTTGGCTGTTCCAGGGCGGTCAGCAGGAGCTCATCCACATACGGTGTAGGTAAAAAGGGCAGCAGCTCTTCAATCTCAGAAAAGCGAAAGTCAGGGGTTTCAAGCCAGCCTTTGATTTCTCCCGCCAAAAAGCTGGGGGGTAAAAAGGGCGCCGCCTCTTCCCAAAAAGCCTTGGAATAGTGGTTGCCTTTCAGGAGCTCTTCTATTTGGGGCTTTTTCAAAAACGGCAAGAGTTCTTCCATGACATCTTCTGGGATATTCTCGGCGCCATTTAACAGGTGTTGTAAGTCGGCGCTGGTCAAATGAGGTGCTAGCCTAGGCAATAAGTCTAGGTCTAAAGAAGTTTCTTGAAACGGCTCTTCTTGAATCAATGCCGACAATTCTTGCGGTTTGATCAGCGGAGCTAGTTCGGCGATTTCTTCTGGCTGTGCGGTTCCTGCTTGATAATGTTGAACCGCAGCTGCTGGCTTCCCTAACAGCTCATCGATGGATAAGTCTAAAATCGCTGCTAGCTGCGGCAATTTTTCAATGTCCGGCAGTGAGTTGCCCCGCTCCCAATTACTGACCGCCTGATAGCTGACAAGTAACTGGTCTGCCAAGTTGCTTTGGGTCAGATTTTTTTCTTTGCGTTTGGCAGCGATCTGCTGACCAATTTTTCTCATGTTGAATTCACTCATAAATGAATTCCCCCTTTCATGCTCTAAGTATAGTTTCTCAGAAGGTGGAAACGCAATCAAGCTGTGATTGAGCAGGCGAATGCCGACTCAATCACAGCTTGAGTTTACGAATGGATGAGCTGAAGGAGGTGTTCACCAAACGCTTGTGTCGTTAAACAGACTGCTTCGGGCATCAACTGTGCGAAGTCGGCAGTGACGTGCTGACTTTGCAAGGCTTGTTCAATGGCTTGCGTCAGTATCGCAGCAGCTTCCGGCCAGTTCAAATGTTCTAATAGCATGCACGCCGATAGCAACAGGGAACAAGGATTGGCTTTGCCAAGTCCTGCGATATCCGGTGCCGTTCCGTGGGTAGCTTCAAAGATGGCTGCCCCAGTAGCGTAGTTGATATTGGCGCCGGGGGCGATCCCGATGCCGCCGACTTGTGCAGCCAGTGCATCAGAAATGTAGTCGCCGTTCAAATTACAAGTGGCAATGACGTCGAATTTTTCTGGATACAAAAGGATCTGTTGTAAAAAGTTGTCGGCGATCACGTCGTTAACAACGATTTTCCCAGCCGCTTTTGCCGAGGCAAGGGCGGCTTCGGCTGCCTTTGAGCCGTTTTCTGCTTTGATTTTGTTGTATTGATTCATTGTAAAACACTGGGCGGCATACGTGGTCTCTGCAAGCTGATAGCCCCAGTTTTTAAATCCGCCTTCTGTAAATTTCATGATATTGCCTTTATGCACCAGTGTCACCATGGGACGCTTTTGAGTGATCGCATACTCAATCGCAGCAGCGATCAAGCGCTGACTGCCTTCTAAAGAGATCGGCTTGATGCCAATAGCGGCAGTTTTAGGAAAACGAATCGCCTTGACGGCAAAGTCTGCTTGCAGTGTCTGGATCAAACGCTGTGTTGCGTCGTCGTCTTTGGCAAATTCGATGCCAGCATAAACATCTTCAGTATTTTCTCGAAAGATCACCATATCGGTTTTTTCTGGCTGTTTTAAAGGCGAAGGGACTCCTGTAAAATAGCGAACAGGTCTGACACAGGCATAAAGATCTAGCGTTTGCCGCAAGGTGACATTCAAGGAGCGAAAGCCCTCGCCAATTGGGGTAGTCAACGGTCCTTTTAAGGCGTATTGCTGGGCCTTGATCGTATCGATGGTTGCTTGCGGCAGCCATTCCCCTGTCTGTTCAAAGGCGGCTTCTCCAGCTAAAACTTCTAGCCATTCGATGTGGCGCTGATTTTCATAGGCTTTATTTACAGCGGCATCAATCACAGGTTGCGCAGCCTGCCAAATCTCGGCACCGATGCCGTCTCCTGCAATGTAAGGAATGGTGATCGTCGTTGCTTCATGGGTTGTTTGGTTAGGCATGGGCAGCTCCTCCTAATTCCGCTTTTTTTCGAATGACCATTGGCAAAATACCTTGATGCTTCCAATAGCGAATATCTGCAGGGGCATCAAAGCGCAGGCGGGTCATAAAGGAAACAGTCTTTCCGTCGGTCCGTTGCGCGGTGATTTCGATCAGCTGCTTGACCACTGGCTCTTCTGGCAAAGCGATCGAGAATGCTTCGCTGCCGTCCAAATCAAACGAGGCGGCACTTTCACCAGCAAGATATTCAAGAGGAATGATCCCCATCATGACCAAGTTGCTGCGATGGATTCGTTCGAAGCTTTCTGCTAAGACGACTTTAACGCCTAACAATTGTGTTCCTTTGGCGGCCCAGTCGCGAGAAGAACCCATGCCATAATCTTTACCGGCTAAAATGATACAGCTTTGGCCGGCTTTTTGGTAATTCATAGCGGCGTCAAATATCGACAAGGTTTCCCCAGTTGGAAAATAATGCGTGACACTGCCAGTACTGCCAGGAACCAGCTGGTTTTGCAGACGGATGTTGCCGAAAGTTCCCCGCATCATAATCTGATGATTGCCGCGCCGCGAGCCAAAGGAGTTGAATTCACGATACGGAACCTCTTTTTCTTGTAAAAATTTTCCAGCTGCAGAATCCATACTGATGCTGCCAGCAGGAGAAATATGGTCAGTGGTGACCGAATCACCCAATTTTGCCAAGACTTTCAGATCGGCTAAGACATCTGGTTTAGGCAATTCTTTGGTCAATGTTTCAAAGTAGGGCGGATGAGCAATGTAAGTAGATTGTTCCTCCCATTCATAACATGCGCTCGTGGTGGTTTCGATCGCATTCCAGCGTTCATTGGCATCAAAAAGATGCTCATAGGCAGCGCGAAATGCTTCTGGTCCGACGTATTCTTGAACGTAAGCATTGACTTCTTCATTGCTAGGCCAAATATCAGACAAATACACCGGCTCGTCATTGACGATAGCTAATGGTTCTTTTGTCAGATCTTTGCGAATGCTGCCAGCAATCGCATAGGCAACTACTAACGGCGGTGAAGCCAAATAATTGGCTTTGATCTGTGGATGGATTCTTCCTTCAAAATTCCGATTGCCTGACAGAACCGATGCTACCAATAGATTTTCTGCCTCAATTGCTTCAGCGACCGGCGCTTCTAAAGGACCGGAATTTCCGATACAGGTAGTACAACCGTAGCCCACTAAATAAAAGCCGAGTTGCTCTAAATACGGCAATAAACCACTGTTTTGCAAATAGGTGGTCACGATCTGGGAGCCAGGTGCAAGGGAGGTTTTGACCGTACGCGGAACAGTCAGACCTTTTTCAACGGCCTTTTTGGCCAATAAGCCTGCAGAGAGCATGACGAAAGGATTGCTAGTATTCGTACAGCTAGTGATTGCCGCCAAAACGATATCGCCGGTCGCTAATTTGTCAGGTGCAGCATCTGGCCAAGCAACGGTGGCTTCTTTTTGCCATTCATCCTCCGAAAGACCAAAGCCCTTAGGACCAACGGCTGCCGTGACAGATTGCTCAAAATCATGATGGACCGCCGGAAGCAAAATCCGATCTTGCGGGCGTTTGGGGCCCGCTAATGCCGGCTGAACTTCTGCTAGATCAATGGTGATCGTCTTAGTATAGGTCGGCACGGTCGTTTCATCATAAAAGAAATGGTTGGCTTTGGCGTAAGCGGCAACGAGTTCGATCAGCTTGGTGGAGCGACCGGTCGTTGCTAAGTAGTTCAAGGTCTCTTGATCGATCGGACAAAAGCCGCAAGTCGCACCATATTCGGGAGCCATGTTTGCTAGCGTTGCTCGATCAGCTAAACTTAAATGACGATAGCCAGGACCGAAGTATTCGACAAATTTTCCAACCACTTTTTCGATTCGCAGCACTTCAGTTACTTTTAGTGCTAAATCGGTAGCGGTGGTACCTGCAGGCATCTCGTTGATAAACTTCACTCCAATGACTTCAGGTGTAGGGAAGAAAGAAGGCTCGCCAAGAATCGCAGCTTCCGCTTCAATACCGCCAACCCCCCAACCGAGAACCCCCAGACCATTGATCATCGTGGTGTGAGAATCGGTTCCTTGCAATGTATCAGGAAACAGCAGACGTTGATCTTCGTGTGTTTTTTGCAAGATCACATCAGACAATGATTCGATGTTGACTTGATGAATGATCCCTGTTTCAGGCGGAACGACTTCGAAATTGTCGAAAGAACCTTGCGCCCATTTCAAGAATTGATAGCGTTCTGCGTTGCGTTCAAATTCCCGCTCCGTATTAAAAGCGATCGCCCCAGGCTTACCAGCTTGATCGACTTGCACAGAGTGGTCGACGACGAGTGTGACGGGGATCTCAGGATTGATGTCTTCTGCGGCACCGCCTAAAGCGACCATCGCATCCCGCATGGCAGCCAAATCAACGACTGCCGGCACCCCAGTAAAGTCTTGCAAGACGACCCGCTCTGGTTTGAATGGCACGACGCCAGTAGGGCTTTCTGCCTGCCAATTCGCTAAAAATGGTAAATAATCCTCTGTAATTTCCTCGTCTTGATGACGAGCAACACTTTCCAATAAAACTCGAATGGAGTAGGGCAAGCGAGATAAATCAGCCCCTAAGTCTTGGGTGATTTTCGCTAAGTCAATATACGTGTATTGCGTGTCATTGACGGTTAATTGAGTTTGCCACTTCATAAGAATCCTCCTTTTACGAAGATAATCGTACTTATTAGGAATAATTATACGTTGATAATTTAAAAAATCAATTAAATTTATGAAAAATATTTCATTTTCTCGACATCATGCTATAATGTGTGAAAGTTTGTTAAAAAGCAGCGATTCTTTCGGATGGTTATTTTAACGATGTTTGTTTACGGTTAAATAACATTGAAGTAGCTGGTTCGGAGAAAGATTGGAGGTAACATCACCGTGGAAAGATTAGAAAAGAAAGAGAAAATGGCATATCTGGCATCGCAATGTGAGAAATACAATTTGATCGATGTGAATCTTTATTCAGAATATGATGTTAAGCGTGGTCTAAGGGATTTGAATGGAACTGGTGTATTAGCTGGATTAACGACAATCTCGACTATTTATCCAGAAAAAATCATTGCCGGGAAGCCAATCGAGGCTTGCGGCGAACTGCGTTATCGCGGAATTGACATCAACGAGTTAGTTGCAGGGTTCGTCAATGAAAAACGCTTTGGTTTTGAAGAGGTTGCATATTTATTACTTTTTGGTGAACTGCCAAATAAAACAGATCTTGCGGCGTTTCATTGCCTATTAGCAGAAAAACGTACTTTGCCGACCAATTTTGTTCGTGACGTCATTATGAAAGCACCTTCTTCTGATATCATGAATAGTTTATCTCGCAGTATCTTGACACTGGCAAGTTATGATCCACAAGCAGATGACATCAGCATTGAAAATGTATTGGAACAAAGTCTGATGCTGATCAGTGTCTTTCCGCTCTTGGCAATCTACGGCTATCATGCCTACAATCATTATAATCAAGGGGAGAGTATGTATATCCACCGCCCGACCGAAGAGTTGAGTACAGCTGAAACGATTTTGACTATGCTGCGCCCAACGAAAGAATATAGCTTCCAAGAAGCCCAAACATTGGATATGGCACTCGTTTTGCATATGGAACATGGCGGCGGGAATAATTCAACCTTTACGACACGAGTCGTTACCTCCAGTGGGACGGATACCTATTCAACGATTGCTGCAGCGCTAGGTTCTTTGAAAGGACCTAAACACGGTGGCGCCAATATCAAAGTGACGGAAATGATGGGGGATTTGAAGCGCAACGTTGCTGACCTTACCGATGAACAGGCAATCCGCAGCTATTTGGAAGCAGTCTTAGATAAAGAGGCGTTTGACCGTAAAGGCTTGATTTATGGCATGGGCCACGCGGTATATAGCGACAACGACCCCCGTGCGGCGATTTTTAAAAATTATGTGGCAAAACTGGCGCAAGAAAAAGGATCAGAAGCTTGGCAAGAATATCAATTGTATACGATGGTGGAACGTATTGCTCCTCAAGTCATCAATGAAAAGCGCAAAATCTACAAAGGAGTCAGTCCCAATATCGACTTTTTCAGCGGGTTTGTTTATAACATGTTGGATCTACCAGAAGAACTGTATACACCAATGTTTGCTATTGCACGGATCGTCGGTTGGTCCGCCCATCGGATCGAAGAGCTGGTCAACGCACAAAAAATCATGCGCCCCGCCTATAAAGAAGTGTCCAGCGATCGCGAATATATCGATATTGAATCAAGGTAGAGCAAAACAGCAGGGAGGACGCTCGCTGCTGTTTTTCATAGGAAAAGCACATTTTACATAAATAAAGCAGGTTTTTGGCGTATTTTTTATAGAAGAAAAGAGAATAAAATGCTAGATTTGGTGAAGAGAATTGTTATAAACGTCACTATATCAGTGTTTTCCTTTTTTTCACACAGAGATGCAAAAAATGATTATAAAATTAGGTGCTTTTTAGGTATGATAGAAGGTGTGACAAAGGAGGATGACTTATTTAATGAAAATGAAAAAATGGATGGCAATCTCTGTCATTTCCAGTCAATTGTTGACCCTGTTGCCGGTTTCTGCTGCGGCTTCTGCTGTGAGTCGTGAATCAAATGTTGATCAAACGAGTGCATTGATGTCTGTGTCAAGTGAAGACGGAGGAGCAACTACAGAAGCATCGACCGGAGAGTCTGACGTGCCAAGAACGCCAGCTGAAAATGATGAAGCTGTTCCGGCACAACCAGCACCGGCGCCGGAACCAGAGCCCAGCCCGGAGCCAACACCAGAACCGGAGCCGAGTCCGGAACCAACACCGGAACCAACACCGGAACCAACACCGGAACCAGAGCCAAGTCCAGAACCGTCAGAACCAACTGAGCCTGATCCGGAACCGACACCAGAACCCGAGCCTACGCCAATTCCGGAACCGGCACCGGAGGAACAAGATCCAGAGGGAGAACCAAGTCAACCGACAAAACCAGAAACGAACCCGAGCCAGCCAACGCCTGAGATCAAGGAAGTGCCCAATGTACCTGAATTGACAATCACAACACCTCAGACTGGTGGCACGTCAAAATTTGAAGTCACCCCAGTCAAAGAAACATGGGACTTTATTATGGAGATTGGTGAGGATGCCCGTAAAGTCGGCTTAGAAGAAGATCTTTACGCATCTGTGATGATTGCCCAAGCAATCTTAGAATCCGGTAGTGGGCAAAGTCAGTTGAGTCAGGAGCCGTTCTATAATCTTTTTGGGATCAAAGGACTATATGAAGGAAATGGGGTTTCTTTCCCAACACAAGAAGACGATGGAAACGGCAATTTATACACCATCCGTTCGACCTTCCGTCAGTATGACAGCATCGAATCTTCTTTAAAAGATTATGCGAAATTGTTGAAAGAAGGATTGGCTCACAATCCGAATTTTTATAAAGGCGCTTGGAAGTCAGAAACCGAAACCTATGAAGATGCCACGGAATATTTGACGGGACGGTATGCATCAGATACGCAATACAATGAAAAATTGAACGCTTTGATCGAAGCTTATGCGTTGACGAGTTATGACAAAGAGAAAGCAGAGTTGCCAACGGGTAATGAAAAAATGATTTATCCGGTTAGTGATCCGGTCATCTCATCAATGTTTGGTCCACGGGGTAGCGGGTTCCATCGTGGGGTCGACTTTGCAGCACCTCAAGGAACCCCGATCATGGCTAGTCTTTCAGGAACGGTGATTCGCTCAGAATATCATGCTTCCTGGGGGAATTATGTAGCGATCGAACATCAAAATGGCTTGACGACACTGTATGCTCACAATCACCGCAATTTAGTAGAGGTTGGGCAGACGGTGGAACAAGGCGAAGTGATTGCTTCCATGGGAAGTACGGGGAACAGTACAGGTCCTCACTTGCATTTTGAAGTTAGTCTTTCACCTAGTTTAGCCCGGCATCAACTGATTGATCCATTAGATGCCTTGTCAAAATAACAAAGAAAAAAGGAGAGCGGTGTAGCTGCTTTCTTTTTTTTTGTCAAGAAAAATGAATCATTTCAAGAAAATTATGCTTTGAGATTTTTTTAGCGCATTCATTTTATTTCGCATGATAAATTTATTCCGAAAACAAGTGTTTTTCTTTGTAAAAAAAACAAAAAGAATTTATGCTAGAAAGGTAGGGAAAAAAAATTCCCAAGAGGAATGTCCACTTTAGACAAGGTCGTATGTGCGACTTTGCGATGTCTCTAGTATCCTTTCTTATTTAACCAAGGAGTGTGAAAAATGACTGACGATCAGCAAACAACGAATGTGTCTAATGAAGCAGCGCAAGCAAGTCCACTGTCCTTTGAGGAGAAAGTCATTGAAACAATTGTTGGTGTCGCTTTGCAGTCAATTGATGGCTTGATTAGTGTAAATGGCAGATTTCTTTCAGATATGACCGAAAACCTTGAAGAACAGCCGCAAGTCGCTTCTGGTATTGATGTCGAAGTTGGCAAAGAAGAGGTTGCAGTTGATTTGGAAGTAATCGTGGCTTACGGCAAAGATATCCCCAAACTCTTTGCGCAAGTCCAAGAAGTGGTCTTAGAAGAAATTAGCCGCTTGACTTCTTTGAAAGTCAAAGAGATCAATATTCGAATCGCCGATATCGTCAAACAGGAAACGATCGATCAAATCGAAGGTTGAGCACCAGACAAAAAATCGAAGTACATCAAAGAGAAAGGAAGAATGAACAAATGATATCACTATATACAACACCCAGCTGTACGTCATGTCGTAAAGCCCGTGCATGGTTGACCGAAAATGAACTACCATTTAAAGAGAGAAACATTTTTAGCGATCCATTAAATAGTGATGAACTAATGGAGATTCTTTCTTTAACGAAAAATGGAACGGAAGACATTATATCTACTCGTTCAAAAGTGTACCAAAAGTTAGACATTGATTTAGAAGAGTTGAAGCTAGAAGAGCTGCTTTCATTGATCGAAAAATACCCGAACTTATTGAAACGACCAATTATCTTAGATGAGAACAAGCTCCAAGTGGGGTACAATGAAGAAGATATTCGTAAATTCGTGCCACGAAACTTACGAAAGATCATTTTCAAACGACGCCAAACAGAGCTGCTCATGTTTAATTATCGCCAAAAGCAAGAAGAAGGCGAATCTGTTGCGAACTTTATCTAATAATAGGAACAAAACCGGCAAATGAATACAGCGATGTATCATTGTCGGTTTTTTTAGTATTTTTTCAAGGGTCTTCTTAAGAGGATCCGTAAATCCGTTGATTCCACAAAAAAACACGATTCCAAAAAGGAATCGTGTCGGTTGAAATCTTAAAGTTTTTGGTTGTAGAATTCAACGACTAGTGCTTCGTCAACTTCTGCAGACAATTCATCACGCTCAGGTAAACGAGTTAATGAACCTTCTAATTTTTCGCTATCAAAGCTTACAAATGACGCGCGGCCAGCTGTTGCTTCAACTGCTTCTTTGATTGTTGAGATGTTTTGTGATTTTTCACGAACGCTGATGACTTGTCCAACTTCAACGTGGTATGAAGGGATATCAACGCGTTTGCCATCAACTAAAACGTGACCGTGGTTTACTAATTGACGTGCTTGACGACGAGTAGTTGCTAAACCTAGACGGTAAACAACGTTATCTAAGCGTTGTTCTAACAAGATCATGAAGTTAACACCGTGTTTACCTTCTTTGATTTTGCTTGCTTTGATAAACAATGTACGGAATTGACGTTCGTTCATACCATACATATGACGCAATTTTTGTTTCTCAGTTAATTGCATGCCGTATTCTGATTTTTTGCCACGGCTGTTTGGTCCGTGTTGACCTGGAGCGTAAGGGCGACGTGCCAATTCTTTTCCAGTTTCTGATAAAGAAATTCCTAAACGACGAGAAATTTTCCATGATGGTCCTGTATAACGAGACATAATTTAGTTCCTCCAATAAAATAGTTTGGAGTAAAATAATCCGTTGAAAAACTCACATTCGTGCAGTTCGTTCTTCAATCTTCACCTTTGCAGCCGCGGTTACGCAATTGCACCCGAGGGGCAACGAACTGGTGACGAGCTGTTATTTTCCTGCTGCATTATTTTACACAAGGAATAGTATACGACAAACTAGGGGCAAAAGTCAAGATGGAGCTGACTTTGGATTTGATGAAAACAAATCTTGAAATTTTTCATTAATTACTTATATTTTCAAATATCTCTTTACAAAACAGCTTTTCGTCATTAGAATATGAAAGTATTGTGCAAATGATAACGAAGTGAAATTATTCATAAAAGGAGTAGAAAAAATGAATCCAGTATCCCCATTATTTGAGAAGATCGATTCTTCCATAGAAAAGAAAATCGATCTGATCAAGAGTAGTTATTTGCGTTACGCTGTACGTGCGATGATGGCTTGTTTATTCTTGACCCTCGGAACAGCTATTGCTTTTGCGATCGCTATGAAAGGTGAATCGATGGTTCACGGGTTAGGAAAAATTTTGTATGCATTTATGTTTAGCTGGTCTTTAGTCATGATTCTTTATATGAACGCAGAATTAGGAACATCGAATATGTTATATATGACTGTTGGGGTTTACCGGAAACGTCTAAGTATTCCTTTGGCATTGAAAATTTTGTTTACGTGCGTCTTATTCAACTTGATCGGCGGCGTGATCTTTGGCTCGATCGTTGCGCTGACAGGTCCGTTCCAAGGACTGACAGCAGATAACTTTATGCTGACCTCGATCACTGCGAAATTAGAAAAATCCACTATCCAAATTTTAGTAGAAGCGATGTTTGCCAATATCGTAGTAAACACAGCCGTGTTAGTAAGTATGCGGATGAAAGATGACGCCGGAAAAATAGCGGCCATCATTTTCATCATCTTTATCTTTGCTTTCTTAGGCTTTGAACACGTTATTGCTAACTTCCCAGCATTTACTTTAGCTTTCTGGGCTTCAGGCGGACACTTGGCAGGTATGACTGTCGGCAGTGTGATCCATAATTTAGTCTTTGCCTTTATCGGCAACTATATCGGCGGTGGCTTGGTCATGGGGCTGGGTTACGCATGGTTGAACAACTCAAAATCGACCTATGTCGACTAATCAGAACCTATAAAAAGAAGCAGCGATGCTTCTTTTTTCTTTTCTCTGAAATTTCTCTTGAAAGAAGCTATCATCCCTTAACGGAGCGTTGAAATCAGCGGTCATTTATGTTAAGAATAAGTATGTACGGTTTTTCTTGCTGTTTTTTGTAAAAATGACCGCAACCAAGACCAAAATCTTAGTTACTTCTTAATAGAAAGCGAGCCTTAACCTTTTATGAATCGGAAATTCTTTGCCTTTGATATTGATGGAACCTTGCTTGACTCGAACAAACAGCCACTAGACAGTACGCTAAAAGCCCTTGATCTTCTGCGAGATGCCGGCCATTTCGTGACCGTTGCCACTGGGCGCAGTCGTTTCCACGCCCAAGATATTATTCGTTCGTTGTCCTTTGATAATTACATTTTATGTAATGGGGCAGCTGCTTTTCTTTCGCATCAGCAGGTATATAAAAACTTACTCGATGAAACGCAATTGGCTGCTTTCGTGGCAGAAGCCCAAGAGCTTGGGATTGACACGGCATTTGTCGGGATGGATACAGCGAAACGAGCGTCTTCGTTGGATATTGCTAAAATGGAAGCAGCGATGCATTCCTTTGGTGCCCAACTTCCTGAGTTGGACATGGATTTTCCCGAAGAAAAAGAAGTCTATCAAGCATTGGCTTTTTACGGAAAAGAGTATGAGCATTTCTTTGACGAGAAATACAGCAAACTGCGTTTTGTGCGTTGGCATGAAAACAGTGTGGATGTCGTTCCAAAAGAAGGCTCCAAAGCAGCAACGATCCTGTGTGTCGCGGAACAATTAGGGATAGCGCAAGAAGATGTGATCTGTTTTGGTGATGGCCAAAACGATCGTGAGATGCTGACCGCCGCAGGTGTCGGTGTGGCCATGGGCAATGCGGTCCCTGAGATCCAACAAGTCGCAGATATGGTGACCGCTAGCAATGATGAAGATGGCATCTGGTTAGCCTTAAAAGAATTACAACTGATTTAAAAGGAATCCTTTAGACATAGCACAGCCGGTTTGCGGCATCTGTGCTATGTTTTTTTGTTTTTTCTCGGTCGCAAAGAAAATAAATTGGTACAATAGAAAAAAAGGGGGAATGCAGCAAATGAAAATCGCATTGATTGCTCATGATCGAAAAAAGGATGTAATGGTAAAATTAGTGACTGCCTATCGAGAAATTTTAGCGCAGCACGAACTTTTTGCAACAGGAACTACGGGAAAGAGAATTGAAGAAGCAACCCAGTTGCCTGTCCACCGCTACAAATCAGGACCGCTGGGAGGAGATCAGCAAATTGGCGCCATGATTTCGCAAGATGACTTGGACATGGTGATTTTTTTGCGCGATCCTTTAGCCGCACAACCCCATGAACCAGATGTAACGGCATTGATTCGCTTGTCGGATGTATACGAGATTCCTTTAGCCACCAATATGGGAACGGCAGAAATCTTGCTGCGCGGGTTAGCAGCTGGCTTTGCTGATTTTCGACAAGTGATCCACGAAACGGACAATCGACCCTTGTCGTTATAGGGAGAACAAAATAATTGAAGAAAAAGGACGTGCAGAATTGAAAGCAATCTTAAAGGATTTTTTGACCTATGCAAAAATGAATACTCGCTCGGACGCGACGAGTCAGAGCATCCCAACGACGCCGGGGCAAGTTGAGTTGGCTCTTTTATTGAAAGATCAGTTGATCGAGATGGGGGTAGCGGATGTTGCTTACTACGAAAAGAATAGTTTTGTGATCGGACGTCTACCTGGTAATCCTGAAAAAACGGCGATTGGCTTTATTGCCCATGTAGATACGGCAGATTTCGAAGCTGAAAATATTCAGCCGCAGATCCATGAAAATTACGATGGCAAGGATGTTTGTTTAAATAAAGAAAAAGCCATTTATATGACAACTGCTGAATTTCCGAACCTCAAAGACTATATCGGCGAAACGTTGATCACAACGGATGGAACGACCCTGCTGGGGGCAGATGATAAAGCTGGTATCGCAGAGATCATTGACGCGCTGCGGATCTTACAAACGATGGATGCGCATAAACGTGGCGATGTCTGGGTTGCTTTTGGTCCTGATGAAGAGATTGGGACTGGCGCTGATCGCTTTGATGCGGCGGATTTTCCAGTGGCATTTGCTTACACGATGGACAGTGGTCGTGTGGGGCATATGGAATATGAAACCTTTAATGCTGCTCGTATTGATATAACGATCGATGGTACGAGTGTGCATCCTGGGACTGCCTATGGTCGTTTGGTCAACGCTTTGAAAATCGCGCATCAAATCGACGATGCATTACCAGCAGAGGAAGTTCCTGAACGCACTCGTGGGTATGAAGGCTTCTATCTGCTGCACAATTTGACGGGACATATTGGTCGAGCAGAAGTTTCTTATATCATTCGTGATCATGATCATACGCTTTTTGAACAGCGAAAAGCCAGCATCGTGGGGATCATTGACGAACTGAACACAGCTTATGGGCAAGAACGTATCACCTATACGCTGTATGACCAATATTACAATATGGGGGATTTGATCAAGAAAGATCCCCGCAGTATCGAAGCTGCCCGAGCAGGGATGCAAGCGATTGGCGTGACGCCGATCGAAGCGCCGTTTCGTGGTGGGACCGATGGCTCGAAAATCACCTATAAAGGGATCCCAACACCGAACTTATTTGTCGGCGGTGAAAACTTCCATGGACAATATGAATTTATTACTGTGGAAGCGATGGAAAAAGCCCGTGATTTGATTGTGGCAATCGTGGAACATGTAGGACAAGAGGACACCACTGTTTCCTAAGAGAATCGAGCGACACGCTAGACCCATGCGAAAGAGTCTAGCGTGTTTTTTTGTTTTGCTGCAGGGAAGAACCGCAAGTGAAAGAACCTTTTTTTTCTGGACCAAAACCCTTATAATAGAAAAGAAGCTAAAAGAGAAGAGGAAAAATGTGTGCGGGTATTATTCATTGGAGATGTAGTTGGTTCATTAGGAAGAGAAACGATCACGGAGTACCTTCCAAAATTAAAAAAGGTGTATCGACCACAGGTGACGATCGCGAACGGTGAGAATGCAGCGGCGGGTCGTGGGATCACTGGTAAAATCTATAAGAAATTTTTGCAAGATGGTGTCGATGTCGTGACATTAGGCAATCATACATGGGACAACCGTGACATTTTTGAATTTATTGGCGATGCGAAGAAAATGATTCGTCCAGCCAATTTTCCAGAAGGAACACCGGGCGTCGGCATGGTGTTTGTGAAAGTCAACACCATTGAATTGGCGGTGATCAATATGCAAGCTCGCTCGTTCATGGTAGACCTTGATGATCCGTTTCGCAAAATGGATGAACTGGTTGCGATTGCCCGCAAACGTACACCGTTTATCTTTGTGGATTTTCATGGGGAAACCACCAGCGAAAAACAAGCGATGGGCTGGTATTTGGATGGCCGTGTTTCGGCAGTCGTCGGCACGCATACCCATGTCCAGACCAATGATGCGCGGATTTTGCCCCAAGGAACGGCTTATTTGTCAGATGTCGGTATGACCGGTCCTTATGATGGTATCTTGGGAATGAAACGCGAACCAGTCATTGAGAAATTTTTGACGGCACTGCCGCAACGATTTGAAGTGATTGAAAAAGGCCGCAGTATTTTGTCGGCTTGCTTGCTTGAGATTGATGAAGCCACTGGTAAAGCAAAATCGATCCGTTCGATCCAAATCAGTGAAGATCGCCCGTTTACAGAATAGGAGAAGCATGGAAGAGCAATTAGTCAAAGAACCACACGTTGCCCAAGAGCTGGCTGCTTTGCAAAAGCTCTTGTCTGATCATCCGATCGTTCAAGAATTTCAAGAAATCCAAGCACGAGCCTTGCAAAACCAAGGGCTATTGGAGCTGGAAGAAGCGCTGAAGCAAGCGCAAAAAGAGATCGTTCAATTTGAGCATTATGAGAAACCTGAAGCAAAAAAAGCTGCCGAGCAGCGTTATGCGTCATTGACAAACGAATACGAGCAGCATCCTTTAGTGGTTGCTTATCGTCAAGCGTTACTGCAAGCAGATGAATTGCTGCAATATGTCACGACGGAGATCCAAAAGAAAATGAATAAAGCCATCGAGGAGGATGAAACCAATGCCTCAAAAAACTAAAAATACCCCGATGATGGAACAGTATTTAAGCATCAAGGCTCAGTACCAAGATGCTTTTTTATTCTATCGTTTAGGGGATTTCTATGAATTATTTAATGAGGATGCTGTCAAGGCAGCACAAATTTTAGAACTGACGTTAACCAGCCGCAACAAAAATGCGGAGGAACCGATCCCTATGTGTGGGGTGCCTTACCACGCTGCCAGCAATTACATCGACACTTTGATCGAGCAAGGCTACAAAGTAGCGATTTGTGAGCAAGTGGAAGATCCAAAAACCACCAAAGGAATGGTCAAACGCGAAGTCGTTCAACTGATCACGCCGGGAACGGTGATGGACAGTAAAGGCCTATCCGCCAAAGAAAACAACTTTTTGACAGCTGTTTTGCAGCAAGGGGAGCGTTTTGGCTTTGCCTATGTCGATCTAAGTACCGGTGAATTAAAAGCAGCGCAATTGGAAGATGAAGAAGCAGTCGTCAATGAGGCAGCCGCTCTGCAAACGAAAGAAGTCGTTTTGTGCAGCGAGATCCCTGAGTCATTGCAAACAACACTGACCAATCGCTTGAATGTCGTGTTTTCTAAGCAAGAAACGTTGGAAGAAAATGCTGAATTTCAATTTTTAACAGAACCTCTCTCCCAAGAGTTAGAAAAAGTAGTCACAGGGAAGTTGCTAAGTTATTTGGCGATCACCCAAAAACGCAGTTTAGCCCATATTCAGCAAGCCGTTGAATATCAGCCGGATCATGCCTTGAAAATGGATCATTATTCCAAATTCAACTTAGAATTGACGCAGTCGATTCGAACCGGCAAAAAACAAGGGACTCTTTTGTGGTTGTTGGACGAGACAAAAACCGCAATGGGTGGCCGTTTGTTAAAGCAATGGTTGGATCGTCCCTTGATCCAGCCAAAGAAAATCACTGCCCGCCAAGAAATGGTCCAATCGTTACTGGACAGTTTCTTTGAACGAGCAGATCTGCAAGAAGCGTTGACGAAAGTCTATGACATGGAACGCTTAGTCGGACGGGTCGCCTTCGGAAATGTCAATGGCCGCGATTTGCTGCAGTTGAAATCTTCTTTGGAGCAAGTGCCTTTGATCGCGCAATTGCTGCAAGGCATCAACCGTGGCGAGTGGAATGACTTGCTGCTGGAATTAACGCCCTTAGATGATTTGGTTGCACTGATCGAAGCGGCGATCGATGAAGATGCCCCGTTGCAGATCACAGAAGGCAACATCATCAAAGACGGGTTCCATCAACAATTAGATGAATACCGTACGGCGATGCGTAACGGCAAGCAATGGCTGGCGGAATTAGAAGCCAACGAACGCCAAGCGACGGGGGTCAAAAACCTGAAAGTTGGGTTCAACCGCGTCTTTGGCTATTACATTGAGATCACGAAAGCCAATCTAGTGAATTTAGATACCTCTCGCTACGAGCGCAAGCAAACGTTAGCCAATGCGGAACGGTTTATTTCACCCGAGTTGAAAAAACTGGAGACTTTGATTTTAGAAGCCGAAGAGAAATCGGTGGATTTGGAATACCGCCTGTTTCTTGACGTTCGTGAAGAAGTGAAAAAGAGTATCACCCGTCTACAAAAGTTAGCCAAAGCCGTCAGTGCGGTCGATGTCTTACAAAGTTTCGCCACGGTTTCGGAACGTTACCAATACGTGCGGCCGACAGTAGCGAAAAAACGAGCGGTATCGATCATCGACGGCCGTCATCCTGTAGTGGAAAAAGTCCTTGGTCACCAAGAGTACATTCCGAATAGTATCGTGATGGATGAAGAAACAGAGATCCTGTTGATCACAGGACCAAATATGTCTGGGAAGAGTACGTACATGCGGCAGTTTGCCTTGCTAGTCATTATGGCGCAGATCGGCTGCTTCGTACCGGCACAATCTGCAGAGATGCCGATTTTCGATCGGATCTTTACTCGCATCGGTGCCAGCGATGATCTGATCGCCGGTCAAAGTACGTTTATGGTGGAGATGATGGAAGCCAACCAAGCGCTGCGTCATGCAACGCCTAACAGCTTGATTTTGTTTGATGAGTTAGGGCGTGGGACTGCGACCTATGATGGGATGGCATTGGCACAAGCCATCATTGAATATATCCACAAAGAAGTTCATGCCAAAACACTTTTCTCCACCCATTATCATGAGCTGACGGTTTTAGATGAGGAATTGGCACACTTGCGCAATGTCCATGTTGGTGCCGTTGAAAAAGAAGGCGAAGTCGTCTTCTTGCATAAGATGATGGAAGGGCCCGCAGATAAAAGCTATGGGATCCATGTAGCCAAAATCGCTGGACTGCCAAGTGCACTCTTACAGCGCGCAGCCACGATCTTAAAAGCGCTGGAAGAACATGAACCAACGGTACAGCCAAAACTAGTCGTCGAAGAAAGTCAGCAGTTGTCGTTGTTTAGCGAAGTATCTACGGAAGAAATCGGCGTTATCGATCAGTTGAAGAAATTGAATCTGTTGGAAATGACCCCGATGGATGCTCTGAATACATTGTACGAGCTGCAAAAACGAATTTAGAAAGAAGGTCAGCAGATGGGAAAGATCCAAGAGTTATCCGAACGTCTGGCGAACCAAATCGCGGCAGGAGAAGTCGTTGAGCGACCAGCTTCTGTCGTCAAAGAATTAGTTGAAAACGCCGTGGATGCCGGCAGTACCCAAATCGATATTTTTATTGAAGAAGCAGGCTTGCGTAAAATCCAAGTCATCGATAATGGCGAAGGAATTGCAGAAGAGGATGTCTTGACTGCCTTTAAACGCCACGCCACCAGTAAAATCCACAATCGAGATGACTTGTTTCGAATACGTACCCTCGGGTTTCGCGGGGAAGCTTTGCCTAGTATCGCTTCGGTTTCGATCCTCTCGATTGAAACGGCAGTCAAAGGCGCCCAACAAGGCTCCTTTGTGCGCTTAAAAGGCGGCGCTGTTGAAGAGCATTTGCCTGCCAACTTGCGGCAAGGAACCAAGATCACTGTCGAAAACCTCTTTTACAATACACCGGCACGCTTGAAATATGTCAAGACGCTGCAAACGGAACTAGCAAATATCGGCGATATCGTCAATCGGATCGCCCTGAGCCATCCAGAAGTGGCTTTTCGTCTCGTTCATGAAGGCAATAAGATGTTGAGCACCACTGGAAGTGGGCAGTTAAAACAAACTATCGCCGGGATCTACGGGGTGGAAACCGCCAAAAAAATGATCGCGATCGATACTGAGGACCTCGACTTTAAAGTCACTGGCTTTGTGTCACTGCCAGAAGTCACCCGAGCTAGCCGCAACTATTTATCCACGATCATCAATGGTCGTTATATTCGCAACTTCGCTTTGAATAAAGCGATCGTTGCTGGTTACGGATCAAAATTGATGGTCGGTCGTTTTCCATTAGCTGTCCTTGAAATCAAAATGGATCCCTTATTAGTCGATGTCAATGTTCATCCGACTAAGCAAGAAGTTCGTTTGTCAAAAGAAGAAGAACTGACCAAACTAATCAGTAAAGCCATCAATGAGGCGCTGCGGGAAATCAATTTGATTCCTAACGCCGCTGACAATCTGCGGTTTAAGAAAAAAGTTGCCGATCAGCCAAAAGCCCAGCAGCTTGGCTTGGAACTGGAGTCAGCAGGAAATTCGACTTCTGGGTTGTCTTATAATCGCGAAACCGGGAAATTTGAGGTGCAGGGCAGTACTTATCAACAGACTGTGGATAACTCTGTGGAAAAGCCTGTGGAGGAAGGTGGAAAACTTCCAGAAATGCCACAGGAATCTAGAGAAAACTTGTTGGAAGAAACTGAGGAAACCTTTCGCAGTTTGGAAGAGACGTTGCCAAATAAGCCTGTCCGAAAACCATTTGTGGAAGAACAGACGGAAACAAAAGCGCCGCTGCCAGAAGCGCCTGCCTTTCTTCCAGATGAGACGCCAGAGCTTACGGCGCAAGATCTGCAAAGTCAAGCGACTCTGCACCCGGAAATGCATGGGGATGACCGCAACTACCTGAAAACGGTCGAACGGTTGCTGGAAGAAGAACCAGCGAAGGAGCGTTTTCCCCAACTGGATTATTTTGGGCAGATGCATGGGACCTATTTGTTTGCCCAAAGCGAGGCGGGGCTATATATCGTCGACCAGCATGCGGCACAAGAACGAATCAAATATGAGTATTACCGCGAAAAAATCGGCGAAGTGACCAATGATCTGCAAGAATTGTTAGTGCCGATCGTTTTGGATTATCCCAACAGCGATGCACTGCAATTGCAGGAACAAAGTGACAAGCTGGCAGAAGTCGGGATCCATCTGGAATCTTTTGGGACCAATAGTTTCATCGTCCGGGCGCACCCGACGTGGTATCCTAGCGGTGAAGAAGAAGCCATCATCCGCGAAATGATCGATATGTTATTGACCACAGGAAGTGTCAGTGTCAAAAAGTTTCGTGAAGCAACAGCGATCATGATGAGCTGCAAACGATCCATCAAAGCCAATCACTATTTGAATGAAGCACAAGCGCGAATCTTGTTGCAAGACTTAGCGAAATGCGAGAATCCCTTCAACTGTCCCCATGGTCGCCCGGTGCTGATCCATTTCACCAACAGCGACATGGAGCGGATGTTCAAACGAATTCAAGATCCTCATCGAGCAAGGAGTGGCATGGAATGATTATTTTGGCTTCACAGTCGCCGCGGCGCAAAGAATTATTAGCGGAGTTAGTCCCGGAATTTGCGGTCATACCAGCGGATATCGATGAGTCAGTCCGACCGAACGAAGCGGCGATCCCTTATGTCCAACGGATGGCAGCAGAAAAAGCGGCGGCTATTACGCAAGCATATCCTGAAGATCTGGTGATCGCGAGCGATACGACGGTCGTGGTGGATGAAGAAATCTTAGGAAAGCCAGTAGACCGTAAAGATGCTCGGTCGATGTTGCGAAAAATGAGCGGACGGACCCATTGGGTGCATACCGCCGTCGTTTTGCAAAAAGGCAAACAGCAACGCCAAGCAGTGGTTTCGACGGAAGTTGTGTTTCGTCCTTTGACGGATCAAGAGATCGACAAGTATCTTGTCTTAGATGAGTACCAAGACAAAGCGGGCGCCTATGGGATCCAAGGGGCGGCCAAAGTATTTGTCTCATCGATAACCGGCGATTTTTATACGATCGTAGGGTTTCCTGTCGCTACGGTCTATCAGTTGTTGCAAGAGTTTACGGAGGAGGAATAAGGATGGATGTTTCTGGTAGTTGTCTTTGCGGCAAAGTCACGATCAACTTGACGGGAGTTGCGAAAGAAATCACGGTTTGTCATTGTAGTCTCTGCCAGAAATTTCACGGCGGACCAATGTTTGCTCTTGCGCCATGCGCTGAGGACCAGATGGCTCTTCAAGGAGCGAAGTGGCTGCGACGTTACGATTCTTCTGAATGGGCACAGCGAGGATTTTGCAGTCAATGCGGCTCGAGTCTGTTCTTTTATCTCAAAGAAACACACACCTATTTTTTTGCGGCTGGGTTATTTGGCAACTTGCCAGAAGCTGTCTTAACCGAAGAAATCTATACAAAAGACCAACCGCAGTTTTACCATTTTGCGGAACCAACGACTCGTTGGGAAAAGCTGCAAAACCCTTAAATAATTTGAGCAAGTCATTTTACATTCGCTAAGAAAAAAGGCATGATAGAGCATACAGGATGAGTCTAGAGGAAAAGCAGGTGAAAAAATGACAGATAAAAAAGAATTAAAAGAAAAATTGTCGCCGATCGAATATGCGGTGACCCAAGAAAATGCAACCGAACGCCCCTTTACTGGCGAGTATGATGATTTTTATGAAAAAGGGATCTATGTTGATATCGTCAACGGAGAACCATTGTTTGCTTCTACTGATAAATATGACGCTGGTTGTGGCTGGCCGTCCTTTTCGAAGCCGATCAGTCGCCAAGATATTCAAGAAAAAGCCGATTTTTCTCACGGCATGCATCGAGTAGAAGTCCGCAGCAAAGAAGCTGACTCTCATTTAGGACATGTTTTTTCAGACGGTCCTCAGGACAAAGGCGGTTTGCGCTATTGTATCAACTCGGCAGCATTGAAGTTCATCCCTTTAGCAGAAATGGATGAAAAAGGCTATGGCGAATTCAAATCACTCGTTGAGTAAGTATTAGGAACTGTGTGCGAAAAAAAGACGCAGCAGCATGTCTCGTTTGAAAAAATGCGACTGAAACAACGGTTTTTCCGCCGTTTGTTTCCTGCTAAGCCTTTTCCTTCGTTCACAGTCCTTTTTTTGCCCTCTCGTCTGTGCTACAATAAAGGGAACATATGTACAGAAAGGAAAGCACATGTACGAATATATCATAGGAAAAGTAACGGATATCTTTCCGGCGTATATCGTCGTTGAGACCCATGGCATCGGCTATCAAATCGCTTTTGGCAATCCGTATTCATTTAGCGGCAAGTTGAACCAAGAAGTAAAAATCTATCTGCACCAAGTGATTCGTGAAGATGCTCATAGTCTCTACGGCTTTGCCACGATCGAAGGCAAGCAGTTGTTTTTAAAATTGATCAGTGTCTCAGGTATTGGACCAAAGAGTGCGCTAGCAATCATGGCCAATGAAGACCATACAGGGTTGATCACGGCAGTCGAAAATGGGGATGTCAACTATTTGACTAAGTTCCCAGGTGTCGGTAAAAAGACGGCGCAGCAAATGATCCTAGACTTGAAAGGCAAAGTGGCTGAATTGGTGGGAGAAGAAGCGATCGTTCCTCTAAGCGTGGCAACGACTGCTTTAGATGAAGCAATGGAAGCCTTGAAAGCATTGGGTTATAGCGAAAAAGAAGTCAAGAAAGCCGAAAAACAATTAGCGGCGAATACGACAAAATCAACGGATGAGTACTTGCGGGAAGCTCTCCGATTGATGATGAAAAAGTAAGGAGCAAGTAGACGATGGATGAACGAATTGTTTCGCCAGAAAGTACTGAACAAGAAGAGATCATCGAAAAATCCTTGCGTCCGCAAACCCTTGCCCAATATATCGGACAAGACAAAGTCAAGCAGGAGCTTTCGATTTATATCCAAGCGGCAAAAAATCGAGAAGAAGCGTTGGATCATGTCCTCTTATATGGTCCACCAGGCTTAGGGAAAACGACGATGGCAATGGTGATCGCCAACGAGATGCAGGTGCAAATCAAGACGACCAGCGGTCCTGCGATCGAAAAACCAGGGGATTTGATTGCGATCTTGAATGAGCTACAGCCAGGGGATGTTCTGTTTATCGATGAGATCCATCGCTTGCCTCGTGTCGCCGAAGAAATGCTTTACTCGGCAATGGAAGATTTTTATGTGGATATCATGGTGGGGCAAGGGACAACGGCTCACCCAGTTCATTTTCCGCTCCCGCCATTTACCTTAGTCGGCGCAACGACGCGGGCGGGGATGCTCTCGGCGCCACTACGGGATCGCTTCGGGATCATTTCGCATATGCAATATTATGAAGACCATGATTTAAAAGAGATCGTGCAGCGGACTGCGTCGATCTTTGAAACGGATATCGTGGAAGAAGGGGCGATCGAAATCGCCCGCCGATCCCGAGGCACTCCACGGATCGCCAACCGTTTGCTTAAACGAGTTCGCGATTATGCGCAAGTGCAAGCAGATGGCTTGATCGATCGCACCGTTGCTGACCAGGCATTGGCGCTTTTGGCAGTCGATCATGCTGGCTTGGATTATATCGATCAGAAATTGATCCGCACGATGATCGAATTGTATCAAGGCGGCCCGGTGGGATTAAGTACGATCGCTGTCAATATCGGGGAAGAAACCGAAACAGTGGAAGATATGTACGAACCGTTTTTGATCCAAAAAGGATTTTTGAAACGGACCTCACGTGGGCGGATCGCAACACCGTTAGCGTATGACCATTTTGGCTATCCGCAAAGAAGTGAATAGAAAGAAGCGGCAATCAGCAATGATTGCTGCTTTTTTGTGCATTTGGTGAAACGTTTCTTTTTATTTTTTAATAATTTCTGAGGAGTAATCGATGTTGGAAAAATGTGATATTTGTGAAATTTGATTAAACGGAAGTGTTTGGAAAGATAGTTACATCTGAAAATATTGATATAAAAGCTTTTGTATTTGTGAGGAACCCAACAAGATTTGTGAAAAAAGAAAAGCTGAAAAAAATAATTGGAAAGGCTTGCATTTTCGAATGGCAGCGGATATAATCTTTTTGTAGAAACGTTTCACCAAAGTGTGGAGATATACGTAGTGTTGCGAGGATAGAAAGAAGGAGATTTTGTGTATGAGTAAACTGCAAAAGTTTTATAGTCAACGGCAGCTTCACTGGATGGTTTTTCCCGGCGTGGCCTTTATGATCGTATTTAATTATATTCCGATCTACGGAATTATAATCGCTTTCAAAAACTATACGGTGATTGACACGATTTCATCAGCACCATGGGTCGGGTTAGAGAATTTCCGTATCATTATGAATGACAGTTTTTTCTGGGAAGCGGTTAGAAATACGTTAGCCATCAGCTTATTGAAATTAGGATTAGGTTTTGCGATCCCGATTGTGTTAGCCATTATGATTTTTGAAATGCAAGATGGCCGCTTGAAGAAATTTATTCAAACGGTTTCATACATTCCCCATTTTTTCTCATGGATCGTGCTAGGTGGGATGATGATTTCTTGGCTGTCAACGAACGGCTTTATCAACCAAGTGCTGATGTCTGTAGGATTGATGGACAAAGGGGTCAATCATCTATTGGATCCAAGCAAATATTGGTGGATCGCGGTCCTTTCTGATCTATGGAAAGAAGTCGGCTGGGGAACGATCCTTTACTTGGCAGGGATGTCACGGATCGATCCAACGTTTTATGAAGCCGCACGAATCGATGGTGCCAGCAAGCTAAGACAGATTCGCTCGATCACATTGCCATTACTGACACCGATCATCTCCTTAAACTTGATTCTGAATGTGAGCGGTATCTTAGGGTCAAACCTAGATCAAACATTAGTTTTGATGAATTCACAGAACCAAAACCGTTCAGAAGTCATCAACTCCTTTGTTTATAAAATGGGGTTGACGCAAGGTGATTTCTCTTATGCAACTGCTGTCGGCTTGGGGATCGCGGTCATTTCCGTCATCTTATTGGTGATCACGGATCGAGTGACCCGCAAGTTGAACAACGGCAATTCAGTTATCTTATAGGAGGAAAAAACATGATCAAAAGAAAAGCAAAAGAAAACACGTGGTTTTACTTCTTCAATACCGTGATCTTGATTTTATTCTCATTGATGATCATCGTACCGATTTGGAATATCTTGGTTTCCTCCGTGTCTTCTAGTTCTGGATTAGCGGGCAACGGCCTCGTGTTATGGCCCAAAGGCTTTACCTGGGAAAACTATCGGAAAGTTTTTTCCGACGCAAGTATCCCTCGTGCCTTCTTGATCTCAGTGTTAAAAACGGTTCTTGGGGCTGCGACCCATACCTTGTTTTGTGCGATCGTGGCTTACGGATTGAGTAAATCACGCTTGGTTGGCCGCAACATCTATACAACGATGGGGGTCATCACCATGTACTTCAGTGGTGGGATGATTCCAACGTACTTGCTGATTCGCTCGCTAGGATTACTGGATTCTTTCTGGGTCTACATTATTCCAGCTTTGTTCAGCTATTATGATGTCGTGATTTTAATGAACTTTTTCCGTGAGATTCCGCCTTCACTCGAAGAATCGGCGAAGATCGACGGTGCAAGTGAATTCCAAATCTTCTATAAAATCTTCTTACCATTAACGAAACCGGCATTGGCAACCATCATCTTGTTCAACGGGGTTGGCCAATGGAATGATTTTATGACGACAAAACTGTATATCACAAAAGAGTATCTCTATCCGCTGCAAATGAAGATTTATGAAATCATCGTCCAATCCAACTTGAGTACGATGACTGAAAGCGGTAGTACTGACTTTATCGTCCAAGCAACGACCCGTGGGGTTCAGTTGGCTACGATCGTCATCACGACAGTGCCAATTTTAATTATATATCCATTGCTTCAAAAACACTTTATCGGCGGTATGATGGCCGGTGCAGTAAAAGAATAGAAAGAGGGATAGACATGAAAAAAGTAGTAGGCGGTTTATTGGCAGCATCAGCATTACTCAGCTTAGCAGCATGTGGCGGCAGCTCAGACAATGCTAGCAGTTCGGATTTTTCTATCAAAGATCGGTATGAGTTAGATGAAAAGACACCAGCATGGAAACTCGATACCAAAGAAGAACCAACCAAGATCACATGGTACATCAATTCAGACTGGACGGCTTTGCCATTTGGTGAAGATGTGACGACAGCCCAAATCAAAAAAGATTTGAACATTGATATTGAATTTATTTCAGGGGATGATTCGAAATTAAATGCCTTGATTTCAAGTGGTGATATGCCTGATATCGTGACGTTGATGGATAAAACCAGTCAAGCAGCCACAAAAGCTGATAGCTGGGCATACTCATTAAACGATTTAGCGGAACAATACGATCCGTATTTGATGAATGTCGTGACCGAAGATACCTTCAAATGGTTTGCTTTAGATGATGGCAAAACTTATGGCTATCCGAACTATTCCAACACTGCAGCGGACTACGAAAGCGGCAATATTCCCGTCAATGACAACTTTGTGATCCGTGAAGATGTCTATGAAGCATTAGGCAAACCAGATGTTTCGACTCCAGAAAACTATGTGAAAGTCATGAAAGAAATCAGCGAGAAATTCCCTGATTTGACACCAATGGGCTTCACAACGATCGGCGAAACAGCAGGACCATTCTTAGATAAATTGCAAGATTTCTTAGGTGTTCCATTAGAAGATGAAGATGGTGCTTTCTACGACCGTAACTTAGATGAAGAATATATCTCATGGTTGAAAACCTTCAATCAAGTGTATCGTGACGGCAACATCAGTGATGACAGCTTTACTGATGACGGCCCAACCTATGATGAAAAAGTAAAACAAGGGGACTATGCAACGATCTTAGTCGCAGGAACGAGCGGACAAGGTGGGAACTTCACTGAATTCATGAAAAACTCTGACACACGCTACATCGCAATCGATGGCCCTGCCAGCACGTCTGGTCGTGAAGCAACCTTGAACCAAACAGGAATCTCTGGCTGGTTGATCAACTACATCACAAAAGATGCGGCGGATCCAGCAAAAGTAACCCAACTCTTCACGTACTTGATCGATGAACCAGGACAAATTTTGACAAAATTCGGTGTTGAAGGCGTGACGTATGAATACAACGATGAAGGCAAAATCGATTACTTGCCAGAAATCAAAGAAATGGAACAAACCGACAACGAAGGCTACAACAAAAAATATGGTATCAGCCGTTTCAACTACTTTAACAATGACCGTGTCAATGCACTGAAAGTCAAAACCGAAAATGCGTTGACTCAAATGCAAGAATGGGGTGAAGGCAAATTGTATCCACACTTTGTGATCGAAAATACGGATCCAGATGCCGGAACTGCTGAAGCACGTTCAAACACAGCCATCAAAACCAAAATCAACAGCACGATCATCTCATTGATCCGTTCAAAAGATGAAGGAACATTTGACAGCACACTAACCGACTTTGAAAGCTTCTTAGATTCAAACAACTGGAATGCAATCAAAGACATTAAAACTGAAAAAATGGCCGAAAACCGCGAACGACTAAAATAACCCCCATAGGAGAGGAAAGGAAGCCAAAAAAAAGACCTTTCCTCTCCTTTGCTTTGAAACACAGGTTTTGCGCACACTTTGCGCAAAATCTGATGTTTCAAAGTACTAGGCGACCTTAGGGAGCGTAGTGACCGTACAAAGAATCACTGCGATTGGCTCACTGAGTGAGACCTGCAACTTGCAACCCAGAAAACCGTACGTTGAGAAACGACCCAAAATCACAAGAAGGCAAGAAACAGGTTTACGCAGCACCCGCAGCACAAATCAGCAAGTTTTGATTGGAGGATCATAATGAATCGACTATTTTCTTATGAAGGATGGTACTATCGGGTCTTTGCTTTTCTAGCAGATATGATCATTGTTAGTTTTCTCTTTATGATTCCAGCAATGACGCTGATTCTCGCAGGACCAGCATTGATCGCGCTGTATCAGACGATCGATCAATTGTACAAGGAACGGGATGTCCCGATTTGGCAACGATACAAGCAAGCATTCTTAAGCAACCTCAAACGTGGGCTCTTCTTAGAAGGTCTTGTTATTGCGTATGTCGCAGTCTTTGCCGGCTTGATCTATTCCTTGATGATGATTACACCTTACTTTGGCGTTTTAGCTGTGATCCTCGTCAGCTTGGCTGCGCTGTATCTTGTCGTGTTCGTCCTCTTGTACAGCTTGTTTACGCAATCATTGCAAGAAACAGCGAAAGAAACGGCGTATGCGGTTCTTAGCAGTACGGCGAATGCGATCATTTTACTGGTGATCCCAATCATTGTTTTTGTATTGTGCAGCAAAGTGAACCTATTCTTATTTGTTTGTTTAGGAATCTCAGGCTCAGCCTTTATCCAAGTGTTGTTTTTCAATAAGGTATTAGCGAAGGGGGAAGAGACAAATGACTGAATCCACAGCGACTGATCGATCCTGTTTTTGGGCTTCGGTCCAACAAGAACTTGACGCCCTTCCGCTAGCCTTTGAAAGAACCAAACAAGCACCTTTGCTGAAAGGGATCGATTGTTTTACGATTTCTTTTCAAAGTCTTAGTAATGAAACGATCTATGGGCATCTGCTGCTGCCAGAACAAGCGGCAGATTGTCCAATCGTGATTGATTTTTTAGGCTATATGAATCATGTGCAAGAACCGTTCCAATTCGCTCATTGGTTACTGATCGGCTGCGGCTGTCTTGTCATCGACAATCGCGGACAAGGGGGACGCACGCAAGATCAGGTTCCTTATGAAACCACGCAGCATGAAGCACCTTTTGGACGCGGTATCTTGAAAAAAGAAGATTTTTATATGAAGCGATTGGTCGCAGATAGTTTGCGCACACTAGAAGTCCTTCAACAGATACCGGAAATCGATCCGCAGCGCATTATTTTAAGAGGCGGCTCACAAGGAGGCGGCATCGCCTTATTGGTCAACGCATTAACGAACGTCCCGATTTTTGCGACGTTTGCCGATGTGCCAAGCCACTCCAATCTTGTCCATCGGATCGAACAGAAAACAGGAAGTTACCAGGTGATCCAAGAGTATATCGAACAATTTCCAGAAACGCGGGAAACGATCTATCAAGTCATGAGTTATTTTGATTTGAAGTATTTTGCTCATCAGATAACTGGTCCTGTTTATACATCGGTCGGCAGTGCTGATCCGATCTGTCCCATGGAAGATTTCTTCGTTTCCTATAAAAAGATTCCTGGACCGAAAGAATTGCGTATTTACTTAAATAAAGGGCATGGCGGCGGCGAAGCGAAACAAATCCGTCGTGAAATGCAGCAAATCACAAAATTACTCAAAGGAAATGAATGAAGATGAAAGTAGCAACCTATAATCTACGAGTTGATACCGACTATGACCAAGAATGGCAATGGCACTATCGATCGGAGGCGGTCTGCTCCTTGATCGATTACTACGACTGGGATGTTCTGGCGATTCAAGAAGCCCGACCTAGTCAATTTGCAGATTTAGCAAAGCTAGCGCAGTATGCTTCCGTCACGGCTGAACGAGATGGTGATGGCTTAGGCGAAGGCATCGGACTGTATTATCAAAAAGAGGCTTTCGAGTTATTAGCTTCAGGTTCGTTTTGGTTGTCATTGACACCGACTGAACCAAGTATTCATCCAGAAGCTGCCTATTCACGCTTATGTATTTGGGCAGTCTTGCAGGAAAAAAAGAATCCGCCGTTTCTTGCTATCACGACTCATTTGGATAATATTTCAGAAATGGCTCGTTTTGAAGGAATGAAAGTGATCTTTGAGCAGCTGGCAGATCAGATCGAACGCTACCCTGTATTACTAATGGGCGACTTGAATGCGGAGCCAACCGAGCGGGTGCATCGGTACTTAGAGCGGCATTTTCAAAATGCCAAAGAACATGGGCAAAAGCCGCATCACGGACCCAAAGGCTCCTATCAAAATTTTATTTATACGTTGCCATGGCAAGAATTAGAAGAAATTGATTATATCTATACGAAAGGCTTCATGGTGGTCAAAACCGCCTGTCTAACGGATTCTTGTGATCGTCGTTTTCCCTCCGATCATTTCCCTTTAGAAGCAGAAGTCCAATTTGAAGAAAGCAAAGGATGAATAAAAATGGAACAGCAGAAATTAACCGAACTACTTTCAGAAATGACCTTAGATGAAAAAATCGATCAGTTGCTGCAACTGGCAGCGGCTTTTTATTCAGATAAAGCAGAAGAGAAAACCGGCCCAATGGGCGACTTAGGACTGACACAAGAGAACATCAACAATGCAGGAACAACGCTAGGTGTTTCTGGTGCGAAAGAAGCGATCCGCGTCCAAAAAGAGTATATCGCCAATAACCGCTTGAATATCCCGACGATATTGATGGCGGATATCATTCACGGCTTTCGGACGATTTTCCCGATTCCATTAGGATTAGGCAGTTCATGGGATTTGGCAGCAGCGGAGAAGATGGCGGAAGTATCTGCCAAAGAAGCAGCTGTTTCTGGCTTGCATGTGACCTTTTCACCGATGGTGGACTTAGTAAGAGACCCACGATGGGGCCGTGTCATGGAATCGACAGGGGAAGATCCTTACTTGAACAGTCGCTTCGCTGAAGCCTTTGTCAAAGGCTATCAAGGGGATGATCTGCGAACGGATTTCAACCGCGTGGCTGCGTGCGTCAAACATTTTGCGGCTTACGGTGCGGCTATCGGCGGTCGCGACTACAACACGGTCAATATGTCAGAACGCCAACTGCGAGAAAGTTATTTGCCAGGCTATAAAGCAGCCCTTGATGCCGGTGCCAAACTGGTGATGACTTCCTTCAATACGGTAGACGGCATTCCAGCAACGGCCAATCGCTGGCTCTTCCGCGATGTTTTGCGAGAAGAATTCGGATTTGAAGGCGTTGTGATCTCTGACTGGGCTGCAATCAAAGAAGTGATCGCTCATGGCGCAGCGGAGGATGAAAAACATGCAGCTGAATTAGCCATTAAAGCTGGGGTCGATATCGAGATGATGATGACTTGTTACACCGATAACTTGAAAGAGCTGATCGCAGAAGGCACCGTTGAGGAAGCCTTAGTCGATGAAGCCGTGCTAAGAATCTTGACCTTAAAAAATGAACTAGGTCTATTTGAAAATCCATACCGCGGCGCTAATGAAGCCGCTGAAGCAGCCACTGTTTTGTCTCAAGAACACCGAGAGATCGCCAGCGATATCGCAAAGAAATCAATGGTATTGTTGAAAAATGAAGGTGTCTTGCCGTTGCAGAAAACCGAAAAAGTGGCGATCGTGGGCCCAGGTGCTCACTCCCGTGATCTATTAGGGGCTTGGTCTTGGCAAGGGAAACAAGAAGAAGTAGTGACCTTAGTGGAGGGTGCTCAAGCCTTGGGTGCGGATCTGTTGATTGGTCAAGAGCCCTTTGATTATTTTGGACCGTCTGAAGCGGCGATCCAAGAAGCGATCGAATTAGTGAAGGCAGCCGATAAAGTGGTCCTAGCACTAGGAGAGCAGGAATGGATGAGCGGCGAAGCTGCCAGCCGCAGCGACATTCGCTTGCCGCAAGCCCAATTGTCCTTGGTTGAAACCTTGAAAGAATACAACGAGCAATTGATCGTAACTCTTTATAACGGTCGTCCTCTTGATTTGCAAGGTGTGGATGCAGCCAAAGCGATCGTCGAGGCTTGGTTCCCTGGAACCGAAGGCGGAAACGCACTTGCTCAGATCCTGTGGGGAGAATACAATCCAAGCGGTCGCTTGAGTATGTCATTCCCAGAAACCGTTGGACAAGTTCCTGTGTATTACAACGTTGACAATACCGGTCGTCCTTATGAAAGTGCACCGGATGAAAAATATGTCTCAAAATATTTGGATGTCTCCAATTATGCCAAATATCCCTTTGGCTTCGGCTTGAGTTATAGCCCAGTTGCGTATTCTGCGGTGACGTTGGATCAGCCGACCATGACCAAAGATCAAACGGTCACAGCTTCCATCACGGTTACGAACCAAGGAACGGCAGCGGTCTGGGAAACGGTCCAATGCTACATTCGCGATTTAGTCGGTGAAGTGGTTCGCCCAGTGAAAGAACTGAAAGGCTTTAAGAAAATTTGGCTAGAGGCTGGCGAATCAGCAACCGTTCAATTTGAGATCACGGAAGAACTGCTGCGCTATGTTCACAGCAACCAACAAGCAAGCAGTGATCCAGGGAAATTCCACATCATGATTGGTGGGAACAGCCGAGACACCCAACAAACAACCCTGCAATTAGTTAGGTAAGATAGGAAGGTTTCTATGACGAAAAAAATAGTGATGAATAATGCAAATACGACCGTGACGTTTTTACCAAACGGTGATTTATATGAGATCAAAAGTCACGGTGTGATGATCAATCAGTTGAACGGAAATGCGCTAGATGGCAGTTTAAATCAAATCTATCTACGATTGCGTGAAGCGGGGGAATTGTCCTTTATTCCCTTGATCGGTTCAAATGCCGACAGCGCCTTTGTCTACTCAGACAAACAGCTGACCTGGACTGGGACGTACCAGTCAATCAATTACCAAGTTGATTTCCAATTAGCCCAAGATTGCTGGTTCTGGCGGGTTCAATTGAGTGGTTCTGGGGAAGCGGAACTGGTTTACGGACAAGATCTTGGTAATGCAGCCAAAGGGGCTGTTCAATCCAATGAAGCCTATGTTTCGCAATATATCGACCATCATGTTAGCCATGATAAGGATCGCATCGTGCTTTCTTCGCGTCAAAATCAACCACAAAATGGTCAATTTCCATTGGTGGAACAGGGCAGCTTCCAAGCCTTAAAAGGCTTCTCGACGGATGGCTATCAATTTTTCGGTCGCAGCTACAAAGAAACAAATCAACCAGCTGCACTTAGCCAAGAAACGTTAGCCAATGAAGTGTATCAATACGAATTTGCCTATACGGCACTACAAACGCAATGGTTGACGGTAAGTGAGACGCCTACGGAAATCGTTTTTTACGCAGCGGTCAAAGCCAATCAAGCAACGGCAGTCAATGAACCGCAGTTTGCACTTGAAACGTTGAAAGAAACGTATCAAGGCTTGTCCTTCGACTCGTTGCAGGCAACGGCGCAGCCACGAAAAAGCTTTGGTCGACCGCTCACAGGGCTGACATTTACCACAGAAGAAATCAATGAGCGATTTGCTCAGCAAGAAGCAGTGGAAATCGTTGACGAACAGCTGTATTCCTTTTTTACCCCTGACTATCACCATGTCGTGTTGAAGGAAAAGGAAGCACAGATGGAACGCTCCCATGGACATATTTTGATGAGCGGACAAGATCTGATCGTCGATCAACCCATTTTGAGCACGACTGTTTACATGACGGGGATGTTTAACTCCCAAATCGTATTAGGCAATACGAACATGAATAAATTGTTGAGTAATAGCCGCAACTCATTGAATCTGTTCAAACGTTCCGGTCAGCGGATCTATTTGAAAGACGGCGATCAATGGCGGATTTTAACGCTGCCATCTGCCTTTGAAATGGGCTTGAATTCGGCGACGTGGTACTACAAAACAGCCGATGATGTCATTCAAGTAACGACCTTCACGAAAGCAAATGGACGCACGATTGCAACCACCATCACTAGTGAACAAGGTCGTGCCTACACCTGGGCCATCACTAATCAATTTGTGATGGGGATCGATGAAGCGGTACCGACTGCTACCATTTCGCAAGATCAACAATTGCTCACCATCAAAGGAACAGCGGATTCACCGATTGCGGAAACTTATCCAGAATTGACGTATTATCTCCATGCGGCTCAACCTTTTGAACTGACCGATGAAACGATTTTCAATGTGGCAGCCGACGATAGCACGACCGTATTGACCTTTGCAGAACAGGCGACGGTTTCCTTCGTGATCCAAGGCACACTGACTGGTGAACCCTTTGTTTCCGAAACGTTAGATCGCCAGCAAGAAGACACTGCCTATACGGCCTTTGTCGATGATTTGTTGAATCAGTTTGAATTGAAACATTCGCAGGCAGACGTTGCATCCTTCAATCACTTGGCACGTTGGTACACCCACAATATGCTTGTTCATTACTTGTCTCCTCATGGTCTTGAACAGTACGGTGGTGCTGCTTGGGGGACTCGAGACGTTTCCCAAGGACCGACTGAGTATTTCTTAGCACTTAATCGTCCTGAGATGGTGGCGTCCATCATCGAGCATTTGTTTGAAAATCAATTTGCAGATGACGGCAACTGGCCACAATGGTTTATGTTTGATCGTTATGAGAAACAAAAAGCCGATGAGAGCCACGGAGATGTGATCGTCTGGCCAATGAAAGTCGTTAGTGACTATCTCGAAAAAACCAAAGATTTTGCGATTTTGGAAAAAGAACTGCCTTATACGGATCGCGCAACCTTCTTGAAAACCAAGACCAAAGCTTCGTTGTTTGATCATTTGAAAAAAGAAGTGGCGTATATCGAAGCGAACTTCTTGGAAGGAACGTACCTGTCTTGTTATGGTGATGGCGATTGGGATGACACCTTGCAGCCAAATAACAGTAAGTTGAAGAAACAAATGGCCAGCAGCTGGACCGTTGCCTTGACCTATGAAGTATTGAAAAAATTAGCCAGCCAGTTACAGTCGGTTGACCCAGAGTATGCCAAACATTTAACAGAACTGTCTGCGGGCATCAAACACGACTTTGAAAAATATATGTTAGCTGATGGCACTTTGCCAGGATTTGTCTATATGGAAGATAGCGAGCACGTGGAACTGATGGTCCATCCGACTGACAAGAAAACCGGTATCCAATACCGCTTGCTGCCGATGCAGCAAAGCATGATCGGTGAGCTGTTATCTCCCGAACAAGCCGATCATCATGTGACGATCATCAAGGAGCATTTGCAATTTCCAGATGGTGTGCGCTTGATGAATCGTCCAGCGACTTATGCGGGTGGTGTCAGCACCAATTTCAAGCGAGCAGAACAAGCAGCCAACTTTGGACGAGAAATCGGTTTGCAGTACGTTCATGCCCACATCCGCTTTACCGAAGCGATGGCGAAATTAGGTCGCGAAGAAGAGACTTGGCAAGCGCTTGGGGTCATCAATCCGATCCAGATCGCTCAGCGGGTTGAAAACGCGGAGATCCGTCAAGCAAATGCGTATTTCAGCAGTTCTGATGGCGATTTCAAAACAAGGGTTGAAGCCCAAGAAAATTTTGGTAAACTTAAGGAGGCAGCAGTCGGCGTCAAAGGCGGCTGGCGCATCTATTCTAGTGGACCGGGGATCTATATGAATCAGTTGATCAGCAATGTGTTAGGCATTCGTACCTTTGTTGATCACGTTGAACTTGATCCTGTCTTGCCAGCGGAATTAGCAGGATTGACTCTGACATATCGACTCTTTGATCGGCCAGTCGAAATCGTCTATCATTCGGCAAGTACGCCGAAAGTATTGATCAACGGGGAAGAAATGTCCACTGAGTTTGCGGAAAATCGCTACCGTCAAGGTGCGCTTGTCCTGAAGAAAGCAGTACTTTGCGCCAAATTAAACGAAAACCAAACCAATATGATCGATATTTATCGTTAAGAAAGGAGAAGCCATGGTAGGAATCAAAGATATTGCCCAAAAAGCGGGTGTCTCCATATCCACCGTTTCGTATGCATTGAATGGCAGTCCAAAAGTGACCGAGGAAACCCGCGCGCGGATTCAAGCGATCGCAAACGAATTGAACTATGTTCCGAACATGGCTGCTCGCACACTGAAACGCAGACAAACCAACATCATCGGTGTTTATCTCGCCGATTATGCCGGAAGTTTTTATGGGGAATTGCTAGATGGCATCAAGAAAGGGTTGGAACTTTTCGGCTATGAAATGATCGTCTGCAGCGGCAAGAAATCACACTTGTTTATTCCTGAGCGGATGGTGGACGGTGCCATCATTTTGGATTGGACGTTTCCAGCAAAGGAAATCGAGCAATACGCCCAACGAGGGCATCAAATCGTCGTGTTAGACCGTGTCTTGTCTCATGAAAATATCCATCAAGTCTTGTTGGACAATAAAGGAGGGGCGGCGCTGGCGATCGATCGCTTGATCGCTGGACAAAGCCAAAAAGTGTTTCTCTTAGCAGGGCCAGAAAAAGGCTACGACAGTCGGGAGCGGCTAGACGCTAGTACGAAAGAATTGACGCGCTTTGGTATTCCTTATGAAGTGATTCCTGGTGACTTCACGGAACCTTCTGGCTATCGCGCAGCAAAACAGCTCTTAGCAAATGATCCTCAGTTTCCCATTGATATCTTTGCCTTCAATGATGAAATGGCAATCGGAGTCTACAAATATGTCCGCGAGACCGACTATCGCATCGGAAAAGAGATCCGCATCATCGGGTTTGATAATACGGAATTAGGCGCTTTTGTGCAGCCGCGCTTAGCGACGATCTCCTATTCGAAACATCGATGGGGCATGGTGGCAGCTGAGAAAATCGTCCAATCGATCCAAGGGGAACCAGTGGCGGACGAGCATATTTATACCACTTTTGTGGATGGTGGATCATTTATTTAATTGATCCACTAAAGGAAAAATAGTTGAAAAATGAATGGTGAAGTGGGGAGGATTTTATCTTACAGAACATACCAAAGCAATTGATGGAGAAAGAACTATTGAAAGAAGTAAACCAATTCAAAAGTTCCAGATGGATGTTAATGAGATCGCCGAAACTTTAAATCAGGCAACACTCAAGAACAAATCAGTAGCTATCTAAATTGAAGCGCATGATCGAGATGGGAATTACTTTCCTGATATAGTTGGCCATATTTAGGGGGCATGATGAACTAGAAATATATGTTGGTGGTAATAAGGTTGGCTATGATAAAATTAGGAATATTAAAATAGCTAACATAACCAAGTGGTCGGACAAAAGTAACCTCTTATAAAAAGTACTCACAAATTATTAAATTATATTAGCGATAATTATTTAAAGCTGCCTTTCTGATATAATAGTTTGTAAAGGAGTGCTAAGATGATTAACTTTTTAAAAGGCTTAAAAATAAGAATCCTATATATATATTCAATGATTTCGCTACTTATAGGTGTCTATTTAAGTGTAAATTGGATTCCTGTAAGCGTTGAAGGACTAAGCAAATCCCAAAAACAGGAGCTTTTAAGAGAAGGATCAATCAACTGGGAACTTGGTGTAGTTTTTAAGGTATTAGCCCTGATACTTTTCTTGGGTGCACTAGTAAAATCCATTATATATATCTTAAACGAAAAGAGATAAGCGTAAAGCTCATCTCTTTTTATACTATCTAGAAACTTCGTGGATCACTTCGATTTTATAAGGAATGATGAATCCTGCTCTTTGCATTGCGTAACAATAATTGTTTCCAAATCCCACCTCGAAGTTGCCATCATAACCATTTAGCTCCCATTTGAAATCAAATATATCCGTAACCTTTACTTGAGTCCAATAATTTCCATTGGCTTGTTTCTTATAAGTTACTGTGTAACTAACTCCACGTAATGCTGTGTGAAGTTGGCCGCTTAGAAATGTATAACTTCCTGAGAAAGAACCAGATTTTTTACCTGTAGAAAATGCTTCTTTTTTAAGTCTAGAATAATAAGCGGTCATTAACTCCTCGCCGTCTACAGTCTTTGCCCAGCTATCGTTTTTATTAACATATGTCGAAGGTTTCCATGTTGGATTCCAATAGTAATTCTCAGCAGAAATAATGGCGTGCTTCATATAAGCAGCAGTCTGATTGTGACCTTTTTTCTTAACCATTGATATACCTTTATTGTATGCAGCAATTGCAGCCGCATAAACTGGATTTGCAGGAGTTACCGATGATCTAGCACCTATCTTAGACTTTGGTTCAACATAAAAAGGATCAACTGATTCGGCAACGTCCGCTTTATACTCTTCCAACAATGCATCTTGTTCGGCATCATAGGAATTTAAAACTGTTAAACTCTCATTTAAAGATGCGTTGAACTCTTCAGCACTATCAGAATCTTCAAACATTCTAATTACACCATCAATATAATCTCTATTGGACTCTTCATTGGATATTGCCTCATTAATTAATGATTGATTAGTTTCATCTATCTCAAAACCATTCTCATCTGCATAACCATTTATTTGACCAAAACTTAAAACTGATATACCAAACACTACACTAATTAAAAACTTCTTCATTGTTTTAATCTCCTTTTTAATTATTATTTTACTAACAAATTTAATATACCATACTATAATATATAAAAAACATTTCAAGTTATATTTATATCCTGACAATTTTGTAATATATAGGAAAGGATGTAAAATTGAACAAAGTTGAATACAATAATATGCAAGTAAATCTTCGTTCTTTGCGGCACAAACTTGATTTTCAATGCATAATATTCGTTATTCTGTATTATTAAAAAAGGAACATAATAGGGTATTTATGAAAAAAGTATAAAAATATTAGGGTTTATCTTGTTGGTTATAATTGGATTTGTAGGGGGCTATTTTCTATCTGTAGATCCAGCTAAAGACTTCTATGGTGATTGGTATGGTGTTGCTAACGAGGGGGAGGAGAGTTTTCTTTTAGAATAGATAAAGAAAAAATAATCGATTATGGAAATGATGATTATAATTCACCTGGTTCTCCTTACATAGTGAAAAAGTCTGGAAATGGATTTTATATTGAAGTGTCTGATGATGAGCTAAAAAATATTTTTCCCGAATTAATAAACTTTAAGTATAAAAACAATATGACATTTTTCCTGAATGATGATGAAGAATCAATTTAGTACTTTGTGGCTATAGATGGTTTTTTGAATAATGTAAAACTACATAAAACATCCTTTGAAGATTCGTATAACAAAACCGAAGAGTCAACCTCACAAAGTCTAATAGCAAGTGAAACAGAAACTTCTTACAGTTCTTTGCTTAATGAAACTCATTCATCAGAAACGACATCATCAATTGATTCTCCAAAAGTATCAGATCTAAGTGAAAAAATTGATTCATTTATTGCGAATTATACGTCAATTCCACCAGATTAGATTATGGAAAAGGAACTTGATGGAATTACAATAAGAGCAACAAACTTTACTGCAACAAATGAAGCCGAGGCATCATCTATTCAGTATCATTTGCTAATGGAGAGGCAACATCTTGCAACGATGTATACGCACAAGTCATTGGAGAATAATAGCTATTTTCAATAGAGGCTAATATGCAAAAAGATAAATCTGAGCAGGATGAAACTCATTCTAGCTCAGATTTTTTTGAATATTACTTTCCTTGTTTTGTATTCATATTTGATAGAATCATTCATACCACTTATCGTCCTCTTAGTTTGTTTATTTTGTCGTGATTTAATCATATTAGAGAACGATATGTTTTTTAATACCGAAAATGAAAATGAGGCTGAAGAATCAATTTTGACTCATCAGTCCCATAAATTATAGAGCCTTTCTTGCGGCTTTCTTTTATGGGCTTTTGTCACAGTCTCTTTTTTGCGTTATTTCAAAAATAACTTTACTTATTTTATCAAAAACAGTGATTTATAAAAAAAATAATATTTTTTATTTTGTTATTTTATATGTACTGATTTTTTAAATAACGTTTTTTATTCATTTTTTGATTATAACATTATCATTATCTACAGAGAGAAGATGGGAAGCGTTCTTTTAACTTATCATTTTTGGGAGATAGAAAAGCTTTTTTCTTCACGGGATTTTGTCAAATATTTTATCTTTTTATTTATTTTTCTCATCTTAATTTAATTATTAGTGTTGATTTATCCCTCGTTTTTTGTATTATTTATGAAGGAGAAAAGCAGTTTTTTGAAAAGAATCGATGATTCATCCTGATAATTTGCGATTTTTTCAATCGATGAGTAACAGATAGCTGTAAGATGTGGAAGTTACTAAAATTGGAATTATGAAAAAACAATTATAATCATAATTTTGAACGGGAGAAAAAAAGAATTACAATTCTCTTCCTTCAAATCGCTAAACTAAGAGTTGTAACACATGGCGTGCACTGCGCGATACGTTAATTTTTTAAGATAGGAGGGATAAAGTGAAACGGTTTTTAACATCTTTACTTGTTTTTCTACTAACATCAGGTCCGTGTTTTTCATATGCAATGGTAGTGGCACAAGCCGAAAGTGTTACAAAAACAAGTGAAGAACAAAGTACGTCTTCTGCTGACTCTGTCGTTTCATCGATTGACAGTCTGGAAGAGACGAACGGAACGGAAATGCAAGCATCTAGCGAACCTGCTTCGACAGATTCTACAGAAGCAACTGCGAAGACATCTTCGTCAGAGACCGAAGAGTCATCTGAAGCCGTAGAAGAAGTACAATTAACTTTTTTGACAGATACTGAGCATGTATTTGCTACTGGGGAAACCAGCATTCAGGTCAGCAAAAACAAAGGGGAAGCAATAGAAAAAAGTGAACTACCAGTTTTTGAGGATGATACTGATTTTGAAGGATGGGCGTTAGACGGGACAGTTTACACGAGCCAAGCGTTGACTGAATTGATTTTCACGGAGAATCAAACCTTAACTGCTGTTTTTAAACCGACTGTTAAGGCAAGAGCAGCGAACATCTCGTTAGCAGAACAATCGATCAAAGAGATCATTGCAGAAGCCGATAAAACGAAAGTGATCGCTGTACCAAGTCCAGCTGGAGATGGTTTAGCATATGCGGAATATACCAATAGTGCTGAAGGGATTCGTCAAGCGTTGTTTGATATGTATCAAAACGGCAATGGCCAAGAATTTGCTTTGTATGTCGGCTCTGGCTCAGCTTTAGCGACTTTGCCAACAAATCTGACTTCAAAGACAATTCCAGACACAGTCGATAATACAAACATGACTTTTTATGCACTACAAGGAAAAATCAGTCGCTTGATCATCACAGGACATAGTGATGATCCCATCACAGATGCAACAACGTTGACTTTGGGTAGTCGAACCGTTCCTTTTGGTACGGAAATCTACTTCGGTTCTGATGTAGTGATTCGAAACCTTAACTATACGGGTACGAGAATGTACATGAATGGGCATAGTCTTTCCTTGAACGGTGGTTCCACCGGCAATGGCCTTGCTATTTATGGGGGAAGCAACAATGGCGACCTTACTGGAAACCCGACGATCACGCTAAATGCGACAGGTTCAGGAACTTGGAACATCTATGGTGGGAATCAAAGCGGTGGTACCTTGACCGGGAATACAGCGATTGTCGTAAATAATACAGTAGGTAATATCAGTACGATCGCTGGAGGTGCCAATATCGGTACGATTGATGGGAATACCAGTGTCACGATCAATCGTTTGAATGGGACCCTAAGTAATTATTATGGCGGTGGTATTGGAACGAACGCTTCCAATACAGCCAATGTGACAGGCAATGTTGAAACGACGATTCAAACGACTAATGCAAGCTTCCGTTTAAGTGCTTTTGCTGGTGGTGTTCAATACGGCAATATCGGTGGCACCATCCGTAGTACGATTTCTGGTGCTGGCGGTTGGTCAGGCACAGCCAATCGTTTCATAGGCGGTTCATTTTATGGCAACATCGGCTCTGACCGTTCTAAGGATGCCATCGTGACCAACCTTGATGCCAGCAGTTATTCCACTGGACGTAGTGAATTTGAAGGTGGCAATCGGAATACTGGTACCATCATAGGAAACATCGTTAACACCGTGAAAGCAGGGCCGAGTGCCAGCGTCGGGGGAATTGGTGATTTTAACGGCGGTGGAGGAAACAATGTCAGTACCTTGTCTCAAAGTTCAATGGGGGCTTCGAATACGACGACGTATGACAACTATACTCCGGAACAACGAGCAGCATTGGCAGAAGCAGCGGCAAGTTTTAAAGTTTATGGCGATATCACTTCTCATCTAGTCAGTGGTTCCTTTTCAAACGGTGCGATTTATTCGACGGCAGCTGGTCGAGGCGGCTATATTGAAGGAAACACAACGATTGAAGTTGGCACGATCACTTCGGATGGTAGTCCTGGTGGAGATGGGATTGCTTATACAGGCACCAGACCAACGAATCTAGATTACTCAACGACCAATAAAACAAGAGGAAACGCCTCTGGATGGGATATCGTTGGTGGCGGTGGTTATCCAGGAACAGCATGGGATATCTATATTAAAGGAAATACCAAAACGATCTTGAATAACACGGTTGCTCGCTGGACCTACGGTGGTTCCTTCTCAGGTGTCATTGAGGGAAATTCTTCCAATACTTTAAACTCTGGGATCGTCGATACGCTAGAAGGAACAGGGTATACTGGACGCCGCGTTTATGGAGATGGACGAACGACCGTAAATAATGGGCAAGTAGACTGGTTTTTATCTGGTGGCGGCTGGGATGACTTGTTAGTGACCGGCAATGTCGCAGTAACGGTTTATGATGGGGTGATCAATGCCTCACTCGGTGCCTCTTATGGTGTCGCTTCTTCTCACACCATTAACGGAAACTCAGATAATCGAGTGTTTGGTGGAAACTTCTCAGGTACCCCGCGTACAGGGTCTAATGGTTTTTCAGGCGGTGTTACGAACAATGGACGGTTATTAGGGAATGCCAGTTTGACATTGGATTTGAGAAATTATGATGGTGAGTTTGCCCTTCCTTCTGGAACAAACATCTCAGGCGGCAATCCGTTTAACAGTACGAATATCGTTGGGACCGATAGCTCCAATACGATTACATTGAACATATACACAAAACCAGGGTCAGATGCGCTGAATGGGGCAACGATCTATGGCGATGGTGGACGGACTGCTAGCAATACGAGAAGCGGCAAAATTTATATGAATATCCAAGCGGAAGGATCAAGTATCGGAAATTTATACACCACGTACTATTCCAATATTTCTTCCAGTCAAATTTTAAGAGATGTCGAGATGCGGGTTCAAGGAGCCAAAAGTATCAATGGGATCTCAGGCGGAAACGCGTCAGATAACTTTACGAACACGATCGTAGCCAACAGCAGTAATCAAGTGAAGATGAACTTTGGTGAAAATGTCGATGGGACAGCTTCTTATCAAACTGATCCGATCGCTGTGACGGGTCTGGGGATCGTCAACTTTACCGAATTGAACGTGACAAACGGCATCAAGCTAATGGCCAATGGGGGAGACATCAAAAATGGCCGTTCAGCTACTGCTGCCAATCACGCAACGACCTATCATCAGTTCGGCGATATCCATCTTTCTAAAAATGCCGGTATCGGTATTTCTTCCGCAACGAATTTGATTTCAGGCGCGAAGTTAACGGTGGAAGACGAAGGGACGATCGAATCGCCGCCGGGAACGGGGCGAATCAATCTCTCAGATTTCGCAACACCAGATACGGATAAAGATCATTTAACATGGCTGAAAACGACGACCAATGATGCAGGTTCTCGAGTCAATAGTCAAGGAACGTGGTTTGGTGTGGTTAGTGCTTACCAAGTGTTGACCATAAATCCAACTGCTGCTAATGCGGCAACGATCACCCCAATAAATTTCAGTGGGATCGAAAAAGCGACTGGGAAAACCTTCATTGGGGACAACGATGTCACCAATGCAGCCAACGGGTACGGTATTGCGATACCAGGTTCGATCATTAACTACGAAGTTGAAACACCGGGAGTCGCGAACGGGATCGGGGCTATTAGTCACAATGTAACGGCAGTAAAAGAGAACAATACACCGCTGACCTTGCAAGCATGGGGAACTGAGCAAGCAGGGACACAAGTGCAAAAAGGGCGTTTGTTGATTCCTTATACGGTCACGGAATTGCCGACATTGACGTTTACACCAGAAACCCAAACGTCCGGTTCATGGTTATATGCCGGTCAAATCAAATCCAGCAAGCTAGATAGCACGGATCAGCAGTTGACGGAACAACCAGATTCAGAACCAGTTGATTGGACGAGTCCTGATGGGGAGTATAGTTACGATATCAGTGTCCGCTACTCAAATAAGGCGGAAGTTCAAGCCCGCAATGTGATCCTTACAGAACAAGAGGCACAATCGCTGACCAAAGAACAAGCCGTGACATATCTCGAAGCCAGCGGGCGTCCTTTCTTTAAGGACACGCTAACAGAAGAGGTCTTAGCTGCAATTCAAGAACCGTTAGAAACAGCGGTCTATCGCAAACAAGCGATCACTTTCTCGGTAGGTGAAAACGATCAGAATCAGGCAGAAACCACCGTTAATTTGGTGGTGGTCAAAAATGAGAGTGTCATTTCTGACGACCGGCAATTTGCCGTCTATGCAAAAGATGTCCGTTTGACCTTACCGGAAGCAACGGCGCTGACCGATGAGGCAGCTCTGGCGGACTATACCCAAGCAACCACGATTTTTGCAGATAATCGCGAAAATGTACCACCGACTGTCGATCCGCAAGCTTTTACCGCGATCCAACAAGCAACGGAAGATGAGTTGTTGAAAAATGTGTCAACGGCTTACCATTATGAAGCAGGCAGTCAACGGGCAGAAAAAGTCGTCAATGTCGCAGTTGCCGGCGAGCTTGTTTTAAGCAGTGTGCCGACAGCCTTTGATTTTGGACAACAGAAAGTTGCCACAGAAACACAAGATTATTGGCCAACGATCACAGGAGAACTAGCGGTGAAAGATACGAGAGGATCCGAACGAAGTCCATGGCGCTTGACGGTCAAAGAGCAACAGCCATTAACGGATGGAACAGATCAATTAACCGATGTCTTCCGCTTTGTGAAAAACGGTCAAGAACAGATGATAACTAGTGGGGAAATGATCGTCGAGGAAACGGAATTGACAGAAAATGGCACTTACGTCGTGAATCAGCACTGGGGCGAAAGTGAAAATGAAGGCATCAAACTTACCGTTCCAGTCGAACAGCAAAAAGTTGGGGACTATCAAGGAACCTTGAGCTGGCAGCTGGTTTCGGCACCTGGCAACCCATAAAGGCAGGAAAACAAATGAAAAAAATCATGATCGGTGTTATTACTGGCTATCTATTATTGTTCCCTCAACTCGTTTCAGCAGCCGAAGCAGGTGCCTATGACAGCAATGGTGTCACTTCCTTTTTCGGCGTCTATGAAGAACCCGTTGAGGAGCCAGAAGAGCCCATAAAAGAACAACCAGGGAATAAACAAGTTAATCAAAAAGGCAACAATATTTTGCCAGCAACAGGGTCAGATCACTTTAATCGCTATCAAAGCAGTGGTCTTGTCGTTTTGTTGGCAGTAGGAATCATTTTAATCAAAAGGAGAACAAAAAATGAAAAAACTTTTCTTGACGGCAGGCATTCTATTGATGAGCACTGCACTGTTACCAACAGCCGTTAATGCCGCTGAATACACATCAAATGGAGCAATTACTTTTGAAGCAGACCCGAATCCAACGAATCCAGTCGACCCGACCGATCCAGAAAAACCAGTTGATCCTGTCGATCCAACCGATCCCGATGGACCAAACCCTGGAACAGCTGGACCACTATCGATTGATTTTGCTTCAAGTTTTCAATTTGGCAACCAACTGATCACTTCTGAAACAAAAGATTATTACGCACAGCTACAAGAGTTCACAGCTGGCGCTGCTGGACCAAACTATGTGCAAGTAACTGATAAACGAGGAACACAAGAAGGTTGGTCATTGAGCGTTGTGCAAAATGGACAATTCAAAACGGCTGATGACGAAGAACTGGTAGGCGCTTCATTATCGATCGCCTCTGGCGCTACAACTTCGGTCACCGATATGCAATACGCACCAACGGTTACGGCAAGTCATACCTTTGTACCAGATAGTGAAGTCACATTGGTCAACGCACCTGTTGGAAAAGGAATGGGGACTTGGATCTACAAGTTTGGGAACGATGCAACCGAAGGATCAACGGCAGTAAAATTAAACGTGCCAGGTAGTTCTGTAAAATTGGCCAAAGAGTATCGGACGACATTGACTTGGAATTTAAAAAATGTCCCAGATAATATCGGTAGTAATTAAGAAACGATCTTTAAAATAAAAGGAGTGTTATATATTAATGAAAAAAACAGCGTGGGTCTTTGTAAGTCTTGCCGTATTGGCAGCAGCGAGTGCAGCAACCGAGGTTTCAGCAGCTGAAGCTGCTTCTTACACATCAAATGGGGCGGTTGATTTTATTCCGAATACTGATCCGACGAACCCAGTCAATCCAGAAAATCCAGATCCAGAAAATCCGGTCAATCCTGTGGATCCAACCGATCCCGATGGACCAAACCCTGGAACGAATGGTCCATTATCGATCGATTATGCCTCTAGCTTAGATTTTGGTGTCAATAAAATCTCAAATAAAAACGAAGTCTATTATGCACGAGCACAAGGATACTTGAATGACGATGACACAGCTTCTACATTAAAAACTGCCAATTATGTCCAAGTTACAGATAATCGCGGTAGTAATGCCGGTTGGCGGTTGTCTGTGAAACAAAATGGGCAGTTCAAAAATGAGTCAACGTTGAATCAAGAATTGACAGGTTCTGTCATCACCCTAACAAGTCCGACAGTTAGATCCAATGCGGTGGGTGTCACAGCTCCTGTGGCGGAAGCAACGATCACATTGGATGCAGCAGGTGCTGAATCAGTGGTGATGACTGCAGCAAATCAAACGGGGGCTGGAACATGGGTCAATGCTTGGGGAAGCGTTGAAACGGTCACTGAAATAGATAAAGATGGCCAAGAAGTACAAGCAGATGTTACCAAAGCGGTCGCACTTTCTGTACCCGGCAGCACACCAAAAGATGCCGTTAGCTACACGACTACACTAACTTGGGTATTATCAGATACACCAGGAACGGAAGGATAAGGAGTATAGATATGAAAAAGACACTAGCATTTCTCTCAGTATTAGGCTTAAGCCTAGCAGCACCAGTGCTGGCACAAGCAGCAGACAGTGCAGAATACAACTCAAATGGACAAATCACCTTTGAACCAAATACGGATCCAACCAATCCAATCAGCCCAACGGATCCAGATCCAGAAAATCCAATCAAACCAGTTGATCCAACAGACCCAGATGGACCAAATCCGGGAACCAACGGACCGCTATCGATTGATTTTGCTTCAAGCCTTTACTTTGGCACACAAAAAATCACCTCGAAAACAGAGGTCTATCATGCGGAAACCCAAAAATACGTGGACTCAGCAAATGAAAATCAAGAAGGCCCCAACTTCGTCCAAGTAACAGACAATCGGGGAACAGAGAGCGGTTGGACATTGAATGTTCGCCAAAATGGCCAGTTCAAAACAGCGGAAGACCAAGAATTGACTGCTGCGCAAATTCGTTTGACAAAGGGAACTGTGGTAACACCGTCATTGTCACCAAAACCATCAAATGTGAGCACAACGATCACATTGAATCCAAACGGTGCCCAATCCTTAGTGATGAGTGCCCAAGATGGTGAAGGAGCAGGAACCTATCTAATGAGTTGGGGCGATAGTTTAGCCGCAGCCATGGATAGTATTGAGTTGGAAGTTCCAGGCTCAACGACGAAATATGCCAGCCAATACAACACCACGTTTACTTGGTTACTAACAGACACACCAACCAACCCATAAGTACCAGCTTTCTCCTTGAACCCTTTCGAGGTTCAAGGAGAATACATAGAAAGAAGGGACATCCATCATGAAAAAAATCAACCAGCTTTTGGCGCTCCTATTCGCGAGTATTTTCTTTTTCGTACCAACTATAGGAACCGCTTCTGAATTTAACTTTGCCGTCAATCCAGTGATTCCAGAGAACCAAATCGATAAAGAAAAGACTTATTTTGACTTGAAAATGGCGCCGGGGACGGTCCAAACTGTGGAAGTCCAATTGCGTAATGATACCGATCAAGAGGTAGTCATCGCACCAGTGATCGCTTCAGCTACCACAAACCTAAATGGAGTCGTGGAATATGGCGAAAACGACATCGAAGCAGATGAAACATTGCCTTATGATATGGCTGACTTGATTGAAGTGGAGAAAGAAATCACGATCCCGAAACAATCCCAGATCACCTTGCCTTTAAAGATCACTATGCCTTCGGAATCCTTTGAAGGAGTCATCGCAGGTGGCTTGACCTTAAAAGAAACGACAGAGGAAAATGCTACGGCTGACAGTGAAGAAGACCAAGGCTTAGCCATCAAGAACGAGTATGCCTATGTCGTTGCGATTTTATTGCGTCAAAATACAGCAGAAGTTGCGCCGGATCTGAAACTACTAGATGTTGGACCGGGACAAGTCAATTCTCGTAACACCATCAATGTCACCCTTCAAAATCCTGAAGCAGCGTACTTGAATTCATTACGCCTGATCAATGAAGTGAAGAAAAAAGGCGATAGCGATGTTTTGTATTCTTCGGATACTTCCCGGATGCAAATGGCACCTAATTCCAACTTCTCGTACCCAATCTCATTAGAAGGACAACGTTTAGAAGCCGGGACCTACGTGTTGACTTCCGTTGCCTATGGTGGGAAAAGTGAAGAAGGACAATACAAAGTTGAAAATGAAGAAGGCGAAGAAGAAAGCTATCTTTATAAGTGGACCTTTGAGAAAGAATTCACAGTGACTGGCGATGTCGCACGTGATCTGAACCAGAAAGATGTGACGATCGAAACAGATTACACGTGGCTTTACTTCTTGATCGGTGGTCTGTTGTTATTGCTCGCCTTCTTGCTGCTTTTATGGTACCGACGAAAGAAAAAAAATGAAACGGATGAAGCGTGAGCACCTTGAGAAATACTTGATCGATGGCTTGATCATCGCAGGTATCCTCTTGTTGGCACTTCCTTTTTTAAAAGAAAGCATCGTCAGTTGGCAATTACGCACAAGCGAATTGACGATAGCGACCCAGCTGCCGACAACGATTCCAGAAGAAGAAACCATTCAGATACCGACTCTGGGGGACGTCTTAGCGCCACAGCCAGCAACGATCACCGGGTACGGCTTTGTCACGATCGAGGCAATCGATTTCCAGCAACCACTGCTGGTGGGTTTGACCAATCAGCAGCTGCTGAAAGGCGGTGTCGTGATGTTTCCTCAGCGTTTGTTAAAAAATAGCAATTTTGTCGTTTTAGGGCATCATCTCGGTAGACAAAGTTTGTTATTTGGTCAATTGCTAGAAGCACAGGTGGGGATGGAAGTGTCAGTGAGCTATCTCGAGGAAAGTCAACAGTATATCATCATCGATAAAAAAATCGTGGAGGAAACAGACTTGTCGGTTTTAGCGGATGACCAAGGGCCAAGGCTGACCTTGATCACTTGTCCAACACCAACGCGAACGGACGAACGCTTAGTGCTGACAGCGATTCCTGTTGAGCAGACAACTGCCCAGCAGTCGCAAAAATCGTCGAGCAGTACGCCACAATCATCGGATGGGATGATTGAAAAACAAGAAAAGCAATGGAAACAACAATCTAAAAAAAATTGGTTTCTTTTATTTGTTATTTTATTTATAATTAGTGGATGCCTGCTAAGCGTTCACAAACTGTTGGAACGTTCAGCGTCATAGAAAGATCATCAGAAAGTGCGCGGATGATAAGGAAGGTGAAGAAATGAAACGCAGATTTGGCTTTGTCATTGGTGCCTGCATGTTTATTGGATTGATCGATCTTGTTACAGAACAAGTCGTTTTTGCCACCATCTATAATCCGCTGGACCCCTCAGAAGAAATCGTTCCGACAGATCCTCCGGAAGAAGTACCAGAAAAAGTGAATGAACCACCTGCTGAAAAAAAAGAACCAGAAGAGCAACCAGCTCCTGAACCGGAAACGGTTCCGAAGAAAGAGCAGGAGCAATCCATATCTCCAGAAAGTAATTTTTTGGACAAACAGAAACACTTTGGACAACGAGTCATGCTAGAAGATGTTTTCGTATCGGATAGTTTAAAAGTGGATGTAGCACTCCCAGGAAATAATACGGATGGCGATGGGGATGATAAACCTTCGTATCTTGCCAGTCTCTGCTATTTATTTTCAGGAAACGTTCTTTATGGCCAAAAAAATAATGGAGGCTTGAAAACGCATGTTTGTGACATTTTTGAATAAAGCGGACAAACGAAAATTGGTCCTGTTACAATATTTGGAAAACGCCATCGCTCTTTCTGAAACGAAAGAAACCTTGATGGATCAATTGACCATGTCGGAATTTCTAATCAACAAAACCGTTCAAGAATTGAATCTTGATTTTTATGAACTAGGGTTGAATGAGGAATTTGAGATCGTGACCGATGGGACGGTCATTAAACTCAATGCGTCCGGGCTGGCAACTTCCGATACGCTATTGACTTATTATTTGGATCAAGCGTTAAAATTTTCCATGTTGAAAGAATGTTTTTTTGAACAATTGTCTTCGCTATATGAATTTGCCACCAATCATTATTTGAGTCACAATCCTGTCTATAAAGAATTTAAACAGTTTAAACTGATTTTGAAGGAATACGACATTGATGTGACGAAAGAGTTTCAGCTGGTGGGGGAGGAAAGTGAAATCAGAGAATTTATTTTTCTCTTTTTTATGAAGGAATATTATTTGGATCATTCTCCCTTTCCAAAAGAGATCCTCGAAAAAGAAAAGTCTTTTGCGCGATTCAATGAGAGTAATTGGCTTAATCACGAACAGTCTGCTCGCATGCGAATTCGCAAGAAACACTATTTAGGCATTATTTTGTCCCGCATGGATAAAGGGCATTACATGCAAAATACGCTAGAAAATGATCTGATCATGCCGAAGCACTTGGTGATTATTGATGAGTTGAAAAGCTGGTTACAAGAGATTTTAGCCATCACAGATCAAGAAGTGCTAGAATGTGAGGCACGGGATATTTTACGCTTTTTGATCGTTGAAGGGTGGTTGATCGACAATAACAGCTACATTGATCAAGAACAAACCTATATTCAGCAATTAAACACGGATTTTATTCAATCGGTTCAACAGCAGTTCTCATTAACAGCTGAAACATTGACACTCCTTCAGACCGAGACGACCACGATCCATTACCAGCTCTTATCGTTTTCCTTTAGTTCCCGCTATGAATACCAATATATGGATGTGACGTATTTTCTTGAGACGTACCCCGAATATGCAGCCTTTTGTCGCAACTATTTAGAAGAAAACCGCAATCGCCCAATCTTATGGAACAACAAGGAATTTTTGTTTTTCAGATACCTGATTTTATTAGTTTCTACGATTCCTTTAAAAGAGATTTTGGTTCCCTTGTATGTCTGCGTTGATTTTTCTTTTGGTGATTCTTATAATCAGATGATCCAAAAGAATATCGAAAAAATTCTCGATTTGAATGTGCAATTCCAGAGTTACCCAGATGATCATACGCATTTGATTCTTTCAAACCTCCCCTTTTATGGTGCCTTAGGAATCGACCATATCTTATGGTTGGCCCCTCCTAGACCTATTGATTGGGCCAATTTCACAGAAAAAGTCAGCGCGATCCGCAGGGAACAGTTTCAAAACAAAATGGCACAATAAGCATCTCGCCGTTTTAATAATAAAGCGTCGTCTGTCCTCTAAAGGAGGCAGGCGTTTTTTTTTGCAGAGAATCACATTGCCAAAAGAACAATCATGAATCGGTCTTCTTTGTAATGTATCACTTATTGGTTGTGAAAAAGGAACATTTGATAGGATTTTTTTTTGCTAGAAAATTTGGTATGATAGAAAGAGAAGAAAAAGAGGTGCCCTATGATGGATGGGAAACAAACGAAGGCTGTGATTGGCCAGACATTGATCACCCTTTGTGAGACCAAAGAAGTGAATAAGATCAGCGTGCAGGAGATCGCCGAAAAAGCGCAGGTCAATCGGCAGACGTTTTACTATCATTTTCCTGATAAGAAAGCCTTGATCCAATGGATCTATCGGCAAGATGCGCTGATTTTTTTGACGACTGAAGATGTCGCCCTTGATAATTGGGAAGAGGCCGCCTTACGCATGCTGAAAGCAATGAAACAAGCGCCGGCCTTTTACCGCAAATCACTGGCTTATGACCGCGAGATCTTAATGAACGGTTTTTTACAGATCACAGAACCGCTTTTTCAGCGCTTGTTCTTGGAGGTTGATCAAGAGCAGCAATTGACGAAACAAGACATTCTATTTTATAGCCGGTTCTTTTCCTACGGCTGCGGAGGCATTTTGGAAAATTGGATTCACAACGACTTTCCAGAGACGCCATTAGAGATTGCAACGCAATTGTTTCGTTTGGCGAAGGATGTAGAATTTTTTGGCCACCAAATCTATGAAAAAGAGGAGCAGTGAGCGATGACGAAAGTTTTATTTGTTTGTTTAGGTAATATCTGCCGTTCCCCCATGGCAGAAGCCATTTATAGAGCAGAAATAGCAAAACGCAAATTGGATTGGCAGATCGATTCGGCAGCGACTAGCTCTTGGGAAGTCGGACACTCAGCTCATCCAGGAACTCAGAAAAAGCTCCGTCAAGTGGGGTTATCAAGCGAAGGTCTTATCTCCCGCCAGATCACAGAGGCAGATTTTACAAAATTTGATTGGATCATTGGCATGGATGAGAGCAATGTTGAAAACCTGCATGGGCTGGCACCAGCCAATACGACAGCCAAGATCCGTTCGTATATGAGTGTCGTTCCCGGCAAAGAGACTGAGGAAGTGCCAGATCCTTATTATACAGGGGATTTTGAAGAGACCTACCAACTGCTACAAGAAGGAATTCCCTATTGGCTAGAGAGTATTTCTTCGGAGAAATAAGACGTGTTCGCTTGTATTTTATCAAAAATTTGCTAAAATAGGATTATGAAATGCGAACGTATGTGTGGTTTTATAAACTGCTGTAACGCGCAGAAAGGAATGTCCAATGGAAAAGAAACCATCGCCCATTAAACAGTTGGGTAAACTCATTGTGATGACATCCACAACCTTGCTAGATACCTTTTTCAGTGATGATGCTGACAAGAAGAATCAGTCTGAAAAAGTGAAAGAGATCCAGCGAACGCTGCAAGAAGCAGCTGCTGCGAAGCATCTGGTGGTGTTGCAAGTAAAGACAGAGAAATTGGGTGGTTTTGAAACCGTTACCGGGTGGATCGTCGGTAAAACGGTAGCAAAAGAACAAGTTGTCTTGAAATTACAAAGTGACCGTCAGCAGCTGCGAATTATTCCCCTGAATCATGTGCTAAAAGTCAGCACATTGAATACAAAACCCGGCTTGTAATCAAGCCTATGCATAGCAAAAAAACCGCTGGGTCATTAGACATAGCGGTTTTTTTAATTGCTAATTAAGCGTGCTTGTTTTTGACTTCAGCGAGTCGCCAAGCAGTCATCATAGCGATCAGTTCATAAGGGATCGGTTGTGCAAAAGGGAACTGGACCGCCCCTTTACTAGTCTTGTAGGGTTGTAGAGCCTCTTGGAAGGCCGTGATCGCAGAAGGCGTAGGATAAAAGCCGAGATGCTGTTTGGCGCAGGCAAAATGCACGATAGTTTCTTCCTGATGATAGGTGGGCATTTGGTAACTGATTTTTTCAACCGCTTCTGGCAAGACAGCCTTAATCGTTTGGCGGACAGTTCTTAAAATCACTTGTCGTTCTGCTGGAGCTGCTGCAATGTATTGGTCAACTGTCGTAATGTCTTTTGTCATGGGACACCTCCTGCCTTTAGTATACGGTAAACTCCGTAAGAAAAAAAGGAGCCTGTCAGTGGGTGGCTGACAGGCAAGGAGTAAAAATGAAAAGTGTTAGTTAGGGTTGTTTGTTGGGTTATGTATACTATACTGCCCAAATATGAATTTTTTGTGGAGAAAAGATTGGAAAGTGTTTAAGTTTACTACCTAAGAAAATACCCCAAAAAAGACCCGTCGGTGGGTGGCCGACGGGAAGGAGTTAAAAATGAAAAAGTGTTAGTTAGGGTTGTTTGTTGGTATACATAAAGTATACGAGATAAATATGAATATTCTGTGACAAAACTTTTCGGAAGTTCTTAAGAAACCGTAACGGTTTGATTACAAGGAAAGATTCTTTTCATCAAAACGATTTTTTAAGGTACGGTACAAATCAATGTATTGCCGATCATCTGCCGCATAATCCCAAATATAACTCATTTTTTCTGGTTTAAGCTTTTTCATCAATTGGTTGGAACTAACGATAACATCATAATTTTCTTGCTGATTCAGATCATAAGGCTCTGCTGCCACGAAGGTCAAGTCATGCAAGAATTGATTTAAACCTTGAACAACTAAGAAATTATCTTCTAAGGCAACCCCAACCCGTAGACGATTCGAGTAACGGATTTGATCATAAAATGGCAAGAGGGCATGAGTATACATCGTTGCCATCTGCTCTTGATTTTCATCATTGATATAATCTACTGCTGATTCTTCACGGTAGCTAGTCAAGAAATCGTCGATTTTTTGTTGTAACTGTTCTTCAGCAGATCCGCGATTGATCGATGGTGTCAGCAAGCGATAGATGTTAGGAAATGGCTGACGAAAAACATAGTTGCCGAAGGTCACATTAATCAAATTCCCCACAACTAATGGCTCGTCTAACAGGCCAGGTTGTGAAGCAAAAAATGTTGCTTTCATTTCTGCTAAAAGGTCTGCCACAAGCGGATAGACCGGATTTTGTTTGTTTGAGAAGAAATGGATCGTTTGTTGTAAGGCTTCTTCTTCCGGACTTAAATAGAATGGGAAGATTTGCGCCATCAAATAAATAAAGCCAGATTCACCTTTCAGTTGTTTGTCCGTCATTGAAACTTCAGGATCAACGACTTGCGTCAAACGCTCAAAATCGAAGTATGGATTATTTTTCATCAAGAAATTGTACCGTTTGTCGTATTTGGCAAAATTTTCTTTTTTGATTCGTAAAAGGATCAGGGCAGCAAAATACTTCAACTCTAGTCGACCAAGATAAGAGTGAGTCATTGGGAAGTATTCCGTGAAACGATCCACTACTTTTTCTGCTTCGCTTTCCGCGATCGCAAAAGGCCATTCAATGCCACGGGTACCTAACCAAATAATGTTGAATAAGGAGAGCCGCACAAGACGCTCATCGCCTACTAAGTTTGATTCAGTGTAAGTAAAGCGAAGCTGGAATTGTTTCAAATGTTTTTTTAGATGTTCAAATTTGCGAGACACCGTTGAACGACTGACATCGTATTTTGCACAAAAATCCGTGATCGTTGGATTGTCTTCATTCAGCATGTAAAGAACATATAAGAACGGAACGCTTTTATTCAATAAATAGAAGCGGTATTCATCGATCGTTACCGCGATATTCTGAGGCTGTAATTTACCGCCACGACCGAGTATCGACATATGATCCGGAGTCAACTCAGCTAGATCTTGGTCGATCTCAGTCAACTCGATAAAAGCTTGTTGGTAGCTCAACTCCATTTCCTTTGCCAATTGTGCGATTGGGTGACTAGGGTTTTGCAGAGTTAGCATACGCCGGAATATTTTAAATTTAATTAATGTTTGCGGGTCCATCATAAGTTCTTCATAAAACATAGGTATCCTCCTTTGTGGCTCTATTGTATCTTTTTTTTACGAAACTGTCAGTCTTTTTAATCAAAAAAATAGCCTACCTTTTAAAAAAAGGTAGGTTATTTTCGTCTTTTTAACTAATTTAGGCCGAAATAGGATCTTTTTTGAACCACGACCATAGCAAACCAATCAAAAATCCGATCGCCGCTGGTACGACCCAACCCATCCCGATTTGGAAGAAGGGCAGATAATCTGACGCAAAAGACAAGATTCCTTGCACGAAAGCGTTGTTGGTAATCAGTGCGGGACTTGCATTTAAGCCGTCGATGATTGCAGCGATCAACGTGAAATACGTCGTCATTCGATAGACACTGGCGCGATGGTTAAATAATGGACTGATGATCGCCAACAAAATCAAGGTGATCGCCAGTGGATAAATAAACATCAAGACTGGAATGGAGAATTCAATGATATTGGTCAAGCCAACGTTGGCGAAGATCGCTGGTAAGATACTTGTCAATGCGATAAAGAAACCGTAGCTTTGTTTTGGAAACAACCCAGCAAAGGTCTCAGAAAAGGCCGTGATCAAACCGATGGCGGTTTTTAAGCAGGCAGAGATGACGATCAATGCCAATAACAGACTGCCGATGGTGCCAAGGTAGTGGTTGGCGATTTGTGCCAAAGCGATCCCACCGTTTTCGCTGATGGGAAACTGGCCTAAACTTTTGGTTCCCATATAAGAAAGTAAGGTATAGATGATCCCCATCAACACGATACTGACAGAGCCGGAAAGGATCGTGTCTTTTGCGACTGTCGTAGGTTTCTCAACCCCCATATTGCGAATCGTTGAGACGATGATGATCCCAAATGCTAAGGATGCCAATGCATCAAGGGTATTGTAACCATTGGTGAAACCAGTGAAGAAGGCATCGTTTTGATAGCTAGGATAGATCGGCGCATCGCTGACCGTTCCTAGGGGTTGCCAAAAGGCGAAAAATAGCAGAACACCTAGTAAGACCAGAAACAAGGGATTTAAAAACTTCCCGACATAATCAAGAATTTTGCTTGGTTTACGTGAAAACCACCAAGCAGCACCAAAAAATAGGGCAGAAAACAAGCCCAATAACCAAGTTTGCATATCTGATGAAACGTGGGGAGCGATCCCGATCTCATAAGAAGTAGTGGCCAAACGGGGCAGAGCAAAGAAAGGCCCAATCACTAAGTAAAGCAAAATCGTAAATATCATTGCATAGCGTCGATTGATCCGAGAAGCTAATTCAAAAACTCCGCTACTTTGGGATACCCCAATGGCGATTACTCCTAAAAATGGCAAGCCGATTCCGGTCACTAAAAACCCAAGATTGGCTAAGCCGACATTCGCACCAGCTTCTTGTCCCATGTGAACGGGGAAGATTAGATTTCCGGCACCAAAGAACAGACCGAAAAGCATTGATCCAACATACATATAATCCTTAAACTGTAACTTTTTTTCCATAAGTGAAAGCTCCTATAATTCCTTAGTTTTAAAAAAAATAACAAATTTTCCGACAAATAGCAATGTTTTTTTGTTATTTTTTGGTAAATTCTGACGATTCTGTTTCCCGTAATAAAAAAACACTTAGCATTGAATTCTTCCAAGCTTACTGAAAAAAGGATAAAAAGCTCGGAAGAAGAACACTAAGTGCTTCAAGACAGAGAATTAATTCAACACACGGGAAAGGAATTCTTTGGTGCGCTGCTCTTTTGGATGAATAAAGATATCTTCTGGTGTTCCTTGCTCGGCAATGACGCCTTGATCCATAAAGATGACCCGATCAGACACTTCTTTGGCAAAGCCCATTTCGTGGGTAACAATCACCATCGTCAAGCCAGTATGAGCTAAGGTATTCATGGTCTTCAACACTTCACCGACCATTTCTGGATCTAGCGCAGAAGTCGGCTCATCAAACAACATGACATCTGGATTCATCGATAAGGCACGGGCAATGGCTACCCGTTGTTTTTGTCCACCTGAAAGCTGGGAAGGCTTGGCATTGGCATATTGAGCCATACCGACTTGCTCCAGATTTTCTTTGGCAGTCGCTTCCGCTTCTTTGCGATCGCGTTTTAAAACAGTGACTTGTCCAGTCACGCAGTTTTCTAATACATTCATATTGTTGAACAAGTTAAAGGATTGGAAAACCATCCCTAGATGTGTCCGGTATTTCGGCAAGTCATAGCCTTTTTCTAGCACATTTTCACCTAAGTAGATGATTTGTCCACTGGTTGGTTTTTCTAATAAGTTGATGCAGCGAAGAAGTGTGGATTTTCCTGAACCAGAAGAACCGATGATCGTGACAACTTCTCCTTTATTAACAGACAAACTGATGTCTTTTAAGACTTCGTTGTCGCCAAAACTCTTTTTTAAATGGTCAATTTCAATGATTGCTGACATGTTCTTCCTCCTTATTCGTTCGGGTTGATGTCTTCTAATTTGACATACGCACTGGGACCATCCATTTTGCGTTCAACAAAGCGCAAGATCTGGGTAGCACTGATGGTCAAGACTAAGTAGATCACACCGATGATCGCAAATGTTTGGAAGTATTGGAAGTTCGTTCCAGCGGCTGATGTACCTTGGAAAAAGAGGTCCGCAACACTGATAACACTTAAGACGGCAGTATCTTTGATATTGATAATGATCTCATTCCCGGTAGCAGGTAAAATGTTGCGCATCACTTGCGGCAACACGACTTTGATCATGGTTTGCCAATGGGTCATACCGATGGCTTGAGCTGCTTCAAATTGACCATCATCTACAGCAAAGATCCCACCACGAACGATCTCAGACATGTAGGCACCGGTATTGATAGAAACGATCAGCACGGCTGCCAGCGTTCGATTCATTGAGACGCCAAAAGCCAAAGCGGTTCCGTAGAAAATAACCATTGCTTGAACCATCATTGGGGTCCCGCGGAAAACTTCGATATAGATGGTTAGTAAGCCATTAACGATCCGTTGGAGGAAACGTCCTACTGGATTTTCTGAAAGCGGCAATGTCCGGAAGATACCGACTAAGAGACCAATGATCAATCCGATGATCGTTGAAAGGATTGCGATGAATAAGGTCAAACCAGCACCTCGCAAAAAGAGCATGCCGTAATCATCAATGATTTTTTTGAAATCAGCGATCAGACCTTGATCCGCTGTTTCTCCGCTGGCATCTGCAGGCTGATCCAAGACTGCTTGATCCATCAGGGAAACCCGTTCTTCTTCAGAGATTCCTGCAAGGATCTCATTGACTTTTTCCACATCCGGATCGCCTTTGCGCATCCCAACTGCTACTTGGACGTCTTCTGGATTGGTTTCAAAACCGGCCCCTTCATCGAACTCGACCATCTTCAAATCAGGATTTGCACCGACGGCAGTGACGCCTTCTGGTCGTTCACTGACGTAGCCATCAATGATTCCCGAAGCTAAAGCAACGCGCATGGAGGAGAAGTCTCGCATGGCTTGTTCTTTTTGGACCTCAGGGATTTGATCAATGACGGTATAATGGAAAGTATTCAGCTGAGCAGTGATTTTCGCTCCAGCAAGATCAGCGAGGCTTTTGGCATCGGCGTACTCGCCATCTTTACGAACCACTACCACCAAATCTGATTCATAGTAAGGATCGGTAAAATCGATTTGCTCGCGACGTTCGGCAGTTGGTGACATCCCGGCGATCACGGCATCAATAGTCCCCGCTTGTAAAGCTGGCGGCAGGCCGTCCCATTGGGTTTTAACGATCACTAATTCCTTGCCTAAGCCTTCAGCGATTCGTTTGGCGATCTGGACATCGTAACCGCCGGCAAATGCTGAGCCTTCTTCCCCAGAAATTGGCACGGCACCATTGGCGTCCGTGGTTTGCGTCCAGTTAAATGGCGCATAACCCGCCTCCATGCCGACACGGAATTGTTCTGCTGGTGTTTGGTCATCCGCTTGCACAGTTAAGGGCAGCTGAATGAGGGTTAGACAGAGGGCGAAGACCGCCCAGATCCAATTATTTTTTTTCATTTTTTCTCTTTCCTTTCACGAGTTGGACAAGCAGGTAAGGATGAAAAAGCAAAAAAACAGCCGTACTCCATGATTGGAAAACGGCTGTTGACAAGTCATCGTCGACAAACCTTTCACAAAACATAGCGCAACTTAGACAAGCTAAGACAGTCCGCAAATTGTTCATTTGCGGCCCAACAAAATCGATGCAAGCAAAACCGATCTTGTTTCGGCGATGTTCCCTAGCTCTGCTGTAAACGTGTTGCTTCACTCAGCAGGATTAATGAACCTCGCGACCTCTACCTAAATGTTAAAGGGTACTCGTATTTAATTTGATTCTTCTCAGAGTTTAGAAGAAAAGCACCCAAATGTCAATTCTTTTTAACAAAAAAACGACCATTTCCCTATTTTTATCAAAGAGAAAGCGGATCGTTTTTACGAGTGTCTATTGGAACCCTTAAGCGACTTTCGCTTTTGGTTCACGGCCTAAAACAGCTTGGATGACTGTCAAACCAAGCAATAAGCCAAGTGCTAGATAGATGAGGCTTGAGTATTGTGTAACGCCCCAATCTTGTCCTAAGGTACGGTAAACCACAAGGACGATGGCTTGAATGATTGCTGTGATGACATTTAAAAAGCCAAATGCCCATAGATTGCCATTTTCTTTACGTGCTAAATAGAAGATAGAGAAATATAAGCTGACTGCCAACCAACCGAAACTGATAATGATCATTGCCCAATAAATAATAGCTGCTACCAATGTATTTCACCTCACTTTGATTCGTGACTAGTTTACCACGTTTTTTGTTCCTTGTCATGAAGGAATCTCTTTCTTTGTGAGGCAAAAAACAAAGCGCAAAAGCAGTAATGAAAAGATCGTCTGCTACATTTGCTATTGGTGGGTTTGCTGAAAAAGGGACGATTTTTCTAGATTGGTTCATTTTCAGCTGTGTATAATAGAAATAAACTGTTTTTTTGCAGAAAACTACGAGTTAAGAATCAATTAATAATTAGTTAATAGCTGATTTAGATCTACTTGCTAGAATGATCACAGAAGCAAGCAAGGAGGAAGTAAAAATGGAAAATGTTCTAACAATCAAAGGATTGAACAAACGTTACGGCAAACAGCAGGCGCTGCATGATGTCGATCTAACGATCGCGAAAGGAGATATTTATGGATTGGTGGGGAGAAATGGTGCTGGGAAGACGACCTTATTAAAAGCAATCGTTCAGTTGATCCAACCCACTGGTGGCAGTCTGCAGTTGTTTGGTATCGAAGGCGGCAAAGCGTACACTCAGATGCTGAAACGCGTCGGCAACGTGATTGAGACTCCAGTCGCTTACGACCAATTGACCGCTAAACAAAATCTAAACTATTATTGCAAAATCAGCGGGGTGGTGGAACCTGATGCCGTTAGTAAGGCACTGTCGTTTGTTGGTTTGACCAATGTCGGCAACAAGAAATACCGTGATTTTTCTTTAGGGATGAAACAAAAACTGGGCTTAGCGATTGCTTTGTTGAATCAGCCAGATTTTCTAATTTTAGATGAACCGATCAATGGCTTGGATCCTGTCGCGATCGTTGAATTTCGGGAGCTGCTTTTACGATTGAATCAAGAACGTGGCATGACGATTTTGATCTCCAGCCATATTTTAGAAGAGCTGTACTTAGTGGCTACACGCTTTGGGGTCATTAGTGAGGGGCGTCTGATCAAAGAGATGACCAAACACGAATTCGATCTGATGGCGAAACGGTTTATTCAATTAGAAGTAGATGATGTAGCCACAGCTAGCCGCTTACTGGACAGTCAGCTGATTTCTGAATATAAAGTTGTCAGTGACCACAAAATTCATATTTATCAAGAGAATGTGTTGATTCGAGACCTGGTCCGTCAGCTGGTTTATGAAGGGATCGCTATTGATCGGATTTCTTTTGAAGGGGAAAATCTAGAGTCGTATTTCAAAGAGTTAGTAACAAGTGAAGGGGGAAAGTAAGATGTTGAATTTTATTCGAGCCGATTTGTATCGTTTATCAAGAAGTAAAAGTTTTTGGATCACAGAAGGAATTATTTTATTGTTGGTGATTTTATCCGTTGTTTCTAATGGTAGTGTGGGGGTCACTCTTGGGGATAGTACCCAAACATCAGGCGGCCTTACAGAAATGACTGGCTTTCTGGCGATCCAGACCAGTCTGTCTTCCATGTTGCTGTATTACTCCTTGCCATTGGTGATGCAGGTCTTAGGCAGTGAGTACACGAAAGGGACCATGAAGAATATCATTACCGTCGGTGTCTCTAAACCCGCTTATCTTTTTGGGAAATTCTTGGTATATGCGTTGGTACTGGTCTTACAGATCGTCGCGATTTGTGTGGTGAGCTTTGTAGCGGGAACGATTATTGGGGGGATTGGTTATAATGACCTTTCACAGATAGAAAACTTGTTGTATTATTTCGTTAGTTTTGTACTGATTTTATTAGCGACTTCCTCTTTTGCAGTGCTAGTTCTGTATTTAACCAAAAATACAGCAGTCAGCGTATTGGCGACGATTTTTATTCCGATGGCCTTTGCGATTGCCCGAATCTCTTTACCCGACTGGAAGTTTTTAGAATACTTGGACTTTCAAGGTGGGTTAGAGATGGTGACCATGACTAATTTCCAAACATGGGAAACAGTCCAACCCATTTTTCTTGGGAGTCTGATCAGTTTATTGCTTTGCCTCTTAGCTGCGCAACTGGTATTTAAGAGACAAGAATTGTAAGAGCAGAAAAACGCCCAACCGTATCGACTAGTGAAGGTCGAGCGATTGGGTGTTTTTTGTGTATAGCTATGAGTTAGTAGGATTCAACCGACTGCTGCCAAATCAAAGTCAAACGAAACGTCTCTTCGGTTGTATCCAATTGGATCTTGCCGTCTAATGCATGAGTCAATGCCGCGATGATATACAGACCAAGTCCGGCTTGCTGTTTATGCCGCGAAAGGTCTTCCGTATAAAAGCGGTGGGTCAATTTTTCTGGGTACTGGATCGGTGCCTTCAGCTGATTTTCCTGTTGGAAAACAACGCGATCTCCTTGCTGATTCAAGTGGATCGCTCCGGTCTCACTGCCATGTTCCAGTAAGTTGCCAAGGACATTTTGGAAAATTCGTTGCCAGCTTTTTTTATCCGAAATGATCATGATGTTGGGTTGGATCGCAACTGTCAGTGATAAATGGTTTTCCTCAAAAGAAGGATAGAGCTGGAGCAGTTCCTCTTCCAACAAACGAGAAAGATCGAATTCTTCTAAGGTCAAAGCCAGTTGATTGTCTTTGAGGCGCTGATAGGTCAATAACTGTTCCAGATGATTTTCGACTTTTTCTAGGTTGCTGCTGACTTTTTCCAACAGCTGCAGCTGTTGGCTGTTGAGGGTCGCATCGGCTTGCAGCAGTTGTGTGTAACCGCTGGCGACCGTCAAAGGTGTGCGCAAGTCGTGAGAGATATTTTGAATGGCTTGTTCCAACTGCTGGTTTTCTTGCAGCATTTGATAGTGTTGCTGCTTATTTATTCTAAGTATCTGATTGTTTAACAAGGCAATCGCTTTTAAAGCGGGGACGCGGGTCTGCAGATGGATCTCTTGATTTGTTTCGATTTCGCTGATTCTTGCTAATTGCTGGTGGTACTTTTTTAGATCATATAGTAAGAAAAACCAATAGCCCAACAATAACACAACGATCAAAGCGGCGAAAAACTGAAGTATATGCATGGGGTTCCTCCTTTTTAAGCTAGCTTGATGCCGATGCCCCAGACAGTATCGATATACGCTTCATCTGGATCGAGTGTTTTGATTTTGCTGCGTAAATGGCTGATATGGACATTGATCGTGTTTTCTTCACCGTAATAAGGTTCCTGCCAAACCGCTTCATAGAGCATTTCTTTCGTATACACTTTTTTGGGGTTGGCTAAGAGCAGGGAAAAAATCTCAAACTCCTTTTTCTTTAACTGAACCGTTGCTTCTCCTCGTTGCAACTGAAACGAGTCAGGCAACAGTTGAATGTTTTTATATGATTGGCTGCTGGCAACTGGAGGGGTTTGCTTATTTGTGCGCAACTGAACAATGATACGGGCTTTTAATTCTTCGACATTGAAGGGTTTGGTCAAGTAATCATTGGCACCCGCCAGCAAAAGGGTGGAAACATCGGCTGGTTCATCTAAGGCAGTCAAGATAATGACGGGGACCGTGGAGGTTTGGCGAATCTCTTGCAAGACTTGTGTCCCATCTTTACCGGGGAGCATTCGATCTAGCAAAATCAAGTCGAAAGCATCTTGCTGAAAAAGCAGCAGACCTTCTGTGCCTGAATAGGCTTGCTGGACGGTATAGTCAGCTGCTAAAATAGTAGCCAACATTTCGCTGATCTCATTGTTGTCTTCGATAATCAAAATTTTCATTTGGTTTTCCCAGTCTCCTTGCATTTATTGCATCTATTATAAGCAATTCCGCAAGAAAAAGCATTAGTTGCTTTTAAAAAAGAAAATGGCTGATTTTTCGCAAAAACGGTTCTTTTTCGGTTAGAATAAGAGAAAAGCCATAAAGGAAGTTAGAACGATGAAGGTATCTATTGAGCAAGCAATCGCAGCGGTCACCGCCGCATCATCCGTGACCTTTTTGACGGGTGCCGGTGTTTCGACCCCATCGGGCATTCCTGATTACCGTTCCTTAAAAGGGGTCTATCAAGGAGTGGCCCAGCCAGAGTATTTGTTAAGCCATGACTGTTTAGAAAACGAACCGGAAACATTTTATCAGTTCGTCAAGCACCTCTACCATCCTCAAGCACAGCCTAATATTATTCATCAAAAAATGGCTGAGCTGCAAGCGAAGAAAACCGTCTGGGTCGTTTCGCAAAACATCGATGGCTTGCATGAAAAAGCAGGCAGTCACCAAAGAATCGATTTTCACGGCTCCTTGTACAACTGTTATTGCCGAAAATGCGGCAATCCGGTACCTTGGCAAGCATATTTGCAGGATTGGCACCATGCAGGATGTGGCGGTCAGGTCCGGCCAGCGATCGTGCTTTATGGGGAAGGATTTACGGATGAAACCATTGAAGGAGCCATTCAAGCCGTTGCTCAAGCCGACCTGACGGTGGTCGTGGGGACTTCGCTGCAAGTCTATCCTTTTGCAGGGCTAGTCGATTACAGCCAGCAGGTGCTGGTCATCAATAAGGAACCTTTGGCGATCCCAAATGAATATGGCATGTTGACAGCAGCAGCCGAAACGTTTTTCCAGAAAATTGAATGAAGGAGTTTATGATATGACACAACGTACCGAAAAAGAGAAAATGATTGCTGGCGAATTGTACTTTTCCCCAGATCCAGAATTGGTGGCAGATCGAAAATATGCCCGTGAACAAATGAACCTGATCAACCAAGAAACTGATACAACAATCAAAGAGCAGTTACTAAAAGAAACATTCGGCTCTGTGACTGGTCGAATCTATATCGAACCGAATGTCCGCTTTGATTATGGCTACAATATTTCTGTCGGCAAAAATTTCTATGCTAACTACGACTGTGTGTTACTAGATGTTTGCCCGATTACCTTTGGCGACAATTGTATGCTGGCACCCAATGTTCGGTTGTTTACGGCGACGCATCCATTACATCCGGTCAAACGAAACAGCGGCTTAGAATTAGGGGCCCCGATCGTGATTGGCGATAACGCATGGATCGGTGGTGCGGCCACGATTTTACCGGGAGTCCGCTTAGGCAACAATGTCGTGGTGGGGGCTGGCAGTGTCGTTACCAAATCATTCCCAGACAATGTTGTGTTGGCGGGAAATCCAGCACGGGTCATCAAGACGATCGATTTAGAAGAAGAAAACAACCAGCAAGATCCTTTGGCTGTTCAGCGGGCAGCGATCGATGACATTGATTGGCAACTCACGCATCTTTTGGAAAAACGTATGAGCACGGTTAACGAAATCGTGCAATTGAAGAAAAGCAGTCAACTGCCGGTATTAGATGAAAATCGTGAAGAGAAAGTGCTGGAAAACATTCGGCAGGCAATTTCTAATCAAGCCTACGAAGAAACGATTTTGGCTATGTTTCAATCAATTATGAACCACTCAAAAACCTATCAAGAGAATCAATTGGAGGAATGAGTATGGATGGAGCAACACGTCGAGAAAACATTTTAGCGGCATTGAAGCAAGCGGACAAAGCGATCAGTGCCAGCAAACTGGCAGAATCCCTCGGAGTCAGCCGTCAAATCATCGTTGGGGACATTGCCTTATTGCGAGCAGCTGGTGAAGCAATTGTGGCTACGGCTCGCGGCTATCGTCTGCAAGCGCTGTTGGATGAGGCAGGACATGTGAGTAAGCTAGCGGTACAGCATCGACCTGAACAAACGGAAGAAGAATTGCGCATCTTTGTCGCTTGTGGTGTGGAAGTGGTCGATGTCATCGTTGAGCATGAGATCTATGGAGAGATCACTGGCAATTTGCAGATTCAAACAAACCAAGACGTGACTGATTTCATCAACAAAACCAAACATGCAGAGGCCCGCTTGCTCTCAGATTTAACCAATGGGGTACACTTGCATACGTTGCGCTACACCGATCCTGCGGCTCTGGAAAAAGCCAAACAACAGTTAGCAGAAAAAGGCATGCTCTACCAAAATTGAGGAGTGAAGTGATGCAAGATGTCTTATTGATCATTGACTTGCAAAATGGGGTCTGTCAAACAAATGACCAAACAATTGACCATTTGTCGGAATTATTGCTGTTCGTCAACCAACGAATCCAACGATATCGTAAAGAAGAAAAACCAGTTATTTTTGTTCAGCATGAAGAGGAGACGTTGCCCTACGGTAGCAAAGCATGGCAACTGCACCCAGCATTGGCCTATGAACCAACGGATCGTTTGATTCGAAAAAAACACGCCAATAGTTTTTTTCAAACAGATCTACAAGCGGTCTTACAGACAAACCAAGTGCGTAGTATCGAATTTGCTGGTGCTCAGACGGAATATTGCCTTGATGGCACGATCAAATTCGCGCATGGTCTGGGTTATCAAAACGTCGTGTATGCCCAAGCCACAACGACGTATCCAAGCCGAGGACGATCAGCAGCTGAAATCATTGATTGGTACGAAATGATCTGGCAAGGACGCTTTGCGGAAGTCTTGGCAAATCCTCAGATGAAAAAATTGTGATTTTTTGTTGACAAGGCGTTCATTTTCCAGTAAAGTACAACTCAACAAGAATAATGAATCTGTTGAGAAGGAAAGTAACCGCAGATACTTTAAAGAGAGACTCTGGTTGGTGGAAAGAGTCAAGTCAGAAGCGATGAAAAATGGCCTTGGAGGATTGATTGTCGATAAGTAGGCAATCACGGGTGCGCACTACCGTTACAAAGTGCACCAATCTCTAGCACGGCTAGACGTTGGGTTGAGGGAAGGGAAACCTTCTAAACAAAAGGTGGTAACACGAGTATTCGTCCTTTTACTAGCAAACGCTGGTAAAAGGACTTTTTTTATACCAAAAATCAAATAGCACCACACACGAAGAATTGGTAAGTACAAAAGCACGTTTTTTCAACAGAGAGCTTCGGTAGCTGAAAAGAAGCATCAAACGACTTTTAGAAAATGGCCAAGGAGTGATTCGTTCCGAGCAGTAGTTTGCAAGGCGACGACGGTAGCGACCGTTATCTGGCTAGAGTATGATCGTACTCGAAAAGGAGCTGTATGCGAGTGCAGCTTAAACTGAGGTGGTAACACGCAAAAAGGCGTCCTCAAACAAGTCACAGGTGACTTGTTTGAGGATGCCTTTTTTATTGAAAAAGACAAGAACTAGGGGGAAGACGATGATTTCATTAAAAGACATATCAGTAACATTCAATCAACCAAAGAAACCCGCGATCCAAGCGGTCAAAAACGTATCGATCGAGATCGACAAAGGGGACGTGTACGGCATCGTGGGTTACTCAGGCGCCGGGAAAAGTACACTCGTCCGTGTAATCAACTTATTGCAGCGACCAAGCAGCGGCAGCGTCGTCGTCAATGGCACGGAGCTGACCACGCTTTCGGCGAAAGCTCTGCGAGAAAAACGGAAAACGATCGGAATGATCTTTCAGCACTTCAACTTGATGGACAGTCGCAATGTTTTTGATAACGTGGATTTTTCCTTGAAATATGGGGGACGGTCCAAACAGGAACGTCATCAAAAAGTTACCGAGCTGCTGGCGCTTGTTGGATTGGAAGAAAAAGCCCAAGCGTTTCCTAGCCAACTATCTGGAGGACAAAAACAGCGGGTCGCCATCGCCAGAGCTTTGGCAAATGATCCAGAGATCTTGTTGTGTGATGAGGCAACTAGCGCCCTTGATCCGAAAACGACCTTACAGATATTGGCTTTGTTGAAAAAATTAAATCGGACTCTCGGTTTGACCATCGTGATCATTACCCATGAAATGCAGGTCGTCAAGGAAATCTGCAACAAAGTGGCAGTGATGGAAGACGGCGAAGTCATCGAGCAAGGCTCAAGCGTTCAGATTTTCAGCCAACCAGAAAAACCTTTGACCAAAGATTTCATCCGAACGGCGACACACATCGACCAAGCCTTAGAAACGATCCTTGGCAGTTCGAAATTTTCTTCCTTGGCACCGAACGAATGGCTGGTGGAGCTGTCCTATGTGGGGGATCAAACCAATGAACCACTGATCGCCCAATTGTACAGCCGCTACAAAGTGACCACCAATATTCTTTACGGCAACGTGGAGATCTTGCAAGAAGTGCCGATCGGCAGCTTAGTCGTTAGCTTATTCGGCGAATACCAACAGCGTAAACATGCCTTAGAATATTTGAAGTCTCAAGGGGTTTACACCAATATTTTAAAAGAAAATCATGCAGAACCATTAAACAATGTAATTAAAGGAGGATTTTAGATGGCTGCCTTATTAGAAAGATATTTTCCCAATGTTGTTGCGATCCAAGATGAATTTGTGACAGCAACGATCCAAACCTTGTATATGGTTTTTTGGACCTCTTTGATCGCGGGCATCTTAGGCATCTTGTTAGGGATCGTTTTGGTAGTGACTCGACCGAATGGGATTTTAGAAAATCGACCGCTCTTTGAATTTCTCGATAAAGTCATCAATGTGGTGCGCTCGATCCCTTTCATTATCTTATTGACGTTACTAGGAACCTTTACCAGATTCCTTGTCGGAACGACCATCGGCGAAACAGCAGCATTGGTTCCTCTGATTGCTGGGATCATTCCTTTCTTTGCTCGGCAGATCGAGATTGCCTTGCTAGAAGTTGACCCCGGTGTCGTGGAGGCAGCTGAAGCGATGGGCACCAGTCCTTTCGGTATCATTTTTCGGGTCTATTTGCCAGAAGGCGTGGCGGGAATTATTCGGGTCTCTGCATTGACCGTGATCAATGTGATCGGATTGACCGCCATGGCAGGAGCAGTCGGCGCTGGCGGTTTAGGAAACTTAGCCATCACCCGCGGGTACAACCGATTCCAGACCGATGTTACGATCATGGCGACCTTGATCATCTTAGTATTCGTTTTTATCAGTCAATTTGTCAGCAACCTACTCATTAAACGAGTATCACACTGACCACCACTTACGTACAAATAAAAAAACAAGCAAGTCTATGGAGGAAGAAAAAATGAAAAAATTCGTACAATCAATCGTCTTAGGGGCAGCATTATTATTTATTACAGGATGCGGAAACAATGGCAGTGCCGCAGCCAATGATCAAGAAGAAGTCACGGTGAAATTAGGGGTGATTGGTGCAGACAACGATGTCTGGGATGATGTCAAAGATCGTTTGAAAGACGAAGGCATCAATTTAGAATATGTCCAATTTTCTGATTACAACCAACCCAACGCAGCCTTGGCTGATGGTTCCATCGACCTCAATTCATTCCAACACCAATTTTTCTTGGACAACTATAATGAAGAATTTGGTACTGATCTCGTATCGATCGGCAATACAGTCAATGCGCCATTAGGTATTTATTCCGACAAAGTGACGGATGTCAACGACTTGGCTGAAGGAGCTAAAGTTGCGATCCCTAATGATGTGACCAATGGTGGTCGGGCATTGCTTTTGTTACAATCAGCTGGATTGATCAAAGTGGATGAAGCAGCCGGACAAACACCAACGGTCTCGGATATTACAGAAAACCGTTTGAACTTAGAAATTTCAGAACTTGATGCAGCGCAAACCGCTCGGGCACTTTCCGATGTCGATGTTTCGGTCATCAATAGCGGCATGGCGGTAGATGCAGGATTTGTACCAACCGAAGATGCGATCTTTTTAGAGCCTGTTGATGAAACGGCCCGTCCTTATGTCAACATCATTGCCGCCCGTAAAGAAGATGAAGACAATGAAGTTTACCAAAAAGTGGTCGCTGCTTACCAAACAGAGGATACGAAAAAAGTTATCGAGGAAACGTCAAAAGGATCAAGTGTTCCTGCTTGGGAAACCTTTGGGGCAAAATAAGTACCACGTAATTTGATATAAAATTGAAAAAACATGTATAAAAAAGGAGAGATTTGATTATGACAACAGCAACTATTACAAAAGCAACGATTAAACCATTTATCCAAGAGCGTTTAGCCGCTTATCAAGCCTTGGCATTAGATATCCATAATCACCCAGAAGTCAGCAACTATGAGTTTTATTCAGCCGATGCCCTGATCGCCCAATTAGAAAAAGAAGGCTTTGCTGTTAAAAAGGATGTGGCAGGCCATCGCACCGGCTTTGATGCCCGCTATGTCAGTGGGAAACCGGGTCCGACGATTGCCTTTTTAGCCGAGTATGATGCGTTACCTGGCATCGGTCATGCCTGCGGACACAACCTCTTCGGGACTTATTCCGTCTTAGCTGCCAGTGCTCTGCAACCTTTCATCGATGAGCTAGGCGGGGAGATTCGAGTCTATGGGACGCCAGGAGAAGAAGGTGGAGAAAATGGTTCCGCTAAAGGCAGTTTTGTCCGGGAAGGGTTCTTCGATGATGTCGATGCCGCTCTTTGTGTCCATCCAGCCCATCGCTATGGTAAAACGACGGCTTCATTAGCCAATGATCCAGTGGATATCAAGTTCTATGGTCGGGCTTCCCATGCGGCAGCTGCACCAGAAAAAGGCATCAACGCGTTAGAAGCATTGCTGCAAGTCTTTAACGGGATCAATGGGTTGCGCCTGCATTTACCAAAAGATGTCAATATTCATGGTGTGATCACCGATGGCGGCGTGGCAGCCAATGTCGTGCCAGAATATGCAGCCGGTCGTTTTTATTTACGAGCAGCCAATCGAGCAACCTTGAATGATGTCTACGAGAAAGTCGAAAACATTGTCAAAGGAGCCGCTTTAGCCACGGGAGCGACCTATGAATTCGGCTTGTTCCAAAACTCCGTCGATGATGTGATCGTGACACCAAGTTTTGATGAGATTTTCTTCGCCCATGCCCAAGAAGCGGGCGTACCTGCCGATGAGATCGATACGGAAGCCAAAACAAGTCTTGGTTCTTCTGATGTCGGCAATGTCAGTCAAGTGATCCCGACGATCCAACCCACCGTTTCGATTTCAGATGACTACATTGCGGGGCATTCGGAAGAATTCAAAGCCGCTGCTAAGAGTGAAAAAGGCTTGCAGTCGATTGCTATCGCGGCTGAACTTTTAGCCCTGACAGCGTTAGATCTTTTTGAGCAACCGGCGTTATTAGAAAAAATCAAAGCCGATCATCAAGAAAGTTTAGCGAAAGGCAATTAATGCCAAAATCGTGAAAGAAGATATCCAGAGGATACTCAATAATATAGAAGAAAAAAAGTCTCTGCCGCAAAATGTCGGTAGAGACTTTTTTTGTTAGTCGATGACTAAAATGCCTTCTTTTAATGAAAAAGGATTTTGCTGATTGATATGATCGTAGAACATGACCCCGTTCAAATGATCGATCTCATGCTGAACGACGATTGCAGGATAGTTCTTCAAACGAACTTTTTTCTTTTTGCCGTTAATGTCGTAATAGCTGATCGTGATCCGGGCATGGCGCACCACGTAGCCAGGGACTTCACGGTCCACGGACAGACAGCCCTCGCCTTCACCCAGACAAGCTTCTTGCACGGAATGACTTAAAATTTTGGGATTGTAAAGAACATCTTTAAAATCAGGTTCAGTTTTTTCTGGGTCGCTGCTAGGGACGAGGACCGCTGTGATTCGTTTTGAAATATCTAATTGAGGAGCTGCTAGACCAACGCCGCCTCTTAATTCAAGTTCTTCTGCCTTGACTGGGTCTTGGCTGTTTTCTAAAAAGGTCATCATTTCTTTTCCCAGTGCGATATCTTCTTCGCTTAAAGGAAAAGGTACTTCTTTTGCTACTTCACGCAAGGTTGGATTGCCTTCGCGAATAATATCATCCATTGTAATCATTGATGATGTGATTCCTCCTACTATGTAAAAATGACGAAAGCAAGTTTCGTTCCTAATAAAGTTTACCATAACTGTAGAAAGAAGGGCATAAGAAAGTTTAAAGGGTAAAGCTTTCTTATTAAATGAAACGATATTTCTATATTTGTGGTTTAATTATGAAATATAGTTGCGAACGAGAAAAGAATCAGTTATAATGCTTTTATAGAAAACGGTATCACGAAAGTGACTCACCAAGGAGGCAAAGAGATGTTCGGCTTTTCTGTATTTATGAACGAAGACTTGACGGCAGCAGAACTTGAGCAGATGACTGCGATGGCATCAGGCTTTAAAGGGATTTTCACCTCCATGCACATACCAGAAGATGATCGCAGTACCTATCGGCAGCGTTTGACGGACTTGGGAGGTTTCGCAAAAGACCATCAGCTGTCTTTAATGGTAGATATTTCTGGAAACGCCTTAGCAGAAGCGGGCTTTTCCATCGACAAGCTGGCGGATCTAAGGGAGATCGGTGTCACTGGTCTACGAATGGACTATGCGATCGACAATCAGCAAATCGCTGCTTTTTCAAAGGAAATGACCATCAGTTTGAATGCCAGTACATTAACGGAAAAAGACATTCGAGAGCTGCAGGCGTATGGAGCCGATTTTACTCGATTGGAAGCTTGGCACAATTATTACCCTCGACCAGAAACGGGACTGGATGCTGACTGGTTTCAGGAGAAGAACCGCTGGTTGAAAGCACAAGGCTTTTTTGTCCAAGCCTTTGTTCCAGGAGATGCCAAGAAACGCGGACCGTTATTTCAAGGATTACCCACACTGGAAAGACACCGAAACTGGTCGCCGTTTGCCGCAGCGATCGACTTGTTGGCTACCGGTTCAGTTGATGCTGTTTACATTGGTGATGGGATGGTTTCTGCAAAAAGTGCGCAGCAGTTTGCGACGTATCTGCAAGAAGCGCGGATCGTTTTGCGGGTCAAAGATCTTGGTTCGACTTACTTTGAACACGTACTAGGGAATCACCAAAATCGTTACGATGAAGCTCGAGATGTCTTGCGTAGCGCCGATGCCCGTTTCAATGCCATTCCAGAAGTCAAACCTGAACTTAGTCAAGAGCGGCCAATGGGTGCTGTGACGATCGATAACCAAGAGTACTTGCGCTATATGGGAGAGATTCAAGTGTGCAAACGACCATTGCCTGCAGACCCCAAAGTCAACCTCGCCGCTCAGGTGATACCAGCCGATCTGCCTTTGATCCAACAAATCAAAGCAGGGATGCGATTTAAATTAGAAAGAGATGATTCCGATGAATAAAATCAATTTAGACAAATTAACGACCGAACGACGCAATAGCGAAACGAGCAATTTAGATGAAATGACGATTTTAGAAGCGTGTCAAAAAATGAACCAAGAAGATCAAAAAGTTGCCTATGCAGTGGAAAAAGAAATTCCTAGTATTGAAAAAGTCATTGAACAAACTATCGCTGCTTTTAAAAAAGGCGGACGCTTGATTTATCTTGGCGCTGGTACGAGTGGTCGATTAGGCGTCTTGGATGCGGCCGAATGTGTCCCAACCTTTGGGGTATCACCAGAGATGGTGGTTGGTCTGATCGCCGGTGGTGAAGAAGCGATGACGGTCGCTGTCGAAGGAGCAGAAGACTCCTTAACGCTAGGGAAACAAGACCTTGTCGATCTGAAGTTGAACTCAAATGATATGGTGATCGGGATCGCTGCCAGTGGCAGAACTCCTTACGTGATTGGGGCTCTTGATTACGCCAATGAGCTTGGTGCCACAACGGCTACGATCGCTTGTAACAAAGATGCGGAGATCTCTCAACATGCCAGCTTTCCAATTGAAGTCGATTGTGGCCCAGAGTTTCTGACGGGTTCGACTCGTTTAAAATCTGGGACGGCCCAAAAATTGATTTTGAATATGATCTCGACGTTATCGATGGTAGGGATCGGCAAAGTCTACAATAATTTGATGGTCGACGTGAAAGCGACCAACGAAAAATTGGTGGAACGCTCAAAACGGATCATCATGCAGGCAACTGAAGCTGATTATGAAACAGCCGCCGCGGCATTTGAAGAAGCAGATCAGAATGTCAAATTGGCGATCGTGATGCTGTTGACGGATAGCACGAAAGACGAAGCACAAGCAAAACTTGCCACGGCACAAGGGTTTGTCAAAACGGCGTTAGGAGGAGAAAAGTAATGGCAAAAGAAACACTGACGGTAGAAGAGTTAGCGGAGAAGATTTTTCAAGAAGCCGGCGGAATGGACAACGTAGAAACAGTCAATCACTGTATGACTCGCGTACGAATGACCGTCCGCGACCACGACAAGGTCGATCAACAAGGGTTAAAAGAGATTCCCGGTGTGATGGGGGTCGTCAATGACGAGCAACTGCAAGTCATTATCGGACCAGGGAAAGTCAACAAAGTAGCCAATGCAATGGTGGCAAAAGCTGGTGTTGATTTAGGGCAAGAGATCCCACCGCAAAAATCAGGCAAAGAGGCGTTATCAGAAAAAACGGCAGAGATGAAAGCAGCCCAAAAAGCCAAACAAAAATCATCACCATTAAAGTCGCTGCTGAAAGATATTTCTAATATCTTTGTTCCAATGATTCCAGCCTTCGTTGGTGCAGGACTCGTCGCAGGGATCGCTTCTGTCCTGACCAACATGATCACGGCTGGCCGATTAGATGGAGATACTTGGAATTATTATGTCATGATTTTAAACGTCCTCAGAAATGGGATGTTCACCTATTTAGCGATCTTTACTGGGGTCAATGCAGCGCAGGTCTTTAAAGCCAATCCAACCCTTGGTGGCGTGATCGGTTCGATCATCTTGCTGACAGGTATGAACCCAGAAGCCCCGATCCAAAACTTGTTCACTGGCGAAGCGTTAGCTGCCAACCAAGGAGGGATCATCGGTGTGATCTTCGCTGTATGGCTTTTGGCGAAATTAGAGGCAGTGCTGCATCGAGTGATTCCTGAAGCAATCGATATTATCGTGACCCCGACGTTGTGTTTGCTGATCATCGGTTTGACGGAGATTTTCTTGATCATGCCATTGGCAGGTCTGATCTCTGACAGCTTAGTCGGTTCGATCACTTGGGTCTTGAACGTGGGCGGTGCTTTCTCTGGGTTTGTCTTAGGGGCGGCCTTCCTACCAATGGTCATGTTTGGTTTGCATCAAATTTTGACCCCGATCCACATTCAAATGATCGAAGCAACAGGCAGCACGCAATTATTACCAATCTTAGCCATGGCTGGTGCTGGTCAAGTCGGTGCAGCTTTAGCCTTATGGGTACGACTACGTAAAGACAAAGAGCTTTCTGAAATGATCAAAGGCGCATTGCCAGTTGGGATCTTAGGCATCGGCGAACCATTGATCTACGGAGTGACGCTGCCATTAGGTCGACCATTTATTACTGCTTGTATTGGTGGTGGGATCGGTGGTGCGGTCATTGGCGCTTTGACAAATATCGGCGCAACGGCGATTGGACCATCAGGGCTAGCTTTGATCCCCTTGATTGCCAACGGCCGTTGGATGGGCTATATTTTCGGCTTGTTAGCAGGCTATGCTGGCGGCTTCGTTGCCACCTACTTCTTTGGGATTCCGAAGGATCGCTTAGAAGCAGTCAAAGAAAGCGAGGCAGAAGAAGCAAAATCAGCTACAACCGTTACTGTGCAACCGCAACCAAAAGAAACGAGTGAAACGGCTGCAAAGGAAACGACAGCAAATCCATCAAAAGAAACGATCGATACCCCTTTATACGCAGTAGCCTCAGGCACGACAAAAGCGATCAGTGCATCAAGTGATCCGGTATTTTCGCAAAAAATGATGGGCGATGGGTATTTCGTCTTGCCAGACAATGGTGCGATCTATGCACCAGCAGCAGGAACCGTCACGACGATTTTTCCCACGAAACATGCATTGGGGATCAAGACTGCCAGCGGGCTAGAGATTCTGCTGCACATGGGTGTTGACACCGTCGAATTGCAAGGAGCACCTTTTGAGATCCTGGTGGAGGAAGGCCAAGCCGTGACACCAGCTACCCAAGTTGCCCAAGTCGATTTGGCACAGTTGACGGCTAAAGGCAAAGCTTCTGAGATGCTCGTGATCATAACCAATATGGAGCAAGTAGCCAATATCGAAGGGTTACCAGGAACAGAAACAAAAGCGGGTCAAGCCGTCATGCATGTGGCAACGATAAAATAATGTTAAAACCTCTATCGGATAAAGATAGAGGTTTTTTATAGATATATTGAAAAACATTGCTATTACTTTTCTTTTGTGTTACATTTTTGTTACAAAGGGAGAGATCCCTATCAAGGAGGTAATAGTAATGAAAAAAGTAATAATGATTGGACTGTTGGTATTGACATTTTCACCACTGCTCGTTCAAGCTGATGAAACGACAAGTGGGAGCGTAAATGAAGCCGATACATTTAGTGAAACTATATCTTCAGAGCGGGGAGACGATAGTTCACAGACGCAAGAATCTGTTCAAACGTCCACAGAGTCCCAACAAGAAATGATCCAAACTTCTTCGTCTCAAGAAGTAGTAGGGAATGTTCAGGGAGAAGCAACCGATCCAGATGAAGTAATTGCTTCTATTCAAGAAAAAACTGGAATAAAGGATAATTCTGATATCGAAATCTTGTCAGAGGATTCTAGCACTTTGCGAGGCTCTTTATCTAGAGGTATTACTGACGGCAGTGTGACTTCTTTTACTCAAGCGCAGCTGGATCGCTTAACTGATGAAGAATTAGATAATGGCAATCGTTTGGCGATGCGTTACGCCGATGATACGATGGGCTTTGATATTGGATACTTGGCAAGAATCGTCGGTGCCTTATTTGTCGACAAGATTTTATCTTGGGAAGCAATCGAGCCACAACTATCCTTTAATGCCAACAGCTATGCTAGTTTTGCAGATTTAATTCCCGTGGTTGATCAGCTTCAAGAGTATTTTCGAGTTGTTTATCCTCCAAATGGTGTTTTTCTAAGTTTGGACCAAACAGTTTCTAATGAGTGGATGATATCGATCTTGACTAATTTGAACGAAGCTGAAAAAGAGATCAAAGTAGATCCCGATGCTTACACACCAGGTCGTATTGCTTGGATCATTCACGCAGTAAATCAGTCGTTGTACCTACCAGATGGAGCAGAGTCTAGTGACTCTGAAGAAACAACTCAAGCGACAGAAAAACAAGAAACAGCTACAACGACTTCTTCGAAAGAGGCAGCCGCTACTGCCGATGGCGAAAAAACATTACCTAAAACCAATGAAGCGCCAAGCTATACCTTATTGATCGCAGGTATCATCCTGCTGCTGATCGTTTTCTTGATTTTATGGCGCCGAAAGAAAAAATGAACGTTATTTATAATAGGCAGAATGAAAAAATAGCAATCTTCGTTTTCCATCAGGGAAACGAAGGTTTTTTGTTTTCAGAAATTTCATTTATGATTTCTTTTCAAATAACGCCTTTTATAAAAAGACCAGAATCGATTCCTTCATAAAAAAGTCAAATTTAAATTCTTGCATTCTCTGGTGAAGGGTGTATAATGACACAGTGTCATATGACATCGTGTCATATTGAGAGCTGTGATTTATTTTAATTAGAAAGGAGATGCTTGTGATGCCGACAGATACATTTTTTCACTTGCCGCCGGAAAAACAAAAGCGCATTTTAAATGCGGCGAAAAAAGAATTTTCCAGGCTGCCTTTGAAAGACGCCTCGATCGCCAACATCATCAAAGATGCCGAAATTCCTCGGGGGAGTTTTTACCAATACTTCGAAAACAAAGAAGATCTTTACTACTATTATTTCCATACGTTGAAAAAAAATAGTCAGCGTGACCTGCTGAAATCGATCCAACATGAAAATGGGGATCTATTTGCGGGGTTCGAATGGTACTTTTCACGGATGATCGCCGAAGTTTTTAAAGGCAAAAATGCAAACTTTTACCGCAATTTATTTATGAGTATGGATTATCGTTCCTTCCATAAAGTCGTGCCCGAGATGCAGCACAAGATGCATCAAGAACACAAAGCCGATCGGCAGAAGCAGCAAGCCATCTTTTTGTCAGAGGTCGACAAAGATTTATTGAAAGTCAAAGACGACCATGAGTTGAAAATGCTGATCCAGCTGCTGATGCATACCGTCTTTTCGACGATTGCCGAAGCCTATCGCCAATCAGCGTTTGATCCAGACTATGATCCTGCCGAAGCGATCGCTGATTTCAACAGTAAAGTCCGCTGGTTAAGAGAGGGCGCAAAAAAAGAAAGAGGGGAAACCTATGATTAAGCTGATAAAACGCGTATCCGTCATTTCCATCATCATGGCAGTGGTGTTTATGGTGATCCAAGTCGTTTCTGATTTGTATCTACCGACATTGACTTCCAACATTATCAACAACGGTGTGGCGACAGGCGACATTGATTACATTTGGAAAACCGGCTTTTACATGATCGGCTTTTCATTGATCAGTATCATCGCCGCTTTAGGAAATACGTATTTCGCAACAAGAGAATCACAAAAATTAGGACAAAAACTACGTTCGGACATTTACCAAAAAGTTGAGAATTTTTCTTCTCGATCTTTTGATAAATTCGGGACCGCATCATTGATCACACGGACCACCAACGACGTCAACCAAATTCAAATGGTGACGCAAATGTTTTTACGTATGATGATCAATGCACCGATCACACTGATTGGGGCGAGCTTCTTGGCCTATCAAAAAGATGCCCAATTAACGAGAATCTTTTTAGTCGTTATTCCTATCATGCTGGTATTGGTCGGCGGTATTATGTATTTTGCCGTTCCTTTATTCAAAAGTATGCAAAAGAAAACCGACCGTTTGAACTTAGTCTTTCGTGAAGGCTTGACGGGGGTCCGGGTTATTCGAGCATTTGATAAGACGGATTATGAAGCGAATCGCTTTGATGAAGCCAACAAAGATTACACCCACACCGCGATTAAAGTAAATACCATCGTGGCCTTGATGATGCCTTTGATGACGTTGATCATGAGTGGGACGAACATTGCCATCACGTGGTTTGGTGGTCATTATATTGCAGAAATGACCTTAGAAGTCGGAAACTTGATTGCATTTATGACCTATGCAATGCAAATTTTGATCAGCTTTATGATGCTGTCAATGATCTTCGTGATGGTGCCAAGAGCCCAAGCTTCGGCTGACCGGATCAACGAAGTCTTAAATGAAGAAGATGAAATTCTCGATCCAAAAATACCAGCGACATTGAGCTTACAAGGGGATCAAGCAACCTTGGCCTTTGACCATGTGGCGTATCGCTACCAAGGCGCTGAGAAATTGGCGTTGGAAGATATCGATTTTCAAGCAAAATCTGGTGATTTTGTTGCCATCATCGGTGGGACGGGCTCAGGAAAAACGACCTTAGTCAATCTCTTGCCTCGTTTGTACGATGTGGAGTCTGGTGCAATCAAAATCAATGGGGTCAATATTGCAGAAGTTACCCAGCACAATCTACGAGAAGTCGTGGGCTTTGTTCCGCAAAAAGCGGTACTGTTTTCCGGTACCATTCGTGAAAATATGAAATACGGAAAACCTGATGCATCAGATGAAGAAATCTGGCAAGCCTTAGAGATCGCCCAAGCCAAAGATTTTGTCTCCGAACTGGCAGATGGCTTAGATAGCCGTGTAGAACAAGGCGGCGGCAACTTCTCTGGTGGACAACGTCAACGTTTAGCGATCGCTCGTGCGTTAGTGAAACAAGCAGATGTCTATGTCTTTGATGATTCCTTCTCCGCACTGGACTTCAAAACCGATGCTAACTTACGTGCAGCGCTGAAACGCGACATGCAAGACAGCATTATGGTCGTGGTTGCCCAACGGGTCAGCACCGTCATGGATGCCGATACGATTTTAGTATTGGATGAAGGAAAACTCGTAGGAAAAGGAACCCATGAATCATTAATGGCAGACAATGAAACCTACCAAGAAATCGTTTCTTCACAATTAAGAGAGGAGGATCTTGCATGAGTGAAAAGAAAACAACAACACAACACCGTGGCGGACCAATGAGTGGCGGTCCGGGCCGTAACATCGGTGCCAAAGGACCAAAAGCCAAAAACTTTTGGGGAACGGTCAAACGGCTTTTCGGGTACATGTCGAAACGCTCTATCGCTATCATTGCCGTCTTCGTTTTAGCGATCGCAGCCGTGATCTTCCAAATCCAAACACCGAAAATTTTAGGGGAAGCGACCACTGAAATTTTTAAAGGGGTCATGATCGGTGCACAACAGATGCAAGCCGGCCAACAGGTGACAGAATTTCCTATCGATTTTGAGAAAGTTGGTCAAATCATTTTGATTGCGATCGGCATGTATGTGATTTCAGCCGTCTTCAACTTTCTACAACAGTTTATTATGACTCGTGTCTCGCAACGAACGGTTTATGAGCTGCGTCGTGACTTAGATGAAAAAATGAACCGCTTGCCGATCTCATACTATGATACTCACTCAAATGGGGATATCATGTCACGGGCGATCAATGATATGGATAATATCGCAAGTACCTTGCAACAAAACTTGACCCAATTTATTACGAGTGTCGTGACCTTTATCGGGGTTTTGTGGATGATGCTGACGATCAGTTGGCAACTGACTTTGGTTGCTTTAGCAACGGTTCCTTTAAGCTTGATCGTCGTGATGATCGTCGCACCAAAATCGCAAAAATTCTTTGCGGCACAACAAAAAAGTTTAGGATTGCTCAATGACCAAGTCGAAGAAACTTACGGCGGTCACACAGTTGTCAAAACTTTCAACCATGAAGCCGCCGATCAAGTCGTTTTTGAAGAAGAAAATGACCGTCTGTATTCCGCTGGTTGGAAAGCCCAATTTATTTCAGCGATCATTATGCCCTTGATGAACTTCATTAAAAACTTAGGCTATGTCTTCGTGGCTGTCCTTGGTGGGATCAAAGTGGCGAATGGGAATATGACGTTAGGGGATGTGCAAGCATTCTTGCAATACACCAATCAATTCTCTCAACCGATCACTCAAATCGCTAGCTTGCTAAACACCATCCAATCAACCGTTGCATCTGCCGAACGGGTCTTTGAAGTCTTGGATGAAGAAGAAATGAATGATGAGCCTTCTGGTTTACCAGTGGAAGACAGTGAATACAAAGTTCGTTTCGATCATGTTCAATTTGGTTATGCCCCAGACAAATTATTGATGACCGATTTTAATCTGGATGTCAAAGCTGGTGAGATGGTGGCTATCGTAGGACCAACTGGCGCTGGGAAAACCACGCTGATCAATCTCTTGGAACGTTTCTATGATGTTTCTGGCGGCAGCATTCGTTACGATGGCAAAGATACTCGAGACTTGACTCGTGATGAGTTGCGTAGTAATATCTCGATGGTGCTGCAAGATACGTGGTTGTTTACCGGCTCCATCTATGACAACATTCATTATGGAAATGAAAAAGCGACCAAAGAACAAGTGATTGCTGCGGCGAAAGCTGCCCATGTGGATGATTTTGTTCGCAAATTGCCAGAAGGCTATGATACGGTCTTGAATGAAGAAGCCAGCAATATCTCCCAAGGTCAACGTCAGCTGATCACAATCGCTCGTGCCTTCTTAGCGGATCCAGATGTCTTGATTTTGGATGAGGCAACTTCTAGTGTCGATACGCGGACAGAGATTTTAATCCAAAAAGCAATGGGTCGTTTGTTAGAAAATCGGACCAGCTTTGTGGTTGCTCACCGTCTATCTACGATTCGTGATGCTGACAATATTATCGTGATGAATCACGGGTCTATTGTTGAGACTGGAAATCATGAAGAATTGATGGCACAAAACGGTTTCTATGCAGACCTGTATAACAGTCAATTTTCAGAAGAAGTGGCGTGATCCACTGTTTGTAATGAAAGAAATTCTTCCCCAAATGATAATAAACAGACCGCCAAAGGTTGACTGAAAGAAAGCAGTGATTGTCACTGCTTTCTTTTTTTTATGAATTTTTGCCGCTTTATTTTAAATATTTATTGCAATTAACTGGATTAAAATGTATATTAATACATAATTTCGAATAAACCAAGAGAAGGAGTGAAACCAATGAGTCATCTTTTTCCTAATTACAGCCGTTTGCCCATCGATATCCAGCAAGGCAGCGGCAGCTATGTCGTAGATTCGCAAGGTAACCAATATTTAGATTTAACAAGCGGTATCGGGGTCGTCAATCTTGGTTATGGACATCCCAAAGTGCAAGCTGCTTTGATGGCACAAGCAGAGCAGATTTGGCATGTGCCGAATTTGTATGATAGCCAGCTGCAAGAAGAAGTTGCCCAAAAGCTGACCCAAAATCAAAAGAACGCATCAGACGAGCCGTATCTGGCTTATTTTTGTAATAGCGGCGCTGAGGCGAACGAAGCTGCTTTAAAGCTGGCTCGCAAAGCGACGGGACGTAGTAAGGTTATTAGTTTTGAACAATCTTTCCATGGTCGGACTTTTGGCGCGATGTCTTTGACTGGGCAAAGCAGTATCCATGATGGGTTTGGACCGTTAGTACCAGAGATGGTTTATGTACCGTTTAATGATCTTGAGGCATTGCAAGCCGTTTTAGATGAACAGACGGCAGCCGTGTTTTTAGAATTGATCCAAGGCGAAGGCGGCGTGATCCCTGCTGAGGTGGCATGGGTCCAAGCGGTGGCAGCCCTTTGTCAGGAGCAGGGAGCACTGCTAGTGGTGGATGAGATCCAAACCGGGATGGGACGGACAGGAACACTGTTTGCTTTTGAAGGATATGGCATTGAACCTGATCTTTTTACCGTAGCAAAAGGGCTTGGTAACGGGATCCCTGTCGGAGCGATGCTAGGCAAAAGCCACTTGCAAACGGCTTTTGGACCCGGTAGTCACGGTTCGACCTTTGGTGGCAATAAATTAGCGATGGCCGCTGCTAGTGCCGTTTGTAGTGTGTTGCAAGAAGAGGACATTCAAGTCAATGTTCAATTGCGTCAGCAGCAGTTTTTCGACGGATTGCAAGGACTATCTAAGGTGCAGGCGATACGTGGGAAAGGACTGATGATCGGTATCGAATTAGCCGATTCGGAAAGCTTGCAATCCGTGTTGACCCAATTGCGGAACCAAGGCCTCCTCGCATTAAAGGCGGGTACCAAGGTTTTGCGCTTGCTCCCACCCTTAACGATCTCGCAAGAGGAAACGAAAGCAGCATTGGCGATTTTACAAGCGATCTTAGCATAATTGTATAAAAATAGATTTTTTGGACATTTTTTCTTATAAAAACCGAATAACAGCGAATTTATTTTGAATAGTTTTATAAATAATCATTGACAGAGCGATGGGAGTTTCTTATAATCTTAAGTAAATTCTTTTGAGGAGTGACGTGTTTGAAGGCAGCAATCGTTGGTGTAACAGGGTATACCGGAATTGAATTGATTCGTTTGATCCAGCAGCATCCCCAATTGGAGGTGGGCACCTTGCATAGTCATTCTATGCATGAAAATTCATCAGTTTTGTATCCTCATTTAATTGGACTGACAGAGCAGCTGATCGAACCTTTTGATGCAGAAAAAATCCAAAAGGAAAATCAACTCGTGTTTTTTGCGACTCCTGCTGGAATCAGCAAAGAACTCGCAGCGACTTTTGTCGCAAATGACTTTCCAGTGATTGACCTTTCTGGTGATCTGCGATTGAAGGATCGGGATAGCTATCAAAAATGGTATCACCAAGAAGCTGCACCTACCGAGTTGTTGGTACAAGCGACCTATTCGCTGCCTGAGTTTGCAACGACTCCTGGCAATTTGATCGCCAATCCAGGCTGTTATGCGACTGCTGCCATTTTAGCGGCTGCGCCGTTGGTTCAGCAAAAACTATTCAGCGGTACGTTGATTTTTGATGGCAAGTCGGGCTTGTCGGGTGCTGGTAAGAAATTGACCGACAGCAGTCACTTTGCAACCGCTGCGGATAACATGACGATGTATAAGCCAAATCAGCATCAGCATATTCCTGAGATCATGCAGCAGTTTCAGCAATGGGATCAGGCAATGCCGCCGATCCAATTTTCTACCAGCTTACTGCCTGTCAAAAGAGGGATCTTTATGACGCTTTATGCGCCTATCAAAGACGCGATTTCGCAAGAGGACATCTATGAGCAGTACGTAAAAACGTATCAAGACCATCCGTTTGTCCGAGTGCAACCGTTAGGAAAGCTGCCCGAGCTGCGGCAAGTGACGGGAACGAATTTTTGTGACATTGGCATAAGTTTCAATCCGCTGACCCAAGTGTTGACCGTTGTCGCAGTGATCGATAATTTAGGCAAAGGGGCTGCTGGCCAAGCGATCCAAAACTTCAATCGATGGGCAGGGATACCAGAAACGACCGGTCTTATGCAAGCTCCGTTATACCCATAAAATAGCCAACAGACACGTGAGGATCCTCGTGTCAGCCAGTGGACAATCCGCAAAAAGGTGGCAGTAGGAGGAAAGAAAATGAAAGAAATCGAAGGAACGATCGCAACCCCCAAAGGTTTTTTTGCCGACGGTCTGCATTGCGGTCTGAAGAAAGAGAAAGTCGATCTTGGTTGGATCGTCTCTGAAGTGCCAGCCAGTGCTGCGGCAGTCTTTACCACCAATCAAGTACAAGCGGCACCCATTCTCGTTACAAAGGAAAAAATGCAAGCAGGCAACTTGCAGGGCGTGATCGTCAATGCGGGCAATGCCAATGCTTGTACCGGGGAGCAAGGTTTAAAAGATGCACAAGAGATGGCAGAATTGGCAGCAGCCCAGCTACATACGAGTCCCGAAGCCTTTGCGGTAGCCTCCACTGGGATCATTGGTAAGAGCTTACCGATGGAAAAAATCACTGCAGGGATTCAGCAACTAAACAGGCAAGGGGATGCCCACCGATTTCAAAGAGCGATTTTGACGACGGATCTGACTGAAAAAAGCAGTGTTATCCAATCAACGATCGCTGACAAAACGGTGACTGTTGCGGGCTGTGCCAAAGGTTCTGGTATGATCCATCCCAATATGGCCACGATGCTGGCATTTGTTACGACGGATGCGGCGATCGCTCCAGCACTCTTGCAAGCACTGCTGAAAGAATTGACCGACGTTACCTTCAATCAAATCACGGTCGATGGCGATACATCCACCAATGATATGGTGTTAGTTTTAGCCAACGGGTTAGCCAAAAATCCAACGATCGAAGCCGATACGCCAGCTTATCAGGAGTTTAAAGGGATGCTCAAAGCAGTTCTGACCGCACTAGCCAAAGCAATTGCGAAGGATGGAGAAGGCGCCAGCAAATTGATCGAAGCTCACACGAGTGGAGCGGTGACGGATGAAGCAGCCCGAATGATCAGCAAAACCATCGTCGGTTCGCCGCTGGTCAAAACAGCCCTCTTTGGCAAAGACCCAAACTGGGGGCGTATCTTATGTGCAGTGGGTTATAGTGGGCAACCCATCGATCCAGCAACGGTATCGATCGCATTAGCCGACATTCCCGTCTTTGTCCAAGGGACACCGGTAGCTTTTGACGAAACCATCATGCAAGAACAGTTGGCGGAAAATGAAGTCAAAGTCGCTGTTGAGCTGAAAGAAGGGGCAGGTGTTGGCACCGCTTGGGGCTGTGATCTGACGTATGACTATGTGAAAATCAACGCACTATATCATACCTGAAAGAAATCAGGTACTAGACAAAAAGGAGCGAGTAGATGGAAACGATCGTAGTAAAAATCGGCGGTGTCGCCTCAGACAATTTAACCCCGTCATTCTTTGAGACTATAGCAGATTGGCAAGCTGCGGGCAAAAAAGTGGTCATCGTCCATGGCGGCGGTCACTACATCTCAGAAATGATGGAGAAAATGGCGTTGACAGTCACGATCAAAGACGGCCTGCGTGTGACCGATCCCCAGACGCTTGAAGTAACTAGAATGGTCCTTCTGGGACAAGTTCAACCGCTGATTACGACTGCTTTCCAGCAAGCCGGCTTCCATGCCGTAGGACTGAATGCTGGCTGTGACCAACTGATTCAAGGAGAAGTTATCGATGAGGAGAAATTAGGGCAAGTAGGGAAAGTTCAACAAATCAACGCTGCTTTCCTACAGCTCTTGACAGAGAAAAAACATGTTCCGATTTTGGCACCGCTAGGAATTACCCCAGAGGGTCAATGGCTGAACATCAATGCCGATGAAGTAGCGTGTCAGGTTGCTGCCAGCTTGCAAGCCGAAAAACTGTATTTGTTGACGGATGTTCCTGGCATCAAACAAGAATGCAAGTGGTTATCCGCTGTTTCTTTTGAAGAGATCCCCCGCTTGATCGCCGAAGAAGTAGTCACAGGCGGCATGTTGCCCAAACTAAAAAGCGCCGAAAAAGCGTTGAAAGCAGGGGTCGCCTCCGTTTGTATCACGGATAGTGTCGACCGTTTGGGCACTCAGATCTTAGCTGCAACTCCAGCAGCAGCTGTTTGCGGTTAAAGCCTTTAGCGGCAATCCAACGCCTGTCTTCCCCTCGTAAGATTGCAAAATTCTGACTTTTCTGCGCTTTTCTTCTTGTTTTCTCCAAAAAAAGAATAAAAGAGGTAGGGATTTCATTTGCTAGAATTTCGTTTTATCAGTACAATGGGTACATATGTAAGTAGGGGGAGAAACAATGACAGATTTCTTATTGGGGAGCAGTACGAAGTTGCTGACTGTTGCAATTCGGGTAAAAGACCGCGATCAAGCGATTGCCTTTTATCGAGATGTACTTGGCTTTGAGCTGAAAAGAGAAGAAAATGAGTTGGCCATTTTTGGTCTAAAAGGATTAGATAGAGAAGTTTTATGGTTGGAAGAAAGCCCACGTGCCAACGATCATTTCGGTGAGATCAAAAAGATGCAGCGCATCGTCTTAGCTGTATCCTCGCTAGAAGAAGCGGCAACTATCGCGAGCAATGCCCAACAAAAAGCGATTGCTTTCGAAGAAGCTCGTTATGAAGCGAATCAATTAGGCTTCCTGATAGCTGATCCAGAAGGGAACAAAATTGAAGTCTTATTTACAGCACCCGCAGGAACTGCGTTACCAAAAGACGAAGCAGAATTGATCAAAGCGGCACCTGCAAAAGCGGCTGGCTTATCAAAAGAGGCTCATTTTGGCAAGCTGTATTTAAACGTCAGTGATCTAGCCAAAGAGCAGCTTTTCTTAGAAGAAAGCTTAGGCTTGAAAACAAAAGAAGCCGAAACAACGGAATTTATCCTCAATGATGGTGACTTCCAAGTTGGCTTGACTGAAGCACAAGGTGGTACGATCGACTTACCGAGCCATGAGGTGCTTGGATTAGACTTCTTGAAAATCTCTATCAGTCAAGAAGATATCGATACATTGGAAAAACACTTGTCTGAGAAGAATCAAGAGTTTTTCATCGACAAAAAACGGAAATTGTTGACGACCTACGATGCCATCGGTATCGAATGGTGGTTTATCGTTAAAAAATAATAGATTATGAAAGAAAAAGCAGAGAGGGCGATTCTCTGCTTTTTCTTTTTTTTGTCAAAAAAAGAAACTTTTGTTTTTATTTCGCACGAAAGAGTGCAAAAATCTGTTACATCGATTTGAAGACCAATCATTGAAAAAACGGTAGTTTATCTGTATTAGCAGAGCAGGTCCAATCTGTTTCTATTTTATTGTTTTGTTATTTAATGATTGGGTGGCTTATTTTAAAACTTAATATAATAGCCATTATGATTCAAAAAAAGAAAACATTATATTTAATTGTGGTTATTCTTAATTTATAATAAAAAAGAATCGAGATTCGATGGACTCTGGACGCAGAGGTTGTTTGTTGTTTTAATGTATGCGGTTTCTTTTGGCGATGAGCAGTAACGGGAAGACAAGGAGTAGATGTGATGAAAAAAAAGGGGATACAGCGGTATTTTGCTCAATGGGATCTACAGCTTATGGTGCTGCCGGCGATCTTACTGGTAGGTATCTTTAGTTATATCCCGATGTACGGGATTTTGATGGCGTTTCAACAGTACAATATTTTTGAGGGAATGGCAGGAAGCCCTTGGATCGGTTTTGACAATTTTCGTCGCTTTTTTAGTGAACCACGCTTTTGGGAAATCTTACGCAATACCATTATGATCAGTGTGTTAAAGATCGTCATTTGTTTCCCGGCACCGATTTTGCTGGCATTGATGCTTAACGAGATCAAGAATGTTGCCTTCAAGCGTGTGGTGCAGACGATTACTTATCTCCCACACTTTTTATCATGGGTGATCGTGGCAGGGTTTACGATGTCGATTTTATCGATGGATAACGGTAGCTTAAATATTGCTTTGGAGAGTTTAAACCTGATCGATGAACCAATCAACTTTTTATCGATCCCCCGTTATTTCTGGACGATCATCGTTACGACAAATCTTTGGAAATCGATTGGCTTTGGCTCGATCGTCTATATGGCAGCCATTGCTGGGATCGATCCGCAGTTGTATGAAGCAGCATCCTTAGATGGTGCGACAAAATTTCAGCAAGTTTTTTTGATCACGTTGCCTTCGATCATTCCAATCATTACGATCTTCTTGATCTTAGAAATCGGCAACTTGTTGAATGCGGGCTTTGAAGATTTGCTTTTACTGGGGAGCAATCCAGCTCTTAGGAATGTGGCGGATGTCATTGATACCTATGTGTATCGGGTAGGGATCAGCAATTCTCAATATTCATATGCAACAGCTGTTGGTTTGTTCAAAGCAGTCATTAGTGTCACGCTTTTGAGCGGAGCAAACTTTTTCGCACGCAAAGTCGGTCACAGTCTATGGTGAGTAGCAGAGGAGGAAATGAGCAATGAGGAAAAATTGGGGCGACCAAGCGATGATGGTGTTCATCTACGTATTTTTGATAACGCTTGCATTTTTAACGTTTTATCCCTTCTGGAATTCGCTGGTGATTTCCTTTAATTCTGGTCGTGATACGGTAACTGGCGGCATCACTTTTTGGCCAAGAGAATTTACGTTGGAGAACTATCAAATCGTCTTTCAAGACCAGCGCTTGATGAATGCCTTTTTCATCAGTGTCTTGCGGACCGTGATCGGGACATTTTCATCGATCATGCTGACAGCGATGGCGGCTTATGGGATGTCAAAAAGAGAATTGATTGGACGGAAATACATTACGATCTTCTTCATCCTCACGATGTTCTTCAGTGGCGGCTTGATCCCAACCTTTTTAGTGGTACGTTCACTAGGATTAATGGATTCTTTTTGGGTAATGATCATTCCTGGATTGATCAGTGTTTGGAATATGATCATCTTCCGAACGTTTTTCCAGCAACTGCCGAAAGGATTGGAGGATTCAGCGAAAATTGATGGTTGCGGGTATTGGGGGACATTTTTCCGGATCATTTTGCCACTATCAGGTCCAGTTATTGCCACACTCTCGCTGTTTACCGCAGTTGGACACTGGAATGATTGGTTTATGCCAAGTATCTACATCACTTCGGATCATCTGATTCCCTTGCAGACGTTTTTGCAGCGAGTCTTGAATTCGAACACGGTGAGTTCGCAAATGAGTCAAATCGATTCTGGCTCAGCTGCTCGTTTGGCAGATATGACTGGTGTTACCGGAAAATCCTTATCAATGGCAATTATGATGGTGGCGACTTTGCCAATCGTAATGGTTTATCCGTTTGTTCAAAAGTATTTTGTAAAAGGTGTTTTGATTGGTTCATTGAAAGATTAGCATAGCAGATGGCCCCTTTTGATAGAAGGGGAGAGCAGTAAGAGTTGAAAGGGGATAAAAGAATGAAAGCAAGGCTATTAAAAGGAGTACTGTCAGTGACCGCAATGAGTCTTTTGCTGGCAGCTTGCGGCAACGAGTCCGGAACAAGAGAAAGTGATGCAGCGGCACCGAGCGAACGTGACAGCTCGGAAGTATTTGAGCTTGGTAGTGAACCGCTGGAAATCACGATGTTTGGTAATTATGATTGGTATACGATGGATCGTTGGGGAGATGATCCAGCAACTGCTGCCATCAAAGAACTGACCAATGTAGATATCCGGGCGATCGACGGCGGCGGGAATGCGGCACAGCGGCTAAGTACAATGATCGCCGGTGATGATCTGCCTGATTTTATCTGGCTTGATCGTGGGTCAGATGTGGAACGGTTGCGAGAAGCGGGGGCCTTAGTACCGTTTGATGATTACTTGGATAAATACCCGAACTTGAAAGAATGGGCCGGCGAAGAAATCCTCAACATGTTGCGTTCAGAAGATGGTAAGCTTTATCAATTTCCAAACTGGTATAGCTCTGAGCCTTTTGGCAATGCGGGTTATGTCGTCAATAAAGAGATTCATGATGCTTTAGGAGCGCCAGAATTGAAAACAACCGATGATCTTTATGAGTATTTGAAAGAAGTTCAAACAGAGTTTCCTGATGTCATTCCATTTGAAACAGATGTCAGCGGACAAGGGATCAATGTCTTGTACTCCGCCTTTGCGGAAGGGCGTTCACCAGCAGATATCCGCATTCGGGCTGTCCCTCAAGGCGATGCTTTGACCTCGATCTTTGCCAATGAAAACTACGTAGAATCGATTGAATATGCGTCAAGATTGTACCGTGAGCGCTTAATGACCCAAGATACCTTAACGCAAGATGCAGATATGGTGGCAGAAAAAGTAACTAGCGGTCGCGTAGCAGTTTATGCCGCTGCCAGTCCATCGAATCATGCCCGCGATGCCCACTACATCTTGCAAGAGCAAAACCCAGATGCGGGGTATTTCTATATCGAACCAATTGCTAAACCAGGACTGGATCCTGACAATATCTTCCCAGGTTCCTATGAAATGCTAGGGTGGAATGTCAGTGTCATTACTAGAAATGCAGAAGACCCAGAAAAAGTCTTTGCCTTCTTAGATTGGTTAACAGGGCCATTGGGTCAGTCGATCCTGATGTTTGGACCAGAAGGGCAGTATTGGGATGGCTTCGATGAAGAAGGTTATACAAAGTTCACAGATGCCTACGCAGAAGATGCTGCTGGCGTTTCAGAAATCGAGCAAGCAACATCAAGTTTCCAATGGAACGGCAACTCCGCCTTTTTAGACAATACTAAAACAAAATTTGAATTAAATCTTCCCGAAGATCAAATGAACTGGGCAACGAAATGGCAGCATGCCATTACTTGGGACACGCAAAAAGATGACACAGAATTTGCGGCGATCAACCCGATGCCAGACTCACCAGAAGGAATTATTCAGCAACGGATCAATGATATTTTTGAAGAAGCCAATGCTTCAGCGATCTTTGCTGATAGCGATGAAGAAGTGCGAGCGATCTTTGCTGAGGCAGAAGAACAAGCGCAAGCAGCCGGTTATCAAGAATTGCTGGATTATCAAACTGCGAAATGGCAGCAAAATCTACAAAACTTAGCCCGCTAGAGGACAAATCAGCTGAGTAGAGAAAGGAGCCGGACTGATGGGAAATGAACGATGGTATCGTTGGTATGGTGCCAGTCAAGCGATAGCTAGTATGTTGCTTGTGAATGGCTACTGGTTGCTGTTCAATCTGCCCGTTCTATTGCTAGCTTTGGGGCTGATTTTCCCCAGCTCTCCTCGTCAGTTTCTTTTCTCTTTGATTGGTTTGATCATTAGTTTTCCTAGCATTCTTTTGCCAGCGACCTTTGCTTTATTTGGCGTCATGCGGCGCTGGTTGTACTATCAAGAACCACGACAGGCCATCGGAGGGACCTTTTGGCGGCTCTATCGGGAAAATTATCGGCGCAGTGTTGCCGCAGGCCTCTTTTTCGGTAGTCTCGCTTTGCTGCTGTTAGGTTCTTTTCGGCAAATCGATTCCTTTCAGCTCCCCTTATTGGCTGTCGGCTATTTGTTTTTAAGTATCATCTTGCTCCTGTGGTTACTGTATTTTATCTGCGACAGTGTGCATTTGGCGGCACCCTTGCGGACTGCGTTGATCAAAAGCTTTTTCATCATCTTTTGGGCACCGTTCCAGACGCTGATGTTGCTAGGAATGTTGAGTGGACTCGCTTTACTGATTGTCTTGATCCATCCCTTACTCGCTGGATTGATCGTAGGAGGACTAGGCAGCCAATGTGCTTGTTATAGTTATTTGAGAATTATTCAAAAGGCGCAAGCAAAAGCTGCACCAGCCGATGAGTAATCTATGTAATACTGATTAGAAAAAAATCTGAAAACTATCCTTAATGGGTAGTTTTTTTCATTGGCGAAAAGTGCTAAAGTTAGAAGCAAGACAAGCCTGAAAGGAGCGAGTATGGAACGATGACAATGTACCCAGAAACAGTACAGCTCATACAAGAAAAAATGCCGACCGTTTTCCCAGGAGCGGTGCTGCGTTTTATCGCCGGGGAAACCCAAGAGACCCATGTATTCGGACAGGCAGCACTTCTTCCTAAAACCGAACCTATGACGAAAGATCATTTGTTTGATTTAGCCTCATTGACGAAAGTCATTTGTACAACCACCGTCCTGCTAAGACTTTGGGATCAAGGGAAAATCGAGATGGAGGCGCCGATTACTCGTTGGTTGCCAGCGTTTAAAGACGATCGGGTAACGATCAAGCACTTGCTGACGCATACGGCAGCCATCAACACGTGGATTCCTCATCGAGACCAGTTGGGTGCTGCTGCCTTGCGTAAGGCGTATTTGCAGCTTGAAAGCAGTGATACGATCGGTCAAACGGTCAACTACACGGATACTGGTACGATTTTGCTGGGCTTTTTATTGGAGGAGCTGTATCAAAAACCAGTGACCGAGATTTTTCAAGAAGAAGTCTTGACCCCTTTAGGCATGAAGAACAGCGGCTTTCCGCCTTTTCCTCCTTCACAGCTGCCATTGATCGTGCCTACCCAGCAGCAGCCAGACGGCAGTATCCTTAGAGGAATCACCCATGACCCAAAAGCACGAGTGCTGGGAAACCATGCCGGCAACGCCGGGTTGTTTTCTACCGTGGATGATTTGACGCTGTTCGTTCAACTGTTACTGGCAAATGGTCAGCAGCAAGGGGCGCCGTTTTTCTCAGAAAAAGTGATGCAGGCGCTGGCTCAGAGGCAGACGCCTGAAAGCACAAAGCCTCGCACCTATGGCTGGGACTTATTGGGTGCGCCGTACCAATTATTTCATACAGGCTATACAGGCACGTTTCTCGCAGTAGATATCCCTAACAAAAAAGCGTTTATTTTCTTATCGAATCGGGTCCATCCAGTGGATCATCGAGAAAGCTATTTGGGTCATCGTGACGAAATCCTGCAATGTTACTTAAAAGAATCTGCCGAATAAGCGGATTCATGCTATAATATGCACGAACAACTAGAGAGGGGAACAATTATGGAACCATTGTTTATGAAACCTGTTTTTCAAGAAAAAATTTGGGGCGGCAGTCGCCTGCATTCTGTTTTTGGTTTTGATTTACCGAGTAACAAAATCGGTGAAGATTGGGCGATCAGTGCGCATCCTCATGGGGTGAGCGTCATTGAAAATGGTCCGTTTAAAGGCAAAACATTGGCGGATCTTTGGCAAGACCATCAAGAACTGTTTGGACATTCAGACGAACCAGTCTTTCCATTATTAATTAAAATTCTAGATGCGGAAGATGATCTATCCGTTCAGGTCCATCCTGATGACACGTATGGGCTAGCTCATGAAGGGGAATTAGGGAAAACGGAATGCTGGTACATTATTGATGCCGAACCAGGTGCGGAAATCATTTATGGCCACCACGCACAAACCAAAGAAGAACTTGCGGAAATGATCGAAGCGGGTCGTTGGGATGATTTGTTAACAAAAGTCCCTGTGAAAAAAGGCGATTTCTTCTACGTGCCAAGTGGAACGATCCATGCCATTGGGAAAGGGATCATGATCTTAGAAACCCAACAAAGCTCGGATACGACTTATCGGGTGTACGACTATGATCGTACTGATGATCAAGGACAAACACGGGAGCTGCATATCCAACAATCAATCGATGTGACGACGATTCCTGCACGGACGCCAGAATTATCGATCCGTGAAGTCAAACAAGGACAATCAGCAGTCGTTACCTATCTTGAAACGCCATTTTTCAATGTGTATGAATGGGAAGTACGTGGAAAATTATCTTTGGCACAAAAGGCCGATTATACCTTGATGACCGTGATTGATGGGTATGGGCATTTGATGATCGACGGTCATTCCTATGAACTAAAAATGGGCACAAGCTGCATTTTGCCAAACCCGATCAAGAAATGGGAATTGGTTGGTGAAATGACTGTCATTGCCTCTGAACCTGGAAAAAAATAAAACGATCAGTAAGTGACGTGATTCGTACAAGCAAAACAGCACACGTTCCTGATTTTTCGTAAGGCTGAACGCGTTCAGCTGCCTGTCATCATTGGCGATTTTTCCGCTTTTGACTGACAGGTTTTTTCGTATGGACACTCACGATAGACGTCTGAGGAAGATTTGTTATAATGGCAGTAATGAAGGATAGGTGAAAAGAATGGTTTACTTAGATCATGCAGCAACGACACCGCTGCATCCAGAAGTGATCAAAGTGATGAGTGAAACGATGCAGACATTTTTTGGCAATCCATCAAGCATTCATCATTATGGTCGAGACGCCCACACCCAATTAGAATTGGCTCGTCAAGCGATCGCTCAGCAGCTAGGAGTCAAAGAACATGAGATCATTTTTAATAGTGGTGGTACCGAAAGTGATAATACAGCAATCATCGGTACAGCCCTTAGCAAACAAGCACAAGGCAAACATATCATTACGACCCAGATCGAACATCCGGCGGTCATTGAGAGTATGCGCTATTTAGAAGGCTTAGGCTTTGAGGTGACCTATTTGCCCGTAGATCAAAAGGGGCAATTGGCCGTCAGTGAAGTTGAGGCTGCCTTACGTCCCGATACGATTTTAGTATCCATAATGACGGCAAACAATGAAACGGGCAATTTGTTGCCGATTGCAGAAATTGGGGCCCTTTTACGGGAGCATCCCGCCGTTTTTCATACCGATGCTGTGCAAGCTTATGGCAAGATCCCGCTTGAAATCAATGAAAACAGCATTGATCTCCTAAGCATTTCGGCTCACAAAATCAACGGACCAAAAGGGATCGGCTTTTTGTATAAACGAGATGGCTTGTCGCTACCTTCGCTACTCCATGGTGGCGAACAAGAAGAAAAACGGCGAGCAGGGACGGAAAACTTGGCAGCCATCATGGGAATGGCCAAAGCAGCTTCTTTGCATACCCCCGAAGCGCAGCAAGCAGCGGCAGAACAATATCAAACGTTTGCCGATGTACTGATGGATACCTTAGCAGCACAAGGCGTCGATGTTCAGTTGAATGGTGATCCAGCACACAAATTGCCGCATATTTTGAATCTACGTTTCCCAGGTGTCAGCAGTGACTTGCTGCTGATGAAATTGGATTTAAAAGGGGCCGCCATCTCGACAGGCAGCGCTTGTACGGCGGGCAATGTGGAACCCTCCCATGTGCTCGAAGCGATGGTGGGCAAAGAGCATCCAGCTATCCGGGAATCGGTCAGAGTCAGCTTTGGCTATGGCAACACATTGGCGGAAATCGAAGCATTTGCTCAGCTATTAGCAGAAACTGTCTTAGCAACGAAAAAGTAGGAGAACAGCTAGCAATCTCGCTGAAAACTATTTATAATGAAAGAAATGATGTTAAAGAGGTGAAGAACATGGCATTTGAAACAACAGCAACCGTTTTAGGCGCAGCAACCCAATACCGCATTGCTCCTGAAGCAAAAAAATATACGTTGCGGGATAATGGCTTTACAGAAACGAACGGCGGCAACTTCCAATTGATTCGCGGCCTTGAAGCAACACCCCAAAGCAAAGAAGGCTTTAAATTAAAAATCACTGTTGCAAAAGATCTGCAAGCCTTCAAGATGTCGATCACGACAGCCAATGGATTAAAAGCAGTCAATATTTTCAAAGATGAACAGCACAAAATGCTGCAAGAAAAGTTTTACTTTTTAATGGATGGTTTTATCAGCCGCGGGTTGTTTGTCAAAGCGTAAGCTTTTGTCAAAAGCAGCTATACCGTTCAAAGGGCAAGAAGTGTGTCACTCCGCCAAGCAGGCAAGGGATTGATACACTTCTTTTGTATCTTTGCGGGTTTCTTTTTATACTAAAGAAAACAAACCTAAGCCGTTCTCAGAAAGTGGATACGTTGAGACGAGAAAGAAGGAATCCAGATGAAACGAACCTTAAACAAGCAATCAGTGTTAGCCGTCGGCTTGGGGACTTGGCATATGGGGGATGACCCTGCTAAGGAAAAAGCCGAGATCGATGCGCTGCAAGCGGGCATCAAAGCCGGAGCGGCTGTCATCGATACAGCAGAAATGTACGGCGAGGGAAACGCAGAAACGCTAGTTGGCAAGGCGATCCAGCCCTTTACACGAGGGGATCTTTATTTGATTTCAAAAGTTTATCCCTGGAATGCCTCCGCAGATGAATTGCCGAAAGCTTTAGACCGTAGCTTAGCGCGTTTAGGCACCGACTATCTTGATCTGTATCTGCTCCACTGGCGAGGAGATGTGCCGTTAGCAGAAACAGTTGACGCACTAGAAGCTGCCAAAGCCTCTGGAAAGATTCGTGCATGGGGCGTCTCTAATTTTGACGTGGCAGATATGGAGGAGCTGTTGCGGTTAGAAAACGGCGATCAATGTGCCGCCAACCAAGTACTCTATAATTTAGGTGCCCGGGGGATCGAATACGATCTTTTGCCTTGGCAGGCAGAGGCTGAGATTCCGGTGATTGCCTACTCACCCATTGCTCAAGGCGATCGGCTAGGGCACCACTTCAAAAATGATGAAGTGTTGAAAGAGCTGGCAGAAGCCAAAGGCTGCACGATTTTTCAGCTGCTTTTGGCATGGACCCTTCGACAACCCCACGTCTTAGCGATCCCCCAAACCAGCGACTCGCTGCATATGCTGCAGAACATTGAAGCTGCCAAAATCATTTTTTCCCAAAGCGAATTGGCAGCAATCGATGCGCGTTTTCCTGCACCGACGAAAAAGCAGCCGCTAGCGATGATTTGAAGACGCTGATCACAGAAAAAAGCAGTAAAGTAAGGAGCGACTATGAAATTTTTTACGTCTGATACCCACTATTTTCATGCAGCCTTGCTCGGGGACAATGACTTTGCCCCACGCCCCTTTGAGACAGTGACGCAAATGCATGAAACGATGATCGCCAGTTGGAATGAGGTCGTTGCGGATAAAGATGTCGTTTATCATTTAGGGGATGTCGCGATGCACCCTGATTACGAAGCGGGCTTTCCAGAAATTGCGGCGCTGTTAGCACAGCTGCAGGGCAAAATCGTTTTTATCAAAGGCAATCATGATACACGGGCTTTCTTTGCGTACTTGCGCAAGCATGATCCTGGTTGTTTGGGAGCCCAAAAGTATGCGTTTGAAGATGTCGGTGTCTTGCTGAAGTTTGCTCATCAGCAATTTATACTGACCCATTATCCTATGCTGCTGGGGATCACCAAAAACAGCCGCAATCTGCATGGGCATATCCATCATCACAGTGTTCCAATTGCTGAGAATCTCAACGTAGGAGTCGATGCGCCGGAATTGGCGTTTCTGTCGCAGCCGCGTCCCTTCGGTCGACCAGTTTCCGAAAATGAACTGGCGGTGCTGTATCATGCAAAACAACAAGAACTTGCCAAGCTAGCTCGTTAACAGATAACAAGAAAAGCAAGCGTCAAGACAACGTCGGACGGCTTGCTTTTTTTGTGATGACTTTGACAGCAAGCTTTGATTAAGGAAATTTTTTTGATAAAAATAAACTTTATATGTAAAAAATAATCGATTCCAAGAGTTATTATTTGATGGATATTTAAGAAATGTGTATGCTTTAAGTAGAAAGCAGTAAAGGAGGTTGCCAATGCGTAAGATTTCTAAAGTGATTTTTATCATCGGATTACTTTTACTCTTACTTGTCTTTTATTTTGGGATCATCGCCAATCAGCAAGCGGCTTCATTGCCTGTATACTTGATTCCTTTGGATGAATATCCTTGGGTCGGATCTTCCATGAGTATGCTGCTCTTTTGGTTATCTGTTGGCTTTGCTATTTTTACAGTGATCGCACTCTTTGTCGTTTTGTTTTATCCAAAACGCTCAGACCGCTTGATCATTCCCCATAAGACAGGCGATTTAGTGATTCAGAAGAAGGCCTTAGAGCATTTTGTGCTCGAGCGGGTGAAACAAGCAGATTTCATCCATCAGCCATCGGTAAAAATCAAAATCGTCAAGAATAAAGTAGCGGTAAAAATCGATGGAGAAATGAAACAAACAGCAGCCATCCCGCAAAAACAAGAAGCTTTGGTTGGTGAGATCAGCAGCAGTCTGCAGCAGCTTTTCGGTATCGAAAGCAATATCCAAACGGAAGTTGTTTTAAAAGATACGCAAGAAACGCCAGCAGCCCATGACCAACCGCGTGTAGTTTAGGAGGAACAGGTATGAGTGAATGGTTCTACCACTATAAGATCCCGCTTATCTTTGCAGGTTTCGGTTTGATCCTAGCGATCCTGTTTCTAACGATCGGCTTTTTGAAAACCATACTGCTGGTGCTATTTACGGCACTAGGTACGTATCTGGGATTTTATCTCAAAGAAGTCGGATTCTTTGAACAATTTCAAAGACCGCGCCGTTAACTTTGGTAACATTATTAGTTTAATTTATATCAAGATTATAGTAGGAGGAATGTACGATGGAAAACCAAACAAAACCAACAACAGGTGTTAAAGGAGAATTAACTTACGAAGATAAAGTGATTCAAAAAATCGTAGGCATTGCATTAGAATCTGTAGACGGACTCTTAACAGTCGATGGCGGTTTCTTCTCAAATATTGCAGGTAAATTAGTCAACACCGATGATGTGACTTCAGGGATCAACGTTGAAGTTGGGAAAAAACAAGTGGCAGTCGATCTTGATATCGTTGCAGAATATGGCAGCGACATGACCACGATCTACGACCAAATCAAAGAGGTTGTTTCAACACAAGTCAACAAAATGACGAATTTAGAAGTCATCGAAGTAAACGTGAATGTAGCAGATGTCAAAACACGTGAACAATTCGAAAAAGACTCTGAAACAGTTCAAGACAAAGTAAGCAGTGCGGCAGAAACAACTGGCGACTTTGCGTCAAAACAAACACGTAAAGCCAAAGGTGCCTTCAACCGGACAACGACGCGTATTCAAGAAAACAACGAACCACGCGTTCAATAATAGCAAGATAAGCAAAAGACTAGCTGCGGCTAGTCTTTTTTTGTCCCACAAAAGGTGTATTTTTGCAGCTTCAGCCGAACAGAACATCAAAGCCAAAAGCTCCAATAATGGATTCCTTCTGCTTGAAAGACATCGTTAGGATAACTTTTCTCATAATGGGCTTTTTCGGGGGAATCATTAGGATCGAATACTTGGATATTTCCTTCTTTGTTCAAAGCCAATACCATGATATGTCCGGATGTCGTAAAGGTTCCTGCTTGAACCGAGACCACGACGGGAATACCTTGTGTCATTTTCTCATAGGCAGCCTCAAATGAATCCCCTAAATCGGCAAATTGGTAACCAAAAGCTTCGGCAAACTGAGGAAAGATTTGCCAACTGGTTCCTTGTTTGGGAAGATAAAATTGATCGCCAGCCCACTTTAATAGTTTGTCAGGATTCGGCGGATGATCCGTCCAAAAAGCATCGATCATGGCTAAAGAAGCAATAGCGCACCCGTTTGCCGCAAAGGTGTTTTGCTCTTCTCCATATCCATACGGGTTATTACCCCAACGTTGATCGGTTTGTACAATCAACGGCACTTGCTGCGTGTCTGCCATCGCTTGTTGAATCGCTTGATTGGCTTGGCGAGTGAACTGTTTTGAGACAAGCGCTGTCTGATCAAACGCAGCATCCCTGACCTGATCAATCACGTAATGAATGACAAACACACCACCGATGAGAAAAAGCAGCAGTGCAAGGCTCTTCTTTTTCTTCCCATCGTTTCTCCTAGTTTTTGATGTCCTTGTGTGCGATCGCATGAAATGCCCCTCCTCGTAAAGTAGTATCTAAGAGAAGTATAGTCTTTTTCTAATAAGAGCATTTCTGCATTTCCTGAAGAATTTCATACGATTTTATGACAACCACCATTTGAAAAGTAAGTTGTTGCTGTTTGGACAGCTGTCGATGACAGACACAAAAGCAGCGCTTCCTCTATTTGGCTGAGTGGGTGGAATAACAAACAGTAACTTCTCTCCAGATGTCTTTTCTAAAAAAGGAATTTTTAAGAAAAGACAGCAAACAGTGAAGTTTTTTGTGTTTTGTTGTATAATGCAAATTACTGAAAAGTTGCGACCTTCAAATCGTAGATGATTTCAGAATCTATAATTGAAATGATGGTGAAACGATCATGTCTAACGAAAACACCCGTGTGGTGGTTGGAATGAGTGGCGGGGTAGACTCGTCAGTAACAGCACTTTTGCTGAAAGAACAAGGGTATGATGTTGTCGGGATCTTTATGAAAAATTGGGATGATACCGATGAAAACGGTGTTTGTACCGCAACAGAAGACTACAAAGACGTAGCCAAAGTGGCTGCGCAAATCGGGATTCCTTATTATTCAGTGAATTTCGAAAAAGAATATTGGGACCGTGTATTTGAATATTTCCTTGCAGAATACCGTGCCGGACGGACACCTAATCCAGATGTCATGTGTAACAAGGAAATCAAGTTCAAAGCCTTCTTGGATTATGCGATGGATCTTGGTGCCGATTATGTAGCCACTGGCCATTATGCACAAGTGACCGTTGATGAGAACGGCGTGACCCATATGTTGCGAGGCGTGGATAACAACAAAGATCAAACGTATTTCTTAAGCCAATTGTCACAAGAACAATTGAGCAAAACCATGTTCCCACTAGGTGGTATGGAAAAATCAGAAGTACGAGCGATCGCTGAACGGGCCGGTCTAGCAACAGCCAAGAAAAAAGATTCCACTGGTGTTTGCTTTATCGGAGAAAAGAATTTCAAACAATTTTTGAGTAATTACTTGCCAGCGAAAAAAGGCAACATGGTTACATTAGATGGCGAAGTCAAAGGACAACACGATGGCTTGATGTACTACACCATCGGACAACGTCAAGGCTTAGGCATTGGCGGCGGCGGTGCCACTCAAGAACCATGGTTTGTAGTAGGAAAAGACTTAGCGACCAACACTTTGTATGTGGGTCAAGGATTCCATCACCCCGCATTGTATGCAGATCGCTTGGAAGCAAGCCAAATCCACTTTACCACAGACCAAGATCGCGGAACGGAATTTTCATGCACAGCAAAATTCCGCTACCGTCAACAAGACGTACCAGTAACGGTGCGTCTATTAGATGGAGATCGGGCAGAAGTGATTTTTGACGAACCAGTGCGCGCCATCACTCCTGGACAAGCAGTCGTTTTTTATGACGGCATGGAATGCTTGGGCGGCGGTTTGATCGATGCAGCCTACAAAGAAGCCAAAGAATTACAATATGTTTAACCACTAACACAATCAGTCCTAGCTAAGAACACTGAACCAATCAGTTGCACTTAGCTAGGGCTTTTTATAAATCAATTCGAAAATCCGATTGGAGCGAGCACTTTCTATTTTAAAAATTTAGTCAAATTATGCTATAATTTAGTCATAAAATGAATGTTTTTGATTCATTGGGGTTTTTAAAAGAAGGAGGGAGGATCATGAATCGTACCAAAGCCAATCTCATGAAATGGGGGTTTGTCGTTAGTGTCGTAGGGGTGGTGATGCTTCATCAGACTCAGGTCATTTCAAGCCAAATCAACCAACTTGCCTTAGCCGTACTATTTGGTTTAGCCGGGTATTTGATTGTTGTAAAAAGTTCTACTTTTTGTCCTCTCAGATTGCGGGGCATTCCGATCAGTATAACCAAGCAGAAGTCAAGTGGGACAAAATTGCGGGGGGTGTCGCCTTCTTTATTGCGCTGATCAATTTGATTTTGGTCTTTGTGTGAGTGCGACGGAAAAAAGCCACCAAAAGAAATCTTTGACGGAAACTGGGTTGCTTTGCTCATGATCGATCATCAAATTCGGCTTGGTGTGCTTGAAAAAAGCGGTAATACTGCTGGACACTAGCTAACTGCGTCCACTTCCGAACATCGACGGGCGTTTGATCCAAATCATAGATTTTGGCTTCCTTTAAAGACAAAACGAAAGGACTATGGGTAGCAATAATGAACTGACACTGTTCATAGCGAACAAAATCTTCCAGTAACTGCACCAGTTCCAGTTGACGCTCAGCAGAAAGAGAATTTTCTGGTTCATCTAATAAGTAAAGGCTGTTGGGACGAATCTTTTCTTGAAAGAAGCGAAAGGCACTTTCGCCATTGGAATATTCTCGGACATTGTCGATCAAGTGCTTGCGGGTGAATTTGGACTGTGTGTTGGATCGTGCAAGATTGATTTTCTTCAATTCATGGTAGTCGTCAAAACCTGTGAAACGAAAGTCCGCATACTTTGCTTGGTAGTATTCTTGAAACACTTCTTCTCGGCGATGATCGATCCCTTGATTCAAATTTCGAATAGCCAGCATGTAATCAAAGACGTCATCGCTGGTCAATAGCACTTTTTCTTGCGGTTCGTCGTTGCTACGAGCAGAACAGTAGGATAAATAGTCCTCGAAAAAATTCGACCGATTATACGCAGCAAAGCGCTGCACGTGGATCTTTTCGGCAATCACGTTCAATGCAGTGGTTTTGCCAGAACCATTGCCGCCATATAAAATCGTGATTGGTTCAAAATCGATCTGCTGAAAACGGCGGGCACTGAGAATCTGAAAAGGGTAGTAAGAATCATAAACGGTTCGTTTGATGGAAAGGAAAAAATCAAACTCGGTTTCTTGATCGGGAAAAGTGATTTGTTCGAGATACATGAGGCACCTCCTAGCAGTTTCGTGGTTGCCATTATTGTAGCATATCCATCACAGATAAAAATTTTTTGCGAGGTTAAAATAAATCTTGTTTGCTATTTTTCTAATCTTTTACTGTTATATTCACAATAGGAAACTTCTGTGCTAGACTATAGGGGCATAGAAATGATGTAATCTTAAGCAACTGATAAAACGTACAAAAAAACGAAGGTTTAATGAATTCTTTAAGCGATGTTTAAATGCTGAAACTTATTCCTTGCAAGTTTAAGTAAAAGTGACTAATATGAGGAAGGAATCGTGAAAGGAGCAATGGAATGTATCAAGTAGTAGTCATGTATGGGGACAATGAACCGTGGTGGTTTTTTGAGGGATGGCAGTCAGATATTCAAGAGGCGTTCACATTTGCAACTTTCAGCGAGGCGCAGTCATTTTATGAACAAAAATGGCAAGAAATCAGAGAAGAGTATTCGTACATAAATGCAAAATCAAACTTTATGACGGCTTTTTGGAATGAAGAAGACGAACGCTGGTGTGAAGAATGCGACGATTACCTCCAACAATATATTGGACTGGCATTGCTTAAAGAATATCAGCAAGTCGTCGATGAAAGCAGGAAAGATTTTTATGAAACAACTAATTCTAGCGGAAAAGCCAAGCGTTGCCAAAGACCTCAGCAAAGTTTTGGGCTGTGAGCAAAAACATAAAAATTATTACGAAGGACCCAAGGCGATCGTTACTTGGGCCCTTGGTCATTTATTGGGCTTGAAAATGCCTGAAGATCTAAATAAAGACTGGGCATCATGGCAGATGGAAACATTACCGATGATCCCTAAGTCCATCGGGATCAAGCCGTTGCCAAAAACCGGTCATCAACTAAAAGCCATCAAACAACTGGCTCAAAGAAAAGATGTCGGGGAAGTCGTGATCGCTACCGATGCGGGAAGAGAAGGGGAGCTAGTCGCTCGCTGGATTTTGGAGTGGGTTCGTTTTGACAAACCAGTCAAACGTTTGTGGATTTCTTCGCAAACCCCTAAAGCCATCAAAGAAGGCTTTGCAAAATTGCAGTCAGCCAAGCACTACGACAATCTTTACTACTCCGCCCTTGCGCGGGCAAAAGCCGACTGGCTGGTAGGATTGAATGTCACGCGGGCATTGACGGTCAAATATCAAGACAATCTTAGTGCGGGTCGGGTCCAAACCCCTACCTTAGCTTTGGTGCGCAGTCAGGAAATGCAGATCGAAAGTTTCCGTCCGCAAACCTATCATGTGATTACCCTAAACGTAGGCGATGCCAAGGCTCGCCTGCAGCAAAAAAATCCTTATCAATTAAAAGAACGCAGCGATGCCGAAGCATTGGTCAAACAGATGAGTCAACAAAATGGTCGCGTGGCAGCGATCGAAGAAAAGGTCAAAACAGAAAGTGCACCACTGCCCTACGATTTGACAGAGATCCAACGAGAAGCCAATCAGCGTTATGGGTTTTCAGCCAAGAAGACCTTGTCGCTTGTTCAAAGCTTGTATGAAACCCACAAGATCGTCACTTATCCAAGGACGGATTCCAAGTATTTGACCAACGATATGAAGGCAACCATGAAGGAACGCCTGCAGGCAGTTGCGGATTTTGCCCCAGAAGTCAAAGGATACTTGAAAAATGGTGGACAAGTGGTGCAGCAAGCTGTCTTCAATGATAAAAAAGTTACCGATCACCATGCCTTATTGCCAACGGAACAGCGGGCACGTTATGAAAAATTAACTACCGATGAACAACGGATCTATCAAATGATCGTTAGTCGTTTCTTGATGCTCTTTGCGAAACCCCATAAAAAGCAGCAACAGAAAGTGACCGTGACCTTTGGTTCAGAAACCTTTGTATTCAACCGCAATACCGTGGTAGAAGCGGGATGGAAAACGACTTCTGAAGAGGAAACCAGTGACATAGCTTGGCAAAAAGGCAGTACCGTCAAGCCTAATTTTACCATCCAGAAAGAGTTGACTACACCACCGAAACCGTTGAATGAAGGAACTCTTTTAGGCAAAATGGAAAAACACAGTCTTGGTACGCCGGCAACCCGTGCGGAGATCATTGAAAAGCTGATCAAATCTGAGCTGATGGAGCGGACCCCAAGCGGCTTGCAAGTATCGCCAAAAGGCAAGCAGCTGTTAGTCTTAGTCAATCCATCCTTGGTGACACCAGAATTGACGGAAAAATGGGAGAAGGAACTGGAAGCCATCGCGAAAGGCACCTATTCTGCCCAAACCTTCCTCGCACAAATCGAAGCGGACACCAAACAACTGGTCAAAGAAATCAAGCAAAGTGAAAGCAAGTACCAAGATTTCTCATTGACCCAAAAACGTTGTCCCGAATGCGGCGAACCATTGCGGGAGAAGAATACCCGTGATGGCAAGATCTATGTTTGCTCCAGTGGCACCTGCAAGTACCGTCGTCGGAAAGACCCGAAAGTTTCAAACCGACGCTGCCCGCAATGCCACCGAAAGATGGAGATCATTGAGGGCAAAAACGGCGCCTATTTCCGCTGTAAATTCGATGGGACCACCGAAAAAATGGCGGATAAAAAGGAACGCAGCAAAAAGCTGTCGAAACACGAAGAACGCCGCTTGATGAACAAAATCAATCAAGAAGAACCGCAAGAAAGCCCATTAGCAGCTGCTTTAAAAGCTGCTATGGAGAAGAAATAACCGCATGAGGTAGAAAATGAAAAAGAGTGAGGACGATTTTGCTGTCCTTCACTCTTTTTTTGCACCCATTCATTCACTCATCTAGGCATTTTTTTGACGGTATTCTTTCGGTGAGATTTTTTCTTTCTTTTTGAACAAAAAGGAAAAATAATTTGGGTCATTGTAGCCAACATCAAAGGCGATCTCAGATAGCCGCAGATTGGTCGTTAACAGCAGTTCCTTAGCTAAGGTCAACCGTTGCTCGGTCAAGTATTCGATAAACGTAGAATCAGTGGCTTGCGAGAAGATGGTGCTGAAATGTGCTGGACTCAAATGAACTTTTTCAGCAACTACATTTAAGGAAATATTGGGATCAGAAAAGTGCTCACTAATAAAGGCTTTGGCTTGATTGATGACGCTTTGATATTTCGCCATTGCAGGATTGATGGGTTGTTTGGTCAATAATGGCAACAGTTCTGCCAGAGTCGTTTGATAGTTCTCTGGCTCATGGGTCAATGCCGCTAGATAGTCTAAGTCATGGGCGTGCTGAACGATCTGGGGCAGCGAATGACTGTCTTTTTTCTTCAATAATGCCAGCAGTTCGACTAAGACGAACAAACGGTACATTTGCGTTCGCTCAACGGTTCCTTGAGGCGCCATCAATTCAGCGATCAGCTCAGGGATCGTCTGTTTCCCAGCATTTGCCAGCCGTGAAGCAAGGTCGGTTTTGAAGGGATTGGTGGGGGACAGTTCCCCTTCGCGAATGTCGTCTTCATAGCTGATGATTTTTTCCTTGCGGATGCTGCCATAGGTTTTTAGCATATCACGAGCTTTCTGATAAGAAAGAGAGATACCCGAGAAGCGATCTGCTACCGGTCCGATCGCCACTGCTACTTCTTCCCCAGAACCATGAACGAGGCTTTGAGCGATCTGATAGGCTTTTTCTAAAACTTGTTCTCGGTCATGGTCAAAAAGCAAAAACTTGATGAAGCGGCTGGACACACTGGAGAACAAGACGGCATCATCTTGTTCATAGGCTTTGGTCAGCTGTTGGCTAAAGCGAGTGTAGTCAGAAAAGCTTTGATTGAAGGGGGTTTTTGCTAAGAGCACACAAAACTGTTTGCCTGAAAAGCGTCGGCCCAGTTCTTCTGCTTGCAAAAAGGCTTCTGAGATCGTGATCTTTTGTTTAAAGAGGTGATTCAGAAAGTGATTCTTTTTGATTTCCATTTCGAATAAATCGTCTTCTTTGGATAATTGCTGATGAGTGGCTTGTTGTTCATCTAAGTGTTGAACGACGGTTTTGATGGCTTGTTCTAATTCTTCGTTTTTGATGGGCTTGAGTAAGTAATCGTCTGCTTGCAGCTGCAGTGCCGTTTTTGCATAGTCAAAATCATCAAAGCCGCTAACAAAAATAATGCGAACTTGCGGCAATAATTTTTTGGCTTCTTTCGCAAAGACCAAACCATCCATAAACGGCATTTTGATATCGCTGATAATAATATCCGGACGCAGATCAAGGATCGAAGCCAGCGCCAATTCGCCATCGGCGGCTTCATCGCTATAAACGATCGGGTATTGTTTGGCAAGAGTCATGATTTGGTGACGCAAACTATCGCGAATCAGATGTTCATCTTCAACTATGAACACTTTGTACATGGTTGGGTTCCTCCCTTTTTGGTACTGTGACGGTAATCGTGGTGCCTTCTTGGTATTGACTGTGGATCGTCAGTTGCGCTTCGCTGCCGTAGTTCAGCTGGAGGCGGCGATAGACGTTGTAAAGGCCATAACCGCTCTCAGAGTCGGGGTCGGTGGTTTCCTTAAGGTTACGACGAATCTCCTGCAAACGGTCAGGGTCGATCCCAACGCCGTTGTCACTGATGGTCATTTGAATCTGGTGGGGCAGTTCTGACACTGTGATTCGAATCATACCGACACGGCGGACAAACTTGGTGCCATGATAAACGGCGTTTTCAACAAGGGGCTGCAAGACCATTTTCAGGACCTGTAGTTCTGGACTGACGGTTTGATCTTCAATGGTGTAAGACAGCATCCTGCCATAGCGGATCTGTAAAATCTTCAAGTAATCGTCCACATGCCGCAATTCTTTTTCCAAAGGAATCCAGTCTTGCCCTTTGCTTAGTGAGATGCGGAAAAAATCCGACAACGCATAGGTCATTTCCGTTGCTTGCTCGTAACGGGCAGCTTCAATCAAAGAAACGATCGCATCTAAACTATTATAGATGAAATGTGGGGTAATCTGGGCTTGTAAGACCCGCACCTCACTTTGGGCTAAGTGATACTGCTTCAAGGCATTTTCTTCCAAGAGCCGAGTCAAGTCATCTGCCATTCGATTCAAGCTACTCGTCAGAGTCCGCAGCTCTGGGGTCTCGGGCAGTTCTGCTCGGTAGCTCAAATGTCCTTGGGATAGTTCATTGGAAAGGTCTAACAACCGATCCAGCGGGTATTGCAAATTATCTCGAACAAAGCGCCGGTTTTTATTGATGATCGCAAAGATGATCAAAAGCAACACGACTTGAAAAAGGATCAGCAGCAACACGGATTGGACTAGTTCGTGATTGGTTTGGCTGGCTAAGCTGATCTCTACCCCGACGAATTGCTGCAAAATTTCGGATAGCAAATCGATCACCGAATCCACTTGGATCATGACGTATTGGTTTTTTTCCACCGGCTCATCCTGGAGAATATTGTCGATCAACTGTTGCTGATAGGTTTCTAAAGAATCGAGCGTCCGAAAGGCGACCGCTAAAATATTGAGCTCTTTAGCAGTGCTAGTATTTTCTTGGATGTGTTGCAGATCGCTCCTTAGTTCATCGATCACATTGGTTTCTTGGACTTGTGCGACGGTTTTTTGACCAAAGACTAAATCCCACATTTCTTCCAAGACAATGGCATCGACTTTTTCCGATAGTTGATTGGCTTCTTCAATATTGTTGATGGTATTTTGGTAAATGAAAATCTGCCGCGAGTAAAAGACACTGCTTACTACGAGGGGGATAAAGGCGACGAGAATCATCAGTTTATTCGTCTGCTGGAAGATGCCCTTGATACTTTTTGTTTTCATCTTCATTTCCTCAATAATTTCTTGGTGGAATCTGATCGAAATCCATGTCACTAGAAAAAACTGTTTCATGGACATAGATTTCACGAGGAATGGCATCGGCGCCGCGAGCCAAGTAGCGCGAGATGGCATTTTTGACAAACACACCAGCATCTGGGTTGCATTCAACGACACAATTGACGATCCCTTGCTTCAATTTGTCGATCATTTCTTTTTGGGCATCGATCGATACGATCACCAAATCCTTCCCTGGCTCAATATCGGTTTTTTCGAGGGCTTCAAGAGCGCCAAGAGTCATCTCGTCATTGTGACTGAACAAGACATCGATCTGCTCCATTTTGCCTTCTGCGATGTATTGTTCAATGACTTCTTTGCCTTTGCGGCGAATGAAGTCACCATTTAGCTCATCTTTGACTTGGATCGTTACATTGTTGTGGGCATAATCACGCTTGATGGTTTCTCGGAACCCTTCTGAGCGCAAATACGTCGGAGACGTAGCATCCAGTCCCGTCAATTCTAAAACATTGATCGTTTCATTTTGATGTTCTTTATAATAATTGCTGACGTAGAGACCTGCACGATTGCCCTCGGCTTTGAAGCTTGGCCCGATATGAGTCAGAAACAAGGAGGGATCGCTGACATTGACATGACGGTCCACCACGAAAACGGGAATCCCCGCTTGCGCAGCTTCTTCCAAAATCGGTTCCCAATTGTTTTCCTGAATCGGGGTAAAGACGATGGCATCGACTTGATACACGATAAAACTGCGGATATCTTGAATCTGACGTTCTTGATTCATATAGCCGTTACGATAGAGCACTTCATAGCCTTCCTTCTCTAATTCAGTGCGGATCGATTCCGTATGGCGTTTACGCCAGCTGCTTTCTGTTCCCGACTGGGAAAAACCGATCACGATACTTTCTTCCGCTGTTTCAGTGGTTGTTTCTTTGTTTGCTTGGCAACCAGACAAGCAAGCTAGAAACAAACAGACGAACAACCCAATTTTTATATTCCTCATTTTTTTCACCTCTATAGTCTATTCTACTAAAAAATACGGAAGCGCTTTACACAAAATATCAAATCAAATAAAAACCAAGGGAATCTTAAAAAATCCAAGATTCCAAAGAGAAAAGGGGGCAACTGGGCCGTTTTTTCTCAAGAAATCCAAGAAAGCTCGAAAAAATCTAAATGTAAGCGATTCCTTAACTGGCTATACTGAATATGTAAGAAAAAGACATGGAGGGATCACAATGAAAGGTACTTTTGGTAAATTGGTCGTCCTAGCATCCACCTTATTGGTTGGTGGATTGTTAGCAGCTTGTGGGAATGGATCAGATAGCGGGGCAAACGGTGACGGAGACAAAGGATTTGTTGGGATCGCGATGCCGACCAAATCGGCAGAACGATGGATCGCAGATGGCGACAATATGGTAGAGGAATTAGAGAAGCTTGGCTATAAAACTGACCTGCAATATGGAGAAGACAAAGTAGAAAACCAAGTGGCACAAATTGAGAACATGATCACCAAAGGCGTTGATACTTTAGTGATCGCCTCGATCGATGGGTCGGCACTGACGGACGTGTTGGAAAAAGCCCATAACGAAGACATCACAGTCATCGCCTATGACCGTTTACTGATGAACTCGGAATACGTCGATTATTATGCCACCTTTGATAATTTTGGGGTCGGCGTGCTGCAAGCGTCTTATATTGAAGACAAATTAGGTCTCAAAGACGGTGAAGGACCATTTAACATTGAATTATTCGGCGGCTCTCCAGATGATAACAATGCACTGATCAATTATAATGGGGTCCTTTCGGTCTTCCAACAATACTTTGACAGCGGACAACTAGTCGTTCCTTCTGGTCAAACCAACTTCAACCAAATCGCTACCTTGCGTTGGGATGGTTCAACTGCACAAGCTCGGATGGACAACTTGTTGAGTGCCAACTATACGGATCAAACATTGGATGCCGTTCTTTCACCTTATGATCCAATCAGCCTAGGAATCATTTCATCGCTTAAAGGTGTTGGCTATGGTTCTTCCGATAAACCACTACCTGTGATTACTGGTCAAGATGCGACGGTGGCAGGAGTGAAATCAATCATCGCGGGTGAACAAACCCAAACGATTTTCAAAGATACACGGGTGTTAGCGAAAAACACGATCGAAATGATCGAAGCCATCACCAATGGCGAGGAAGTGCCGGTCAACGATACGGAAACCTATGACAATGGCGTCAAAGTCGTACCAACCTATTTGTCAAATCCCGTTTCTGTGGATAGCGACAACTACAAAGAAGAACTGATCGATACCGATTACTATACAGAAGAAGAGCTAGGCATTTAAGCAAGAAGTACAGATCCAGCGAGAAAAGATGCTAGTTTCCCCGAAAGCAGTAGGGAAGAACGAATCATCCCCAGTATTCGTTCTTTCCGCTTTTCTTACAAACGGATCGGTTCACTTTTACATAAAAAGGAAAAGGGTGAAAGAACATGGCAGATAATATTTTGATGATGAAAGGCATCGTCAAAGAGTTTTCAGGGGTTCGCGCCCTTGATAACGTCAACCTCTCGATCGAGCGAGGAGAGATCCACGCACTGTGTGGAGAAAATGGCGCCGGCAAGTCCACGCTGATGAATGTCTTAAGCGGACTCTATCCTTACGGCAGCTATGACGGAGAGATCTATTATGAAGGGGAGTTATGCAAGTTCAAAGATTTGCGGGACAGTGAGGACAAAGGAATCGTTATTATTCATCAAGAGTTAGCCTTAAGTCCTTACCTCTCGATCAAAGAAAATATCTTTCTAGGAAATGAACAAGCCAAACACGGCATCATTGATTGGGATCTGACCGAAAAGAAAACAGACAACCTCTTAAAGATCGTTGGCTTAAAATTAGACCCGAATACGCTGGTTTCACAAATCGGTGTCGGGCATCAACAGCTGGTGGAAATTGCCAAAGCATTTTCAAAATCCGTCCGATTGTTGATTTTAGATGAACCAACTGCGGCGTTGAATGAAGAAGAAAGTGCCAATCTGTTAGAGCTGATCAAAGAGTTTCGCAACCAAGGGATCACTTCGATCATCATCTCCCACAAGTTGAATGAAATCGTCAATGTGGCGGATCGCATCACGATTTTACGAGACGGGCAAACGATCGAGACGCTGAGTGGTGCCGAAATCTCTGAAGAGCGCATCATTCGCGGCATGGTTGGGCGAGACTTGACCAATCGCTACCCAGAGCGGAACCCCACTATTGGTGAACCGTTTTTTGAAGTCAAAAATTGGACGGTCCATCATCCAATCGACCATACCCGTGTGGTGAATGAAAATTTGAACTTGATGATCCGCAAAGGAGAGATCATCGGTATCGCCGGTTTGATGGGTGCGGGACGGACTGAGTTTGCCATGAGCGTCTTCGGTCATTCCTACGGCAGTTCGATTTCCGGGGAAGTCTATAAAGACGGCCAACCGATTTCTGTCAAAGACGTGCCAACCGCCATCAAAAATGGGTTAGCCTATGTGTCGGAAGACAGAAAAGCGCTGGGCTTGAATCTGCTGATGGATATTCGCGAGAATACCACCATTGCTAGTCTTGCCAAAATCAGCCGCCAAGGGGTCATCGATAAAGAAAAAGAAGTCACGATGGCAGAAGAATTCCGCAAAAAAATGCGGACCAAAACCAATTCAATCTATCAAAACGTCGGCAGCTTGAGTGGCGGGAATCAGCAAAAAGTTGTTTTGGCAAAATGGCTGATGACCACACCAGACATCTTATTTTTAGATGAACCGACCCGTGGGATCGATGTCGGGGCGAAATACGAAATCTATACGATCATCGAAGAGATGGCAGCAGCTGGCAAAGCCATTTGCATCATCTCCTCGGAGCTGCCAGAACTATTAGGCATGTGTGACCGAATCTATACGATGAACGAAGGACGCTTCACTGGCGAGGTCCTGCGGGAAGAGGCGGATCAAGAACGATTGATGAATCTAATGACATTAGAAGAGAGTGGGGTTTGAGATGGAAACAACCAATAAATTAAAAAAAGAACGCAGCCATTCGCTGAAAGAAAAGGCACTGGAAATCTTTAGTAAATACAGTATGATCATTATCTTAGCAGTATTATTGGTGGCCTTTCAGCTCATGACCGATGGGATTTTCTGGCGGCCGCTGAATATCACCAACCTCGTGTTGCAAAACAGTCATATTCTCGTTTTGGCAGCCGGTATGCTTTTGGTCGTCTTGTTAGGACACGTCGATCTATCCGTAGGGTCCGTGATGGCGTTTGTCGGTGCGATTGCAGGCGTCTTAATGGTCAATAACGGTATCAGTCCTTGGCTGGCAGTGCCTCTTTGCTTACTGATGGGGGCAGTGATCGGTGCCTGGCAAGGCTTCTGGGTCGCGTATGTCGGTATCCCAGCATTTATTGTGACCTTGTCTGGTTTACTGATGTTTCGAGGACTGACCCAAGTCGTCTTAGGCGGTCAATCCTTGGCGCCGTTTCCCAAGGCATTCCAACAAATTTCTACTGGGTATTTGCCAGATATTGCAGGCGGTCAGATCCATTTACTTTCCATGATTTTAGGTGTAGTGATCACGGGCGTCCTGATTTTAGGCCAATGGCGGACCCGTGAGCGTCGCAAAAAAAATCTTTTTGAAGTGGAATCAATGGCAGCCTTTGCCTTTAAAGCCGTCTTTACTGCGGTCGTATTTCTCGGTGCTACCTATATCTTTGCCTCTTATCAAGGGTATCCGATCATTTTGATCGTCTTAGGAGTGATCGTGGCTGCCTATGGCTTTTTGACTAACAAAACCGTCGCTGGTCGTCAAATCTATGCAACCGGCGGCAACAAAAAAGCAGCCGAACTTTCGGGAATCAAGACGAAGAAAATCACCTTCTGGGTCTTCGTGAACATGGGGATGATGGCAGCTTTGGCGGGCTTGGTTTTAGCCGCTCGGTTGAATGCAGCCACACCGCAAGCGGGAACATCAATGGAATTAGATGCGATGGCCGCAGTGTATTTCGGCGGGGCTTCCACCTCAGGCGGTATTGGTACTGTGATGGGGGCGATCGTTGGTGGTCTCGTGATGGGTGTCTTAAACAATGGGATGTCGATCTTAGGAGTCGGTGTCGATTGGCAGCAAGCCATCAAAGGGTTGATTTTGCTGCTGGCTGTCGTGTTGGATATCTACAATAAGAAAAAGAAAATTTCGTAGGAGGGCCTGTTTATGGAGGACCAAGCACAAAAGACGATTTTATTGATTTGTACCGCCGGCATCACTACGGGACTCTTAGTAAAAAATATGCAGCGGGCCGCAGACGAAAAAGGGCTAGCTGTGCATATCTATTCGGCACCAGCCATCATTGCTGAACAGATCCTGCAGCAACAAACAGTCGATGCCTTGCTGATCGGTCCGCAGTCGAAGTACGAAGTCAATCGATTAAAAGACTTTCTCATGGTCAAAGCGGTGCCATATAAATTAATCAAAGAAACAGATTATGAGCTGTTAGATGGCGAAGCTGTCCTTACAGACAGCCTGACCCTCTTACAAAACGATCGCTAGGCTCAAAAAAGAGCTATGTCTTTTAGCGTTTGAATATGTTGTTTAGAGTAGTGCCTTGCGAATCCCCCAAGCAAGCACTACTCTTTTTATCGTAAAGTAGTTTGATCACCTGATAGGGAAGAACCGCCGATTGAATGCTGCTTCGGTCAGTTCTTGTACTTCGTTTGCCAGTGAGTGGACAGGTGACAAAAGTACAGTAAAGGCGGCGGATCTTTTCCAATAAGGAAATAGTCAAGAATCGATCTTGTATCTGTTTCCTTAAAGCAGCAAACAACTCATAGAATGGAGGAACAGATTATCAAACCAGCAGACCTTACCCAGATTCGCCCCAGTAAACGACAACTACAGTGGCAGCAGTTGGAATTTTATGGCTTTATCCACTTTGGTCTCAATACGATGACCAATCGTGAATGGGGGCTCGGCAATGAGTCGCCAACGGTATTTGACCCGCAAAATTTAGACTGTCATCAATGGGTTTCCACAATGAAGCAAAGCGGTATGCAGGGAATCATTTTGACCTGCAAACACCATGACGGCTTTTGCTTATGGCCAAGCCAGCACACTGCTTTCACAGTCGCTTCAACGCCCTGGCGCAATGGTCAAGGTGATTTAGTGAAAGAACTTTCTGATGCTTGCCGTCAAGCAGACCTGAAATTCGGCATTTATTTATCGCCTTGGGATCAGCATGAAGCTTGTTATGGAATGGGGCAAGCCTATGATGATTTTTATACGGCGCAGTTGACAGAACTTTTAACCAATTATGGTGATATATTCGAAATATGGTTAGATGGCGCCAATGGTGAAGGACCCAATGGAAAACGCCAAAACTATGATTGGGAACGGTATTATCAAGTGATTCGTGAGCTGCAACCCAATGCAGTGATTGCGGTTTGCGGACCGGATGTCCGTTGGGTAGGAAACGAAGCGGGGCAAACCAGACTTCAAGAATGGAGTGTGGTGCCAGCAGCATTAAAGGATGCTGAAAAAACAGCGAGTCATTCGCAAAAAGCCGATAGCACAGCGTTTCGGCAATCGATTTCCAGTATGGAAATGGATTTAGGAAGCCGACAAGCGCTGAAAAAGTACGGCATTAAAGAAGCTGCCGAATTGGCTTGGTACCCTGCTGAGGTCAACTTATCGATTCGCCCCGGCTGGTTTTATCATCCATCAGAAGACCAACAAGTAAAAAGCGGCGCTGAGCTCTGGTCCTTTTACAAGCAGAGCGTTGGGGGCAATAGTTCTTTTCTACTTAATGTGCCGCCGATGCCGGATGGTATGATCCATCCAACGGATCAAAAGGCATTGCAGCAATTAGGTCACTCGATTAAACAATTGAAAGAGGTGACGACTGAAAGGACCGGCACGTTTGCGAGCTCTTCAACCAGTGTGTCCAGCAGAATGGATAAGCTCCAACTATCTCAAGCGTTTGGCCAGTATTGGAAACCGCACCTGGAAGACAAACGGCCATGGCTGACCCTACATTTTTCAGAACCGGTCGTCATCAATACACTTGTACTGAAAGAAGCGATTCAATATGGGCAACGGGTAGAAAAAGCAAAAATTTTTCTGCAAACGGCAGAAGGACCACAGTTGCTGACCGAAATAGTGACGATCGGCTATCAAAAAATCATCAGCTTTGAAGCGGTCGGCGTGTCTGCTGTCAAAATCGTTTTTACTCAAGTTCGGCAAACACCGATCATTCAAACCATGGCCGCTCGCTATGTGCCTCACGAAGAATAAAAAAGCAACCCAAAAACAGACAGTCGGCTGACTGTCTGTTTTTGGGGGATACAAATAAGGAATAAAAGTGGATATTAGTTAAATGCGACTGTCTAGGGGGCAAATCCGAGAACAGTGCATGGTAACTACAAATTAAGGAAGTGTGATGACATTTTCTGAATCTTTATCGAAGAAGTGTGCTTTGTTGATGTTGAAAGCCAAATCAACTGTTTCACCTGGACGATGGAAGTCGCGGGCATCAACTTTCGAGATAAATTCAGTCGCACCTACACGTGTATAAAGCATTGTTTCTGCACCTAATAGTTCAGATACGACCACTTCAGCACGTACAGTTGCTTCAGGAGAAGCTTCCAATGCGATTTGTTCACTGTGGATATCTTCTGGACGAATACCAAAGACTAATTGTTTGCCTTCGTAGCCTTTTTCCACAAGAACCTTGTTCTTGCCTTCAGGAATACGTAAGTTCAAGCTTTGTCCATCAGAGATCATGCCGTTTTTCAACGTAACATTGAAGAAGTTCATTGCTGGTGAACCGATAAAGCCGGCAACGAAAATATTTTTCGGCGTGTTGTAGACTTCTTTTGGTGAACCGATTTGTTGAATGAAGCCATCTTTCATGATAACGATCCGGTCAGCCATGGTCATCGCTTCTGTTTGGTCATGGGTTACATAGATTGTCGTTGTTTCTAAACGTTGGTGTAATTTTGCGATTTCCGCACGCATGGCAACCCGCAATTTCGCATCTAAGTTTGACAACGGCTCATCCATCAAGAAGACTTTGGCATCACGAACGATGGCACGGCCTAAGGCAACCCGTTGACGCTGACCACCAGAAAGGGCAGCAGGTTTACGATCTAAGTATTCTGTCAATCCTAAGATCTCAGCGGCATTTTCTACCCGTTTTTTGATTTCTTCTTTGTCGTATTTACGCAATTTCAAACCAAATGCCATGTTGTTGAAAACAGTCATATGGGGATACAATGCGTAGTTCTGGAAAACCATCGCGATGTCGCGGTCTTTTGGTGCCACATCGTTCATTACTTTTCCACCGATGCTCAATTCGCCTTCAGAAATATCTTCTAAACCAGCGATCATTCGAAGGGTTGTGGATTTTCCGCAACCAGAAGGTCCGACGAAAACGATGAATTCGCGATCAGCGATATCTAAATTAAAATCAGTTACCGAATACGCATCATTATTATCATATTTTTTGTGGATATTTTTTAAGGCCATTTCTACCATTGGGATTACCTCTTTCCATTTAGTTTACATGAATAGCATAAATGAAAACGCTTCGAATGTGCAACGGAAACCTGCACAAGAAAAAAACGTTTTCTTGTGCAGGTTGTTTAATTGCTCTGATGGGTGAATTGGTCGATCAGTAAATAGCAAAGCAAAAGATCATCCATATTTTTTAAATTCAAGCGCGTCAGTGTTTGAAACTTATCGATCTTATATAGGAGAGAATTCCGATGCATAAACAGTTCTTTGGCAGTAGAACTCGCATTGCCTTGATTGCGCCACAGTGATTGAATGATCGTTTCGGTCTCTTCTTCAAACCAATCTAGATACAAGGTACGGAACAAGGAAATATACTCGGAAAAGCCATTGCGAAAAAGAGAGAAGACCACTTTGGGCAGATCCATACTTTTACTGGTAGTTTTCGTTTTTAACTCATTTTTGAACAGGGTAGATTCACTCGTCCATAAGGTAGTGAAGTCGTGGCGTGGGTGATGGAAGGGACCGACGAATAGCTGAGAATAGCAGTCGAAATCCATATCCAAAGCCACGAATAAGCCGTCAAGATCTTCGATGGGCAAATTGGCACCATCTTGTTTTTCTACGATCACCGCATGGTTTTCGGTGAGGAAAAAAAGATCCACTACGCTAGGGAGCATTTGCTGGATCTCTGCGAGCCATTCGGATTGTAAGGAGTCGATGGTTCGGGTGAAATGAACTTGCAGCAGGCGAATCCACTCTGGCTCTTGAACGGGCTGATGTTCAAATAAAATCGGATACCATGGATGGTTTCGGTTATCGATTTCTGGTTGCAAAGAGCCGTTTCCCAGTTGGATCAGCAGTTTTTCACTGTCACTTAATTGGTCAGTTGGCAGCCAAATATATTTTTTGCCGAAAGCGATGGATTCGATGTCCTTCGTTGTGGATACTTTGTCATGCAGCGTTGCCTGGGGGAAACGCGCTTTGATGTCATCAAAAGAAAAAATGAGAAAGACCTCCTTTGAGATACTCTACGTATTCTTCATTTAGTATAGCATGTTCTAAAAAAAACGTTCAAAATTTTCCAAGAAAAAAGCACAGCCCTTCACCGAAAGCTCTGCCTTCTCATGGCAGGAGGGCGGCTTTTTTCTCCGAAGTGATTGCTTCTATAATCCTAACAGTTGTTTTTTCTTGAAGGCAAATTCTTCTTCAGTCAGAATTCCTTCGTCAACCAATACTTTTAGTTCACGTAGTTCAGCAATGACCTGTGCCGTCGGGGTTACAGTTGGTTGCGGGGGCAGTATCGCATGTTCACGGGGGAAGTTAGTGAGATAGCGCTGTATGATCCGAGCAATCAGCAGGTCTTTTTTTGCAAAGCAAAGGGAGTGGTTTGGTTCCGTCCTTCTGCGAGAATGGGTTTCTCTGATCGCTCCGCCGCCAATATACAGTTCCAAGAAGCCATTGCCTTTCCAAAGACCAGATTCGGCAACTTCTTTCAGATTGACACTGGTGATCTGGGGAATCTGCAAAACCTGCTTTTCTTTCTTTTTGTAGTCGAGGATCGTGAGGGTATCTTCTGCAATGATCCAAGCATCACGATAATGATAGGAAAGTAATTTGATTTTTCCAGCCTCTTCATCCACGTAACTTTTCGCTGATTGCCCGCCAAGTGCTGCAAGGCGAGTGGTTAAAAAATCATAGGCTTTTTGGGCATCGATTCGATTGATGAAATAAAGCAGGTGAGAATCACCAGGTACCTGCAGGCGGAGGTAGTCCACTAAGAGACCTTTGCCTATATGTAATTCCACATCGGCAATTTTTGCCATGGGAATCTTTTCATCTGGGATTTTTTGATGGGTGTTGTTTATCCAGACGCCTTTTTTCGTAATGAGCCAACGACAGCTGCCATCATGTCTGCGATTTTCTCGATATTTTTTTGAATACAAAATAATGGGTTCCTCGTAGGTTTCATTAGGTGTTCTCGTCAAAACACTTACCTCCTTAAACGTAATAAGCGATATTTTATTCAATTATACAAAAATAGTGTTTTGATTCGTTTTATTCTGATGAAAATAAGAGGGGATTGTCATTTACCTTCTTTTCGTTAGGTTTTTTTTTAGAAAAAAGCCATAGCAGCAATTGACACGGAAGCGGTTTCTTGGTATCTTAGATGTACGGACAACTTTTGAAAGATGGGATTAAAATGGCGAATAAGTACGAACAACTTGCGGATATCTTAAGAGAAAAGATCCGCTTAGGCACCTATCAAGAAGGCGATGCGATCCCTTCAGAAGCAACCTTACAGGAAGAATTTCATTATAGCCGCCACACGGTGCGCCAAGCGATCGCTGTTTTGGTCAATGAAGGCTATTTAAGAAAAGAACGGGGCTCAGGCACCTACGTTTCAAAACCTGAGACTGTCAATCATAAAAACCGCAAAACGATCGGGATCATCATGACCTATTTGTCTGATTATATTTTCCCTTCGATCATGCGTGGCGTGGAGCAGACATTGCGGGAGCAAGGCTACTCACTGCTTTTAGGCTCAACCAACAACGATCATGAGCAAGAAAGAGCGTGCTTGCAGCAAATGATGGATCAAGGGGTAGATGGGTTAATCGTTGAACCAACGAAGAGCAGCCAGTACAACCCGAATCTTGCCTATTATGTCGCCCTTCAAGAAGCTGGGATTCCTCTCGTCATGATCAATGCCTATTACGAAGAACTAGACTTGCCGCATATTTGTGTCAACGATACACGTTCTGGGTTTTTAGCAACCAATTATCTATTAGAGCAACAGCATCAGCAGTTGATGATGATCACGAAAATCGATGACTTACAAGGGAAATATCGGATGAAAGGGTTTGTCAAAGCATTGACCCAAGCCAAGCGGACGTTTGCAGCAGAAGACGTCTTGACGTATACGACCGAGACGAAAGAAGCCGTTATTGAACAAGCGATCCAGCGCTTGACGGCTGCCGATAATCAAGTCACAGGCATCGTTTGTTACAACGATGAGATCGCGCATCGCTTGATTCAAGCATTGACGGCTGCTGGGAAGAACGTTCCTACTGATTTTTCGATCGTGGGTAACGATGACTCGCCTCTTAGCACCTTGTCCACACCGACGATCACCACACTGACTCACCCGAAAGAAGCGATGGGGGAATTGGCGGCACAATGGATCACTACAGGTAAGGCAACAGAAGCACAACGCTTTTATTTTGAACCGGAGCTGATCGTTCGCGGTTCAGTCAATAACCAAAAAGGAGAATAAGAAGATGACGCAACAAGTAAGGCAAGCAATTATTGATGGGCGCACGTCTCTTGGGATTGAGCTAGGCTCGACACGGATCAAAGCTGTCTTGATCGATGAGCAGTTTCAGACGATCGCTTCAGGTAGCTTTGAATGGGAAAATCAATTGGAACAAGGGATTTGGACCTACTCACTAGAGGCGATTTGGCAAGGACTGCAAGCCAGCTACCAAGAGTTGGCGCACAACATCCAACAGCAATTCGAGGTACCTTTGACGACGATCGGCAGTATCGGTTTTTCTGCAATGATGCACGGCTATATGGCTTTTGATCAGCAAGGCACGCTGTTGGTCCCTTTTCGGACATGGCGCAATGCGATCACGGAAGAAGCAGAAAAAGCCTTGACGGCATTGTTCCAATACAACATCCCGCAGCGTTGGAGTATCGCGCATTTGTATCAAGCGATTTTGAATCAAGAAGCCCACGTCCCAGAGGTCGCTTTTTTCACTACCTTAGCCGGCTACGTCCATTGGCAGCTGACAGGGGAAAAAGTTATCGGAATCGGCGATGCATCAGGGATGTTCCCAATCGATAGTACGACAAAAAACTATGATGCGAATATGCTGCAGCAATTTGATGCACAAATCAGCAGTCAGGGGTATCCTTGGCAGATCAAAGACCTTTTGCCGCAAGTGTTGACAGCAGGCGAACCAGCCGGCACATTGACGGCAGAAGGGGCAAAAAAACTCGACCCAACTGGTACTTTGCAAGCTGGCATCCCGTTATGTCCGCCAGAAGGCGATGCGGGCACTGGCATGGTTGCCACGAATAGTGTGGCACAGCGAAGCGGGAATGTTTCAGCCGGGACGTCTGCTTTTGCCATGATCGTCTTAGAAGAACCCTTAACTAAAGTGTATCCAGAGATCGATTTGGTCACGACGCCTTCTGGTGATTTGGTGGGGATGGTCCATACGAATAACTGTACCTCGGAGATCAATGCCTGGGTCAAACTTTTCCGCGAATTTGCCGATGCAGCTGGAATGAAACTTTCCACGGAAGAATTGTTTGCGACCTTATTCAACGAAGCATTGAAAGGGGATTCAGACTGTGGCGGGATGCTTTCTTATGGTTATTACTCTGGTGAAAATATCACTAAGATCCCTGAAGGACGGCCGCTTTTCGTCCGATCGCCAGAGAGTTCTTTTACTTTAGCAAATTTCATGCGCTTACATCTGTTTAGTGCCTTTGGTGCGATGAAGATCGGGATGGAGATTCTGGAAGCCGAAGACGTCGCTATTGATCGAATCGTGGGTCACGGTGGGATCTTCAAGACGCCAGAAGTTGCCCAACGTGTCTTGGCAGCTGTCATGGAAGCCCCAGTCACGGTCATGGAAACGGCTGGTGAAGGCGGCGCCTGGGGGATCGCCCTTTTAGCAGCGTACCTTCGCCGTCATACGCCAGAACAATCCTTGGCCGCATTCTTAGCAGATCAAGTGTTTAAAAATGACCACGGCGTGACCTTAGCCCCGACAGAAGCCGACATTCAGGGGTTCACCGTCTTTACCCAACGTTACCAAGCAGGGTTGCCGATCGAGCAAGCGGCAATCGATGCGTTGATTTAAAAAGAAAGAAGGGAATTTTGTGTTAGAAGGATTAAAAGAAGAAGTCTTTCAGGCCAATTTGGCATTGCCGAAGCAAGGATTGATCAAATACACCTGGGGCAATGTGTCAGCAGTGGATCGCCAACAGCAATTGTTTGTCATCAAACCTAGCGGTGTTGACTATGAAACCATGCAAGCCAGTGATATGGTGGTTTGTGATTTTGAGGGCAACGTAGTGGAAGGAGCGAAAAATCCTTCCTCCGATACGCCAACGCATGCCGTTTTATACAAAGCATTTCCAGAAATTGGTGGGATCGTCCATACCCATTCTACTTGGGCGACGAGCTGGGCTCAGGCAGGACTCGATCTGCCAGCGATGGGCACAACTCATGCCGATACGTTTTATGGAGCAGTCCCCTGTGCGCGCTTTTTGACGCAAACCGAGATCGATGAAGGTTATGAAGCACAAACAGGACAGGTGATCGTCGAAACCTTTAAGGAACGGGGTATCACGCCAGAAGAAATTCCTGGTGTCTTGCTTCACGGTCATGGACCATTTACCTGGGGCAAAACGGCGGATGCGGCGGTGATGAACGCAGTGGTCTTAGAAGAAGTCGCTAAGATGAATTTTATCACGCGTCAGCTGAACAGCTACGCACCCGAATTGCCGCAGCGGGTCTTAGACAAACATTATTTACGCAAACATGGAGAAAATGCCTATTACGGGCAAAAATAACGAAAAGGAGCAAGCAGAATGTTAGAAATCGGGAAAAAAGAATTTTGGTTCGTTGTAGGATCACAGCACTTATACGGAGAAGAAGCATTACAAGAAGTACGGGACCATGCAGAAGAAATGGTCAAAAGCTTAAATGACAGCTCAAAGCTGCCTTATCCAGTCGTTTTACAAGAACTCGCTGTTACTGCCGATACGATTACGAAAATCATGAAAGAAGTCAACTATCGGGATGAAGTCGCTGGGGTGATCACCTGGATGCATACCTTCTCACCAGCAAAAATGTGGATTCGCGGCACGAAATTATTACAAAAACCATTGCTGCACCTTGCCACTCAATACAATGAACAAATTCCATGGGAAACCATCGATATGGACTTTATGAACTTGAACCAAGCGGCTCATGGTGACCGAGAATATGGATTTATCAATGCCCGTTTGAAAAAACAAAACAAAATCGTTGTCGGCTATTGGAAAAATGAAGCCATCCAAAAAGAAATCGCTGCTTGGATGGACGTGGCAGTCGGCTACAATGAAAGCTTCCAAATCAAAGTCGCTCGTTTTGGCGACAACATGCGTAACGTTGGGGTGACCGAAGGCGATAAAGTCGAAGCACAGATCCAATTTGGCTGGACCGTTGATTATTTTGGGATCGGCGATTTGGTTCAAGTCGTCGATGCGGTGACTGACGAAGAAGTCGATGCACTCTTTGAAGAATACAGCCAGCTGTATGATTTCGATTATGGCGATTACGACAAAGAAGAATGGGCACGTCATGTCAAAGCCCAAGCCAAACAAGAAATCGGTCTGCGCCGCTTCCTTGAAGCAGGCGGCTATACGGCATTTACCACGAACTTTGAAGACCTATATGGTATGCAGCAGTTGCCTGGTTTAGCTGTACAACGTTTGATGGCAGAAGGCTATGGGTTTGCCGGTGAAGGGGACTGGAAAACCGCCGCTATTGACCGCTTGATGAAAATCATGGCCCACAATAAGGCGACTGGCTTTATGGAAGACTACACCTATGAGCTGACACCAGGAAAAGAAGCCATCTTGCAATCCCACATGATGGAAGTCGATCCAGTATTAGCAGCCAACAAACCAAAAATCGTGGTTTCGCCATTGTCGATGGGGGATCGTGAAGACCCAGCCCGACTCGTCTTTGACGGCCAAGGCGGCGAAGGTGTCGTGGTTTCGATGGCAGACTTTGGCACCCACTACAAATTATTGATCAATGAAGTCGATGCCTTTGAGCCAACTGAAGAAGCACCAAAACTACCGGTTGCACGAGTAATGTGGACACCAAAACCAAACTTCCACGATGGCGTCAAACAGTGGATCGAAACAGGCGGTGGCCATCACACCGTTGTCTCACTTGTCTTAAATTCTGATCAGATCGAAACATGGGCGAAGCTTGTAGGATTAGAATACGTAACGATCAAATAAGTACCCAATCACAAAAGAAATCGTTGGCGATGCCGGCGGTTTCTTTGCGTTTTTCTTAAGCTTTCTTGCCTTCTAGCTGCAAAGTGCGGACAAGCAAACCCTTGAAAGCACCAGCAATCAGCAAAATTGACTTTTAAATATAGGGGGCATAGACTTTTATGTAAGAGTGGAACAATGGACTAAAAGGAGGAGCACAATGAAGACAACCTACGATACACCAGAGTATTATCAGAAAATGAACGCTTGGTGGCGAGCAGCCAACTACCTTTCCGTTGGCCAGATCTATTTGAAAGACAACCCCTTATTGCGCCGCCCCATCGAAGAAAAGGATTTGAAAGTGAATCCAATTGGTCACTGGGGAACGATCGCCGGACAAAATTTTATTTACACCCATCTTAATCGCGTCATCAATAAGTACGACTTAAACATGTTTTATATCGAAGGACCGGGCCATGGCGGACAAGTCATGGTTGCGAATGCTTATTTAGACGGCAGCTACAGCGAGATCTATCCAAAAGCCACCCAAGACGAAGCAGGGATGAAACATCTATTCAAAACCTTCTCTTTCCCAGGTGGGATCGCTTCTCATGCGGCACCTGAAACGCCAGGTTCGATCCATGAAGGCGGCGAGCTAGGCTATTCCATCGCCCACGCTACCGGAGCTATTTTAGACAATCCCGATGTCATTGCAGCAGTAGTGGTCGGTGATGGCGAAGCCGAAACCGGACCATTAGCGGGTAGCTGGTTTTCAAACACCTTTATCAATCCAGTCAATGATGGCGCAATTTTGCCTATCTTGCATTTGAATGGCGCCAAAATTGCCAATCCAACGATTTTGGCTCGTAAAAGCGACCAAGATCTCACGAAATATTTTGAAGGCATGGGCTGGACCCCTTATTTCGTAGAAGGGGACGATCCAGAAGCGGTTCATCCGCAATTGGCACAGAAGATGGATCAAGCCATCGAACAGATCCACGCGATCCAAGCAGAAGCCCGCAAAGGTTCTGCGGAAGAAGCCGCTATGCCTCATTGGCCTGTTTTGATCGTTCGCACACCAAAAGGGTGGACTGGACCGAAAGTCTGGGATGGCGAGCCGATTGAAGGGGGCTTCCGTGCCCACCAAGTGCCAATCCCGGTCAATGCGAAACATATGGAACACGTGGATGCTTTGACGGATTGGCTGCAGTCTTATCGTCCAGAAGAGCTTTTTGACGAAAACGGCCGCATCAAAGCTGAGATTCAAGAATTGGCGCCAAAAGGGGAGCAACGGATGGCTGTCAACCCAATCACCAATGGGGGGATCGATCCGCAACCGCTACGCTTGCCAGATTGGCAAGCACATGCCATTGCGATTGAGACACCAGGGGAAACGACTGCCCAAGATATGATGGTCTTTGGAAAATTTGCCCGTGACATCATCAAAGAAAATCCTGACAACTTCCGCATTTTTGGCCCAGATGAAGCCAAATCCAATCGGTTGAACCATGTGTTCGAAGTCACGGACCGCCAATGGTTGGAGCCAAAACATCCTGATTATGATGAATGGCTGTCTTCAGTGGGCCGTGTGATAGATTCACAATTATCAGAGCATCAAGCAGAAGGCTTCTTGGAAGGCTATGTACTGACGGGGCGTCATGGCTTCTTTGCCAGCTACGAGTCATTCCTAAGAGTCGTTGATTCTATGATCACGCAACACTTCAAATGGTTACGAAAAGCCCATGATCTGGACTGGCGCAACCCATACCCCTCATTGAATTTGATCGCTTCATCAACGGTCTTCCAACAAGACCATAATGGGTACACCCACCAAGATCCAGGGATCATGACCCATATTGCAGAGAAAAAAGCCGACTTTGTGCGGGTCTACTTGCCAGCCGATGCCAATAGCTTGATGGCTGTCATGGCTGAAACACTCGCTTCTGAAGAAAAGATCAATCTAGTGGTCTCTTCGAAACACCCACGTCCGCAGTTTTATTCGGCGGATGAAGCGAAAGTGCTTGTCAAAGATGGCTTGAAAATCATCGACTGGGCATCGACGGATGAAGGACAAGAACCGGACATTGTGATCGCAGCTGCCGGGACGGAACCAAATTTGGAAGCTTTAGCTGCTGTTTCGTTGCTGATTGAAGCCTTCCCAGAGTTGAAAGTCCGCTTCATCAATGTGGTCGATCTATTGAAATTGCGTCGTCCAGAAGTCGATCCTCGTGGATTGAGCGATGAAGCATTCGAAGCCTACTTTACGAAAGACAAACCGATCGTGTTTGCCTTCCACGGGTATGAAGGATTGATTCGCGACATCTTCTTTGGCCGTCGCAACCAACAGCTTCATATTCATGGCTACCGAGAAAATGGCGACATCACGACACCGTTTGATATGCGGATCCTTTCTGAATTGGATCGCTTCCACTTAGCCAAAGACGCCGCCGAATGGGTCTATGGAGAAAAAGCAACGGACTTTGCCAAAAAAATGGCAGACACCGTTGCGTATCACCATGACTTTATTCGAGAAAACGGCTATGATATCGCCGAAGTCGAAGAGTGGGAATGGAAACCATTGCGTTGATTTTTTCTCCACAACATCAGCGAAAGATAATTTAAGAACAGAAGAAGACCAAACAGTACAAAACGATCCGCAACAGGGTCGGGACGCCTTACCAAGGAAGCCCGACCGACTGTCTGCGGATCGTTTTTTTAAAAGACGTCGAAACCGTAATTTTTGATATGCTGTTTCAACAAGGCGAGATAGTCCAAAGCCATCTCGCTCAGTTCCATTTTCTTGTGTTTGAGGTAACCTAGGGTCATCGCATCATCGACTTCCAAAGGAATCGCAACGATTTTTTCATCATTCAGCTCACTGCTGATGATCCCAGAGCTGATGGTATAGCCGTTGAGACCCACCATCAAATTGAAAATCGTGGCACGATCGCTGATGCGAATGTGTTTTTTGCGTTGTAAAGTGCTTAAAATCTCTTCAGAAAAATAGAAAGAATTGGTTTCCCCTTGTTCGTACGACAAATAGGTATAAGGTTCCAAATCAGCTAATGTGATGCTTTTTTTCTGAGTCAGTGGATTTTCTCGGCCGATGAAGACGTGGGGTTTGGCTTCAAATAAAGGAATGAATTGCAGGTCTTTTTCGTGGATCAAACGGGTGAGGACCGTCGTGTTAAAATCATTCAGATAAATGACCCCTAATTCGCTCTTAAACGTCTGGATATCATCCAATACATTTTGTGTTTGGGTCTCCCGCAAGGTGAATTGAAATTCATCTTCCCCTAACTGTTTGACCAGCTCCACGAAGGCGTGGACGACGAAGGCATAGTGCTGCGCAGAAACACTGAAAACGTGCTTGCGATGGCTGTCTTTGCGAAAGCGTTCGTCCAAGAGATTGACTTGGTCTAAAACATTTCGAGCATAGTTGAGAAAGGAACGGCCATCATCGGTCAAGGTCACCCCTAATTTACTGCGGTAAAACAGCTGCAGATCATACTCTTTTTCCAACTCTTTCATGGCTTGAGAGAGGGAGGGCTGACTGATGAAAAGCTGTTTGGCGGCTTCGTTGAAAGAGCCGGTCTCTACGATTTTTTCCAAATATTCAAGCTGCTGGATACGCATGGGAAGCAACCTCCTTTTTGTGTTATAGGTATTGCCTATGGAATATATAAGTTTATAAGTATTATCTATAGTATAAGATGTTTGCTAGAATAAATCTAACAATTTTGAAAACTTTGTATAGGAGGAATGGATATGGCAACAGACAAATTTCAACTTGTGGGGTCATTGTTACGACCACAAGATTTATTGGACTACAAAAATCAAATCGAGCATCGGGAGGATATCCACTACCCGTTTTATGATGCGTTTCCTGGCTACCAAGAAACGGAAGCAAAAGCGATCGCTGACATCATTACAGCGCAAAAAGAACACGGCATCACAGTCATCACAGACGGCGAACACGGTCGCTCGATGTGGCATCTGGATTTTCTCTGGGGATTAAAAGGCGTTGAGCGCTATATCTCCGATCATGGATATGCCTTTGAAGATTTGGACGGTGGACATTTTGAGACGCGTAAAGACATCGGCATCCGAATCACAGAACCATTATCTGGCAAAAACCATCATTACTTGACATTGTTTAAAGAAACCAAACGCCAAGCTGGCGACCTGCCAGTCAAAATCACCGTCTGGGGGGCTGCCCACGCCTTTACCGAGCTGACTGTCTTTAACGACCTCGTTGGTGAAGGTCAGGTGTATCCAACGAAAGAAGCTTTGCGGGAAGGGCTGCTTAGCGCCTACAAGGAATTCTTGCAGGAATACCGAGAAGCCGGTGGTGAGATCGTTCAGTTCGATGATTGTTTATGGGAATTATTTGCCGAAGACAATGACAAGAGCTTCTTCACCCAAGGCAATGACGGCTTAGAAGCGTTAGCAGATGAATTCGTGGCGATCAACAACGAAGTCGCTGATTACGCCCACGAATTAGGATTAAAAGTCTGGACCCACAATTGTCGTGGCAATTACCAAAGCCGCGCGGCAGCCAGCGGTACTTACAAAGCGATCGCCGAAAAATTCTTGCGTGATCAGCATTATGACCGCTTTTTCCTAGAGTGGGACGATGACCGTGCCGGTGATATCTCGGCTTTAGAAGCGCTGAAAGATCGTCCAGAAGTGGAAGTTGTCTTAGGCTTATTATCCAGCAAAACCGCCACATTAGACGATGAAGAGCGAGTGATCGCTTTATTAGACAAAGCCAGCCAAATCATTCCTAAGGAGCGGCTTTATCTTTCTCATCAATGCGGCTTTGCCTCTTGTGACTGCGGCAATGAGCTTTCGACTGAACAGCAGTGGGCAAAAATCAAGCAAGGACAAGCCTTAGCTGAAGCGTACTTCGGTTAAGCAGCTGCGTCTTCTTTTCCCTGAATCTTCCCCTCGAAATCGGTGCATGCGACAAAGTTTCGAAAATTTCAGAAAAAATGTTTGACATTTTCTTTAAGAGCGAGTAAAGTAAGACACAACTTAATGAAACAGACATCGAAAAGAAGAGTAGCAAGGCTTGCTGTTTGAAGAGAGTCTCTGGTTGGTGCAAAGAGATAACGCATGGTTGTGAAACACATCTTGGAGTCGTTTTTCCGAAAGAAAAGTAGGAGAGACCGGGTTTGCCCGTTACAGCAGCAGTCATTGATTGATGACTTTCTGAGTTCAGTTGCTGTGAAGCACTGATAAACAAAGGTGGAACCGCGTTGATAACGTCCTTTAGCTGTAATGGCTAGGGGACGTTTTTTTTCTCTTTTTTTGCGGCTCACTGAAAACCGAAAGTGGAAGGATCACAAGGACTGCACGAGGCCTTTTCCTGTGAAGGAAAGGCAAATTGAGGTGGAACCACGTATCTAGCGTCCTCTGGCAAATGCCAGTGTGCGCTTTTTTTGTTTTTCTTTTTTAGAAAAATGAAACTTGCCAGTTGCCCCTCACCAGCCAACGCACAGCGCCACATAAGCGTCGGAGAAGCCGTCGCTAAGCTGTATCGCTGCTAATCGAAATTGAAACCTATCAAGGAGGAAGTCACCATGTTTGAGTATTTAGTCAATGTTATGCCCCAACTGATTTCAGGAACTGGAATCACCGTTAAATTGTTCGCACTGACCTTAATCGGGTCCATTCCCTTAGGCATCTTGTTGGCCTTTGTTTTAGCCAGTCGCCTGCGTATTTTGAAATTGATCGTGCAAGTCTACGTTTGGTTGATGCGAGGAACGCCTTTATTGCTACAGTTGATCTTTGTTTTCTACGGTCTGCCGATTTTAGGGATCGTCTTTGATCGCTTTGAAGCAGCCTTGATCGCCTTTATCATCAATTATGCTGCTTATTTTGCTGAGATTTTCCGTGGGGGGATCCAATCGATTCCAGCCGGACAATACGAAGCTGCGAAAGTCTTGCGTTTGTCCCCAATCCAAACGATCCAAAAAATCATCATCCCACAAGTCGTCAAGATCACCCTGCCATCTGTCGGCAATGAAGTCATCAATCTTGTCAAAGACACATCTCTCGTTTACATCTTAGGATTGTCAGACGTGATGCGAATCGGGAAAATCGCCATGGAGCGAGACAGTACCTTGCTTCCGTTAGTTGGGGTCGGCTTGATCTACTTGGTGATGACGGGCGTCTTTACGTTATTGTTAAAACAAATCGAGACCAAACTGGACTATTACCGTTAGGAGGAACCACATATGTTAGAACTAAAACAAGTATCAAAGTCATTTGGCGCCAAAAAAGTCATCGATCAGCTAGATCTGACGATCGAAGACGGCAGTATCTTAGCGGTGGTCGGTCCTTCCGGTGGCGGGAAAACCACCTTGCTTCGGACACTGGCTGGTTTAGAAACGATCGATTCTGGAAGCTTTTTACTGGATGGCAAAGCCTTTGATCCCACCGACACAAAAGAACAAGAACAAGTCGTCGGTGTCGTCTTCCAAGACTTCCAATTGTTTCCCCACTTGTCAGTTTTTGAAAACATCACTTTGGCGCCAAAAATGGTGCTAAAACAAGACAAGGCCGCGTATACAGCAAAAGCCGAACAGTTGGCAGAAAAACTAGGATTAAGTGACCTACTAGCCCAATATCCCTTCCAATTGTCCGGGGGGCAGCGGCAACGGGTGGCTATCGCACGAGCGATGGCGATGAATCCCAAAGTGTTGGCCTATGACGAGCCTACCAGTGCCTTAGATCCAGGCTTGAGACAGCAAGTCGAACAGCTGATCTTGGATCTGAAAAAAGAAGGAGTGACCCAGATCGTGGTGACCCATGATTTGGTTTTTGCCGAAAATATCGGTGATCAATTATTAAAAGTAGCAGGAGAATAAGGGGGAGAACAAAATGAAAAAATTACTATTGATGGGAATCGCAGCAACAAGTGTATTTTTATTAGGGGCGTGTGGCAGTAGCAATGACACCACAACCAGTGCCGCTGACAAAGAAGAAGTGATCGTCGGCCTAGACGATACCTTCGTACCGATGGGCTTTAAAGACGACCAAGGCAACATCGTTGGGTTTGATGTGGATTTAGCCACAGCGATTTTGGATCTAACAGGAACCAAAGTCAAATTTCAACCAATCGATTGGTCCATGAAAGAAACCGAACTAAGCAATGGCACCATCGATATGATCTGGAACGGGTATACCAAAACCGCAGCTCGTGAAGAAAAAGTATTGTTTACAGATACTTATATGGAAAACAAACAAGTCTTAGTCACAGCGAAAGCCAGCGGCATTACTAGCTTTGATGATATGGAGGGCAAAGTCTTAGGTGCCCAAGAAGGTTCTTCTGGTTATGAGACCTTCAACAACCAACCGGAAGTTTTGAAGGATCTCGTAGACGGCAATGACGCAACCTTGTATGCCAGCTTTAATGAAGCCTTTATCGATCTAGAAAACGGTCGGATCGACGGTCTTTTGATCGACCGCGTCTACGCAGAATATTATTTGACTCAAACAGACAAAACCGATGACTTCAACGAAATCGAAAGCCCCTTTGAAGCAGAAGATTTTGCTGTAGGTGTGCGGAAAGACGATCAAGCCATGGCAGATAAAATCAATGATGGTTTGAAAGAATTGCAAGACAATGGTACCTTTGCTGAAATCTCTGAAAAGTGGTTTGGCGAAGACGTCACACCAAACTAAAACAAGTCAACAAGAGGCACTGGCTGCTTAGCGGCTGGTGTTTTTTTCATCATTTAAGAAATTTTCGCTTAAATTCCAGCACCTAACCAAAATTTCTCACAGGAAAACTTTTGTTCGCCTTCTTTTTTCGTTATAATAGGGAAAGATGAAAAGAGGGATAGAAATGGCGCAAAAAAAACGCGCAAAGAAACGCAAAACAAAAAAACAACAAAAACAGCAAGAGAAATTAATGCTGGTCGGCGTCGGCCTGCTCTTTGTCTTGTTTTCGATATTTGGCTTTTTCCATTTAGGTTTTTTAGGAACCTTGATTGCCAACGGGTTTCGGATCGTTGGCGGAAACACGTACCAATTTTTGAGTGTTGCCCTAGCCGCTTATGGTGTCTGGTTAGCGATCAAAACGACCGATGCTCGATTTAAGAGTATTCGGCGAGTGATTGGCTGTGTATTGGTGTATTTTGGTTTACTGATCATCCTCCATGCGCAAATCTTTAGTAATGTGGTGGGAGAACAAGCCAATATCTTCCAAACGACATGGATGACGCTGTTAGGCGATATCCGGCGCAGCCAAGTGACCCAAAATGTCGGGGGCGGAATGATTGGCGCCATGCTTTATGGGTCGACCTATTTTCTTGTTTCCCAGATTGGCAGCTACATCATCGCTGTTTTACTCATGCTGATCGGGGCGTTCTTGTTCAGCCAAATGAGCAGCCACGAGTTAGTGGAGCACCTGCAAGTAGCTGGTGACAAGCTGCAGCGGTTGTTAGAAGGCTCTCCAGAAAAGCAAGCCGAACGAGAAGCCCGCAAAGCGGAACGAGCAGCAGAGAAACAAGCGGCGAAAGAAGCCAAAAAAGAAGCCGAGCGAGCAGCAGTCATGGCGGAGATCAAAGAAAAGAATCAAGTCCGACCAATGACAGAAGACGAAAAATCAGCAAAAGAACAGCAGATGCAAGCCCCAGCTGATTTTGAACCAGAGCAGCTGAGCTTTGTACCCATCGACCACTTCCAAGAATTGCCGCAAGCGGCGGGACCAGAGGCCGCTCAAGCACCACATCCAGCGGGAAACAAACCGGCACCAAGCAAAAAGGTCAATGAAGACGGGGAGATCCTCGATGACGATGGTGAAGTATTGGAATTTGAGATTTCGGAAGAAGCTGAAAATCGTGATTATGAATTGCCCTCAGCGCAATTACTCGATTCGATCCCTTCAACGGATCAAAGCAGCGAGTACAAAAAGATCGAACAAAATATCGGTGTGTTGGAAACTACCTTCCAAAGCTTCGGTGTTGACGCAAAAGTCGTCAAAGCCAGCTTAGGACCAGCAGTAACCAAATTCGAAGTTCAACCAGCAGTAGGGGTCAAAGTCAGCAAAATCGTCGGGTTGACCGATGATATCGCCTTAGCCTTGGCCGCCAAAGATGTCCGGATGGAAGCGCCGATCCCAGGGAAATCATTGATTGGGATCGAAGTTCCAAACAGCGCAGTCAGCATGGTTTCATTCCGAGAAGTGATCGAAGCCCAACCAGATCATCCAGATAAACTATTAGAAGTCCCTTTAGGACGCGACATTTCTGGTCGTGTCCAGACGGCAGACTTAACGAAAATGCCCCATCTCTTGATTGCCGGATCGACTGGGAGCGGGAAGTCCGTAGCCATCAACGGTATCATCACCAGTATTTTGATGCGGGCAAAACCCCATGAAGTCAAATTGATGATGATCGACCCGAAAATGGTTGAATTAAATGTTTACAATGGGATTCCCCATCTCTTGACACCCGTTGTGACCAATCCCCGCAAAGCGGCGCAAGCGTTGCAAAAAGTGGTCAAAGAAATGGAAGAACGCTACGAAAAATTTGCGGCAACTGGGGTCCGAAACATTACTGGCTACAACGATTTAGTAATCAATAAGAATTTAGAAGATGGCGAAAATCGTCCGATCTTGCCATTCATTGTGGTGATCGTCGATGAGTTAGCTGACTTGATGATGGTTGCTAGCAACGAAGTCGAAGATGCCATCATTCGTTTGGCGCAAATGGCGCGGGCAGCTGGTATCCATATGATCTTAGCAACGCAACGACCAAGTGTGGATGTCATTACAGGGATCATCAAAGCCAATGTTCCATCACGGATGGCCTTTGCGGTTTCCAGCGGTGTCGATTCGCGGACCATCATTGATGGGAACGGAGCCGAAAAACTGCTGGGACGCGGCGACATGCTGTATCTGCCGATGGGTGAGAACAAACCGATTCGGGTCCAAGGGGCCTTTATCTCCGACCAAGAAGTCGAACGAGTGGTTGAATTCGTGACCGATCAGCAAGAAGCCAATTATGAAGAAAAAATGATGGTCACTGAGGAAGAAACGAGTACCGGCAGTAGCGGACAACCGCAAGATGAGCTGTTCGAAGATGCCAAAGCCCTTGTGGTGGAAATGCAGACCGCCAGCGTTTCTCTCTTGCAGCGACGTTTTCGCATCGGCTATAACCGAGCGGCTCGGTTAGTGGATGAATTAGAAGATCAAGGTGTCGTGGGACCTTCTGAAGGCAGCAAGCCCCGGAAAGTCTTGATCGAGCCGCAACCAGAAGACATTCCTACCTTTGATGAATAAGGAGAACACCAGACCAATCCAATGAGAGAAAGGCGAGATAGCAATGAAACGCAAACACATTCTTTACCGTGATGTTGCCGATAAGCTCAAAGAAGACATCATGTCGGGTCGCTACCCGATTGGTTCGTTTTTACCGACGGAAACAGAATTGGAAGCTACCTTCAATGTCAGCAAGATCACTGTCCGCAAAGCCATCGAATTGTTAGCGGCAGATGAGTATGTGGAAAAACGAAGCGGACGTGGGACGACGGTTTTAAGTAATCGCCCCTACAACAAGCTGTCAAAAGGCACGACGTTTAGCCAATTGCTTGAAAAGACCGGCAAGGAATACACAAAGAAAAACCTCAGCTATGAATTAGTCGAACTTGCGCCTGAACACCCTGCGTATTCTTTAATGGGCAAAGAAGTCATGCGTTTACGTCGCATGTACTATTTTGACCACCAACCTTTTATTTACTATGAGTACCATTTGCCAAAGCAACTAAAGGGAACCTCCATCGAGGTCTTTGAAGAAAAATCATTGTATCGCCTATTGGATGAACATCGAATGATCATCGATCGCTTTCAAGATGCGTTTGTAGCAACGACGTTGACTGAAGAGCAACAGAAGTTTATGATCACGCCGGAGGTCGCTGCCTTGAAACGAACCCGTTATTCGTATGATCTACAAGGAGAAGTGGTAGAATATACAGAAGGGATCTATAACACTGCCTTGCATCCGTATATGATCGAATTTGAAGCCTAGTCATTGATTAGGCTTTTTTAGCAAAAAGTGGTACCAAAATCAGAAGTGGAGCGTGAAATACATGAGAAAAATCGCCTTTTTAGGAGCCGGTAACATGGCAAAAGCCATCATTAATGGCTTGATTGCAGCAAAGCTGTATGAACCAGCAGAGATCTTGGTTTATAACCATCGCTACGAGCCGACTTTGGCACAATTAGAAAAAGAAACCGGGATCACTGGGACAACTAAGCTAGCGGATGTCACCGAAAAAGGGGAGATCCTCGTCTTAGCAGTCAAACCTTTTGTCTTTCCCCGCTTGCTTGCTGATTTAAAAGCAGGATTGACTGAGGAACATTTGCTAGTATCCATTGCCGCGGGTGTGACGATCGCGCAAATGGAAGAAATCATCGGTGCGCACAAAATCGTGCGGGTCATGCCAAATACCCCCGCACTTGTTGGCGAAGGCATGTCTTCTATCAGCCCCAACGGCCAAGTAACGGAAGCCGAAGCCAACGAAGTCAAACAGCTTTTTGAAAGCCTAGGGAAAGCCGAGCAAGTACCAGAAAGCATGATCGATGCAGTCATTGGTGTCAGTGGTTCTTCGCCAGCCTACACGTATTTATTCATTGAAGCTTTGGCAGATGGAGCAGTGGCAGAAGGAATGCCGCGACCGATGGCGTATGAATTTGCTGCTCAAGCGGTATTAGGCGCAGCGAAGATGGTACTAGAGACGAAGGAACACCCAGGTGTTTTAAAGGATCGTGTCAGCTCGCCTGGAGGCACAACGATCCAAGCAGTCAAAACCTTAGAGGAAAATGGCTTTCGTGCGGCTGTCATTAAAGCAGTGCAAGCAGCTGCTGACAAAAGTCGGGAGATGTCTTGATCCCCAGTGAGTGAGGAAAAAATCTTAGCAAAACGAAGGAGCGTTTATGAAAGAACTTTTGATTTTTGATTTTGATGGATTGTTAGTCGATACCGAAAGAGTCTATTTTGATGGGTGGTTGGCTTTATTTAAAAAGTATCAGCTTCCGATTACAGCCGCTGATATTTTTGGTTGGCGTGGTCAAAGTTGGCAACAGACGGCTAGTAAACTAGCTGACCTCGTAGGTGGTCAGCAGCGGGTGCAGGAATTACGAGCAGAACGGGAAGTCTATATTGCCCAACAAATAACCGATGGCACCTTCAAAACCAAACCCTATGCGAAAGAAACCATCGCATTGGCTCGGGAGAAAGGCTTCCAAACGGCACTAGCCACCTCGACGATGAAAAAAAGAGCCTCTGAATTGTTGGCGCATTTCGATTTGTTGCAGGCCTTTGACTATCAGACCTTTGGCGATGATGTCTCCGCCCATAAACCTGATCCAGCACCTTACTTGCTGACTTTAGAAAAAGCGCAAGTCGCAGCAGAAAAAGCATTAGTCATGGAAGATTCTCTTGTGGGAGCAACAGCTGCGACACGTGCGGAGATCGATGTTGTGCTGATTCCCGATCAAAGCTTTGATCAAGTCTACTCCCCAGAAGAGAAGGCTGGACTTCAGTTATATGGCGAAGCCACCTCATTGAAGTATGTGTATGATTTATTGGCAAAGGATCAACTGAAATAACACCTAAAAAAGCTTCCTTTTTCGTTGCAGAAAAAGGAAGTTTTTTTGTGAAGAAAAGACCGGTAAAAAAACAGTTCAAAGGATATGAGTGGTTTGTTTTTCGCCATCATGGTAAAGTTAAAGAAAGTTTAACAATAAGCGAAAAAAAACAAAAAGTAAAGGGGTTTCATTTTGACAAAAACGTCCATTTGTCAAAAGGACTTTTCTTGGTCGATCGTAGCCGTTGGCGGCGGGGGAAAAACATGGTAAATTATCCTTCGACGAAGAACTAGTGGGGGAAGAAAAAAATGAATAAACTAAAGAATGTTTTCTATTTATATAAACTGGACTGGAAACGAATTTTCAGCAATCCAATCTCTGCATTTTTGATCATTGCCTTAATGATCTTGCCCTCGCTTTATGCGTGGTTCAATATCAAAGCACTTTGGGATCCATATGGCAACACCAGTGAATTGCCAATCGCCGTGTATAGTGCGGATAAAGGGGCAGAATTTCAAGGCAAGCATATCGATATCGGTGATGAAGTCATCGATACCCTCCATGATAACAAACAGTTAGGCTGGCGTTTCGTGGATTCAAAAGAGGACTTGGTAGAAGGGGTCAAATCAGGAAAATATTACGCCGGTATTTATCTGCCAGCTGATTTTTCAGATGATCTGATCAGCTTTACCAGCGGGACAATTGAAAAACCGACCATTGAGTATTACAGCAACCAAAAAATCAACGCCATCGCACCAAAAATCACCGAAAAAGGAGCCAGCAGTCTTCAAGAAGAAATCTCGCAAAACTTTATTGAGACTGCCAGCTCTACGTTAATAAAAGTCTTCAATGAAATCGGCTATGACATTGATTCCAACTTAGTCAGCATCAACAAAGTCAAATCCATGATCTTAGATACCGATGACAATTTGGCTACGATCGACGGTTATACGAAAGAGATCGTCACCTTGCATGATAAGTTTCCAGAAATCAAAGAAAAGATCGCAAAAGCCGAAGAATTTACCGATTATATCCCTCAAGTGGATGCCATGGGGGAAAAACTGATTGGCCTAAACGATAAACTGCCGACATTGAAGAAAGAAGCCAGCATCATTTTGACCTTGCAAGAAAAGATCCCAGAGATCCAAAATGCCGGCAAACAATTGAAGATGATCGATGATGATTTTGATGACATTGCCAGCACCATGACGGACGGCATCGATACCGCCAAACAAGGACTGCAAGTCATCGAACAAGTTCAAGCCGCGTTACCACAGATCGAACAACTAGGTGACCAAGCCGCCAGCTTCGCCACAGCGACCAAAGATGGGGCGCAACAGTTGCAAGATGCCCTGCCAAGTATTTCTAGCAGTGTGAAGGTGACGATTCAGTCGATCAGTCAAGTGGCAACCACCACTGCTGGGCTGACAAGTACGATTCGTCAAGCACTCGCTGACAATGAACTAACGGATGAAGAGCGTCAAGCGATCAGTGCAACGATCACTGACTTTCAAAAGAACATCCAGCAACAACAAGCAGCCTTGGATTCCTTGATTGCCTTTTTAACCAATATTCAGAATTCCGGTAGTAACGCCGATTTAGAAGGTATCATTACGCAACTAAGCAATGCTAAAACATCGCTAGGAGTTTTATCTGACCGCTTATCGCAATTGAATAACCTTGTTCAAAATGGGTCTGTTGATGAAATTACAGCGTATCTCGATCAAGTTACCGCAGCTGCTCAAAACATTGCTGATCTTATGAACAGCATCAATGTTGATTCAATCACTGCAACCATCAACAACATTCTAACTGAACTAATCAAAACCATCACCACCGCCGAAGATGTCTTGAAAAAAGCCCAAGAGATCGATTTTGACTCGTTGCTGTCTTCCACCAAATCAGTGGTCAGCAATGCCGTGACGATTTTGGAAAAATATCAAAAAGAATTACCTGCCATCAAGCAAGAATTGCACGATGCTAATACGATGCTGAATGGTCATATGGATGAGATCGTCAATGCCATCAACAAAGGAGCCGACCTTTACAACAACGAATTGCCAGTTGTCGAAGAAAAATTAGGGCTGGCCGTAGACTTCTTGCAAAATGATTGGCCAACCATCAAATCAGAAATCAGTTCTACGATGGCGATGGTGGATGAAAAACTGCCAGAAGTTGAAAAAGCCTTGGATGCGGCCGTTGATTTGATCAATAACGATTGGCCAAGTATCAAAGCTGGCATCCACAAAGCCGCTGATGCGATCCGAGCAGGCGAAAATGAAGTCGATCTCGGGGAAGTCATCAAATTATTGAAACTTGATGCCACGGATGAAGCCGACTTCTTCAAACAACCAGTGGAATTAAAAAGTAATGAAATCTACCCAATCGCCAACAATGGTTCAGCTAGCACACCGTTTTATACCGCATTGTGTTTGTGGGTAGGGGCATTATTGTTGTCAAGTGTCGCTACAACGGAGTATCATTTAGAGAAGAAAGACAAAAAACGCTTTACACAACGTGAAACCTTTGTGGCACGGATGCTGACGTTCTTGACGATGGCAGTCGCCCAAAGTTTGATCGTGACCCTAGGAAATATGTTTTTATTAGGCGTCGATGTCCACAACCCTGTGTACAGTGTCTTCTTCGCATTACTCGTCGGACTCGCCTTTATGATGATCGTCTACGTACTGGCGGGACTGTTCGGCAACCTCGGGAAAGGGATCGCCATCATTATTTTGGTTCTCTCCATTTCAGGTGGGGGAGGAAACTACCCAATCCAAGTCTCTGGGAAGTTCTTCCAATTCATTAATCCGCTACTGCCGTTTACTCATGCGGTCAATCTGTTAAGAGAATCAGCCGGTGGGATCTATTGGCCAAATGCTATCCCGCAGTTGATCATTTTAACGATTTTGTTCCTGGTCTTTGGGATCGTCGGTACCTACGCGTATCCTTATCTAGTCAACTCTACGAAGAAACTAAGTGACATTTCCAAAGAAAGTCATTTCTTCCACTAAAATCTTAAAGCAGAAAGAGCATTTGTTCTTTCTGCTTTTGTGCCATCACGTGAAATTTCTAATAATCAAAAGAGGGAAAAAGGGTCGTTTTTTCATCTGATTTTCATTGACTTTTCGTGGTTACAAGAGTAGCATACAGTCTTGATAATTCAATATTTGTGAGGATATCGTTACAAGTTTAACGAAGGATTTTTTCATGAAAAGGAGTGTAGAAAAAGTGGAGTATTTGAAACGTTTGTTGGTCGGACGTCCATTGAAATCCGCAGAGAATGATGAACAAAAACTGAGCCGGACGGCGGCCCTTGCGTTGCTATCTTCTGATGCTTTGTCTTCGATTGCTTATGGGACAGAGCAGATCGTTGTCGTATTAGTGGCACTTTCCGCTGCTGCTATCTGGTATTCATTGCCGATCGCTGCTTTTGTTATTATTCTTTTGATTTCATTGACCTTGTCTTACCGCCAGATCATTCATGCTTACCCTCACGGCGGTGGGGCATATGTAGTAAGTAGTGAAAATTTAGGGAAAAATGCGGGCCTGATTGCCGGCGGCTCTCTATTGATCGATTATATGCTGACAGTGGCAGTATCCGTCTCAGCAGGGGCAGAAGCCATCACTTCAGCTGTGCCGGCGTTGTTCGGCCATCAAGTGGCCATTTCTGTCGTGATCGTAATCTTGATCATGATGATGAATCTGCGAGGGTTGCGAGAATCAGCTAGCTTCTTGATGATTCCTGTCTACACCTTTATCGCAGTGATCACAGTCTTGATCGTGGTCGGTTTGTACAATATCGTAACGGGTGCGCAACCGTTAAATGCAACCGCACTACCGGGAGCGGTCGTACCTGGGGTATCCGTGGCCTTGATTTTACGGGCTTTCTCATCAGGTTCCTCTTCTTTGACAGGGGTCGAAGCGATCAGTAACGCTGTGCCGTTTTTCAAAAAACCACGGGCGAAAAATGCAGCTGCGACCTTGACGATCATGGCTGCGATCTTAGGGTTCTTCTTCGTCGGCATCACTTTTATCAACTATTGGTACGGTATCGTACCAGAAACAGAAGTGACCGTCCTATCTCAAATCGGTTCCGCCGTTTTTGGTCATGGGTTTATGTACTACGTTTTGCAATTTGCTACAGCACTGATTTTAGCAGTTGCCGCAAATACCGGATTTTCCGCCTTCCCCGTGTTGGCGTATAACTTAGCCAAAGACAAATATATGCCACACATGTATCAAGACCGTGGGGATCGTCTCGGCTACTCAAACGGGATTATCACCTTAGCTGCTGGTTCCATCGTCCTATTGTTTATCTTCCAAGGATCGACCGAGCGTTTGATTCCGTTGTATTCCATTGGGGTATTCATTCCTTTTGCACTATCCCAAAGCGGAATGGTCGTCAAATGGAAAAAAGAAGGCAAGGGCTGGTTCTTTAAATCGATCGCCAACATCATTGGGGCTTTGATTTCTTTTGCGATCATTGCCATCTTGTTCGTGTATCGCTTAGGCGATATTTGGCCATTTTTCATTATCATGCCGATCCTCTTGTATATCTTTTACAAGATCCATGATCATTATAAAAAAGTCGCAGAACAGCTGCGATTGGAAAAACAAGAAGCACTGCATGTCTATGAAGGAAATACCGTGATCGTTCTCGTCGGAAATGTTACCCGAGTAAATATCGGCGCATTGAACTATGCCCAATCGATTGGTGATTATGTCGTGGCGATGCACGTCTCGTTGGATGAAGATGTGAAGAAAGAAAAAGAGATCGAACAAGAATTTAAGCAAAAATTCCCAGACGTGCGTTTCTCCGTCGTTCATTCTTCGTATCGTTCGATTGAAAATCCCATCTTGCGTTATGTGGATCTAGTCAGCCGCAATGCAGCCAAACACAATTACACAACGACCGTCATCATTCCACAGTTTGTCCCAAGACGTCGCTGGCAAAATATTTTGCACAACCAAACAAGCCTGCGCTTGCGTTTCAGACTCTCTTGGCGTGAGAACATCATTGTAAGTACGTACAGTTACCATTTGAAGAAATAACAAAAACGCTAGTTTAGCGACCTGATTCCCAAAAGAAATGTTTGGGTCAGCCGCTAAGACTAGCGTTTTTTTTAGCTATAAAACATTTTCAGTTTGATATCCTGATCGTAATTCCCAAACCCCTTGCCAAAGAGGGTACAACCGCCGACATGCTCGGCATCTTCTTTGACTTCCACTTTTAAGTGCCACGTATCTTCGTAGGCAGGTATATCCTTGATCGTAATGTCGGAAAGAGGAACACCTTCCATGTAGGTTCCGTGATCCATGATGCGGATCGTCTTCAATAACCCGTACTGATTGAGATTGTCTGGATACCAATCCGGTGTATACTTGCCGCGAATATCTGCAAAATCCCCTGGGCTAGTCCATGTACCAAGCTCCACACCATTTAAGCTGAAGGTGATGTCTGACGGCCAGTTGTTATTGGAAAAAGGAAATTCAGACGAAACTTCCATTGAAATCTCCATCATTTCAAGTTTTTCTTCTCTTGCTAAGAAGTTTGGCGATTGGTATTCAACAAATCCTTTCGTAAACCACAAGATGCGGGCATCCATTCGTCGGGGATCCATGAAAAACTTCGGTTCATCCACCATTCCCACAAAATCAGCTGAAGTAGCAAGCCCGCACGTTGGTTCTACCGAATAATTTGTATAATGACCGATCGGTATCGCCGTTTCTTTCGTATCAAAGGCATTGAAGATTTTCTCAGGAAAGTTGATATCGATATGATCCACTCTCAAACTGGAAATCTTTTTTTGCCCCACACGCTCTGTTTTGATGATTTTGGCTTCTTCTAATTTTTTGATGTGCATCGTAATGATGGCGCTGCTTAAGCCCAACTCCTGTGCCAACTCTTTGACATTCATCTTGTTTTTAGCCAGCAATTGAATGATTTTGATTCGCACGTTACTGGCAAGTGCCTCATAGACAGGCAATGCTTCTTGATTGATTTCTAATTGCATCGTGTCACCTCCGCATAAACTGTTTGATTTACTTGAATGTTAACATATTTGCTAATTTGTGTAAATAGCGTTGTTTATTTCGTTAGTTATTAATATATTTATTAATTAATATAGATATTATCTTGAATAAATTAATCAAAATATTGTTGACAGCGATTACAAATCAAGTTATGATTTATTTGTAAATTGAAAGTGTTTGCAAACGCTAGAAATGAATAATGCAATTATAAATGCTGGGATAGCAAATAAGAGAAGGAGGATAGGCGTGTTCGGCTTCAAAGACCAAAATTCAATTTCTATGAAAGAGGGAAAAACATGAAGAAGAAACTTATTATTATTGGTGCTTTAGTTGCAGTCGTTGCAGTTGCCCTTATTGGTTTTAATCGTTATCAGGCAGCGGAAAAAGAAAAATACACGATTAATTTTTGGTCACCCCTTACTGGTGATGATGGCGCTTATATGGATCAGATCGTAAATGAATTCAATGCACAATCAGGTTCCGATTATACAATCAATCATGTGATCACGTCTGATATGTACACTAAATTAAGTACGGTTGTAAGTTCTAAAAGTGGGATTCCAGATTTGACTTTGATGCATTCTTATAAAGTAGAGGAATTTGTCAATTCCGATATTATTGATCCGGTTGATCGTCTGGTTTCTTATCAACCTGAGTTAGAAGAAAGCAATTATTTAGATACGGCGTGGAATGCAGGGAAAATCGGCGATACTCAATATACGATCCCATTAGATATTCATGCCAGTGCCATGTATTACAATCAAGATCTTTTAGAAAAATACAATGTCACTTCTTGGTTAGACGATAACATCGTGACGTTTGATGAAATGATGTCATTAGCAGGGCAGATGGAAGAAGGCGATTATGTCGTAAATAATGCGTTACTTTCTTGGGTTATCTTAGCGCAAATCCGTAACTTAGGCGGCGCGATTTCTGACGATGCTGGGAACCCGACGGTGAATACGCCAGAAATGAAAGAAGCGTTAGAAAGAATTAAAGCGTTAACAGATGCAGGCCTGATGACACCTTATGGAGAAGATGGGTATTTGATGTTCCAAGGCGGAAACGTACTCTTATCAACAGATGGTACTTGGACTTCTACCGCTCATGATGCGGTTGAGGGCTTGAATTGGGGCGTAACAAATATTTATTCGACTTCAGATGACATCGCAACCAACCGAGCAGCTTCTCATATGTTTGGCATGTTGAAGAGTGAAAGCAGAACAGAAGAAAAAGAAGAAGTAATCGCACAATTTTTAGAATTCGTTCGTACAAACTCGATCGAATGGGCAAAAGCCGGTCAAATCGTTGCAAGTAAAGATATTTTAGAAAGTGATGATTACCAACAATACCCACAATCATTCTTTACTTCTACACCAGAGGAAGAAGAAACACTTTACATCTTTGACTACGTTTATTTCTCTTATGTCTTAGAAGCATTAGATGTTTATAGTACAGATATCGCTTACGGTGAATTAGATATGGATGAAGGATTAGCAACGATGCAACAATATGTCGAAGATAAGATTGCAGAAGTAGCTAGATAAGTGAAGGGGGGATAATTCTATCCCCTTTTCCAATTTTTAGAAGGGAATGAAAGGAATGAAAAAAAAGAGCATTAACTGGGCATCGATCGCATTCATTGGACCACACATGGTACTCTTTATTATTTTTGTATGTATTCCAACGATCTATGGTATTTATGCTTCATTTACGCAATGGAATTTGATCTCTGATCCAGTCTGGGTCGGTTTTAACAACTATAAAACATTATTGTTTGATAGTTCCTCGACGTTCTATACCCAATTTTGGAATGGTTTGAAAAATACCTTTATTTTCGTTTTGATCATGGTGCCGTTACAAATCATCATTCCACTGATGATTGCAGCTGCATTGCAACATAAAAAAGTGAAGCTGAAAGGACTTTTTCAAGCAATTCTATATATTCCAGGTCTTATCTCTGTTTCAGCAGGTTCTTTGATTTGGTCATTGATTTTCCACTCTCGATTAGGTGCCGTCAATAATATTTTTGGGTTCGATTTCTCTTGGGCTTCGCGACAACCCTATGCTTGGATCTTAATTTTTGTTGTCAGCATTTGGGGAGCGATCGGTGGTAACATGATCATTTATCGCTCAGCTTTAGCGGGTGTCAATGAAGACCTTTATGAAGCGGCAGAGATCGACGGAGCGGGAGCATTCCAAAAATTCTTGAATGTGACTTTGCCATCTATTCGCTTTCCACTGTTATATACGATCGTGATGACAACTGCTGGAGCATTTAATGTCTTTGCACAGCCTTTGATGATGACAGGTGGAGGTCCAAACCAAAGCACGACTGTATTGATGATGTATATCCGCTCACTGGCTTTTAGTCAAGGAGAATCAATTGCAGGAATGGCTTCGGCAATGGCAGTCATCTTAGGATTGATCATTATGTGTGTGTCCGTATTTCAATATTTTCTTTTAGATAGAAGCAATACTTAAGGGGGCAAAAAAATGAATACACAAAAGAAACATATACCTAGTATGGTCATCGCATATTTGTTTCTGATCGTTTTATGTATCATCTGGGTTATTCCATTGATTTTTAGCTTCGCCACTTCTTTTCGTTCTCAAACCGAAATCGTCTCCACTGGGTTTCGTTTATTACCCGTAAACTGGATATTAGATAACTATGTAGCGATTTTGACTAATACGTCTACTGCACCAATTATGCAGTGGTTATGGAATTCAATGTTTATCGCAGTCACGCACACTGTTTTAGTTGTGATCGTTGTTTCAGTGACCGCTTATGGCTATGGCAGAATGCGGTTTAAATACCGTGATCGTATCTTTTATCTTTTGATGGGGATCTCGATGTTTCCCGGCGTAGTGAATTTGATCCCGTCTTACAAAATCATTGAAACCTTCGGCTGGGTCAACTCTTCTCTTGCCATGATCATTCCAGGCTTAGCAGGGATGGGAAATATCTTTCTTGTGCGACAGTTTATGAAAGGTATCCCGCTTGAATTTGACCAGTCAGCACGAATGGATGGTGCAGATGAATTTACAATTTTTGCAGAGATCATCGTTCCTTTGATCAAACCTGTGTTGATCGTTGCAGGCCTCTTTTCTTTCACGGGCTCATGGAATGATTTCTTGTGGCCAGTGATCGTGTATACAGATGTTAGTAAAATGCCGATTACAGCCGGTTTGCTATTGCTACAAGACATTTATGGTAACTACCGAATGATTGGTCAATTGATGGGCTCGGCATTGATTGCGATCATTCCAACCGTCATGCTGTTTCTATTTGCTCAAAAATACTTCATTGAATCTATGAACTTAAATGCAGGAATAAAAGGATAGTGAAGATCATGAATCGAAAATTGGAAAGAAATTTACTACGTGCCAGTGCGGTCTGGGATGTCTGTATTGGTCTCGTAACGATGTTTGGGTATTATCCTTGGTTTGAAGAACAAGGGATCGCAGCATTTCAAAATCAAAATCAGTATGAATACTTGCAGTCAAGTCTGGTAGGAATGATATCGAAGGTAGTTATGATCGTTGCGTTAGCGACGATTTTGATGGGCGTTATCAGTTGGATCAACGCAAAGAATATGCGAGACAAACAAATAAACAAAGGAACGATACGTTGGATGATCGCCTGTGTCATCATCCATTTGATCATCTATGATGTGATCGGTGTCGTCCTCTATTTACTAGCTACGACGATGTATATGTCTAAAAACAAAGCAATAAAAATACTAAAAACGGAAAATCGAATTTTTTAAGAAGGTGTAGAATTTATGGCAGAAAATTATTTGGAACCGATTGTATTAGAACGTGCAGACCCATGGATATACAAGCATACCGATGGATATTATTACTTCACTGGATCAAAACCAGGGTATCAGGAAATCGAATTAAGGCGTGCGAAAACCTTGAAAGGACTGGCTGACGGTGAAGTAAAAGCCATCTGGACGGCTCATGCCGAAGGCCCCATGAGTGAGCTGATCTGGGCACCAGAGATTCATTTTATTCAAGGAAAATGGTACATCTATTTTGCTGCTGCAGATCATGGCGAAGTCAGAAATGATCAGCACCATCATCGGATGTTTGCGATCGAAAATGCGAATGAAGATCCCTTTGCAGGCGAGTGGGTAGAAAAAGGACAGATCAAGACGCAATTTGAGAGTTTCAGTTTAGATGCTACGGTATTTGAACACAGGAACCGATTGTATTATGTCTGGGCACAAGCAGATCCAAACATTCCAGGCAATTCCAATCTTTATTTATCAGAGATGGAAAACCCTTGGACATTGAAAGGAAAGCAGATTCTGCTGAGCATTCCTTATTATGAATGGGAAAAAATCGGCTTCAAAGTGAACGAAGCTCCAGCTGCTTTGATTAGAAATGGAAAAGTGATCATTACTTATTCAGCCAGTGCGACGGATGAAAACTACGCGATGGGACTGTTGTGGGCAGATGAGGATAGTGATTTATTGAATGGGTATTCTTGGCATAAGTTGAAGGAACCAGTCTTTTCAAGTTCTGAACAAAATTCCCTATACGGACCAGGACATAACTCCTTTACAGTCGATGAGGAGGGGAAACAAGATATCTTAGTGTATCATGCAAGACCAGAAAAAAATGATTACAGTAATCCTTTAGAAAATCCCAATCGACATGCGTATGTCCAACCGTTTACTTGGAAAAACAATGGATTACCTGATTTTGGCGAACCCGGTGTAGTCAAAGGATAGATAAAAGAGAGGGAAAAAATGAATACAAAAAGAAAAATGCTCTGTTTAACCATGTCCGTTTTTTTTACTAGTTTATTTCTTGCTGGCTGTCAAACAGGAGATGCTGCTGAGCAACTTTCACAAAAGGAGTGGGAAACAACGACAAAAAATCGAGTGTCGATTCACGACCCATCGATTACTTCTATTCATGTTGGTGACCAAGAGCTGTTTTACGTATTTGGTTCGCATCTCGCCCAAGCGAAAACAGAAGATTTACAAACTTGGGAAGTGCCTTTCACTCACGAATATGAATCAATGGAAGACAATATGATCTATGGTAACACAAAAGAAAATCTAGCTGAGACTTTTGAATGGGCAGGCTACGATGATGCCGATTCACAAGGTGGTTACAGCCTTTGGGCACCAGATGTCATTTGGAATGCTGATTATGAATGGTCAAATGGAGACAAGGGAGCCTACATGCTCTACTACTCAGCTAGTTCTACTTGGCGGCGTTCAGCGATTGGATTGGCCGTAGCTAAAACGATCGAAGGACCCTATAGTTATGCGGATACCGTAATCTATTCTGGTTTTACAGAAAAAGATTCGACAGATGGTAGTGAACGCAATACCAACTATCAAAATACCCATTTGGCCAAATTGATCAAAGAGGGGAAAATCAGTGGGTTCAGTGAAAACTGGGCGATCGAAGATGGTCTGACGTATAACACCGATTATGCGCCAAACGCCATTGATCCAGCGTTGTTTTATGATGAAGAAGGGAAACTATGGATGACCTATGGTTCTTGGTCTGGCGGTATCTTTTTATTGGAAGTTGATCCAGCCACTGGAAAACCAATTTATCCTGGGGAAGATAGCACGACGGAAGATGGGCGTATCATTGATCGCTATTTCGGGATCAAGCTTTTTGGCGGCTATCATCAATCAGGAGAAGGTCCCTATATTGTTTATGATGAGGAAACCGATTATTATTATCTATTCGTCACTTACGGTGGTTTAGCAGCAAAAGGTGGTTACAATATGCGACTATTTCGCGCTGAAAAACCAGAAGGACCTTACCTTGATGCCCAAGGAAATAGCCCAATCTTCGAACAAGGGGACCAAAATTCAAACTATGGCATCAAATTGATTGGCAACTACCAATTCTCGTTTCAACAAATGGGGTATCGAGCAGCGGGACACAATTCGGCGATCATCGATGAGAATGGTCAGTGGTCCTTGGTGTACCATACGCGCTTTAACAATGGAACCGAAGCCCATGAAGTGCGGGTCAACAGAATGTATATGAATGAGGAGGGCTGGCCAGTTCCAGCACCCTACGAGTATCGAGGCAATGAACAAGTAGCAGATGCTTTGTCAGAAGACGACATTATCGGGCGCTATGAAATCATTAACCATGGTACCGACAATGGAACGACCATGCTAAAAACGCAGACAATCGAGCTTCAAAAAGATGGAAGTGTTACTGGTGACCTGACCGGAACTTGGACGTACGATGCGGGATACTTGGCATTGACTTTTGAAGAAGCGACCTTCAAAGGTATCTTATTAAGTCAGGAAATAACAGAATTTGAGCAGCAAAAATTAACGTTCACAACGATTGGCGATAATAATGAATCCATTTGGGGAATCAAAGAATAGGAGTATAACAATGACGATTAACATTCAAAACACAAAATCAGGAACAACGATCAGTAAATATATCTACGGTCATTTTGCAGAGCATCTAGGCCGTTGTATCTATGAAGGATTATATGTTGGAGAAGATTCGCCGATCCCCAATAAAAATGGGATGCGGATCGATGTGGTTGAAGCACTGAAAAACATTCAAATCCCTGTGCTTCGTTGGCCAGGTGGCTGCTTCGCCGATGAATACCATTGGAAAGACGGGATCGGTCCTAAAGAAAACCGCAAAACGATGGTCAACACTCACTGGGGCGGCGTGACTGAAAACAATCATTTCGGGACCCATGAATTTTTTGAGTTGATCAAGCAGCTGGAATGTGACGCGTATGTCAACGGCAATGTCGGCAGCGGAACGGTGCAAGAAATGTCGGAATGGGTGGAATACATCACGATGGATGGCATTTCTCCGATGGCTGATCTTCGCAGAGAAAATGGCCATGAAGAAGCGTGGGAAATGAAATTTTTTGGCGTAGGAAACGAAAATTGGGGCTGCGGCGGCAATATGCGGCCAGAGTACTATGCGGATCTGTATCGCCGCTATCAAACCTATGTCCGCCAATACGGCGACAAAAAAATCTACAAAGTCGCCGGTGGAGCGAATGTCGCAGACTATCATTGGACAGAAACGCTGATGAAAAACGCCCATTGGTTGATGGACGGCCTAAGCTTGCACTACTACGTTCATCCGCAGGGCTGGGAAGAAAAAGGTAGCGCCTTGGAATTTGATGAGGCAGAGTGGCAAGTGACCTGTGAAAAAGCAGCCTACATGGATGAATTATTGACCCGCCACAGCGCGATCATGGACCAGTATGACCCAGAACAGCGTGTGGGAATCATTGTTGATGAATGGGGCACTTGGTTCTCAGCAGAACCTGGTACGAATCCAGGCTTCTTATACCAACAAAATACGATCCGTGATGCCATGGTCGCAGCGATCACCTTGAATATTTTCCATAAACATGCCAAGCGAGTGCATATGGCAAATATCGCACAAACCGTCAATGTCCTGCAAGCGATGATTTTGACAGATGGCGAACAAATGGTGAAAACCCCAAGCTATCATGTCTTTGATTTGTACAAAGTCCATCAAGATGCTGAAACCATTGATAGCCATGGAACCAGCAGCGATACCATTACGTATACGATTTCGAAAAAAGAAGATACGATCCATCTATCGGTTTGTAATTTTGCTACCCAAGGCACGGAAGAATTATCCTTCTCCCTTGAAACAGCGATCAATGAAGTGAAAGAAGCTCGTTATATCGTGGGGGACAAAATGAACGCACACAATGATTTTGATCATCCTGAAGATGTGGTGATCCAAGACTTCACCGATTACGATGTTGAAGAGAACAAAGTCAGCTTGCGGGTGCCAGCAATGAGTGTTCTAACGATCTCATTGACAGTCTGATCCCATGACTTGTAAAGGATGCGAAGTGAAAGATGCTGCAGCAGCAGCACAGGAAGACATTGAATCCTTGATTGCAGAACAACTTTCTTTAGAAAGCGACTTGGCTTCGCCGGAGATCGTCAGTAGGAGAATCGCTGTTTGTGAGACCTGTCCACTGCGATTGAATCATACCTGTACCAAATGCGGTTGCTTTTATCGGTTTCGCGCAAACTTAGCTAAGAAAAACTGTCCTGCAGGAATGTGGGAACAAACAGGACAGCTCGCCAAGTAGCTGTCCTGTTTTTATAAAATAGCATAAATCAATTAGGAGATGAGGGAAGACATGACAGCGATCAATGGGGTTCATGATCCTACGATTATTGAACATGAAGGCACCTTTTATTTATATTCAACGGACACCCAACAGCCCAAAACGGCAGGTGTACCAATTCGTCGTTCAAAAGATTTGATCCATTGGCAATTTGAGAAACAGGCATTGTCAGAAATGCCTGAACCAGCAGTAAAATGGAGCAAAGCTCAAGGACTATGGGCACCGGAAGTTATCCGCTACAAGGACGAATTCCGTATGTATTATTCTGCTTCGACATTCGGCAGTACCACTTCTTTTATTGGCTTAGCTACAGCATCAGATCCTTTGGGCCCTTGGGAAGATCAAGGAGAGGTTATTAAAACCAATGCTACTCTTGCACAGCATAACGCGATCGATGCCAATATTGCTTTTGACCGCTCAGGTGAGCAGTGGTTTGTCTATGGTTCTTTTTTTGGCGGAATCTATATTGCTCCATTGAACAAAGAAACTGGAAAACTTCAAGAAAAGAGCTATGGTCAACGGATTGCTTTTCGTCCGAAAACAGTTGATACTGCTATTGAAGGCCCATTTATCTATTATCATCCTGAAACCGATTATTATTATTTGTTTGTTTCTTTCGACTCCCTTAACGATTCGTATAATATCCGTGTCGCACGAGCAAAAGAAATTACAGGGCCATATCTGGACTGGCATGGTACGGCCATGACGGATCAAGAAAAGACGCCAACCGAAGTAGGGACTAAACTGTTGGGCAGCTATCAGTTCTCAGAAGAACCAGTTGTATACGCTCCTGGTCATAATTCGATCTTTACGCAAACCAATAAAGAAAGCTTCGTTGTGCATCATGCACGGAGAAAACCATTCAGTGACCAATTCCATTTACAGATACGTAAACTCTATTGGCTGGAATCAGGCTGGCCAGTAATCTCTGCTTCAATCTATCAAGGAAGTGTTTCACGAATGCCAGAGCAGGAAACTCTGTTAGGAAAGTGGGAAATCATCCAATTTGATCATGAAGCTCAAGTTATATCTTCTCAACTGCAAGAAATAACAGCATTAAAAAAAGAAGGACGAAGTTACTTGTGGGGAGAAAACGAATTTGTCCCATATTATGAGTACATCGACCAAAAAGAAAGGTTGTTTTTCTCTGGAATCAATGATCAAGGCGTTGCGTTTCTTGGTCGAAAAGTGTACGAAGAATAAAAAACAAGCAGCACAATGAGTAGGTTACATTGTGCTGCTTATAAACGTATGCTGCTGCCGGCTTTACTAAATACTGCCTTTGAATAATCGGACACCATGAGTAGGAACCTCAGCATCGGCAATTGTTTGTTCTTTTTGTTGCCATAACTCAGTGCCGCTTTTAATTGGTAGTAAAGCAGCGATCGATTTTGGGATGGTTTGTGTTTGATCAGAAACATTGAAAATGGCATAGTAGACTGCTGTGTCGCTCAACGCCTCCCAAATGATCCACTCTTGATCACGATAGAACTCTTTTTTCGTATGGATTCTTCGATACATTTCTAAGACTTCAGTATTCGTCAATAAACGTAAGGTAAAAGGATCGATGTCTGGTAAAGTACCACCGAACATCAATGGAGATTGGAAGATCGTCCATAAACTCATCAATAAGTATTGCTCGTCTTTCGTAAAACGTGTCCAGCTGTCACCACCGCCACCATCAACTGCTCGAATGCCGATATGACCCAGCGGTAGCATATCACAGTCAGGCCAGTTACCTGGACGAACGAAAGGTGCCCACTCTGCTGCTCGGTCAAACATGGAGTAAAGGGCGTCCCAATGATCCCAAAAGTCATCCGTCAAGCGCCACATATTGGCATGATTTTGAAAGAAACTACCATTTTTGAGGGCAGCTGGTCCGGGAGACAAAGAAAGGACGATCTCTCGACCCGATCGATCGCACGGCGAATCGCTTTGATTTCTGCTTTATGGGCATCACCGTAAATTTTCGAATCGCCGATATCATCCACCTTTATAAAGTCAACACCCCAAGAAGTATATAATTCGAGCAAGGAATCATAATAAAGCTGTCCTTCAGGCAATGAAACATCGACCCCATACATATCGGAATTCCAAGGACAGATTGAATTCATAGCAATGTCCCGTGCCCGTTTATCCGTTCCTTTGATCGGCGTATTTTGATGAACTGCTTGTCGTGGAATGCCGCGCATGATATGGATACCAAACTTCAGCCCTTTTTGATGCAGATAGTCACCAAGTTTTTTGAAACCAGCGCCATCTGTTGCTGAAGGGAAGCGGTTCTCAGCAGGAATCAAGCGAGAATAGTCGTCCATACACAACGGATAAAAATCATTGTACCTTGTAGACTTTGCTTCTGGTTCGCTCCATTGAATATCCACGACGACATACTCCCAACCATAAGCTTTCAAATGCTCTGCCATAAAATCAGCATGGGCGATCACTTCTGCTTCGGTTACAGAAGCGCCATAGCAGTCCCAAGAATTCCATCCCATTGGGGGTGTTTGTGCAAAATGTAAAAAAGACATCGATTTCCTCCTAGTACGTTTTTCTTATAGTATAGTAAGCAATAAAAAAGAGAGGGAAAGTTTTGTCTACTAGAAATAAAAAAGAAAGAAATCGTCAACGAATGAAAAAGGAGTTGATCAATGGTGTTTCCACAAGAAACAAACTATGCGAAGATTACAGCATACTATAGTGTTGCCCTTGAGCGTTTTTCCATGGATCCACATCAACACCCAGCGTGTGAGATCATGTTTGTGACCAAAGGGAAGTGTAAGATAAAGGTGCAAGATCAAGTAATTGTTCTGGAAAGAAATGATTTCGTTTTCATAAATGCGTTTGTGGAACACGCCTTACTCGTTGAAGGAGATTCCTGCACATTACTGAATATTGAATTTCTTCTAAGTGAGACACCGTCCGCCCTTTGTGTTCGTGATGTTTTTGCATACATCAAAGGAAATGTACAATTGAATGAGCCTTACGCGAAAAGTCGCGATGTCCGCCAATTTGGACAAGCGATCAAGTCATTGCTGCAGCTGCTAATGATCGATGATACTCAAGAGCAACCGTCTGCTGAACGGCAATTTACGATTGAGCTCTTGTTTAAGCGGATGCTGATGGAATTAGCCTTTTCATTACGTACGAAAGAAACCAAACGGGGCAATTGCTATGTGAACGCTGCGATCGACTATATTCAACAGCATTTTGATGAAGATATTCAAGTCCCCCAAATCGCAGCGGCGGTGGGGATTACGAAAGCCTACTTGCATAAACTCTTTCATGAGCAACTGGGAGTGACGGTCAACCATTTTCTCACCAGTGAGCGTCTGAAGCAGGCAGCATTTTTACTAAGCAATAGTCAGCTGCCAATCGTCGAAATTGCCGCTCAAGCAGGATTCAACAGCAGGCAGCACTTTACCAATACCTTTAAACAGAAAAAAGGCATGAGTCCTAAAGCCTACCAGCTCTTATATAAGCAAACGATCAAAGAGGAGGCAGGGCAACATATCACAGGAGATGATCCGAACTTTTTATTAATGAAGTAAATATGAATTGAATGATCAAGCATAAAAAAGTAAAAGAACAGGAGAACGTAATGAAAGAATTCGCATTAAACAAGATCCAGCTCACGGACGAGTTTTGGCAAGGATACCAAGAGCTTGTTCGCAAAGAAACGATTCCTTACCAATACCAAGTCCTAAATGATGAAATCGATGTAGATGTTCAAGCAGAACGGGAAGATCCCAATTTGCCAGCTGGGAAAAGCCATGCATTGGCGAATTTTCGCATCGCCGCAAGGCAAATGGAAGGAGAACATTTCGGCTGGTTTTTCCAAGATAGCGATGTCTACAAATGGATCGAGTCAGCTGGGTATAGCTTGTTGAATACTAGCGATCCGCAATTGGAAAAGACAGTAGATGAAGTGATTGACTTAGTTGCTGCGGCGCAAGAAGCAGATGGCTACTTAAATACCTTCTTTCAATTGACCCGACCGAAGTTAAAATACCGTCAGCTGTATTTCAGTCATGAACTTTATTGTGCCGGGCATTTAGTCGAAGCGGCTATCGCTTATGATCAAGCGACAGGCAAGGATAAATTACTGACCGTGGCAGAGAAAAATATCGCCAATATTTGCACGCATTTTGGGCGGGAGCCTGAAAAAATTCAAGGTGCAGATGGCCATCAAGAGATCGAATTGGCGCTGGTGCGTTTGTATGAATACACCGGTAAACAAACCTATTTGACATTAGCTGATTTCTTTCTTGAAGTACGTGGGGAAGATCCTGCCTTTTACGAAAAAGAAATTTTGAAAAACCAAGCGGATGGCTTATCGGATGAAACGCCAAGGGTAGACCTCACCTATTTACAAGCCTACGATCAACCTAAAAAGCAGCATGAAGCCAAAGGTCATGCGGTACGAATGCTGTATATGGCAAGCGGGATGGCAAAAGTCGCCCAGCATACCCAAGATCAAGAATTAATCGATGCTTGCGAAGCGATTTGGGAAGACATCGCCTGTAAGAAAATGTATGTGACCGGTGGCGTCGGCTCAACCGTTCACGGGGAAGCCTTTGTCGGTCCCTATGATTTGCCAAATGATACGATGTATTGTGAAACCTGTGCAGCTATTGCATTGGTTCAATTTTCTTTTGAGCTGTTCAAACTAACCAAGGAACCAAAATATTTAGCGACGATGGAACGAGCGTTGTATAATAGCGTCCTTTCTGGTGCGGCAATTGACGGCAAACACTTTTTCTACGTGAATCCTTTGGAGGTCAATCCCCAACGAGATCAAGAAAATCCTGGCAAAGGTCACGTCAAAGCCCAACGACCCGATTGGCTCGGTTGTGCGTGTTGTCCGCCGAATTTTGCACGGATGGTCGCTTCGCTGCAGCGCTTGGTTTACACTTGCGATCAAGAGAAGCTTTACGTGAATTTATTTGTAGCAAGCCGTTTAGAAGAACCTGATCAATTTACGTTTGAACAAACGGGCGGGTTTCCTTTTACAGAGGACCTCACGATTCGCTATCAAGGCATTCCAAAGACGCTTATCATCCACAAACCTAACGGACTAAGTAAGTTTCAAATCGAGAGTGAATACGAATGGCAGGAGACGAACGAGGCAATTATCTTTGAGGCAGTCGAAAACGTGACGGCCAATATCCGTTTTGAACAACCATTGCAAATCCTGCGTGCGAATCCTCAAGTTATTCAAGCTATCAATCAAGTCGCATTGCAACGTGGCCCCTTCGTGTATTGCATAGAAGAAGCCGACAATGGTCAAGCACTCTGGCGTTGCCGCATCGACCCACAGGCGCTGGAGGCGACCTTTTCGAAAGAGGATACGTTGTTGCCAACTACTTTACGTTTGGCGATCAAAGGCTACCAAAGCGAAGAATGGTCGGGAACAACCCTTTACGAAGAACGAGCGGAAACGGTCATACCTCGTACGTGGCAACTGATCCCATACCATTTATGGGGCAATCGGGGCATAGGCGAAATGCGCGTTTGGCTGCCGCTCGTTGGAAAGGAGTAAGAAGTATGCATGGCCAAAGAGCTTCCCAAAAAGGAGGCTCTTTTTTCTTCGAAACCTAACCTTCTTGGATTTGTTGCATGATTTCTTTAATTTGTTCCTATATTCCTACCTTTGAAAGCGTTATCGTTTTAGTGTAGGAATGTTGGCGGGTTTATGTAAAACAAGGAGGAAGAAGTGTGACAAGGAAAATCAGTAAAGTTGGCGTATCTTTGTTGGTATTGGCAGCGGCAACGGCAATCGGCGGCTGCACCCAAAGTGAGGCGAAGACAACGGGAAAAGTCGTTTACCAGGAAACAGCCAAAAGTACGTTGGAAAAAGCGATGGACAATCAACCGGAGTCGTCTTATTGGTTCCCAGAGGATTTGTTGGCATGGTCTTTTGAAAAAGATCCAGATGCGAAATACAATACCAGCGTTGTTCCATTAGCGCAGCGGGCAGCTAAAGAGACGTTGCCGAAGATGAATGACACGCAAACGGCAGAAACCAAAGTCGTGGCGCTTTCGATCATGAATAGCAGTACGAGCGGCAATGCACCACGAGGGATCAATACCTTTGATGCCAATGTCTTTTCTTATTGGCAATACATCGATCAATTGGTTTATTGGGGCGGCTCTTCAGGCGAAGGGATCATCGTACCGCCAAGTCCTGATGTGACAGATGCTGCTCATAGGAATGGCGTGCCGGTTTTAGGAACGATCTTCTTTCCGCAAACTGCCCATGGTGGGAAGTTGGAATGGCTAGATACGTTTTTAGCTAAAGATGAGGATGGCAATTTTCCGATCGTAGAAAAGATGATCGAAGTTGCCAATACGTATGGCTTTGATGGCTGGTTCATCAATCAAGAAACCGATACGGCGGTCACTAGTTTTGATGATGCAGCGGAAGGTGTCGAACAATCGGGGGCTGATGGTAAAGGACTAAATGAAAGCCACGCCAAAGCGATGCAAGAACTGATCGCCCAATTCAAAGAACAAGCCGACGATCATTTAGAGATCATGTGGTATGATTCCATGACGAGTGATGGGAAAATGGATTGGCAAAATGCTCTGACGGATAAGAACAAAGCCTATTTAGTGGATGCAGAGATGAACCCATTGGCAGACAGTATGTTCTTGAATTTCTGGTGGACCACTGACAAACTGGCGGACAAGGAGCTGTTGAAGGCCTCCAATGAAAAAGCCCGTGAAATCGGTGTCGATCCTTACGATCTTTTTGCTGGGATCGATGTACAAGAAAATGGCTATGCAACGCCTGTGCGCTGGGATCTGTTTACGGATGAAAAAGGCGTTCCTTATACTTCATTGGGCCTGTATGTGCCTAGCTGGACCTATTCTTCTGCTAGTACGCCGGATGACTTCCAAAGCAAAGAGAATGCTTTTTGGGTCAATAACACGGGTGATCCTCGGGAAAGCCAGCTGCCAGAAGCGACAGAGTGGCCTGGGATCTCCACCTATGCCTTGGAACAGACCGCTATCACAGAGCTGCCTTTTGTGACGAATTTTAGTCTGGGGAATGGCTACAACTATTTTATCGAGGGAGAAAAAGTGTCCAGCCGCAATTGGAACAATCGGAGTTTGCAAGCTGTTTTGCCGACCTATCGTTGGGTCTTTGACCATGGAAAAGACAATGATTTGGCTGTATCAATCAATTATGCGGATGCCTACAATGGCGGAAATGCACTGAAACTACGTGGACAGATGACAAAAGGCAGTACCAGTCACATGGCATTGTATCAGACAGCATTTCCTGTGACGAAAAAGACGAAGCTGACGACGACTGTCAAAGCAACGGTACCGACAACTCTTGATTTGGTCGTGACCTTAGCCGATGGTTCGACACAAACAATCAAAGGAGACAAAGAGGTCGCAACAGACTGGACGACGATCACCTACTCATTGAAAGACATCAAAGGAGAAGTGACAGCGATCGGTTATGACATAACCACGAAAGAAACCAGTGATGTCTATGAATTGAATTTAGGGCAATTAACGATCGGAGATCAGAAAGCGGAGAAATTCGCTGCCGAAGCATTGACGGTTGAGGATGTGCTCTTTGATGAGGAAGAGGGCAACTATGCGGGTGTTCGTTTAACGTGGGAAGCTGCCAAGGACAAGACAGCTGCGGTTTATGAGGTCTACCAATTGAACGATGACGGCTCACGCTCCTTCTTAGCAGCCACGCCAGCAACCAACCACTATTTGAATGCCGTTGAACGACCAAAAGGAACGAAAACCAAGTTCGCGGTGGTGGCAGTGGATCGCTATGGCAATCGTGGCAAGCTATCCGATACGGTGGAGATCACTTGGCCGAACAATCAGCTGCCAAAAGCAGCCTTTACAGCCTCTAAAACCTTAGCGGCACCGGGGGAAACGATCACCTTCACGAATACCTCATCTGCGAATGCCGAAGCATTTGAATGGACGTTTGAAGGCGGCGATATCAGCAGCAGTACAGAAGAAAATCCCCAAGTGACCTATTCGGAACCAGGTACCTACAAAGTCACGCTTGTTGCCAAAAACGAAGCAGGAGAGACCCCTCTGGAAATGGCGGGATTGATCACGATTTCTGCTGATGCGCCGAAAGAGTTGCTGCTGCTTTCAAAAGATGCCGAAGCAACTGCTTCATCGTTCGTCAATGATGCCGAAGCACCGGCTTTTGCCCTCGATGGTGGTTTGAGTACGAAGTGGTGTGCGACAGGCAATGCGCCTCATGAGTTGATGATCGATCTCGGTCGACCACAAACGGTCAGTGAAGTACGCCTCGCTCATGCGGAGGCTGGTGGAGAAGGTCCAGACATGAATACGCGGGCGTATACGGTGCTCGTCAGTGAAGATGGCAAAGACTATGAGCCAGTTTCACGAACGTTGAAAAATGAAGCCGGCAATAGCACCAATACGTTTGCCGTCCAGAAGGTGCAATATGTAAAAATCAGTATCGATAAACCAACACAAGGAGCAGATTCGGCAGCCCGAATCTATGAAGTTGAAGTATACGGAATGGATAAATAGCGAAAAAGAGCAAGGCGTTAAACCTAAGAAGGGAAGCGTCTGAAGCATGCTTTTCTGAAAAATGACCGAGCCCAAAAAGCCGTTGCGACCATTAAATGGTCACAACGGCTTTTGCTTTTTGCAAATAAGTTTAGCGTGACGTACGGCTGGCTGGATCTAAGCGGCGTTCAATAAAGCTTAGCCCAAGATCCGTAATGATTGCCATCAAGGCAGTTGGTAAAGCACCGGCTAAGATGATCGATGCTCCATCTGTCGCATTGGTTCCGCGGATGATGATGTCCCCCAGTCCACCAGCACCAACGAAAGCGCCAATGGCGGTGATACCGATCGCCACGACTAAGGCGTTTCGAATCCCTGCCATGATCACCGAAACAGACAATGGCAATTCGATCATATACAATCGCTGCCAGCTAGTCATCCCCATCCCTTTGCCGACATCTAACGTATTGCGGTCGACTTGGCGCATGCCGGTATAGGTATTTTTGATGATCGGTAACAAAGAATAAAGGAAAATCGTTAAAATCACGACATTCACACCTAAGCCCATGCCGATCATTAAAATCGAGATCATCGCTAAAGATGGAATCGTCTGGATGATATTGGCGAAACGAATCACCCAATCTGCCAAACGCATTTTTTTAGAAATCAAGATCCCGATTGGAATGCCGACGATCGAGGCAAAAAGTACCCCGTAGATTGAAATCAAGAAGTGACGAATGAACTGGGCAAAAACATAGCCGCCATTTTCTTGAAAATAGAAAAGAAATTGTTGGAATAAATTCATGTCTGCCATTTCGTCACTCTCCTTCGAAGTAATTATTTTCTTCTAAGAAACGTTCGGCAACCACCGTTGGTTCTAGAAGGTCATTATCCACTTGGTAATTCAATTCTTGCATTTTTTCGGTATCGATTTTGCCTGCTAATTTGTTCAGGGCATCGCCGATTTCAGGTGTTTCTTTCAATAATTTGTCATCGACGATCGGTGCGGCATCATAAGGCGGGAAGAAGTTTAGATCATCTTCTAGCATCACGAGATCGTAACTGCCGATCCGGCCGTCGGTTGAGTACCCTAAAACGATATCCATTTTTCCGTTATCAACAGCATCATAGACAAGACCGATCTGCATCGGTAGGATATTTTGGAAAGAGAATCCATAGGCTTTCTGGAAGCCATCGTACCCATCGCCGACCCGTGTGATCCACGCGGTATCGACCCCTGCGACCAATTGATCTGCGACATCTTTCAAGTCACTGACTTTTTCCAATCCGTATTTTTCGGCAGTGTCTTTCCTGACAAGAAAGACATATGTGTTATCAAAGCCGTAAGATGGGAACCAAGTCTGTTGGTATCGTTGCTCAAATTCTGATTTGACTTTGTCAAAGGCGGCTTGCGGATCAGATTCTGGTTCCAACCCTAACGTCGTGGTCAAGTCAGTTCCTGTGTAGCGGGCAGCTGAGATCGACGCATCGCCATTCATCATCGCTTGGTGATTGATGGTCGTTGTTGCTAAGTTGTTAATGACGGTTGTGTTTTTATCCGTATAGTGTTCGACCATACCGGCAACCACCGCGCCAAGAATTTGGGCTTCGGAAGTGATCCCACCTGTGATCGCCACGGTATTCTCATCAGAAGTCGATGCTAAACCGGGAAAGGAACAGCCGGACAGTAAAGCGACACTTAAGGAAAACAACAGCGCTAATTTTGAAGTTTTTTTCATTACGCATCCCCCCTTAAGGCAGCTGGTGTCAGTTTGTTTTCTAACAAACCCAGTAACCAGTCAGCTAATAAAGCAAAGATCGTCACTGGAATCGTCCCAGCAAAAATCAAAGGCGGTTGGTAGTTGTTTAGTCCGCTAAAGATCAAATCACCAAGTCCACCGGCACCAATATAAGAAGCCAAGGTAGCCCAGGCTAAAACATACACGGCCGATAAGCGGATCCCTGCCATGATCGTTGGGATCGCTAGGGGTAATTCCACACTAATGATCGACTGTAAGTTGGTCATTCCCATCCCTTTGGCAACATCGCGGTAATTCCAATCGACTTTTTTCATTCCAATGTAGGTATTTCGCAAAATCGGCAACAAGGAATAAATGAAAAGAGCGACGATAGCAGGGACTTTTCCGACACCTAAAATCGGGATCATCAATGCCAATAGTGCCAAAGAAGGCACGGTTTGCAGCGCACTGGTGATGCCGATCACGACCGTTGCTGCTTTGGGGAAACGGGTCAAGATCACACCGATCGGTACGGCAACAAGAATCCCTAAGAGCAAAGCCGCAAAGGAGATATACAAATGTTCGAGACTTTTGGTGACCAATTGGCCGCCATATTCATTAAAGAAGCTTTGCATGCGCTAGACCTCCTCAGTTTCTTCAGGTTTCGCCGACTCAATGGCTTCCATGATCGATGGCTCATCGCCCCAAATCACGTCATAAACGATATCAACTAAGGAAGCACGGGTCAAAATCCCGACTAAATGTTTGTCGGCATCTACTACCGGCACATATTTTAAGCCGCGTTTTAAGATGCGTTGCAAGGTATCCCGCAACAAGGCGGTTTCGCGAACGAAAAAGACATCTTTGTTCAAAATATCGCCGACACTAGTAACTTTACCACGGTTGCGGTCGATGGATTCGACATCGATGTAGCCTTTTAGCACGTTGCTATTGTCGGTAACCAGCAAGGTATCGACCCGTTTTTCCCGCATCAAGTGAATCGCTTCTTGTAAGGATTTTTCTGGTGTGATAGCGATCGGGGTATTTAACATTACGTCTTTGACTGGCGTCGTGTCAGGTTTTGCTTGTAACAAGCGGTCTTCACCGATCAACTCTTCCACAAACGGTGTTGCTGGGTGTTGCAGAATATTTTCTGGTGTATCAAATTGAATGACTTTTCCTTCACTCATGATCACGATACGGCTAGCAAGCTTCAATGCTTCGTCCATATCATGGGTAACAAAGACGACAGTTTTTCCAAGCCGTTCTTGCAAGTCTTTGACCAAATCTTGTAGGGAGTCACGAGTGATTGGGTCTAGTGCGCCAAAAGGCTCATCCATTAAAATGACATCTTGGTCAGCTGCCAAGGCACGGACAACACCGATCCGTTGCTGTTGCCCTCCAGACAATTCGTTGGGGTAACGGTCGAGCATTTCTCGCGGCAATTCCACCAAGTCGATCATGCGCTCGGCAGTTTTGTTGCGTTCTTCTTGGTTGACTTTTAACAATTTTTGAACCAATGTGATGTTTTCCCGAATCGTCATGTGAGGCATCAAACCGATGCTTTGGATCACATAGCCGATTTGACGGCGTAACTCCACTGGGTTGATCTCTGTAACGCTTTTTCCATTGATCAAGATTTTTCCTTTAGAAGGATCCGTCATACGGTTGATCATCCGCATACAAGTCGTCTTTCCGCTACCACTTGTCCCGATGAAGCAAATGAATTCGCCTTTTTCAAAGGAAAGATTCACATCTTCAACAGCGACTTTACCACCTTTGTAAATTTTGGATACCTGCTGAAACTCAATCATGATGTCACCTCTATTTTTATTTAAGCAATCTGAATAATGGCTTATAATCTGTACTAAGTATGCCGAAAAGTCACGTGTTATTCAAATAATCTGCCCATTTTTTTCATAATTGTATAGACAAAACTGAAAATAGCGCCATAAGCAAGTCCAAATTAAGGAGCGATGCATAGAGAAAAGAAGCAGCGGAAATATGTCGTTATTTTTCATTGGGAAAAAGGAGACTTTTTTGCTGAAGGCCTTGGCAGCAGTCTCTTTAATTTTTTCTAAGAAAGGGCAGAATTAAAAGCTGTTTTTTCAATTTTTATAAAAACATGCTAGAATAGAGAAGAATTTAGGGAAAGAGAGGAACAACATGCTTACAACTGAAGATTTTGATTTTGAATTACCGGAAGAACTGATCGCCCAAACGCCATTAAGCGATCGCTCAAGTTCCCGTTTATTAGTGGTTGACCGTGAGACTGGCAAATTTGAGGACAAGCACTTCTATAACATCATTGATGAATTGGCACCAGGGGATGCTTTGGTGATGAATGATACGCGGGTATTACCAGCTCGTATCTATGGCGAAAAACAAGAAACAGGTGCCCATTTGGAAATCCTTTTACTGAATAATATTGAAGGGGATACGTGGGAAACCTTGATCAAGCCAGCCAAAAGAGCCAAAGTCGGCACGAAGATCACCTTTGGTGACGGACGATTAGAGGCAGTGGTGGAAGAAGAGCTCGATCACGGCGGCCGGATCATTCGTTTTCAATACAAAGGAATCTTTTTAGAGATTCTGGAATCACTTGGCGAAATGCCGTTACCGCCTTACATCAAAGAACGGCTTGAAGACCCAGACCGCTATCAAACGGTTTATGCCAAAGAAAACGGCTCAGCTGCCGCACCAACTGCCGGCTTGCATTTTACCCCAGAATTGCTAGAGCAGATCGCCGCAAAAGGCGTCAAGCTGGTTTATCTGACTTTGCACGTTGGTTTAGGAACGTTTCGTCCAGTCAGTGTCGATAATATCGCTGATCATGAGATGCACAGCGAATTTTACCGTTTGACAGAAGAAGCTGCTGCGCAATTGAATGAGGTTCGGGCAAATGGTGGCAAGATCGTTGCAGTCGGAACGACTTCGATCCGTACTTTAGAAACCATTGGAACCAAGTTTGATGGGCAAATCAAAGCCGATAGTGGGTGGACGAGTATTTTTATCACGCCAGGCTATCAGTTTAAAATCGTGGAAGCTTTTTCTACTAACTTCCACCTACCAAAATCAACCTTAGTGATGTTAGTTAGTGCCTTTGCAGGACGCGACCTAACACTTTCTGCCTACCAGCATGCCATCGATGAGCGGTATCGCTTCTTTAGCTTTGGCGATGCGATGTTCTTAAAATAAACAAAAAAACTGAGCGACGTAAGCGGCTCTTTAAGTTGAATCAATTTCTCAACTTTTAGAACTGCTTTTTTGTCGCCCAGCTTACTACTAGAGGAAGGTATAAGTGGTGGTCGCTTTTTGTGGTCCATGCAAAGCAATGTTTCTCGAAAATTTGTTTTCATTTACAAACTTACACATGTTTCGTGTATTCCGATACAAAATGAGACGTATCATTTTTCGATATGGAAATGTTCGATCCTTGTTACGTTTTTCTTCTTGTTACTTTACACGTTTGGTACTAGGTGAAACTTGTACGTTCAACAACTTTTAGTAGATTGAGTTTGCGATATTTACGAAAACCACCAACAGAGTTGCTACCTTCCTTACACGTATACTATAACACGAAACGTAAGCGTTTGCAAAAGAAAACGATTCTTTTCTTCAAAAAAAAGACCGGCGAACCGATCTTTTAAGCAAGTGCTCGTTTAGGCAGATTGTCATAGAATGCTGCTTTGGTTGCACTGATGTATGGCGTCAACCATAAGTAGCCGATTCCTGCTGTCATGATGGCCAAAATGTGCCAGCCGATGAAGCTCAAATCTAGGATGAACAATTGTCCTTTGTAGCCTTTCATTAAATGACGACTCCCCGTGATACAGCTGAGAAAATCTGGCCGCATACCGGTTTCTTCGTAGGTATCATAAAAGACAAAATATGCTTGAGAATAAGAATAAGCTTTGATGATCCCAGGAATGATAAACAGGAACGTCCACAACGTCGTGAAAATAGTCGACAAAATATAGATGACGATGATCCCTAACACGAAAGCACCACTGAAGCCACGAAAGACATCAGAAAAGGGCTGGATCGATTGCTTCTTACCGCGTAAAATGTCAAGGAAAGTCCAAGAGATCCCCGCACCGAATAAGGCAGAAAATAGACCGCTGATCAAACCGCCGCCACCACTGCCACCGCTTCCGCCAGCGGAATTGACTGCATCGGTAGAACCAAGATCATTGAACATACCGCTTTGATACAATGGAATAACAGCAAGAACGATAATGACGAGTGCGATAGCGATCGAGATCAAAGTCGGTACAATACACATCAAAACACTGTCTTTCCAGCGGCCTCTCAGGATTGCTTTTGCTTCTGCTTTTAGTTCTCTATTTGATTTCATTTCAAAAAACCTCCCTTCAATATAAATAACATGATAGCAAACTTTCGCTAAATCTTCAAAAAAAAGTAATAGATGTTTCGCATAACTAGGAGAAAATACTCTTAGTTTCTCTAAACTTCCTTGCAAAATGTAAGGGCAACCCTTATCATAGATAGCGTTGCACAGTTAATCGAGTTTAGAGAGAAAGTAGGGAAATGAATGACGGAACCAGCCATTCGTTATCGTCTGATAAAGAAAGAAAAGCATACCGGTGCCCGTTTAGGCGAACTGATCACGCCTCACGGAACCTTTCCAACGCCAATGTTCATGCCAGTCGGCACATTAGCAACGGTCAAAACCCTTGCCCCTGAAGAGTTGAAAGAAATGGGTGCAGGCGTCATTTTAAGCAATACCTATCACTTGTGGTTGCGTCCAGGAGAAGACATTGTTGCAGAAGCAGGCGGCTTACATAAATTTATGAATTGGGATCAACCGATCTTAACAGATTCAGGTGGTTTCCAAGTCTTTTCATTAGCCGAAATGCGCAACATCGTCGAAGAAGGTGTCCATTTCAAAAACCATTTGAATGGGTCGAAAATGTTTTTATCTCCTGAAAAAGCGATTGATATCCAAAACAAATTAGGATCAGATATCATGATGAGTTTTGATGAGTGTCCGCCATTTGATGAAAGCTATGACTATGTCAAAAAATCGGTGGAACGGACGTCTCGCTGGGCAGAACGTGGCTTGAAAGCACATGCCAATCCAGATCGTCAAGGCTTGTTTGGGATCATTCAAGGTGCAGGCTTTGAAGACTTGCGCAAGCAAAGTGCCCAAGACTTGATCAGTATGGACTTCCCAGGTTATTCCATCGGCGGCCTGTCAGTTGGCGAACCAAAAGCGGAAATGAATCGCGTGTTGGAATTTACGACCCCTTGGATTCCAGAAAACAAACCACGTTACCTGATGGGCGTTGGGGCAGCGGACTCCTTGATCGATGGCGTGATTCGCGGTGTCGATATGTTCGACTGTGTTTTACCAACACGGATCGCAAGAAACGGTACCTGTATGACTTCAAAAGGTCGTTTAGTCGTGAAAAATGCGCAATATGCCCGTGACTTTCGACCAATTGACGAGAAGTGTGATTGCTATACATGTAAAAACTATTCTCGTGCGTACATCCGCCACTTGATCAAATGTGATGAAACCTTTGGTATGCGTTTGACGTCTTACCACAATGTCTACTTCTTATTGAATCTGATGAAAAATGTCCGTCAAGCCATCATGGATGACAACTTGTTGGAGTTCCGTGAGCATTTTATTGAAGAGTATGGGTTCAACAAGGAAAATGCGAGGAATTTCTAACATTCTCTACTAAAATGGTGGGAATAATAGAGGAATTCTGATAAAGTATCTTATAGGAAAGAAAATAAATCGAGGTGAAAAAAATGGCACAATCTTTACCAATGCTCTTTATGCTGGTTGCTTTAGTGGCAATGTGGTTCTTTATGAGTCGTTCACAAAAGAAACAACAGCAAGAGCGTAAAAATCTTTTAGAAAATATGAAAGCTGGCGATGAAGTCGTAACCATCGGCGGACTCCACGGCGTTCTTTCTGAAGTCAACACAGAAAAAAGCACCGTGATCATCGACTGTGAAGGAATTTTCTTAGAGTTTGATCGTTCAGCGATCCGCACAGTGAAACCTGGAACTGTTGCATCCGTTGAAACACAAATCGAACCAGCTGATGTCGAAGACGCAACGAGCATCCAAGACGAAACCAAAGAATAAGCACAAATGCACCGTCGCTTTCTCAGAAGCGATGGTGCGTTTTTTTAGTAGTCGGACAATTTCTAAAATAAAACAAGCACCGCAGCAAAACGAGCGATCTCTGTTTTGCTGCGGTGCTTTGATTGCCTTCGTTACTCGATCGGAATCAGTTTCTTTGACGCTTGTTTGCCTTGGTCTTTTGGCAACGTCAATTTCAAAATTCCTTCAGCGTAAGAGGCTTTGATTTCATCCTCTTTGACGTTTTCTAACAGGTATTGTCGCCGAACGCTTGTCAAGCTGCGCTCGCTGCGAACCAGACGTCCTTTTTCATCTTCGGTCGCATGATCCGTCTGGTGTTGTCCCGTAATCGTTAAAACCCCATTCTCATAGGTTACTTGAATATTTTCCTTAGGGATGCCAGGCAGTTCTGCTTCAACGAGAAATTCCTTGTCATTCTCGTGAATATCGGTTTTGATCAGGTTCGATGGAAACCCATCAAAAAAACTGCGGCCAAAATCTTCAAAGAAATCAAAAGGTGTCATACTGTATGAATCTGAGCGGCGTGGCACAATCTCATGTGTCATAAGAATCATCCTTTCTTTATTCTTTTGTTTTTACACTTTTTATTTTATTCATTTTTTAGCGAATTTCAAGTGATTTACTCGCTTTAAAAAAATCTTAAAAAACCTTTGATACCAACGTTTTACTCCTTGATTTCGGCGTTTTTTTACATTTCTTTGTTCCTGTTTTTCCCCTCATTTCGCCTGCTTTTTTCGCGTGACAGTATATACTTAATGATATATACTAAAAGCGAAGTGGAGGAGGAAAAACATGGCGCGTTATAGAAAACGAATGCTTGTTGCTTTGATCTATGCATTGTTGTCGTCGATTGCTTTAAATCTCTTTTGGCTGCCGGGAAATATTTATGCGAGTGGGATCACTGGTTTGTCGCAATTGTTGTCGCAGCTTTTAGACGAGCAGTTGAATCTGCAGCTTTCGATCCCGCTTTTGGTGCTTTTTTTTAATGCGCCATTGTTAGCGGTTGCTTGGGTCAAAATCGATCGAGAATTTACCATTATGACGGTTTGTACCGTCGTCCTGTCTTCTGTTATGATGAAGGTGGTACCGATCATTGCTTTAACGACCGATCCGGTGATCTGTGCCGTGTTCGGCGGATTGCTGCACGGGGTGTCGGTGGGCTTGACATTGAACGACGATTTTTCAACGGGTGGGCTTGATATTTTAGGGATTTTAGTGAAAAAAGCCACTGGTAGAAGTATCGGCAGCTTCTTTATCGGCTTCAATGTCAGTTTGCAGCTAGCAGCCGGGCTGATCTTTGGCTGGCCCTATGCTTTTTATAGTGCCATTTCCTTCTTCATCAGTGGGCGGATGGTCGACTACGTCAACCTGAAACAGCGGCGTGTGCAGCTGCTGGTCGTTACAGAAAAAGCAGAACCCGTCATTACGACGTTGCAATGTGCTCTGCAGCGAGGCATCACGGTCATCAACGATGTCGAAGGTGGATTTGATCATCAACAGAAAAAACTATTATTACTGGTCATTTCCCATAGAGAACTCAAGACCGTCGAAGGCATGATCCAAGGAATCGATGAACAAGCGTTTGTCAGTGTTTCTTCTGGCGTCAGTGCCAATCGATCGTTTTATGAATGGTAGCAAAGTGAAAGAAAGTAGGAGAGACGTTGAAAAAACAAGCAGTATTTCAAGAAGTTGCCCAGCAGATTGCGCAACGGGTTCATGAAGGTACGTACGTGACGAGCCAAAAACTTCCTTCCGATTATGATTTAGCAGAGGAATTTCAGTGTAGCCGTTTAACGGTGCGCAAAGCCATCGATCTATTGATTGGCCAGAATTTGTTAGTGAAAGAAAAAGGCAAAGGAACCTATGTCATGAAACAGCCCAAGATCCAAAGCGGCTCTGGCGGGCTCCAAAGTTTTACCGAGACCGCCAAAATCCAAGGGAAAAAGACCCGTACGGAAGTTTTGCATATCGAAACCGTCAAAGAGCTCCCGATAGAGATTGGGCAGCTGTTTGGCGATTACGCCAAGGAACCGATCGTTTATTTGGTACGCTTGCGTTACTTTGATGATGAGCCGATGACGGTGGAAAATCTTTACGTACTGAAACGCTATCTGCAAGAAGACACCGCAGAACTCACGAAAGCTCAATTAGAGTCGTCTTTGTATCAAGTCATTGAAGCCAACATCGAGATTGGTTATTCCCATCAAGAGGTGGAAGCTGTGAAAAGTCCTGCCGATATTGCGAAACTTTTGCAGGTGCCTCAAGAGGAACCGATGCTTTTGGTCCATTCGATGACCTATTCCGCATCAGCCAAACCGATCTTATACGATACATCCTATTACCGAGCAGACAAATATACCTTCAAAAATACATTAGTGCGTCAAAAATAAAATCAATCCTTTAGAGGTGAAGACAATGGATCCACTCACAGCAAGTATTGAAGCCAATTGGTCAGAATTTCTCACACTTTTGAGCGAGGTGATGCAGATTGCAAGCGTCAAAGGTGAGCCGGCGCCTCATGCGCCTTATGGCACAGGACCACGAGAAGTGTTAGCATACGTCATGGAAAAAAGCGCAGCATACGGGTTTCAAACAACGGTCATTGATGATGCGATCGGCTATGCCCATTGGGGACCAACGGATACCGACTATATCGGTGTGTTAGGACACTTGGATGTCGTCTCGGCAGGTTCTGGCTGGAGCTACCCACCCTTTGCACTAACTGAAAAAGACGGCAACTTTTATGGCCGAGGGATCTTAGATAACAAAGGCCCGATCATCAGCTGTTTGTTTGCCATGAAATTATTGAAAGACCTTGGTCATCAACCGCAATTACCGCTGCGGATCATTTTCGGTACAGATGAAGAAAGCGGCATGTCGGATATCCCGCATTATCTAGCGGTTGAGCAGCCACCGCGTTTTGGTTTTACGCCAGACTGCAAGTATCCAGTGGTTTACGGCGAACGAGGTGTCGTCAATGTGCAACTTGATTTTCCATTGCCCGCCCAAGAACAGCAGCTGTTAGCGGCGTTTTCTGGCGATCAATTCCGCGATCATGTACCAGACCACCTATCGGTAACCGTAGGCAGCCAGTCCTTTGAAGCACTAGGCAAACGTTCCCCTAGCAATGCCCCTGAGCTAGGGGACAATGCCATTACAAAGCTTGCCCAGCAAGCAGCACCGCAACTAGCAGCGACACCATCCTTGCAAGCAGCTTTGCAGTGGATCGCCCAAAGTTTTCACCAGCAGCACTATGGCGAAGGCATTGATTTGGTACTAGAAGATGCTGATTCAGGAAAGTTGATCTTGACCCCTGTGGTTCTCCAAAAATCCGCCAGTGGACTAGCGTTAGAAGTGGCCTTTCGCTATCCGGTATCGGTAACGGAGGAACAAGTACTCGCTGTGGTGCAAAAGGCATTGCCAAAAGGGGCAAGTCTTACGATCCTTCGCAGCATTCCGGGGTTCTGCCGATCAAAAGATGCCCCCGAAATCCAAACGCTATCGACGATCTATCACCAAGTAACGGGCAATGATTCAACCCCCGTGACGACTACCGGAGCAACCTATGCCCGCAAGATGCCAAACATCCTTGCTTTTGGTCCGTCTTTTCAAGGGCAAAAAGGGATCGCTCATAACCAAGATGAGTACATGGCGGTTGCCGATCTACGGATGAATCTTGAAATTTATTTGCGCAGCTTACAAGCACTGACAAAATAAGCGAAGACACGAACGAAGAAGAGTTTTTCCAATTTTTTTGAGAAACTCTTTTTTTAGTATAGACATAGCAGTATATACCGTATAGAATATACTTGAAAGCGCTATGAAAAATGGAGGGATATTTATGTTGGGAATGATTGCTACATGGCGGATGGCACACGATGGCGTGCTCGCTGCTAAAGCAATATTAGAGCAACAAGGCTCCTGCCAAGATGCAGTAGAAACAGCCATTAAAGCAGTGGAAGATTATCCATTTTATAAATCGGTGGGGTATGGCGGACTGCCCAACGAAGAAGGCGTGTTGGAAATGGACGCTGCCTTTATGGATGGTGATACCTTCAAAATTGGTGCCGTCGCTGGGATTGTCGATGTGGAAAATCCTATTTCCGTGGCACGCCGGCTAAGTGAGGAAAAATTCAATAGTTTTCGGATCGGCCAAGGAGCGGTCGCTTATGCGCTTGCCGAAGGATTCCAGCCCAAAGAGATGTTGACACCGCGAGCCAAAACCATTTGGGAAAAGCGCAAAGCAGAGATCGCTGCCAACAACCTCGATCCCTATGACGGCCACGATACAGTGGGAGTAGTTGCGCTGGATGAACACCAAAGCATGGCAGCAGGAACCTCTAGTTCTGGTTTATTTATGAAAAAAAGCGGTCGTGTTGGCGATTCACCTTTGTCTGGATCTGGTTTTTATGTGGATAGTGAAATCGGCGGTGCCGCTGCCACAGGGTTAGGGGAAGACTTGATGAAAGGCTGCCTTTCCTACGAAATCGTTCGTTTGATGGGAGAAGGGCTAGCACCGCAAGAAGCATGTGATCAAGCCGTTTACGACTTTGAAGCGCGATTGAAGAAGCGCTACGGCAAAGCCGGCGCCTTCTCGCTGATCGCCTTAGATAAACAGGGTCGCTGGGGGGTGGCAACCAATGTAGAATTTACCTTTAGTGTCGCAACCACCAATCAAGAGCCTGCTATTTTTATGGCAACGCCAGGTCCTGAGCAGACAACCGTGATCGAACCCATCACGCAAGAATGGTTGGAGGCGTATGAAAAACGGATCAAAGCGCCGGTCTGATCAAGGAATCAACCAGCTTTACCATGAAAGACACAAGATGAAAGGAAGAATGGAATGTTCAATAAAATTGAAAATATTTTGATGCCTCTGGCAGTCAAACTCGGACAAAATAAAGTCTTGATCGCTGTACGCGATGGTTTTTTAATCACAACGCCGCTGGTAATCGTTGGCTCGATCTTCTTGCTGTTTGCCAATTTCCCGATACCAGGATGGTCAGAATTTTGGGCAGGTCTCTTTGGCAGTGGGTGGGAATCATGGGTGACTAGAGTTTCCGGTTCTGTCTTTAATACGGTCGGTTTTTTTTCCTGCTTAGGAACAGCCTATGCCTACGGAAGAGAAAAGAAGACCGACCCAATCCAAGCAGCAGCCGTTGCCGTCATCGCCTTTTTGATCTTAACGCCGAATAAATTGGTAGTTGAAGGCGTTGCGGACCCAATAAGCGGGCTTTCTTTCAATCATTTAGGAACAAACGGTATTTTTGTCGGCTTGCTGACAGCAATCCTTTCTGTTGAAATCTATGCCTATACAACGAAAAAAGGGTGGACGATCAAAATGCCAGATGGGGTTCCGCCTGCTGTTACAAAATCATTTGCCGCATTGATCCCGAGTGCCCTCGTTATGCTTTTATTCTTTATTATCAACATTTTATTTGGATTGACCGCCTATGGTACCGTACATGACTTTATTTTTAATGTCTTGCAAATGCCTCTCAAGGGAGCGGGTAATACACTGACTGCCCAATTGATTTACAGTCTGGCATGTACGATTTTCTGGTTCTTCGGCATCAATGGTCCAGCAGTCGCCAATTCCGTCTTTTCACCGATTTTGCGTATTTTAACGATGGAAAATCTAGATGCATTTCAAGCAGGACAAACGTTACCGAATATCTTTACCGATCCATTTTCAAACTTCTTTACCAATTTTGGCGGCGGCGGTTCGACGTTGTCACTAGTCATCATCATGGTGCTGTTTTGTAAATCAAAACGAATCAAAGAATTAGGGAAACTTTCACTAGTGCCGGGGATTTTCGGGATCAATGAACCAATCATTTTCGGCTTGCCGGTCGTATTGAACCCAATTATCATTATTCCCTTTATTGCCGTGCCGATGATCAATCTTTTGCTGTCGACTCTCGTAACGAATCTTGGATTGATTCCTTATACAACAGGGGTATCTTTACCATGGACAACTCCGATCGGTTTTTCCGGCTACTTGAGTACCGGTAGTCTGGTAGCATCAATCTGGCAGTTTGTTTTGTTAGCCATTGGATGCTTGATCTATTATCCGTTTATTATGACGCTGGACAAACAATATCTGAAGGAAGAACGTGAAGCAGAAAAAGCCAAAAATGACGCTTTGGAATTATCTTTTGATGATCTTTCCATCGATCATTTGCTTTAGAAAGGATGCAACCATGAAAATTATTTTTCTATTAGATCAGATTCAAGCAGGATTAGGCGGCAAGGAGCATGGTGATCAGCCGCTTGGCGGACAAAAAACGGCGATCGGATCAGTCAAAATGTTTGAGAAATTGCTGAAACAAAAGGAAATCGATGTTCTCGCCACTATTTATTGCGGAGATGACTATTATTTGCAAAATCCGAAAGAATCGTCACTAAAAATTGCTGCTATGGCTCAAAAACTCGGAGCAGATGCGGTCTTATGCGGACCTTGTTTCAACTATGAAAAGTATGGCGAGATGGCTGCCCAAACAGCGCAGATCATTGAAGAAAAAGTACAGATCCCAGCAGTTGCCGCCATGTCGCCAGAGTGCCAGCAGGCAATTGAAACATATAAAGACCAAGTCACTATCGTGAAGATGCCGAAAAAAGGCGGTACTGGATTGACCGAGGCAATGAATGATATGCTGACGCTTTGCCAAATGAAAGCAGCACACCAAGAGATCACTGCCTTCGCTGAACAGCACTGCTATTAGAAAGGGCGAGAATATGGAAGAATTAATGCGTCAGTTAGAAGAAGTCGTGTATACACCTGGTGTTTCCGGACGAGAAAAGCCGATAGCCGCATTACTGGCAAAAAAGTATGCGCCTTATTGCGATGAAATCATCTACGATAATCTAGGCTCTATTTATGCCGTCATTCGATCAGAACGGCCGGCGGCTCCTAAAGTGCTGGTGAGCGCCCATATGGATGAAGCAGGCTTTTTCGTGAAAAAAATCGAAGCAAATGGACTGATCCGCGGACTCATCATGGGAAAAATCGAAGCCAACAGCTTGCTGGGGCAAGAAGTTCGGCTAATCACCCGTAGCGGTGAAAAGTATTTTGGGGTGGTTTTAGGCATCGATAAAGACAATCATGGCAAAAGTCAAAAAGATGAAGTACTGTTGGATTTTGGTTTTTCAACAAAAGATGTGGTTTTAGCGGAGGAAATCACTTTAGGCGACATGGTGACCTTTGCGCCGAAAATGAAAGAAACCAGCAATGGACAAGCGTGGATTGCGTCCAATTGGAACGGGCGCATCAATGTTAGTCAAACCATTGATTTAGTCAAAGCAATGGCAGCTGCTAGTGTCAAATTGCCCTACGATCTGATGATCGGCTGTACGGTGCAGGAACAAGTCGGTACCAGAGGAGCTCAGACAGCAGCCAATGTAACAGTGCCGGATTTTACGATCGTTCTTGATACAGCCCAGGCAATGGATTACCAACACGAACAAGAAGATCAGCAAGGTTTTTTGGGTAAAGGCCTTCTGCTAACGTATTACAATCCGACCGTTCTGCCAAATCGCTTGCCGCTGGAGCGATTGAAAGCAGTTTGTCAAACTGCGAATCTGCCCTGTCAGAGTTATTTTTCCTATGAAGCATCAGATGGGGCTTGGTTCAACAAATTGCGTACCGGATGTCCTATTTTGTTAGCGAGTTTGTCTGTGCGAAACAAGAACACTGCTTCTCAAGTCGTTGCCCGCCGCGACTATGAAACAGCACTGCAAGCTTTGGCGCGTTTTTTGACTGAGCTTGACGAAGAAGCAATCCGTTCTTTCAAAGAAGAAAACCGCTAGGAGACGATTTTAATGACAAATCAAACAATAGATATTCAGCTTCTGAAAGCCCTAAGTGAAGCTGATGGTATAGGCGGGCGGGAAAAAGAAGTGTCTCGTATCGTCAAAGCATATACACAGCCATATGTTGATGACTTGTTCTATGATGCCTTAGGTTCGCTGATCCTCGTCAAAAAAAGCACACAGAAAAATGCACCGAAAGTCATGCTTTCTGCTCACATGGATGAGGTAGGTTTTATGGTAAAAGAAATCACAGATGCGGGCTATCTAAAACTTCTACCGGTGGGCGGGTGGTGGGGACACGTCATGCCGACACAGGAAATGCGTGTCACCACAGTATCTGGAGAGAAATTTGTGGGCGTCATCGGAAGCCGTGCGCCTCATGGTATGCCGACAGACGAGAAAAACAAAGTCATTCCGGCAAATCGTTTTTACTTAGACCTCGGTGTGGCCTCAGCAGAAGCTGCAAAAGATCTGGGGATTGCCATTGGGGATATGGTCACGCCGCATACGATGTTTCGTGAAATGAATGATCCTGATTTTTTGCTGGGTAAAGCTTGGGATGATCGCGTTTGCGTAGCAGCTTGTATCGAAGTGATGAAAAACTTAGCTTCTTCAGAATTGGCAGTGGATGTTTATTTTGCTGCTACAACTCAAGAAGAAGTCGGTATTCGCGGTGCACGCACGGCCGCACACCAAATCAAACCGGATTTAGCGATCGCATTGGATGTGACGACAGCTGAAGATACCTTGTTTGATCAGGGCGGATTGACATTAGGCGGAGGGACCGTGCTTTCCGTACTTGATTCATTGACGATCGGCAATCCCGGTCTTGTGGCAAAAATGGAAGAACTCGCTTTTGAGCAGCAGCTATCTTTCCGGCACGATTTTATGACTGTTGGCGGCACCGATGCCTGCAATATCCATAAAGCAATGAAAGGCATCCCAACAATGACGCTGTCGATCCCCACCCGCTATATGCATTCTTCCCGCTTGGTGATTCATAAAGAAGATTATCGTCAAACCATTCATTTGCTGTGTGCCTTCTTGAATGTACTTTCAGCTTCCGATATTCGTGAATTTAAAGAATCGGCGGGGGTTTTTCCTTCAGGCGATTAGGCAATTAATAGAAGACTGCTGGTGATAGAGGATTCGCCAGCAGTCTTTTTGGTTCATCTACTAGAAATGCAAAAGCAGCGGATTAAGCCAAACTTGGCAATCTGTTGCTTCTTACTTCTGGAAGATATATGATCGATAAAAGGAGTTGAGGAGATGTACCATACAGCATTTGGCGTCTACGGGATTTTGGTTCGACAAAACTGCTTGGCCGTCATCAAAAAGAAGGCGGGACCTTATCAAAACCGCTATGATTTGCCAGGCGGCAGCATGGAGGCAGGTGAATTGCTGGAAGACACGCTGTGCCGAGAATTTAAAGAAGAAACCGGCATGACCGTCACTAGCTATCATCAATTAGGAACAATTAATTTTCTCTATCCTTGGCGATACAAAGAGACAACAATGAACAATCATATCTGTGTTTTTTATGAGATTCGAGCAATCGTTGGAAAACTTGAAAAAAACGTTCACCAATTTACAGGCCAAGATTCATTGGGAGCAGTTTTCTTCCCCATCGAGCAGCTAAATGAACAAAATGCATCACCTCTTGTAATAAAAGCTTGTGAGGTGTTTAAACAGGAGGCATTTACGGCAAAAAGCCAACGCCTAATGAAATGGGATGTATTAGAAGACCCTTCTTATGAGTAATCCTTTCAGATCGTAAGACGTTTGACAGAAAAAGTGAAAAGAGCAGATGATTATATTTAATAAGGATAAGGTGTTTTCGTAAACCTCTCTATTGTTCAACTGAGCACATGACATTTTTCTTAAGAAAAACCAAAACTTTTGTCCACTTCTTTTCCTTGAAAGCTCTTGAAAACGCTTAATTTAAAGGGAGTTTAATAAAACTGTGAAAAAAATCACAAAAACTATTTACAAACAAAAAAAGATGTTGTATGATCTGTATGTGAAGTAGTTAACAAACAAAACATGTTTAAAAACTAGGAGGACATACAATGGCTAAGACATTGGAAAAAGAAGTGACAATCGACGTACAAGCAATGATCGACGATTTAGCAACGAAGGCAAATGTGGCGTTAAAAGAAATGGAAAGCTTTGATCAAGAAAAAGTGGACCACATTGTTCATGAAATGGCAATGGCAGCATTAGACAAACACATGCCTTTAGCTAAAATGGCAGTAGAAGAAACTGGCCGTGGCATCTATGAAGATAAAGCGATCAAAAACATGTACGCTTCAGAATATATTTGGAACAGTATCAAACATGACAAAACAGTCGGCGTGATCAATGAAGACAAACAAAAAGGCTTGATCGAAATCGCTGAACCAGTTGGTGTCGTTTGTGGGGTAACACCAACAACCAACCCAACATCTACAACGATCTTTAAAGCAATGATCGCTTTGAAAACACGTAACCCGATCGTTTTTGCTTTCCACCCATCTGCACAAAAATGTTCAGCAGAAGCTGCACGTATCGTTCGTGATGCAGCCATCGCTGCTGGGGCACCTGAAAACTGTGTGCAATGGATCGAGCATCCATCAATCGAAGCGACTGGCTTATTGATGAACCACCCAGGAATTGCGATCGTATTAGCAACTGGTGGGGCTGGCATGGTCAAAGCAGCATACTCAACTGGTAAACCTGCATTAGGTGTTGGACCAGGGAACGTACCTGCGTATATCGAAAAAACAGCGAAAGTGAAACGAGCAGTCAATGACTTGATCGTATCAAAAACCTTTGATAACGGAATGATCTGTGCCTCTGAACAAGCAGTGATCGTTGATAAAGAAGTCTATGCCTCTGTTAAAGCAGAATTTGAAGCACATCAAGTCTATGTTGTAAAAGCAAAAGAATTACAAAAACTTGAAGATGCCGTGATGAACGAAGGAAAATATGCAGTAAATCCAGCAATCGTTGGACATTCAGCAATGGAAATCGCGAAATTAGCAGGCATCAACGTACCAGAAGGAACAAAATTATTGATCGCTGAACTTGACGGTGTCGGTGCTGATTACCCACTATCAAGAGAAAAACTTTCTCCAGTTTTAGCAATGATCAAAGCAAACAACACAGAAGACGCGTTCGAAAAATGTGAAGCAATGCTTGATTTAGGTGGATTAGGCCATACAGCGGTGATCCACACTGAAAACGAAGACTTGCAATTAGCATTCGGCCTACGCATGAAAGCTTGCCGTATCTTAGTTAACACACCATCTGCAGAAGGTGGTATCGGAAATATCTACAACGAAATGATTCCATCATTGACACTTGGTTGTGGTTCATACGGGAAAAACTCTGTATCACGAAATGTTTCTGCTGTGAACTTGATCAACGTGAAAACTGTAGCGAAACGGAGAAATAATATGCAATGGTTTAAATTGCCACCAAAAATCTTCTTTGAAAAGAACTCTCTAATGTACTTGGAGAAAATGGAAAACGTTGAACGTGTCATGATCGTTTGTGACCCTGGTATGGTTCAATTCGGCTATTGCGATACGGTCCGTGAAGTACTTGCTCGTCGTAAAAAAGACGTGAAAATCGAAGTCTTCTCTGATGTAGAACCAAACCCATCAACAAACACCGTTTACGCTGGAACAAAAATGATGGTTGATTTCAAACCAGATACAGTGATCGCTCTTGGTGGTGGATCAGCAATGGATGCTGCCAAAGGCATGTGGATGTTTTATGAGCACCCAGATACTTCATTCTTCGGCGCGAAACAAAAATTCTTAGATATCCGTAAACGGACATACAAGATCGACAAACCAGAAAAAACCCAATTCGTTTGTATCCCAACAACGTCTGGTACTGGTTCTGAAGTAACCCCATTTGCGGTTATCACTGATAGTGAAACACACGTGAAGTACCCATTAGCTGATTACGCATTGACACCAGAAGTTGCAATCGTTGACCCTCAATTCGTAATGTCAGTACCTGCTTCTGTTACAGCAGACACTGGAATGGACGTCTTGACTCATGCGATCGAATCTTATGTGTCCGTAATGGCATCTGATTACACCCGTGGATTGAGCTTACAAGCAATCAAGTTAGTCTTTGACTACTTAGAAAAATCAGTGAAAACACCTGATATGGAATCTCGCGAAAAAATGCATAATGCCTCAACAATGGCAGGTATGGCCTTCGCCAATGCATTCCTAGGTATTTGTCACTCAGTAGCTCACAAAATCGGTGGTGAATATGGTATTCCTCACGGACGTACAAATGCGATTCTTTTACCGCACATCATCCGTTACAATGCCAAAGACCCACAAAAACATGCAATGTTCCCTAAATATGACTTCTTCCGTGCCGATACAGATTACGCAGACATTGCGAAATTCTTAGGCCTTAAAGGCAAAACAACGGCTGAATTGGTTGAAGCATTGGCAACAGCTGTTTACGAATTAGGACAATCTGTTGGAATCGACATGAGCTTGAAAGCGCAAGGCGTCACTCAACAAACACTAGATACAACAGTTGATCGCATGGCTGAATTGGCTTACGAAGACCAATGTACAACAGCAAATCCAAAAGAACCACTAATCTCTGAATTGAAACAAATCATCGTTGATGCCTATAACGGCTAAACAATGAATCAAGAACACCCTGCGGTATCTTAGCTGCCGCAGGGTGTTCTTTTGTCGTCTCTTTTTTTAAAAAACAAGCTGGCAGTTGCCGCCTTTTTGCCCAGATCAGTTAAGAATGCGAAAAACAGCAATCGAACAGGGGGGATCATAAAAAAGGAGTGGATGTCTCCACTCCGTAAAAGTCTCGTTTTTTCAGGATGTCACCAAGGCTGCTGCTTTTTTTTTGCTCAAACAGATAGGCTCGTTACTTGCTGCCGTTTTTCTTCAAGCGTAGCATCTGGAAGCTTTGTTTTTCCAAGACGACACGCAAAATGCCGTCATTCAATTCCGCTGTTTTTCCATTGACGGGCACAACGTTGTTCGGGGTTGCTTCGGTATTGACGGCATGCAAGTCTGGGTCGTGCAAGACTTGATGGGTAGCGATTTGCAATGAATCATATTGACGCAAGTCGCAAGTGAATTCGTTGGTATCCTGCAAATCCTTATTCACCAAGAAAAAGGTCAAATAGTCATCTTCGTTTTCGATCGCAATGGCATCCACATAAGAAGCTTTTCCGTGGCTGCTATCGAAATCAGCCCCTTGAAGAATGCTATGCAACACGTGACCGCGACCATAGTTGCTGATCATTTCATAGGGATAAAAAATCGTTTGTTTCCAAGCGGCAGTATCGGAAGTCATGATCGGTGCGATTACGTTGACCAGCTGTGCCATGCAGGCGATTTTGACGCGATCTGCGTGATGAAGCATCGTGATCATCATGCTTGCGACGAGTAACGCATCTTCAAAGTGATAGATGTCTTCTAATTGTGGTGGGTGTTGACTCCAAGGTTCGATTTTTTGATCCTGTTCATTTGAGTGATACCAGACGTTCCATTCGTCGAAGGAAATATTGATCGTCTTCTTGCTTCGGCGTTTGGCTTTCACTGCATCACAGATTGCTGCGACTTGACTGATGAACTGATCCATTGCGACATTGCTTGCTAGATAGTCTTGGCTATCGCCGTTACGGTTGCCATAATATTGGTGCATGGAGATGTAGTCGACTTGGTCGTAGCAATGACTTAATACTGTATCTTCCCACATGCCAAAGGTCGGCATCGTGAGAGAAGAACTACCACAAGCAACGGTTTCGATCGTTGGGTCCACCAGACGCATCGCTTTGCCAGCTTCTTCTGCGAGACGGCCATATTCATCGGCTGTCTTATGTCCTTCTTGCCAAGGACCGTCCATTTCATTGCCTAGACACCAAAGTTTGATGTCATGAGGATCGGCAACCCCATGGGCACGACGGAGGTCACTATAATAGCTGCCGCCTTTTAAATTGGTATATTCGATCAAGTTTTTCGCTGCTTCGATTCCTCGTGTCCCAAGATTGATCGCCATCATCGGTGCCGTATTGACTTGTTTGGTCCAATCCATAAATTCGTTTAAGCCGAACTGATTGCTTTCGATTACCCGCCAGGCCAAATCGATTTTGGCTGGCCGTTGCTCTTTAGGGCCGACGCTATCTTCCCATTTATACCCAGAGACGAAATTGCCTCCTGGGTAACGGACGATCGGCACATTCAACTGCTTGATCAAGGCAGCGACATCTTGACGAAAGCCTTGCTCATCGGCAAAAGGACTTTCTGGTTGATAGATCCCTTCGTACACACAGCGCCCTAAGTGCTCCACAAAAGAGCCATAGATCCGTTCGTCGACTGGTGCCAAAATAAAGTGTTTGTCTAAATACATCGTAGTTTTCTTCAATTTTGCAACCCCTTTCTTTTCTTTCATTGTAGCGATAGTCCATGAAAATAAACACTACATTCTGTCTTATTCTATTGACGTTTTGTCCGTTTTCTTTATACTAAAGGCAAGTAGGAAGGAGTGAGAAGTTGAACGTAACCTATTCAGGATTTCAAATGCACAATGCTGTTTCCGATCATATTTATCGACCCTCTGGCTTAAAGCATTATCTTTTCGTGTTGACGTTGTCTCCAATGGTTTTCACTTTTGAAGATGGTCATCAAGAAACCAGTGAAAAAGGTAGCTGCATTCTTTTTCCTCCAACCGTCTATCAAGATTATCGTGGCAAAGAAGATTTTTTTAATAGCTTTGTTGAGTTTCAAACGGATCAGGTGATCGAAGAAACCTATGCGATCCCTTGTAACCAACTGTTCCAGCCGAAAAACATTCAACAAATCAACAAATTGATCCAAAAGATCAATCATGAATCCTTGTTGCCGCAACGGCACACGGAAGAATTGATCGCGGCGTATATGACAAATCTATTGGTCTTACTTGAACGCAATTTTGAAGAAAGCATCCCGCAACCACAAAACGAACACTATCAACTGTTTCAAGCGATGCGGTTGAAAATGTTAGTCAATTGCGAACAGCAATGGGATTTTTACCAGTTTAGCCGAGAGCTTTCCATCGGTAAAAGCCAATTCTATAAGCTCTATCAACAGTTTTTTCATACCACGCCCAAAGAAGATTTATTGCAAGCTCGGTTTCAAAAGTTTTTTTATTTACGCAGCAACGAAACGCTGACGATTCGAGAGGCGGCGTTTCAATCTGGTTTCCAAAATATCAACCATTTTAATCGACTCTTTGCGAAGCGCTATGGCTGTGCACCGACAAAGTACCAACAGGAGCAATAGGCAGGTCTGATCGGTAAAAACACAGAAAAAAGTCCGACGAATTCTTGACGGATGCAAGAGAAAACGGGACAATGTCATTAGGAGGTGGCGTATGGATACAGAAACGATCGTAAGCGAACTTTCTAAACGTTCAAGCGAAATGGAAGCGCTACAAAGAAAATTGAGTCAAAGCCAATTAATGAATAATGAAGCAGCACAAACGTTCATTTTTGACTTAAAGGATTATTTAGATAGCTTAAAGCTCGTAACGGATTTAGTACCGTCAGCGGTAACTACAGCAGTGGAAGTTGACCAGTTGTCGTACGTCTTAGGTGAACAAAATCAAAGCATCCAGCAGCTGTTGGTTATTTTGGAAGAAGCCGAAGCAAATGACGACCAGCGCTTTTTTGGCAAAAGTGCGGGAGAAGTGCGGCGGATGATTGGCAGTCTGACCGGGATTTTGGAACTAAACGGTCTGTTGCTGCAAGACAATCGTGGTTTTCAGCAAGTCGTGAAGGAAACTGGACCGCTTCAGGTGACTGAAACAAAGGAAGTCTCTGAGAAAAAAGGGTTTCTCCAAAAGCTTTTCGGGAAATAAGCACTGTTCGTCAATCAAAACATGAATCACTTGTACCAAAAAAACGACACTTCACAATACGTGAAGCACTGTTTTGTGGTACAAGTATTTTTTTGCTTTTTGACAATAGAAACGGAGGGGTCAGAAGGTAACGACGCTGAAACGTTAGACCGAAAGCGAACTTCTGGGGGGACATTCTTCAATCCTGTAAATCAGAAAGGTGTTTTCGGTAGCTTTTCTACTAGCATTTGCCAGTAATTTTTTTGCTAGTAGCTAAGCTGAATGGTTTTTCTCTGATCCCCTTGGCTCATTGTTACTTTGTCCGCTGTGATAGTGACATCAAAGGGTGGAATCTGATCAGAAAAGGCATTGCCTAAACACGCAACGAGCCATTCCTGTTGTCCGGCGAGCACGGTTTTGCTTATTTGAGGGATGACGGTTCGACTATAAAGTAGGTTCGTGTTAGGTTCTGGCATCAAGAGGGTACCCTCTTGATGCGTCGGGAAGGTTTTGATACCGACACAGCCAACCGAGCTTTGATAAAAGGTGCCTTCTTTACTAGAAAGCGCAGTACCATCAGCCGGTGCTGCAAAGCCGCCATTGACCAGTTGCAACCTTCGATCCGTTTGAATCCGATGGTAACGCAGATGCCAAGGATACATCGGAATCACAAAGGTTTCGATGACGACCTGCTCGTAGGGGCGCCAGCGACTATAGACGTAGTCATCCTCAATGGCAAAGGCTTCGTAACCAAAAGCTGTTTTAAAATCCGTCTGCCCCTCTGAGATCGCCAATGTATTATCATAGGCACCTTGTTTCAATAAAACGGTTGCTTTCGGTACGCTAAACCCAAACGTTGTCGAATAGACAAATTTTTCGTATTTGGCATTCCCGTGAGCGTGTTCGTGGGAATGTTGCCCCGCAGTGAAAGCTTGCAATTCTGTCCCTTCTTGGTTATGCACCAAAAGCATGCGACTATGCGGATTGCGCACCTGTGTGGCAAAGGTTGGCACCTGCTCCTCAAGCGTCCAAAATTCAGCATCCGCTGGGATTGCCAATACACAGAAATTTTTGAAAGCCCAATAAGGCGATCCTGGTGCGTTATAGCCTTCAGCCATATTTAGGTTGGGGTAGGCATAGCCAATACTTAAAAAGCCTTCTTGCGTAAAGATTGGTTGGCGAAACCAGTAACGCATGTTTTGTAACAGTAAATATTTTCCTTCGTTTTTGGTGAAACCCTCATATTCTATATCGGCGAATGCCCCGACGGCAAAGAAACTTGATTGCGCAAACCGATACGTTAGACTACGACCAAAAGGCAATGCCGCACCGGTTTTCGTGAACCACTGTTTAAAGGATTGCGCAAACGTAGTGGCTCTTTGACGGTAGCTAAACTGATACAGGCATTGGGAACGACAGGTAAGAACACTGTAAAGGAGTCCGTAGTATTGCATCCCAAAAGGAATATAATAGTCGATTTGGTTTTCATAGCCATCAAAATACCAGCCGTCTGCTAAGTAATACCTCTCGATCTCTTCTTGATCAGCCAAAAGGGTGGTTTCTACAAAAGGCAATGCCGCCATTTCAAAGAAGGTATTGACTAAAATCCGAAAGAAGAGCCAATTGGTTTTAGGAATCGTATGCTGATTGATCTGATTGAGCCAATCAAAGAGATTCGTTTGCTCTCTTGGTGTGAGGCGATCCCAAAAGACGGGTTTGGTAAAAATCAAATAGCTAGCAAGGGCACCCATTTCCACAAACAATTGGTCGTAGTCATGCAGTTTTCCCCAGTACTCCTGAGAGGTCGGGGTGGCGCCTGCAACGATCCCGGCATTGGCTTGTTGAAAAAGTTTTGGGTAACGAAGACACGCTTCTTCTTGGCTGAACAATGGGCCCAATCCCCAGAGTGTCCGTAAAAAGCCTTCGATGTCACTCTTTTCCTGAGTGTACACCGCTCCTGAATTTCCTAGGTGGACCCTCCCGGGAGTTCCTTGTTGTGCCATACATTCGTATACGGGAGTGACCAGATCAACAAGGGCCTCTTCTAGATCGGTTTTGGTTCGAAGAGGGTTCTTACTTAATGCTTCTTGAAAGTTTCTCATGCAAACAGCTCCTTTTAGTTGTTATTTTACTTTATTTAGTAAAATAAAGAAATGGAAACTGTTACATTTCTCGATTTTAAGTAAAAAAATAGTAAAAAATCACTGGAAACAGTTACATTTTTTTGTCGACATCGCTATAATGGAGAAAATACGAGAGGAGCTACATGCAATGACCCAGATTTCCTTAACGATTTATGACCAAAAGCATCAAGTAAAACAAGGCAAACGAACACCTGAAAGTGAACCTACCCTTCTGCAAGCGACGGCGGAAGACTTTGTCACGTTGGCATCCCAAGAGTGTTGTTACGAGGACGGAGATAAAATCGTTGTCTCGCTCTCACGCAGTGGACAATTTGTGTGGGTCACACTCGATGAAACGCTGGCGACTACTTTGGTGTACATCAAAGGCAACGAGTGGATCTACCCCGTACATCTTAGTGAAAATGCCAAAGAAGCCGCGCCAGAAGGCCGTTTTGCTGGGAAAAGCCATTATTTGAGTGTGCGGGTAGCAACAAAAGAAGAACTAGCGGCTTACCGCAACGTCGCCTTAAACCCTCATGATCAAAAAGAATTCTTGGGTGCCTATCCGCATGCCCATGCCAATGTTGAAACAAGAGATGATGCGACGTTTTTCGCTTGTAACGCCATTGATGGTATTTTTGCCAATACGTCTCATGGCAATTATCCCTATGGCTCATGGGGGATCAATCAACAAGCAGATGCCGCTTTGACGATCGACTTTGGTCATGAGGTCCGCATCGACCAATGTGCGCTTACGTTACGGGCGGATTTTCCCCATGATAGCTATTGGCAACAAGTCACGTTGGCGTTTTCCGATGGGAGTCAAGAAATCTTGCAGACGGTCAAAAGCAGCCAGCCTCAAAGGTTTTCTTTCCAGCCGCGAACGGTCACTTGGGTGAAATTGTATGAGCTGATCCAAAATGACGATCCCTCACCATTTCCAGCATTGACCCAAATCGAAGTCTTCGGACGCTCCATTCAGGAGGAAAACGCGTGAATCCAGCAGATGTAAAAGAAGAAATTTTACAGGCGGCACAGGCTTACCTTGACACTGGTGAGATTCCCTATTTGCCTTATCAAGGCTATCAAGAGTATCTCGAATCGGGGAATCGTGTTGTCTTCGAATCCCATTATTTTGCCCGCCGACGGATGCTGGTGGTTTTAGGACTTGCTTATGAAATGGAGCGTAAGGCAGCGATCAAAGAGCTACTGGAGCAAGTGATTTGGGAAATCTGTAATGAATATACATGGTGTCTGCCAGCGCATCTGCCGATTGTCGATGGCCAGTTTTCTTCGCAAGCGCGCCACACAGTCGATCTTTTTGCAGCTGAAACTGGGCAGTCCTTAGCAGAGTTGTTGATGTTGGTTGGGGGAGACCTTTCACCAGTCATCACAGAACGAGTGTTGTATGAGATCGATCAACGGCTTTTTTTACCCTTCGAGGAGCAAACCTGGGAGTGGGAGACAAAAGAGAACAATTGGTCCGCAGTCATTGGTGGCTGTCTTGGAATGACGGCGCTCTATGTATTGCCGAAAAAAAGCGAGCGACAATTGCGGATGATCAAACGATTGGATACTGCAATGCAAAGCTATCTTAACAGCTTTGGCGAAGATGGGGCTTGTGTGGAAGGTGTCGGATACTGGGCGTATGGGTTTGGTTATTTTCTGTATTATGCGCAATTGTTGGCAGAAGTATTGCAAGAAGATACCTACCTAAAACAGCCTAAAACCAGAAAAATTGCCGCTTTTCCTTACTACACGATGATTTCTCCAGGGCATTACGTTCCTTTTTCTGATTATTCGGCGATCGAACTGCCTAGCGGCTTGGTCAGTTATTGCTACGAGCATTTAGGCGTGGCGGTTCCCCAATTATCGGGGGTCAGTCCGTTAGATTTTGATCCTTGCTACCGGTTTGCCCATAGCTATCGAAATTTGTATTGGCATAACGAGGCGATCACACGAGAAACGAATGCCTCATTTCATCACTATTTTGAACAAGCGCAGTGGTTCATGGCAAAAGATGTGCAGCAGGATCTCTTTTTTGCTGCCAAAGGGGGGAGCAATCAAGAAAGCCACAATCATCTCGATGTCGGTCATTTTGTATTAGGAACGACAGAGGAGTTGTTTCTGACGGACCTTGGTGCAGGGGAATACACCAAAGAGTATTTTGACGAGAACACGCGTTATCACTACTTTCCCGCAGCCGCAATCAGTCATTCGCTGCCGATCATCAACAAGCACACCCAACGCCCAACAGCCGAGGAAGCAACGGTGCTACAGGTCGATGACCAGCAATTTGACTTAGACCTCAGTGCGTTCTATCCGAAAGCAGCGGTCACTGAATACCAGCGGCGCTTCGTTGTCTCGCAGCAACAAGTAACGATCGAAGACCATTTTGTCTTTGACGAGCACCAACCAAAGAATCTGGTGGTGGAAAACTTTATTACGAACATACCACCAATGGTGCAAGATAAGACCGTTCAACTAATGACAAAAAAAGCACGCTGTGTTCTTCGTTTTACCAGTGATAAGATCCAAATACAGCCAGTCACTTATCAAGACCACCATGGTGTACAGGCACAAGCGTATTTGATCCAAGCCGAATACGCGCTTGAGCAGACAGGGGAAATCAAAACGACCATTAAAATAAAAAAAGGGTGAGAAGGATGCGGTGCTTCCTTGCAATGACGTTGATCAATGCAAGAAGACACCGCAGCTTCTCAGCCTTCTTTTGGTTTTGCGGTAGATTGACGAATCACCAGCTGTGTACTTAAAAAGATGCGTCTGGCGATCCCAGGATTTTCGATGCGGTTATAGAGTAGCTCTAACCCCGTTTCACCCATCTCTTCAGTAAATGCTTGGACCGAAGAAAGGGGTGGGGAGACATAGCGGGACACCGAAATATCATTGATGCCCATAACACTGATGTCTTCAGGAATCTTGATTCCATGAGCCGTTAACGTATGGATGACCCCGATCGCAAAGGCATCATTGGCTGCCAAAATCGCAGTCGGCAAGCGGTCTTGCCACAAAGCCAATGCCTGCTCCGTTAATTCTTCCCCCGTTTGGACATCCAACCGACTATTTTCTTTCACGATGAAATAATCCTCATCAAACAGCTGATAATGCTGCATCATATCGACATAGGTGTTGACCGTTGGCGTTTTGTACCGCCGATACCCATACATATTTTGACTTTCTTCGGCGCCGATAAAGGCGATTTTTTGATGGCCAAGTCCCATCAAGTGAGAAAGAGCCAACTCCGTTGCTTGCGTAAAATCGGTATTGACAGAATCGTAATCATCCAGCGGAAAGTTACTGCCGATCACACAGAGATTGGGGTGTAGCTCATGGAGCTTCTTGACCCGCTCTTCTGTAAATTTGCCGATCGCCAGTAAGCCATCGACGGACTGAATCACTGATTCGTCAAGGCTGGAGATTTTTAACAGGTCGCAACCCAGTTCGGCGGCTCGTTTTTCCACACCTAAACGAATCGACATATAGTAAATGTCTTCTAATTCTTCATCATCCATCCGCCACTGAACGATCCCAATGGATTTGTTGTGTTTTTTTGGTACATCCACTGGTAGTTCACGCTGCTTTTGCTTGTTTTTGTATTTCGTATAATTTAGTTTTTCAGCTGCCTCGAAAATCTTTCGTTTGGTTTCTTCGGTCACTGAAAGACTAGGATCGTAGTTCAGAACCCGTGATACGGTTGATATTGATACCTCAGCTATGGTCGCTATGTCGGTAATCGTAGCCATAGAATCCCTCCTCCAATGCTTCTCCTCTTCAGTATATTTCTTTTTAGTAAAAAAACCAAGAGAGAAATTGCCCTCAAGTAAAAATTTTACTTTTTTTAGGAAAAACTATTGATTATTTTCCTAAAAAAAAGTATGATTTGAAATGAAGAAAGCGTTTTAAAAATGAGGGTGGCATGAATGAAGTGGATTAATTCGTTATTTATCCTGGGGCTACTTATGGGGTTGACTGCTTGTTCTCCAAATGAAGCAACGCAGACGCAAGCATTTTCCCAAAGCAGCGAAAAGCAATTAAAAGAACGAGCGCTTTGTTATTCTGACGAAGATTTTTCGCAAGGTGTCGTCCCGTTGCATGAATTCGTGAAGCTATCTGGCACCATCGTAAAGAGTGATGCGAAAACAGCAGTCATTGAGAAAGGGGATCGATTTATTCTAGAAACAGCGGCTGGACAGTACCAAGTATTCAATGAACAAAATCAACAACTGAAACTGCAAGATGTGGTGACGGTCTACGGAGAATATTATGGTTTTATTAAAGCGACATTGATTGAAAGGAAGGATGCGGATGCAATCACAGAAGCTGCAGCAATTGAAAAAGAATAAATTTGAAAGTTATGAAGATGTAGCAGCCGGCTTCAAAACGATCATGGATCAACTCAAACCCGCTTTTGCAAGCAGTCGTCCCGGTCATTTGGCTTTAGGCAGCCATGGGACTGTCTATGAGAAAGAGGTACAGGAACTTGAAGCGTTCTTGCGACCGCTTTGGGGACTCGCGCCTTATCTAACCCAGCAAGAAGATTCATTCATGGAAACCTATCTCTCAGGAATTATTGCGGGTACAGATCCAGAGAGTCGCGATTATTGGGGTGTTGTGGAAGACTTCGACCAACGAATCGTGGAAATGGCTTCGCTAAGTACCTTTTTACTATTAAACAAGGAAAAAACGTGGGATGTTTTATCCCAACGCCAAAAAGATAATCTCCATGCGTGGCTGATCCAAGTCAATCAACGAGAAATTCCCGCAAACAATTGGCATTTCTTTCGGGTTCTCGTCAATGTAGCCATGAAGCGTTGTGGCAGCAGCTTTTCCCAAGAAAAGATCGATGCTGACTTGGCATTGATCGAGACCTTTTATTTAGGGGAAGGATGGTACTGTGACGGAGTAGCCACTCAAATCGATTACTATGTATCTTTTGCGATCCACTACTATAGTCTTCTGTACTGTCGATTTGTCCCTGAGGATCTTGAAAGGGCAACGAAGTTCAAACAACGAGCCACCGATTTTGCTGGAACCTTCAAGCATTGGTTTGCAGCAGGTGGAGCTGCCGTTCCTTTTGGTCGAAGTTTGACGTATCGCTTTGCGCAAGTTTCTTTTTTCAGCGCATTGGTTTTTGCGGATGTTGAAGCATTGCCATGGGGAGAGATCAAGGGGTTGATCAGTCGTCACCTGCATCAGTGGATGCAGCAAGACATTTTTACTTCCGAAGGGATACTGACGGTCGGCTATTCGTACCAGAATCTGATCTTTGCCGAAGGCTACAATGCACCAGGTTCGCCTTATTGGGCGTTAAAAACCTTTCTTTTGTTAGCGGTACCAAAGGAGCACCCCTATTGGCAAGCCACCTCCACGCCATTAGCGATCACTGAAAGAACACTGGCTCATCCCATCAGTAAGAACTTTTATCAACACAATCAAGACTTGACGCATGCCTTGATGTTTCCTGCAGGGCAATTTATCAACTATCAAAGTCATGCCAGCAGCAAATATAGCAAATTTGTCTACTCAACGACGTTTGGCAATAGCGTGCCCAAAAGCAATTATTGGTTTTATGAAGGAAATTATGACAATACGTTGGCTTTGTCAGAAGATGACCATTACTTTCGCACCAAAGGATTGGATCGCCAGTATCAGCTTTTACCTGATCGGATCATTCATGAATGGGATCCGTGGGAAGACGTGCAGATAAAAACAACGATCATTCCACTGATAGGCAGCCACCTTCGCATTCACGAGATCAATTCTCAGCGCGCCCTTTCTTTCTATGAGGGTGGATTTTCATCACTGAAAGAGCCTACTGCCATCACTGAAAAAACCGCACGCAGCGCTGCGGTACGAACATCGATCGGCTATTCGAAAATCGAGGCGATCGCTGGCTATGAAACGAGCGATGTCTTACGAACGGAGCCCAATACGAACCTCTTGTATCCTGCAACGTGGCTGCCGTATTTAACTGCTCAACGACAAGCGGGAAAGCACCTGTTCGTTTCCCTCGTCACCGGCTTGCTTCCACAAGAACAAGAACAAGCAGTGACCGTCGAAGTGACAACAGACAACATTACGATCAATCAATCCGGACAAACGATCCAGGTTGATCGAATAGGAGGAAAAAATGGAAACCAGCTATGACGTACAGCTATCACAATGGATAGCCGAGCAAATCGACTTCACCGTTAATCAAGTAAGAAAGAATACTAAGACCTTTGACACGTTAGTCCCACCAGCAGCGAGTGAACAGCTTGTCTATCGACCAGAAGCCAACCATGATTGGACGGCGAGTTTTTGGACTGGCATGTTGTTTTTGAGTAAAGAACTGACGGGATCAACAGAATTTGATGAAACCATCGAAAAACAGCTGCACTCTTTCCAAGAACGATTGAACCAAAGAATTGGATTAGAAACCCATGATATCGGGTTTTTGTATAGTTTGACTGCGATTGCAGACTATCGAGTGAACGGACGGGAATCTTCGAAAAAACTCGCGATTGCCGCCGCCGATCTATTGATGGCCCGTTACTCACCCAAAGCCCAAATCATTCAAGCGTGGGGCAATCTCGATGATCCGCAACAACGGGGGCGCATCATTATTGATTGCTTGATGAATTTGCCGCTATTGTATTTTGCTTCCCAAATGACCGGGGATGAATCTTACAAAAAAGCAGCCTATGCTCATGCCAAGCAGACCCAGAAATACATCGTGCGAGACAACGCCACGACGTACCACACCTATTACTTCGACGTTGAAACTGGAGCGGCGATCGGCGGCAATACCCAACAAGGCTATGCCGATGATTCCTGCTGGGCGAGAGGGCAAGCGTGGGGAATCTACGGATTTACGCTGAGTTACCTTTACACCGGTGATACCAGTTTCTTGAAGACTGCTCAAGACCTTGCGGATTACTTTATTGCTGAATTACCGGCGGACAAGGTCAGTTATTGGGATTTAGTGTTTAACGATGGTAGTCAGGAAGAAAGGGATAGTTCGGCCGCCGCCATCGCAGTCTGTGGCTTGCTAGAACTGGCGAAGCATTTACCGATCACGCAGCCAAACCAAGCCGCCTATCAGGAAAACGCCTTGGAGATCTTGGCATCGTTAGCCCAAAACTATACAACGATCGACCATCCCGAATCAAACGGACTTTTGATGCATGGGGTTTATGACAAGAATTCCCTCAAAGGGGTCGATGAATGCATGATCTGGGGCGATTATTATTATATGGAAGCGCTGATGCGGGTGTCACAAAGTTGGTATTCCTATTGGTAGTTTTAGGGGCGACCCTTTAAAAAAATGTTTAATGGAGGAATGAACATGCACTTTTTGAAAAAAGGTTTATTAGCAGCAACGATGTTTGGGACGATCGCAGCCTTGGCAGCCTGTGGAGGCGGAGCGACAGATGATTCTGCTGCTGCCGAAGATGGCGACATCAAATTGACCGTAACCACTTGGAATTACGATACGACACCTGAATTCGAAAAACTATTCCGTGCCTTTGAAGAAGCGAATCCGGGCATTACCGTTGAACCTGTCGATATTGCTTCAGATGATTATGATACCAAACTGACGACGATGCTCTCTTCAGGAGATACGACAGATATTTTGACCATGAAAAATTTACTTTCTTACTCTAATTATGCGTTGCGGGACCAATTGGTGGATCTCACCGACCATATCGGATCATTGGATATTGCTCCAGCGCAAGAAAGCTACGATATGTATGACATTGATGGTAAGACCTATGCACAACCGTATCGGACGGATTTTTGGGTCTTGTATTATAACAAAAAAATGTTCGATGAGGCAGGCTTAGACTACCCATCAAACATCACCTGGGACGAATATGAGGAGCTTGCCAAGCAGCTAACAAAACCAGACGAACAAATTTATGGTGCGTATCAACACACGTGGCGTTCCACTACCCAAGCGATTGCAGCTGCCCAAAATGGCGCAAACTTGATCGATCCTCAATACGACTATTTAGAAGAATATTATGATCGTGCATTGCGGATGCAAGACGAAAAGGCGCAAATGGACTTTGGGACAGCAAAATCAACGAAAGTTACGTATCAATCACAATTTGAAAATGAAAAAGCAGCCATGATGTACATGGGAACTTGGTATATGGGAGCGTTGATGACCAATATCGACGATGGCAAGACAGATGTTGAGTGGGGAATTGCGGAAATGCCGCAAAATGAAAAAGGGGAAGTAACGACATTTGGTTCTCCAACTGCTTTTGCCATCAATAAAAATTCAAAACATCAAGAAGCTGCACAAAAATTCTTAGACTTTTGTTCTGGTGAAGAAGGCGCCAAAGTATTAGCAGAAGTCGGTGTCGTTCCTTCGTATAAGACTGACGCCATTGATGAACTTTACTTCTCCCGTGAAGGCATGCCCGCCGATGAAGTATCGAAAAAAGCCTTCAATCCAGAAACCGTCGCGATCGAGTTTCCTGTCGATGAAAATGGACCAGCGATCGACAAAATCTTGCAAGAAGAACATGACTTGATTCTTGTAGGGGACGAAACACCAAAAGAAGGCATTGCGAATATGGAAAAAAGGGTGAAATCTGAAACAGAATAGTCCTAACGAGAGAAGGGACTTGGGCAAAAAAGTTCCTTCTCTTTATTAATGAAAGGGGGCCTGCTGGCAAGCAGCAGGAGACAAATATGGAAATAACCTCAAAATCAAAAGCAGCCAATAAGTTGAAACGCAAAAATACGCTAACCGCGCTGTCTTTTATTGCACCAAACTTTATCGGCTTTTTCTTATTTACCTTAGTGCCCGTTGTGTTCTCATTGATTCTGGCTTTCATGGAATGGGATTCCTTTAGTTCGCCTGAATTTGTGGGAATGAAAAATTTCAGCAAAATGCTAGGGGACGACACCTTTTGGATCTCGTTAAAGAACACCTTTCTCTATACGATTGGCGTCGTTCCATTGACGTTAGTATGTTCCTTAGGCTTAGCAATTTTATTGAATAAAAAAGTACGTGGAATGAAGTTTTTCCGTACGGCCTTCTTCTTTCCTTATGTCACCTCGTTAGTTGCGATCGCTGTCGTGTGGAACATGTTGTTTCACCCAACGATGGGACCAATCAATCAGTTTTTGAAATTTTTTATTGAAAATCCTCCTGGTTGGACCTCCAGCTCTGATTGGGCTTTGACGGCGATCATCATAGTCAGCGTCTGGCGTGGCATGGGGTATTACATGATCTTATACTTGGCAGGGTTACAAAGTGTGCCAAAGGAATTGTATGAAGCGGCTTCGATCGATGGCGCCAACAAGTGGCAGCAGTTTCGCAACGTGACGTTGCCGTCCTTGCGACCAACGACCTTCTTTGTTTCGATCATGCTGGTCATCAACTGTTTCAAGATCTTCGATTTGGTCCAAGTCATGACTGCCGGCGGACCCGGTCGAGCCACCAATGTCTTGGTGTATCAAATTTACAACGAAGCGTTTGTGAAATTTAATTTTGGTTACGCATCTGCGATCGCCATGGTCTTGTTTGTGATCGTTTTGGGCATCACGGTGATCCAGTTTAAGTGGAACCAAAGACAAGAACGGGTGTAAGGAGGGAGTACAGATGGAAAATACACTGAGTAAAAAGAATGTTCAAGCCAAACCAAAACAAAAAGCTAAGCTGTCGGTCGGCAGTGTCTCCTTGATTCTTTTATTAACATTTCTCGCGTTAGTGACACTGATCCCGTTTCTTTGGATGATCTCTGCTTCTTTTAAGACCAATAACGATGTTTTTAGCGTACCGATCCAATGGATTCCAAAAAGTTGGCACCCAGAAAACTATACGGTGATCTGGGATCGCATTCCTTTGCTGACTTTTTTCAAGAACACAGCTTTTTTGAGCATCATCATTACCTTGATCCAACTGTTTACCTCTAGCTTTGCGGCCTATGGGTTTTCGAAGATGCATTTCAAAGGACGCGACCTGTTGTTTCTGACATACATCGGTACGATTGCGATTCCTTGGCAATCCTATATGATTCCTCAGTTCATCATGATGCGCCAGTTCGGGCTGACAGACACGCTTTGGTCTTTGGTCCTCTTACAAGCCTTCAGTGCCTTTGGGGTCTTTTTGTTGAAACAATACTATAGTAGTATTCCTGACTCATTGTGTGAAAGTGCGCGGATCGACGGCTTGAGTGAGTGGGGGATCTATCGAAAAATCATTCTACCACTGACGAAGCCCGCTTTAGCGAGTCTGACCATCATCACCTTCGTCAATACATGGAACGATTATATGGGACCATTTATCTACCTCTCCTCAACCGAAAATAAAACCATTCAGTTAGGGTTGAAAATGTTTGTCGGCTTATATGATGCCGAGTACGCCCTGATCATGGCAGCATCTGTGGTCTCCATTTTGCCAGTAGCGATCGTCTTTTTAGCAATGCAAAAATACTTCGTAGAAGGAATCGCTACTTCGGGAATGAAAAATTGAGGTGATCAATCATGTTTACCAAACCTACCTTTGAAAACAATCTTTACATGCGGATCTTCCGCTGGCTATATATTGGCTTTGCCCTGAATATCAGTTTTTGGGTCGTGAATACACCCTACACCCTCACGGCAATGTTCTTGGCAGTCGATCCTAGAAACCTCCTTTGGTTTGCATTGGCACTCTTGCTGATTGGTCCAAGCATGATCAGCCTCCTGGCTGCGATCGATCGCTTTGCAGAACACAAAGACATCGATCCAGTAAAAGATTTCTGCTATTTTTTACGAACCTTTGCCGTGCGCGGGTTTCTCTATTGGCTCATCGGCTGGCTGGGAAGTGTCATTGCGATCGTGGATATTCTGTTTGCGGTTCAATTTGAAAGTGGCAAATGGCTCGTTCCTTTCTTTCTTTTGTTAGGGATGCTTTCCATAGCTCTAAGTATCAACGCTTGGTACTTCCAAGTGCGTAATCCAAAAGCCGCTAAGAAAGATGTCCTGCGTACCGCACTTTTCTTCACTTTGAAAAAATGGCCTGTTAGTTTGTTAGCAACCTTTTTGTTTGTTGCCGTTTTTGTCGCCTTGATTTTGAAGCCGCAATTTGGCTTTACTCTTTTTCCAGTCCTTTTTTTCGGACTCCTTTATTTAAACTTACGGAAATTTCAGATAAAATAGAAAGAAAGTCGTCTACGAATAAAGGAGACGACTTTTTTAGGAGAAAGGGGGGCTTGAAGATGGCAGAAACAGTCACACTTCAACCGATTACGGAAGAAATGATTGCTGAACTTTGGTCGATCAGCTATGGGCCTAAGGCAGATTTAGAATGGAAAAAATGGGACGGACCGTATTTCCAAGACCCCGTGTTGACGTGGGAAGAATTTCGAACGGGGTTTGGTGCTAGCTGCATCGACAACCCATTACGTAAAGCGATCAGCTATCAAGGAAGAATCGTGGGGATCGCGACCGCTTACTGGGAAGACAATACCTTGCAGCAGTGGTTGGAATTCGGGATAGCCATCTATGATGCTTCCCTTTGGAATCAAGGGATTGGCAGCCAAGCAATTCGCCAGTGGATCAATGAGTTGTTTGAATCACAGCCTCATATCCAGCGTGTCGGTTATACCACGTGGTCGGGCAATCACCGCATGATGAAACTAGGAGAAAAGCTAGGGATGACCAAAGAAGCCCAGATCCGCAAAGTCCGTTTCTGGGAAGGCACCTATTATGATTCCATCAAGTATGGCATCTTGCGAGAAGAATGGGCACAGCAGAAGTGAAGGTATGGGATGCGGCAGCCAATGTCGTATTCCTTTTTTTATTACAAAAAATTAAAAAATTTCTAGCATTACAGACAATAACCATGTACTATCTCTATGTAATACTTTATAATAATTCCAATGTACAGATTAGAAATATTTTAAAAAAGTCGGGAATAGCGTTTGAAGTTCATTCTCAATTAGTCTAAAATAGTGAGAAAGAAAAGATACTGGAGGGAAAGAAATGTCAGTTTTAGAAATCAAAAATCTACACGTCCAAATCGAAGATAAAAAGATCTTAAAAGGCGTTGACTTAGTGTTAAAAACTGGAGAGATCCATGCCATCATGGGACCAAACGGTACAGGGAAATCAACCTTGTCCGCTGCCATCATGGGCAACCCGAATTATGAAGTGACAGAAGGGGAAATTTTGTTCGACGGCGAAAACGTCTTGGAAATGGAAGTGGATGAGCGAGCTCGTTTAGGTCTGTTCTTGGCGATGCAATACCCAAGTGAAATTCCAGGCATCACCAATGCAGAATTCATGCGGGCAGCGATCAATGCCAAACGTGACGAAGACGACAAAATCTCTGTCATGGATTTCTTGAAGAAATTAGATGAAAAAATGGATTTATTGAATATGCCCGAAGAAATGGCAGAACGCTATTTGAATGAAGGCTTCTCCGGTGGAGAAAAGAAACGAAATGAAATCTTACAATTGTTGATGCTAGAGCCAACCTTTGCAATTTTGGATGAGATCGACTCTGGTCTAGATATCGATGCCTTGAAAGTCGTAGCAAAAGGCGTCAATGAAATGCGCGGCGAAGGCTTTGGCGCTTTGATCATCACCCATTACCAACGTCTGTTAAACTACATCACACCAGACGTGGTTCATATCATGATGGAAGGCCGTGTCGTGATGACCGGTTCGGCAGACTTAGCCAAACGCCTAGAAGCAGAAGGCTATGCTGGGATCAGTAAAGAGTTAGGGATCGACTACAAAGAAGAAGAAGCGTAAGGAGGCAAGGTAAATGGCAAAATTACAGGATTATCTTGAACAAGTCAACGTTTTTTCAGCGTTAAAAGAAGAGCCTGAATGGATGTTGGAATTACGCCAAGCAGCCCTTGAGAAAGTGGATGAACTTGCGTTTCCAAAAATCGAGCGGGTGCGTTACGAGCGTTGGCCATTGTTCAATATCGACGAACAAGCACTTGCTGGTGAGTACGCTTTGTCAGAAGAAGAAGTGGCAGGCGCAGTTCCCGCCTTTAACGCGATGGATAACCATCCGACCCTCGTTCAGTTCGATGACACCACCATCTTTGAGCAATTACCGCAAGAGTTGATCGACAAAGGCGTGATCTTTACCGACTTGTTTACAGCAATGAAAGAAGTACCAGAGTTGGTTAATCAATACTATATGACCAAAGCAGTGCCAATGGACGAAGACAAAATGACCGCAGCACATGCGGCGTTTATGAATAGCGGCATGTTCTTGTATGTACCAAAAAACGTGGTGATCGAAGAACCCCTTGAAGCGATTTTCTATCACAATGGCAATAGTCAAGCGCATTTCTTCAAACACATTTTGATCGTTGCTGATGAGCACAGTGAGTTCAGCTACTTGGAACGTTTCCAAACCAAAGGCGACCAAGCGAAAAAACTGTCTGGCAATATCGTAGTGGAAGTAATTGCCAAAGCAGGCGCGAAGGTCAAATTCTCTGCGATTGATCAGTTAGGTGTCAACATTACTACGTACATGAATCGTCGCGGCTACGTATTACGAGATGCGATGGTAGATTGGGCGATCGGAGTCATGAATGACGGAGACGTCGTGGCGGACTTTGATTCTGATCTTGTAGGCGAAGGCGCGCATTCGGAAGTCAAAGCGGTCGCAATCAGTGCTGGACGCCAAACACAAGGGATCGATACCCGCGTCACCAATAAAGCACCGCATTCTATTGGTCATATCCTGCAACACGGCGTTATCAGAGAACGCGGCGTCTTAACCTTTAACGGTATCGGACACATTTTAAAAGGAGCCAAAGGAGCGGACGCGCAACAAGAAAGCCGTGTCCTAATGCTTTCAGACCAGGCTCGTGGCGATGCTAACCCAATCCTTTTGATCGATGAGCACGAAGTAACCGCCGGACACGCAGCCAGTGTGGGACGGGTCGATCCAGAAGAAATGTACTACTTGATGAGTCGTGGGTTGCGCAAAGCAGAAGCGGAACGTTTGGTGATTCGTGGTTTCTTAGGCTCCGTCTTGACCGCGATCCCAGTCAAAGAAGTGCAACAAGAATTGGTTGCCGTTATCGAAGGGAAGTTACTCGCATGATCGATGCCCAAAAAGTGAAACAAGCGTTTCCCATCTTGGATCAGCTCGTAAATGACGAACCATTGATCTACCTCGACAATGCCGCCACTACGCAAAAGCCAGAGGCGGTGCTGCAGGCGATCACCGATTATTACCATCAAGACAATGCCAACGTTCATCGTGGGGTCCATACTCTCGCAGAACGGGCGACCCATTCCTATGAAGGCGCACGGGAAAAAGCGCGCCGCTTTATCCATGCGAATGAAACGGCGGAAGTGCTGTTTACTCGAGGGACGACCACTGGTTTAAATTGGGTCTCCCGCAGCTACGGCGACCGTTTTGTCAATGAAGGCGATGAAATCGTGATTTCCTATATGGAACATCATTCCAATATCATCCCTTGGCAACAATTAGCAGCCCGAAAAAAAGCTACCTTGAAATATATCCAGTTGACACCAGAAGGCACCTTGGACATGGAAGATGCCAAGAAACAGATCACAGACAAAACCGCCATCGTTTCGATCGCGCACGTTTCCAATGTTTTAGGCGTGATCAATCCGATTGCAGAGCTAACCAAATTGGCGCATCAGCACCAAGCCGTCATGGTGGTGGATGGTGCTCAGGCTGTTCCACATATGGCAGTTGATGTCCAAGCACTGGATTGTGATTTCTATGCCTTTTCTGGCCATAAAATGTGCGGACCAACTGGCATCGGTGTCTTATACGGCAAACGGCAATGGCTGGATCAAATGGAGCCCGTCGAATTTGGCGGTGAAATGATCGATTTTGTCCATCTGCAAGAAAGCACGTGGAAAGAACTACCGTGGAAATTTGAAGCTGGTACACCAAATATTGCCGGTGCGATCGGTTTAGGTGCAGCGGTGGATTACTTAACAGAAATCGGCTTAGAAAACATCCACGCCCATGAAGCAGACTTAGCTGCTTACGTTTTGCCCAAACTGCAAGCCATTGAAGGCTTGACCGTCTATGGTCCCCAAGAAGCAGCAAAACGCACGGGAGTGATCGCCTTTAATCTAGCTGACATCCATCCTCATGATGTTGCTACTGCTTTAGACATGGAAGGCATCGCGGTACGGGCCGGTCATCATTGTGCCCAACCCCTCTTGACCTATTTGCAAGTCCCAGCGACTGCACGGGCCAGCTTTTACCTGTATAATACAAGAGAGGACGCCGATCGACTGGTTGACGCCATCAAGCTGACGAAGGAGTTTTTCCAACATGGCACTAACGAAATTAGATAATTTGTATCGACAAGTCATTCTGGATCATTCCAGCCATCCACATCATCGAGGCACCTTGGATGATTCAACGTACAAAGTCGAATTGAATAACCCTACCTGTGGCGACGTGATCCACTTGGAGCTCGCTGTCGAAGGAGACACTATCAAAGACATCGCGTTTACTGGCGAAGGCTGTTCCATCAGTACCGCCAGTGCATCCATGATGGGGGATGCGATTATCGGTAAGACACTAGCAGAAGCTGGTGAACTTTCAGGCTTGTTTTCTGAGCTCGTCCAAGGAAATGACATTCCCCAAAGCGATCGTTTAGGCGATGCTTCCATGCTTGGGGGTGTGGCGAAGTTTCCTGCACGCATCAAGTGTGCGACCTTAGCTTGGAAAGCATTAGAAAAAGCCATTGCTGCCGACAGTACACAAGCATCTGTCAGTCACAGCCACGCCAATGAATCTGACACTGAAGAAACCAGCGAATAGACAACCGCACTACAAAAGGAGTGAGAACCATGGGTGTACCCGAATTAGAAGAATATAAATTTGGCTTCCACGATGACGTGCAGCCTGTTTTTAGTACCGGCGAAGGATTGACCGAAGACATCGTCCGTGAAATCTCACGGGTCAAGCAAGAGCCAGAATGGATGCTTGAGTTCCGCTTGAAGTCTCTTGAAGCCTTCAACAAGATGCCCATGCAAAACTGGGGCCCAGACCTGTCTGACATCGATTTTGATGCCATCAAATATTACCAAAAACCAAGTGATCGTCCTGCCCGTGATTGGGATGACGTACCAGAAAAAATCAAAGAGACCTTTGAGCGCATTGGTATTCCAGAAGCCGAGCGGGCATACCTGGCTGGCGCTTCTGCCCAATATGAATCAGAAGTCGTTTACCACAACATGAAAGAAGAGTTTGAAAAACTTGGCATCGTCTTTACCGATACAGATTCAGCCTTGAAGGAATACCCTGAGCTGTTCAAACAATACTTCTCAAAATTAGTCCCACCAACCGATAACAAGCTTGCTGCTTTAAACTCAGCCGTTTGGTCAGGTGGTACCTTTATCTATGTACCAAAAGGCGTTCGTGTCGATGTGCCATTACAAACCTATTTCCGAATCAATGCCGAAAATACCGGTCAGTTCGAACGCACATTGATCATCGTTGACGAAGGCGCCAGCGTCCATTACGTCGAAGGCTGTACCGCCCCAACCTATTCAAGCAATAGTTTGCACGCAGCCATCGTTGAAATTTTTACCCTAAAAGATGCTTACTGCCGCTACACCACCATTCAAAACTGGTCAGACAACGTCTACAACCTAGTAACCAAACGGGCTAAAGCCTTAGAAGGTGCTACCGTTGAATGGATCGATGGCAACCTAGGTGCCAAAACAACCATGAAATACCCAAGTGTGTATCTTGATGGCAAAGGCGCACGGGGCACGATGCTTTCCATTGCCTTTGCAGGTGCCAACCAAATCCAAGATACTGGTGCAAAAATGATCCATAACGCACCAAACACCTCCAGCTCCATCGTCTCAAAATCAATTTCTAAAGACGGCGGTGCAGTAAACTACCGTGGACAAGTCACCTTCGGCAAGAAGAGCGCAGGCTCTATCTCCCATATCGAGTGTGACACTATCATCATGGATGATCTATCGAAATCCGATACCATCCCATTCAATGAGATCCACAACAGCCAAGTGTCCCTAGAACACGAAGCCAAAGTCTCCAAAATCTCAGAAGAACAACTGTACTACCTAATGAGCCGCGGCCTCTCCGAAAGCGAAGCAACCGAAATGATCGTCATGGGATTTGTCGAACCATTCACCAAAGAATTACCGATGGAATACGCAGTCGAATTGAACCGGTTGATTAGTTATGAGATGGAAGGGTCTGTGGGGTAATCATATAGTATGAACTTCAAATGTTGATATACCAGCATTTGAAGTTTTTTTATTTTACTTTAAGAGTGATTCTAAAGATATATTTTTTTATGTTTCAATGATTTGTTTTTTTTTTGAATTTTAATATTATTGAAAGATACCTATAAAGAATATTTCTAATTCTTACTGTTTTATCCTTTTGAACCATGGCAATGTATGAGAAATATTATTTATTCTCCACTCTTTTTAAACTAACATCAAAATTTTAGCTGCGCTATCACTTTTGCAGGTGTCGTACGAAAACTTGCTTCGATGGTTACTTGTAGCTATTCATTTAAAATTGTTGTGTTACCCCCTTATATGTTACAAAGAGATACTGGTATAATAATGAATGAGATATGTAACTTAAGGGTATGCCCTTAAGTTACATGAAATTCTTATCAAATGTGTGAGGTGAACAATGTCTGATTTATTTGGAAATAATTATTTTTTTCTATATATATTCGCGTGCATAACTATCTTCAATTATTCCTCTTTCAGAGAAAATCAAAAAATCATTATTTTATATCTTACTACATTTGGAATAGGTTTTTTGAAAATATTTAATATTATTACTACAATCCTATTTTTGATAATTAGTACTTTTCTTTTTTTGGAAGTACTAACGCCTGACGACTCTAAAATGAAAATAATAACTAAAATCAGGTATAAGGTATTGGATTACCTTTTTGTTATCAATTTTCAATATGGAATTGTATATATTATTTCATCCATTTTATTGACTAGCTTTAAGTTAAGTAATTATCTGTCAACAAGAATAGATTGTCCTTTTGAGGATGTGAAGCTTTTCTTCCAATGTATTTCTGTCTTATTGTTTGTAACTGGAATCGTTAAAATAACTTCTGAAAAATTTAAAATCAAGAATATAAATGATCTTTTGGAGGCGTTTAAACCTTCAATTAATATGGTGCCATTCAATAAAATTGATTCTGAGATATTCAATATGCTTGTTGATATGGAAGACAGAACATATAGGATTAGAGAAAACACCTATAATTTTTTTTCATTCGAATTCTTAAAATACAAAATAAGTCAATTTAGGAAAATCAATACTATGTCTCAGAAATATCAAAAGGCAAAGGTTTATGTAAAAACTACTAAACATATCAGAGGCTATTCTACTTTAGAAATGCAATTAATTCGCTCTGTTGGAATAACTTATGGATATAATTTGATTATCATTCGGAAAATTTACGAATTTATATATACTACCATCTTTTTGAAAAGCCTTAAAAACTATTATTTTAAAAATACTTACGCAAACCAAAATAGATACAAGGATTTTTTACTATATACGTATTTAAAAAACGTTAACACGAAAGTTGGGAAAAAATATTATCCTAAAATCACGGATTTTATTGGCAATGATGAAGAATTATGGACAAAGGAGAGATGCTATATCGCGTTTTCTGGATTGCCACACAGAACTATCAATTCACAAAATATACTCGATATACACCCTAATATTATAGAAAAATATCAATTGGATAGGCAAAAAATATTAGATATAATCAAGGAAGGGGAAAGTACACTATAACTATAAGCAGTAGGAGAGGATTGGAAATTAAATGGGATTAATTGAATTTATTTTAAAAGTATATGAGGGTATTTCATTTCCTGTTGTTGTTTTATTATTCCTCATCTTATTTAAATCACAATTGAAATCTATTTTAGACAGAATCACAAAAGCAACATCAGTTAAGTATAAAGAGATAGAAATTAATTTAGCGATAAAGGATATTGATGAAAAATTATCACCTATCTTTTTAAAGATTCCAGTGGGTGCTGATTTTGGCTTTGATCTGTTACCTAAAGGGAAAAAAAGTTTTCTAAATAGTGAAAGTTTTATTGAGACTGATCCCGTCCGATCAATTTCTGTTTCGTTCGGTATCATAGAAGATTTTGCTACTGGATTAGCATACATTTTCCTTGAACAGTATTTAAAAAAAGATGATATCACCTATGGTTTAGCTATTGATTTCTTATATGGCATAAATATTTTTAATAATAATATTTATGAAGGATTGAAGGCGTTTGGTGATATTACAAAAGAATTAGCGGATTCTGAAGTCAGAAAACAAATATCTGTAGAAAATGCGAAATCCTTTCTCAATCTAGCAAAACAGACAGTCGCTATTTTAGCGAGTATAAACCCTCAAGGAGGGCCTGAGCAAAAGTATTATAGTGACTCAATGACTGATGCTGAATTTTATACTAAAGCTCAGTATTTACCGAAAACAATCTTTGAATATAGAAAGAAAATAATGTCAAAAGATTTTGATATGAATGATTTAGAGATAGTTTTTAAATCTACAGACAATTATTTTGAGAGAAATATGATTATCAGCTTATTAGCCACAAAATTAAATAAGAATGAACAGTCCTGAAAGCTGGTAAATTAAAAAACTTAGACCTGAGAAGTTTTTAATTATTTCTGGAAATATATTAATCAGTTAACCATCAGTTAATAATTAAAGGAAAAGTATAGTTTTTAATCAAAGCACCCACATAGTTGGTATACGTTCAACTGTTCTATCTATCATAATTATTAACTAAATATTAATTTCACTGATTAAAGAAACGTTGAATAACAAATATCTTCATCTATTCATAATTGAGACAACCTAACGACTGAAGTGTAGCATCTTCAATTCCTTAAATAACTTATCTACTTGCTTTTTTTTGGATACGATATTGGATAAGTTCTGGACGATACCATGTGCCATGATAAGGTATCAGTAATACATCCCTGACCGAAAGAAGTGCTTCTATGACACGACTCATATACCTACGTTATTCAATATAGTCATTGGAAGGGTTTGGGATACACCATTACTATCAGAGCTCCGTTGATCTGATTAGTATCTTACTGTTTTCCATTAAATAATGAAAAAGGAGTACTCTTAGGAGTGCTCCTTTTTGTCATTTTTTATTGGTAAAAAAGTGTGACCATAGTGAAAATCTGCATAGAAAAACCGCACCATGACTATCTTTCGCAGCTCACAGGAAGATTGCAATATTTTTTGGTTACTACGACTTCGACACTTATACTAATTCTTCAGCATATACGGTCATTTCATTCAACTTGTTTATTCGTTATTCTACTATCAATTTTCTTACAAAAAAGCTTCGTGATTAATTTAAAACGCAAACGAGTTAAAAATACGATTGTCTAATTTATGTGTATAAACGGAAAAACATTCCTCATCACTTGCTGGTAATTCAGGTGAGTGAATTGAGTTAATCGTTTTGTTAATAGAAGAATAGTGGAATTGATTGAAATAAAAAGCGACCAATATGGATCAGTCGCCCTCATTACAAACTATTAAATGTAAAGTCACTTCTGAATTTAGTAGGAACAAATTCGATAATAGAATAAGTAGCAATACCATGAATTAAAAATGGATCTTCTTTGATAATAGATTGTGCCTCGTCTTTGGAGGAAAAACTTGCTAAAATGATTCCTCCTGTTCTAGGATTTTTACGTCCAGAGCAGATAAAATGACCTGAATCATAGTTTTTTTGTAGATATTGATTATGTGAGGGAAGAAATTTTTCTACTTGGCTTAAATCTTTTTGATAGGTCAATTCTAAAATAAATAAATTCTTCATGTTGGGGAATCCTCCATATTTTACTTTATGCCTGTTTTGCTTTTTCAGACAATAGTTTTTACTGAATGCTATCACTTATATTCAAAGATGTTGAGTTAATTACCCTGCTCTTTAAGTATATGATCAACAAATGACATGTTTTTTTACATATCGGGCCTAACAAGAAGATTATACCAAAAGAATTTTAAACGAGTTATCGATATTTTGAATAATGTACAGAAGGGTTAGATCAGCTATTCACCCAATTTGTTGAAACAAAAAATAGCTAAACGAGTAGTAAGTAAAAGGCAGTATGCTAATGCGAGGTCATGATCATCCATGTGATACCGTATTTATCTTCAACCATGCCATAGAGCGAGGTCCAGAATACTGGTGAAAGGGGATCAATCACTTTTCCATCTATCGAAAGGCTATTGAAAATAGTAGTAACTTCATTAGCGGATTCTTTTACAAGACAAAAGGAGAAAAAATCATTTGCGGGTCTATTTAGTCTGCCGTCTGTCATCATGATTCTCTGACCGTCGATGATGATTTCTGAGTCCATAATGAAATCATCAGGCATCTCAGGGTCTAATCCTGAATCTACGGGTGCTTCCCTCGCATAAACGATGGACTTAATTTGAGCGTCTAACGCCTCTTGATAAAATTTTATTGCATTTTCACAATTTCCTTGAAAACTTATGGCTGGGATAAGCATACAAAAATTCTCCTTTTTATTGATAGTATCACAAAGAAGTTACTCGCTTCTTTCAGTTTTTTCGTAGGAATCGGAAAATTTTGAGTTAGCTATCTGCCAAATAGTCAACTAGAACATAGATGATACGAATCTATATCTATTAAAGAACACAAAAATAGATTACTTCGCCGTATTCATCAACGTCTTGAGGAATAAATCCTTGGTTTTGCCAAAATCGCTGATTGTGTTCATTGGAGGCATTTAAAGCGATATATAGAGCGTTCTTTGCTTTAAGGTGGTTCTTTAATTCAGACACAACGCGGCTACCTACTCCTTGGTTCCTAAAAGGTTTATCGATACAAAAATCGAGAATAAATGCTTTTGAATCTTCTGAGTAGTAGATTTTGTAAGTAGTAAATCCAACATATTCTTGTTGATTATTGTATATGAATACAAATTCCAGATGAGAATCTCCCTCTGTTGGGGAATTATGAAGATCCATGATTAGTTCGTAGTATTCGGAAGAGCGAAACCAGTCTAAGATTTCATCTAATTCAGCACCGCTTTCTGGAAGGTTGGGGAAAATGTCACTTTCTTCATATTGTCTTTTTTTCTCCCAAAACTGGTTAATCTCTGAGTTAGACTTTAACTCTTTGAAATAGAAATCCATGTATATCTCCTTATATTTTTAAGTTAAGTGTACAAAATATCTGATTATTAGTCCATTACCCGACAAAAAACTGATTGATAACGGTATCAATCAGTAAGGGCGTAAAACGCTCAAGGATAGTATTACTTCTCCGTGTTTTCTTTAAAGTAGTCATCAATGTACGCCTTAATTTTTTCAAAATCTTTAGTCAGAAAAAATTTAGAAGGAACTTTTATGATGGGGAGGTTATTTTCATTATCAAAAGGAGCGAATGGCTCAGGAAGGACCAAGTAATCAACAGTATCTTTATCTCTCAGATAATTGATTGAAACGTCGTAAAACGGTGAAAAATAGTCTTTGAGGCTTGTGTCTCTTTGATAAAGAACACCTGGAGTTAATGGTGTGTAAGATAATCCGTTGCTCAACACTAAGACAAAACAAATTCTTTTCATAAAAAATCACCTTTCTTTTCGATTAGATACTAGCGTCATCTCGACAACGAAGGATTCGTTATTTATCTGGTAAATCCATTTTAATAGACACATGGATAAAAAAGTAGTGAGTAATAGAAAAATAAATCAGTTGTTGGGTAGAAGGGAACCAGCAATCACAAGTTGTTCCTTTACTTTAAAAAACAAGAGATAGGAAAATACCAAGAACAATTATGATTAAGATTTCTAATGCTCCTTCCAAAAATAAATTGTTGTTTTTTAAAAATATCGTTTTCTTTTTATAAGGAAACCAAAATGACTGGTTTGCATAGTCTGGCGGATATACGGAATCTAAAATACCACTGATAAAAAGTAATGGAATAGCTTTGAAAATATTGTCATGGAAGGCTAAATAAATATAGTATGTTAGCAAAGAAATTTGAGCGATCCGCAGATGTCTTAGGTTGGTAACTGTATAGTTCATCAAATCATCCTTTCGTAAATGATTATCGCATATTGAATGATTTGGTCAAATTAAAATTATAAAATATTTATTTATTTTCAGATTGCAAAATCAATTTTTGATTTAATAAACAATTTATAAATATCCTAAACAAAGGATATTTGATGAATTGTCAAAGGGGATTTTCAGCTATTTATTTTAGAACGTCTTAGAGAGGATTCGTTTGAAAAGAGTTTCAGGATAATAAGTTAGTCTATTAAATCATTAGCAAAGTATGCACGTTGGACGAAATTAGTAGATTAATCAACAGCGATTTTTTTAGATAATGGTTATTTTGCTAAAACAAAAAATTACCAATTTTGTCTTTAATGCTTTAAGAGCAAAATATGCAATGATATACTAAAATAAATAAACTTAATGGAATAGACACTAAACGGAGACTCTAAAATATGACCAACCAACTAATCATAGAAGATCATCATTTCAAGAAAGGTGAGCTATCTAGCATAACGACGGCTTATATCGATCAGTACCCAGTCGTTTACATACTCTACAACCGAAATGAAAAGAAAAGGCCTGTTGCGTACATTGGTCAAACGGTTCAAGTGAACAAACGATTGAAGCAGCACTTGAATAACTCTAAGCGCAGAGAAATTAAAGAAGTCTTGCTGATTGGACATGAAAAATTCAATCAATCAGCGACCTACAATATCGAAACCAATTTGATCAATCACTTCATTGGGGATGAGCAGTTTCAGTTACAAAACGTCAGTCAAACAAGACAGGTGCAGATGCATCAGTATTATGAAAAAGAGTATTATGATGAAGTGGTCTTCCAAGAGTTATGGGAAGAATTGCAAAGACGTCAATTGGCGAAGCACTCAATCGATACGATTCGTAACAAAGATGTATATAAATTATCCCCTTTTAAAGAATTGACGCCAGAACAGTTAGATATAAAACTTGAAATTATTGAGTACTGTAAACAAGCGATTCACCAGGATGAAACACAAAAAGTCTTAATGATTGAAGGAGAAGCTGGAACGGGAAAGAGCGTCCTATTGGCATCTCTCTATAACACCCTTCAAGACTATACAAAGTCAGAGTCTGTATTAAAAGGCACCGATAACTATTTGCTGGTCAACCATTCAGAGATGTTAAAAACCTACCATACAATGGCAGAAAGTCTGCCAAATTTGAAAAAGAATCATATGTTAAAGCCAACTTCTTTTATTAATAAAACAGATAATCAGAAGTTGCACCCAGACATCGTTATTGTGGATGAAGCCCATTTGCTTTTAACGAAGAAAGACAGTTATAACAGTTTTCACTATGAAAACCAACTAGAAGAGATTATCAAGCGAGCAAAAATCACGATTTGTATTTTTGATCCGAAGCAAGTATTGAAAATCAAAAGTTACTGGGATCAGGACAAACTGAATCAGTTTCAGAAAAGGTACAATGCTTCTCGCTTTAAGCTAAAAGATCAATTAAGAATGAAAAGTAGTCCACAAATAATTCAATGGATCGATGATATCGTAGAAAAACGTGTAACACTGATTCCAGAATCAACAGCATCTTTTGAGCTTCAGATTATGGAAACCCATGATGCGTTGAAGAATAAAATCTTTTCTCTCGATAAAAAGGAAGGTCTGTCACGGATCATCTCAACATTCGATTATGTTCATAAGAAAGACGGAGCTTCATATCTTGTAGATCCTGGTGGGATCAACCTGCCATGGAATACGACCGATACGAAGCGAACATGGGCGGAGCGACCAGATACAATCAGTGAAGTCGGTTCAATCTACACCGTCCAAGGCTTTGATTTAAACAATGTAGGAGTCGTCATTGGTCCTTCCGTTGATTACGATCCAGAGACCGACCAGCTTGTCATCGATATCGATAAATATGAGGACAAAGGGGCGTTTACGGGACGTGACGATATGAACCAAGAATTGACGAAGAAAGCCAAAGAAACGATCATCCTTAATTCATTGAATGTATTAATGAAGCGAGCAATCAAAGGGCTTTACATCTATGCAATCAATCCCAATCTGCGCCAAAAACTCATAACCCTACAAAACGAAAGGAGCCAGTCCAACCATGCAAAATCACCCCTCTTCAATGGAACGGATCAATAAATTCCGAGATGATCGCAATTGGCGACAATTTCATAATGAAAAAGATCTAGCTATTTCTATCTCCATCGAAGCCGCCGAATTGTTGGAGATTTTTCAATGGAAAACACCTGAAGAAGCCACTCAAGATTTCGAACATCTAAAAGAAGAAATTGCCGATGTTCTGATTTATTCTTATATGCTGGCAGACAATTTGGGTCTTGATATTGATGAGATCATCAAAGAAAAGCTGGAAAAAAACAACATGAAGTATCCGGTGAAAGAAAGTAAAGATTCGAAAAAGAAGTATAATGAATTGTAACAAAAAGAAGCAAGGACGCTGCAAGTTCTTGCTTCTTTTTTTGATGGAATAGGAGCAACAACGGTTTTCTGAATTCATCTCGATTGGTTACGAACGTCAAAAATCTGTCATAATTGAGAAAGTTGAAGATAACTTCAAATTGGTTACAATTTTTCGGAAAGTTGAAGATAACTTCAAATAAGCGCAATTTTTTATAAAAATGAAGTTAGACCTAGTGTCTACTAGAGCAAAGACAACAGTATCCTATCCGAAAATGAAGGCAAGATCATCGGTAAAGAATCGGCAACAATGAAGGGCGTTTTCTATCAAAAAGATTTCTCTCCCAAAAACCTAAAAAACCTATTGCCCCCCAAGCCCTCTTACTGTATAGTAAACAAGAATATTTCATGAAAATAACCAAAAACAACTAATTGAAAAGACTTTTTTTATTGAAAATTGCGATAAAACGATGCTGTAAACGGAATGTAAGAAGGAGAAAACAATGACGTATCTAACAAACAATCTTGTGAATTGCATGATCACTTTAGGGTTTATCTTCATCCATCTATTTTCAAATGTTATCTCATCTAGAAAACTAAACGTGCAATACATGAGCTCCTTTGCCGCTGGGGTAGGGATCTCCTATGCGATCGTTCATCTATTGCCCCATTTGGCGTATTTTCAAACGGTGTTGATCGATGAATTTGGCTGGGATTCGGGGATTTTTTATAGTCATGGGGTCTATGGCATCGTTTTGTTTGGCTTAGTCTTCAGTTACGTGATCTACAAAATCGATGAGCGGACGTTTATGGTGTTAGAAAAGAAAGACATCACCAGTGCCAAAAACGCCTTTTTTTGGTCGGATATCGCTTTTCATGTGATTTACAATATTATGATCGGCTATATCGTGATTGCCAATACGCTATCAGAGCGTTTCTACATTTTGACCTACTTTATCGCTTTTGGTTTGCACTTTCTCATGAACGATTGGTTGCTCTATCACCATCATGGTGCCCTTTATAACAAATATGGTCGCTTTGTGCTTTCCTTCAGTATTTTCGCGGGAGCGGCGTTCTCCCTCTTTGTCTCATTGCCCTACTATTTGGTAGTCATCATTGAAGCCTTGATCACCGGCGCTTTGCTGGTGAATATCATCAAATTTGAGTTACCCAATGAAGGAGAAGGCAGTATTCGTGGACTATTGGTAGGCACGATCTGCTCCGGAATTTTATTTGTATTTGTCTAGCGCGAAAAGGAGGACTGAATCATGGATGATTCGGTCCTCCTATTTTGATAAATACGCAAAAAAAATCAATATTTTCTTATTAAATCCAACGAATTACAACGGATTTTATATTTTATGACCATTATTTGCAATTTTATTGTCGTGTTCGCTTGCTTTTCTGAAAAACATTCTATAGAATGTAAGCGAATAGAAACCAAAAAAATAGGCACCTCGTAATTCTGTTGGCGCAGACTTACGAGGCCCTGATCAGTCACTTCTCTAAACAGGATGACCAATCAAGTTGCCATAGTTGATCCCTAAAGGCTCAACGTGTTTATTGTACCGAAAATCTCGCGGTTTTTCTAGTGATTACAGCGATTTTATCGGAAAAAAACGCGGGAAGCTGGAGGTTTATTTTGCTGTGTCAAGTCATTGGACATTTCCTGTCTGATGACTTTTTTTGCGTGTGTTTCGTTTCTTATTGGTGCCGATAAGAAAGGACCTACGCCTTTCTAGTGACGATTAGAAAGAAGTCGATTACACCTGACGAGGTGAGACAGACAGTGATGTCCACGGTATAGAAGAGGAGATAGCAATGATGAAATCTCACTTTGTGTTGTCCCTCAGTCTATAAGGAACAAGTGTGACAGCAGACGAACTAGGATCAGCTTTATCCACTAGAAGTGCGTAACTTGCCTAGGTTTCTATTCGCCAAAAAGAGGGTCGCTTTCTTTACCATGGCAAGCGGGTTCATTCCTTTGAATCCGCTTACCTTCCAGAAGTGAAATATTAAATAGAAAAGAAGGTCTTTTTATGAAAAAAATGCACCATTATCTTTTATTGATCATCGCAATGCTCGTATTGGGCGGATGCACGGAGATGAACCAAACGAAAACCTCCGATACAACAGTCAATACAAGTGAACAAACAGAACAGAGTATAGCATCAGCAACTGCAGAAGAACAAACGGAAGATGGGTTTAGCACTTTAGAAAACAATAACCCAACACAAGAACGAATCGATTATTTGTTAGATAAGGCAATGTATTATTATTGGCACGGGGGAGACCTCAAGGAAAATGAACGTGAGGTTTTTGCTGGATTGACCCTTAAAGGGGATCAAGAAGTACGTGAGGAACTGCTGAAGCAAGTGATACGTCTAGATCCAGTCACCACCGATTATCGACGCTCATTAGCTAGCACAAAAGTGATCAATAATAAACTTGATGAAGCAGTGGCGATTTTTAAAAGTGTGGTTGAGCAAGAATCGGAAAACTATCAAGCACTTGTTCAGTACTACGTATATGCAGGTTTATTAGAAGGCTCCTTTGATGAAACAGTATATAAGAAAATGGAAACCTTAAATAAAGCCCAAACAGAAAAATTCAAAGACGGATTTGAACGCATAGAAGTGGTACGCAAACAAGAAGTACCGATTGCGATCAAAGAATATGAAGACAATCACTTATTTATTTTACTTGGTTATGCTTTGGACGATGAAGGGCAAATGCAGGAAACATTGATCAATCGCTTAGAGCATGCATTGAAACTTTTGGAGAAAAATCCTACAGCGAAAATCATTGTGACAGGAGGCGTTCCGAAGAAAGAGAATACGGAAGCAAAACTGATGCACCAATGGTTGATTGAAAATGGCATTGACGAGAAGCGAATTATTCAAGAAGCATTGGCAACAGATACGATTGAAAATGCCTTATTTTCAATTGATTTAGCAAATGAGCTTGATTTCAGTAATAAAATCACAGTGATTAGTTCTGCGAGTCATGTCCGCCGCGGAAAAGTTTTGTTTGAAACTGCGGATCGTATTATCAATGGCCAGCTGCATCCACAAGGAAAGCCCAAATACGAGATCGATATCATTGGCGAACCAGATAATGAAGAGCTGATCAAAACCTCAACGGAACAAGAGCGCCTTGTTTTGTACCGTGATTTGCTGCGGATCGAAGGCATCTGGCAATACCCAAACTTGCAACGATGAGAAACGTATTCGATTCAAAAACACAACACACAAATGACAGAGTTGGAGGAATCAAGAGAGATGAAAGGATATATGCAACGAATCGGGCGTTCATTGATGCTGCCAGTGGCTACATTACCAATTGCTGCACTTTTTATGGGGATCGGCTATTGGATCGATCCTAGTGGTTGGGGAGGCAACAATTTACTTGCTGCCTTTTTACTGATGACTGGGAGTACGATTTTAGATAATTTAGGTATTTTGTTTGCTGTCGGACTGGCATATGGTATGGCTAAAGATAAGGATGGTGCTGCCGCTGTTTCTGGACTAGTCGCTTTTTTAACACCGATCACGTTGCTAACACCGAGCGCAGTAGCTATGTTTCAGGGTATAGATGCTGAAGCGGTCAATATTGCTTTTTCTGCCATCAATAACAAAAATGTTTTTATCGGTATTTTGGCAGGGATCGTTGCTGCTGAGACGTATAACCGGTTTGGGCAAGTCAAGTTACCAATGGCATTTTCATTTTTTAGTGGCAAGCGACTAGTTCCGATTTTGACAACAGCGGTTATGGCCATCGCATCGGCGGTTTTAATTTTCCTTTGGCCAACGGTATACAATGGATTAGTGTCATTTGGTGGTTGGATCTCCAGCTTGGGAGCCATCGGTGCTGGTTTATATGGGTTCTTTAATCGACTGTTGATCCCGACTGGCTTGCATCACGCCTTAAACAATGTTTTTTGGTTCAATATTGCAGGGATTGATGATATTGGCAAGTTCTGGGCGAGTGAAGGAGTCAAAGGTGTGACTGGAATGTATCAGGCGGGGTTCTTTCCAGTGATGATGTTTGGCCTACCTGCCGGTGCTTACGCAATTTATCAATGTGCGAGACCAGAGAAGAAAAAACAAATTGGCTCATTAATGGTTGCGGCAGCCTTTGCTTCTTTCTTTACTGGTGTGACTGAACCCTTAGAGTTTTCTTTCATGTTTGTTGCTTGGCCGCTATACATCATCCATGCTGGATTGACTGGTTTATCATTGATGATTGCGGCAACTTTCCAATGGACGGCTGGTTTCAATTTCAGTGCAGGTTTTATTGATTTTCTTTTGAGTTTGAGGGTTCCTATTGCCAATAAGCCTTATATGTTGCTTGGTTTAGGAGCGGCGATGGCAGTTGTTTATTACTTTACTTTCTATTTTGCTATCAAAAAATTCAATCTAATGACACCTGGCAGAGAGAAAGATGACGTTCCTTTTTCCAATATGAAGGCAAAAGAAGGCCAAGATAATCACCATGCGCTAGCCCGAAAAATTCTTGTCGCATTAGGAGATACCAAAAACATTCAAAGTATCGATCACTGTGCCACGCGCTTACGAATTGCCGTAAAAAAGGTAAGCATCGTTGATCAAAAGACACTCAAACAACCACCAATTGCAGGACTTGTCGTTATTGATGAACAGCATTTACAGTTGATTATTGGAACAGATGTAGGGTTCGTTGCTGAGGCATTGGACCAAATGATGAGATAGGTTGCCATTGATCATGAAATGACAGATGGACAGAATGGTCGGGTATCTTTGCACACAAAGTACAAAGATACCACCATTGTGAAGCGCTTTATTCTATGATACCCTGATAACAGATAGGAGGAGATAAGGATGTTGCGTTTCCAAATATGAAAAGGGTAGGCTGGTGTTGACGACAAGTTGTCCTTGTACGAAACATTCGGAGGAAAAATAATGAATACCCAATTAATTGATAAGAGATTAGAACAAAAGCAAAAAGAGTACGCTTTTTATGGCAACATTCGTGTGGTCAAAGCTAACAAGGTTTTGGTGGATCGCTCTTTTGGCTATGCAAACGAGGCAGACAAATTGCCAAATCGTGCCCATACCCGTTTTGGCATTGCTTCAGGCTGTAAGCTTTTTACGGCACTAGCCATTTGCCAATTAGTTGAAGCAGGCAAACTGAGCTTTGACACGACACTGCAGGAGTGCGTTCCAGAAGTATTGCCAAACTTTGATCCAGCTGTGACTGTTCATCATTTGCTTACACATACCTCTGGTATACCTGACTATTTTGATGAAGAAGTATCCGATGATTTTGAAGCACTTTGGCAAGATTTGCCGACCTACCGAGTGCGAACCCCCCATGATTTTTTGCCGCTTTTTCAAAGAAAAGCAATGGCTGATCCAGTGGGAAGCAAGGTCAAGTACAACAATGCAGGGTACATCCTCTTAGGAATGGTGGTAGAAGCAGTTAGCGGCTTGCACTTTACCGACTATATTGAAAAGAATATTTTTGAAAAAGCAGAAATGACAGATGCTGGTTATTTTGCTCAAGACACGCTGCCTCGCAATACGGCATTGGGATATATTGAAACGGAATCAGGATTTAAAACCAATATATTTTCCATCCCAGCCAAGGGCGGACCGGATGGCGGTGCTTATGTATCAGTTGAAGACTTGGAAAAATTCTGGCATACATTGATGAGCGGGCAATTACTGAGTAAAACAATGACCGAGATATTTTTGACACCACAAGTCCATGAGGAAGATAAATTTTTTTATGGCTATGGCGGTTTGATGAAAGTGGTAGAACAAAAAGTGGTGAAGTACATCCAGATGGGCTATGATCCAGGTGTCAACTACCATTCCGTCTACTACCCAGATCAGCAGTTGTTGATCGCGGTATGTTCAAACAAATCGGCACATGCCTATGAAATGCAAGAAGTGTTGGAAGAATTTTTCGTAGACTAATGAAGTAAGACCGAAACAGAGAGGAAGTCTGCTGTTTCGGTTTTGTTTATGTATGTAACCTACATAGTAAGTCTTTGAAAAATGAAAGAAAGCAATTGGTTTTCTGTTTTCCTAAACGAAATCTATATTTAATAAACGAATTGGTGAGCAGTTGTTTTCTAAAGTACCTTTGATTAAAATAGGCACAGCAGCTATCATATACTAACTAAGCAAAGGAGTATACCACATGCTAACAGGCAACAAAGTCACTTTAACCCCTGCGGAAATCAAAGATAAAGAAGCGGTCTATCAATGGTGTTTTCACTCTGAAACCACAAAATATCATTCCGGACCACCTTCTTATCCTAATGCACCGATCGCCACCGAAACAGAGTTTTTTGAGGACTATCAAGAGTATTATTTTACTGGTGCTCAACCGCAAAATGGCAGAGGCTTTTTGATTCTACATGCTGGTGAACCGATTGGCTTTATTAGTTACTCCTCGTTTCATCTAAAAGACGGCATAGCAGAACTGGATATCTGGTTGAATCGGGAAATTCATTGCGGCAAAGGATTTGGCACCGATGCGATCGTCACCCTCGGTGATCATTTACATGAAACATTCGGCATTCAAAAATTGATGATGCGACCATCGAGAAAAAATATTGCTGCAGTCAAATCTTACGAAAAGGCTGGTTTTACGCAATCTACCCAAGACCTTGCTGACTATTTGTTGAAAGAGTATCTTGCTTTATACGCCGAAGGGGATTATGGGGCAGAAGAAACGGTGACATTGATCAAAACGTTTCCGTCAACTGTATTGAGCTGATCTGGCTGATCTCTAACAGTCGGCTTCAAACGGCTAAAGGTTATTTCATGAAAACAGTCCATTTCACTTTGCAAGCAAGGAGAAATGGACTGTTTTTTTATCTTTCAGCAATTTAAGGTCATTCAAAATACTCGTACTTCGCTCTGTCTTATAACTTCGTTCGCACGCTAAATTCCTTCCTATACAATAGTTATCGAAAAATTGCATAAGCCCTCTATCCTTGCTATTCCAACATTGAAAACAAAACATAAAATAAACATAGTTTTTTTGCGAAATTCCGAGAAACAGCGAGAATGTTTGTGCTATAATGGTCGCTCACTGTAAAAATTCAATAGAATCTGGGAGGGTATAGCATGCAGGAATACATTACGATCCACAACGCCAGGCAGAACAATTTGAAGGGCTTTGACTTGAAGATTCCCAAAAGAAAAATCACGATTTTCACGGGCGTCTCTGGTTCTGGCAAGTCATCGATCGTCTTTGACACGATCGCACAAGAAGCTGGTCGACAGCTGAATGAGAACTTTTCGAAATTTGTCCGCAACTTTTTGCCAAAATACAGCCAGCCCGATGCCGATGCCATCGACAATCTTTCGATGGCGGTAGTAGTTGATCAAAGCCGTTTAGGCGGCAATTCCCGCTCCACATTAGGGACGATCACGGATATCAATCCTTTGATCCGTTTGCTCTTTTCTCGTCTTGGTCAACCGTATTTAGGTCCTGCATGGAATTTCTCCTTCAATGACCCTCATGGGATGTGTCCCACTTGTGAAGGGATTGGGCGCATCGTCGGGTTAGATTTAGAAAAAGCACTGGATCTTGAAAAGTCCTTAAACGAAGGGGCGATCCTGCTTCCTGGCTACAAAATCGGCTCTTGGCTGCTGAAGTCTTTCACCAATACGGGCTTTTTTGACAATGACAAGCCGTTGAAAGAATATAGCGAAGAGGAAATGAACCGCTTTTTGTATGCCCAAGGAGAAAAAATCGACTCTTTGTATATGGAAGGGATGAGTTCCACCTATGAAGGCTTAGTCGCTCGTTTTAATCGCTCCAATATCAAGGGCGGCAATGAAAGCTCCGCTGCTACCCAGAAGAAAATCGCTTCTTTCATGAATGAGCAGAAGTGTCCTGACTGTCAGGGAAAACGCTTCAACCCACAAGTACTCGCGTGCAAAATCGCGGGCTATTCGATTGCGGACGTTTTGGCGCTGCAAGTGGATGAACTATTGACGGTTCTTCAAGAAATCTCGGAGGAGAGTGTCCAACCGCTGCTTCAAAACATCCAAGCGAGAATCACTGATCTGATCAATATCGGGTTGGATTATGTTTCCTTAGACCGTGAAACGACGACCCTTTCTGGTGGGGAAAGCCAGCGGGTAAAAATGGTCAAACACTTGTCTTCTAGCTTGAACGATGTGATCTACATTTTTGATGAGCCGAGTATTGGGCTGCATCCAAGGGACGTCCATCGATTGAATGAATTGTTAGTCAAACTACGGGACAAAGGAAACACCGTCATCGTAGTGGAGCATGATCCAGATGTCATTAAAGCAGCCGACCATATTATCGATGTTGGTCCTAAAGCTGGAAAAAATGGCGGCTATATTACCTACGAAGGAACCTTTGAAGGTTTGCTGCGCTCAGATACACTGACTGGCAAAGCCTTTGGACAGATGGTGGATTTCAAAGAAGCCCCTCGCAGAAGCCAACAGGTTATCGAAACGAAAAAATCGACGCTGCATAACTTGAAAAATACAGCACTGCGGGTGCCTTTAGGGGTATTTACGGTGGTGACCGGTGTCGCTGGTTCTGGAAAGAGCAGTTTGGTAAATGGTGTTTTTGCCAAAGAATACCCCGAAGCCATTACGATCGATCAATCAGCGGTGGCGGGAAATATTCGCTCCAATCCAGCGACCTATTCAGGGATCATGAATGACATTCGCAAGTTATTTTCCCAAGAAAACAAGGTCTCAGCAGGTCTTTTTTCCTACAATTCCGAAGGTGCATGTGAAACGTGTAAGGGCCATGGTACTATCAAGATGGAGCTGTCCTTTATGGATTCCGTCGAGGTTTTGTGTCAGGCCTGCGGTGGCAAACGGTTTAAAGAAGAAGTCTACCAGTATCGCTTGAAAGGCAAGTCGATCGATGAAGTCCTGGCCATGAGTATCACGGAAGCGGTGGAATTTTTTGAGGAAAAAGCCATCCAAAGAAAATTAAAACAGATTTTGGCCGTAGGGCTAGGATACATGACCCTCGGACAGCCATTAAATACCTTGTCTGGCGGTGAATGCCAACGACTGAAGTTAGCAAAAGAATTAAGCAAAAAAGGCAATATCTACATTATGGATGAACCAACGACCGGATTGCACATGGCAGACATCAAGAGCATCTTGGCGATCATTGAACGACTAGTAGAAAAAGGCAACACGGTGATCGTGATCGAACACAACCTTGAGGTCATGAAAGCAGCGGATTGGCTGATCGATGTCGGCATTGATGGTGGGATACGTGGTGGTGAAATCTTGTACGAAGGAACCCCAGACCAACTGATCAATTGTCAATCATCGATTACTGCGCAGTATCTGTTTGAAAAATAAAACCTATCAACTACACTTGACTCTTAGAGAGAAAGGTGTGGTTTTTTTGATGGAATTAAAAATTATTTGGTCTCTGAGCGAGTAACTGTGGTCAAAGCCCACCGACCATTTTATTGCAGAGGACAGTACATAGCCATAATATAGAGTGCTGCTTTCATGCCAGAAGTTATCAATTTTGGATTTGAAAATAACTTACAATTTATATCAGTTTTCGTTCATAACTTTAAGAAAAATGATTAAAAAACGCGTAAATGTTTCGCTTTTTCTCTTGTTTGTGTAATAGTAAAGAAAAGAAAACACCAAAAAAGGAGAAAAAATATGCGAGATTTACAGATGGCTTTTATTAGTAATCGAACGACAAGCCGCTTATTTCGAATTTTGAGTACGATAGAGCGTGACCGTATTTTCACTATTGGTGATTTAGCAGAGCGAAACCAAGTGACTCAGCGTACGATTGCCAGTGACATTAAATATATCAAAGAATATTTTGCTGAGAGTATTTCCTTGCTTTCGGGAAATAGCGGCTTTATTTTCGAAGAAAAACAAGCCGAAATTTACAAGAAACGAAAACAGAACCTACTAAAAAATGAATGCTTATTTGAGATCATTGGTGATATTTTCCATGGAAAGCTGGCCAAAGTTGATGAATTGGCCCATCATTATCATTTCTCAGAAAGTACGTTCCGCCGTTTGCTTAACCAACGTAACCCCATATTAAAAAGTTATGGTTTGCAATGGACGTCCAATCCTTTAACAATTGAAAGAAGCGAAGCAAATCTGCGGAAGTTTTTCAAAGATTTTTATTATGAAGGTGCTGAAACCATCTATACGATGATTCCAGATCCTGAGTTACACGAGTTGATCCTTGAGAAATTGCAAGGACAAACAGGCGATTATGATTTAGGTTCGGGGGTAACGCCTGCGGCTTTTAACTATACGTTTTACATCGCCATCAAGCGTGCCAGTCTCGGTTGTTCGATCGATCTTCCAGAAGAGTTAGCGGAACTTGCTTATAAGTGTAGTGGTTTTTCTGCGTTTTGTACCTTAAAAGAAGACATTGAAAGTATTTACGATTTGCATTTGTCAAAAGAAGAATTTGCTTGGATCTATCTAGTAACGCTTTGTAAGCGAACATTCAATCAAGAGGAACAAGAACAGAAATTTTATCAGCATTTTAATCGGGGATCAGAAATTGCAGAAATGACAGCACTCTTTTTGAGGGGACGAGACGTACCACAAGAAAAGCAAGCGACTATCCAAACCTTCTTGCGGTCCTTTTTCCTATCAAGAAAGCTCAACCATCAAATCACCCCTGTCTTGAACAAAGAAATGAGTGATATCAAAGAAGCAATCATGCGCTCGAATTGCGAGCTTTACCAGAAAAATTTGCATTTTCTTGAAGAACATCGCGACAAGCTCGCTCTAAACACAAGTTATCTTGAGGATGTATGTGTGAGTCTCACGCTATATAGTGAATTGATTTTCGATTTTTACGCTTCAAAAAAAACAGTCTATTTTCTTTTAGAAGGAGATCATTTTGTTTGTCAGCATATCCAGATACGCGCGCTCCGTCAATTTGGAAACCGACATTCTTTGACCTTTATTCCACTACAATACTTGACCAAAGAAGCCTTAAATGAGACCCATATCGATATGGTTGTCACAAATTATCCACGTTACCTCTCTGACTATCATATCGAAACAGAGTATTTCTTACTAAAACCACTTCCAGATGAGCAAGATTGGGACTATTTGGAAAGAAAATTAAGCTCAGCCCAATCACCTCTTTTTTAGTATAAAGCTTGTGATAGGAAGCTTTAGAAAGGACAACGATTGTTATTTTCATCTATTTCAGGCGTTGATGAAAATAATGATTTTCTTTTGTTTTGAGACCACGGTATCCTAAGTGTTAGTAAGGCACACGTGTGAAACACTTACAGCTATTCTGTCTCATAAACCTTCGTTTTTAAGAGGATAACTTTCTTATGTAGTTGTTATTTGACAAAACCCTAACTTAACAACTTTTTAAAGACATTTGATAAATTCAAATGTCTTTTTTTGTCGATTCTCAAAAACGAAGATTTATGGGACGATTCTATGGGAAAAAGGGGGCGAGTAGCCTAGGCATAAGGACTTCATATTACTGAATAATACTTGAAGAAAGGAGGACATGATGAAATTAATTACGTTGTTTTCTGCTTTACTACTAATAAGTACTTCTGGAATCAACACGATAGTGACATTCCAACAAGTAGTTGAGGCAGATACTGTTTCGCTTACAGAAGCGAGCGCGTCAGCTGACCTTGAGCCAACGAGTAGCTCGGATGAGTTAGCTGATTTTCCGGCAATAACGGAGCAAAGCAGTGAAGAACCCCCGGCGCCCTCTGACTCTCCCGAAGATTCGTCCCCAGCTAGTCAAGAAGACCAAGAGCTAGTAGAAGAATCATTGCCAGAAGAAAGCACGAACGAGGCAGATTTGGCAAACGAGGTTGATGATGAGGCAGATGTGGAAGAACCACAAGTCGAAGCCTTGGACACAGAAGCAGAAATCCTGGCACTTTCAGTTGAAGGTGAGGAGCAACTTCGGGCGATTTTATTAGGAGAATCCTATACGGATAGTCAAGACACTTTATATGACTATGGACAAATCGCTAATGACCAAGCCATCCTTCTGACTCTTTCTGGCACTTTCACTTTGACTGCACCAATCAGCGAGATTCAGCGGACAAATGTTACGTTTACTGGGCAACAAGCAGTCATTTCTCAAGCAACAGCGAATGATTTGATGCAATTTGCCAATCCAGTGCAACTAACTTGGCAAGGTCTTCAGCTGCAAGGGATCACTTCGGCCCAAGGTTTGGCTCAAACAACTGGGCAATCCACGATCGTTTTTGAAAATACTCAACTAGAGCTAACAACGTCTACTGGACGATTGGTGAATAATGATCAAGCGCACCTGCATTTCAAAGGCAGCAATCGGTTAACGACCGCAGCCGCATCGATTCCGACACTATTTACTGCAAACCGCTTGACCGTCGAAGGGGAATTTACGATCGATCATCGTTCCACAAATACCACTCCGATTTTTGAACTAAATCAAGGAGTGATTGCGGAACAAGCAGTATTTTCCGTCACACGGTCGGCAAATACCAATACTGGGACCGTCTTTCATTTGACTGGAGCAGCAGCCACACTTGTATTTGGGCAAGAAAGTGTGACGACGATCCGTCAGTCTGGGGCAGTGGTTTCTGTACCAAATGCCAACCAAGATAGCCGCTTGACGGTCGCTGCGGGAGCGACACTTGACGTTGGAACTGGTCAAGGATTATCAGGCAATACGACGAGTACCCTTGGGGAAGTGGTGATCCAAGCAGGAAGTCAAGTGCAGTTTTCTGAATTTGGAACAGTTAGCGCCACACCAGCGATCAATGCCGGACGCCGATTGATCGTCGAAAATAGTTCTGCTGAACGGCCAACGGTGATTACTGGGACACGCACAGGAACGACAACTGGTGCCTTTATCCATTTGCGCAGTGCAGAAGCAGAGGTCCACATCGGTGCCTTTACTCAGATGACTGTCAATCAGACCGGTCCAGTCCTGACCGCTTCTTTAGCGGATGTCGTTGTGGGGGAAAATGCTCGGATAGATGCAACCACCGGTAATGGTTTTACTGCCGATACGATGATCAAAACGTTTCGCATGGAGGACCGTAGCCATATTGAGCTAGAAGAGCGTGCGAATAATAATTCAAATGTGCGCCGTTTTTCTGTTCGTGATTCCTTCATTACGGGTGATAATGTTATTTTGAATTCTAAGCGCCAAGTCACTGTCGGTAGTGCGGCATTCTTGCAATTGCAAGCGGCAAATGCTCGCTTTGTTTCTGGCAATAACAATCATATGACGATTACCCAACAAGGAGCGATTTTTCATGGGATCGCTACAACAAGTGAACTGCATTTCGGTGAGGAAAATGTCATCAATCTGACATCCGGTCAAGGTTTGACCGGAAACAACGGTTCCACTCGAAGAATGATCGTAGGGAAAGAAACGAAGCTCTTTTTATCTGAACACGGAACCAATGACAACCAAAACTTTATTCGTTTGCGGGATGAGCTAAAACTAGAGGCTGGTGCAGAATTGCATATCAATCGAACATCTACTCGAGCGGCAGAAGCGATTCGTCTGACCCGTGCTAGCTCTCAATTTACGATGGAAGAAGGCAGTAAGCTATTCGTCGAAGTACGGGGGATCGCCTTTTATGGAACCACGACAACGAATGTTTATGTAGGCGATAGAGCGGAGATTCACTCAAAAGCCAGTTACGGCTTCACCGGACGGCGTACGATTCGTTCGTTTGTCACAGGTAGCAAAGCAAAAATCTATCATACGGAAGCAACCAGTGGGAACTTGACTGTTTCAGAAACCTTATCTGATTCACCATTTCGAGTAAGTCATATTTTTACTTTAGGTGAAGAAGCAGAACTTACCGTTGTCCGTGAGCGCAACCGAAATGATGCTGGGGCGATTCGGGTCAATAATACGAACGGCGTTGTCACCTTGGGCAAAGGGGCGAAAATGTCGATAGAGCAAATAGGACCTGCTTTTTACGCCCCGCGAGGAGCTAGCTTTGTCATGGAAGAAGGTGCTTCCTTTTATGCCAATACTTCCAATGGCTTTAACTCAAGCACACGGCGTTTCAGTCAAATGACGATTGGCAAAAATGCTAATTTTCATGTGACAGATGCTGGTAGAACGAGGAATCGTTCAACCAGTCGACCGATGATCGACATTGCCAATACTATAACGGTGGATGAAGAAGCGGTGTTTCTAGTCGAAACCGAAGTAAACCGTAGTGAGATGATTTATTTTAGAAACGCCCGTGCGAGCTTAAATCTTCAAGGGGTTCAACGATTTGAGTTGATCCATCCTACGACACGTGCAGGAACAAGTCGAACGACATTACAGCAATTGATTCGTTCGAATAATAACACCGTGGCTGATGGATTATCGATCAACTTTGAAAATCAAAAAGTTTCTCTTTGGACTGGAACCGGGGAGCAACCCAATGAAGAATTTATCAATGTTTCAGGTAGATTGCGGATCAATCGAAACAACGGGGGCAACCCGTCATGGGGAACATTCAATGCAAATGCGCGTTCTCGTTATATCAGTGTGGAAAATGTGGAAGGATCTATCTCCTCATTAAATGATGTGGATTTTGTTGCCGCAATCAGTGCCAATAACTATCGTCGTATCGCTTTTTCTGAACCAGAAGGGTTGGTGGCACGAATTGATGCCTTGAGTGATCAGTCCACTGAGATCACTGGTTCAATGTATGAAGATACAGATGTCACAGTCGTGACATACACCAATACGGCGGGTGAGGTCGTTGAGTTGACCAAGGATTCTGAACGTATCGAATGGGAAGGATACCGTGATGAAAGTGAACTCTATCGGTATTTCCGCATCCAACTGAGAGAAAATGAACGCTTGGAAACGGAGACAGAAGTTTCAGTCTTCTTATCAAAACCTTCTGTTGAGACACTAATTGATACCACAGCCCGTCGCACAGTCATCAAAGGGGTGGATTTTGAAGCCTACAATATCACATTGGATCGCTTCAAAGTCAATGAACTAGCTAATGAAGCAGCACTCCATGCTTTGATTCTGGAAGAAAGCCGAGCACAAGCCGAAAATGTCTTGACTCATGCCGATATGACGACTGATTTTCGTGTCATTGATACGGATGTCACCTTGGATGTTGACGAAGATGGCAGCTATTATGCGGTGCTTGAAGTGGGGAATAAAGCCTATCAACAGGTGATCGGTATTGACGTGACTTCCAAACTTGAGCATATGCGGGTGACGATCCCGACGAAAATGGTTTTCGAATCTTTATACAATGCGGCGGAGTCTAATCGTAATTTTGAGAGTCAAACGTATGAGATCCGTAATCACTCTTCCTTGGCAGTAGCTACCTACATCAATCAAGTAGCTATTGATGATAGTGCCGGCATCGTGCTCTTAGAAGCTGGCGAAAATCCGCTTGATTATGCGGAAAGTGAAAGCGAAGAGGAAGACCCTATCCTGACCTATGACGACATCTCGGTACCGTTGTTACGTTTGAATCTAAAAACGGAAGAAACGGAAATCCAGCTCTATGAAGCAATGGAAGAACAACCCCTGATGCGCTTAGAAGAAAGGAGCCGGGCACCGATTTCATTGACTGGTGATTTTTACGGTGATTATCCTCGGTGGGTCGTAGATGCAGAAGAGGACCAAGGGGGCTATTACGAAGATTCATTGGTACCGAACTATCGCATCATCTTGCGATTCGTACCCAGAGATTAAGCAACATGATCGTACCTAACACTAAGGAGGTGAATCCATTGGAGCAAACGAATCAAACCGAAAACAAGGAACAACGCAAATGGGTCTTGTGGTTGTTGCTACTGGCAGTACTTGCTGGTGGGATCGGGTACTATTTCTATCCATCAAAAGAAGCCGTTCCTTTGATCAGTGCTGACCTGTTGCCTGAAGCCGGTGATGCCACCGACCAGCGATTGGCTGAGCGGGCGCAGGAAATCGCAGATGCCAATTATTTTACCCTGCAAATCAATCCAACCGCTCTTTTTGAAGACGGTCACAGTGCCGGCTCGATCGAGATCGTCAACCCTGGAACGAACGTTTATCCAATTGCCGTGGATATCTCTTTACTGTCTAGCGGAGAAGTGATCTACTCTTCCGGTGCGATCTATCCAAACCAATTTGTGGAAAATGTCAATTTGACCACACCATTGGCTAAAGGCGAATATCCTGCCAAAGCCACGATCAACATCTACGACCCTGAGACCAAAGAAAAGCAAGGGGTCACTGAAGCAGAATTAACGATTATCGTTAAAAATTAAAAAAGAAAAGTGAGGAAATAAGAATGAAAAAATTAGTAGCAGCTATTTTGAGTACCGCAACGATCGCAGGAGTAGTAGCAAGTGGTGTAACAGCCTTTGCTGATCAAACCATTGATGGACGTAGGGGTGAAACTTCAGGAGAAATCGAAGTAAAAGGAATCATCGGGCAATTTGATAACACCACCCCTGGACCAAATCCAGTTAATCCAAACGAATGGATCAATGTGACGATTCCGACGACAGCATTGTTTTATACTACTGAAGCATCTAGCCATACGGAGATTGTTTCACCTAACTATAAAGTAATCAATAACTCAGCTGTTGGCGTGATCGTTTCAGTTTCCGATGTTGATACGCCATTGAATATGGGCGAGGTTGATTTGTTAAACGTAAATAACATCGAGTTGTTTGCTAATGGAGAAGCAACCGTTGTGGATACTGAGTTATTCACTTTAACGGGTAATGCAGGTGCCAATGCTGAAGGCAATTTTAGCTTCAATGGAGAAGCAACTCCAGTGGATTCAAGTAAAGAATCCAATCCAAGCTTCAACTTAGTCTTAAGCTTTGCGCCTGATTTGGCTGATGAGGAATAATTAACATCCCAATAAAGAAGGGATCAATCGCATGAAAAAACGAAGCAAATTGTTTTTTGTAGTTATCGGATGCTTAGCTATCATTGGTTGGGGATTTCCGGTTATTGCGTCAGCTGATCCGACAGTAGGACAAATCACGGTAAATGGGCGGATTGGAGAAGCTACCAGTGAATCGAAAGAGAAACCGAAGTGCGACAATGATTATAAGATAACGATCGTGGCAGATGCTTCTCAAATTGGACAAGGGAAATTACCGCAAACTGGCTCTTCAAATCAACAGTTCTTGCTATCTTTGGGGTATCTACTCTTAGCATTGGTGCTGTTCATTCTGATCAGAAGAAAAAGATCCTTCAGCAAACGATTTGTTCCGTAAAGCATCAACTACAAAGTCGAACGTTAAAAAGAGAAACTGTGCGCAATCCCACAGTTTCTCTTTTTTCTTAGTTTCTATGAAAGCACGAAAAGCAAAGACAAGCTTGCTGCTGCCTATTCTACTGTTCAACGAGCAATGAATCGGGAACTACCATCTGCTTTGACTGTACCGGAAAACAGAAGTAAGAAATTTTTTACAATAATGAAGCAGGTGAAAAATTTGTCAACGATGAATAGTATACAGCAAGCCATAAGGACGCATTCGTCATAAACGTTGGTTTACTTGAACGTTTGAACGTAAGAAAAATATTTTTTAGCCTGCCTACTAAAAGGGTTGAATAGGGTGTTTGATGAAAACTAGCCAACATTGATAATGGTTGTGAAAGCAACAAGCACCTTAGTAACAAAGAGGATACCTACGATAAAAGAAATGACTGTAAAGGAGCGGAGCATAGAATGACTGTTTTTACATCAAAAAAAGAATATATAGAGAAATTCCAAGAAAAGTTAGCAGGGTCACTCAGAGCAAATGGTGCATTAGCACATTATGTTGCCAAACAATTGGATCAGCTCAATTGTTTGGTTCAAGACATCTCGCAAGACACGTTTTGGGAAAGAATACCTGTCATTTTAGGCATTGATGCAAAACTTGTCTTGATCACTGATTTGATGAGGTTTGATGATTTTACAGATGAAGAGATCATCCGAATTGTTGAACAGGATTATCATTATTACTTCAAAGAGCTTTGCGGGTATACTCTTGGGATGGAAGCGAAGCACTCGCTGATATTCAATATTAAGTAAGCCACTCACAGCTAAATTTTCCCATAGTAAAGCAATGAGAGGAGACTTTGCTCATTTGCTTTTGATTCCTATCGGCACGCAGGTTGAAGGAGTGATATATTTTGGGAAAGCCATCAACAGTCAAGCATAAAAAATGAATTTTTTGGCTAAAGAAATGGATCGTTACTGTGTACGATGCAATTGGAAGATGGAAGTGCAAAAAGACATGAAATAGAGAGAAACACTACCAAAAAGCCGACTTTGTGGTAATGTTTCTCTCTATTTCGCTTCCTCGTTACTGCGCTAGTCATGCTGGGAATAGTCTTTTCTTTTGTTTCTAAGTTCTTTCGTGTAAAATGCCTGATTGAAGAAGTGACCTACACGGTTTTTGTAAATAAGGGCAAAAATGATCGCAACCAGCAAAAATTCTGCAAATAAAATTATTTGTGTTATATTTGAAAGGCATCTGTTTGCTTTTTAACGATCGTTTGTGTTTATTGTTAAATAGTGTTAGAAAGCAACTGCTCCTAGCCTATCTTTTTTTCAATTGATCCGCAGGGGCAGGTTTATCCAAGTAAAACCCTTGTTGAAGAAAAATCTCTTCTTCAAGCAAATACTCGTGAATATCGGAGGTTTCCACTCCTTCAACGATAAATTGGAGCTGGCGGTTACTGGCGATATTGCGCCAGAAGTCGATCAAAAAGAAAATCTCTTTTTGGGGCAGCACGCGCAATGAGATAGGAGAGAATTTGATCACGTCGATTTTGTCCAGCATTGGCGCAATATTCGTCAGGGAATGAATGCCCGTCCCTACATCATCCAATGCGACAGAAAAGTGCATCTGTTTTATTTGGTTGATTTTGTTCATAAGAAAGGATTTGGGATCACAGGCGATGGAAGGTTCCGTATCGTCTTCGGTGATCTCAATCAAAATACGATTATGGTAAGGGGCTAAGTCTGCTAACATCAGAAAGGTTTCTGGGTAACTAAGTTGTTGCGGGTGGATATTGAGACTAATTTTTGTATTTTCGTTGGGATGAAGCAAGCTGAAAATTTCATTTCGATACCATTGTAGTAAGCGAGTGTGTAGTTTTTTATATTTGATCACTTGCTGGAAGAAAGAAAGGGGAAACCTATTTCTTTCGGTACTTCGCAATAATAACTCGTAGCCAATCACTTTCTGACTATCTTGTTTCATTTGAAAGATAGGCTGGGCATCAAAGTATAATTGGGGAAATATCGATAAGAGTTCTTGTTCAATTTTTTCAGCCATTGGTTTCTGCTCCTTTCTGGAGTAGCTTTAATTTTGGTTTCATGAAGGGAGAATGTTCCTGATCCTTTCCATGAATCGCTCGCATGCTCGTCTATGATCTGCTAGAAAGAAGCGTTACCTTCAATAATAGGCGAGATATTCTTAAGAAGAATAAGCAAAGAAAGAAGGAGTCGTATGATTATCCATCTGATTTATACTGCGATGTATGCTATTTTAGTCGTGAGCTTGCTTATATCGTATGATCTGTTTATCAAAAATTTTAAAGAATTAAACTTGCGTCTTTCGTTTAAAATTCTGATCGGCATTGTTCTGTTTATTTCGCAAGTCTACTTTATTATATCATTTTCTTTAAATAGTATTGGTTATGTTGCGTATGAATATACGATTCCGATCTTTATTTATTATTTTGGCGTCCTCAAAGAAAAAATCTATTTAGTTGGGCTGGTCCCTGTTATTTTGCTAACTTTTTTTGCATTGATCAATAAATTTGATTGGCAAGCTATGTTCTTTATTATCGGTTTAAATTATGTCATTTTAATCGTGACCTACTCACTAAAGAAAATATTTTACGGTAAAGCAAATCACACCTTTTTTTATCTATTTTCAATTCTTGTGACTGTTGGTTCGCCAATGGTCGACTCAGGACTTTTTTATCGCCGAGAAATTGGCTTTGGCGATGTTGTATTTCTAGGGATTGGCTCAGGGATCATTCTCTTTTTGTGGAAGTATTATCTTCATAACCAAAAAAACTTTCTCGAAAAAATCAACACAAAAATCATTGAACGCAATTATGATGAGTTGACCAAGATAAAAAATTTTCGCAGTCTAAACGAGGACATCTCCAAGCTAACGTTAATTGAAAAGAATCAACTAATTGTAGGGATGTTGGATTTGGATCATTTCAAGCAGATCAATGATCACTATGGACATCAAATCGGTAACCAAGCCTTGACGTTTTTCGCTGAAAAACTGACGACTTTTCTTGACCAAAAAATCGAAGATCCGTCTTTAGTGGAGGTCTATCGATACGGGGGCGAAGAGTTCTTAGTCTTGTTTAGAGGACATACTTTAAGTGAAGTAAAAAATATCATTGAAGAGTTCCATGCATTTTTAAGGAAAGAACAGTTGAATTTAGATGCAGCTCAACTGACTCTTTATTTTTCAGCAGGAATTTCAAAAGCCGAGCCAGCCTTAGACATTTCAGAAACCTTTTACCAAGCCGATCAAGCTTTGTATGAAGCGAAAAGGAAAGGCAGAAATCGCACGATTATTTTTACTTGAGACGTTTGCTTTTCAGAAGAAGTTTTAATAGAGAGACAAGGATCATAGGTTTCTTTTTCCAGAGTCATATCTTTGTCAAAAGGAAGAGAGGGAGCAATTTGGCAAGTATAACGGTTTACCAAATGGTTTACCGATTATTTTTAGAGGTTAAGCGAAGAGAAAAAATAAGTAGAGTACTTTTTAAGAAGTGGAGAGAAACCACTTCTTTTTTTGCACCTAGCATTGGGCAGCCGCACTTGGCAGCATCGACATGGTTTTCTGGCGTGTTTACACCCTTTGATAGTAATGGTATATTTATTTGATAAGTAAATAAAATTATTTTGTGATGTGTGTAACGATGACTACTAAGGAGACTTCCCTATGAAACCAATTCGGCGAACACTGTACCAAAGTGCTTTGTACGTAGCTATTCCTTTGATCGCGAGTCTGCTGATTGGTTACCTAGCCAAATGCTCACTCCTGATTCCAGCATCCATTATTTATGGCGTTCTTTTGGTGTTTATGATCCCTTCCGACAGCTTTTTATCAAGCAGCGTGGACTACCAAACGAAAAGCATGAATCCAAGTTTTCGTCCTCCACCACTAAAGAGAAGAATTGAAGGTGCGCCAGAAACGATCAATTTCCTATTCGTTTTAACGGCACTGGTTTTGTGTTTGCTGCTCTTGTTGGCTGGGTAAAGGGAATTCATAGAAATCATGTACTAAGAAAAATGTCGAAAATAAAAAGGAGAACAGCGATGAAATTACTCAAACAAATCAATTTGATGGATGATCAAAAAACAATAAAGAGATTGAATCTCGCAGCAATCCCTGCCTTGATTTTTTTCTATGTCTTTTTTACATTTTTAACAGTAGCTGGTCACGGAGCAACTAATGAACCCCCTTTTTTCATCGGACTTTTGATCTTAATGGGTACGTATATTGTTCTCATCATCATTCATGAATTGATCCACGGTGCCTTCTTCAAGCTTTTTGACCCCAAAGGGAAGGTAAAGTTTGGGTTCAAAAATGGGGTAGCATATGCCACGAGTCCCCATTCCTTTTATTCAAAAGGAAAATTTGCCATCATTTTATTGGCACCATTCATTGGCATTTCTGTGGGTCTTTTTCTTTTTTACTTTTTTGGTTGGTTGACCGTGTCTCTTTTTACTTGGATCGCTTCCGTACATGCCGCTAGTTGCGTGGGAGACTTTTACTTTCTTTATCTTATTTCTAAAGCACCAGCGAACAGTTGTGTGGAAGATACTGAAGTAGGGTTGAATATTTATCAAAAATAAGGTTTTATCCATATGATAGAAGCTTTGCAAATAAGGTAGTAAAAGGCGTTGAATCAATTGATTCAATGCCTTTTTGTCGTTATCTCACTATTTTTTCAGCTTCACAGAATCGCGTATGTTTAACTGCGGGACAATTTGATAATGGGTAAGCGGTTCTTCAGGAGCATTAATACGATTCAAAAGGGTTTTAACTGCCAGTTTTCCCATATAATCAAGGTTAGTTGCAATATTTGTAATCTGTGGGACTGCCATTCGTGTAAACTCAGTTTCATCAAAACATAGAATACTGATATCGTCAGGAATGATGAACCCAGCAGATTGCAGATAACTATTCAACATAAATGCCAAGCCTGAATTTACACAAAACCAAGCTTCAGGCATTTGTTCAATTTTTTTAAGTCGTTCAAATAAAGCGCCTTGCGACTCTTCGATTTGCGTTATTTCGATAGCAGAGTCTGATGATAATTCATTTTCACATAATGCTCGATGGTAGCCTCTATATCGCTCAAGATAGCTTGGCGAAAAGTCAATATCACCGATGAATCCAATCCGTGTAAGACCATTTTGGATTAAAAGCGATATGGCTTGAAATGTGCCATCTGTATTTTTAGATAAAATTGCATCGGCCATTAAGTCTGGATGGTGATGATCGACCAGCACAACTGGAACTCCTGTTTGAATCATCCTTTTTATAAAAGCGTTTTTGCTGTGTGAAAGAATGAAGATTCCATTATATTCATTCACATCTGGCGGCACAGAGGTTTGTAGGTCTTTTTCTGTAATTGTATGACGCTCTATTTGATATCCAGCATTGTGGGCAGAGGTTTCGATGCTTTTAATGATTTCCCCGAAAAAGCTAATCTGAGAGAAGGCAAATTCGGTAGCCATTAAAAGAAACCGTTTATCTTCTGATAATGAGGAAGCTTTTTTGTAGTGATAGCCAAGTTCATCAGCTTTATTTTTCACTAAAATTCTTGTTTGTTGACTTACACCAGGCATATTGCGCAATGCTTGAGAAACAGAGTTTTTAGATATACCAAGTGCATCTGCGATATCTTGCATGGAAGCTTTTTTCATATACTCACCTAAATTCATTTTGTGTTTATATCGATTATAGCACACTATTTACCTACTGCGTAAAAATAATTACAAAAAGTAATTTGTAATCACACTTACGTAATGTTGACAATTCAAATTACGAATGATATGATTCTTTTGTAGAAAAGAAAACGGTTACTAATAGGAGGAGACCTCATGAAAATGAAAAAAATTCTTTTTGGTGCAACGGCAATTTTAGCGGGAACAACATTACTTTCTGCATGTGGAGGCAATTCAGAAGAATCAGCTGCAAATGATGGGAAGACCAACATTACATTTTGGGCCGCTCCAAACCCAACTCAATTGAAGTATTGGCAAGAAATGGCGGATGAATTTGAAAAGCAAAATGAGGACATTACAGTTGAAGTAACTCAAATGAAGGAAAGTCCCTCTTCAGAAGCGACGATTCAAAGTGCGATTGCTTCCAACACTGCACCAACTTTGTCTGAAAACATCAATCGAAGTTTTGCGGCTCAGTTAGCTGCTAGTGAAGCAATTCTTCCGCTTGAACAGCAAGCCTCTTTCGATACGATTGTGGAAGACCGCAACATGAAACAAACAATTGATAGTTGGAAATTCTCAGATGATAGTCAGTATGTTCTGCCCGTATACTCTAATCCAATTCTCTTTGGCTGGCGTTTAGACATTTTAAATGAACTTGGAATCAATGAGGTGCCAAAAACTTACACTGAATTATTACAAGTGGTGGACAAAGTAAAAGGTACGGATAAAGCACTTTGGGCGAAAAAAGATTTGACCGATCCAACAGCATGGATGCGCTGGTTTGACTTCTTCCCTCTATATAATGCGGCAAGTGAGGGGGCAGGATTTGTCGAAAACAACAAGTTTTCTGCAGATGAAACAGCAATGAACAATGTATTCGATTTAATGAGTACATTAGCAGATGAGAACGTTTTACGGACGGGAGAAGCCACGGATCCCTTTGAAAACGGGGATAGTATTATGACTGATTTAGGTCCTTGGACGTTCCCTAATTGGGAAGAAAAGTATCCTGAACTGAAATTTGGTGAAAATTATACGGTAACTGCACCTGTTGTCCCAGATGCCTTAGCTGATACAGAGCATGTTTCGACCTATGCGGACGCGAAAGGAATTGTCATGTATGCTCAAGCCACTGAAGAAGAACAGGCGGCAGCTATGAAGTTTTTATCATTTGTATATTCCGATGAAAATAACGATATGAAATTGTTAGAGATGACGTCGCTCATTCCAGCAAGGGATGATGCAACAGAAAATGATACTTTCAAAGCATATTTTGAAGAAAATCCAGCAATGAAAGTTTACGCAGAAAACGTACCTTATGCAGTTCCGGCAATGGATAATGAGAAATACAATGATATACAGCAAGTTTTTGGAGAACAAGCATGGGTGCCAGTGGTACGAGGTGAAAAAGATGCAAAAACAGCTGTAACCGATGCGAAGATAGCTGTTGAAGGGGCGCTTCAATAATGAGCAAGAACACAAAGTTGGGCTGGTCGTTCACCAGCCCATACCTGATTTTTACTTTGATTTTTTTCCTGCTTCCATTACTCTGGTCCTTTTGGCTTGCTTTAACGAGTTGGAATATGATCTCGCCTACAGTTGAATTTGTTGGTTTCCAAAATTTTATCGACGCATTTAAAAGCCCTGCAATTCAATCTGCATTTGTCGTTACCTATAAGTTTCTTGTTATATTTGTCCCTATGGCGTTGATCTTGTCTATGGGTATCGCCCTGCTAGTCAACAGCTTGCCAAAGTTAAAAGGATTATACATGGTTGCGTTTTTCCTTCCTTATCTATCAAGCGGAGTCGTTACTTCCTTAATAGTAAAGGGGCTGCTATCTTATAATGGGCCTTTTAATACTTTTTTACGCACAAAATTAGGCTGGGATATTGATTGGCTGGGAAATCCGCATACAGCGATTATGATTGTATCACTGATGATTGCGTGGAAAATGTCTGGATACTATGCCTTGATATTGATATCCGGGTTAGGAAATATCAACAAAGAAATTTATGAAGCAGCTGCAATTGATGGTGCAAGCCGATGGACTAGGTTTTGGAAAATTACCTTCCCAATGCTTTATCCAGCGTTTTTTACCGTCACAGTATTGGCAGTAGGGATTAGTTTTGGGATTTTTACAGAAGTGTATCAACTGACTGGAGGCGGACCAAACTTTGCTACAAACACTTGGCAAATGGAAATTTATAATCAGGCATTCGTTAATCTTAAGTCAGGATACGCATCTGCCGTTGCTCTCATGGCTTCGGTTGTGACATTTGCATCAATCGGTGTGATTCGTAAGTTGTTAGAAAAATGGGGTGAAAAAAATGGTTGGTCATAAACGTACAAAAGGAAAAAATAGCTTGCTTTATTTAGTAACCACAGCGGTCATGCTGATTATGACTTTTCCTTTTGTTTATTTAGTGCTGCATTCATTTGCTGCGTGGGACCAAGTAGATCGCAAAATTATCCCCACAACATATAGTTTGCGTTCTTGGACATGGTTGTTCGGCGGATCACCGACATCAGCAGATGTACCTTGGATCGGAGCTTTTGTCAATACAACGATCGTTGCTTCGATTGCAACGTTTTTAATGATGGTATTTGCTCTAATGGTAGGCTATGCTTTAGCGAAAATTGAGTTTAGAGGAAAAAAATTAGTCAATAATTTTATCCTTTTTCAAATGTTTTTTCCAGCTATCATTTTACTGATCCCTCAGTTTTTGATGGTGACTAGAGCTGGATTTCTCGATTCTTATGCCGGTATGATTATTCCAACAGCTATCAGTTTATGGGCGATTTTTATGTACACAAATTTTTTCAAAGCGATTCCTGACACGCTCATTGAAGCAGCTAAATTAGATGGAGCTACAGAACTTCAAGTATTGTTTAAGGTTGTTTTACCGATGTCAAAATCGATTACCACAGTAATTTTCTTATTTCTTTTCACAGATCGCTGGACAAATTTACTTTGGGATATGATTGTTTCAAAAAGTGACAATACAGTGACTTTGAATGTATTGATTTCACAAATGTTTGGTCCTTATGGGACCTATCCCGGACCTATGTACGCCGCATCTGTATTGTTGACACTGCCGTTGATTGTCTTGTTTTTGATTTTTTCAAAGCGATTCCAAGACGGCATGCAATTTACATTAAAGTAAGAGGTTAAGTATATGTGGTGGGAAAATGCAGTATTTTATGAAATTTATATTCCTTCTTTTGCAGACAGCGATGGGGATGGGATTGGGGATATTGAGGGGATTCGATCTAGATTGTCTTATTTAAAAGCAGTCGGCATTGATGCAATTTGGTTGACGCCCTTTTATCCTTCACCAAAAGTAGACAACGGCTATGATGTTTCGGATTATTGTGCGGTTGATCCGCAGTATGGATCACTGGAGCAGCTGATGCGTTTAATCGAAGACGCACATCAACTAGAAATCAAAATAATCATTGATGTTGTCTTCAACCATACATCAACGAATCATCCTTGGTTTATCGAGGCTGCTTCCAGTAAGGAGAGTTTGAAACGAGATTGGTACATTTGGCGTGATTCTCCTAATAACTGGGAAAGTTTCTTTGGCGGATCAGCATGGTCATTTGATGAGATTACAAAGCAATATTATTACCATAGTTTTGCTAAAGAGCAAGCTGATTTAAACTGGCAGAATAAAGAGGTAAAACAGGCTGTTCTCCAAGTGATACAGTTTTGGTTAGAACTAGGTGTAGACGGGTTTCGGTTTGATGTAATAAACAATCTTACCGTGAACGATCAATTTAGCGATAATCCAATCGGAGAAGACGGCAGACAAATACACCGTTACGATGTGAATCAATCAGGAATCATGGAGACTTTAAAAGAGCTGAACGAGTGGATCAAAGAACAAAATCCAGAAGTGTTCACGGTAGCAGAAATTAGTTCGGATAATCTGTCGCTGATCAATAGCTATACAGATGAGGCACATTTTGACACGGCATTTCATTTTAATTTAGGCAGTATGAAGCATCTAGATCTTCAAAATCTTCAAAAACTGACAAAAGAATTCCAAGAGATGAGTAAACAAAACAAGATACCGACACTTTTCTTTAATAGTCATGATATGAGTCGCTCGTGGAATCGATTAGCGAATAACGACTATTCTCTTTACCAATTGTTCGCTGTTTTTGTACTGATCAACCGGGGAATTTCTTTCTTGTTTCAAGGGGAAGAGCAAGGGGCAGCCGACTATGAAGCACAATCTTTCGAGGATATCAGAGATATTCAAGCAAAAAATAAATACCGTGAAATGTTGCTTTCTATGAGTGAAGAGCAAGCACTCTTGGAAGCCAATCAAGTAAATCGGGACCGTTCAAGAGGGATGATTGCATGGAACAATGATCAAGACGCTGGTTGGATCGGAATCGGGCCAAGAAATCCTGAAGCAGATCATATTCTTACACTATACAAGCAATTGATTCAATTGAGAAAAGAAGAAGGACCTTTTCAGACGATTAATATGATCAAGCTTCAAGAAGCATGTTTGAGTTATCAGACAGAAAACCTGCATATCATTCTGAATTTTGGAAAAAGAAAAGTGCAGCATCCGTTACAAGTGAAGATGAGTACTCTTTTTGGCAGGGGGACGTTGAGTACTGATGGAAACTTGGTCCAAGTTCCACCGAAAGCTTGTTGGATAGGAAAGGAGCATCTATGATTCATATCAAAACATTATTAGATGAGTATCGTAAGAAACAGTCGAAAGAAGCAAAAGAGGCTTCTGTCTTAAAGTTTTCTGGTGTTGGAAAGAAAGACGTCTATAATATTACGGCACCATTTGAATTATCTGGAAAAAAAGTAATTGCTGGGCGTGTGGAGGCAAGAGACAGCGAAGCATCTTCAGTAAATTTATTTGAGGAATCGGAAGCTGATGTATGGGTTAAAATCGCTGACGGAATAGATTTGCCATTACAGGATCCATTCTATACCCGAATTAATGGGAAAGTAATTCTTGGAGGAGTTGAAGTCATTTTCTTTGAAGATGGAAAAGCGAATTGGCGTACTGTATTTTACCAATTAAACGATTGTTCCTTTGCTAAGAAACTTTTTGAAGGGCCATGGGGAATGAAGGATCTGCGTTTGAAACAGTTATCTTCAGGAAACATTCTGATCTTGACTCGCCCGCAAGGCAAAAAAGGCGGACGCGGAAAAATAGGTGTAACGATGATTAATGATCTTGATGAGCTTACCATTGAAATTATCGATGATGCCCCACTATTGTCGAATCAATTCTGTGACAGTGAATGGGGAGGAGGAAATGAGATTTACGAAATCGATGGCAGAGTTTGGGTTTTAGGACATATCGCTGCTTTTGATGACCAAGGGAATCGTCATTATTATGCTATGCGCTTTTGTTTGGACTGGGAAACACCTGCAATGGTTGAAGCCAAAATCATTGCAGAAAGAAAAGATTTTGCATCAGGTCCGATGAAACGACCTGATTTAGAAGATGTCGTCTTTAGCGGTGGTCTTCACTTTGTTGGAAAAGATGCTGTGTTATATGCAGGCATCAGTGATGCAGGCGCTCAGAAACTTAAAATAGAAAATCCATTTAGATAGAGGTTAATTAGATGAAAATAGAACGTTTTGATGAAAATCCATTAATTAAACCAGCTGATGTGAAACCGCTGCATGACGGATATGAAGTTATCGGCGCATTTAACGGCGGTGTTGCAAAATACAAAGATGAAGTTCTGTTATTGTTACGGGTAGCGGAACGTCCAATTTCCGAGGATCCAAATGTAATCAAGGCTCCAGTGTTTGACCCGAAGACACAATCAATGGAAGTTTTGGCTTTTCAGCGCGATGATGAAGAATATGATTTTGAAGACCCTCGGATGATTCGAAAAAAAAATAAACTAGATAGTTTTGTTTATTTAACCTCTTTATCCTATATTCGAATCGCCCGCAGTAAAGATGGCCATCATTTTACTGTAGATGATCAGGCATTCTTATATCCATTTAATGACTATCAAACATTCGGGATTGAAGATGCTCGATGCACCCAAATCGGTGATACTTACTATATCAATTTTAGTTCTGTTTCACCCGTTGGTGTCTGCGACTCCCTAGTATCAACGAAAGACTTTCAGTCTTATTGTGATCTAGGAAATATTTTCGCGCCAGAGAATAAAGATGTGCTGATTTTTCCAGAAAAAATCAACAACCAGTATTATGCACTGCATCGACCTTCTTTAAAGAGCATTGGTAATTATGATATATGGATAGCCTCTTCGCCGGACTTGGTGAGTTGGGGGAATCATCATCATCTTCTAGGTGTTCGCGAAAATAGTTGGGAAAGCGGTCGTATTGGCGGTGGCTTGGTTCCGATTAAAACCGATGAAGGCTGGCTGGTTCTTTATCACGGAGCTACGCCGGAGCACCGTTATTGCATGGGAGCAGCGCTTCTTGATTTAAACGATCCAACTAAGGTGATTGCAAGAAGCAAACAACCAATCATGGAACCAGAGGCGAACTATGAGAAAAACGGCTTTTTTGGTGATGTTGTTTTTGGTTGCGGAGGAATAACCGTTCGTGATCAATTAACAATGTATTACGGTGTCGCCGATACATCAATGGCTGGTTGTACTTTTTCGATTACAGATATTATGAAACAAGTAAAAGAGGAAAGCTAATGAATTGGCAGCAAAAACTTAGGGAATGGCAATCCTGTGAGCATTTGGATTCGGTAATGAAAGAACAATTAAAGACTCTGTCTGACCCAGCCGAATTGGAAGAACGTTTTTATAAATACTTATCTTTTGGAACAGGCGGGATGCGTGGAGAATTAGGGGTCGGAATCAATCGCATCAATGATTATACAATTAAACGAGCAGCTCTTGGTTTAGCACAGTACATCAGTGAAGCTGAAGCTTCACAGCAAGGTGTGGTGATTTCTTATGATAATCGTCACGGGTCGCAACGATTTGCAAAATGGACAGCCCGTGTACTTGCCAGCCAAGGGGTGAAGGTTTATTTGTCCGATCAGTTACGCCCCACTCCTCAACTATCCTTTCTCGTGCGTCATTACCATGCCTTTGCGGGAGTAATGATCACAGCGAGTCATAATCCTAAAGAGTACAATGGATTCAAAGTCTATGGATCGGACGGAGGTCAAATTACTCTTGCAGCTGCAGAACGGTTGTTGACAATTTTGAATGAAATACGAAATGAACTTGCCATTGAAGCTGAACCGTTGTCGGTTTATGTAAACAATAAAATAATTAATCTTTTTGGGGAAGAAGTTGATACGCTTTACTTAGAAAAATTGGCTCTTGTTAGTCAAAACCCAGCACAAACCAGCCGTTTTGGTTCAAAAGTATCAATTGTTTACAGTCCGCTACATGGTTCGGGAAATATTCTCGTACAAAAGGCGTTCCAAAAATTAGGCTTTACAAATCTCCGGGTAATAAAAGAGCAGGCAGTTCCAGATCCAGATTTTTCAACAGTCATGTTACCAAATCCAGAAGATGAGCAGGCATTTGCTTTGGCATTAGATGAGGCTGCAGCCAGACCAGCACAGCTTATACTTGCAACGGATCCTGATGCGGATCGTTTGGGTGCTGCGGTGATTAAAAATGGGGAGCCGTTCTTTTTGAATGGAAACCAAATTGGGGTTTTGATACTCGATTATATCATTCGATCCACTAAAGAGCCCGACAGGTTAAAAGATTTTTTCATTGCCAAAACGATTGTGACATCTGACTTAGGAGAAAAAATTGCAGCTGCTCATGGGATTGAGACAAGAAACACGCTGACGGGATTTAAGTTTATTGGGGAACAAATCCAGTTGTCAGAAGCAAAGGAAGATAAGCACTTTCTTTTTGGGTATGAAGAAAGTTTTGGCTATCTTGCTGCCACTTTTGTAAGAGACAAAGATGCGATTCAAGCTGCTGTTTTACTAGCTGAAACTGCGTTAAGTTGTTTTTTTGAAGGTATCGATCTGATAGACCGATTGAATGACATTTATGAACAATATGGTTATTATGCGGAATGTTTAGAAACTCAAATGTTTCCAGGAAAAGACGGACTGATACAAATGAATCGGCAATTAGATGATTTAAGGTCTCAGGGGTTTATTCAATTAGACGGATTTGAATTACTATGCAAAGAAGATTACCTTAGTTCAGAACGCTGGATTTCAGACAATCAAAAAAGTTTGCTGACATTGCCATCTTCTAATGTCTTAAAATATATTTTTAAAGATGGCTCTTGGCTTTGTCTCAGACCATCGGGAACGGAACCTAAATTTAAGATTTATTATTCGGTTCATGGGAAAAGCAAGGTAGAGACAGCAAAAAAACTGGAAAATCTGAAAGTCGCATTTCATCAATTGATCAAAAAATGAAAGAGGAAGCCGCCTTTTCTGGTTCCTAGCGAGAGAGTGACTGATTCAATAAAAAGAGAATCGAGTCTGTTTCAGACTGCAGATTCTCTTTTTTTCGATCAGTCAAAGAAGTAAAATGTTCAGAAATTGTGGAATTCATTTTATTCTAAGGGATGTCAGAAATTTAAGACCAGTTGAATCAATGTGCCTATTAGCAAGATTTCACCGATACAACGGTAAACTACCAGCAACTTTATTAATAAGCTTTTTCTTGCCTTTTAGACAAATACCAAAATAAGCCAGCTTTTCTGGAGCAATAGACTCGAGGGTTTGGCGGTATTGCTCATAGGAATTAGTAATTTGGGCGACATCGGAAAAGTCAATAATAGTGACATCTTGGTCTGACTGTTGGCTAATCGATTCGCGAATGGTCTGCAATTGTTCTTTGTTTGTTTTCAAGATAGGAATCGGAAAATTGACGATTCCTAAGTGTTTGTTACCAGTCGAATCATAGATGTCTTCTCCGATTCCTTCTGGATACAGTTTTCCCAAAGTAACACCTAAGATCGCCGCAGTGTTCGCGACTAATCCAATCGGTAATTGTTCATCGATAATCATGACGCATTTTTCTTGGTTATTCATTCATATTCACTCCATCTTCTTGATAAATTGTTTGATAAGCTTTCGGGGTGACCCCAATCAAGCTTTTAAAGATACGGGTAAAATGGCTTTGATCGCTAAAACCGGTCAGAAAAGCGACTTCTGCAATTGCCTCTTGAGCCTCCAGTTTTTTCTTAGCAGCACTGATGCGCACAGTACTTAAATATTGAAAAGGGGACAGGCCATACGCTTTCGTGAACTGCCGAATCAAGACATACTGATTCATTCCAAGAACGTCACTTAATTCACTTAGTGATAATTTTTCGGCATAGTGCTGATCAATATAGGCTTTCGCTACAGCAGCTTTATTTGTAGTCGTCTCTGTCTGTTCTTGGGTGAAATCCGCATACTGAACAAGCAGGTCGTGAAGGAGACAAGTAAAGCGTTCTTGTTTCTCAAATTCATCGCCCTGATCTGACAGCAATAGTTGGTGCACCGCATGGAATTCCTCTTTTTCTTTTACTTGACGAATGACTGGTTCAGGAAAGTGGGGTGTCAATCGAGTGTTAAAAATTTTTTGCACCTGCGCGGTCATATTCTCTGGTGTTAAGTGGATGTTGCGGTAAACCAGTTTCTCTTCCGTGAGTTGCTGGCAGCTATGGGCAGCTTTTGGTGGAATCAAAATCAAATCGCCCGCTTCAACGATATAGCAAGTATTCTGACAGGTGAATTTGCGCGTGCCAGCTTCCATTAAGCCAATCACGTAATATTCATGCCAATGGTTAGGAAACTCTTGCTGGATACCGTTAAACAATAAGGCCTCTACACCAAGGGTGCTATCTTGAATAATTTGTCGTTCGTTTCTCATCTGAAACCTCCTTTTTGTAACTTTAACAAAAGTGTTTTTTGGCGAATAGAACGATATTGACTTTTTGACTATTTTTCTTGATGGAAGGCCCTTAATTGGGACTGAGAAAAGGGGCTGGAGGAGGTCGGGAAAGAGCGGATCAGGCTTGAAGAGAGAACAGCGATATATTTTGACGATTCTATGGAATGAATCAAAGCAAATGAACCATGCGCCGTGAAAAAATAATGATAAATCCTTGTCATTTGGAAGTTTCTTTGATGGAAGTATGGTACCATTTGACTGCAGTAAAGTTTGTGACGGTGGCTAGCTTTGAAAGGTGGTGGTGCTTATGAATGTAAGTACTAACTCTTCAGAAAGGAGAAGCCTTTTTGTCCGCAGCGGAAGCAATCGGGCTAATGATCAGTTTTGGTACATTTACCGCCATGCTGCTCTTTGGTATCCTAGCCGCAGTGAAAAATGACAAAAGAATAACCGTCGATTTTTGCAGGAAAACGGTTATTCTTTAATTAATAAACCCTATCGCCTTTTGAAATGGCGCTACAGAGGAGTCGTGGCAATAACTCCTCTTTACATGAGTATTATAAAAAATAAATAGGCGCTGTACAATGGATTGCTGATTTTTAGACAGCTACTGGTAGGTCTTTAAGGAGCCCTTTACAATACGCAATCCTTTTTCTAATACCTCTAAATGATTCGATGACAGGGACAATCGAATAAATGGGTCACTTTGCTTTTGGGTCGTGAAACGATTGGAATGATAGATGCGCACGCCTTTTGCCAAATAGTCTTGTTCGATGTCCAATTGAGAAACATCTGAGCGAATCGATAAATGACGATAATAGGGATAGACTGCTGGTTTTGATTGACAGTCAAAGACCGCATCAAAAAGTGCATTCGCTTGTTTCGTAAGAGCAAATTTTTGTTGAAGGATGGTTTGCGCCACTTCACTGTTCAAAACCTCGGTAACGATCTCTGCCTCCAAGGGAGAGGTTTTTACATTGATTGTGAAAATGGCTTGTTCGATTTTCCCTCGGACCGCTTCTGGAAAAACAAGATAAGCGACCCGCAGCCCCGAACAGATAAATTTAGTCATTCCAGCAAGATAAATGACTTGTTGAGGGAGCAGCGCTTGAAAGGGAGCAATCACTTTATTTTGTTGATACGTCGTTAAAAAAGAATGAATATCATCTTCGATCACCCACAAGGATTCTTCTTCGATAATTGTTGCGAGCGCTTTTCGTCTGGATTCGGTGATTTGAAAACCAATCGGATTGTTGCAAGAGGGCATCACAAAGAGTCCGTGTATTTTTTTCTTGCGACATTCTTGTGCAAGTACTTCCGGACGCATTCCTTCCTGATCGTAATCGATAGGAACAATTTCTAAATGGAAGAGGTGTGCCAACTCAATAAAATTTGAGTACGTGTAACGATCAACTGCGATCCGATCTCCTGGAGAAAATAAAGCTGCCAAGGCAATCGCTAAGCCGTTTTGTACACCAGAAACAATCGCAGTCGTGTCTTTGCCTGCTTTGACCCCTTGCGTCTTTAACCAGTTGCTGGCGGTCGTCAATTGATAATCGGATCCTTGAGGTTCTCGATAATTCATGATCCCAACAATATTTGAATGATTGACGACTTTTTGAATCGTGGGCAGTATCAAGGAATTGCATTCCTCAAAGGAACTGACGAGTCCCAGATCAATGATGTGCGTAGCCACATTGCTGGTAGAAATAGAGATCGAGTCGAATGCATTGGCAGAAACATAAGTGCCGCTGCCAATCTGGCTATAGAGAATTCCTTTTTCGACACCATATCTATAGGCCTGACCAATCGTAGTGAAATTAAGATCTAAGAAATCCGCTAACTCTCTTTGGGAGGGTAAGCGGGTATTTTTGGCGAGCTTGCCAGAGAGGATATCTTCTTCTAAGCGCTTGATCAAGGAACGATAATAGGGACGGGTAAGCTGCGTTTTATCTGGACGCCAACTAAGGGCATAATCTTCATAAGAATTAATAGGCATAAAAACACCTCCTAAATTGTATTCCATACAATTATATCATTGATTGTATGAATTACTGAGGGTAGGATAATGAAAAAAGGAGGAATTTTTATGGAGATTATAACAGAGCAAGAGATTTTACGTGAACTGACATTTCCTGAAGCCATTACAGCTATGACAAATTGCTTTCGTGATTTTGAGCAGCAAGCTGTTTCTCAATGGCAAAGAGCGGTATTGCCGTTGCCAGATCAAAAGCAAGGAAATCTCTTTGCTTTAATGCCCGCTTACTTAGGTCCAAACCGGGTGTATGGCGCAAAAATCATGTCCTTTTTCCCAGAGAACGGAACGTTACAGTTGCCGACTCATTTAGGACAAATTCTTTTGCTTGATAGCCAAAATGGGGCACCACTTACGTTAATGGATGCAAATAGTATTACGTGGATTCGCACGGCAGCAGTATCAGCAGTAGCGACGAATTATTTAGCAAAGAAAGAAGCGACCAAATTGTCACTAATTGGTGCCGGACATCAAGCTTCCTCCCATCTACAAGCGATGCTGGCGATTCGTCCGATCCACACTGTATTTGTTTATGATCTAGATAAAAGAAAACTAGCGAACTTTGTTGAAGCAGTCCAAACAACTTATCCGCAATTGGAGGTCATTGCCTGTAACCATCTAATAGAAGCGACACGCGAGACCGACATTCTTTGTACCTTAACACCTAGTAAGCAGGCATTTTTGGATAAAGATATGGTTTCACCTGGCACCCATATCAATGCCATCGGAACCTTTACCCCAGAAACACGTGAACTTACCAGTGATTTAGTGGCTGCGGCCAGTGTGTATGTAGATGATTATCAAGCAGCATTACAAGAAAGTGGCGACCTTCTGATTCCAATCGCAGAACAATCCTTTCATTCTTCTGCTATCAAAGGTTCGTTAGGGGAATTGGTTACTCAGAAATGTCACGGACGAGAAACAGAACAAGAATACACGATTTTTGATGCGGTGGGACTCGCAGTAGAAGATCTCTATTGCGCAGAGTACGTATACAATAAACGAAAGGAAGTAGAAAAATGAACTTGGAGTATTATGTAGTAGATGCTTTTGCCACAAAGGTTTTTGAAGGAAATCCAGCGGCCGTTTTTATTTTACCAGGATGGCTACCAGAAGATCTGATGCAAAAAATCGCGATCGAAAACAATTTATCGGAAACGGCTTTCGCCGTAAAAGAAGCAGATTCTTATAGCCTTCGCTGGTTTACGCCGGATCGTGAAATTGATCTTTGCGGACATGCAACGTTGGCAACAGCGTTTGTGCTGTTTCATTATTATGAACCTCAACGAACTTCTATCGTTTTCCAAACAAAATATAGCGGACAGCTGCGGGTGACGAAGAATGATGAAATTTTATCACTGGATTTTCCAGCGATTCTTCCAGAGAAAACGCCGATATTGCCTATATATGAAGAAGCGATCGGTGCCAAAATCAACGAGGCTTACTTGGCAAGAGATCTTTTCTTTGTATTGGATAATGAAACCCAGATTCAACAGTTAACACCTAATTTTTCTTTAATAAAAACCTTTGAGCAAGGGGTCGGCGTGATCGTGACAGCTCCTGGGGAAACGGTCGATTTTGTTTCTCGAACCTTCTTTCCTAAGTTGACGATTGATGAAGATCCTGTTTGCGGATCGGCTCATTCGAACCTGATCCCCTATTGGAGCAAGCGATTGAACAAGACCCAAATGACCGCACAGCAACTCTCTGCACGAGGAGGATTTCTTGAGTGTACCTTAGCAGATGAGCGAGTAATCATTGGCGGAAAAGGTGTACTTTATGCGAAGGGCACCTGTTTTTTATAAGCAATCCAGATTGGATTTTCCTAGCGATTAGTCCACTTTTGCCATCTGTTTCTATTACTTATCACTTTTGAAAGGCGAATCGTCAAGCTGATTCGCCTTTTTTGTGTTAAAAAAACATGATGGTTATCGCGTATCCTCTTTTCTGGTTAAAAATGGTATGGTAATCCTTGAAATCTCTTCTTCGGTCCATCGTTTTAAAAAAACGGAGTTTCAGTTGTACCGAGAAATGATGGCGATTTCATTTTGTGCAAGCTATAGTTTAGGTGGGGGTAGCAAATATGATTCATTTCAAATTGACGTATCTGTTTCAAGAACCAAATATTGAGGCGTTTCTTCAGTTGACGAAGTGGAGGGATGAGGAATTTCTGGCGGAGATTGCCAAGATCAATCAAATCACTGAACAGCGGTTGAATCAACGAATCACGATGCATGAGGGAGAAGTTTTGATTCCTTCGCTGATTCAACGAAAATGGCCGGAAATTCTTTTCGATGTCCAGAAGAACACCTTGTTTTTTTCGGAAGAAGAGCGACGCTCCATGATTTATCTTCTGACTTTTTCAGCAGTGAAAGACTTATCTGTCTATCAGTTTCAAGAGCTGTTCTATGTCAGTAAAAATACGATTTTGAAGGATGTAAAGGGGATCAGAGAGGAACTTGCGGCGTTCAAGATTCAACTATTGTACTCTCGAAAATATGGCTTTTATCTAGAGGGAGAGGAATATCAGATTCGCGCTCTTGCTTTTCGAAAAGTCAGTGCGTTATCCAATACGAAAAACGGGAATTTGCTTTTATTTGAGGGAATCTATGCGCAGGATAAAACGATTTATGTTCGGATCAGAGATCATTTGTCCGCAACACTGACTGCCTTCAATCTGGTGATCGTGCCGAGCCGCTTCGAAGAAATGCTTTATTTTCTTAATTATTTATCCTTTCGGATGGCAGAAACGGCTGTTTCTTTAGCGGAGACAGAAACATCGCTGCTACAGTCGCTGCATGTCCATCAAGTCAGTCAGCAGTTTTTAGCAGAATTTCCTGCCATCAAAGATCGGGAAACAGAAGCGCTTTATGTAACGATTCTGCTAAAAACGATTCTGCAAGGAGATATCGAAGATACTTCATTAGAGTTTTTATTGGAATGTGCCAGTAAGATCATTCATGAAATGGAACGGCTGGCAGCTATCGAGTTTGTGGACTATCGCACCCTTTTGATGAACACATTCTATCATCTTGTCCCGGCGTATTTTCGAATCCGCTACGGTTTTCCACTGGAGAATGTACTGATTGAAGAAATCAAGCTGCAATACAATGAGTTGTTTGAACTGACGAGACGAGCACTGGGTTCTTTAGAAGACCTAGTCGGTACGATCCCTGATGAAGAAATCGGTTATTTTACGATTTTGTTTGGTGGAGAAATCAGTAAACAAAAGGCCAAACGTGATTACTTCCAATTGAATGCATTAGTTGTCTGCCCAAGCGGCATCAGTTCATCCTTGATTTTGGAATCAGAATTAAAGGAACTGTTTCCCCAGATCCATTTTTTGCCGGCTCGTTCGATCGAAGAGTATGAAAATGTTCGTTTCAATGACGAGATTGATCTGATTTTTTCCAGTGCCCCGATCAAAACCAAACGACCATGTTATGTGATCAATCCGATTATGACGCCCATTGAGAAGGATGAACTGCTTAGAAACGTACAAGCGGCATTCTTTCCTTCAAAAACTGGTTTGCATTCCATTGACGATGTGTTAGAAGTGATTTTGCCCTATGTTGATTTAAAAGCAGGCATCAGTAAGCAAAAGCTGAGAAAAATTTTGCAAAGAAAAATCAATCGAGAATTGAATAGAAGGGAAGACCAACGTCCGATGTTATCAGATTTATTAACAGCAGAAACCATCCAATTTACTGAGGTGCCGCTGACTTGGCAAGAAGCCATTCGAGAAGCTGCTGCGCCATTAAAAAAGACCAATAAAATTGAGGAACAGTATATAACCGCCATGATCAATAAAGTGGTAGATCACGGTCCTTTTATCCATATTGGAAAAGGCATCGCTTTGCCCCATGCGCGTCCAGAAGATGGGGTCAATGCGATCGGGATGTCGTTATTAAAAGTCAAAGAGCCAGTACTTTTGAATGATGATCCGCAACACCCCATTCAAGTGTTTATATGTTTGGCGGCGGTTGACAATGAGCTCCATCTAAAAGCGTTAGCGAGTTTAACCAAAATTTTGTCGAATAATGAAAAACTAACTGCGTTACTTTCCGCAACCAATGCGGATCAAATAATTGAAGTGATCAGAGAAGGAGAAGATGAAAAATGAAATTTGCAGCAGTGTGTGGGTCAGGATTAGGATCAAGTTTTATGGTGGAGATGAATATCAATTCTGTTTTAAATGAATTGGGTGTCTCAGGTGTGGAAGTGTCCCATTATGATTTAGGAAGTGCCGCACCCGATATGGCGGATGTTTTCTTTGTTGGTGGCGATTTAGCCGATAGTGCGCAGCATCTAGGTGAGATCGTGGTGTTAGACAGTATTATCGATCTCGATGAATTGAAGCAAAAGGTTCAAGCCGTTTGTCAGGAAAAAGGATTACTATAAAAAAGGAGTAGACAGTCATGAACGAATTTTTAGATATTCTTGTTGATATCGCGAGTACCCCAGCGATTCTAGTTGCACTGATCGCTGTTTTGGGGAATGTACTGCAGAAAAAAGACATTGCCACGATCGTCAAAGGGGGCATCAAAACCTTTGTTGGGTTTCTCGTGGTCACTGCCGGGGCTGGGGTGATCGAAAGCTCCCTGGCGCCATTTGGGGAGATGTTCCAAGCAGCCTTTAACATGCAAGGGGTCGTCCCAAATAACGAAGCGATCGTTGCGCTAGCGTTGACGACATACGGCACCTATACCGCACTTATTATGTTAGCCGGAATGGCCTTCAATATTTTGATTGCCCGTATCACTCGCTTTAAATACATTTATTTGACTGGGCATGCCACGTTGTATATGGCGTGCATGATTGCGGTGATTTTGAGCGTTACTGGAATGAATACTTTTAATCTAGTTTTATTTGGCGGCTTAGCGTTAGGGATCTGTAACACGATTTTCCCAGCGATCGCACAGCCGTTTACCCGAGAAATTACCAAAAATGATTCCGTCGCATTAGGGCATACGGGGAACTTCGGCTATGCATTGAGCGGATTGATCGGGAAATACGTCGGCAATAAGGAAAAATCTACCGAAGACATCAATTTTCCGAAAGGCCTGTCTTTCTTGCGGGATTCTACTGTTAGTATCACGATTACGATGGCTGTTGTATACGTGATCGTAGCAATTTTTGCTGGGAGTGAATTTATTACAGAAAATCTTAGCAATGGCACGAACTCGATCATTTATTCGTTGCAGCAAGCCGGTTCGTTTGCCGCGGGTGTCTTTGTGATTTTAGCTGGTGTCCGTCTGATTTTGGCAGAAATCGTACCAGCCTTTAAAGGGATTTCTGAAAAGCTTGTTCCCAATGCGATTCCTGCATTGGATTGTCCGATCGTCTTTCCTTATGCGCCAAATGCTGTTCTGATTGGTTTTCTAACCAGCTTTGTCGGTGGAATCGTTAGTTTGATCATCATGGTCTTCACAGGAACAACCGTTATTATTCCAGGTGTCGTGCCCCATTTCTTCTGTGGCGCAACGGCAGGTGTTTACGGCAATGCAACGGGTGGTGTGCGAGGCGCCGTGATTGGTTCCTTTATTCATGGGATCATTATCAGCTTCATGCCGATCTTGTTGATGCCAGTCATGGGGGATCTTGGGTTCCAAGGCTCAACTTTCTCTGATACCGACTATGGAGTTGCAGGGATCTTCCTAGGAAACTTAGCCAATATGGGCGGTCAAATCGCCATCTTCTCAGGGATAATTGCGGTAGTTGCGGTCTTGATCGGATTGACGATTTTCAAGAAAAACAGCCGGGCAAAATCTGTTTCTGAATAAATAGAGGATGGAGGGATAAATAGTGGCAATCAGTGAACAAGAATACCACGAACTCGAAAGATTAGCGGCAAAGATTCGTTTAGATACCCTTTGCAGCATCAAGAAAATGGGGCAAGGCCATCTGGGCGGTTCCTTTTCAATTGTTGAATTATTGGCCGTTTTATACGGCAAACAGCTGCGGGTCAATCCACAAGATCCACAGTGGGCGGATCGTGACCGACTCGTTTTATCAAAAGGACATGCTGGCGCCGCACTGTATAGTGCATTAGCAAATACGGGCTATTTTGATCGGTCGTGGTTATGGACGATCAATGAGGGCGGCACGAGACTGCCTTCCCATCCGGATCGCTGGAAAACGCCGGGGGTTGATGCCACCACAGGTTCACTGGGGCAGGGGACTTCCATGGCTGCCGGGATCGCGACGGGTCTGCGCTTGGCAGGGAAGGACAATTTTGTTTATTTGATCGTCGGAGATGGCGAACTAAATGAAGGACAGTGCTGGGAAGCCTTCCAATACATTGCCCACTTCAAACTGAATCACTGTATCGTCATTATTGATGACAATAAAAAACAGCTAGATGGGCCAACCAAAGACATTCTTGATCCCTTTGACATCCAGCAGAAGATGACTGCTTTTGGCTTTTATACAGAAAAAGTTCCAGGGGCAGACATGCATGCCATTGATGAGGCGATCGAGCGTTGCAAAGCAATCGAAGACCAAGCGGTTTGCATTGTCTTGGACAGCGTGAAAGGACAAGGCGTTCCTTTCTTTGAAGAACTAGAGGCCAATCACTCCGTGAAGTTTACCACGGATGAAATCAATCAAGCGGCAGAAGCGGCAATCAAAGAATTGAAGATAAAAATCGAAGGAGGACGCTAAGGCATGTTTACATTAAGCAAAACCACTGCTGCTGGTAAAGAGCTGCGAACTTGTGTTGTTGACACATTGGTGGAACTCATGGATGAAAATAACCAGCTAGTTGCGTTGGATGCCGACCTTGGCTCTGCCAGTGGCTGGACAACGATTGCCAACAAACATCCCAAACGCTTTGTCAACATGGGGATCGCGGAAGCCAATATGGTTGGCGTTGCGGCTGGCTTGAGTTTAACTGGCTATACACCTTTTATCCACACCTTTGGGCCATTTGCGACGCGTCGGGTATTCGATCAGTTGTTTATTTCTGGCGGCTATGGCGGCAATACGATCAATATTTACGGTTCTGATCCAGGGTTTGCAGTCGGGCACAACGGCGGCACCCATACGACATGGGAAGATGTGGCTTTGATGCGAATGATTCCCCAGTCGATCGTCTGCGATGCAGCGGATGAAGTCCAAATGGCATGGATCATAAACACCTTTAGCCAATTATCAGGCATTCATTACGTACGAGGCAATCGGAAAGCGGTTCCGACGATTTATGAAAAAGGCTCGACCTTTGAACTAGGAAAAGGCAATATTTTAAGACCAGGCGATGAACTATTGTTGATTGCCAGTGGCCAATTGGTTTCTGAAACACTGCAAGTGGCAGAAGAATTAGCAGAAGTAGGAATCAGCTGTGAAGTGATCGATATGTTTACCATCAAACCGATTGATAAAGAAATGATCATCCGTGAAGTTCAGGGGAAACGGCAAGTCATCACCATCGAAAATCATTCTATCACCGGTGGACTAGGGAGTGCCGTCGCCGAAGTGCTTGCTGAAACTGGCAGTGCTGTCTCCTTAAAACGTATTGGTGTCAACGAACGATTTGGCCAAGTCGGCACACCCGATTTCCTGCAAAAAGAATATGGCTTAGATGCTGCTTCAATCAAGCAGCAAATCGTCGAGGGGAAGGTCAAGGGATAGAAAAAGGAAGCATCAACGAATCAATGGTTGATGCTTCCTTTTCATTCCTTTCAGGTCTTGCGAAAAAACGTCAAACAGCGCGTAAGTCCTGCTGTTTGACGTTTTTTTGTGTGAACTAAGACAAAAACCAGCGCCGTAACTTTTCTGCTTCAGTTAATGGAAAGTAGAACAGCTTACTTTCGGTGAGAGTATCTTCGGTTTTGATGGTCAGCTGTGACTTGCCAAGCCCTTTTTTGTGCTGCCAATACGTCGTGGCGACGGTGAAATCTTGGATTTTATTTTTCTTCAGATAAGCGGTCACCTTTGTTAAGCCGCGAATCGTTTGACACAATAATACGTGGTTGTCTAAAAATTGATAGCCTTGTATTTTGCCCCGCCAGATGCTTGATAACACGAAGGAACCAAAGAACACGAAGAAAATCAGCGCTAACCACCAGAAAAAGAAGGCGGAGATTCCTACAGCAAGCAGCCCGACAAGCAGTGGCCAACGGCAAAAGTACCAAAAGTTGGGTCGCGGATTTTTCACTAGAGCGGTTTGTTGAAACGACCATTCGGGTAAAAAGCGGGTCAATGTTTCGGTCAGCTGCGCCTCTTTCAAAATGGGGAACAGATAGACCGTATCATCGCTTTCTGACGAACTGCCAGCAGCCAGCAGTAATTTGACGGAGCTTAGATGAAAGATTCTTCGATAAAGGTTTTGTTCGACACTCAGCCCTTGGATCCTAGCGAGGGGTATCGTTTGGTGTCGTTTAGAAAACAAGCCTTGCGTGATCAGCAGCTGTTGCTGGTTCGTTTCCACCGTAAAGCCATAATAGCGGAAAAGATTTCTAGCGATCGCAAGGAAGAAAAACAAAATCAGCAGCCCCAACAAAAGCGCAGCACCTAATAAAAGACCAAGTTGCTGCAAATCCGATGCATAGGCAAAGAGATTGGGTATGTTGTCGAGCACGTTGTAGCCGATGACTAGAACCAAGGTGAAAACAGAAAAATCAGTGATAGAAAACAAGAAAATCTCCTTGAATTTCAAAGTGAATGTTTCTAACGGCGGATTTGCTGTTTCCTCACCCGAAAAAACAGTAGCGTAATCGTGGGTTGTTTCTTCTCCACTAACTGCTTGGGTAGTCGGCTGTTGTAGTGTCGCAGCCGCTTTTTTTGACGCTTCGATGGAGGCAATGAGAGCCAGCGGCAATGCAGGGAAAAGAATTTCGGCTTCGCCATTCGAACTTGCGGCGCTTTCCAACTTCACTTCAGCTAGTTTAAACGGACGTAAATAAAAGTAATGATTCTCTTGAATCGTTTGGATGCGTTCAAACGGCAAAATCGTTTGCTTTTGGATAAAGAGTCCTTTGTTGACTAGTACACTCGTTTGGTCGATTTGAAAGGTAAAGCGGGTGTAAGACAGTACCGCAAAAATCAGACAGACCAGTAAAAATAGCAGAATGCCACCCAGAATTATCGGCAAAGAAGGGGCGTCGTTGAATAATTTGAATACAAGCAGAAATGCTAGTACCAGAAAATTTTTGCAATTTTTGAACCAATAAAGACCGATACACAGCAACGGCAGTCGTTGTTTTTCATAGATCATCTTTGACCACCTCGACTAAAGTCATAATGGTTTCTCGCAAGCGTTCGGCTTGCGCCACTGGTAGGCCTTCAATGGTGTGGTTGGTGGCAGCCGTATGGATCTGTAAGGAGACTAAGGAGTATTTTCGCAAAAAAATCCCTTGGTCTGTTTCGATATGCTGGATTCGGCGGATCGGAATATACGTGGTGCTGCGAAATAGATAGCCGTGTTGAATGGCGATATCATTTTCTTGGATCTCGTAGCGATGGAATTTGTAACGGTAGCTCATCAGCACAAAAGAAAGCAGATGGCTGATCAAAGTCAGCGCCAATACGCTTGACCAAAGGGCGATCACCCAGAAATGCAGCCAGTTTTGCGTGGCTAGAAACCAAAAAGAAGCAGCGAAAAGCAGGCTGAAAATAATCAGTGACGTAATCCTTCGCAACCGCCAAACACGAATGATGGTTTGAGGCATTTGTTCATTTAATAAGGGATAATTCAAGGGAAACATCCTCTCTACATAGAAATAAATAGGGTTACCCACAAATATAGTGGAGATAGAAGAAAAAAACAAGGTCAGGAATTAAAAATAGTTAATTGTGATTTAAATAGTGTTGGAAATAGGTACAAAAAAGAAAAAGCCACGTTTGGCTAACCAATGAGTATGAGTTTGTTCGTTATGAAAAAAGGCGACCTTACTATTGACTCTCCCTCAAGAGGAGCCAGTATGCGTTAGTAGAAAGAGGCGATTGCTATGGAAAATGATTGAGGTTGCTGGGCTGTCAAAATAAATCAATGGACGCAAAACAATTGATCAACTGACCTTTTTGGTAGGGGAATACCGCTGGTCGTACTATTTTTGACCAACATGATTGGTGGAGGTCAAGTGAGGAGGGGCTGTTTCTTATACATCCCAAGATAGTGATTTGACCTTCAGGCCAGATAGAAGAAGTACTAGAAGCAGTTTGTACGGTCCATAATGGAGCCTATGCTGCAGTTATTCAGTTTGTTGAAAACAACGGCTATCGAATCACAGGGCCTTTTCGTGAAAGCTATATTGATGGCATTTGGAAGAAAGAAAGTGAAGAGGAAGGGCTGACTGAGATCCAGCTTCCTGTTGAAAAAATCAGCAGGCGACAGTAAGCAGAGACGTAGTTTGATGCAATTTTTTTGTTAGGCAAGGTGTGAATTGCAGTAAGAACTTCTTTTATCGAAGGAAAGCAGGCGAATCTCATTGACAAATCGGCTGGCTCCTTCTAAACTAAAAGCAGAAAAACAAGAGAAAAAGGTGATGGCTCCGGCCTATCTGCTGTTATTCCTTCGTTAACAGGGGTAGGACTGGAAAAGAGTAAATAAAATCAATTTCATAGGCAAAAAATTGACTGCATGCAGTTTTATTTGAAGTGTCTATCATTGATTTTATTTTACTCTTCGCTTTTTGATCTTCATCGTTTGAAGGTTGACCGCAGAGTGAAATCTGCGGTCTTTTTTGTTTTTCAATTATTTTGAAAGGGGAAAAGAAGATGTACCAAGAATTGAGAAAAGCAATCGAGCGGCCACCGCTCTATAAAAAAATGGCAGAGGCGTTTTGGGACGATGCGTATATTTCCAAGCAAATGTTGAAGGCTCATTTGGATCCTGATTTTGAGGGAGCGAGTAGAAAGGTTGACTTTATCGACGAATCCGTTCGATGGATCAGTCGCCTTGTGCCGCCAGAAAAACAGACGCAACTTCTTGATATCGGTTGTGGGCCAGGGATCTATGCGGAAAAATTTGCAGCGCTGGGCTATGAAGTGACAGGGGTTGATTACTCCAGAAGGTCCATCGCCTATGCGAGAGATTCCGCGAGTAAGCAGCAATTAAATATTACCTATCTATTTGATAATTATTTGGAGATGGCGTTACCTCAGCAATTTGATTTTATTACCTTGATTTATTGCGACTATGGTGCCTTAAATCCAGAGGAACGCAAACTACTGCTAAAAAATGTGCTGGCGCATCTAAAACCGGGGGGCAAATTTTTGTTCGATGTATTTACGATTGCACAGTTTTTAACGCTTAATAAAGAGCAGACCTGGGAAAGTCACGAATCAGAAGGGTTTTGGCGGGGGGAGCCCCATCTTGTGCTGAATCAACGATGGAAATATCCTGATCACGTCTTGCTGGAGCAAACAACGATTTTATCAGAAGATGAGGTCACAAATTATTATTTATGGACGACCTATTTTTCAAAAGATGCATTGATAAAAGAAGCTAGGACTGCCGGTTTTGATATTTGTGAGATATTCGGTGATGTCAAAGGTAGTCCTTATAGCGAAGAAGGCTCGACAATGGCGATGCTACTGAAAAAACCATTCCCTATCTGAAAGAGTGGTTTTCTGTAAATGGAAACAAGAAACGACGATTTTCTGTCGTTTCTTTTTGTTTGGCTCCGACACTGATCGATCAATTCTTTTGTTCTAATGATCGGGCCTATTCAACACCACTCATTCAGCGAAACGTCGAACCATCGTAATATCTGTTTCCAGATAGCCCATTTTTTTGTATAGCTGATACGCAGATTGATTATGAGCAAAAACGTGCAAGCCGATCTCAGTGATGCCTTGCTGGACCGCCCACTTTTCCAAAGCCTGTAAGGCTTTGGAACCATAGCCTTTTCCTCGCTGGTCTTCCTCGATAATAAAGTCATAGATGAAGGCTTTCTGGGCAGCTGTGTTGACCCAAATCACTCCGATCGGTTCACTAAAATCAGCTGGTAATAAGGAAAACAAGTGATTGTTCTCGGTAGCAGGTCCTTGAGGAAGCAAAGAAGCAAAACTCTCTTTGGCTAGGGTGAGAGCCTCGTCTTTGGCCCATGTGCCTGCTTGGACTTTGTCATTGGCGTATTCTAAAACAGCATTGGTTAAGTAAGCAGCATAGTCGCTGTCTTTCATTGGGATTAAGTTCATCTATTTCTCCTTTTGTCCTTTTGGATTCTCCCTATCTTGCAGAATGATTGCAGTAAGGGGAAATGGGGACGTTTGATTGGTAACTATTTGTTCCCCCTTCAGTTGAAGGTCTCTGACAACGGGTCTCGTCGTTTAAACAAAAACAGGTCATCCTGTGCAAACTGGTAGAGTCCATCGCAAGTATAGCCTCGCAACCAGTCACAACCATCGATGCGGCGAATGTAGAATCCTTTGGGGAAATCGTCGGTTTTCTCCAAAGGCATAGAAGCGATCGTGATTGCGGCAGCTGGCGCTTTTCCTTGGGATTTCAGTCCGGTGCTATTTGCCAGTTGATGATAACTGAGGCGAAAGTGTAAGGCCATTTCCAAGGTACAATCGGTCAGTCCATAAGAAGGTGCAGCTGCAAAAATCTCCGTCAACGAGCCACCTTGTGTGAGTCCCAGTTCTTTAAGGGAAACAATCACACAAGTAGTACGCTGTTTATCGGCACTAAGGGAGAGGTGGGGATGGCGCAAGAGCTGGTTGGCATACGCGTTTAAGTGAATCTGCTGTTCTTCCAACTGCTGGCAAAGGCGGGCTAGCGAAACCCCGCCATAGTCTACGATCACTTCTTTCAAATCAAACACTCCTTTCAATAGGGATCCTTTTCTTGAAAAATCAGTTCGCACCCTCGTTCTCAGACAAGTTGGCATAAATCGCAACAACTTCTTCTTGGTAACGATTCTTTAATCGAGGGGGGCTTAAAATGCGTAGGCTTTTCCCAAAGGATAACAAATAGGGCACCACCCAGCTTTCCTCGGGTAAATCAACGGTAACCACAGCAGTGCCTTCCTCCGTCAAAGTAATATCCTGATGATCGAACTCATCATATACCCGATAAAGAACGTCGGCTTGAAAGAATAGACGAGCAGGATAGGTGGTAACAGTCAATTCAATGGCAGAATCAGGCGCAGTGACCGGAAAAAAATGCTGGTCAGTGACGTGGACCTGACTCATGCGGCTGATTTTAAATGTCCGAAAGGCATTCTTTTGCTGGTCGAAGGCTTGCAGATACCATGCTTGCGAACGAAAAAGCAGTTTGTAAGGCTGACAGACGCGTTTTTGCGGTCCCTGTTTACTGATATAGTCAAAGGTGATCACGTGGTTCGTTAAAATACTCTTTTTTAATAAATCAAACGTGTCGTTGCCATTTTCTCGCCGATGCCAAGTGGAAAAATCAACTTCTAGCCAGTCTGTATCGTTTTGCTGGAACAAGGATTGTAGTTTTGCCAATGATTCTCCGCTGATCTGTGGCGTTAGCTGGCGAATCCCTTTCAACGCCAAAAGTAGGTTTTTTCGTTCTTCCTCTGATAATAACACTTTATCCAACACAAAACTGCTTAACAGATAAACGCCGCCATTTCGACCCGTTTCGGTATAGATGGGCACACCAATACTGCTTAGGGTATTGATATCTCTGGTGATGGTGCGAGTCGAGACTTCAAATTGTTTGGCTAATTCAGATGTCGTTGCTTTTTCATGATTCAACAGGTGGTAGATAAGGCCGAACAGGCGTGTCGTGCTCACTTGATTTACTCCTTTTATAAAAAGATGATAAAACACTGACACAAGGTGTCTAGGTTTCTATCGTATCATAAAGACAAAGAAGGAGGAACACTAATGAAATTTTCGATAATGGCAACGGAAAGAACCAATAATTTTACTGATCCGGCGATTCAAGCAAAAATCACTGGCTTATGGGAGAAAAACAGCGAGGCGGTCAAGAAAGCCGCAGAAAAAGGAACGGTCATCGCTTGCGTTTACCACGAGTATGAGTCAAACTATCAAGGAGACTATGCCGTTTCGCTTTGTTTCGAAGAAACGGAGCAAGCAGACTTTGATACAGAAAAATATACTTGGAAAATGTATCCGGTCGATCGGCGCGATGCGCAGGGCATTCTGACTACTTGGCGTCAAATCTGGTCAGAGGAAGAAAACCAGCAGCTACAGCGCAAGTATTCCTTTGATTTTGAACAGTATGCACCAGACGGCGAAGTGACGATTTTTATCGCCATTGAAGAAAGCGACAAAGAGTAACCATTTTCCTGAATAGGAGGACAGTCAATGAGACAGTACGAAAGCAAAGCAGACTTGATCCAAGAGATCACAGAACGTTACCAAAAATTTCGCCAAGAATTTGTTGAAATTCCCGAAGCGTTACGAAATCAGCGAACAGCTGGGGTCGATAAGACGCCTTCAGAAAACCTGTCTTACCAAATCGGCTGGGTCAGTTTGTTATTGTCATGGGAAGCACAGGAACAACAAGGGATGAGCGTTCACACACCTGCTGAAGGATATAAATGGAACAACCTTGGCGGATTGTATCAATCTTTTTATCAGACATACGGCAGTTTGACCTTAGCACAGCAGCAAGAATTCTTAGATCAAAAGGTGACGGCCCTTTGCCAGTGGATCGAAGGCTTATCCGATCAGGAATTGTTTGAAGCAGGGCAACGGGATTGGGCAACCACCAAAGCACAGTGGCCAGTCTATAAATGGATCCATATCAATACAGTAGCGCCGTTTACCAATTTCAGAACGAAAATCCGAAAATGGAAAAAAGAAGCACTGCATTGATCAACAGAGAAATGAATGAATCGAACAGGAAAATCACATCCTTTTCATAGTGTGATTTTTTGCTGTACATAAAAAAACGGTTCATTGAGAAACAATGGCAAAGAAGCGCCAGTGGCTTGCTATCAATTGTGAGAGACTGAAAATCGTGCTATGATGGCGTTAATCAGAGCAAGGAGGAAAAAGCAGATGTGTGGTGGCATTATTTCCCAAAAAATTGCCTAAGCCCATGTAGATCAAGACCAGCAAAAAACGATTTACATGGGAGGAATAAATGATGAAAGAAAACAAATATGATGACCAAACGTTTTTTACGAAATACAGTGAAATGACTCGTTCGCAAAAAGGCCTGCAAGGAGCTGGGGAATGGCAGACGCTAGAAAAAATGTTGCCTGACTTCGAAAAAAAGCAGGTACTTGATTTAGGCTGCGGGTATGGATGGCATTGCCAATATGCTGTAGACCATGGAGCGGCAGCAGTACTAGGAACTGACATTTCTCAACGGATGCTTGAGGAGGCCAAGAAAAGGCACCCTGATCCGAAAATAACGTATCAATGTGTCGCAATGGAAGAAGTGACACTTCCTCCAGCCTCAATAGACGTTGTTTTAAGTTCATTGGCGTTTCACTATGTGGCAACTTTCGAAACATTGATCAAAAGTATATCGGTCTGGCTGAAACCTGGTGGTGTGCTGGTATTTTCGGTGGAGCATCCGGTTTATACGGCGGAAGGATCGCAAGATTGGCAGTATGATAGGCAGGGGGAAATCCAGCATTTTCCAGTCGATCATTACTATTATGAAGGCAAGCGGCAAGCGCGATTTTTAGGTGAAACAGTGACGAAATACCATCGTACTCTGACAACCTATTTAATGACCTTATTGCAAAACGGCTTTATTTTAGAAAAGGTGATCGAGCCACAACCACCAGAAGAATTACTGGAAGTACCGGGAATGAAAGACGAAATGCGCCGACCAATGATGCTGCTAATAGCTGCTAGAAAAAGCTGACTTAAAGAATTGTTAAACAGTTGATCCGTTAAGATCAGCTGTTTTTTTGTTTTGTGTCATCGTAAGAAATAACTGGAGAAGCCTGTGACCGCTTAATGTCTAGTTAGTGGAGTTAATAAAATAAACTGTTATTTTAAATGCTAAAGTGACGCGAAGGTGACAAAAATGAAACGCCAATTCGTAAAAGGGTATGCTATATTTTAGACAGCACTTGTTTTTTTACGAAAAAAAGCCGGCAGTCGATGGCGTATCTTACGCAATCGCCGCCAATCTGTTTTATAAAAAACGCAAAACCATTCCCAAGTCCGATGCAAGTTTGCTGAATATTCAGCAAAATAAAAGTAAATGACTAAGAATAGAAAGGGTGAGGATCATCAAAAACAACCAAACCATTGGCTTGACGTCAGGAGAAGTCAAGGCGCGGGTGCAGCGCGGTCAAGTCAATAAGACAAAAAAGGATACGACGAATACGTACCCGAAAATCCTTTTTACCAATATCTTTACCTTTTTCAATTTGATCAACTGTGTCCTATTCTTTCTCGTCTGTTTGACGGGTTCTTATCAAAACGGGTTGTTCGTCTTTGTTGTCTTCAGCAATGTGATTATCAATCTCTTTCAAGAAGTTCGTTCTAAACGAACCCTGGATAAGCTGGCACTGCTAAAAGTGGCCAAAGCGGATGTCTATCGAGATGGCAAGCTGGAGAATTTGCCGATCCACAAACTCGTAATGGATGATGTGTTACGACTGAAAAGCGGGGACCAAGTGCCGACGGATGCCAAAGTCATTCAAGGGTCTTTAGAAGTCAATGAATCCTTGCTGACTGGTGAAATGGATACGATCCACAAACAGCCGGCAGACGAGTTGTTTTCTGGTAGTTTTATCACTGCTGGCGAAGCGTTATGCCAAGTGATCCACGTAGGCGCTGACAACTATATCGCAAAAATCAACAAAGAAGCCAAAACTATCAAACGACAAAAATACTTGATCCAAGGCAGTTTAAACAAAATCATTCGTTGGATCAGTCTGATTTTGGTACCGCTATGTACTCTCTTGTTCGTCAAGCAGTTCTATTTCTCTCATGCAACTTTTAACACCGCCATCTTACGGACGGTGGCGGCAGCTGTGGGGATGTTCCCCGAAGGTTTGTTTTTATTAACGAGTGTCACATTGACCATCAGTGCTGTCTATCTGGCGCGCAAAAAAGTGATGGTGCAGGAATTGAACTGTATTGATGCCTTAGCACGGGTCGATGTGCTTTGCTTAGATAAAACCGGTACGATCACCGAAGGCAAGATGACGGTGGAAAAGACGATTTCCTTTCAATCGGACACACCGCTGGCAGAAATCACCGGTAACTTAATGGCGCAGCTACCCGATCAGAACCCAACGGCAATGGCGCTGCGAACCTTTTTCCCAAAAAAAACGACGTACCAGATGCAGCAAGTCGTTCCCTTTTCATCTGACCGCAAATTCAGTTGTGTCACGTTTGAAGGGCAAGGCACTTATTTCATCGGAGCTGCGTCGATTTTACTAGGAACCAACCATGAAGCTGTCTTAAAACAGGAAAGGCAGCTGGCAGAAGAAGGCTACCGAGTGATCGTTTTGGCTCACAGTACGCAAGGCTATGAGGAGGCAGGACTGCCGACAGATATTGAACCGCTGGGCTTTTATTTGCTGTCAGACACGATTCGGGAAGATGCCAAAGAAACCTTGGAGTATTTTCGTTCACAGGCAATCCAATGCAAGATCATCTCTGGCGATGATCCAGTGACAGTCAGTCAAATCGCGAAAAAAGTCAATCTACCAGGGGCAGCTGATTTTATCGATGTGTCAAAATTAACAGCGACCGAATTAAAAGAAGCTGTCAGCAACTATCAGATTTTTGGTCGAGTGACGCCTCAGCAAAAGAAAGAAATGGTGCTCTACTTGAAAGAACAAGGGCATACTGTCGCGATGACTGGCGATGGCGTCAACGATGTTTTGGCACTAAAAGAAGCCGACTGCTCCATCGCGATGGCTTCTGGTGTTGATGCTGCGCGTCAAGTGTCAAATCTGGTGCTTTTGGAAAATCAATTTGATGCTTTGCCATCAGTCATGGATGAAGGTCGCCGAGTGATCAATAACATTACTCGCTCTGGTTCATTGGTACTAGTGCAAGTCTTATTCTCCATCATGATCACTATGGGGACGTTGCTATCAGGAACGACGTATCCTTTTGAGCCGATCCAATTAACGATCATCAATGCCTGCTTTGTCGGCATTCCGACTTTCTTTTTGAACTTTGAACCAGACTTCAATCGGATCAAAGGGGACTTTATGACAACGATTTTCAAAAATGCTTTTCCAACAGCCTTGACGATTACGGTAGGAACTCTGCTGATCATCAACTTTGGCTATTGGTTCAACAGCAGCAGTAAAGCTCTATCGATCATGAGCATTATTTTTACTGCTTGGAACTATCGCTTGATCCAGAAAAAAGTCTATCCAGCGATCAACAGCTATCGAACGATGATTTTTTTCAGCACTCAGATCTTGTACTTTGCTGCTTTGATCGTCGGTCGTGACCTCTTTAATCTAGGCAATACCAGCTATCTCAACCTCATTCTCTTGATTGCCTTGTTGAATTTTTCCGCCTATATGCAACGCTTTGTGGATAAGGGCATCGAGCTACTGATGCGAAGATATACGAAGAAACGTAAAAGCTTGTCAAAAGAAATGATTCAGTAAATGGTAGGAAAAACTGATTGCTTAAGCAGCTCTTATAGCGTGCTAGGCAGTCAGTTTTTGTTTTCAAATAAATTTTTATTTAAAAGGAGTTTGTCTCTTGCTATGAAACTCGTTTCATACCGTACAATCAACCAAGGGACCATTTCAGAAAATTTGTCGAAAGTGGAACAGAAAATTTTCTATGGTAGACTTAGGTCACTAGCAAAACAATCAGATAGGAATGAAAGAAATGGCAACGATTCGCGATATAGCAAAAATTACTGGTTTTTCGATCACGACAGTTTCTCGTGTGATCAATGGCCATCCTTATGTTGATGAGCAAAAGCGAGCAGCGATTTTGGCGGTGATGGAAGAGCTGGATTACAAACCGAATAAAATCGCCCAAAAACTTAGCTCGGGGAAAACCTATAATATTGGAGTCATCGTACCGTTTGTCAATCACGCCTTCTTTGATGGGATTTTAAATGGCATTATGGAAGAAGCCTTTGCCCAAAAATACAAAGTGACGTTATTGCCGACCAATTTTGATCGGAAATTGGAATTAGAGTATCTAGAAGAATTCGCTGCAAAGGGATTTGATGGCTTGATCGTCATCACTCGGGCAAATCATATCGAGACGTTTTATCCCTACATGGAAAAAGGACCGATTGTTTTTTGTGAAAATTCGACCGGTACTGCCGTTCCTTTCGTTGCGATCGATTTGGTCGGCTCTGTGACAGCCAGTATCAATTATTTGAAGGAACAAGGCGTAAAACGCTTGGGGTTGACGTTAGGGCGCAGCAAACGCCTCAGCTGCAATTCAGTCAACACTATCGCAAAAGCCAAGGAGCTGTTTCCTAATTTTTCTGAAGCAGATATTTATTGGGATTGCATCAAAGCACAAGATGGGATTTCCGCAGCCGCATTTTTTAAGGAACGAGGAATCGATGGGGTGATCACAAATGGGGACGAGATCGCAGCGATGATCCTAAATCAATACTCTCACGGGACAGCACCCATCGTGATTGGGCAAGAAAACCTCCTCATCAGTCAAATGCTGCACTTTTCTTCCGTTGAGTTTCATCTGGATCGGTGTGGGAAAGAGGCGTTTCGCTTGTTTCAAGAAAGAAAACAAGAGCAGATCATTCTGCCTTACGAACTTATTATTCGTGAATAATCATCGTTATAAAAAGAACACACCTTTTCGCTGCGAGGTGTGTTTTTGCCTGCTTTTTAAAGGGAATTTGAGGAAGGAAAATAAAAAAATAAAGAAAAAATCAATTTTGAATGCTTGCTTTTCACAGAGTAAAGGGCTACCATTGTTCTGTGGCTTTTTCGCCACAAAATAGGAAACGTATCAGACAAGAGTACTTGGGGAAGATTCTCTTGGGGGAAGCCTGATACGTTTCCTTTTGTTCATTCTAACACTATTTATATATAAAGTAGAGAGATATTGAGTAGATAAATAAAAATAATAATGTAATTGATGAATAGGAAAAAGCCAATCATTCAAAAGGCGACTTTTAGATCGTTTTCCTATAACATGTTGGAGGGCAAATGGCTCCCCATGCTTTGGTTAATAAAAGAGCATCAACTAACTAATTGTGTTGTACCAACAAGAAAATTACATAGCTTGGCAACACCAGTTTCAGCTGTTTCTTTGATTAGAACAGTTGCAGTATTTTCGTAAACATGAATCACACTAACTTCTTGTAAACCGGTAAAGCCAATAACATTTGCCTGATAGTTTTGACCAGGGAACACTTGGTATTTTTCCATGTTTTTATCTCCTTCATTAATCTTATTTCAAAAGAATAATAATTAAAATTTAAGAAAAAGTAAAGTGAAACGATTTTTCATTCAAAAACACAGTCCTTTGGCGTTAGTTTCGAGCAGATTCGAGTTTTTTCTGCAATTTTCCATTATTTTTTTCAATAAATATGCGGTGAATTGTTGAACATTATTCAAGAAAATATGCCTCTTACTTAAGGGAGTGTTCACAGATTTTAGCTAAACGACAGGGCGAGAGCAGCAGTTGAATTGTTTGTTTTGTGACGGTTTGGGGCTTATAATAAAGATAGGAAGAAGGATCGGCGTCACCACTTCCTAAATCAATTGAAAAGGGCGTGCAAGTTATGGAAAACGTATACCGAAATAACTTTGTCAAAAGAACTGTTCAACTGATGTTTGCACCAAAAAAAATCAGAAAGCGTCCGCCAGAACAATGGATCAAAATGCCTACCAGCCGAGTTATTCGGAGAAAGGACGCGTGATCCAGCATCTCGCAGCTATGCGTGAAATAGTCTTTAAAGAGAAAAGAAACGCAGGAAGTTCCGAAGACGGGACTTCCTTTTTTATGTCATTGAAATAGGGTGCTTATCGAAAAAGCAGTTGTCAACACGTTCTCTTGTGGAGGATCACTTTCGGAAGAGGATACAAAAGGAAGCTTGCGAGAGCCCAATAGACGAACGAAAGAAATCAATAGATGTGTTAGTGGATAGAGGATCAAAATGGTTCTTCCTAACTGTTTTTCCAAAAATAATGATATTCAAAAAGACACTAGTCTATCTGCGTGGGCAGAATTGATGATTGATGTAAGAAGAGGGAACACAAAAGCCACTTTTTTCATACTTGAATTCTGTTAAAATACATATATAGGTTCAAACTTGAAAAATAATCTGATAATTTTTAAAGAAGGTGAAAGCATGGACTACCAAGAAATCGCGCGTCATTTCCAGACAACATCCTTTGATCCCCAACCGTTTGTGCAAACGGCGATCGATGATCGAAAGGTAAGGGAGAAGCTAGTGGAGAATGTTGTTGATGGTCAAAACCATATCAATGAGTATTTTAATAGTTATTTGATCATTAAAGAAGTAGCTATTAAAAACCCTGAGTTGATTTATGATGAGTGGGAACGGATCTGGGCGTTGCATACCCATAAAAACTCCTATCATCGGTGGATCGCCCACGATTTGATTACGCAACTTTTGGTGATCGATCATGAAGACAAGTTTGAAGCAATCAAGCGAGAATATGTACTGCTGCCTAAAGAAGAAAAAATTAGCAATTTTTTGAAGATGATTGAAAATATCAAGGAAGCCAGTCGACACAAAGACCTTCAGCATGAAAAGAAACGCTTGCTTACGGATCAAGTATGGCTTTCAAACTTCAATGAAAAACAAATGAAGCGTATTGATAAAGTCCTCCAAACTCTTTTGACCGAATGAATCAAGAAAAGCAATTGAACTTGTTTCAGAAGGGGGGGCTTGCTGTTTTCCCCCACTTTTTTTTCTTGATTACTGGGAATAGTCTGGAGGAATGAGGAGCATGCTGCAATGATAGTTACCAATTAGTTGCATGTATCGCATGCAAAATCTCCCTTAAGTCCTTGTAAGAAGCCAAGTGAAACTTTATACTAGAATGTAATACTTATTCAAAAAAAGGACAAATAAAATGAGGACATGAGCTTTTATGAAGAAATATTGTAAGGAAAATGTGCTGGAAGCGGCGATGAATCGTCTGGAATATATTTTTGATACGTTTCCCCATGTGTACTTTTCGTTCAGTGGCGGAAAAGACAGTGGTGCTATGATCCAGTTGGCCGATCAAGTCGCCCGACAAAAAAAGAAAACCTTCGATCTGCTGATTTTAGATATAGAGGCAAATTATGATGCTACACGAGTATTCATGGAAAAAATCAAAGCGTTACCAAGTATCAATCAAACTTACCATTTTTGCTTACCCTTTTACGAGGACAACAATACCAGCGTATTTCAGCCACAATGGCTGATGTGGGATGAACAAGAACGGGAGAAGTGGGTACAGCCAATGCCAAAAGATGCGATTTCACTTGGTGATTTAGATGAATCATTGATGGAGATTTATCAGAGTGCAAATATGAATCCTGATAAGTTCTTGCGAAACTTTGCTCATTGGTACGCAAGTCACCATGGCTTTGAGCCCGTTGCTTGCGGTGTAGGTATTCGGACACAAGAAAGTTTGTATCGGTATCGATCAATCACATCGCCAAAGTATAACTTTCGGAAGCAATGCTGGATCAAACGGCAAGTAGCAGATTCAATGGTTGTCAATTTTTACCCCATCTATGATTGGAAAACCGAAGATGTCTGGGGAGCCTATGCTCGTTTTGACTGGCCGATCAATGGCTTTTATGAAAAGTTGTATGATCATGGCGTTCCGATCCATCAAATGCGGATCTGTCAGCCTTACGGCATGCAGCAACGAAAAGGCTTGTACCAATATGCTTTGGTGGAACCGGAAACGTGGGAGCGCGTCGTAAATCGTGTGTCAGGAGCCAATTTTGGTCGCTTGTATGCCCAGACAGGATTGCTGGCGCATTACAATACGAGAAAACCCAGTCATATGACTTGGCAAGAGTATGCGGTCTTTTTACTGGAATCAATTGGACTTTATTCAAAGAAATTACAGGATCATTATTACCGCAAAATCACGATTTTGATTGATCATTATCGAGAAAAGCACGGGATCGAAGTGGAAGACATTCCCGATGTGACCAAACGTAAGGAGTGGCTAAAAAACGAAGTACTCTGGCATGACTGGAAAGGGATCGCTCGTGCGTTAGAAAAAAATGATTTTTCCTTGAGCACGCGACAATACAGCTTGACGAAAAAAGATGAGTCTGAATTGTATGAGTTGGCGGTGGATTTTGGGGCGGCGTTGGGGATCGAGCATTTACCAAAGTATCAGTTGAAAAAATTGAATGCCAAATACGAGTATCTAACGAAAAAAATCACCTAACGATGGACGAATGGGTCCGTAGAGAGGAAGGGTTTTGTGAACGAACGATTGGTTTTATTTTTCCCACCGTATAAGAAAAGCCAATTCTATCAATTGATGGGAGCTTTCTTTGCAGAGCGAGTGTATCAGCAACAATTTCCGTACTTAGTCAATGATGAGAACTGTTACTGGTACGTGATTCTTGATGATGAAAAACGAGTGACCGCTTTTTCTTATTATGAAAAAGGCGCCAACAAAGTGGAGCTAGGGGAATTTTATGAAAAAGATCCAGCTGCTCAATTTAAAAAGTTTCTTTTACGGAAAATGTTGGTGGATATCACCCGCAACTACCCAGAAGCAGAGATTCTCGCTTCTACTAACCAGACTAGTGAAATTGCCCTTTTGGAGTCAAAAGGGTTTGCGGTCTATCGACAAACAAAAAATTATTCATTTCTAAAAAGGAGTGTAGTCCCTCATGAGCGATATCGATTTTCCAGTGTTAGCGGCGAAGCTGATCCCAGTCAACAAGATTCACGCGAATACGTATAATCCCAACACCGTGGCTGCTCCAGAAATGGATTTGTTGGAACTGTCGATTCGAGAAGATGGCTTTACGCAACCATTGGTTTGCTACCACGATAAAGAGCAAGACCAGTATATTTTGATTGACGGGTTTCATCGGTATATCGTAGCAAAAGAGCGCTTGGCGTTGCCAAGCGTTCCGGTCACGGTGATCGACAAACCCTTTGAGAATCGCATCGCTTCAACGATTCGTCACAATCGGGCCCGCGGTACCCATGGCATCGAGAAGATGGGAAATATCGTGCAGCAATTGGTCGCTAATGACTGGACGGATGAACGAATTGCCAAGGAATTAGGGATGGATCGCGAAGAAGTTTTCCGCTTTAAACAACGCTCAGGATTAAAAAGCGCCTTTTCCAACCATGAATTCAGCAAGTCTTGGATTGAGTTTGAAAAAAGATATTACAAAGGAAAAAAAGAAACCTAGAAGAGCAAAAAAGCTATCTATGGAAGATAGCAATTGATTAATAATTTTTTTTGAATTTTGTATAGGTGTTTTTTACAACGATCACGATCAGATTGACCACCATCGACAAACAAAGTGTCCCTAAGAGAATGGCTAGGATCACACCTAATGTGTCTCTTAGAAAGCTGAAGATCGCTTCAACGATAAACATGGTTTTCTCCTCCTTTTCTCAGCGTCTATCTTTTCAGACAATTGCAAAAATAGGCTCGTTGTGCAATAGCTACCTGCTACTGAAAAATACAGTCGAGCGGTTTACACGTCCAGCGTTTTTGTTCATTGTGTCTTTCCGAAGTAGAGTATACTTTGGAAAGGACAAAAGAGAGTTTCTGTTTTTTAAAATCGGTGAAAAATTCTGAAATTTAAGAGTAGCCTTTCTTTTCAGATTCTTATCAATGGTATGAATAATCGTATCAATTTGTATAAAAAAAGTAAAATGATAACACAGATTAAAATTGAGAAAAAGCTATGATTTCATCATTTTATGAGAGTCAGAAATATCCAAAATCTTGCTGTACAACGTCTTTGATTCCATTAGACATTGTACAGCTTGTTTCTTTTCTACAGTGATGATCCTTTCAAAATAACTACACTTGTTTCAAGAAAAAGCAAACGTGCATAAAAAGTCAATGATACATAATCTCCTTTAGATAACTAGAGCAAACGTTTTTTTAATTCAAAGACAAATTCTTTTGTAATACTGGGAGAATGCATTAGGGATTTTTTTGAAAGCAATCCGATCGACATACGAGTATTTGCTAAAGGATTCGCTAAGATTTTTATTCCAGCGCGGGTCTGATCAACGATAGAGCGAGGCACTAAACTGCAATAACCAGTTTGTTCGATCAAGTAAGGAATCGTACTGATATTGTTGACATATTCCCAATGGATCGATGGCACGCAACTGGCAAGATAGCTTTCAACTTTTTTATGTGCTAGGCTGTCATCGTTAAAACGATAGAAGTGGCAGCCTTCGAAATCAGCTGGTTTATTGATCGTTAACGGATTGTGGATCGATGTGATGCAGCAAAGCTCTTCTTGGAACAATTCTTCGTAAACAAAATTTCCCTCGTGAGGAAGTGAGCATAGTGCGACATCAATACGATTTTCTTTTACTGCCTTGGCTAATTCCATTGTGGTTCCCACAAGAATCTCGAATTTCACTTTTGGGTATTGCTGAGCAAACATATGGAGCAGTTCTGGCAAAATGGAAATGTCATAGGGCTGAACGATCCCCATCCGTATAGATGAGTCGATCATACTTGAAGCGTTGTGCAACTGTTCTTTTACCTGCTCCCATTGGGCGATCAGTCCAGGGACTTCCTGCTTCAACAATTCGCCTTCCAATGTTAGTACATTGCTTTTCCCTTCTAAAAATAACGCCACTTCTAACTCTGTTTCTAACTTTTTGATATGATTGGTAACCGTTGATTGGGCATAGTTTAGTTTGGCAGCAGCCTTCGTAAAAGTCCCTTCTTCGACGATCGTTTTAAAGGATTGCAGCTCTTTGATAAAATCCACATTTGTTCCCCTTTCTTTTCTCAAATTATACAAAAAAAGGAAAGTGAAATAATTTCTTTTTTTTATCGTAAATCAAAAAAATAGATATAAAAGTTCTTTCAAATATGTGTAGTATTCAGGGGTAAGTCTTTTTATTTTTGGTGACCGTTACTATAACGAATCCTAGAAATAAGTGAGAGGTTGTTTCCATTAAAAAAGGCAGGCGATGGAACCAGCGACTACTTAGATGGCTTCTAGTGATGAGATACCAGGAGCAACACATCGATAAGTTACTGATACAAAGGAATGTGAGGAACCGGGTTTTTGCTTTTCCTGTAGGTAAAACGCAAGCGAAGAGGGGGCAGCAGCACTTGCTTCTTGAACTTCCAAATGAAAGAAGGAAACTGGCGGCTGGCTTTAGTAAAGCGCCGTCAGTTTCCTTACGGTAAATAATCGGGGATGATCTTTGGCTGAACCAATTGTTCAATCGTTTTATGAATGATCATCCAGTCAGATAGACTTGGTACATTCGAAATTCGCAATTGCTGAAAGTGGGGATTACTTTTCAAGTGTAAGTCAAAATTGCTGACGATCAAATCAATTTCCTGATGGATCAATTCATGGGTATCAGGAGTCACTTCGAAAAAGTAACTGACTTCAGTCTGATCATTTTTGAATAGCTCCGCTGATGCGGCTAAGAAAGCATCCAATCCAGCGCCACCTTGAAAAGCAAAGGCCACTTTACGTTGTTTTTTTAGCGGAGTACTAGGTGCCAGTTCGCTTAATAAGGTCAATGTGACTGCGATATGCTCCAAGTGAGTAAAGGAGAAGAAGGCGCTTTGGTCATTGAATTGTTTCAACCACTTATTCCAAGCGAGGTACTCTGTCTTAAAGGTCGATTCAACAAAGGTTTTGATTTGTGGATCAGCAAATTCATAATTGGCAGAAATCATCGATAACAAGCGGAGGTTCACTAGATAAGAGATGATTTTCTGAGAGACTGCAGAGGAAATAGGCTGTTGGCCTTTTTTTAAAAACAGACCAATTTCCGCAATGATTTCCGGTTTTTCTGTATGGTGAAAAATATATTTGGCTGCATCTTCTTCAGTAACATCCAATGTACTATAAGACAGACAGTGGAGTGTAGTGAGGAAGAGCCAAAGTAGTTCTTGTTTTGGTAAGTGAATGATCCGGTATTTTTTTAAATAATACTCGATCAATACTTGCGAGAAAAAGCTAAAGCGTTCTTTTTCCAATAGGTTACGCTCTAAAGAAGGCGGCAAGTTCAAAAAGTAAGAATAGCGCCATCTGCGTTTGGCGATACTTAACCACAGGGCCAGTCGATAATGACTGTAATGTAACTCTTTCTTGTTGGCTTCCTTGGCTTTTTGGACCAGAAGACGTGCATCCGCCGGGCTATCTTTATCTAAAATCGTGCTGTCACCATAAGCTGAGAAAAAGACAAACAGACAAAAACGAATATCGGCTTCAGTACCAATAAAGTCAAGTTGATTCGTAGCGATCGTCACAGAATAGGTTTGTAAAGACTTGTTCATGTAGCTGATGGTTCGCAACAAGTGACTACGAGAATAGCCAAATTCGATCGTTGCTCGATGAATGGAGTATTTTTTGTTATCAATGATACTCGACATGATTTTAAACTCGAGTGTTTCCATGCTTAAAAGCTGAATCGCTAAATTGATTGAGGCATTTGGTGCATACTTGATTGAAACGATGTTACTTTCAGAAAAGTTGATTTTAATCAGTTCTTCTGGCAAGCTATCGCTTAAAACATTGAGTTCTTTCGTGATTGTCGGCATAGATAGACCCAGCAAGGTTGCCAATTCTTGTGGATGATAACCGGTTGGTGCTGCATTTAGCATCTGTAAAATTTTTACTTGACGGGAAAATGACTTGTCTCGATGCAAATTGATTGATAAATTTTCTAACAATGATATCACCACCTCTTTTAAAATCTTATGGAAGCAATCAGTGCTGAATGTAAATTACGTTGGTTTTAAGTAGATTATATAATACTCTACGTCAATCAAGAAGCTTTATCCTTTGAAACTTAATAGAACCAGATTTAACAAGCGCTACTTATACGTAAATCACCCTTCAGTTAACGAATAAATGCCCTTCGAAAAGAACGGTGCCTGTTTCGGTGCATCTTAGCTTAGGTTCGGGAGAGGACAAATAATCGGAAGTTCTTCTAGAAAAGAGAGCAAAAGAAAAAGCAATGAAGAAGAATAAAGGAAACAATCTGCTAGACGAAAAAAGCACCGGACGAAGAACTGTGAGTGTCCCTCAAAGCTAACTTAAGAAGTTATCTTTGAAGGATCAAACAAATCAGTAAGATCCGTCTTGTGCTTTTGGTTACGGGGAATCTAGGGTCATTAGCAAAATCAGAGCACCTATTCATGAAAGGTGGTTGTTGTTTTCTAAACGAAGATAGCGATAGAAAGTCGATCGTTTTATTCCAGTTTGGGCACAAATATCAACGACAGTTCGACCTTCCTTCTGATAAAGATTCAGGGCGTACTGAATCAGTTTAGGGTCGATTCGTGGACGCCCACCAATATTTCCTCTGGCTCTAGCAGAATCTAGCCCTTCTTTGGTTCGCTCCACAATAATGTCTCGTTCAAATTGACTGAAGGCTTGGAAAACCGTCATCATCAGTTTTCCTTGAGGGGTCTGTGTATCAAAATTTTCTTTGATACTAATCACTTTTACTCCTTTTCTTTCGAAAAAATAGACGAGATCAATCAAGTCTTTGGTGCTCCGACCAAGCCGTGAAAAGCTTTCAATAATAATTTTGTCATTTTCTTTCACTCGCTTTTTTAGTTTGTTTAATTCCGGTCGATTTGTGCGAATGCCGCTAATTTTTTCAGTATAAATTTTGTGGCATTCATATCGTTCAAGCAAGTCTAGTTGACGAGAAAGATCCTGCTGTCTTGTAGATACGCGAGCGTATCCATAAACCATATTTGACATACAATTTCCTCCATTTAAAAATAAGTCTACCTAGAGAATACCTCGTTTGTTCACTTAAGTATACAACCTAAAACCAACGTATTATGAATAAAAGAAAAAGGGTAGTTTTTTTCTGTAAGCAAATAATGTACTATAGAGAGGAAACCTGCGGCGTTGAACGAGGCAGTTCTCAGTCGCTATGGAAACAACGCTTGAGATGTTAGGAAACACAGTGATTCAGGAAATCATCTGAAAAAGGTAGATAAACCTATAAGAGCTCCGTTTGACTCCTTTCGATGCAACAGATTCTGAAAGTTACACACTGGTGCAATACCTTTTTCGAGGCATGTGTTAGCCAATCATTTTTAGAGTTAAGACATTTTGAAAGAAAATCGTTAGACAAACTATCGCTTACAAGGAGGGGAACATGAGAGAATTGCAGTTAAGTTTTATGCTGAACAAAACGACCGTTCGCTGGCTTCAAATTTTAAATGCGTTTGAGCGTGAACGTACTTGTTCAATCGCAAGCTTTGCGAACAAACTTGATGTAACTCAACGGACGATCAGCTCTGATATCAAGGAATTGAAAGCCTATTTGCAGGATGCAGCCAAGTTTGTGCATGTGGCTAATGGTTATCATTTTATGGAAACGAATCCGAAAGTATACTTGACCAAAAAAAGAGCGCTGGTTGCAAAAGAAGGTATGTATCAAATTTTAGAAGCAATCTTTCATGGTGAACTTTGTTCTGTTGAAGAGTGGGCACAGCGCTTGTATGTATCAGAAAGCACGATGCGGCGTTATTTGAATAGTGCTTCACTCACGTTGAGAAAGTATGGTTTAGAGTTGGTGCTACAACCAGTTAATTTGAGTGGAGTAGAAGCGAATATTCGTAAATTTTTCAAAGATTTTTATTATGAATCAGATGTTACTCCTCATACTCTGCTTCCACCTAAAGAGCTGATTGCGGTAGTCAGTGAGACGTTTTCAGAAGTGCCAACTGATGTGGTGAACACGGGTGTTGCTCCTAGTGATTTTTATTATAGTTTGTATATTACAATCAAGCGTTATCAGTCTGGAAAGACCATCCAACTTCCTACTCATTTGGCTGAGATAGTCAAAGACCACACGGCATTTACCGTAATGAAAGACTTAGCACCTAAAATCGAAGCCCTTTACCAGGTGAGACTACCACAAGAAGAATTGGTGTGGCTTTATCTAGTCACGGTGATGAAGCGTACATTGACTGAGCCCGTAAAAGAACAGCAGTTCATTGCATTGTTTGCACTTTATCCTGAACTACAGGCGCTAAGTCAACACTTTGTTCAAGAATGGGGCATCCCATTTAATGATCCCCAACTAATCGAGACGATGATTCACGCCTTTTTGTTATCTAAGAAAATCAATGATCAACTAGCGCCCATTTTGAATCGCTTGCTGACGGAAGTAAAAAATGAGCCCCTAAAGCATAGCTACGTCGCCTATCAAAAAAATCTTGTATTTTTGAAGCAGAATCAAGCAATTCTTGGGGTCAGTAAGGAGTACCTGTCTGATATCTGTGCAGCGCTTACCTTGTATAGTGAGGCGCTCAAGGAACTCTATTATCAAAAGGTCAACCGAATCGCATTGACATTAGAAGGCGACCTTTACACCTGTCACGCTATCCGCGCACGCTTTTTGCGCTATGTTGGCAATGATCATTACGTGTTTTTCCCAAAAATCAATGAATTGACGACTGCCTATTTGAAGGAAAATGCTATCGATCTCGTGGTAACGAATTATAGTGAATACCTATCAGAGTTCATCTTATCCACGGACTATCTCTTACTTAAAACAATCCCGGATCATCAAGATTGGCTAAGAGTGATTGAAAAAATCGATCCTCAGTTGGGGCAAGCATTAAGTGCAACCCCAAGTTAAGTCAAGTGTATACTTTGAATGCAATCAGTGAAGCTATTGCTAGCAGAAATGCTCATGAAAGCAGAATACCTATTAAGCTAAAAAGCCACAACCGTTGAGAAAAATGGTTGTGGCTTTTTTCTCTTAATAAGCAAGGAAGAAATTTACTTCACTCCTCTTAAAAAAAAGATGGACGCTTCTGAGATGAAGTAGCTTGATCCACGAAAACTCTTACTGTTCATTTGCCAGTTTAGCAAAAATCGCTTCAAAGGATTTGAATGTGTCATTATCTAGTTGGCAAAGCCACAAAAGGTAGCTTTTTTCTTTAAAAGTCCACTCTATTGAAGGGTAAGAGGCAATTAAGGCATGGTATTTCTCCCGTTGTTCACTGGTAGCTAATAGCCACCGCTTCTCAAAAATTTGCTTATCTTCCATATAGCTATCCCCCAAAAAGAAACGTTGCCTGAAACTTCACTAACGGGCAACGTAAATCTAATGATACGCAGATCTCTAATTATTATACCAAGGAAAAATGAATTTTTTTAGAAGATGTGTAAAATTACAACGAATTTCTTTTATTTTGCTTTTTTTGGGACATTTTTTATAGAAAAGAAGCATTCTGTTGAAGAGAACTGTTGTTAACAATGTTTCTGGTACTAAGAAGAATTAGTAGGCAGAAACCTTGTATCCATCTTAATGAGTCAAGTGGTTTCAGGTAATAACAAAAATGGACGATCCTTTTTAAAGAATAAGGAATCGTCTTTTTTTATAACGCTTTTTTTTGCACAAACTTTCAAAATGCCTTATTTGAAAAGAAAATGAAAATCAATTTATTCATACAGGTTTGCAAATCTTGATTTATCTATTGATGTTCAACCATGTTAAATTTAACCTCGTCAAAAGCAATAAACTTTCGTCAAAAAAACATCATATTTTAGTTCTTATTTAGGTATTTAGAGAGTTTGCTTCGAATAGGTTGTTCCAATAAGGACTAAGACTGATATTTTTCGAGGGAGTAAGAAAGGGTGACTGGTAAAAACGTGAAATGAATCTTTAAAGTACAAGAGAAAGAATAGAGAAAAAGGAGTTACTTATGAATAACAAATTTAGTAAAAAAGTCACAGGTTTATTGTTGATCAGTCATTTAACATTATCGGCGCTGCCAATAAATGCGATGGCGACAGAAAAAGCTTCCGATTCCTTAGAAGCTTCTCAAGAGAGAGTAGAAGCACCCAATCTATTATCGGATGGTGAAACGACGCAAGACTTAGGCAATGAGATTACCGCGACCAATGATCAAGAAAATCAGGAAACCGATAGTTCTTCTATTGAAAGTGAAGAAGCTCAAACAGAAGTATCTACTGAGAACTCTTCAGAAAATAATGAAGCTGCAGAAAATGAGGAACAAACAGACACATCAAATGGAGAAAATTCCGAAAATAGTTCTGATGACTCATCGGAAAACGCTGCTGAAACCCGTTCAACAAGGGCAAGTGTCCAAGTAACTTCTGATGCTGAATTACGGACAGCATTAGCCAATGCGACCGTTACACAAATCAGCTTAGCCAATAACATCACGATGACTAGTAGTGTGACATGGACAGGGACGACCAAAACGATTGAAGGGAATGGTCATACGTTAACCTTCGGGAATAATGTTCGGTTGTATGGAAATACGGTGAATCAAGGATTAAGTATCAGAAATGTGAGAATCGTAGCCCATGCAACAAATACGATCTATCAAAATAGAACGTCCAGTGTTTCCTTTACAAACGTTACTCATGAAAATAGTCATGCAACAGGGCGTTTACTCTATTTAGCCGCTAGCAATTCTTCAGCTAATTTCTTTGGCGAAAACCGATTAAATGCAGGTTCCTTGATTTGGGCTACTTCGAATGTCCGGATGAATATCGGCAGTGGTGCTTCTGTAGTTGCAAATAACAACGGAACAGCTCGTGCGATTTATCTTGCAAGTGGTGGTCGAATTGATTTAGGTGAAGGCAGCTTATTAGATGTTACTCAAAACAATCCTTCAAATACAGCAAAAGCAGTCTTGATCGAAGGAAGTGCCTCAAGCGTAGTAGTTAATTCGAATGCAACGTTTAAGATCACAAGTGCACCAAATACGCAAAAAACACAAGAAGCCTTGGGATTACGAGGTGCTTTGACCGTATTATCTGGGGGAACACTGGATGTCGTGGGAAGAAGCACGTATTCAACGGTAAACGTTGGACAATCAAGCACTTTCCATGAAGGATCAAATGTACGAATCCAAAACAATCATACCAATGGAACCGCAATTGGGTCCTATCCAGGAACAACGAACTACACGATTCACTCATCGACAGGAATGCAAACTTGGAGAAGATCAGCTGATTTTTCAGGAGAGCCCAGCTTTAATTATCCAGAGTTTAGACAAGGTTCTTTCTCACTAAATACTTATACGAACAAACAAGTTACTTCGCGAATTGAATCCAATGACTCAATCTTCAACGCAACATTCAATAGTTCTCAAATCGGAAAAATCGCTTTTGGTGACTTTGTGGATACCGCAACGATTCAACAAACGACCATTGACGACTTAACCACAAGCTCAACGCACATTACGGGACGAGCTGAGCCAAATGCCGATTTAGCAGTCACTATTGAAGGACAAGGAAGTTTGACGGGACGCGTTGCAAGTGATGGAACTTATCAATTTGCGATTCCGAACGCACCGTTAGCAGTTGGAACAAAAGTGACTGTTACCGCAACGGCCAATGGTATCCAATCGGTTGCAGAAACAGTTGTAGAAGATAGTGAAAAAGAAACGATTGCCGAAACAACGATTTCCGATCTAAATACTGACTCCACAAGTGTGACGGGAACGGCTGAGCCGAATGCTGAGATTACGATCAAAGCCGGTGACACGATCATTGCGAATGGACGAGTGGGTAGTGATGGTATCTATGCATTGACGATTGAGAAACAACAAGCTGGTACGGTAGTCACCGCCCAAGCAACCTTAAATGGCATTTCATCAAATATTGCGGAAACCATGGTTGAGCGCGCAACGATCGCCGAAACAACGTTGAATCAAGTGACAACCACAGACACGACTGTTAGTGGAACAGCCGAACCAGATGCACATGTGGAAATTACTATAGGCGATTCTGAAACGAAAAATGCCACTGTTGACAGTGAGGGCAATTTTGAAGTAGAGATTGATCAACAAGCAGCGGGAACAATTATTACTGCTCAAGCAAGCATTGACGGATTGCAATCAAATATTGCTTCAACGATCGTTGTCACTGATCCAGCAAACACCGAAGGCACGATCACACCAGATACCTACAATGTTTCTTCTGGCGATCAATTCCTGAGAGGAACGTATACCGGTGATGTTGCTTCTGCCCGTGTGTATGTAAATGGGTCATCCGTTCGTGGTGGGAATTTTGCTGATGGTTCGTTCGAATTCTTTATCGGCAATCGCATCCAATCCGTAGATGATGTCGTAGAAATCGAAGCCTTGGATCAATATGGCAAAGTACTTGATCGGACAACTGTTGAATTGACTAGAGATTTGGCTGGTACGATCACACCGGATCAATACCGAGTTGGTGAAACCATGATTACAGGGACCTTTACGGGTGATGTCAACTTTGCCCGTTTAGTGATCAATGGCACGCCTTCTAATGCATGGGGTGGTACCTTCAATGCCGATGGCACCTTCTCGTTTTATGTAGCGAACCTTGGGATCAAAGCGGGCGACAAAGTTGAGATCCAAGCGTTGAATCGTCAAATCAATGGCAACACGGAAGCCATCGAAGTGCTAGAAACCAAAGAAGTAACAGTGATTGATCAACTTCAAGGGACGATCACACCAGATAAATACAATTACACTGATACCACGATTACGGGAACCTTTACGGGGGATATCAATTTTGCCAACTTGGTGATTGATGGACAATCGGTAGGTAACTGGGGTGGTACCTTCAATAAAGAGACGGGTCGCTTTGAATTCTTTGTTCACGCACAATTTAGAGACCAGATCAGAACAGCAGCGAAAGTTGAATTACAAACTTACCATCGTGAAACAGTCGATGGACAAACGATTGATCATAAGCTGGTGTTGCAGCCGGTAGAAATCGTCAAAGCAACAGGTTCGATTCAACCAGCAGCCTTCAAAGTGACAGATAGTGAAATTACCGGAACCTTTACTGGTAATGTGAATTTCGCCAACTTGATCGTTGATGGGCGTTCAGTTTCATGGGGTGGTACCTTTAACACAACAGACCAAACCTTTACTTACTTTGTCAATCAAGATACACGTAATTTAATTCGCGATGCGGAAACAGTTGAATTGGTTGCTTACCATCGGGAGGTTGTTAATGGCCGTCCAGTGGACACCGAATTGGATCGCAGTGTAGTCACTATCGATAAAGAATTTATTGGTACGATTACACCAGACCCATACAAGCTGGGTGACAGAACCATTACGGGAACCTATACAGGAGATGACATCAACTTTGGACGACTTGAAATTGATGGCATGATTCTGTGGGTAAGTGGTTTTGCGGATGGCACGTTTACCGCTTATTTGAACCAAGAACAAGCCAACCGCGTGACGAAAGACAGCAAGATGACGATCCATGCATTGCATCGCTTTGCTGACCTAAGCACACGAGAAATCGCACAAGCAACCGTTTCGATCACAGAATAAGAAACAAAGACTACGAGAGACCCTTGTACCTTGCCTGTTGCAAGGGTCTCTTCATTGATAGAAAGAGAGAAAGCAAATGAACATGAAGAAAAAAATCGTTACCTTCTTTAGCCTTGCCCTTATGGGGAGTATTTTAGCGGCTTGCTCGACGGATGACCAAGCAAAGACGGATACTACCCAAGGCAGCGAACCGATTGAACAAATCACGGACCAAAGCAATGCCGAGCCGCAATCGATCATTGGTGGATTAAAGATCATCATCGACAAACAAGAAATCAATCAAAAGAAAACAGAAGATGGGGAACAAGTTTTACATACATTTACCATCACAGCAGAAAATATGGGGTCAGTTGCCGCAGGGTTAGGTTCAATTGATTTCCTGCTAGAAACCGAGGATGGGGACCTTCTTGAACTTGATCATACTATGGCGATGTTTGGCAATGAGATCGCTGTAGGTGAAACCATCACTGGACAAGTTTCCTTTGCTTTAGAAGAAGGGCAAGTGGCGAAAAAATTGATTTATAAGCCTGGAGAAGAACAATTGGCAGAATGGGATGTTAAGAGCGAATGAAGGTAAACGTTATTGGATTGGGGTATATCGGGTTGCCCACAGCACTTACTTTTGCAAACCATGGGATTGAAGTCGTTGGGGTTGATGTGTCAGAAACAGTCGTTCAATCACTTCAAGCCGGTCAGGCACCAATCGAAGAACCCGACATTGATCGCTATCTAGCACAAGCTTTAGCGAAAAAGACATTCAAGGCACAATTGGTACCAGAAAAAGCGGATGCCTTTATCATTGCCGTACCAACGCCAAACCTCGCTGATCAATTTGGTAGTTGCGACTTGTCCTACGTCAAGGCGGCGATGGCTGCTATCCTACCCTATCTTGAACAAGGCAATACAGTCATTGTTGAATCGACCATTCAACCTCGCACGATGGAGGACATCGTTGGACCATTTTTTGAAAAAGCAGGCTATACCATTGGAGAAGAACTCTATTTGTTGCATTGCCCAGAGCGAGTTTTACCAGGGAAAATTTTTGAAGAGCTAGTGATGAATAACCGAATCATTGGTGGCATGACGAGCGCTTGTACCCAACAAGGCAAACGCATTTATCAGACCTTCGTCAAAGGAAACGTGTTGGAGACTTTTGCAAGTATCGCTGAGCTATCGAAATTGATGGAAAACACCTATCGGGACCTGAACATTGCACTCGCCAATGAATTGGTCCAAATTGGGGATCGTCTAAACATTGATGCACTCCAAGTGATTGCGTTAGCCAATCAGCATCCACGGGTCAATATCCATCAACCAGGACCTGGTGTCGGAGGCCATTGCTTAGCGGTTGATCCATATTTTGTGGTTGCGGCAGCACCTGAAGACGCAAAGTTGATTCAGTTGGGGCGGATGATCAATACAGAGATGCCTGAATTCATTATAAAAAAAGTCGAAGAGATTTTAGCAATCCATGGCGGAAACAAGATCGCGGTCTTAGGGTTGGCTTATAAAGGCAATATTGACGATGCCAGAGAAAGTCCGGCAATTGAGATCGCCAAAAGACTGAAACAAAAGAAAGCACTGCAAGTCACCACTTATGACCCCTATGTCGCCACTTCTGATGTTGCACATCTCGAAGTAGCACTAACAGACAGTGATCTGGCATTGATCCTCTGTGACCATGATGCTTTTAAAGACATAGCGCCAGCCGCCATTCAAGCGATGAAACAAAAAATCGTTTTTGACACGAAAAATATTGTGACAGATAAAACGAGGTTCGATGCTGCCTATTCTCTTGGGGCATTACCAAGCGCCCAGTAAATGGTTTGATTGCTATTTATGTTATTGAAAGGGAAAACCAATGAATAAAGAAATAAACACAAAAAAATTGAAGCAAGTTTTTCAGCAAAGAATAGGCTGGATCCTCATGATCATTAGTGTTCCCTTACTAGCGATGTTGCTTTATCTAACCCTGTTTGCTGAACCCATTTATCAAAAAAGTGCACAGTTGCTGATTAGTCAGTCAGAAACGACAGCTGGCAATCGTCTGGAAAACCAGACGATTCAGGCAGACCTTCAGCTCGTCAGTACCTATAGCACCATCATCATGAGTCCTCGCATCTTAAATGAAGTCAGTGAGGCGCTAGAGGGAAGCTATGATGTGGCTGAACTGTCAGAGATTTTGAGTGTATCGAATGCCACTAACTCGCAGATCATTGAAATCAATGCCTACCATCAAAGTCCGAAGATCGCAGCAAAGATCGCCAATACGACCGCAAATGTTTTTAGTGAAGAGATCCCTAAGATCATGAACATTGATAATGTCACGATTTTGGCAGAAGGAGCCGTTTTGCCGCAAGAAACGCCAGCTCGTCCAAACAAATTTTTGTTGTACAGTTTGACCGCTTTTTTAAGTCTTCTTTTCGCTTTTACGTATGTGTTCCTCCTGTTGGTTTTTGAGCGCAGTTTTGCTTCAAATACTGAAATCGAAGAGGTCTTAGGGGTAAAAGTCATCGGTGAGATAAGCAAAGAAAAACGAGTTGCTTCGTTTAAAACCATCCAGTCGAGAAGCCTTAGAGGAAGGAAGCGTGTGTGATGCGTAGCATGAAGGAAAATTACTCCATCATCAGCGAACAAGTAAAATTGATTCGCGAAAATGTCGACTATTTATGCCAACAACAAGATGCTCAAACGATTTTGATCACTTCAGGAGAAAGCGGTACGGGAAAATCCACGGTCTCAGCAAATTTGGCGGTCGCCTATGCCCAAAAAGGCAACCGAACTTTATTGATTGATGCGGATCTGCGTAAGCCCACCCAACATCATTTGTTTTCACAAGAAATGCATGTGGGTTTGTCCAATTATATTCGACGGGCTGTCTCCATCGAAAGCTGTGTCCAACAAGTGATTTTAGAAGATTGCGAATTTTCAATCATTACTAGTGGAGCTATCATGTCAAATCCCAATGATTTGCTCGCTTCTTCGAAAATGACAGCAGCTTTACAAGAGGTCAAACAACTATACGATGTGGTCATTATTGATACACCACCAGTCAATGTCGTTTCTGATGCCTTGATCTTAGCCAAGAAAGTTGATGGTGTACTTTTAGTTGTTCATGCGGATAAAACGAACAAGCAATCCGCAAAAAATGCCGTCAAAAAACTGCGCCTTGTCAACGCAAACATCTTAGGTGTCGTCGTGAATGGCACGGATACAGCCGAAAATTACTATTATTAAGGAGGGGAACTTTGTGGAAAGACCCGCTTTAGACAAACAGCCAACAGTTCGGGTTACTGGCTATGTACGTTGGAAACGATCAATAGAAACCATCTTTAGCTTGGGCTTATTAGTCATCCTTAGCCCGCTGTTACTGCTGATTTGTATAGGGATCAAATGTTCTAACTGGCACGCACCGATCATTTTTAAGCAAGTCCGTGTTGGGAAAAATGAGACCACGTTTGTAATGTACAAATTTCGAACGATGGTGCCTGATGCCGATCAATTATTAGGGCAATACCTCGATAAAAACGAAATTGAAGGGGCGATGTTCAAGCTGAAGAAAGATCCACGCGTGACGCGGCTAGGCCGTTTGTTGAGAAAAACGAGTCTTGATGAATTGCCCCAACTGATCAATGTCTTGAAAGGGGAGATGGCACTGGTCGGTCCCCGTCCTCCTTTAGAAAGAGAAGTTGTCAGCTATTCAGAAAAAGACAAGCAACGATTGTCTGTCACACCTGGATGCACAGGGTTGTGGCAAGTCAGTGGACGAAACGAATTAAGCTTTCAAGAGATGGTCGCATTGGATCTTTATTACATCAATAACCTGAGCTGGTTATTGGACTTGAAAATAATTATGAAAACGATTGGCGTTGTTTTCTTACCCAAAGGAGCATTCTAATGGAGCAACAAACACGTGTGTCACTTTTAGGAAGCAATCTAGATTCTCTAAGTTTTCAAGAAACCATTTCTAAAATCGAGGCATTGATCGAACAAGGGGGCCCCGCACAACATGTTTCAATTAACGCGGGAAAAATAAACTTGATGCGCAATGATCCCTCGTTGCGATCGATCGTCAATCGGGCAGCTTTGATCACGGCTGATGGCCAGTCGATTGTCTGGGCAGCGAAATATTTAGGTTGTCCTGTACCAGAAAGGGTAACGGGCATCGATCTTTTTCGCGAACTCGTCAAGCTAGCAGCAGAAAAAGGCTGGCGGCCTTATTACTTAGGAGCAACTGCGGAAGTCGTAGAAGCCGTCGTCAAACATGACCAACAGCTTTATCCCGACCTCAACATAGCGGGTTTTCACCATGGTTATTTTTCCGAAGACGAATCATTGTACGTGGCAAAAGAGATTGCACGGACGCAACCAGACTTGCTGTTTGTCGCTTTTTCTAGTCCGCAAAAAGAGATTTGGCTCGATACATTCAGCGAAGTATTGCAAGTGCCCTTTGCGATGGGGGTTGGCGGCAGCTTTGATATCGTCGCAGGCAAAACCAAACGGGCACCTTTGTGGATGCAGCGGGCAGGGTTGGAATGGTTTTATCGCTTTGCTCAAGAGCCAGTTAGGATGTTTGATCGCTATATCATAGGAAATTTGCGCTTTTTACAGTATGTGTGGGGAGAAAAAAGAAGAAACGCATGAAATCAAAACAGCAAAGCCATCACCGCTTCTTTCTGGGGATTGTGGCCATTTTTCCGATAATCGACGTCTTAAACGGTTTATTTCTAAGTCTGGGCATTCCTTTTCCCGTTGGCGTGTTCTACCGTCTGCTGTTCTTTTTGTTCTTAGTGATTATGATCGTGACAGAAAAGATTCCCCTTAGCTACTATACGTATTTAACGTATGGGTTTATCGCTGTGACACTTACGCTTTTTCTGTTACAAGCGCTTTTTTTGGAGTACAGCTGGCAATGGGTGATTGAGGATCTATCGGTGTATATCAAATACCTCTTATGGGTACTGATTCCTTATTATGTCTATCAACGAAAAAACGACTTCTCCAAACTGCACTACGACAGCTTGTTTATTGTTATTAGTGTCTGCTTCACCTTGGGGCTACTGATTCCTTATTTTTTAGGGGTAGGCTACCAAACTTATGACAATTCTGATGCTGGGTATAAAGGCTATTTCTTTGCCAATAATGATACGAGCTTTGCCTTTATTGTTTCCATCACCTTTACAGTCCAGGCACTAATTGTTTCGATCAAAGAACAGACCCATAAGTTTTCGTTGTTTTTGGCTAGTTTATTCGCTGGAAATTTCGTCTGTTTGGTCTTGGTCGGTACGAAAACCGGCGTGTTTTATGGTGTCGGTGTCTTGTTCTATCTTTTAATCCGATTGGTGCTAGGTATTGATCGTAAAGCATTCCTGCAACAACTGTTTATCTGGTTTATGAGTTTTATGACGATTGCTTGGCTGCTTATTCAAGGACTACCATTGCTGATCCAAGCCGTCGAAGGAACCTATCTACGCATGGTGTATTTTTATCATCTTTTCGATGGAGACTTGATCCGCTTATTTTCTAGTTCAAGAAGTGATTTTTTGATTGGTGGGATGAACGCCTTCTTAAATGATGAGGCTCGTCACTTTACCATGATCTTTGGCCAGGGCTTTGAATACCGGTTGGCCCACTTTGGTCGTCTTGGCTTAATTGAAATGGACTTCTTCGACACCCTTTTCGGGCAAGGCCTACTAGGAATAGCGTTATTGCTGCTGATGCTCGCCTATTTTGTTTACTTAGCCTTTCAGCCGAAAAAGCGATCGGTTTATAGCTTTGCCTTGATCGTGGTGCTTTTTTATAGTTTTTTTGCTGGGCATGTTTTGTATTCGGCATTGTCTTCCACCTTTTTAGGATTGATTTGTGGAGGCATTATTTTAACAGAGAAAGAGTGAACAACTGATTGAAAAAATTACTTTTGAGGCTGGGCTTCTTCTCCCTCGGTTCGTTAGGTTCGGCGGTTTTAAACCTGGTCCTTTTGCCCGTAACGACCAGCTTTTTGACACCCGCAGAATATGGGAAGACCAGTATGTTTTTCCTGGCACAGACCTTTTTGATATACGTGATCTATCTCGGCTTCGACCAAGCCTTCACGAGGGAATACCATGACCACGAAAACAAACGCGAGTTGCTGCAACAAGCGATGCTCGTCCCGTTGCTCGGATCGCTGATCTTCCAGCTGATCCTAGTGGTTTTTGCCGCACCGTTTTCGCAGCTTTTGTTTGAATCTCCACAGTACACCCGTGCGATTTATTTATTTGCTCTCTCGTCGGGACTACTGATTTTTGAACGGTTTCTTTTATTAACGGTTCGAATGCAAAACAAAGCGATCCAGTTCTCCGTTTACAGTATTTTGTTAAAGTTCATGGTCTTGCTCATCACATTGCTGTTTCTCTTTTTTGGTCCGCCGACGTTCATTACGGTGGTCTATGGCATGCTTCTAGGACAAATCATCGGTGATTGTCTTTTGGTTCTGGCAAACCTGGCGCTTTTTAGGCCGCTCATTCGCCACATTGATCGCAACCTGATCAAGAAGCTGAGTCGTTTTGGCTTGCCGACGGTGGTGGGAACGTTCCTCTATAGCCTGTTAATGATTATCGACAAAATGATGCTGCGCTATTTTGCTGATTTTGCCGCTTTGGGCATCTACACGGCTGCATTCAAAGTGGCAAGTGCCTTGATGATTCTACAAGTTAGTTTTGCCAATTTTTGGATTCCCACCTCCTATGAATGGTTCAAAAAAGGCAAACCATTGATTTATTACGAACGAGTCAGTCACTTTATCATGTTCGTCTTGGCGATTTTCTTTTTACTGATGGTCTTTTTCAAAGAAACGATCGTCATCTTATTGTCGCAAGACTACTTAGAGGCCCAGTACTTGTTTCCCTTGTTATGTTTTTATCCCTTGATGATGACGATCAGTGAAACGACCAATCTCGGGATCGTTTTTTATAAGAAAAGTCATTTGAATATTGCTGCCTCTTTGCTGGCGGTCTTAGCCGCCTCCCTTGGTCATCTCCTACTCGTACCGACAATTGGCGCCACAGGAGCGGCTTGTGCTACGGCATTAGGGTACTTGGTCTTCTTTTTTGCCCGTACATATTTTTCGATGACCTATTGGCAGGGATTCTCAGTCAAACGCCAAATCAGCCTTTCGATCATGCTGTATTGCTTTGCGCTGTTTACGGCATTCAATCGGACTCTTTGGCTGGAAAAGAGCCTCGTTTTGCTGCTGATGCTCTTCGTCGTTGTTCTTTATCGCAAGGAACTAAAGCAGGTAACTAGATTTGTACAAGAAAGGAAAATCAACAAAGCATGAATATCTTACTTATCGGTCCAGATCCAGCAGCAAAAGGGGGGATTGCAACGGTCATTCATAATTTCCAAAAAGCACAAGCGCCAGAGGACGTGCGTTTCATCATTCATACGACCTGGTCGGAAAAAGGAAAATATTGGACGCAGTTCAAAGCGTTTCTTACCTTTCGTCGGCATATCAAAAAAGAAAGGTGCCAGATCCTTCATTTCCACGTTGCGCAAAAGGGCAGTTTCTATCGCAAGAGTTTGCTGTTGTTGCTAGCACCAAAACATTGCAAGACGATTTTTCATATGCATGCTTCGCAATTTGATCAGTTTTATCAAAACAGTCCTTCATGGGCAAAGTGGTGGATCCGTTTTACGTTATCACGGGTGGATCAGCTTGTAGTACTAAGTAGCAGCTGGGCAGCATTCTACCAAACAATTACGGATACCTCGATCGAGGTCTTGCCAAATGCCGTAGAGGTGCCGGAGGAATCCGTTTATGACCCTACCGCAAAATGGGTCATTACTCTTGGCAGGATCGGGCAAAGAAAAGGCAGTTTTGATCTGTTGGCAGTTGCCAAAGCAATGGCTATTTCCTTCCCTGAGGTTCGCTTTATGTTGTTTGGGGATCAAGAAAATCAACAAGTTGCCCAGCAGCTCCAAGAAGAAGCCCTGACCAATGTGTTCTTAAATGAGTGGGTAGCAACCGATGCGTTACCAGCTGTTTTTCGCAAGGCTGCCGTCCATTTTCTCCCTTCTTATCACGAAGGCTTGCCGATGGCGATTTTAGAAACCATGGCAGCAGGCATCCCCAATGTAGCGACCAATGTCGGGGGAATCCCGGAGTTGATCCACTCAGGTGAAAATGGCTACCTAGTAGCTGCCGGTGATACTCAAGCAATGATCGAGACATTGAGTGAACTGTTACAAAACAAGGAACGACGAACGAATCTCAGTCAACAGGCCAGAGAAACGATCAAAAAAAACTATGCGTTAACGCCGTATATGACGAGTTGGCATAAGATCTACAAAAAGCAACTTGATTAATGCACAAATTGCTGAAAAAAGGAGAAGTAAGATGCAAAAAATAAAGGTATTATCTATTTTTGGTACACGACCCGAAGCAATCAAAATGGCACCGGTCATCAAGAAACTAGCAAATGATCCACGATTTCTATCGAAGATCATCGTGACAGGGCAACATCGAGAAATGCTTGAACAAACGTTAGCAGCGTTTGAGCTGACTCCTGATTACGACTTGGCTATCATGCGAGAAAATCAAACCTTGACCAGTATCACCAGTCGTATTCTAGAAGGTCTCGAAGGTATTTTTCAATCAGAAGAACCAGACGTGGTGTTGGTTCATGGCGATACGACGACGGCAGTCGCAGCTGCGCTGGCCGCTTTTTATCAGCAGATCTTGATTGGTCATGTGGAGGCGGGGCTGCGAACAGGTAACAAGAATGATCCGTTTCCGGAAGAAATGAATCGCCGGTTGATTGATCAACTAGCGGATTTTCTCTTTGCACCGACGGATCAAAGCCGTGCCAATCTCTTAAAAGAAAGCCACCCACAAGACCGTATTGTAGTCACAGGCAATACGTCCATCGACGCTTTATACCACACCTTGGCACAAAAAAAAGAGCGAAAACTAATTAGTGAGAAAAAAATCCTTTTAGTTACGATGCATCGACGAGAAAACATTGGGCAACCCATGGAACAAGTCTTTCGTGCACTAAAACGCATCGCTGTTGCTTATCCAGATCTGACGATCGTCTTTCCCATGCATAAAAATCCCCGCGTCCGTACACTTGCCCAGCACTATTTAGAAGGGCAGCAAAACATTCAACTGATTGAACCATTGGATGCCCCTGCATTCTATCAGTTACTGGCAGGCAGCTACCTTGTTTTGACCGATTCAGGAGGGATTCAAGAAGAAGCACCCTCCTTGGGTATCCCCGTCTTGATCGTACGTGAAACGACGGAACGCCCAGAAGGGGTGGTAGCAGGGACTTTGAAACTGATTGGTACCCATGAGGAGCATGTGTATTCAGAAATCGTTCATTTATTGTCAGATGAGGCAGCGTACAAACAAATGGCACAAGCCAAGAATCCCTATGGAGACGGGCAAGCGAGCGAGCGGATCGTGGCTGAATTAAAAAGTTATTTCGAGTAGAGGAAGGCGAATCTATGAGACAATTCCAATCATCTTTTGTCATTAGTAAAACGACGCTAAGGTGGCTACATCTGCTAGAACACATGGAGCATGCCTCTCACGTACCAATTCGTGGGTTGTCAAAAGTGATCAAAAGCTCTAGTCGAACCATTATTGAAGATCTACAAAATATAAAAGATTACTTCGAAGCCTCGATTGAAATGGAAACGACAAATAGTGGGTATCAGTTACAAATTATTGATGCAGAGAGCTACTTAGAAAAAAAGCGGAATTTAATCAGTAATGAACCGTTGTTTCGCATCTTTGAGAGCATTTTCTTAGGTGAAATATTGACAATCAATGAATGGTCAGACATTTTGTTTATTTCTCCTGCCACACTGATGCGTTATTTCAGAAAGATTGATCCCATTTTAGCGCAATATCAATTGACGTTGAACAAAACCACTGTCGATCTGGTGGGAGCAGAAGTCAATATCCGGCACTTTTTTCTGAATTTTTTTTATGAATCCGACAGTACTCCTCATACCGTATTTCCACCGTTGATTATTCATGAGATCGGTCTAAATTTAAAAAAAGAAGAATTCGACAGCAATTTCTCTAATCTCGCCTTTGAGGAAATCAGTTACATGCTATATATCATTTTAGAAAGAACCTCTCATGGGCATTACGTCACGATCGATCCAGCCATCGTAAAACAGTTTCGCAAAGAGTATTATCTCGAGCTGAAAAATTTAAAGACGATGCTGTCGCATCATTTACAAACAACGATCGCCGAAAAAGAAATCATCTACTTTTATGCTTTATCTATGGGGAAGCGGACTGTGTTTGATATTGAGATGGAAAGAAATTTTTGCAACAAGCTAGGCAGAGATTCTCAGATCCTGCAATTAACCCAACGCTATCTAAAGGAAGTAGTGGTACCGCCCTATGCGTTTGAATACAGCACGGTTTTGATTCATTCCTTTTTTGCTACAGTCTTACTAAAGAACAAACTTTCCCCGGTCTTGAATAAAGTGATTCCAGATTTGATTTCATTTGTTAAAAAACAATTTCCCGAAGAGTTGGCACAAAACACCACGTTTTTACAAAAGCAATTCAAGCATCTAAAAGGCTTGTCTTTAGAAATGATCGTGGATATCAGCGCAGTCTTAACGATTCACATGGACTGTGTCAAAGAATTGTACTGGGGAAAGCCCAAAAAAATCGCATTTCTATTGGAAGGAAATCAATTTATTTCTCAACGGATTCAAGTCACAGCACGTAAGTATCTTGGCAGCTACCAAAAACTCTATTTTCCTAATGTGTTAGATATTAATCCTGGCTATTTTGAAGCGAACCAATTTGATATTATCGTTACCAATTATAACGAGCATATGTCGAATTTTTCTTGTTCAGGAGTCTATTTATTATTCAATAAAATCCCGAACTCAACTGATTGGCGCAGACTCATGTCACTGATCGATTTTAAACTTTAGCCCTTGTCTATGTGCAAAAATATATTCAGATGAAAGATAGGAATGATGCAATCATGATGAAAAAAGGACATGTGACACCAGAAGCCTATTTGAAAAATTATAGTGAGCTTTGTTACTTACAGGAATATCCTTTGATCAAACAGGTGTGCACCGAGTTGCAGACACGATTCAAAGAAATTTGTTATACAAAATACGAGAATGTTCTCCAACAAATCGCTGATTTGTTAGAGATCGATGCTCAGTTACAAATGTTTTTAGATTTTTTTCGACATGATTTTTTTAAGGAAATCGAATTAGCAGAAGAAGAGATCGTCGAAATGATCAAAAAAGACAAAAATGTTTATTACAGACAAATGGCAGGGATTGGGACGAATCAAAAAGCGCCACATGGCTTGATTTATCTCAGCGAAAAATAGTAAAGATAGACTCTGATCGATCAAGACGGTCAGAGTTTAAATAATATATATCATCGTGTTTGATTGATTTGGAAAAAAGCTAGCATCGTTTGGTATAACTGATTATCTGAAGAGCGTTATGTTGTATACGTATATAGGAAGAAAAATCTAGCGATCTGACTTACACATTGTCTAATACAACCAAACGCAAGATTCGTGGATTGATTTGCTTAAGTAGTCGATTCCAATCGGTAGCGTCAGGAAATGACTTCAACAACACGCATTCCACTTCAAGCAAAAACTCTGTGGTGTATTCGGAATAGTTGGTGACCAGTAGATCGATGTTCTTTTCTTGGAGATATTCTGGCGATAATTCGCCGGCGTCAGGATAATAAAGCGTATGAAAAGGTGCCAAGTATTTTCGGATGATACTTTCCGCATATTCACAAGCATACTCATTTCCTTCGAAAATGATCGCGATCGTTCGTTGCCGCCCCCAATTTTCTTCTTTGATCGCTTCCATATGCAGCGTCAGACTGACGCAAATATCATCTAGGTAAGTCGGATCGTAGAATCGTTTGACAAGTTCGTGATGGTTTAAAAAGAATTGGTTTTTTTGGTATTCATCAGTGAATTTTTCCTTGACGAATTGCGTTAAATCATCGATGGCGACATTCATTGTTGGAGAGAGTAGCTCTCTTAATTTCAGTCGGATGAAAAAGCTCTCTAACCATACTAAGTCCTTACTTTCATCAAATGATGAGCCACGATTTTCTTTATAAAAGTCATGGGCTAGTTGTTTGATTTCAGGCCATTGTTCGCAAACAAGCTCACTTGTTAGTAGGGCAGGTTGGTTGATTTTTTGCCGACAAATCAGACAGATAAATAAAAAGATGATTTCTTCTTCAGGAAACGTACAATCAAAGAAACGTTCAATAATGGCATGTAAAGATTCTAATTGAAAAAATGGCTTGCTTTGGTCGTAAAAGTTTTTCAGCTCTGCAGAAAGATGGACCTGTAAGCCATTTTTGTTGCGTTCAATAGCGATATAGAGAATATAAGAGAAATAGGAAAAGGCGGAAGCCAGTTGGGTTTTATCCTGCCAGCATCGAGTTATTTCTATCACAGTATTTTGCACGTCAATCGAGGGGAACAGTGTGTTTACGTTAATCGCTGATTCATAATAAAAAACAAAAAAGAACTGGCGAACGTTGATTTCCGAACCAATCAATACGACGGGATTTGTGGCGATTTGCAAGTGAAAAGGTGCTAAGTAAGTATTGATTTTTTTAAAGTAATTCAACAGTGCTTGCTCGGATAAGTTTAATGCGAGACTCCAATCAAGTAAAGAATACTTTTCGTTGAAAAAAAAGCTTTCTAGCAGTTGAAAAATGGGTTCGTCTTTGACAAGAAGCTGTTTTTGCTTTAAATAACCGTCGGGATTAATTTCTTCAATGGAGTACCCAAATTTTGTTGAGTGAATCGCAAGAGAATCTTTGAAGAACTCGCGGAGTGTTTGAATATCAGTGATTAGGGTTCGCTTGCTGCTTTGGGTGATCGTTGCTAAGCTCTTTAAGCTATAAGTATCATTTTTTTCAAATTCACTCAGTAACTGTATTTTTCGAATCAATGATCGATTTCTGAAAAACTTTAATTGAAATTTTTTCATGAAAACCTCTCCTCTAAAAATAGGTGGTAGGTGAAAAAGGGCTTTTTTTGTTGCTTTACATATGAAATTTCGTCTCTTTCTCTGACTGAATAAAAGATGAAGGAACATCATTCTAGTGAAAAATTTCACCGGCTGGTGAAATTTATTATTTTTTTTCACGGACATTTGACGCTATAGTAATCATATAAATCGTTTCTTGAGCCAATCGCTAGTAAAAAAGGCAGGATTTTTATCGAAACTAAGAGCCAGCGCATGTTAACCAAGTTTTTTGCTTTAGAAGTTAGTCATAAAATATTCGCTCTAAAGGTAAATACGTAAAATGGAATGCAATGGTTGAAAATAGAGGAAACTTAGTAAAAATGTTTTCTATGAAAGCAGGAACAAAGGAGAAGAAGGTATGCAGGCGAGAAAAATATACAATGCAACAGACTATTTGGCGTATTTCCAAAAAGAACTCAATCAAAGAGAGGTGTTTCAACACTTTCCTAAAATATATGTATATTTCCAAGAACTTTCGGAAACGTTTCTAGCTGTGTTTAATAAAAAGTACGAGAATCTTTTTGTTCAGTGGGCCAAACTATTAGCGATCGATGCGCAACTTCAAATTTTATTGGAGCTTTGCAATCATGGGAAAGATGACTTAGTCACTGATCTAGGCCTAACTGAAGAAGAGATCATTGCCATGATTCGGAAAGAGCATCGCTTTTTCTATCGTGAAATCACAGGACTGAAAGTCACTCAAAAACCCAAAGTCGGTTTGATTTATATGAGTGAAGAATAATCGTCTTTCTGTTCGTCAAGAACTTCATTTTTTGTATTCACGAAATAAATTGCGAGAAACAACTAACGGCTAAGTAGCTTTTGAGGAAGCTACTTAGCCGTTTTTGGGCTGATTTTGGGAAGTATCCAATCCTGGTCTATTTTCGCAATACGCCCTCGATGGCTTGGTGGATCGCTAATAGGTCTGGCAAGGTGATCTGTGCATTGATCAATATTACCGGTATTTCTGCCGATGTTGCGGTCAATGGTGATGTACTGATACAAAGATCATAATCATCGTCTTCAAAGTGATCCCGCAGATCAAGGTTATAGAAACCTTGAAAAGGGGTTTGGATCAACTCCTTAATTGCTAAAGAAAGTGCGAAAGGCAGGTCCGTTTCTAACTTGATTCGAATGACTTGCTGAAAGCGAGCTGGAGGTAAAATCAGCGTCCAGGCTGTTGCTACATACAAAGCCAGTCCTTTGCGTTTTTCCAAATCCTCGTGATAGACTTTTAGATAAGCTAGCAATTGTTCGGAATGAAGTTGCAAATTCGGAAAATGTTCGGTAAGGAACTGAGCTGTGTTATAGCCCGCTAGCGTATGAACAGTTTCGCCAAACAGTTCGACGGATAATATCCCATTCAGGATCGTATTCAAAATGACTTGTTTACGTGGTTGGGAAATGACCATCTTTTCAGCTGGCGAAGTCATTGAAGCCAGTGCTTTTTGAATCGTAGTAAGTTGCTGGTCACTCGTTTTTTTCGAAGGAAAATAACAATTCAGTTGCTCCTCTGGAAACGTTCGCTCTAGATTGGACATCAGCCACAAAAAGCAAAACTGACATTCTTTTTCATTCAGAAAAAAGTGAGTCATTAACTCCTGTGACAGTTGGGTAAAAATCGGTGTTTCTGGATTCGTTGATTGTTGAAATAAGGTCAAGTCTAAGCCCTTTAATGGTGGTTGGAGCTGTAACTTTTCTTCGGCAATCGTTTGACCTTGGCGGAAACGCAAACAGATTACGGCTAGTATATAGGTCGTCTGTTTCAATTCAATCGTGTTAAAAGGTATGTGATTGTTGCGATAGAAAGCTCGAGCGATTTCCTCACATTTGCTTTGAGAGAGACGATTGAAAGGCCAATCAACACCTGAAAAAGTACGCCAAAAGAAGGCGACCATAAAATAACGAATGCGCGCTTCATCACCATTCAGCTGTACATTTCCTTTGGATTTTTTTAATGTAAAGCCTAAAGGTGCCAAGAGGTTCTCCAGCTCATAGACTCTTTTGCGCACAGTAGACTCCGAGAAAAAATAATCGTTAGCAAATTGAACCACATTAATCTCATTATGCAGGAGCAATGTTTCTAATAATTGAAAAAAAGGATTCTTTGCTAGTAGTTGTCGTAACAGATGTTTATAGTCTGTTTTGTTTCCGTTAAATTTATATCCAGCTCCGTGTTTGGCCAGTAAAATGGGGTGTTTTTTCTCGGCATTTTGCTCAAGCTGTTTTGTTAACGCTATGAAACTTTTTTGGATTGAGCGTCGATCAAGAGCAAGGGTGGCACTGATTTCTTCAATTGGGACAAAACGTTTTTGTAAATACAAGAAACGCAATAAATCGAGGTCTTTTTTCAGACTACTCCCAAAAAAAGTGTAGAATCGTTCCATCAAAGGACCTCCTATCTCCTTAAACTATTGATGATTCATCTTCATCATAGCATAAAAAAGGATATTTTTTTGTATAGGAAATTGACATTTTTTTGTCTCTTTTCAGGGCTGGTATGCTCTATACTGTGGTCTGGTAAAAGAATAAGCTTTTGCGCTAGCAAACAGGAAGAAATGATTGGAAATAAGAGGAGTGATAGAAATGGAAGAAAAAAAAGGTTGGTTCCAAAAAAACAGTCGCTTATTACTGATCCTATGTACTTTTATATTGAGTATGATCAGTGTCAGCGCGAAAGCGGCGACCTATGATTTTGACTATCAGGAGAACCAAGCGGGGCAATACCTTACCCACGGTACGGCTGCTGGAGATACCTACAATTATGATTATGGAAATGCACCTGGAGTCGAGTTTGATAGTGAGAATTATGTCAATTATGATGATCAGGCGTATTTGAAGAAAAGTGTGCAAGAAGTTGCAGGAAATCAAGGATTGTTTGACGTCACCCTTGATGTTAAAGGAAACCAAACGAACAATGCGGTTGATTTAGTTTTAGTAGTCGATTTTTCTTCTTCTATGACTGGAGAAAAATTGAATAATGCGTTGTTAGGCTTGCAACAATTTGGCACGGAATTGGCAGACTCATTAGCAAATGGCTCTATTCGAATCGGGATCGTGGCCTATAATCGCTATGTTTACTCCACGAATGGTTTTTCAACAGATATCAATTACTTAGAACAGTTTCTACGTCAAACCGCAGAGTCCCATTCCGGAACATTCATGCAAAAAGGGTTATTAGAAGGTGAGCGGCTCTTGCTGGAGGAAAGTCGTCCAGAAGCTGAAAAACTTTTTATCCATATTGGTGATAATAGTGCCAATCGTAGTTATCTTCCTGTAGAGGGAGCGACTACCTATCCTAACACGGGGGAGATCACAGACTATAACGGTTATCACACCCAAAGCTATGTCAAAGATTTTCAAACTGATAATTCTGCGTATCATACGACAAGTTCCTCTTCTTCGGATCCTCTTGCAATCCCGGTCAGTACTTCGGTAGTGACAGACGCGACTTTAGGCACGATCGTCGCGATCAAGGAAGCGGGCTTTCCAATGTATTCGGTAGCTACTGCTCCGTCTTCTCGCGGGGAATACATTGGTCGAAACTTAGCTACATCATCAGGGAATTATTTAACGATAGATGAAAATCTGGTTGGCTTAGGTTCAGCGTTGACGGAAATCGCAAATAAAATCGATAAGACAATCTCCAATGGTACGATCACTGACCCAATGGGTACAGGAATCTTGCTACAAGGTGCAGGTAGTTTTGATTCCGATAACTATCAACTGGTTGGATGGCGAAAAGATGAACAAGGAACTTGGGTCGAAGCACCTGACCTAGTGGCAAATGTGCAAGTAGCAGAAGCCAATCAAACCATCACTGTCAGCAATCTTGCTTTGGGTGAGAACGAGCGAGTTACATTGACCTATCAAATCCGCCTTGATACTGAAGACTCTTCATTCCAAGGAGAAACATGGGTTCTATGTAACGGTCGTACCACATTAGTGCCGGAAGTAGACGGAGAAGCAGTAGATTTTCCAATCCCATCGATTAAAGCGCCAGTGGTTTCGATAAATGTCCTTAAGAAGTGGGTCAATGTTTCTGCCGCCGAGATTCCAGAGCAGATCGAATACCAAGTGCAACGAATGACCACCACCTCGGAACAAGGTTGGCAAATTTCCGATCCACTGACCTTGAGCAAGGAAGACGATTTCCAAGTCACCCTCAGTGAGGTTCCTGTTAATGGTCAACAACTCGTGTTACCCAAATACAATAATCAGGGAGAAGACTTCAGTTATACAGTGACGGAAATCAATGTTCCTGAAGACTTTGAAAGCACGGTTACTAACGATGGTGAAACGATTATTCTAACAAATACCAAGAAAGAGACCGAACCAAGTACAACGGAACCAAGCACAACGGAGCCAAGCACAACGGAACCAAGTACAACAGAACCAAGCACAACGGAACCAAGTACGACGGAACCAAGTACAACAGAACCAAGTACAACAGAACCAAGTACAACAGAACCAAGCACAACAGAACCAAGTACAACGGAACCAAGTACAACGGAGCCAAGCACAACGGAGCCAAGCACAACGGAACCAAGTACAACGGAACCAAGCACAACAGAAACAAGCACAACGGAGCCAAGCACAACGGAACCGAGCACAACGGAACCAAGCACAACGGAACCAAGCACAACGGAGCCAAGCACAACGGAACCAAGCACAACAGAACCAAGCACAACAGAACCAAGCACAACAGAACCAAGTACAACAGAACCAAGCACAACGGAACCAAGTACGACGGAACCAAGTACGACAGAGCCAAGCACAACAGAACCAAGCACAACGGAACCAAGTACGACGGAACCAAGTACGACAGAGCCAAGCACAACAGAACCAAGCACAACGGAACCAAGTACCACCGAATCAAATAATGATCATTCATCAACGAGCCAAACGAGTCAATCCAGTGATCAGGTCGGTGGTTCAGTGACTACCACCACTTCTAGTCAAAATAATGGAGGTTTGCTTCCGCAAACGAATGAAAAACGTGCTGCCTGGTTAGTGGTTTTAGGAACAATCATTGTAAGTGGCGTAGCTGTAAGTATTTTCAAAAAGCAATAGAACGTAGTGCTAACTTATAATTCTAGATAAACAGCTAGACGAGTGTCTAGCTGTTTTTTTGCGTAAAAAAACCACCACTGAATGCAGCTATTTAAAAGGAATATTCTTGCTAGACATACAGTCAGAAAAAAAGATTAGTCACGCATTAAATGAGTTGCTAGCAGTCACATATAAAATAACTAATAGTATTTAACTGTAAGAGACAAGAATCGAAGGGAATTTAAGGAGAAGTCAATCTTTTTGCACCCTTGTGTGCAAATGCTGGTTAAAAAATAGGTGGTAATTTTGTTAGAATCAAACAAGAAACATTGCAATGATTCGAAGGTAGAGCAAAGGAGGGAGACGCAATTTGATTATCAATGGATAGGAAACTTACTAAAGGAGATTCAGCACGTGAACAGTCTTACATTCCAATTAGTAACGAGCTCAGTCAATCGAAGAAGTCTCATTCTTTTGGCACACATGGAAAATGAACACGTTTTAAGTGTCAAGCAGCTTTCAGAAAAAGCAAGTATTTCCCGTCGAACCGTTTTGACCGATCTAAAAGCAATTCGTGCATTTTTTGGAGACACGATCTCTCTTAATGGGACACATCAAGGAATGAAGTTAGTGATTAACGATCATGATGAGTATGATAAAAAACGACGTTCCTATTATGAAAAAGAACCACTTATTTTATTGGTACAGGCTTTTTATGCAGGCCAGACGTTTCCTTTTCTAGCTTGGATTCGTGCCATGCACATTTCGGAATCTACGGCAAATCGACTTTTAAAAAAATTGCAAATGATTCTTGATGACTACGAACTGGTAGTAACAAAGTCTTCGATTGGTTTAGTAGGAGAAGAAATCAATCAGCGGAAATTTTTCTGGGATTTTTATTGTGAAACGCATTATTTTGACTTGCCACCAATCGATCACCAACTTCAAGAAGCTCTTATATTACGAATTGAGCAAGAAGTGGACATCATATCAAAGAAAAAAGTCATTAGTATTATCCGTTTATCTTTTCAGCGATCGACTTATGGCACATTGACTTTTGATAGCGAAATTAAGGCACTGGCGCAACAAGATCCACTTTATTTAGCGATCAACGAGACGATCCAAGAAAGTGGTAGTCTGCAAACGATAGCAAGAAAACGTATTTCTGAAGAGGCTTGCTTCATTTATTTAATGCTATACGCTCAATGGACACTTCGTGGTAAAACAAGGATTCCCCTGAGCAGTATTTTGACAAAGAGTACTCACTTTAACCAATTATTTGTTCATTTTTTGGAGCTGCACCATTCTTATCTTGAAAAACCTTGTTCTAACCAACAAATCGTTGAAGATTTTTTAGTACGTCAGTATGCAAAAGTTGGCTTAGCACCTACTTTTTTAAAGAATTCGGATAGTACAAATCATTTCGTGTGTTCTTTGCCATTCAATCTGTATGAGCCGTTGATCGCATTTATGGAAGTAAATGCGATTCCGCATTATTTCGAAAATCGATTTTTCTCTGACTTTTGTTGTTCCTTCGTTCTGTACCTTTTTGGCAATCAATTGATCCGGATTTCTCGAAAAATCGTGGTGTTGCTTGCCAATAATTATGTGATTGATGAATGGATTTGTAGTATCTTTGAGCATCATTTTAGTGGTCGAATGGAAGTCCTGTATGAAGAACAGTTGTCGTTCAAACAAATCAATCAGCTTGATTGCGATACTTTGATCACTAACATCGTTCCGTTTGAATACACCATTGAAAAGCAGCCACAAATCTTTTTTCTACCTAAATACATTGGTTATAAGGAAACGATTAAGATAGTCGTTTCAATCTTGAATGAAGAACTACAGGATTTTTTCTGTGTCTAGCGAAAGTTCTTTTAAAAGGAAGCGTGGCAGGGAAAGGGGGAGTAATGAAGCTTTATAGACTCAGTTATCTTGTTGTATTGTCACTGATAGTATGTTGTTTGTTTCGTGTTGATCCGGTGTATGCCAAAGAAATGGTTACTAGCCGAACAGAAGGGGTCATCCGCTTTATTGGGGATAATAACAAAGAGTCCAATCCAAAGCCGCCGGCAGGTGAATGGCTACCACCTGGAGAAGGAGGAGCTGGAAAAATCGAGGATCTTCCGCAATTAAATAGTCAACAAAGGGAAGTTTATTGGATCGGGGCGCTATTCGTTAGCATTAGTGTAGGAATTTACGTGAAAAAACAAAGACTCTCCATTTGAAGACAAGAAAATAAGCTGTACTAGAGAATGAAGTCATTCTGAAATTTAAAGTAGGCACAATGGAGTTTAGTCACTCAAGTGCATTTCCTATTGGGATGAAAAGAAATCCGGACCACGCATCAATTAGAAAAAAGAAGAGGAGTATTAGTATGAAACGTATGAATTTAGTAACAATCGGCGTTATGAGTATCACCGTTCTATCTGGAGGAGTGACAGCTTTAGCAACATCAGTCATCCAAGGGATTACGGAAAATGAAGTAGAGTTCATTGCAGGGGACGATGAAGAGATCGATGTTGAATTACCTGAAAAAGAACCGGAAGTAGAAATCGATCCGATTGATCCAGATGTAAAAGGACCCTTTACTCTTGTTCATGTGCCAAAGCGTTTTGATTTTGGTACACAAGCAATCAGCGCAGAACATGGGGCAGCGGCGATGCTTGCAGAGATGGAACGTTTGTCTGATGGTACAGGAACCGTTCCATATGTTTCTTTTGCTCAAGTATTGGACACTCGTGGGGAGCATAATGGCTGGACATTAAATGTTGATTTGGATCAATTCATGAGTACAGATGCTAATTCTAGCCATATATTACGGGGAGCCTATATTGAATTACGAGATCCGCAGATTCGCTCAAATGCGCTAGATCCTGAGACTTTTCCAAGCGCACCGATCGATCAGTTAAATCGTCAAATCATTGATGCTGGAAGTGAAGACAACACATTGATGACTGCTGCGGAGGGACAAGGAGCTGGAGTTTCGACAGTTCAGTGGGGAAACCAAACACTTCTGAATCAGAAGCATGAGGCTGGAGAAAGTGACATTCTGAATGAAGCAATTTGGCTTCATGTGCCAAAGGGAGCAAACCCTCAAGCGACTACTTATAAGGCGACTTTGACGTGGAATTTAAGTGCTACGCCAGAAAATTAATCGGTTCTGCTAAAAAGCAGTGCATCGAAGCTTCGTTTCGAAGTAAAAACTCAGAAAATCACAATAGGTTTCTCTATTCAAACATTCTTGAACGGGAAATAGGAAAGTGGTTCAGGTAATAGGCAGGAGGCGCGTATTTCCTGCCTATTATGGAAGGAGCGGTTCAGTTATGAAAGGATATAACAAAAAATCAAGAATATCTAAGCAAGTGATGGGGATTGCTTTCCTGTTGTTTTTATTCATTGGCGCGCCCGGTATGAGTGGAGCAACAACACAATCGGAACTACCATTTCATGTAGTCCCAAATTTGCCACAAAGCCAACTAGCTGACGGAAACAGTGGTTACTTTGATCTGGAAATGGCACCAGGTACGAGTGATTTATTAGGTTTGACAATCCAAAACCATTCGACAGATGACATTGTGATTGAAGTTTCTGCACATACAGCTTTTACTAACGGAAATGGAGTTGTTGAATATGGCAAAGATGCGACTGAGCCAGATCCAACTTTGCTTCATTCACTAGCTGATCTGATCGATTCACCAGGTGAAATCACACTGTCAGTCAATGAAAAAAAGACGATCGAATTACCAATACATATGCCAGAAGCAGCCTTTGCTGGGAGTTTAGTTGGCGGTTTACGTATCCGTGAGGTGATAGCAGAAAACACCGATTCAGAGGTGGAGGGTATTGCGATTCAAAATCGGTTTGCCTATATCTTAGGAGTCGTAGTGCGGAATGAGTCTTCCCTCATTGAACCAGAGCTTGCCTTGCTAGACGTCTTTCCTGGTCAAGTGAATTACCGAAATGCATTTCTGGCGACGCTACAAAATCCACAGCCGCGTTTCCTGAATCAGTTAGAGGTAGTGGCGACAGTGCGGCGAGCAGATCAGGAAGAAATTTTGTACGAGGCACAGCGAGAAGGAATGCAAATGGCACCAAACTCGCATTTTCATTTCCCCGTTTCCTTAGCTGGAGATCGCTTTTATAGTGGAGAATATGTAATGTCTTTGACGGCACGATCAGAGGGTGAGGAGTGGTCATGGGAGTATCCCTTTACGGTTGAAGCAGATGTTGCAAAGCATTTGAATCGTGAGGATGTTACCCTTGATCCTGAGACAAATTGGTGGCTAATCAGCACATTTGGTTTAGTAATGGTCCTTCTTGGAACGATCATTTGGCTGTTATGGAAAAACGAAAAGCCGAGAACGGATACGTAAGAAGCGAAAAAGGAGAGCTAGGAATGAAAAAGAAAAGCTTGGAACACTTGCTTCAATGGAGCACTATTTTGATGTTGATTTGCTTGCCGAATGAGCCTTTCCTCATTGCTTTTGCTGAGACAGGAGAATCCGAGTTGGTGCAAACATTGGAGGAAAGCTCGCTGCTTGAGGAAATTGGCACACGCTCATTGCTCCCACAAGCGACTTTTGAGTTCAAGCAACCAAGATTTTCTGGTACTTTGGGCAACCCCCTCTTACTTGAATTGGTCAGTGATCTAGCGGTGGAAGAAGTGGTCCTAGAATTACCTCCAGAGCTTGAGGTGCTAACAGAGGAGCAACCATCAGAAAAAACAGTAATAAAAAAGAATACTAATCATTGGCAAATCAAGACAAGTCAAAGGCAGCAATCATTTGCTGTTCCGATCATTGCCAAACAGACGGGACGTTTTGTCGTAACAAGTGGAGGAGCAGAAGCCCTGGTCGAAATAAAGGCAGCAAATGATTCGAAAGAAGATACCCAAGAAGATACCCAAAAAGAGGTCGTGGAAACTGGCACTCTTGCATCTCAAGGGACAGATACCGGTGTTTCCGAGCAATCTGGAAGTAGTATAGAAAGCCCTCAAGATTTTTTAGAAGAAGCCGCAAGTGATGCCAGATCAAGTTCTTTTGACGGATCGGTTGTTGAAGTTGCTAGCATGGCCGAGTTCATGAGTGCCTTACAAAATCCAACTGTTTCGATTATTTCTTTGCAAGCGGATCTTACTCAATCTGCTAACAATGTGATGGATATCAATCGCTCCATCATGATTCAAGGAAACGGCCACACGCTGACGTTCAATAATAATAATGCTTATTTTCGCCTAACAACTGTAAATGAAGAAACGACTTTCCGTTTAGAAAATCTGAGCTATCATAAAACAGGAAATACTGCTTTGATCCAAACGACCAATATTTTAAGCCGCGATTGGGTCGTTGAGGTAGCGAATGTTGAAGAAGTCGCTACGAACCGTTCTCCGTTTATTTTGGCTCGAGAAGCAAAAGTTCATTTTACCGGTGGGATCAATCGTTTTGAAGCAATGACTATGGATTCAGATACTTTATTTAATCTCAAAGAAGTGGAAGCAAGCAACCAAGCACAAGTAATCATCAATAAGCCGAATATGTGGATTTTTTATACTGCACCAGATATTTCAGATCCTAGATTGTTGATTGATGAGGGAGCTCAAGTAACTATTGTGACGCAACAAGGGGCCGCGAATACTATCGACCTTCGCGGAGACAACGGAAAAGTCATACTCGACCACAACGCACACTTAGACATTCAAAGCCCCGGTGCCGCTACGAATGCCACGAATGAAGCAAATAATGCCCTTATTCTTTCTGGGAAAAATCCGACTTTTATTGCGGCAGAAAACGCTGTTTTTTCGATCAATGTTACGGAAAGAAAACGAGGACTTGCGCTTACTGGCGATCAGCCAGAATTGAGCATCCAGTCTCGTGCGGATGTATCGATCAAAACAATGAATGCGAATGCCATACTTTTGAATGGAGGCACGCCATCCATGACGATCACTGGTGATAGAACGTTCCTCCGTGTCACGAATGAGTTTGCTGCAGAGGCTAATGCGATCGACATACGTGGAGATAATGGTGCCTTTTCCATTAGTGAAGAAGGATCGCTTTTCATACAAAGTCAAGGTGCAACGATCGAAGCTTCTAATAATCAAAATAATGCGATTATGATGAGTGGTGCCAATCCAAAGATGATTGTTAGTGAGGCTGCCCTCGTACAGATTGAAGCAACACAAAGGAGACGTGGTTTATTTTTGACAGGGGATAATCCTCACCTGGTGATTCAGTCTGGTTCAAAAGCAAACCTAACGGCAGGAAATGCTAATGCATTGCGAGTCGACGGAAAAAATGCTGATGTCACCATCACTGGACAAGATACTCATGTGTCGATTTCCAGCAAAATTACCGCAGCAGAAGGAGCAGCCTCTTTTGTTTTAACGACTCCAGCGAATGCCTCAGAATCAGGGGTGCTTATGGTCAGTGATTCGGCAGTATTGGAAGTCGAGAGTATTGACTCAAGCGCCATCAATGTCACTAGTCTGGGCTTTACCTTTGAGGTTCAAAGCAATGGGAAATTAATAACTAGCAGTCAATATGCTAATGGGGATCACGCGACGATCCGATTTTTATATTATGGTTTGGTAACTTTTCATGTGACCGATGGTGGTACAGTGAATGTCTTTAAAACAGGTGGCAGCGCTCCTTTGATTCGAATTCCTAGTGGAGGAAATTCGTTTGAAATATCGGATGGAGGCATCGTCGATCTTTATAATCCAGGTACAGGGACTCCTAGTGACGGCAATGTTGCTGGGGGAAACCAAGGAATTTTCTATGCAAGGGGTATCTATGAAAATGGCTCGGAAAATAATTTTTCGATCGTGGGTGTTAATAGTAAGTTTATGTGTGTAGCTAAGAGTGGTCCTGGGATTGATATGCACACTTATTTCAATTCAACGATTTATGTTGAACAAGGGTATTTTCAAGTGGAAGGACACACAAGTACGCCGAATGGAGGTGTCTTTCGTTCAGGAAATCTTTCTGTCATCTTGAACGATCCAGTCTTTTTTGATTTCCGTAACGAGCGCTTCGATGGTGGAAACATCTTCAGTGTCTCCAATCTATCAACATTAACTGCCACTAATAGTGATTTAGCCGTCTGGAAAAATGGTTCGAATCTTTCCGGTGATCCAGATTTAAACTTTCCAACCCTTGATTTTGCTTTTTCAGGTACTGATTTTGGTACATTGGGAGTGACGAATCAGCCAGATATACTGAATCTGGAGACTTTTGGAGACAAAGGATTGACAAACTATTCTAGAGTCAGTTCGAATAATGCACGCTGGGCGATTGCAGATGTTTTACGAGTTCCGACAAATGCCGATAAAAAAATCCATGGTAGAGTTAGTATCCCGGTTGGTTTTGATGGCACTCGCCCAGCGTGGGACAATGAAGCGAAAGTGACTGTAGAAATTGAAACTGCTGCTGGTCACAAAGAGCGAGTGACGGCTAGTACGGTTGGACACACAGAGGAAAACCCCGGAATTAGTATTTATGGGGAAGAAGCGCAAGGGGGCGTTTTTGAAATTTCTTTAGCGGCGCCTTTGGAAGCAGGAACGACGGTTCGAATTGTAGCAGTCGAACTATCAAGTGGAGAGTTGACAGAAGGTGCGCTGAATCTAATTTTAGTCGGTCCTGTTGAAGTCTTTCCGATTATTCCCCCAACGCCCGCGGTTGTTTCTTCTTTGACACTTCTTGAAGAATCGACAGAACTACATGGCTATACAGAGGATAGAGCGGTTCAAATAAGCGCAACGCATAATGGCGTGTGGTTCAATACAGAGATGGCTGATATCGATGAAAATGGCCAATTTATCATTGACTTAAGTAGTCGTCAGCTAAAAGATGGAGATGAAATCCAAGTATTTCTGAAAGATTCTGCCGGTTCGGCAAAAGCAGCTGGTGTTCAGCATCCACCTGTCACAAATGATCAGACTGGCAATCAGAATCCTCCTTCAGAATTGTCCTTTCGTGATGCAGTATTCCCCGCTGCTACAACGGTCAAAATTGTGAAATCCGGTCCATTTCCGCCAGTTGATCCATTAGAACCAGAGATGGAAGTAGAGCCAGACAATCCTCCGCTCCTTCCTGATAACCAAGGAATGATCAGTCTTGATTTTGTCTCTCAGTTTCAATTTGGTCAAGTACCGATTCGTAGTACCAAAGGAACCTATTATGCGTTGCCTCAACAAATCAGTCAGGAAGGGACAAGTGACACCGCCGACCGACCGAACTATGTGCAGATTACTGATCAGCGTAAGCTATTGGCAGAAACGAGCTGGCGTTTATCGGCGACATTTGATTCACAAGGGTTCCGTAATGAGGATAATGATCATTTAATTGGTGCGCAAATCAATTTACACAATCAATACCTTGCGACTGCTTCGACCAATGCTGATGCTAATATGCCAGAGCTTGCTGTGGCTGATGATGGGACCATAACTTTATTGCCGGGGGAAGGTCAGCTGCTGCTAACCGGTGGTAGCCGGAGTACTGGGACATGGATCTATCGTTTCGGCGATCAAGAGACGGCAGCTACCAGTGTTGAATTGGAAGTTCCGGCTGGTGCCAATCCAAAGACAGGGAGGTATCGGGCAACGATCGAATGGTCTTTGAGCAGTGTACCTGAGTGAGTGAAAAAATATCGGTACACCAATAGTGCTGTTTCAAGCATCAGAGGATTAAAAATATTAAACGACTGCCATAAGTTAGCTGTTTAAACTAACTCAGGGCAGTCGTCTTAGTATGCTTAGCCGTTTTTTGATTTACTAGGTGCGATTTTTTTGACATCTTGCAGAGTAAAATTATGGATGATTTTTGGGTTGATGGTTTTCAAAAAACTGTTCCAGTCTTCTGCATCTGGAATCGATTTGATTAGGAGGCACTCGACATCCAACAGATAGTCTTCAAGGTATTCAGCGTAATTCGTTACGACAAGATCAACCTTATTTCGTTCAACATAGTCCAAAGAAAATTCACAGGAATCAGGAAAATGCAATGTATGGTAGCGCCCAAAATATTTGACAGCAAATGCATTAATATGAAGACAGATCAAAGCATCACCTTCTAAGAGAAAGGCGATCCGTCTAGGCGTGCCCCAATACTTTTCCTTCAAGCCTTCAAAATATAAGGTGAAACGGGCGCTGATTGCTTCTGTTGCAAAAATAGACTGGTTGAGAAGAAACTGTTTATTTTCCTCATACTCCACTGGGTATTGATTTTGAGCGTAGACCGTGATTTCTTCCATACTTCGATTATAGGTCGGAGAAATCAGTTGTTTGATTTTTTCTGTAATGAAGAAAGAGTGCAGAAAAACGAAATCGCGTGTCTTTTCATGGTCTGATATTTGTTGGAGCTGGCAAAACTGGGTCGTTAGCCCTTTTAACTCAGGCCAATGATCAAAGCGGTTGACGAATGAAATCTCAGCAAGATAGTTTTTTATGCCACGGTTGCTTGCCACAAGTGCAAAAAGATAGACCAACTCATCTAATGGTAAAGTCAAGGAGAAGGTGGTTTGTATACGCTGATTGAGGCGTTGGAACTCTTGGAAGAATTCATCTGCTAAGACGATTCTTTTTAAATCTTCCGATAAAGCAACGGATTCCCCAGCTTGATAGCGTTCAAGGATAATATACAACCAATAACTGATATACCAAAAGGAAGAGGTGTTGTTGGTTTCACCACGAATCGTTTGAAAAAAATCTAAGACAATATTTTGGACAGCAATCGTTGGGCGAACGGTATGAGGGGTAGCGTCAGACTCGTAATAAAAGGTATGAAAGAATTTGCGAATATCTGTTTCTGATCCAATGAGGCGGAAATTTTTATGATCGACTGACAATTGAAAGGGAACCAGTGCTTTTTCAAAAAGTGATAAATAGCGCAAAAGTGAACTTTCAGAAACGTAAAAATACGCTGCCCATTCAGAAACGGACCGATACTCTCCTTTAAATTGATGCTCGAGAATAGCGAATAACGGCTCATTTTGAAGGAGTGCTCGTTTTAGTTCAATGTATTCTTTCGGCCGAACTTCATGAAAAGAGTAGCCATTTGAGGTGGACTCGATCATCATCGTATCCCCAAAATAGCTCCTCAACTCTTCAACATCATAAATGATCGTGCGCCGAGAACGCTGCACAGCTTCTGACAACTCACGATTGGAAAGGGTCTTGTGTCGTTCCAAAAGATTTAATAGTTTCAACCAGCGATTTGTAGTAGCAGAGGTAATAAATGCCATTTGAAAATTTTTCATGATCAGCACTCCCATATGGTCTGTTTGATGGATCGTTTCTCACGTCTGATTATCAGATATTGGTAGGAGCAACGCAAGGGAAATGATTTTCTGGAGACCTATCATGGGCGATTCTTGAGAATGAACAGAAGTTCATTTTGCAATATAAGTAAAAGGGACAGTGCAGCGATTTGTTTTCAAAATCGTTGCATTGTCCCTTTTTTTCATCAAGCAGTTGCAAACTGGCTGTTATATAGTTGGGCGTAAAGGGAATCTTGTGCCAGTAGTTCTGTGTGGGAACCTTTTTCGACGACAGAGCCGTCTTTCATTACTAAGATTAAGTCGGCATTTTTGATGGTAGAAAGACGATGGGCGATGATAAAGCTGGTTCGTCCTTGGGTCAAACGATCCATCGCCGTTTGGATCATTTGTTCTGTCCGCGTGTCGACACTGGAGGTGGCTTCATCAAGGATCAGGATCGTTGGGTCTGCTAAAATCGCTCGGGCGATCGTCAATAATTGTTGTTGTCCTTGTGACAGTTCGCTTTCGGAACCAATGACGGTATCATAACCGTTGGGCAGGGTTCGCACGAAGTGGTCGCATTGGGCGGCTTTGGCGGCAGCCAAGATGTCTTCCCGAGTGGCATCGGGATTGCCATAAGCGATATTTTCAGCGATGGTTCCTTGGAACAGCCACGTATCTTGCAGCACCATACCGAATTTTTTCCGTACTGCCGGTGCCGAAAAGGACATCATGTCTTGATCGTCCAGCAAAATCTTCCCACCATTCAATGGATAAAAGCGCATCAAAAGATTGATCATGGTGGTTTTTCCAGCACCTGTTGGTCCGACGATCGCGACCGTTTGTTTTGGTTTGACGGAAAATTCGACGTTTTCCATCAAGAGCTTTTCCTTGTTGTAGCCAAAGGAAACGTGTTGAAAATCGATTTTTCCTTTGATGGTTTGTGGAACTGGCAGTTGTTGGGTCGCAGTTTCTTCTTCAGGATAATCAAGAATCTCAAAAATTCGTTCGAGAGATGCTAAGGCACTTTGCAAGGTATTCATAATATAAGAAGCTTGCGTGATCGGTTCAGACACTTGGTTGATGTATTGCAGATAGGCTTGTACGAGACCAATGGATAATTGCCCTTGCAACACCATCAGACCACCAACGACGGCGCTTAAGATAAAGCCGATTTGATTGATAAAGCGCACGAAAGGATTGATCGCTGCACTGACAAACTGTGCTTTTCGAAAGGCTTTAAATTGGGCTTCGCTCAATTCCGCCATTTCCGCTTCAACGGCAACTTGCTGGTTGTAGGATTTGATCAGCGGATTTGCGGTATAAAACTCTTCCGCACGACTGCTGACAGCACCTAATGTTTCTTGGTTTTTGGTAAAGTAGCTCAAGTTTTTTCGTGCGAGAACGGTGGTCACAAAAGCACTCAAAAGCAAAATCAGGACCACACCGATCGTCAGGAATGGGCTGAGATAAAGCATGGCGATCAAGCCGAAGGTAATGCTGATAGTTGCCGTGATCAACTGCATCAAACCGACTTGTAAGACCTCGGATACTTTATCTAAATCGAGAATCACTCGGCTTAAAATATCGCCAGTATGATGTTTGTCGTAAAAACTGATAGGCAGGCGATTGAATTTGTCACTGATTTGTTTGCGTAAAGTCAAGGTCAGGGTTTCACTGACACTGGCCATCGTATACTCTTGCAGCAAGGAAAAGAGACTGATCAAAAGCCACGTTCCCGCTAATAGGACGACTGGACCTAAAATACTTTGCCAAAAATCATTGATCTGCCAGCCTTCTTGTTGAAACAAGGCAATCAGATTATCCAGTCCACGCCCCAAGATCAAAGGGGCGATGGACATCAGTAAGGAAAAGAACAAGGCGGAAGCGATAATCAGTAGAAAGCGGGCTTTTTGTTCCATCAGCAAACGCAGCAAACGTCGGCTTGTATGTTTCATGTTTTTTGGTGTATCCATTGTTTGTTTACTCATCCTTCATTCCTCCCATTCCTTGAGATGAGGCAAACTCTTGATAAGTTTGGCAATTGCGTAATAATTCTTCGTGGGTTCCTTTACCGACCATTTTGCCGTTATCTAAAACAATGATTTGATCGGCATTTTTGACGGTCGATACCCGTTGAGCCACGATAATGACGGCGGCATCTTTCGTGTATTCTTTCAATGCACGCCGCAAGTTGGCGTCTGTTTGATAATCCAAAGCAGAAAAGCTGTCGTCAAAGAAGTAGATTTCTGCGGGTTTTGTCAACGCTCGGGCAATACTCAATCGTTGCTTTTGACCGCCAGAGAAATTGCTGCCTTTTTGAGCAACTGGACTTTCATAACCTTCAGGCAAGCCTTCGATAAATGACTTGGCTTGAGCAACTTCAGTAGCTTTTGCCATCGCCTCATGGGTTGCTGGACGATTGCCGAAACGCAGGGTTTCTTGAATCGTGCCGCTAAGCAAGAGCGCTTTTTGCGGGACATAACTAATTTGGTCCCGTAATTCGGCTTGTGAGATCTCTTTGATGTTACGGTCAAAAAGTGTGATCGAACCAGCAGTCACATCTTTGAAACGCAACAGCGCTTTGGCGATGGTGCTTTTGCCAGAGCCAGTTCCGCCAACGATCGCTGTCGTTTTGCCTCGGTGGATCTCGAAGCTGATATCTTCTAAGACAGGTTCTTCGGCGCCTTCATACGTAAATTGCACCTGATTGAAAGCGGCGATCGCTTCAGACACGGCGGCCTTGTCCAAGGTTTGGTCACCGTCGATCAAATCAATTGGTTCTTCTAACACTTCTTCGATCCGTTGCAAGGAAGTCAAGCCTTTAGGTACCATCACGATCACCATCGCTGCCATAGTCAAAAACCAAAGACTCAGGATCGTGTATTCGATGATGGCAGTAATACTACCAATAGCAAGATGGCCCAGCAGACTTTGATAGCCGCCGTAGACAAGGATGGTCGAAATCGAGAGTCCCATTACTAAATTGACGGTCGGATTCAAGACAGCAAAGAGGCGATTGACTTGGATCATGGTTTTCGCATATTCCGTCAAGGTTTGATCTGTCCGTTCTTTTTCGTAAGCTGCTTTGTCGAATGCTCGAATCACCCGAGCGCCGGTAAAGGTTTCTCGTAAGATCCGCATCATTTTATCGACTAGCTTTTGCGTGATTTGTGATAATGGGATCGCTTTGCGGATCACTCCATAAGCGATCATTGAAAAACATAGGATCGCTACGATTGGGACCCAAATCATCCGCAAAGAGACGGTGCCGGTTAGAAAAATTGAAGCTGCGACGATCATTGGGGCTGGCAAAATCATTTGCAACGCCATCATCAAAATTTGTTGGATGTTGTTGATGTCGCTGGTGGTACGTGCCAGCAAAGTGGGCGTACCATAGCCATCAACAGCGGATACAGAGAGTTCCTGTGTTTTTTTGAAAAGGCGCATCCGTAAAAAATGCCCGAATTTTCCTGAAAGGTGGGCAGATAAATAACTACCGCCTACCGAGACGATCACGGTGCCGATGGCAATGGCAAACATCCACCAGCCATTGTGCCAAATGGCCGTCGTGTCGACTTTCAAGATCCCTTCATCAATGATTTTTGCCAAAAAATACGGCAACAAGAGTGTGCCGAAGGATTGGACTAGCATCAAAAGAAATAAACTGAAAAAGAAGCGTCGTTCTTCTTTATAAAATAACTGTAATTGTTTCATGATTTCCCTCCAAAAATGTTGTTCTATGGTAGAATAAACTGTAACGTAACGTTACAGTCAAGCAAGGAGTGAAATTTTTTGAAAAAACAATTGACCATCAGTGAGATGTCCGCTTATGCCGGTGTGAGTCGGCGTACATTGATTTATTATGATCAGATCGATCTGTTCAAACCTCATTCAATAGGTGACAATGGCTATCGCTATTACGGCTTTGAACAATGCCTTGAGTTAGACGTGATTTTGATGTTGCGTTCTTTAGATATGCCCTTGCAAGACATTCGCCAATTTTTGAAAAACCGCAACCCGGAATATACGCAAAAGGAACTTGTGGAACGGCGAGGAGAAGTCCGTGACAAAATCGCAGCGCTACAAGAATTGGAACGAACTTTTGATCGCTATATTCAACGCTATGAAAAAGTACAGGAAGCTGATTTTGAGACCTTTACGATAGCGCATCATAAAGCAGAGGCGTTTATCGTTTCTGAAGAGATCGCCGGCGATGATCCAGAATCTGCTTATCAAGTGTACGCTCGTTTTTATCCATTAGTGGATTATAAAGATGCCTTCAGTGGCTACCCCATTGGCTTTTTAAGTGCCGGAACGACGTTGGAGGATCAGACTTTTCACGCATCTCCTTATCGGGCATTGATCTTGATTCCCCAAGATCGGCTACATCTCTATCCGGAAAAGCTGATTATCACACGTCCCGCTGGTACATATGTTTCTGGGTTTGTCAGTGAAGGAGAGGAACAAATTGCCGCTTTTACCCACCGCATCCGAGCCTTTCTAAAAAAGAAGCAGTTGAAGATCGATGGCGATGTTTGGGAATTGTTATGGCAAGATGAAGTCTTTACCACCCAAAAAGAATTGCAGATATTTGAAGTGATGGTTCCAGTGAAGCCAGAGTAGTGGAACGTGCAACCTTAGTATGAAGGAAACGAAAATCAAACTACTTAATAACAATGGTTGTTGCCATTGGCTTTTCAATAGAAGCAAAGGAGATGACTAAGGCAGATACCTTCCCTACAAAGGACCCTGTGAAGCGTTGAAATTCCCATTTTCCTTTTTTCTCGTTATACTTGAAAGAACAGATGAGAAAAAAGGAGAAATTTTAATGAAAAAAGAAACAGGATTAAGCTCGCTGTATGCGTTGATTGGTGTCGCCATTTTAGGATTTGGGGCGGCATTGCTGCGGGTCGGCGGAGTGGGGCTAGACCCATACACAGCAGCCAATATCGGTGTCGGTGAGCTGCTAGGGTTATCCCTTGGGGTCTATCAATTGATGATCAATATCGCTGTCCTAGTATTGATTTTTATCTTTGGCCGTCGCCATATCGGTATCGGTACGGTCATCAATATGGTGCTGACAGGATTCTTCATCGACTTTTATACCAATGTTTTTGATTGGTTATCCGTCGGTCCGAATAATTGGTGGCAGCAAGGTTTGTTCTTGTTGATCGGGATCATCTTCTTTACCTTCGGAGCTTCATTCTATATGTCAGCGAATTTGGGCAGCGCCCCCTATGACGCGATCGCCCCAACCATCGTCGATCAGACGAAAGCTAATTATCGAGTGGTGCGGGTGATTCAAGACGTTGCCTTTGCCTTGATCGGACTCTTTACAGGCGGACCAATCGGGATCGGAACCTTCATCAGTGCCTTTTTAGTGGGCCCACTGATCAAATTCTGGGACAACCGTGTCTCTCAGCCATTCATCGAAAGCAGTGTCAAAAAAGCGATTTTTAAATAAAAAAGGTCTGCAGCAAAGAGAAGTCGAGGCGATTTAGTCGCCCACTTCACTCAGCTGCAGTTTTTTTGCCATTTGATCAAGGAATTCTTGCATAATTGCTTCTCAGTCGCTAGAATAAAAAAGCCGAGGAGGGGTAAGTATGCAATTACCAACACCATTTATTGAAAAATACCAACGGTTGCTAGGAGAAGAAGCATCAGCTTTTTTTACCGCTTTAACCGATAATCAGCCAGTCAAAGGCTTTCGCTTGAATATTGCTAAGCCGCACGCACAAGCGATGCTGGCAAAATATGGGCCAGCTGCTGTACCCGCCCCCTATGCAGAAGCGGCTTATATTGGCGAAGTCAAAGGCCGTTCGCTGCTCCATCAAGCTGGCTATGTCTACAGTCAAGAACCTAGTGCGATGATCGTAGCAACGATCGCAGCCGCTCAACCAGGGGAGCGGGTCTTAGATTTATGTGCGGCACCAGGGGGCAAAACAACGCAGCTGGCAAGCCAATTACAAGGAAAAGGGCTGCTTGTAGCAAATGAGATTTTCCCCAAGCGTGCCAAAATCTTATCAGAAAATGTGGAGCGTTGGGGCTTTCCAAATGTAGTCGTCACCAATCAGGCGCCGCAAGAATTGAGCCGCCATTTTCCTCAGTTTTTTGACAAGATCGTGGTGGACGCCCCATGTTCTGGTGAAGGGATGTTTCGTAAAGATCCCGTCGCCTTAGAAGAATGGCAAGCAGATACACCTGAGCAGTGTGCGATCAGGCAAAAAGACATTTTGGCACAAGCCGTTGCGATGCTAAAACCGGGGGGCCAGCTGATCTATTCCACCTGTACCTTTGCCCCAGAAGAAAACGAAGCGATGATGGCTTGGTTAATGGAGGAGTATCCCTTCGCGATCGAAGCGATCGACTTGGACAATGTATCTCATGGGCGCAGCGAGTGGGGAGAGGCACCTGGGATCGAGAAAACGATCCGCTTATGGCCGCATTTAAACCAAGGAGAAGGTCATTTCGCTGCGAAATTGACCTCCCAAGCAGAAGCAGCGCCAGTGAAAAAGAAGAAAAAAGGCAAAGGAGCGACAGCTAAGAGCCCATTAGATGCAGCGACTCAAAAGTTGTGGCAAGCCTTTCGCAAGGTTTTTCCTTTTTTACAGGCACTGAATGCGACGCCACAGCTGCTAGGTGAAAACCTCTGGCTCGTTCCTGAAGAAATGCCTTCTTTAAAAGGGATCAAGTTTATGCGCCCAGGTTTGCATGTCGGCGTCGTTAAGAAGAATCGGATCGAACCAAGTTATGCGTTGGCATTGGCGATCCATGCAGAAGAAGGGGCACCGACAGTGCCGATCACTTTGCCGCAATGGCAGCAGTATGTGGCAGGTGAAACCTTGAGTGTGCCAGGAAATGCTGGGTGGGTGATTTTGATAGTCGATGAGATCCCAGTCGGTTTTGGAAAACAAGTCCAAGGAACCGTGAAAAACTTCTTTCCTAAAGGATTAAGATTCAAAGCGATTTAAACGAAATAGTGTTTTTATTTCAGTCCTCGTGCTATGATGGAAGTAGCAAAATAAGGGAGCTGATCGATATGAAAACATCATCAAAAGTAACGATTGGATTAAGCATTGCAGCGATCGCTGGGATCACTACTGCCGTCGTTGTATCAGACAAAGTATTCAATAAAGTACGCTTCGCTTGCAACCGACACAAAGTAAAGAAATTTGTCGATGACAAATTCAACGGCAATGAAAAATTGCTGGATGTCGTAGACGGCTTGTCTGACAATGAATTGGATTCGTTGTTAGGTGTGATGAAAAAAGTCAATGAGGGCCGCAACAAAATCTCTGTTTACGGAGACAACATCAAAGATTCGACAGAACATGTCAAAGACAAGTTGACGAGCTTTGTTGATTCCGTCTTTTAAGCCAATCATTCCATTTGAAACTCGCAGGGACATCGGTCTTTGCGAGTTTTTCTCGTCTTTCTGAGCGTTTTTCGTTATACTAACAAGGAAATGCACACAATGGTGCGAGGTAGAGGAGTGAAAGAGAAGTCGTGGAAAAAACAAGTACCTTGACTGCCGAGGAAAAAGCCTTTTTTATGGAAGAAGCAATCAAAGAAGCCCGAAAAGCAGAAGGTTTGGCAGAAGTACCGATCGGTGCTGTTGTCGTCTTGGATGGCAAAGTCATTGGTCGTGGGCACAATCTACGAGAAACGCAGCAACAAGCCGCAGCGCATGCGGAGATGTTTGCGATCGAAGAAGCCTGTCGCACGGTCGGAAGTTGGCGCTTAGAACAAGCGCAACTGTTTGTGACCTTGGAACCATGCCCGATGTGCAGTGGAGCGATGTTATTGGCACGGGTGGAAGAAGTGTATTTTGGTGCCTACGATCCCAAAGGCGGCACTGCCGGTACATTGATGAATCTATTGGAAGATGAGCGCTTCAACCATTGGTCCTATGTGGAAGGCGGCATTTTAGAAGAAGCATGTGGACAGCTGCTAACAGATTTTTTCCGAGCATTACGAGAAAAGAAAAAACAAAAAAAGGCTGGCAATCTCTAACGAAATACGTTATACTAAGTTTTGCCGAAAGGCTAGGACAATGGAGGTCTTGTGAAGCGTGTCAGATCCGGAAGGAAGCAGCACTAAGCAGGATTCTCCATGTGTCTGATTGAAAAGTCTTTTTGATCGTTTTTCTCTGTTATGGGCAACATCTTACTAAAATAGAAACCATACCCCAGAGCAATCAGCTCTAGGGTATTTTTTTGTTCATTCATTACTCTAGAAAAGCGATTTTGATCCCAAACTTCTTCAGACTTAAGTGAATTTGATTAGACAAAAAATAGGACGGATAAAATTCTATCCGTCTTATTGCTATCAGCGTTAAGCTTAATCGTTGTCATTCGATTCATTTCCAGTTGATACTTTTTCCAGGTGTAAGATTAATTCTTTTATAGAAGAAGATTCAAGGAAGCTGTCGTATTCTTCACCTTCGGAATTCTTTTTATACTCTAGTGAGATCGGTGTACCTGGTGCTGGTTCTTGTCTAACGACCCGGTAATCAGCAACGTTATCTTCGGTAACAGCTTCACCATTTTCTGTAATATGGACAACTAATAAATCTAACGCACCATAAGATTCCATAAAATTGCCACTCATTCTTAACGTTCCCACACTCGATGCATTTCTGCCAACATAGTTTTTAACGTGTTTTGTATAGCGATCGTCTTCATATACTTCTGTTTCTTCTTGTGGTTCTTCGCTTGTTTCGTCACTAGTAACTAGAGCTGATTCCGATTCATTTGAACCATCCGATCCTTGATTATCGGAAGATTGAGCACATCCGCTTAACACTAACACTTGTAATAGTACAACACCAAATATAATTTTCTTCATTTTAACTCTCCTTCGTTGAATGGATTTTATTAAATACATCAAAAAAAGTATATAGATTTCTTCTTTTTGACGAAAAATATTTATTTGCTCCAAAAAAATCACATCGACTTTAACGAAAATAACGAAAGTGGATGTTGAATCAACAGGTGAGCAAAATCAATAATTGCTCTCCGCTTATTTAACTATAATTTGATAGTATAGAAATTTATGTCTTAAATCAATAGTTTAAGGTAGTTTTTTTATTTTTTTTGATTATGAAAGCGATGCTAGTAGAGGGAGTTTCAAGTACAGTAAGAACCATCATCTTTTAAACCTACACCAATGGTTTCCCAGAGATTTTATGCTATGCTTATTTTGTAGAGAATTCCGTCGTCTTTCTGCTGGCAATCCTTGATGCCAAGAGAAACGGATAGTGATTTCAGGCGACGTATTTGAAAAGAGGCGCACAATGGAGAAAATTACGATTATCCATACCAACGATCTGCATTCCCACCTAGAACATTGGCCGAAGATGCGGCGTTATTTGGATCAAAGAAAACGAGAAGCGGATACGACCGAAGAGACAGTGATCGCGGTCGACTTAGGCGACTTTGTCGATCGCTGGCATCCTTTGACAGAAGCAACTGACGGCAAGGCGAATGTCGATTTGATGAATCAAGGACATTACGATGCGGTGACGATTGGGAACAATGAAGGTGTCGGCAATCCCAAAGAGGTCTTGCAGCATCTATATGACCAAGCAGAATTTCCTGTCATTTTAGGCAATTTATTTGATAAACAGGATTTGCGTCCACCCAAATGGGCACAAGAATACAAAATCATGGAAAGCAATCAAGGCGCCAAAATCGGCTTGATCGCTTTTACGGCACCGTTTCCGCTAACATATGCCCCCAACGGCTGGGACATTCGCGAACCCTTGGAGATTTTGCCTTCATTGGTGCAGCATTTGCGCCCCGAGGTCGATCTGCTGGTCTTGATGAGCCATCTAGGCATCAATGCTGACCGCCAGATTGCGAGGGATTTTCCAGAACTAGATGTTATATTAGGTTCCCACACGCACCATTTGTTTGAAAATGGCGAAGTCATCAATGGGGTTCAAATTGGTGCAGCTGGCAAGTTTGGTTTTAACATTGGCGAAGTCGAAGTGGTCTTAGATGATCACCATCGCCCAATCAAGCATCGCGCACGTGTGATTCCGACTGATTCGCTGGTGGCTTTTCCGCAAGATGAGGAAGAGATCGCCGAATATCTATCGATCGGTCATCGCTTGTTGCGGGCAAATCAGGTGGCAGAAATTCCAGCAGCGTTTACGAGGGATTGGCAAAGTCAACATTCCTTGGTTCGGGAGGCGCTTTTGGCATTATGTGCCAAAGGACAGACGGAGGCCGCCATCTTAAATACGGGGTTATTTTTAGATGATTTGCCGCAAGGACGGGTCGATCAAGATCAGCTGCACACGATTTTGCCCCATCCGATGCATTTGATTCGGGTGACGCTGCAAGGCGCGGATGTCATTCGATTGATCTTAGAGATGGAAAAAAATCGCAACTTTTTGCGCAATTTCCCAATTATGGGAATGGGTTTTCGAGGGAAGATTTTTGGTGAACTGGTTTATGAAGGCATCCGCTTTGATGAAAAAAACCACCAAGTATTGTGGAAACAAGAGCCCGTCGATCCTGCTCAAAGCTACACGTTGACCCTTGTGGATCACTACTTGTTTATTCCGTTTTTCCCGACGATCGAGATTGCTGGAACCGTTGAGTTTCTTTTTCCAGACTTTATTCGCACAGTGGTCGGAGATTACCTGAGTCAGAAATACCCCATTCAGTAGTTCGTCACTTCTCCAGCTGGTTTTTGCGAGAAAACCGCGACTATCATTGGGGAATAAAACAAGGTATAATAAACAGCAGGTGGTGAAAAAATGACCGAAAAACAAACGATCACAGATGAAATGACATCTGTACTAGAAGAAATTATTGAAGAACCAGCGAAACAACCGCAAAAAGGCGAGTTGGTGACTTTGTTAAATGATGAAGAATTAATGATTGGCAATCGACAATACAAACTGGTCATGGATTATCGTGAAGGCTTCAATCCAGAAAAGCTTGGCGAGCGTTACAGTGAAGTGTTGGCACGTTATGACTATATCGTAGGGGATTGGGGTTATGAGCAGCTGCGTTTGAAAGGCTTTTTTGAAAAAGATAACCGCAAAGCATTACCCGATCAGCGTATTGACATGCTGGAAGATTATTTGTATGAGTATTGCAACTTCGGTTGTGCCTATTTTGTGATCCAACGAGTTGGCGGCAAGAAAGAAAAAAGTACCTCCCGCCGACGCAAGAAAAAGCCAACCCAAAACAATCAAAATCAAAATACACAACAAAACGCCCATATAGAAGAAAAGCGTGACACAGTACCGCAGAAAAAAAGCAAACCAACGATCAAAAATCGTAAACCAAAAGAAAAGAACGTCAAAAAAACCGAAACAACTACGGTGAAAAAAGGCAAAAAAGAGTTTACGATTCGACAAAGGGAAGAATAAGATGAAATATAAAGGCTATTTGATTGATTTAGACGGTACGATTTACTTAGGAAAAGAGCCGATCCCTGCTGGGAAACGCTTCGTAGAGTCCTTACAAAAAAAAGGTCTGCCCTATTTATTTGTGACCAATAATACGACCCGCAGTCCCGAAGTCGTGGCGCAGCGATTGGCGGATGAATTTTCGATCCATGTGGCACCAGAAACGATCTATACCGCAAGCTTGGCAACGATCGATTTTATGAAAGACCATGGCAAAGGCCGCAAAGTGTTTGTGATCGGCGAAGCGGGGTTGATCGATTTGATCTTAGCTGCTGGGTTTGAGTGGGAAGAAACCAATCCGGATTATGTCGTGGTTGGTTTAGACAACCACGTGACCTATGAAAAATTTGTTTTAGCAACGTTAGCGATCCAAAAAGGAGCAACCTTTATCGGGACCAATCCCGACAAAAATATCCCGACGGAAAGAGGCTTGTTGCCAGGTGCGGGTTCACTGATTGCAATGGTGGAGACTGCCACCCAAACGCAACCGATTTTTATTGGCAAACCAGAAGCCATCATTATGGAAAAAGCGGTGGCACACATCGGCTTATCAAAAGAAGAGGTCTTGATGGTGGGGGACAATTATGAAACGGATATTCGCTCGGGGATCCAAAACGGGATCGATTCTTTGCTCGTATTATCTGGCTTTACCCCGAAAGCGGCAGTTCCGACATTACCAGTAGCACCAACCTATGTGGTTGATTCTTTAGATGAGTGGGATTTTGAACAATGAAAAAACAAGTGTGGCTTGAACGCTTAGGATTTGTCTGCTTGTTTTTGTTTTTGGTCAGTCTAGCGATCACCCTAACGATCAATTTTCGACCGTTATATTGGTTTGATGTCGATCACTTAAATCTGCTGGATTATACCTCGCTAACAAGAGAAGAGTTGTTGAAGAACTATGGCTTATTGTTAGATTTTCTAAACAATCCCTTTGCAAGTACGCTCGCCTTGCCCGATTTTCCAATGTCTGAAGCTGGCGCTGGGCATTTTTACGATGTGAAGCAGTTGTTTCTATTAAATTATGCTGTGATGATCGTCACGGTGCTGCCGAGTATCTGGTTCGTCAATCGGTTACGGCAAAAACAACAGCAATGGCGCTTGATTCGTCCCTTTCAATGGGGGATGATTTTGCCGCTGATTTTCGGGTTTTTGATGGCTGTCGGCTTTGACCGCTTTTTCGTTACGTTCCATGAGATTTTCTTCAGTAACGACGATTGGCTCTTTAATCCAGCCACCGATCCGATCATCAACGTGCTGCCAGAAACGTTTTTCATGCATTGCTTTATTCTCTTTTTCGTCTTGATTGAAGTCTTCTTTTTTGCCTTCTATTGGTGGGGGAAACGAGGCTTGAAAAAAACAGCGTAATGAAAAAAAGATCAACGATCCCCTTCCTTTGAGAGAGGTGAATCGTTGGTCTTTTTTTATTGCGTAATGTAATGAGATTTACTTGGGTGTTGATGGGCTAAGCGACTTGCGGCAGAAGCGGCGATGGCACCTACGATATCATCTAAAAAGGTGTGAACGCGGGGACCGTCGTGCTTGTTCAGTTCTTTCAGAATACCCGGTTTGACTTTATCAATGTATCCATAGTTAGTAAAGCCGATCGAGCCGTACACGTTGACGATGGATAGAGCGAGGATCTCATCGATCCCATAAAGCCCTTCGTCTTCTTTAACGATTTCTTGCAGTGGATGCAGCAGTTGATTTTCTTCTGCCAAAATATCCAATTGGACCCCCGTTAAAATCGTGTTGTGGACTTCCCGCTTGCTTAAGACAGCGTTGACGCTTTCGATGCACATCTCCAAGGTGATGCCTTCAATGTAGTCTTTTTGCAAGAACATCACCAGTTCACCGATGTCTTGCAGCGAGACACCGCGGTCGGCCAACAATTCTCTTGCTTTGTCTTCAAGTGTTTTGCTTTCTAATACCATATCGTTCCCCTCCATGTAAAAATAGTTTATTCAAAAGTCAACATGCGACTGATGGATTGCGATCATAAGTAGTGCCCTATTCCAGTTGCAGGCCATGCCATTTGGGTGTTAATCCCTTCTGACATCCATTGAAGCACAAGTGTTTGCTAGTTCTGCTTTGGCTGCCACTGCCCAAGGATGGGGGACCACCAAGTCACCAGCAAAAAGCCAGTCCATATAATACCCAGCGGCGGCTTCCAAGGAATCATCGAGGCGGTCTAATAAGCCGATTAAGAAAGGCGCTTGATCTTTACGATCCCATTTGATTTTGTCGGCTAAAAAACGAGTAGATCGAGCCGACGATAATGGGCCTTTAAGGTGGTATGGCAGCTGATGGCGGACAGAATCTCTGGATCAGACACCTGAAAAACCGTTTTTGCCAACAAAGCGGATTGCTGCTGATGCAGCAAAAAAGGTGCTTGCCGCTCCGCATCTAAGATCGGTTCGCCTACCGCTATCTGCAAGGCGATTCGCTGGTCATGAGGGATGACGACGCTGACATCGTGCAGCAGTGCTGCCAAGTAAGCTTTCTCCGCATTGACTTGAAACCGTTCTGCCAATCGTTTGGCTTCTTGGGCAACGGCTAGATTGTGGACCGCCGTTTCGGCATGATCGAAGGCTTCCAGATACTGAACCATTTGCTCAGTGAGGGTCTCTCCCTGTAAAGGGAGAGTATAGGCGGCAAGTTGACGTTGACCAGCTTGTTTCATCTCAGCTACTCCTTAAAAAGACTTGTACTATGGGCAGGTTGTGTCCGCGTTTTGGGATCAATGTAGTGGAGCGCATTGTTCACCGCAGTTGGGGCTTCCCCGAAACCAGTAGCGATCAGGTCGACTTTTCCATCGTATAAAACGACATCCCCACAGCCATAGATCCCAGGAACAGACGTGCTCATATCTGAAGAGACGAAGACTCCTTGGCGGCTGCTTTTCATGCCCCAATCCTTGATGTTCAATGTGGAAGAAAAACCGTAATTGACGATCAAAGCATCCAATGAAAGGCTGACTGTTTCATCACCTTTGACTTGCTGCAACGAGACACCAGTCAAACGTTGCTCTCCTTGGATTTCTTGGATCACATAAGGAGTCAAAATGTTGACGGCAGAAGCCTGTAATTTGCTGACGCTATGTTCATGGGCACGAAATTCTGGACGGCGATGGATCAAGTAGACTTCACTAGCGATCGGCTCTAGCATCAATGCCCAATCGATGGCAGAATCGCCGCCACCGGCGATCGCTACTTTGCGTCCGGCATACTTCATCAAATCGGTGACAAAATAGTCTAAACCGTATCCTTCAAACCGCTCGCTTTCTGGCAAAGTCAGTTTGCGCGGCTGAAAAGAGCCGTTTCCTAAAGCCAAAATCACGGCTTTCGAGTAATGGATTCCTTTGTCGGTGGTGACTTCGATATAGTCTTCTTGTTTTTCGACCGACAAGACGGTTTCTTCTAAACAATATTGGTGATTGAAGGTCGTCAACTGTTTTTCCAGGTTTTGGACAAGATCGCCCGCTTTGATTTTCGGATAACCTGGGATATCGTAGATGTATTTTTCTGGGTATAAAGTAGCAAGTTGACCGCCTAATTGCGGCAAGCTGTCGATAATCTTAGTTTTGGCGTTACGCATGCCGGCATAGAAAGCAGAAAACATCCCGCTAGGTCCGGCGCCGATAATCGTTATATCAAAAATATCCATGTTATTCCTCTTTTCTAAGCACGTTGGGGTGAAGCATGTTCGTGTTGTACGAATAGCTTCATTATAGCAAAAATTATCCAAACTAGCATTTTTTCAATTTTCTGCTATCATGGATTTATGAGAGAGAAGGAGGAGTTAATGTGTCTGAATTTCCACAGTTAGCATTAGAAAAACAAACTGGCCATAAAGCAGTCATCAAAACCAATCGTGGGGATGTAGTTGTACAATTGTTCCCAGAATTGGCACCAAAAACAGTGAAAAACTTCGTTGAATTAGCGAAAAAAGGGTATTACGATGGGATCATCTTCCACCGTGTCATTCCTGATTTTATGATTCAAGGTGGCGATCCAACTGGTACAGGAATGGGCGGCGAAAGCATCTATGGCGGCAGCTTTGAAGATGAATTTTCAAAAGAATTGTTCAATCTTCGTGGCGCTTTATCCATGGCAAACGCTGGTCCGAATACTAACGGCAGCCAGTTTTTCATCGTAAACAACCAAAATGTTCCTAGCAACATGTTAGGTCAATTAGAAGGTGCTGGTTATCCAGCTGAAATCATCGAAGCGTATCAAGCAGGTGGTACTCCTTGGTTAGATTTCCGTCACACAGTCTTTGGTCATGTGATCGAAGGAATGTCAGTCGTTGATGAAATCGCTGGCGTGCAACGGGGCCCACAAGATCGTCCAGTGCATGATGTAGTGATCGAAACGATCGAAATCAGCGAATAAAACAAAAGAACCCAAAGCAGTTTCAACGGCCATCCTCAAGGAAATCGTTGAAATGGAAGCTTTAGGGTTCTTTTTTTTCATAAGAAAGAGTTAACCGATCGGTTGGTCTTTAAACGCAGCGGCGATTTGATTGAGTGCTTTTTCTAATAGCTCTTTAGGACAGGCAAAGTTCAGCCGCATATGGTGACTGCCGTGGGGACCAAAGATATTTCCTTGATTCAATACGACATTGGCTTCTTTAATCAGTTTTCTTTGTAGCTGATTATCCGTTAGGCCATAGGCAGAAAAATCCAGCCAGATCAAATAAGTACCTTCGGGCTTTTGAAACGTCACTGCTGGGAGTTGTTCAGTCAAAAAGTCGCAGACAAAGGTGCGATTTGCTTCTAAGTAGGACAATAGTTCTTCTAACCATGCTTCAGATTCACGATACGCTGCTTCAGTAGCGACCAACCCAAACGTATTGATTTCCCCTTGAACGTTACGTTCCTGTGTTTTTGCAAATTGGCTGCGCAAGGTTTGGTCTTTGATAAATACCATCGAATTTTTGATCCCAGCTAAATTAAAAGTCTTGGTTGCTGAAGTCAAAATGATCGAAAAATCGGCAAAGCTTGGCTCGACTGTTTGGAAAGAGACAAAGTGATTTGGCGCAAAAACGATGTCTTGATGGATCTCATCACTGACAACGATCACCTGGTGCTTTTGACAAATACGGCCGATCGTCAGCAGTTCTTCTTTTGACCACACGCGACCGCCAGGATTATGAGGATTACATAGAAGAAACAATTTTACCTTCTTTTCGATGATGGTTTGTTCCATCGCCTCAAAATCGATGACGAAGTGGCCATCTTTTTCCAGTAACGGTTCTTGAATTAAGGTACGCTGATTGTTTTTGACAACCTGGGCAAAGGGATGGTAGACCGGATCGTGGATCAATACGGCATCTCCTTCTTGGGTGTAACTTTGGATCGCTAGTGCAATACTAGGGACGACACCGCTATTAAAAAGGATCGCTTCTTTATTGATGGTATAACCATGACGTCTTTGCTGCCAATCGATGATGGATTCAAGCAGCGAATCAGGGATGGTGGAGTACCCATAGATCCCTTGGGCAACTGCTTTTTCTAAAGCTTTTTTCACAGGTTCTGGTGCCAGAAAATCCATGTCGGCTACCCAAAGCGGCAATAAGTTTTCTTCCTTATAGGTTTTTGCAATGGTATCCCATTTGACGCTATTGGTGTTTAAGCGCGGATGAACTTTGTCAAAATTGATCATGCGTTTCCCTCCTATATTGTGCAACGTTGTTTCTGATGCTTCAAATCTACCACTAGTTCAAGTATAATGAAAGTGGAAAAGAGAGGAAAGACTATGAATTATCAAATCGGGAACATTATAGAAGGAACAGTCACTGGGATTCAACCCTATGGTGCATTTGTTTCGTTAGATAAGGAAACACAGGGATTGATCCATGTTTCAGAGATCCAATCCGGGTTTACCAAAAATATCCATGAAGTCTTACAGATCGGGCAAAAGATCCGTGTACAAATCATTGATATTGACGAGTACAGCCAAAAGATCAGTTTGTCCCGCCGTACATTGGAAACGAGTTTTGTTCAGCCACCCTTTAAGCGTAAACGCTACTTTACAAATAAGAATAAGCGGATCGGTTTCCGTACGATTGGAGAAGCTTTACCAGTGTGGGTAAAAGAAGCCAAAGAAATGTTAGAAAAAGAAAACAGCAACAGATAATCGTGCATATTTTCTGAAAATGTGCTAAAATTAGTTTACAAACAGATGAATAACTGAGGTGGGTATTTTGGGATCCAAAAAAGTAGCGGGTACAGTTATGATGCACTTAGCAAATGGTTCGAAACGATTTTTGATGCAAATACACGAAGGCACTGCGGAATTAGCGTCAACGGATTTTTCTGAAGATAAAACCGGCTTGGCTACGATCTTACAATTGTTTAAAGACCGTATCCACCTTGATGTGACAGCGATCGAACTCGTTGAACTCACAAATGGCAACATTGATACGCAAAACATTCCTTTATTTGTTTTTGAAACACAAGAAGCAGGACAAACGCAACAGCTGCCAGAAGGGTATGCGTGGGAAGAGCCTAATATCTTTCGTAAGATCATCGAAGACTATAAGATTGAAGGCGTTCCGTTCTTTTAGCACCTGTATACTAGTGAAAAGACTGAAGACCGTTATGACGGTCTTTTTTTATTGAAAAGTTTTTGTAAATAAAATGAAATATTTCCTTGACCTGAGTCAAGAAGAATGGTAAATTAGTCAACGTTGGCAATTGAGTCAGCGGGTCAAAAATGCTTTTGAAAAAACTTCGAAAAAAGACTTGACCAAAAATGAAACAGATGATATTATAACGAAGTCGCAATTTTAAAACAGTTAATCGATGTTGATACATCAACAAAATTAATTGGAAAAAGTTGTTGACAAATAACAAATCATTTGTTATTCTAATAAAGTCGCTGAGACAGCCGCTACGAAGTTGAAAAACAACGAGTGAAAAAAACTTTTAAAAAAAGAGTTGACAATCAAACGTTGCTCTGATATGATATAAAAGTTGCTAACACAGCACGGTAGACCTTTGAAAACTGAACAAAGCAAGCAAACGAACCAATGTGTAGGACGTTTCAATTTATTGAAACAAATACATGCAAGCAATAG